>VOFH01000271.1_pt1 | contig 391495 bp, 351 predicted proteins | sample 5384091 | NCBI WGS metagenome assembly VOFH01 (sample SAMN12384727, study PRJNA508395) | human gut metagenome | isolation source: healthy gut G | host: Homo sapiens
TCGTCTCCAGAAATGCCACCTGCTCATGCGTCTCGACGCCCTCGGCAACCGTGGCCATCTTGAGTTCCCCGGCCATGCGCATGATGTTCCGGATGACGATCTTGGCCTGCTCATCGTCTTTCGCCGTACGGAAGAACATGCCGTCGAGCTTGAGCACGCTCACGGGCAACGCCTTGAGCACATTGAGCGAAGAATACCCCGCCCCAAAATCGTCTATGGAGCACTTTATCCCCGCCCGGCGCAATTCATGCACGGCGGAACTCAACAGCGCCACATTGTCGAAAAAGATGCTCTCGGTGAACTCCAATTCCAACAGGCCGTCGGGGATGGCGTACAGGGACTTTATCCTGATGTACCGTTCGACGAAATCAGGCGTGTGGAACTGCATCCGCGACACGTTGACCGACAGGGGGCGGGGCTCGATCCCGGCGTCGAGCCATTGGCGCAACAGGCCGCATACGGATGTGAACATGAACTGATCGAGCTTGACGATAAAGCGGTTCTTTTCAAAAAGCGGAATGAATTCACCGGGCGAAAGGAATCCCTGATCCGGGCTCTTCCAGCGCACCAGCGCCTCCCCGCCCGCGAGGGCCCGGGTCCCGACCCAATATTTCGGCTGGATGTAGACGAGGAATTCCCCATCGGCAAGAGCCTTTTCCATGCGTATTTCCAGATCCTTTTCCCGCAGCAATTTATCACGCATGGTGTGATCGTAAAATTTCCACTGGGCCGCGCCCTTCACCTTGATCGGCTTTAAGGCCATGTTGGCGCGATCCAACAGCGAATTGATGTCCGAGGCGTCGCTGTCTTCCACGCAGCAGATGCCGGAACGCAACTCCAACTGGTAATTTTGCTCCCGTGACACGATGAAACCATTGAGCGCACGGGAATATGCCTCGCAATACGTCACCAGCTCCCCTTTCCCCTTGTAGGGGAACAGCACCAGAAACGCATCGGCCAACATGCGCGCGACAAGCACCGGGCGGGGCGCTTCGCGCTCCAATATGCGCGCAAAGGCTTTCAGCAGCGCGTCCCCTTCCGAATACCCCATCACGTCGTTGTATATCTTGAAGTTGAGCATGTTGATGGATAGGAGTGCGCACGGGAGCCCGTCCGGGGCTTGAAGCATCCCTTCGCCATCCTGCCTGAACTTCGTAAAATTCCGTACTCCCGTGAGCTTGTCCGTATACGCAAGCGCGTAGATCTCTTTCTGATAGCCCCGCGTGATGTACAGGTAAATGAGGAAGCAGATCAGAAAACCCACAAAAATCAGGAAACAGATAAACAATGTTTTCTGAATGATGGAGTTCGCTTCCCGCATGATCTCCACATTGGGGACAATGGAAACGATATACCATCCGTCCATCTCGGGCATGGGGACATAGCAAAAACAAATTCCTCATGCCGGTTGCTGAACACGGCTATGCCTATTTTGCCGTTTTTCAAGGAATTGCGGAACGACTCCACCACATCCGGGTTGTTCTCGCTCTGGCTGATGAGATCGAACAGGTTGGAAAAGGTCTTGTTGCTGGCGGGATGGACTGAGCGCATGGCAATATTGCCGTCCGGGGCCACCACATAGGAAAACCCCGTATTGTTATAGAAGGACATGGCATAGGTGGCGTACAGAGTCTCAACATTATAGCCCTTGAACAAGTACGCCTTGCGCCCGTCGGGGAAATCCACCACCGTATAGATGGTGAATGTCCTCCGCCCGGTCCCTCGGTTGCGGTGTGGGAACAGCAAGCCGCTGCTCTCGTGCAATCCTTTGAAGGTCTCCATTTCCTGAGGCGTGAGCGTAACGGCAAGCCCGCTGTCCACATAGCCGGTCCCATCCTCGAAAATCAGGGCGGAAAGGTTGCCCGTATCGGAAAGGAACGTCTTCAACTTACTGCGGATACGCCCAGAATCGGAGGATTTTCCCTGCTCAAGTTCGCTCGCCAGCATACGCAGCATTTCAAGATCTTTGACATATCCGCGCTGGAGCACATTCGCGCCGCGCGCGGTGCTTTCCATAATGTTCTTGACCGAATTATCCCACAGGGACTGCTGAACCGAATGCATGAAATCAAACGAAATCCAACACAACACCCCGAAAAGCAAGGCACCGACGGAGCCGATAAACAGGTTTTGCCTTCGTGACGTCATCATGACTGTTTTCCCTGTTTTCCCTCTTTTCCCTGTTGGGCGTCGTGCAAGGCTTGAATGACGCTTTCCGTCGCTTCCTCGGCGGACGCACCGGAAAGGATCAATTCGATACCGGAATCAAGCCTGTGCCAAAGATTATAGCGCAGCCTGATATCCGAATGGAAGATCCCCCTCCCCGCATCCATGCTCTTCCAAAGCGGATGTACCGCTTTGTCAGCGGGAAGGGGCGCGTTCTTCAGCGGACTGAAGCCGCCCTGCCCATCATTAAAAATCAGGATGTTCTCCGGGCTCGTCAGCCCTTCCACCAACTGGACGGCCTGCGGTACATGCTCACCCCGCGAACTGACCGAAAGCGGCGTATCAAGACCGAGCACGGTGACAGCCCCTTGGCTGGTCACCGGAAGAGGAAAAACGGAAAAGCGAAACGCGGATTGCGCCTTGCCAAGCACCGGGGAAAACCAGCTGCCACCGATCATGAACGGTTGCTCACCCGCCGAAAAGAACATGCCGGGCATGTTTTCCCGTATCAGGACGAGGTCGTCGACATCAAAATACTCTTTGTCGCGCAGCAGAGCCAGAAAAAGGAACCCTCTCAGCAGTGTTCGCCTCAAAAAGGCCTCATCCGTGTTGAGCGAATGAAAGAAGGCGTTGGCGTCCCCAAAGACGGCGGGCTCATAGGCCCTGGCAATGAGCAAAGCACGCAAACATTCCCGGGTCACGGCAAGGGGGTGATCCCGATGCGGTGGAAGGCGGCACAGGCGGCAAGGAACTCTTCCAGAGTCTGTGGGACCTTCAGCCGGTTCCGCTCAAGCATGTTCAAATTGCAGAACAGGCCGAACGCTCCAAGGCTGGTCGTCACATACGGGATGGTGTCACCCTTCCGCATTTGCGCGAGGACTTGCTGACGATACGCTGCCAAGGTCGGCAGGCTGGAGAGATCGGCAAGCACCCCTCCGGTACTTGATACCGGGAGTCCAGCGAAAGCATGAACACGTCGTCAAGGCTGTTCGAACAGATACGCTTCTTGAGGATACAAGGGTACGTGCGTAACGGGACCCATTCGTAACTGACGAGGATATTAGGATGTGATTTTGAGTAGTTATTTAAAATATGCTCTGTGACTGCCTTATTTTCGGACGGGTATTGAACCCCCAAAACGTCAGCAGAACTTGCGGGTACAGGAGGGGTTATCGTATTCCACATTCTGATTGCCCCTTTGGAAATAAAAACCGGATAAAAGAAAGCATTGCGAGAGGATAAACCCAAAAAACAACTTTCTCATAAAGAATACCGGAAGGACTTGGCAGTTTTGAGGATACGCTTGCTTGTCACGCAAACAGCTTTACTAAAAAAACGGCTTGCCTATACAAGAAAGGAAAAACGGCTTGCTGGCTATTGTTATTTAAATGATATGCGAATAGCAACGCTGAAATCGTCAATAAAATAACTTTTGGATAGCAAAAAGAGGGAAGGAGGGCAACCAAGCGCGCCGGATTGTCTGCCCAGCCTCATGTACCATGTGGCCACTTCGTACACGGTACAACTTCAAAGTGGAGGCTGTTCCCTTGCCGTGGCCAAAACCGCAAGCGGAACCGGCGGCGGACTCCACAGGCAAGCCATCAGGTTCACCTGCACAAGCGGTGCGCTGCGCCGGTCATCGGCTTCCTTTACCGCCGTTTCCTTTAACACAAAGATGTCCTCCCGCGAGAGCGCATCCGTTTTCCGGAAAACACGGCCTCAGACGGAGGGGAAGCCTCTTTCCCTGTGTATCAAAAGGAAAAAGCAATGGATAAGCCGCACATTGCTCAAGAATGTCCAAAGGCAATTGAAAAAGTTCCCGATTACGATATCGTTTTACTCCATAATCCGTTGCAGCATGAGGTATTGGAAGCCATGAAGCGTTTTTTTCAAAATAGGCAGTATGATGTGCTTGTTTCCTTACGCCAGCTTCTGCTCACGGCGGCTGTACTCTGTTTGTTTTGTATCCCTTGCTTTGCCGGAGAATGGTCTGTTTCGTTAGGCATGAACGGAGGTGACGCGGATACGATAACCGGCGATCTCAGCCTGCGGTATACATTGAATCCGTTTTATGGAAACGACATGTTGGAAATACGCCCCCTTAATCGAATGCGCCGGCGTCTATTGGAAACGGATCACGATGCTATCTGGGGAGGCGGCATTGCGGGCGGAGCCGTTGTGGATTTCTGGCGGGAAGGCTCTTGGCGGCCTTATGTGTCGGGGAGTTTCGGCGGATTCATGCTTTCCGACAATAAAATCGCCTCGCACTCCCTTGGCTGCAACTTCCAGTTCCGCACCAAAGGAAGTGCCGGTATCCGCTTTGGAGAATCCTATCGCCATGATGTTCAGGTTGACGTGGCCCATTTTTCCAACGCCGGCCTCAACAACCACAACTCCGGCTTCAATACCTATGGCGTTTCATACGGATTCCGCTTTTAGGCGTCCCCATGAAAAGGAAGCGACCTACCCTCCGTTACGACGATAGGTTGCTTGGAGCGGCACCCTTCCTTCCGCTCCACTTGAGCCAAAACAATAAAGAAGGCCGGGGACGTTGCCGATCCTCGGCCTTCTCTTATGCCCTCAGCGTCCGATGCTCTTGAGCGCCTCTTATGCCAAGATGCCTTTTTTCCACTGGCATCAGCCCTTTCCCCTTATGGCTGTAGGATCCGGGCTGATGGAGGCTTTCAAGGCTCCCCCCCTCCCTGATACGGAAGAAAGGCATGGATAAGAATGTATCAAAACCCGGCAAGCGTCATGACTTTCCGGGCTTCAGCTATTGCCGCTCCCGGCGAAAACCTGTTTGACGAAAGCAGAATACACGCGGCCTTTGCGAGAAGGCCTCGATACGCCGGATCAAGCGATTCAGGGAGGTTCATCATAATCTGCTTCACATCACTCATAGCGTCCTCAGCCGAAAGCGACGCATCCGTGGTTTCCAAAAGACATGCTGCCAATACGAGTTCTTCCTTGCTTAAGCTCATCATTTGCCTCCCTGTGAATATATCGTTATTTGGAAAGAAATATAAGGTTTAAGAATAAGAATCACTGTATCCATTTTAAGGAAAAGACCACATGGCGGATCTGAAGAATATGACCGGAACGGAAGCATTCCAACTCGCAAAGGATGAAAGCGCCCTTACTATCGAAGAAATCGCTGAACGGCTTACCGTTTCTCCTTCCGTAATCAAACGCTATCTCAACGCGGGGGACAACTATCTCCCCAGCCTGGAAATGATACCGCGCCTCTGTTCAACACTGGGCAACAATATCCTTTTGCGCTGGCTGGAAGCGCAAGTCGAAGCGGAGGAAAACGCCGTCCCTCCCGCCCAAAACAGGACCGAGGTATTGACCTCCGTAGTCCGCGCCGGGGCCGCCCTCGGCAATGTGCAGCGGATTCTCGCGGAAACGCAGGTCATTGTCCCTCACAATGCCCGCAAACTCCGCTCCGCCCTGAATGACGTCATCACGGAATGCCGTGTAGCAAAGGAATCGCTCCAACCTTTGGCGGCACGCAAAGATCTGGCCGAATGTACCCATATATTGTGTATGAAAAAGGCTTCTTTTGATAAAGAAAACCTCTTTCAGAATTGGCGGAAACCGCAGAGAAAAAACTGATCGCCAACGAATGGCGGCGCCTTTACGCGGCCTCCCTTGCTACGGTGTTTGAATGCCTGCTTGAGCCGGCCGCGCCACGTTCGGGTGCCCTTCTCGCGTGGAGGCCTGTATGGCCTTTATAGGTAAAGAATCCGCATACCGGAATCGGAGGAAAAGCCGGAATCCAACGCAGATCCCGGGCATAAAAAGAATCCCCCGCTCCTCAGCAAGGAGAGCGGGGGATTCTGACGAGTTTCACGGTTACGGGCAATCAGCCCAATCGCATCTTTTGCCGTGGTTCCGGCGCAGGGGACGAACCAATACCATCATGTCCGGCAATCAGCGGTTATCACTCTGGGAGCGCACGGCAAGCAGGCCTTCCGAGGTAATACGGTAGGGAAGACTGTTTTTCGAACAGATAAGCTTCTTGCTTTTCAATTTCTTGAATATCTCCATAGTACAATCGCAGAGCAGCCAGCCCTCGCGGGTATAGCATTCTACATCGGCCACTTTGCCGGAATCGTCGCGGATTATTATGATTCTGCCACCCTTGGCGAGGCATGGAGGGTTCTTTGCTCAAAACGGGAAATGTTCACGGGAATACCCCTTACAATGGATAATCGACAAGACGCCGCACAAGGGCGGCCAGCCAAAGTCGCGCTCCACCGGCCTTACGGCCAGCGGAACTTACTTATCCAATGATTACGGTATCCAGCATCCAACATCCGTTTAAATAAAAATAATCTCTTTTCCTACACGCCTACCTGCCATACCGTCAAGCATCTACAGGGCCCCGCCTTTTCCCTTTCAAGCTGGCGGGTCCGCCTTAGACATCCCGGCTTCATCCGGCGTGCCTTTTCGTTCGCTCCCCACCCCTTTCCTTTTCAGCCGAGGACTTTTGCCCGCATTCCCGCTTCTCCGATGCGAGCCATACGATGCCGGGCATATCATATCGCATACTCTGATTTCGAGGCGGGCGGTCCCCCGCGCCCGGGCCAACCCAATGGCTGTGGTAGCGGTACGGGCACCCAGCCTGATCAGCTGTCCGGGTTCCGTATCTGCCTCAGCTTTCTCCAGAGCGTGGAACGGGAAATGCCCAGTTCCTGCGCCGTCAGCGTCTTGCTGCACCCCATGCGGTAATACGTGGAGAGGATTTTTTGCAATTCGCCGCTGTTTTCCCATCCTCCAGACTCGCGCGGCCCTTCCGCCAACTCGGAGGGCTCAAAGATATCGCTGAGTTTGATGCTTCTGGAAAGATAGGGGCTGAGCGCGAGATAACGCCGGACGATGTTTTCCAGTTCGCGCAGGTTCCCGGGCCAGCGGTACTGCCCCTGTCTTTGCCAACAGGGCACGAAGCGGCGCGGCGCGGTCTGGCTCCGAGCCGGGGCCAGCTTCCGCAGGATTTTTTCCGCTATCTCTCCGGCGCTTTCCGTGTACGCCCGCAGCGGCGGCAGGTGCAGGTGCAGGATATTCAGCCTGTAGTACAGATCCGCCCGGAAGCGGTTGGCGGCCACTTCGCTGTTCAGATCCTTGTTGGTCGCGGCTATGATGCGTACATCAACGGGGATGACCCGCGAAGCGCCGATGCGCCGGACCTCCTTTTCCTGAATGACGCGCAGCAGCTTGGATTGCAACTCAAGGGGCATTTCCCCTATCTCGTCGAGAAAGAGCGTCCCGCCGTGGGCAAATTCAAACATGCCGGGCGAGCCGTTTTTCTTGCCGCCGGTGAATGCGCCGGGCTCGTAGCCGAACAGCTCGCTTTCCATGAGCGTTGCGGGAATGGCGGCGCTGTTGATGGACAGGAAAGGTTTGGAACCTCTCCGGCTCGCATTGTGTATGCTCCCGGCCATCACTTCCTTGCCTGTACCGCTTTCGCCCGTGATCAGAATCGTCTCATCGGTCTGGGCAAAACAACGGGCGCGTTCCAGCAATTCTTGAAACAGGAGCCCCCCGCCGTAGAAATCATCAAAGGAATGTTTGGCCTGAGCCGTTTTGGGCGCGTAGTATTTCCGGATGAACTCATCCTTTTTCTGGATGTCCGTCATCGTGCTGAACGTACCGACAGCCCCGATAACGCTGCCATTGTCGAAAACGGGCCTGTAGTTCCCCACGATGTCGACGCCATGCACCGTATGGGGATGGGTTTCCTGGGGTTCCCCTCCTTTCAGCACGGCCTCGAACGTATTCTGGGGGAATATATTCCACGATTTTCTGCCGATAACGTCCGCTCCCGACACGGCAAAAAGCTTTTCGGCGCTCTTGTTGAAGAAGGTTATCTCGTTGTCCTGATCGACCGTGATGACGGCCTCCGCCTGATTGCTCAGGATGGTATCGATGTTTTTCTGCGAATACCGCGCATATTTCTGGGTATCGGCGATGGAGAGGGCTTTGTGGATGGTCTCCTTCACGGTGAACCTGTTGACCTCGACCGGGAAGACGAGAAACCCCATTTCCTGCGCTATGTTGCAGATGTAGCCGCCGCCCACGATGGCGCGCACCCCCCTGCCCTGCAGTTTTCTGAGAATATCCGCGTTGGTGGCGTCGTCATTGCCGAAGAGGAAATTGCCGAAATCCTGCCCTACCATTTTCCGGATATCGTCGAGCCACTGGGTTTCTTGGAGATAGTGCCCGTAGGCAACGCCGCCGGGGCACACGGAGAGGGCCATATGCAGCGATTTGATGATGTCTATATTGTTATATTCCAGCGGAAGAATAGGTATTTTCTTCTTGATGAGCTGCGCGATGAAGAAAGACGGGCCGGGCGTGCTGATAATGACTTCGACGGAGCTTGGGAGTTTTTTATCAATAAAGTCTATGATGCCGTTCAGGTTCTTGCAGTACTGGATATCGACGCGGGCTCTGTCCTCTTCCAAAATATACTTTTGAATAGCGCGCAGTAGAGGCTGGAGCGTGACAAGCACGAGAATGTCTTTCATGATCCCTCCGGGCGGCAAAGCGGGCATCCGTCCCAAAATGTTTCATCAATGGTGAAACATTTCGTCTCTTCATGCAACAGAAATAATGCCCGTGGATTCTTTGCCATTCCTCTTTTTATGGAATATTGCCATGTTATAAAGTTAGCACGCTACTTGCTACAGGGAACGTAAAGTCCTTTTTCGCACAAACTCTTGAGGAGGCTTTATGATTCCCAAAACGGAAAGACTGAGCGCGGACGTCCTGATTCTCGGAGGAGGCCTGGCCGGGTGCATGGGCGCCGTGGCAGCGATCAAGAAGGGATGTACCGTCATCCTTGCCGATAAGGCGTGGGTCGGCAGCAGCGGCGAGAGTACTTTCGCCGCCGGCGATATCCTCTACTACGACCCTGAGCAGGACGACATGCACGAATGGCTGGAACGGTGGAATAAGGCCGGAGACAGCATGTTCGATCCCGAATGGCTGGAATGGTACGGCAAGAACGTACACGAGCTGATCCTGATGCTCGACTCATGGGGCATGGAGTTCGAAAAAGACGCACAGGGACGCTTCAAGCGCAAGCCGGGACGCGGCCACCGCGAAGCCGTGGTCTTCCCCGGCTACAAAATGCAGAAGAAGCTCCGCGGCATCCTCGAAAAGCTCGGCGTGGTCATCGTCGACCGCGTGATGATCACGGAACTCCTGACCTCGGACGGCCATGTGGCCGGAGCTACGGGCTTCAATGTCCGCACGGGCCAGTTCTATGTGTTCGAAGCGAAGAATACGGTCCTTTCCACGGGCGCGTGCAGCTTCAAGGGACAGTACCACGGGCAGGACATGGTGTCCGGCGAAGGGAACGACATGGCCCTGCGCGTGGGCGCGGAATTCACCAACATGGAATTCGCCAATACCTACAACGCCACCGCCAAGGACTTCGACATCTGCGGCATGAGCCGTTTCCAGTGCCTGGGCGGCCGTTTCACCAACGCCCTTGGCGAAACCTTTATGCACAAGTACGACCCCGTGCAGGGCGAAGGCGCCATGCTGCACATCCTCGTCCGCGCCATGACGCAGGAAGTGAGGGCCGGACGCGGGCCCATCTCTTTTGACCTCAGGGGGATGAGTGAAGAAGACAAGGATCTGAGCAGGCGGATGCTCCCCATGTTTTTTGAAGCCTGCGCCAGCAAGGGCGTCGACCCCTTCTCGGAACCTGTGGAGTGGATCCCGGGGTTCATGGGTTCCACCAGTTGCGGCGCGGGCCTCACGCTGAAGTCCTTCAGCTGCGACACCACCATCCCCGGCCTGTTCGCAGCGGGGGACATGGCCAATCAGGGCCTTGTCATGGGCGCAATTGCCGGGCCCGGGGGCATCAACCTGGGTTGGGCTTTGGTGACGGGCTGGAAGGCCGGTGAAGGCGCGGCGGAAGCCTGTGAAGGCCAAGCGCAACTCCCCGTGGATGAGGCGCAGCTCGCCGCCCTCAAGGAAAAAACCTTCGCCAAGTTCGGCCACAAGGGGCATATGAGCGTAGGCGATGCCATCTACCGTATCCAATCGCTGACTATCCCAGCGAAGTACAACATCATCCGCTCGGAGGCGAGCCTTAGAGAGGCTCTGGCCGGTCTGGACGAGGTGGAACGCGATATCGAAGCCAACGTAGCCGTGCGCGACATGCACGAGCTCATGCTCTACCACGAGCTGCACGGTATGCTGGCGACGGCGCGCCTGACCTTCACCAGCGCCCTCCAGAGAAAGGAAAGCCGTGGGTCCCATTACCGTGAAGACTACACGGAAACCGACGGCGAACACTGGAATGTCTGGCTCAAGTCGAGCTTTAAGGATGGCAAGATCGTGGTCGAAGCCGAACCCATCCCGCTTGAAAAGTTCGAACGCTATGGGCTGGACATCCTACCCCGCTAGGCCCGGCTATCCATTTCATTCTCAGCAAGAACCGGAGTTCTCCATGCCCATCTTTTCCATAGACGCTGAAAGTTGTGTCAATTGCGGCAAATGCGTGAAGATATGCCCCCTCGACGTGCTGCGCGAGGGCAAGACCACGCCTGAAATCGTATACCGTGAAGACTGCCAGTCGTGCTTCCTCTGCATCATCTATTGCCCGAAGCACGCGATCACCGTGGATACCGAACGGGGACGGGCTACGCCCGAGCCTTACTAAAAAAACAGAGGGAGGGGCCGCGTGCGCGGGCCTCTCCCCTGAAACCTGCACGAGGTCAGTATGGCATCTGCCGCCGGTCCCCAGAACTCAGGAAACGTCAACTATTTCTTCCATATAATAGTTTTTCTCTGCATCACGTTCCTTTTCGGCAAGCTCGATCCCATCGCGCCGCTGACCCCCTTCGGGATGAATACCATCGGCGTGTTCCTCGGCGTCATCTACGCGTGGGTGTTTATCGACATCATCTGGCCCAGCATGGTGGGCCTGCTCGCGCTCATGCTGCTCGACGTCCTGCCCGCAACGGCGCTGCTCAACAAGGGCTTCGGCGATCCCACAGTCATCATGATGATGTTCATCTTCGTGTTCAGCGCCACCCTCGATCGCTACGGCCTGGCGAAGTATATCTCGCTTTGGTTCGTCAGCCGCAAGTGCGTCATGGGGAAACCGTGGCGGCTTACCTTTGCGTTGCTGCTCGCCATCGCCATCCTGGGCGGCCTGACCAGCGCCACGCCCGCGGCCGTCATCGGCTGGAGCCTTCTGTACGGAGTATTCGACATCTGTGGATACAAAAAAGGCGACGGCTACCCCATCATGATGATCATCGGCACCGTGTTCGCCGCGCAGCTCGGCATGTCGCTCGTCCCGTTCAAATCCCTGCCGCTCGTGGCCATCAGCGCCTATGAAAAGCTGTCGGGCACTTCCGTGGACTACGCGCTCTACTTGCTCGCCTCCCTGACCACATGCCTCTTCTGCCTGCTTCTGTTCATCGCTCTGGGCAAGCACCTGTTCCGGCCCGACGTCAGCAAGCTCGAGTCGCTCGACATCAAGCTGATCATCAAGGAATCGGACATGACGCTGACCGGCATCCAGAAGCTGCTTCTGGGCTTCCTCGTCGCACTCATCATCTTCATGATGCTGCCCGGTTTCCTCCCCAAAGACCTTGCCGTGACCATCTTCTTCAAAAAGATCGGCAATACCGGCGTGTGCATCCTGCTGGTGGCCCTGCTGTGCGCCATACGCGTCAAAGGAAAGGCTCTGCTTCCGTGGCGCGCCATGGTGAACGAAGGCGTGGCCTGGCCCATCATTTTTATCCTCGCCTTCACGCTGCCTCTGGCCGGGCCGCTGTCCGACCCCAAAAGCGGCATTACCGCGTTCATGCTTGAGATGCTCCAGCCGCTGTTCGGCTCGGGTTCCGGCACGATCTTTGTGCTCTGCATGGGCATCGTGGCCGTCATCATGACGCAGTTCATCAACAATACCGCTCTGGCCGTGGCGCTCATGCCGGTGGTGCATACCTACTGCTCGACCAACGGCGTGTCGTCCGAACTGCCCGTCATCCTCATCACCATCGCTTGCTGCCTGGCCTTCCTCACGCCCGCCGCAAGCTCCACAGCCGCCATGCTGCACGGCAACGACTGGACCAACACCAAAAGCATCTGGAAAATCGCCCCGTTCCTTATCGTGCTCTCGCTCATCGTTGCGAGCGCGGTGGTCATCCTCATCGGCAAGGTGTTCCTGTAGCGGATCCCGCGCTGCCCTTCCTCTTTCAAAAACAAGGCCAAGCCCCAACCATCAGGGCTTGGCCTTGTGTGTCCCGGACCCCCTCTTTCGAATGAACCCAAAACAACGGCGACAAGGCGCCCGCGTGGCTCTTTGAAAACATATGAGAATATGTCAATGAGTAGCGGGGGAGAGGTCATGGAATGCAAACTGACAATCCTGATGCGGGCGCTACTGGCAGTGGCGCTTGTTGCGATTACGCTGGTGCTGACATATGAGTTCTGGCGGGCGGGCAACGGCAAATCCTCCCTGGATGTGCAGGAAATCCGCTTGCAGGCGTCTATCAGCCGGAGGTCGGTTCCGGGTGGGCTGTATGGACGCCGGAAATATCCCTCGACAATGCCCGCTACCCCATCGTGGTGCTGCAGGGACATTTTGACAAACCCATCCCCGAAAACCGAAAGATCTACTTCCATATTTGCCATATCGGGATGGAGCTGCATCAAAACGGCATAAAGATCGGTTCCCTTGGGACGCCCCAGGATCTTCCGCCGGGCACCAGAACGGCGGGCAACGGCTGGCTCAGCCTCACTTCCCCCGGTATTTCGACCACGGACGAAAGCATCATCCTTTCCTGCCGCTCCAGAAGCGATATGCCGGGACTCTACGACTATTTGCTGAACGAAATCCATGTGGGGGACGCGCCCCGCTCTTTCTGAAATACGTCCCCACCGAAGGCGTGCTGGTCATGCTGGGGCCGTCATCGTCCTGCTGGCCGCAGGGCTTGGCGCCATCTGGGTGCTCCTCCACCGGATGAAAGTGCCCCTGAAACGCGCTCCGCTGCACCTTGCCTCTTTACGCTGTCTCAGGGCCTGTGGATGATGCTCTTTTCGGGGATCATCACCCTGCTGATCCCCTACCCCATTGAGCTGTGATTCATTCCACCGTTTTCGCTCTCAACGATCTGCTTCTGCTGCGGTATCTTCTTGATCCCCTTTGCGGAAGAAGCCGATTGTTTCTCCTTGCCTTCATCTGTGTCGGCATTCTCCTGACTGTCCCCGGCGCTCTGCTTCAGGCCACCGGGGTACTGGACGGCTTTGAGACCGCCCTGTTTTTCTCGTCCCCCCTATCTCCTTGAGATCATAGTCGCCGCCGTTTGCCTCACCGTGCAGATGGCACGCCGCGAGATCAAGCGCGACTGGTCGTTTCTGGCCGTGGTATACATCCTCTTGTTCTGCCGGATCGTGGATATCCTCAACCCGCTTTTTCCCCTCGATCCCGACGGATTCGTCTACTTAACCGGCATTATCATCTTTATTTGCAGGTAGCTTGCCGTGTCGGTCAACGATGTTCGGAAATGCTTTTCACAGGCGGCCCATACCCAAGAGATGGAAAAACAGCTCTTGCAATCGAGGATCTCCATCATGCTGTCCCAAATTCAGCCCCACTTCCTGTACAATAGCCTGACCGCCATCCGGCAGCTTTGCAATATCGATCCCCAAAAGGCCAAACAGACGGTGACGCTCTTCTCCAGATACCTGCGGGGAAACACGGAATCGCTGACAACCGCACGCTGTATTCCTCGTGATCATCAAGACCTACAATATAACATTGCGGTGGATATGACAAAGCTGGACTGTGATTTCTACCGCTTCCTTGCCTGGGATATGGAAGCCGTCAACGCCTATTCCGGCGAATACATGGCCAACTATGGCTGGGCGGAATTCATGGTCGGCTACTTGGACAGCAAGGTGCGCTGACGGCATATCTGTGCTTTCTGCGGACAGCCCCTCTTTTCGTTGTCCTTTTGTTGTACTCAGCCGTTTAGCTTGAGTGCATCGTTTGGAATAGGGAGGCTGCTCATGAAAATGGCGGCAGAGAACAGTCCCGTCGAGCGTCTGACGGAGCCGAAAAACGCCATAAAAACGACATGGCCGAAGGCGCTGCAAGGCTCGTTGAAAATCCGCTGGCGACCATTCAATTGCGGCAGCCCACCCATAAAAAAAGTGCTGGCGCTGAACTCCTACTCCCTATGCCCTGAAAGCGGTACCCTCCAATCCTCTCTGGTTTGCTGCCGGATGCTCATACTCCTTCCCTCTTCCTTACGAACATCCGCATCATATCCCCCACAGCACAAAGGACACCAAGCACGTGTCCGGCCTGCCCTTATCAACGTATTTGCCAACCATATCCTTATGTTATCCGTCAAGCCAACGACTGTCCTCCTGAATCATGCTCAAGAAATCCGCTTGCGGCCGGATTGCCCCAACAGGAAACACGGATGTCTTTTAACCGACGAGCGGCAAATCTCACACGGGGAGGCATAAAGATGAAATCCATCCAGACCAAATTTATTGTCTTGATTCTTGGCTGCATTCTCCTCTCCTCAAGCGTGATCGGAGGAACGGGCGTTCTGAACGCCAAGCATGCGATGGATGAGGATTCGGTAAAAATCATGAACCTCATGTGCAAAGAAAAAAACCAAGAACTCAATGCGCTACTCTCGAGAATCCAGCAACCGGTCAAGACGCTGACCATATGCTCCATAGAGCAGCTTGAGAGTGTGGAGCGCCTCAAAACCCGATAGTGAGTACATCAATGCCTATACGCAAAACTGGAAGCGGTCGCGGTGAACGCCCCCAGCAACACCGAAGGGGCAAGGCGGTCTACGTCCGCTTCAATCCCGAATTTACGCCGCCGACATCGGGCTTGTTTTGAAGCAAAACGACGCTTGACGGCAGTTTCCGGCAGTACCTTCCCACCGACTTCTCCAGATTCAGCCCGGAGGATACCGAACATGTAGGCTGATACTACACCCCGATCAGGAATGGGAAAACCACATGGATGCATCCCTATCTCAACAAGAACATCAACGTGCAGATGGTCTCCTTTGTCATTCCCCTTTATATGAATAATCAGAAGGAAATCGACGGATACAACCGAAACGCCCGGGTGGACAACCCTGCAATCAAGGATGGGCAAAGCACAGATCGACACGCAACTTGTAGTTTCGCCCAGCGCAAAGGCAACGTGGAACCCTCTGCTGGAAACTCGCCGCCTGGTGGTTCGGAGACAAGGAGGACGGCATCGAGATAAAAAACAACGAGTCAAATGGCGAAGGAAAGGCGGTGGAAAAGGTCAAGCACCAAGAAAAATATGAACGTCACGTTAAATGGGAATTAGCTATGGAAATAGAGTTATATTTCACGTAATACAGCTAACAAGTGCCCTACATATACAAACACAAAAAACTCTCCAAGCAAGAAACAGGCAAATTCTAGCCATACGTCTGGCGAGATGCGCTGTTAGCGACTTGGAGAAATGATATTGTTTGTCAGAAAACTATATACGAAATCATTAGCACCATCAAAAACAGTTACAATAAAGACGCTTTGGATTCGCTCGAGGCGCTTTTTCTTTTTCTGAAACAAGAAGTAGGTTGCATCCAATACCTGAACAACATAGCGTTTTTAATCATCACTTATCACAAGGAGTTTCTACTTTGGACATCCCACGCATCTTCAACATTACCGAAAGTGCTCACCGTATCCATAACCCCTTCACATCAGAAAAAACTCGCCACTCTCGGTGCTGCGTTACGTCTGGAACGGGGAACCCGCGTTCTCGATCTCGGCAGTGGTTCGGGCGAAATGTTGTGCACATGGGCACGTGATTACGGAATCACCGGTGTTGGCATCGACATGAGTCAGCTATTCTCCGAGCAAGCGAAACTCCGTGCTGAAGAACTCGAAGTCTCAGATAGAGTCAAATTCATCCACGGAGATGCTGTCGGCTACGTCACCGAGGAAAAGGTCGGCGTGGCGGCCTGTATCGGTGCCACATGGATCGGTGGGGGGTCGCCGGAACCATCGAGCTTCTGGCCAAAAGCCTTTGCACCGGAGGTGTCATCCTCATCGGTGAGCCCCTACTGGCGGCAATTGCCTCCAACGGAAAATGTTGCCAAAGCTTGCCATGCCAATGCCGTCATCGACTTTCTCATACTTCCAGAACTTCTCGCATCTTTCGGCGACCTCAACTATGACGTTGTGGAAATGGTTCTGGCTGACCAGGAAGGCTGGGATAGATATGAGGCAGCCAAATGGCTCACTATGCGACGATGGCTCGAAGCGAACCCTGACGACGACTTTGCAAAAAGAAGTTCGAACCCAGCTGACCTTGGAACCAAAACATTATGCCACGTATACGCGTGAATACCTTGGATGGGGCGTATTCGCCTTGATGGCGCGATGACCTTCACATCCAATAAGAACTTTTGTGCTACAATGCGCTTTTCTCTGATCCCGTTCAGGACGACGATGGTTATGCCCGCGTGATACCGTATGGAAAAAGTATCAGGTGTTTTCTCCAGCAGCGGAGGTATTCCTCTAATGATACAGGAACGCTTCAGCGAAATACGGCAACTATAATAAAAACAAACACAAAATCTCCGTGGGCGTAATGCCCGGCTGATGGTACGTTTACAGTTCCATCAAAACGGAGATTTCTTTTTTTTCAAGGGAAGTTTTCAGCTCAAAAGCCGAGGCTCCCCCCCGCAGTTACATGGCCGCCCACTGCGGTGCTCCTTTCGCTATATTCTTCATGCTCATGACATTTCTGCGCGGCGGATCGCCGAAAAGACGTTATACTCCCTGATAAACTGCGTCGCGCTTTCGTACCCGACAGCCATGGCGGCCTGCGTCACGTCGTAGCCTTCAGACAGCATGAGACGCTGGGCTTCACCGAGACGCAGGCGCTTCTGGTACTGCAAGGGGCTCAGCGTCGTTATCCTTTTGAAGTATTTATGGAATGTTGATGGGGCCATATGCGAACGGTTAGCGAGGTCCTCCACGAGCAGCGGTTCTTTATAGAATTCCTTCCAGCCAGGCAATAGCCTTGGTAATCTGGTGCCCCTGGGAACCAAGAGTATTGAGTGAACACAGGGTATTGCCGAATGCCCCCGCCAGCAGGCGGTAATGGATTTCCCGCATCAGCATATCCCGCATCACCAAAATCTGTTCCGGCTTTTCCGTCAATTCGGCCAGCCGCACAAAGGCATCCAGCAAGTCCGGATCGACTTCCTGCGTACCCGCGCCCCTGTAGACCGTGGAGTCTGACGGCGAAGGTATCTGCGACGCCAGACTGGCGATCAGGCCGGTATCCAGCTTCAACGACATGGACAGGTAGGGTGTTTCTTTACTGGCTTCCATGACGCAGCTGGAGACCGGCATGTCCACACCACACACAAAACAGATGTTCTCACCATAATGGTGCTCTTCCGCCCCTATTTTTACCAGCTTCTTTCCTTGAACCACCACAATGATAACCGGCTCGTAAAAATGCGGCTTAGGATCGGCGTTGCTCACCTGGCGGTGGAACTCGAAACCTTTGATGGGCGTTATATAGCTCTCGGAACGAGAAGCGGTATTCCGAAGGATGATGTCCCGGAGAATGCCCCAACTGTTGCCCGTGTTGACTCGTATCGCCCTTGTCATGATGGCACCTTGCCTCCGTTTGAGAGTAATCCTGTTTATCGCAAAACCGTTCATGTGGAGAATTGGGCAACTACCCAAGTGTTTTCCAGCTTGTGCAGCCCGTGCCCACCTTTTTTTTCTTCATGTATTTCCTCGTCTTTCATCCCTATAATGCCATCCCGTATCCCGTCAATGTTCTCAATGTCACACATCGACTTCCATGTCATGCCGTCAGACATAGAGCAATAGGCAGAAATTGTGGAGAAATTCCCTATTTTCCGGCGGGCCGGGCGGATAGAGTCCAAATCACAGGAACTCTCAAAGAAGGGCTGCCATGCTAACGGTGGATTATCCTATGCAAACCGTAAGACAAGGCCGCACTGAAACAGATGTGCATACGGCCTACCAGCCATGCTCAAAGACGAGAAGAACGGATAACGCGAATAGCTCTCCATAACCAATCGATACAACAAGGAATCTGCCATGCAAACAGTACTGTTCAAAAACAAAAGAGGAGATGTGCCGGTGAGTCTTCATATGTAGGTTAGTTTCGACTTGATCTGACAGTGATCCCTTGAACGAAAAGGGAATCTCCGTTTTGATGGAAGTGTAAACGCACCATCAACCGGGCACCACGCCCACGGAAATTCCCAATGGAAAGTTTCAATCAAAACGTCATCAAACACAAGGCCGGGCTTCTCAATCTCGCCGCCGAGCTTGGCAATATTTCCAAGGCCTGCAAGATGATGGGATTTTCGCCTGATACCTTTTATCGGTATCAGGCCGCTAGAGACGCTGGAGGCGTTGAAGCCCTGTTCGAGGTCAGCAGGCGCAAGCCCAACCTGAAAAATCGAGTTGAAGAGGCTATTGAGGTTGCCGTCACGGCCTTTGCTATCGACTTTCCTGCATATGGACAGACGCGCGCAAGCAATAAACTGCGTAAGCAAGGTGTATTTGTTTCACCGTCTGGCGTACGGTCCATTTGGATGCGTCACGATCTGGCGTCCATGAAACAGCGTCTGCGTGCCTTGGAAAAGCTCTCGGCAGAGCAAGGAATAGTCCTCACAGAAGCACAAGTGCAGGCCCTTGAGCGGAAAAAGCATGATGACAGGGCCTGTGGCGAAATTGAAACGCATCATCCCGGATATCTGGGCAGTCAGGATACATTCTATGTCGGCACCATCAAGGGCGTAGGCCGCATTTACCAGCAGACTTTTGTGGACACATACTCCAAGTGGGCCGCAGCCAAGCTGTACACGACCAAGGCTCCCATTACTGGCGCTGACTTGTTGAATGATCGGTTACTTCCCTTCTTTTCCTCAATGAACATGGGGCTCATCCGCATGCTGACAGACAGAGGCACAGAGTACTGCGGCAGGGTTGAGGCCCATGATTATGAACTCTATCTCGGCGTGAATGGCATTGAGCATACAAAGACCAAAGCGCGTCATCCGCAGACAAATGGTATCTGTGAGCGGTTTCATAAAACTATTCTGAATGAGTTTTATCAGGTTGCCTTCCGACGAAAGCTGTATCAGTCTCTGGAAGAACTTCAAGCTGCTGGACACATGGATAGACAGCTACAACACCCAAAGAACCCACCAGGGCAAAATGTGCTGCGGAAGGACTCCCATGCAGACGCTTATTGAAGGAAAATCCCTCTGGGCGGAAAAGGTCGGACAGCTCAACTAATCGGGCAGAAGCCGCTGTCAAAACGGAGTGACTGTCAGATCAAGTCTGAACCACTATAAATCAAAAAGATGAAATAAAACCAGACAAGTTGCAACAAAAAATCGGACTGGCCTTGCCGAGTCTGGCTGCTAGTGGAATCAGATTTAATCCTACACAAGTTCGTCAAAAACGTGGGCGCTTCGATCCTCGTTGGAACAGTGATTACCTGGCCTTCCAACTCATGGCCTTCTGGTAGAGATAACAGGATGGAATGTAATGGGAAACCCATATCACGAGCAATATACCCAGAACTGGTGATAGTGATTCCAGTGGGATACTTGTTCCGCGAGTCAACTATTGTGAATTGGAGAACGTAATCGCTTTTTTCGTAACATTATATTGACAAAAGTAACACGAGGGCGTAGGCTTTAAAATAGTATTTTATATTCATTATATTCAAATAGTTGCGAGATGGACAAGGTCCGGCATCAAACAGGCATTATGGGAATACTGTTCCATCAAACACCATGACAAGGACATAAGCCATGTATAATCCGTCGTCATTGAATGCCGAAGAGTTCATATGCCACGACGAAGCCCTCGCCTCGATAGCATACGCGTCAGAGAACAGGAACAACCTCGGGCTGGTCGATTCCATCATCGAAAAGGCGGAACGAAAGAAGGGGCTCTCTCATCGCGAAGCATCCGTTCTTCTGGCCTGCGATGTGCCGGAAAAGGTTCAGAAAATCTATGCGCTGGCTGAGCGGATCAAGCAGGATATCTACGGCAACCGCATCGTGATGTTCGCACCACTGTATCTGTCGAATTACTGCATAAACAGCTGCTCCTACTGTCCATATCATGCGAAAAACAAGCATATTGCGCGGAAAAAACTAACGCAGGAAGACATCGTCCGAGAAGTGACGGCTCTTCAGAACATGGGGCATAAACGACTCGCCATAGAATCCGGCGAGGATCCCTCAATAATCCCATTGAATACATTCTGGAAAGCATCAGGACCATATATAGCGTCAAACACAGGAACGGGGCGATCCGCAGGGTCAACGTCAATATAGCCGCAACCACCGTCGAGAACTACAGAAAACTCAAGGACGCCGGAATCGGGACCTACATTCTGTTCCAAGAAACGTATCACAAGCAGAGTTATGAGAAGCTCCATCCGGCGGGGCCGAAGCACAATTATGCCTATCATACCGAAGCGATGGACAGAGCCATGCAGAGTGGAATCGACGATGTGGGCATCGGTGTCCTGTTCGGCCTCGAAAGGTATCGCTACGAGTTCGCCGCGCTGCTGATGCACGCGGAGCATCTTGAAGCCGTACACGGCGTCGGCCCACACACCATAAGCGTACCCCGGGTGAAGCGGGCTGACGACATCGATCCCGACGAGTTCGGCAACGGCATCGACGACGAAACATTTGCCAAGATCTGCGCCTGCCTGCGGCTTGCCGTCCCCTATACGGGCATGATCATTTCGACCCGTGAAAGCAGGGCCACCCGGGAAAAGGTCATCCGGCTCGGCGTATCCCAGATCAGCGGCGCGTCGAAAACCAGCGTCGGCGGGTACGGTTCTCCGGACTCCGAAGAGGAAAATTCGGCCCAGTTCGACGTCAGCGACAACAGGACACTGGACGAGGTCGTCTGTTGGCTGATGGAGCTCGGCTTCATTCCGAGCTTCTGTACGGCCTGTTACCGGGAGGGCAGGACGGGCGACCGATTCATGGCGCTGTGCAAAAGCGGCAGAATTGCCGACTGCTGCCATCCCAACGCGCTGGTGACTTTGAAGGGTATCTGGAGGACTACGCCTCCGAACAGGCGCGACGTACCGGTTCGGCGCTGATCCGGAGGGAACTGGGCAACATTCCGAACGAGAGGATCAGGCACATCGCGACCGAACGTCTGGAGAAAATCGCGGCCGGACAGCGAGATTTCAGGTTTTAGCCGCCAGTTCTGGGGGAGGCAGCCATGTTCCAGGAAGATCTTCTAAACAGCTGTCCAAAACGCCCTACACGGAGCTCTGCGCCCGTGCAAGTGAGGAGCGCCAACGCGAGAAGGGGACGCATACCTTTGTCTGCGGGCGGATCGAGTTCTCGAACCACTATGAACGTAACTGCCGCTATTGCGGGCTGCACTCGGCCAACCCCACGCCACACCGCCACCACCTTGCCGAAGGGGCTATCTTTGAAAGCGGAACGTACCGTAACACTATCGTTCTCCAGTCGGGTGGGATCCATGAAGACCAGCAACACCTTGCCCATATCGTGGATGCTCTCCGCATTCGTCTGCCCGCAACGGCGGTGCCCCTTAACGTCGGCGAGCATCCGGCGGATTCCTATATCCTATGGAAAGCCGACACTCCGTTCCCCTAACTCCATGCGGCACGGGGAGGATGTCATCATGGCGCGCCGGGGATGGAGCAGTTTTTTGTAACCTTATGAGCGACAGGAGGGTAGAATGACACGTGTCGTTATGGAACATGTCGAATACGAACTCAATGTGCCCGAAACAGGGGTACAACCTGACAGCCTGACCTTTGTTGAGATCGATCAGGAAAAGTGCATCGGGTGCGATACGTGCCAACAATACTGCCCTACTGGAGCCATCTACGGGGAAACTTTCGAGCCGCATACCATCAAATACCGGGAGCTCTGTATCAATTGCGGGCAGTGCCTGACCCATTGTCCTTCGATGGCGATATACGAGGTTCGATCATGGGTCCCCAAACTGGAAAAAAAACTCAAGGACAGCCACGTGAAATGCGTGGCCATGCCGGCTCCGTCCGTACGCTATGCGCTCGGCGAAGCCTTTGGCCTGCCTGTCGGAACTGTGACTACTGGGAAGATGCTGTCCGCCCTCAAGGCATTGGGCTTCTCTCACTGTTGGGACACGGAATTCGCGGCAGACGTCACCATATGGGAAGAAGCGTCTGAGTTTGTGGAACGCTTGGGCGGCCAAAAAGCTCTTCCCCAGTTCACATCTTGCTGCCCCGGCTGGCAGAAATACGCCGAAACGTTCTACCCGGAACTGCTGCCGCATTTTTCGTCCTGCAAGTCTCCCATCGGCATGAACGGTGCGCTGGCGAAGACCTACGGCGCGCAGCGGATGCAATACGCTCCCAAGGACATCTATACAGTGTCCATCATGCCATGTATCGCAAAAAAATACGAAGGATTGCGTCCGGAACTCAATTCCAGCGGACAGCAAGACATCGACGCCACTCTGACGACCCGTGAACTGGCCTACCTGATCCGTAAGGCAGGCATTGATTTCGCCAGCCTCCCGGACGGAGAACGCGACAGCCTGATGGGAGAATCCACAGGCGGAGCCACCATCTTCGGCGTGACCGGAGGCGTCATGGAGGCGGCACTGCGCTTCGCATATCAGGCCGTTACCGGAATCCGTCCGGATTCATGGGATTTCAAACAGGTCCGTGGGCTGAGCGGTCTCAAGGAATATACCGTGACCCTGAACGGCACGGAACTCCGCCTTGCCGTCGTGCATGGAGCCAAACGGTTCGCCGAGATCTGCGATCAGGTGAAGGCGGGGAACTCGCCGTACCATTTCATCGAATTCATGGCTTGCCCGGGGGATGCGTCTGCGGCGGAGGACAGCCGCTTATGCCGTCCCTGTTCGCCTCGCTTGAGCGCAAAGCCCTCGGTTTCTTCGCTGGATTCAGGAAACGTCTCGCCCAATCTGCCAACGTTTAAAGGAGAAAGGCCATGTCATTCGCCACTGTGACCCGGCGCGGTTTTCTAAAGGGAGCCTGTATGCTTTCAGGGGGAATCCTTCTCGGTATCCGCATGACCGGCAAGGCCGCAGCTGCGGTAAAAGCATTCAAGGAGTACATGGGAGATCGTATCAATGGCGTCTACGGTGCCGACAAACAATTCTCCAAAAGAGCTTCCCAAGACAACGCGCAAGTGCGGACACTGTACGAATCCTATCTCGGCAAGCCGCTCGGCCATAAATCGGAAGAACTGTTGCATACCAAATGGTTTGACAAATCCGGCGCGCTCAAGGAGCTGACCGCGAAAGGAGTATACCCCAATCCACGTCACGTTAAGGAGTTCGTCGCATCCGGCTATCCATACGATGAATAGGCTCGGGACATTGCGCCGGAACGGCGGTACGTAACCGCAGGGGGCGGGCATAGACATCCAATGCCCGATTCGGCTATGCCGCCTAACATGGAAACGGTGTCAACACCGTCAGCCGTCCCCTTTTCCGGGTACCCTGCCCCGGTACTCCGCGGCCTTATCGATCCCTCGTATTTTAAGATAAGGAATGTTTGTCATGCCAAGACGTCATGTCTTTGTCACCGTTTTTTGCTGTTTGATGGCCGTGGTGGCGGTCGTAGGCTATACTCATGACACGGTTGGGAAAACGCCTGTCCGCCTCCTGCTCGAAAACGCCGGGGGACGGGTCGTGTTCGACCACCGGAGGCACGCTGAAGACTACAAGGTAGCCTGTGAAGCCTGCCATCACGAATCGGCGGAGGCGCGCGAAAATGTCCAGCCCTGCGGCGCGTGCCACGGCGTCGACTTCGACGGCTCCTTCCGGGAGGATCACGTCGCTGCCTTTGCGGACGACGAGACGACCTGCGCGACCTGCCACCATATGGGCAGCGCGCCCGCGAAGTGGGACCACGCGGCCCATGCCGAGGAGTACGGCCTTTCCTGTACGGACTGCCATCATGCCAACGCCGACATCGAGCCGGAACCCGCCCGCTGCACGGCCTGCCACCTCGACAAGCCGATGGGGGGACATCCCCGACATGAAGACTGCGGCACATGCCAAGTGCGCAGACTGCCATCAGGAATGGTTCGACGCGGGCATGAAGGGCTGCACAAGCTGCCATCCCTTTACGGACAACCGCAAGCTGTCCGCCTCCGGGCAGCCCGTGGACGTGAACCCCGGCGATGCCGACTGCACGGTCTGCCACGGAGACGTCAAGGCCTCGGAGCTCATCCCCGACCGCATGGCGGCCCTCCACGGCAACTGCATGAAATGCCACGAAAAGCGCGGCAAGGGGCCGTTCCGCAAGGACCAGTGCAACCAGTGCCACACGAAATAGGCGGACTGTCATGAAGCAACGTTTCCAGATCCTCAACGATCCCCGTTTCCATCTCGTCTACGGGGTGACGCAGCGTTTCAGCTACGGGCCGTCGCCCAAGCTGGTCAGGCTCAACCGGGAAGGTTTCACGCTGGTTCCCGGTCTGAAAAGGAAAACCCCCGTCTATCCGGGTATGCTCCTCGGGGAGCATCCTGCACCGGACAAGGGCGACCTCTTCGCCTCCATCCACGGCGAAATCAGCGAAATCACGGAACGCAGCGTGTTCCTGGCCGCCACCGACCCTTCCAAGGACGCCCCAGAAGTGGAGCCCGTGGACCTGCTCGGGCAGGGGCTGGAAGGCGATGAGCTGGCCCTCGCTGTGAAAAAGATGGGCGTGAACACCCGCTCTCTTGGGCGGCGGTGCAAGACGCTGATCATCAACGCCCTGAACCCCGATCCCGGCGTAACGTGGGCGGAACCGATGCTTGTGTCGCACGTGGAGAACCTGCGGACGGGCATGGAGCTGCACCGCCGCATGGCCCGCGCGGACAACGTGATCCTCGCCGTGCCCAAAGGCTCCAAGGTGGCCTATGAGGGCATCCCGCTGGCCTATGTCGAGCCGGAATATCCCAACAGCGTAGACCAGCTGGTGATCAAGGCCGTGACCGGCGAGGAGAACCCCGAGGGTGTGGGCATCGTGGGCTTGCACAACATCTGGAGCCTCGGGCGCGTGGGCCGCCTCGGACGTCCGCTCATCGAAACGGTCGTCACCATCGGCAGTTACGAACACTCGGGCAACTACATCGTGCGCGACGGCTCCACCATCGGGGAGCTGCTGCAATTCGCCAACATCCGGCTCAAGGACGGCGACACGGTGGTGCGCGGCGGCCCGTTGCGGGGCGAGAGCCTCGACCGGCTCGACCGCAGCGTCACCAAAGGGACCTACGGCATTTTCGTAGTCGAGGCCGGAACCATCCCACCGATGGAAGGGCACAGCCCCTGCGTAAGCTGCGGGGCGTGCGTGCTGGTCTGTCCGGCGCGGCTCAAGCCGAGCAACCTCAGCCGATACGCGGAGTTCGCTCTGCACGAACGTTGCCGTGCCGAGCACATCGAATCCTGTCTGGAGTGCGGCCTCTGCGGGTATGTCTGCATCGCCCGGCGCCCCGTCCTCCAGTACATCCGCCTCGCCAAGCGCAAGCTTGCGGAGATGGAGCGGGACAAGGGACTGGTCGAACTGAAGACGAAGTAACTCTAGGGAGAAAATCCCAGAAGGGCGGCTCTGCCTTTTAGGTTTCTTGAAAACAGATATTTTTAGCAATGAACTGATGTTACGGCATTTTTATGATGCCACTTGGGGGGAGGAAACCCCTCCGCCGGGGAAGAGCGTCCGGAAAACAAACCTATTCCGGCCCGCTTGGAAAAGCAGACCGGAACGGAGCCTTTTCTCCGTACGGCACAGGAAACGAACGGGAACGGGGAATCGTCTCCGCACCGCTGAGAAAGACGAACAGGGAGCGTGTCCAAGGCGAACGGTTTTACGTAACTATATATTACGTAATGATAAAGTGTAAAGAAAACCATTCGCGGCCCGATGCGCTCCGAACAGGAACGGACTTCCAAACCGCCCCCGCCCCCCCTTACAACCGTCTTTGAAAGGAGAGGGGTGGAACCTGGGGATGCGAGAGGGAAGCTTTCAGGAGGATATGGCCGATGTCGCAAACGAATCAACAGCCGGTACTGCTGGCGGTGAGCGCGCCGCCGTTCTGGCACTGCGGGCGGACGGTGAAGAAAGCGAGCTACGCGATGCTGCTGGCACTGGCTCCGGCGGCGTTCATGGCGGTGTGGCACTGGGGCATCCCGGCGGCGCGGGTTATGGCACTGGCGATGGTGACCGGGATCGCCACCGAGGCGCTCTGTCAGAAGATCATGGGCCAGGATATCAGTGTGGACGATTTTTCCGGAGCGGTTTCCTGCCTGCTGTTCGCATTCCTGCTGCCCGCCAACGCCCCGTGGTGGCTGGTTATGCTCGGGGCAGCACTGGCGATTGGCCTCGGCAAGATGGCCTTCGGCGGGTTGGGAGCCAACGCTGTCAACACCGCGCTCGTCGGCTGGGCCATGTTGTACGTCTCGTGGCCCGCGCTCATGGACCCGAACTCCATGCAGCTCGACACCAGCTTCATCGATCCGCTGGTGCGGCTCAAATATTTCGGAGCCGGAGCGGTCAGCCACATCGACCTGACCGACCTTCTCCTCGGCAACCAGATCGGCGGGCTGGGCGCTTCGCAGGCGGGCGCACTGTTCATCGGCGGATCGTATCTCGCCGCACGCGGCACCATCCGCTGGGAAATCGCCCTCAGTTTCTTTGTGGGCGTGTTCCTCACCGCCGCGCTGTACAACGTGATCGATGCCGAGCGGTTCGCCACCCCCTTCTTCCACCTGTGCACCGGCTCCACCTTCCTCGGCGGTTTTTTCCTCGCCACGGAGTGGGCCAGCTCGCCGGGACGGCAAATCCCCATGATGCTCTACGGACTCATCGGCGGGGCGATGGTGATCATCATCCGCGTCTACGGAATCTATCCGGACGGCGTGCCCTTCGCCATCCTGCTGATCAACCTGCTGGCCCCGCTGCTCGATTCCATCCACCCCAAACCGTTCGGAGCGAGGTAGGTCATGCTTGCCATCATCAGAATGATTGTGGTGCTCTCCTCGATTTGCGGCCTGTCCGGGTTCGCGCTCTCCTACCTCAAGATCTCCACGGCCCCGCGTATTGAGGAGCAGGTGCTCACCTATGTGCAGGGGCCTGCGATCCTGAGGGTTTTTGCCAACATCGACAACTCGCCCATCGCGGAGCGCAAGACGTTCACGCTCGACGGCGCGAAAGTGACCGTGTTCCCCGGCAAGAAGGACGGCAAGCTCGTCGCCGTCGCGCTGGAGCACTTCGGGAAGGGCTTCGGTGGCGACGTGGGCGTCATGGTCGGCTACGACGTGAACCGCGACACCCTCACCGGCATCGGGATCACCACCATGAAAGAAACCCCCGGACTCGGCACGCGTGTGGCGGACCCGGCCTTCACCGGACAGTTTACCGGCAAACCCGCCGACGCGCGGCTCAAGTCGCAGGGCGGGGACATCGACGCCGTTTCCGGCGCGACCATTTCTTCCACCGGCGTGGTGACCGCGCTCGGCAACGCCGCGAAGGTCTATGCGGCGCTCAAGCCTGAAATCGTCAAGGCCTGGCAGTAAGGGGAAAGCTATGCAGCAACTCGTCAAGGAATTCACCAAGGGCCTGTGGACCGAGCTTCCCCCGTTCCGGCTGGTGCTCGGGCTGTGCCCGACCCTCGCCGTGACCAAAACCGCCGACAACGGCCTTGGCATGGGGCTGGCGGTCATCTTCGTGCTCGTGCTCTCCAACATGCTCATCTCGCTGGTGCGCGACATCATCCCCAAAAAAGTCCGCATCGTCTGCTTCATCGCCATTTCCGCGTCGCTCGTGGTTGCCGTGGAACTGCTCATGCAGGCCTACGCCTACCCGCTGTACCAGCAGCTCGGCATTTTCGTGCCGCTCATCGTGGTGAACTGCATCATCCTGGGCCGGGCCGAAGCCTTCGCCGCCAAAAACACGGTCCCGCTCGCCATCGCGGACGGTCTGGGCATGGGGCTGGGCTTCACCATGTCCCTGACTTTCCTCGGTTCCATCCGCGAAGTGTTCGGGGCTGGAACGCTGTTCGGGACGCCGGTGATGTGGGAGGGGTTCAGGCCCTTCTCTGTTATGGTCGAGGCTCCGGGCGCGTTTCTTTGCCTCGGGTTGATCCTTGCTGCCATGAATCTGATCAACCGCTGGCAGGCCAAGCGCAAGGGCCGGGAAGAACCCGAAAACATCTCCAGCGGCTGCGCGTCCTGTGGTGGCTGCTCGGGAGGCAAATCATGAGTGTCTTCGAACTCTTCATCTCCGCCATTTTTGTCAACAACATCGTGCTGGCCCAGTATCTCGGCAACTGCCCGTACCTCGGCTGTTCCCGCGACAAGGGGGTCGCCGTCGGCATGGGCAGCGCGGTGATCTTCGTCATCTTCATGGCGACGCTGTGCACGTGGCTCATGCAGCGGTATGTGCTGGTTCCCTTCGAGCTTGGCTACTTGCAGACCATCGTGTTCATTCTCGTGATCGCGGGTTTGGTGCAGTTTGTGGAAATGTTCCTCAAGAAGGCTATCCCGCCGCTGTATTCCGCGCTCGGCATTTTCCTGCCGCTCATCACCACCAACTGTGCGGTAATGGGCGTGACCATCCTCGTGCAGCGCGAGGAGTACGACCTGACCACCTCGCTGCTCTACGCGGTGGCGTCGAGCCTCGGCTTCATGCTCGCGCTCATCCTCATGGCGGGCATCCGCGAACGGCTGGACACCTGCCGTGTGCCCAAGGCACTCATGGGAACCCCCATCGCGCTGATCATGGCGGGGCTGATGTCGCTGGCCTTCATGGCCTTCAAGGGTATGACCTCATAGAAAAGGAAAACCGTTATGGTTATGATATCGGTACTGGTGCTCCTCGGGCTCGGGCTGGTGACGGCGACGGTGCTCGCCGTGGCGTCCCGCGTCTTCCATGTTGAGGAGGACCCGCGCGTGCAGGCCGTGCTGGAGGCCCTGCCCGGCGCGAATTGCGGCGGCTGCGGCTATGCGGGCTGCGAAGGCTACGCAACCGCCGTGGCGACGGACCCCGCCGTGCCCGCGAACCGCTGCTGCGCCGGAGGTGCGGAAACAAGCATTGCGGTGGGCGAACTGACCGGCAAGACGGTGGCGGCCTCGGATCCGCTGGTGTCGTTCCGCCGCTGTGACAAGGTGGCGGGCAACGTGGCCCTGCGCTATGATTATCAGGGTATGCCTTCGTGTGCGGCGGCCGCCGGTCTGGTGGGCGGTTCGGATTCGTGCTCCTATTCGTGCCTCGGCTTCGGGGACTGCGTGCAGGTGTGCCCCTTCGACGCCATCGAAGTGCGGGGTGGCCTTGCGCGGGTGAACGCCTCCAAGTGTACGGGCTGCGGAAAGTGCGCGGAAACCTGCCCCCGCAACGTGCTGGAACTCGTTCCGGCTCGCGCCCGGGTGATGGTCTTCTGTTCCACCAAGGACAGGCTCAAGGCCGTGACGGAAGTCTGCAAGGTCGGCTGCATCAAGTGCGGGCGTTGCGTCAAGAGCTGTCCCGCCGGTGCGGTCACGCTGGAGAACGACCGCATCCACATCAATCATAAGGTCTGTCTGACCTACGGCCCGGAATGCGGGAAGCCTGCGCCGCCGCGTGCGCGCGCGAGGCCCTGCGGGTGCTCTGTCCGAGCGCGCCTCTGAAGTCCGAAGCCCCCGCCGGCGCGACGTCGGCTCCGGGCAAGCCGCTGGACGCGAAGTCCGCAGCGCAGGCCGCCCCGGCATCCCAGGGAAAGGCCGCGCCCGCTCCGGTTCAGTCCGCCCCGGCGGCCCCGGAAGCGTCCCCCGCTCCCGCAGCGAAGGAGAATGTATCATGATGACGAGACGGGTATTCCTCGGCATGGCGGGCGTCGCCGGAGCCGGGTTGTGGCTAGGGGTTCCGGGACTTGCGCAGGCCGCCGTGTCCCGCGAGACGAAAGTGATGCTCGGGACGTTCGTGGACGTTTCGGTGGCGGGCGTTTCCTCTATGCAGGCGTCGGACGCGCTGGGTCTGGCCTTTGCGGAGGCGTCGCGTCTGGAGCGGGTGTTCAGCCGGCACGACGGCGGCACGCCGGTGAGCGAGCTGAACCGTGCGGGCCGTCTGCGGGCCGCGCCCGCCGAATTGGTACGGGTGGTGAACCGGTCGCTGTTTTACGGCGCACTGACGGGCGGAAGTTTCGATGTGACGGTGCAGCCGGTGATCGATCTCTTCCGGGCACACCGCAATCCCTCCGGCGAGCTGACGCTGGACGATTCGGAGCTTCGGGCGGCCCGCGCGCTGGTGGGCCGCCGGGGACTTCAGGTTTCGGGAGCGGATCTGTCCTTTGCTCGTTCGGGTATGGGTATCACGCTGGACGGCATCGCCAAGGGGTACATTGCGGACCGGGTTTCCGCCGTGCTGACGTCCGCCGGGGTGAAGAACCATCTCGTGAATGCGGGCGGGGACATCATGGCCTCGGGGCATAAGTCGCCGGGTGTGCCGTGGCGGGTTGCGGTGCAGTCACCCACGGGGCCGGCCTATGCGGGCGAGCTTTCGCTTTCCGGCAAGGCTATTGCGACGTCCGGCAGTTACGAAATCTATTATGATGCCTCGCGCAGGCATCACCATCTGATCAACCCGGCCTCCGGCTTCAGCCCCTCCGTGGGAAGCGTCTCGGTCGTCGCAGGCACGGCGATGGAGGCGGACACCCTCGCGACCGCGCTGTCCATCCTCCCTCCCACCGACGCCCTGAAGCTCGTGCAGGGCCTCCCCGGTCGTGAGTGTTGCATTCTCTCGCCAGGCGGTTACATATATACCTCGCTAGGATGGGCCTCCTTCGCCTAAGCACTACCGCCGAACCTTTATTGGCAGGCCATATGCGATGAAAGCTTTTCCTGTGCATGTTTTTTGCAATTTATCCATCAGGTTACTTGTTGGGAAAAGGTAGCCATACACCCCCCAAATTAAGCGGGCGTGTTCCTCCGGGGACACGGTGGCCAGACATCACAATCCGGAAACTGTTCGATCACCACTTCAGCCTGTGCTCAAAACGCCCGGTAACAATCAAGCAAGATGTATATCATGCCAGACCGCTAGTCGAATTTATGGAAAATAGACCGGTATCGTCCATAACCCAAAAAAATTCTGGCCTTCTGCAAATCCCAGAAAATGTCTGGCATGGCCCAATCCACCATCCACAGGCGCATTTCTTTGCAACGCTCTGTAGCGAATTTTGGAAAAAAGAAGGATACCTGTCTTCAACCATTGAGATCTGTTCCGTTTCAAAAGGAAGAGCCAGAAGAACTCCCCCGCCAATCGTCTCAGAACTCAATGCACTCCTGCGCGTCGCTGCCCCGCATATCCAGCGCGTCATCCTACTTGGCATTTATATGGGTGCCCGCATCGGCCCGAGCGAACTCTTTTCCCTGAAATGGGATGATGTTGACCTTACCCGCGGCGTTATCGGTATACGGCTTGTAGGGCAAATTCTGAATGCTCGACATGGACAGGAGAGCCAGCACAAAACGAAGCCATCCCCGGCAGTATATGATAAAGGCAGCGAAAATAATACTTTGGCTGTCACCGGAAAAAAACGATACATTCGCGGCCACACAGCAATGCACTCCATGTCACTGATTCGTTTTTATACCATCGGCCAACAGGCCTATCAGGCCTTTTCTTCAAGCTTATCCAGCGATAACCGTATAACTGAACGTCGACGGCACGGTTTGCCGCCGAAGGAAACAGGAATGGAACATGCGGCGGATACGAAGGCGGTTTGGCTCCACGAGTCTGCTCTTGAAGGGCTTTTGGAAAAACATCAGGCCGAAGATCGGCAGCATGTCCGGGACGTACTGAATAAAGCCCGTTCATTGTCGGGACTCTCGCTTTGAGGACGTGGCCGGCCTCATGGCCGTTCACTCACAGGATTTACTGGACGAACTGTTTCATACGGCCAAATCCGTGAAGGAAGAGATCTACGGAAACCGGATTGTCCTTTTTGCTCCTCTGTACATCTCCAACCTCTGTTCCAATGAGTGCCTGTACTGCGCATTCCGACGATCCAAATAAAGAGGCGATCCGCCGGGCATTGAATCCGGACGAGATCAGGCAGGAAATAAAGATCCTGCTGCGGCAGGGGCATAAGCGCGTACTCATGGTGGCTGGCGAGGCGTATCCCGGAAGCGGCATTGATTATGGATGGAATCCATTGACGCGATTTACGGTGCGGAAGAGAATGGCAGCCGCATTCGCCGGGTGAACGTGAACCTCGCCCCCCTGTCCGTAGAGGGTTTCCGACGCCTGAAGGAACGGAACATCGGTACGTTCCAGCTTTTTCAGGAAACCTACCATCGGCCGACCTACGGCAGGGTTCACCTTGCCGGGCCCAAGAAGGACCTTGACTGGCGGGCATCGTCATTCGACCGTGCCATGCAGGCGGGCATCGACGACGTGGGCATGGGGCTGCTCTACGGGCTTATATGACTGGCGGTTCGAAACGTTGGCGCTCATGGCCCACATCGCGCATCTTGAGGAGCGGTTTGGGGTCGCGGCTGTCATACCATCAGCGTGACGCGCATCGAACCGGCCATCGGGTCGGATTTGGCCTCCCGGCCGCCGTACACCTTGAACGATCAAGATTTTCTCAAGCTTGTCGCCATATTGCGCCTTGCCGTCCCGTCAGGGAATGAAATACATGGTGGAACGGAACCATATCAACGTATTGCGGCGTGAAGTGCTCAGACGAATCGCCGAGTCCTTTCTCCACTATGCGGATTTCGGCAACAGCGTGGAACGCATCCCCTTTGTCATGCGTCCCAAAAATACGAGACCAAGCCGATGCTGTATCTATAAGGATCGCGCCATATTGTGCTTTCGGGGTCATGGCCGCGCTCGGATTCCGGCTTGAAGACGAGGAAGACGACTCCACGCCTCTGTCCGTGTATGCTGAAAAGGCCTTGGAACGAGAACAGCCTTCGGCCCCAATCCTGACCGTATGCGATACGGCCTGTCAGGGATGCATTCCCGCACGATACAATGTGACCGACGCGTGCCAGAACTGTATTGCCCATCCTTGCATCGGGCCCTGTCATTTCGGAGACAAGATAACGGTCACCAAAGCGATGAAATCCTTCGCCAAAAACGGCATGTAACCCATGCGCCGGATGCTTTGCCGATTGCCTTTCCCGCAGGAACGGGTGTTGAACGATGGATTGAAGGCAGGAGAAAGGGTATGCAACGGAACGATATTCTGAAACTGCTTTTCGAAACGCCGTACGAGGCTCTGCGTGAGCGCGCCGACGAGGTGCGGGCCCGGGAAAAGGGGGAGCATGTCTTTGTCCGAGGCCTGATCGAATTCTCGAACCGTTGCGAACGGAACTGCCGATACTGCGGCCTGCGTTCGGCGAATCCGTCCCTGAAACGTTACCGTCTTGACGAGGCTCAAATTGTCGAGGCGGCGGAACGGGCCGTGGCTTTCGGCGTGGACACTCTCGTCCTGCAATCCGGCGAGGTCCATGATGACCCGCAACGTATCGCCCATATGGTGGATGCTCTCCGCACACGGTTCCCCGTGGCCGTTACCCTGAGTGTCGGAGAGCAGCCCACTGCTTCCTACGCGCTGTGGAAGGAGGCGGGCGCATCCCGCTTCCTTCTGAAGCATGAAACGGCGGATGCATCCCTGTACGCTGCCCTGCATCCCGGATACACGCTCGCGCAACGGGTGGATGCGCTGCAACGCCTGCGGCGGGCCGGCTATGAAATCGGTTCGGGGTTCATTGTGGGCGTTCCCGGCCAACGTCCCGAGACACTGGCGGACGATATCCTGCTGGCGCGGGAACTTCACGTGGATATGTGCGGGGCCGGGCCGTTCATCCCTCAGGCCGATACCCCTTTGGGCAACGAACCGCAGGGATCGGTTGAGCTGGCTTTGCGGGTCATGGCCGTACTGCGCATCGCTCTGCCGTGGTCCAATCTCCCCGCGACAACGGCTTTGGCGTCGCTTGATCCCGTTTCAGGGCAACGGGAGGGCCTGCTCGCCGGCGGCAATGTGCTCATGCCCGGTTTCACGCCGGCGGCCCACCGGGAAGACTACTGTATTTATGACAACAAACATCGAGTCAGTATGGATGAGGCCCGTCAGGTCATCGAATCGGCGGGGCGCACCCATTCTCTACACAGGGAGGGGTGACATGCTGGATGCGCCTAAGGGCCTCAGGTTGCACATCGGCCTTTTGGGTCGGCGGAATGTGGGTAAATCATCGCTGCTCAACGCGTTGGCCGCACAATCCGTGTCCATCGTATCCGATACGCCGGGAACGACCACGGATCCGGTGGAAAAGACGTTGGAATTCGCCCCGCTGGGGCCAGTCGTTTTTCTGGATACGGCGGGATTGGACGATGAGGGCGAACTCGGGAGACAGCGCACGGAACGCACGCTTGCCGTATTGCCTCGAACGGACATGGCTTTGGTGGTGACGGCGGAAAACGTCTGGGGTCACTACGAAGAAACCATCGTGAGCAGGCTCAGGGAGCAGGCAATTCCGTTCCTTGTGGTCATGAACAAAACGGAGTCGTCCGTTGCTTCCAAGGATCGCCTACCCGATGCCATGAGGGGCCTCCCCATGGTACGCGCTTCCGCGAAAACGGGCGAAGGCCTCGAAACGATCCGCCGCGAACTGGTTCGGCTGTCGCCTGGCGAATCGCTTCACGAAGCACAGCTAGTGGCGGATCTGCTTCCCGAGAAGGGAGTCGTCATCCTCGTCGTCCCCATCGATTCCGGCGCGCCGAAGGGCCGGCTCATTTTGCCGCAAGTGCAAACCATCCGGGATGCCCTTGATGGGCGCAAGTTATGCCTTGTGGTGACGGAAGGAGAACTCGGGGCGGCCTTCGCCTGCCTGAAGGAACCGCCGGCTCTGGTGGTCTGCGATTCGCAGGTGGTGCGCCGCGTGGCGCTGGAGACGCCGCAGTCCGTCCCTTTGACGACCTTCTCGATCCTGATGGGCCGCCTCAAGGGAGACCTGCAGCTCCTCGCCGCCGGGGCCGCCGCCATTGGGAACCTCAAGCCCGGCGACAGCGTGCTCATGATGGAGGCCTGTTCCCACCACCCGCAACAGGACGACATAGGGCGGATCAAGATTCCCCGCCTGCTCCAGCAGTATGCGGGCGGAGAGCTGCGCTTTGACATGTGTGCGGGCAAATCCCTCACGGACTGTCCCGGATCATACGATCTCATCGTCCATTGCGGCGGGTGTACACTCACGCGGCGGCAAATGCTCGGCCGCCTGCGCTCCGCTCAAAGCAGAGGCATCCCCATGACGAACTACGGCGTCGCCATTTCCTTCACGCAGGGCGTACTCAAACGGGTGCTAACACCATTCCCCGATGCCCTCGCCGCCTGCGAGCTGGCCCATGAAACGTGTCATGACGCTCAATCAAAAACAAATAAGGAATCCGGCTGGAGAGGATACATTTTCATTGGCCCCCGATGAGGCCGGGACTGTTGCGGGTGGACGGACATACCGTCTGGATTCTTCTGAAAAAAACAAAGATACCATATGATTCCACCCGGTGGGCACGGAAGCCCCTTCGCCCCGTTTCAGCGTACACGCTGGAGCCCCTGTTTTTACACATACTCAAGGCCGCCGTTTCCCCAGTAATTGCGAAACCTGTTCAGGAAAGCCAATTAAAGTTTTCTTATGCACGAAATGTCTCTTGTTACAAGCTTGTTATCCATCATTCGCGAGGAGATGGAACGGCACGCCCTGCACCGTCTGTTGCAAGTACGCGCACGGTACGGCGCTCTGGCGAACATCGTTCCGGAAGCTGTCCGTCGCGTTCGAGGCTCTTACGGCAGGAACGGATTGGGAAGGGGCTGTGTTGCAAGCCGAAGAAATCCCCCTCTCGCTCAAGTGTTCTCGATGCGGACAAACCTTTTCTCCCGCTCGGCAGAAACGTTTTTCGGCACCGTGCCCTTTCTGTGGAGAAGAACAAGGGCACTCCATAGGAGCGGGACGGGAACTCTATATCCAGAGCATGGAAGCGGAATAAAGGAGTTATCTCATGGAAATACCAGTTATTCGCAACGTTCTTGAAGCCAACGAAAAACTGTCGGCACGTCTGAAGGAACATTTCGCCAGGCACGGCATTCTTACCTTGAACCTCATCAGTTCCCCGGCGCGGGAAAGACTTCCCTACTCGAACGGACGCTTGCGGATCTTTCCCCCGAGTTCCGCATGGCCGTTATCGAAGGCGATCTCCAAACGGACAACGACGCCCAACGTGTAGCCGCCACCGGAGCTCAGGCTGTGCAGATCAACACGGAAGGCGGCTGTCATCTCGACAGCAATCTTGTCATGGAAGCGTTGGGGGCGCTCGACCTGAGCGAAATCGATATCTTGTTCATTGAAAACGTGGGAAATCTTGTCTGCCCTGTGGAGTTCGATTGTGGCGAGGATGCCAAGATCGCCCTCCTCAGCCTCCCCGAAGGCGACGATAAGCCCGAAAAGTACCCATTTCTCTTCAACCGTGCCAGTGCCATGATCCTGAATAAAATCGACCTGCTTCCCTATCTGGATTTTGACATGGAAACCGCCGCGCGACATGCCCGCCATCTTAATGCCGCTCTCCCCGTCTTTAAAATATCCTGCCGTACGGGTGACGGGCTTGAAGAATGGTATGATTGGCTCCGTCAGGCTGTCCGCGCCAAACGCAGCGCACCAAACGAATAAGACGCATGTTCTTCGTCTGAACATTTTTGTCTGAAAAGGTATGCACGGTACCCAGTATCCATGCATACCTTTTCATTTCAGGAAGGTTGGAGCTAGAACTTGTAGTTTACGCTAAAAGCTGCCTGGAAATTGTTTTCCTTGTATAAATCATTCCAGAGCTCCTTATCGGCATCGAGATAGATATACCCAAGCTCAAAGGCGAGGGTAAGCCCCTCGTACAGCTTGTATTGGGAATCAAAATTGACTTCCCACAGTTTGTCTTTGGTGGTGAGGTACATATTATTGCCGACAGTAGCCATTGCGTCACGAGCGACCACCCCGCCGCGTACCATTTCCGTATTGTTCGTGCCTTTGACCATCGCGACGCGGAACGCGTGACTCAAAGCTTCAATAAAGGAAATATCCTTCAACTCCGCCATGATCCCCCAGCTGCCGCTGATATCCGTTCCGTTAAACGTGCTGGAACGGTTATACATCCCGCCGTCATATCCGAAAGAGGTCAACGCCACGTCAGTATCGATGACGGGCATACGTTCGGAACCGTCAAGCGCGTTCGCGTCATCACCGGAAGCGTACCAGAACGTAAGGCCGGGTGTGACAAAATCCGTTTTGCATTCAGCTGCCAGGGCGGCATACCAGCCCGCGCGCTTCAGATCTTGATTGCCCGTTTTCCCCATGTCCACCTTTCCGTAAACACCATCTACGGCGACCCTGAGCGGGCTGAACAACGTCATTTCAGCGGAAAGGCCGCCCCACCATGCGTTGCCGTGATTGTCTTTGGAGTCGGCGACAACCTTCCCGGTGCCAACGGGAAGCAATCCGCTGGCGACTCCGGTCTTGTTGTTCGCACCGGCACCGAAACGGGTGTCTTTACCGATCGCGCTGTACATTCCGAAGGGGTTCATCCTGATGCCATCGAACTGCACCGGAACCGCCAGCCCGATGACGTCCATCGCATCGTGGCTGTTGTATGTATACAGCAACGTGTTGTCCTTGTCATATACGGAAACAGTACGTTCATCGTTATTGTACGCACGAACCCAAAAAAGTGTGGCCCCCACGTTTTCAGTGAAATTTCCGGAAAGCGAGATCCCGGCACCGTCGGTCATGAATGCCGCGTACGGTACCGCAAATGTCGCGATGTCGAAGGGCTGAAGGCCCATACGGACTTTTGCGTCCGTCTCCGGGATACTCCAGTCGACATAACTATAGCGCACCTTGACGACCTTACCGTCCGTTCCGAGGGCGGCATCATTTGTTCCCCAGTTTTGATGGCCCACTTCAAAAAAGACGACGCCCTTGAGCGAATCGGAAGCCACGATATCGATCTGCGTGCGCAACCGTGTGGAAGCCTTGAATCTATCGACAGAAGCATTCGCTGATTTGAGGGGGTTGCGATCAGCCCAGGAAAAACCGTTTTGCCATTGTCCCTTAATATTCATGTCAGCCGCCCGCGCCCCGCTCGTCATACTTAAAAGAAGGCCCGCCGCAAGGAACAACATCATTGCACGTTTCATCATCACCTCTCTAGCGTCAAAGGTTATACGATGGGCTCTCCCCCAAAGCACAGTGCGGAGGAATTCATGGCGGAGCCTTATACTGTTGCGACGCAAGCGTCAGGGTTAAAGGGGATAACGGATTGAAGGAGCCGTTGTGCATATCCGCTGGATGCCCTTGCCAGGTGCTCCTTCTCCAAGGATTCCGCGATGGTCCCCTCATGAAGAAACATAATATGATCACATAAGTAGGTGACGGCCTGAACATCATGGGCAATGAACAGGTAGGTCATGTCCCCCCTTCAGCTCCAACAGCAGTTCCAGCACTTGCGCCTGTACGGACACGTCAAGCGAGCTCACGGCCTCGTCGAATACGATGAAACGGGGCTTGGTCGCTATGGCTCGCGCGATGCACACCCGCTGGAGCTGCCCCCCGCTCAACTCGTGGGGATAACGGTTCCGCAGCGCCTTCGGGAGCCCGACCCGCTCAAGCAGTTCCGGGATTGCGCATGACGCGTCCAGCCGCAAGATATCCAACGGCTCTCTGATGAGTTCCTCCACCGTGAATCTCGGGTTGGCGGAGGATGTATAGTCCTGGAACACAACGCTCATTTGCCCAGGATGTTCCTTGCTCCATACCTGAACAGGGCGGCCTTCCAAGAATACCTGCCCACTGTCCGGCTGTTCCAAGCCAAGGATCAGCCTTCCAAGCGTGCTTTTCCCCCCGCCGCTTTCGCCGATGAGCCCTACGGAAGAGCCTTCGGACAGTGTGAGGTTCACGTCTCTGAGGATCGGCTGCCGTTTTTTCCTCCAAAAGCCTCCCGATACCGGATAGCTTTTGGAGACATTGCGGACCTCAAGCAACGGCGTTTCCCGATGTGCTACCGACATCGCATCACCCTCTCGAAGGCTTTGGACAACGTGGCTCTCGTGTCCACGAGATAACGCGTATAGGGATGCCGTGGAGCGGAGAAAAGCTCCGCTCCGCCGTATTCGACGCCGACGCCGTCCTTCATGACCAAGACTTCCTGCGCGAGCTGGCGGACGACGCCAAGATCATGGGAAACCAAAATCAGGCTGCTCCCGAACCGTTCCCGGATCCAATGGAATTGTGCCACAACCTCCCGCTGGTTCATGGAGTCCAGCGCCGTTGTGGGCTCATCGGCAATGATGATATCGGGGCGTTGAAGCAACGCCACCGCGATCATACACCGCTGCAACATGCCTCCGGAAAGCTGGTACGGATATTTCTTGAGCACATCCAACGGATTGTGGATGTGCATCATCTCCAGAGCCTCAACGATGCGTCCCCTGCTCTCCTTTTCCGAAAAAGCCGATGTCGTCGCCCGGAGTGTTTCAAGAAGCTGCGCCCCCATGGAGTAAAGAGGATCAAACGCCGTCATCGGTTGCTGGACTATCATGGCGATTCGCTTGCCGCGGATGCCGCGCACGGTTTCCCGACCTGCCTGCAAGAGGTCGATGCCGCCGAAACGGACACTGCCGGAAACCCGCAAGGAAGGAGGCGCCAGTCCCAACAGCGCCAGGCACGTCAGCGATTTGCCGCTGCCGCTTTCCCCAACGACGCCAAGGCATGTTCCCGGTTCAAGGCAAAAATGCACATCCCGTACGATCAGCGCCCCAGTAAGGGAGTCTCGGACAGTCAAATCCCGCACTTCAAGTAAGCTCATGAACGTTCCCTGCCCGCGTGTTTGGGATCAAAGGCGTCACGCAGGCTGTCGCCTAAAAAATTGAATGCCGCCACAACCAACAGAATGGCCATGCCCGCCGGGATCATCTGCAACGGATACAGGGTCATGACCTCCTTCGCCTCATTGAGCATCATGCCCCACTCCGGGGTGGGGGGCTGCACGCCCAACCCGAGGAAAGACAATGCTGAAATCATCAGGATCACGCTTCCCGTATCCAGCGTCGTCAGGACAAAGAGTTCGCCGGCTGTGCCGGGCAACAGATGCCGTATCATGATCCTGATGGATGATCCGCCGGCGACCTTGGCAAACCGGATATAGTCCTTGTCCGAATACTGCCGGACGATGGAACGGACCATACGCGCATACCACGGCCACTTGGCCACCACGTTGGCGATGACCACGTTTTCCAGGCCCGGGCCCGTCATGCCCACAATGGCGAGAATCATGACCTCGCTGGGGAAGGACATCATGACGTCGCATATGCGCATAAGCACGTCGTCGATACGGTTGCGGAAAAAACCGGAAACAAGGCCGACGCACGCCCCCAACGCGGAAGTTATGGCCATAGTGAGCAAGGACAGAAACACCGTCGCGCGTATGCCGTAGACAAGACGCGAAAGGACGTCGCGCCCAAGCTGATCCGTCCCAAAGGGATGATGCCAGCTCCACGGCGCGAACTTGTCCCCGACGTCGATAAGCGTCGGATCGGACAAGGGAAGTATGGGAGCGAGGAGGCCCAATACAAGAACACCCCCCAGGAACCCCATGCAGGCCAGCGCCAGCCTGTCTCTTTGCAGACGAATCCACGGGGACATGCTAGAATTCCTTCCTCAACCGGGGATCGACGGCAGCGCTCAGGATATCCACCAATACGTTACCGACTACAAAAAGAACCGCCATGATCAGCACATAGGCCTGGATGACGGGAAAATCACGGTTGAAGATCGCCGCCACGCAAAGCCTTCCGATGCCGGGCCATGCGAAAATGCTTTCCACGACAAAGGTTCCGGCTATAAGCTTGGGCAGCGACATACCCAGTGCGGTCAGCGAAGCCTGAAGCGAATTCTTAAACATATGGCGGGTGATCGAGCGCTCGGGCAAACCGCGTACCCGTGCGTAGAGAATGTAGTTTTCCTGCTTATTCTGAATCATGTTGGCGCGGATAAGCCGCGTATAGGTGGCGATATATGCAAGGGACAACGTGACCGCAGGTAAAAGGACGGAGCTGGGACCGTCCATCCCGCTCGTCGGAACGAGATCAAGTTTGACGGCAAACAGCCACATGAGGAGAAGCCCGGCCCAGAAACTGGGCATGGCCGTACCAAGAAAGACACCGCCACGGATGAGCCGGTCGAGAAAGGTTCCTTCATACAACGCACAGACGATCCCGGCGGAGAGACTGCACACAAGCGTCAGGCACAGAGCCGCTCCGGCAAGAACGAGGGTCGCGGGCAGCGCCTTTTGGATTTCACCAAGTACGGGTTTGTCGTCCACATAACGATTGCCGAAATCCCCATGCAAGGAGTTGTTCAGCCAAGCCACATAACGCGTCAAAAAAGGTTTATCCAGGCCGAGCTTTGCACGGGTTTCCGCGAGCACCTCTTCCGTGGGAGTGACTTCATTGACACGCACGGCCACTTCCGCCGGGTCGCTGGGGCTCAGATTGATCAGCACGAAAGACAGAAACGAAATCCCAATAAGGATGGGGATGAGGTTGAGCAGGCGACGAAAAAGATAACTCCCCATACGAAACTCCTTAAGCATCACAAGCGGCCCGGGAGACGCGTCTCCCGGGCCAGTCTGCTAGAACGACATCCTTTCAAAGGGGATTTCGTACTGGGAGGTACAGAACGTAACCCCCTTGAGAGCCGGGACATGCACGGCCTTGGTACGCGAATAGCTCAGAGGCACGTACACGCCCTGTTCATGGATATACGCCAGCAATTCCTTGTACGTATTCTTACGGGTATCCTCATTCGGCTCGATCATGAGCGCGGTGATTGTCTTGTCCAGCCATTCCTTACGCTCCAACCCGACCTGCGCCTGATAATCCCCGTGGGTGGGAATGCGCCAAGAAGACAGATACGACTGCGGATCATACGGTGTACCCCCACGACAGGGAGTATTGCAGGTCGAATTCGCCGGTGCGCTGCCGATCCAGAAACGCCTGCTTTTTTCCTCGCCCACGATCTTGAGTTCCACGCCGATCTTCTTGAGATCGTTCTGCATGTATTCGCTGATGGTCCGTTCCTGCGAATTGTTGGAATTATAGTAGATGGTGACGGCGCACTTCTTGCCGTCCTTGTAACGGTACCCGTCCTTGCCCATGCTCCAGCCAGCCTTCTCCATCAATTCATTGGCTTTCACAACGTCGTAGGAGCGTACCGGAAGATCAACGTCGCAATAAGGAACGGTCTTGGCCATCAACGTGTCGGCTATCGTTTCCGAACCGTTAAGTATACCGTCGGCAATGGCCTTCTTGTCTATGGCGTGCTGGAACGCCTTGCGCACGTTGATGTCCCTGGTAATCGGCTGATGCGCGTTCAGAAGAATGGCCCGGGAGGCGACGGGGTCGCTGATCTCCGTCTTGTACGTGCCTTCCTTTTGCAACGCGGCAAACGCGTCGAGATTCAGCATGTCACCGTCGGAACCGAAAATAAGATCGATTTCCCCCTTCTGGAGTGCGAGCAGAATAGTCTGATGGTCCGGCATAACCTTCCAGCGTACGCTCTCCAAAGCCGGCTTAGGCCCCCAATAGCGTTCATTTCGCGTGAACACGGCATACTGCTTGTCCTTGTGCTCGGTCAGAACCCACGGCCCCGTGCCGACATAGCAGGACACGCCGTTCTTGGTTTCGCCATCAATGAAACATTTCGGAGAGATGAAACGGAAAGGCCGGGTCAGCCCCAGCTCTACCAGCGTAGGGTAGTAGGGATGCTTGAGCACCAGCTTGTAGGTATATTCGTCAACGGCCTCATTGCGGTCGATTTCGTTGACCATGTCCAGCCACGCGTGCCGGGGAAGGTTGCTCACGATGGCGTCCATATTCGCTTTGACGGCCTCGGCGTTGAAAGGCGTTCCATCCGTGAAGGCAACATCTTTCCGGAGATGGAAGGTGTATTCCTTCCCATCCGGGAGATTTCCCAGCTTTCCGCGAGCCAGGGTTTGACGCCCTCCTTCGTATTGACGACCAGCGGTTCGAACACCATGTTTTGCGCAGCCATCTCGCCGGAATACAGATGAGGGTTGATGTTTCGAATATCCTTTGTGCTCGCGTACGCCAGTTCCGTACGAGGCGCTTCGGCTTTGGAGGGCGGCTCCTCCTGCGAGCACCCCGCAAGCCCCCAAGAGTGCGATAAACACGACAAACAGTTTTCCCATGAACATGATTCCTCTCCGTTTACAACGTGAGCTATAAAGCTTTTTTGCTTCACCTGTTCCGCAATGAATGGCACTTCGAGGGCCAATATTGCCCAGCCAAGAAACGATGCGTTGCCTCTTGGTAGTATTTTTTTTTATTTCGTAACACTGCTGGGGAGTGCACGGCAATGATTACCAAAGATATGGGATAGGGAGTTGGGGCGGCTTCAACCAGTAAGTCCCACCCTACCGAAAATGAAACCAACCCCAAAGGGTAATGTGCACTAACCCAACAATAGGATATGCCGCTCTTTTTCCGTATCAGTAATACAGCCCAGCAATTGCAATCAGTATGTTTTGATGAATGACGCTCCCGGCCCAAAAGAGATCCCAGCCAAAGGACCAAGGTCCCCTAATCAATCCAAAAGAGAAAACGATACGTTATCTCACTGCTGTTCTTCTTTTTGGGCTGATACCATGAAGCGCTTGATAATGGATACGGGCTGTCCCGTGCCGTCTACGAAATGTTTTCGTTCCACGTCAACCGTCACATTGCGTGCCCACAGTTTGAGGAGCGTTTCCACATCCCACTGCGGACGGTCGACTCTGCTCAAAGGCAGGTTCGCGGCAATGGCATGGATCGGGGCGGGATCGACCCCGAGCATGAAGTCCGGATTGTGGCCATCCGTATAGTCAGGCTGTTTCAACTCCTCCGCATAGGGTTCGCTGTAGAGGTGGCGGTAATGATTGCCGTCAAAATTGACGAGGCGCCCTCCCGGTCTGAGTACGCGCAGCCATTCCGCATAGGCTGATTCCGGGTGTTCGAGGTTCCACATCAGATTGCGGGACACGATCAGATCGAACGTTTCATCCGGAAACGGAAGGTCCTGCGCGTCGCCTTGCCGCACAACAATAGAGACGTCAGCTTCGGCGGCATTCCGAGAGGCGCGCTCCAGCATCCCTTCCGTATAGTCGAAGGCGACCACGGAATGCCCCAGCCGGGCCAGCAGGATGGAAAAGAATCCTGGCCCGCATCCTATGTCCAAAATGTCTAATTTGCCGGACGCAAGTACAAACGGACGCAGACGCTCCAGCCAGACTTTTTCCGCATGTTGAAGATCATACGCAGTCTTCAGGGAGTACCCTTCCGCCCGCGTATTCCAGTAACGCCGTATCGCTTCCAATTCCGTCATGGCCTTCTCACTGCTTGATGCCCCGTACGAGGAACATCGGGATATGGGTGTACCGAATCCGGTAGTAATCGTTCATGATGTCTGGAGGCAGAGCCGCCCTGACAAGCACGTCGCGGCAACCGAGCCGTTCCAGGCAGGCCTTGTCCCACCCGGGGCGCTGTTCACGGCTGAGCGGCAGCTGCGGGATCAGCTCGTCCATGATCGGGTCTCCGTGTTCATCCTCCACGGCATACCCCATAGCACGCAGCGTTTGGGCATCTTCCGCATACAGCCGGGCAAGCTCCGGGTCGAACAGATGAGCGTGCCAGTTCGCATCGAAATTCAGGAGGACGCCACCGGGCCTGAGGACGCGCAGCCACTCCGCATACGCCCTGTCCGGGTGTTCCAGATTCCATGTAAGGTTGCGGCTCAAGACGACATCAAACGTATCATCCTCAAATGTCAGGTTTTGGGCATCCATCTGGGAAAAGTAGGCGCTTGCTTCCGGGGAATGGTTTTCGACGTTCTCCCGGGCACACTCGATCATGGCTTCGCTGTAGTCCACCCCCGTAATCTCATGTCCCCGGCGAGCCATCAGGATGGAGAAAAAGCCGGGCCCGCAACCCGCATCGAGGATACGCAGAGGGTGCTTCCACGGAAGCTGCTCCGCGATCAGTTCATCCCATACCTTGGCCTGAATAGTACCAAGTTCATCCGCATTGACGGCGGAATAGGCCGCTACCCTGCCCGACCAGTAGGCCCGTATCGTTTCCAGGCGGCACCTATTCACAACGGCCTCACGGGAATGACATTCAAAAAACCGGGGCGCGTCCGCTCGACGCTCGCCTCCACGTCGTAGACGTCGCCAAGCAAGTGCGGGTGCAGCACCCGTTCGGCCGTATCAAAGGCCTTGATCCGCCCCTCGTGAAGCATGAGCAAACGGCTGCTGTATCGCGACGCCAACATGAGATCATGCACGACAAAAAGTGTAATCGCCCCGTTTTCCCGCGTGTATTTCCGGGCCAAATCCATGACGACGAGCTGGTGGCGCAGATCGAGCGCACTCGTGGGTTCGTCCAGCAGCAAGACCTTGGGCCGCGACACGAACGCCTGCGCCATGAACACAAGCTGCTTTTGCCCGCCGCTCAGGCTGCACACCGGCTTCCGGCTCAGACTGTCGAGCCCAAGTTCCGCCAGCGTGTCCGCCACTTTTTCGATTTGCTCGTCGGTCACTTTCCATCTGAGATCCTTGACCAGGCCGAGGAGAACCATTTCAAAGGCCGTCAAGCGGCTGGTAACGGATTCGAGCTGTGGAACATACGCAATGTCCCGATCCGAAAAAAGGTTGCCTTTATCGTCGTACAAGGCCACGTCACCGGAACGTTTGATCAGCCGCGCGATGGCCTTGATCAGTGTGGTCTTACCCACGCCGTTTCGGCCAACCACCGCCACCATTTCTCCGCCATGCAGCGTTGCGGATACATCATTGATGACGTGGTTTCCCGAAAAATGTACGGACAGGTTCTGAATAGATAAAGTCAGCATGTCACCTCCCGTTTTTCATGAGCAAAACGAACAAAAACGGAACGCCTACAATGGACGTGATAATGCCCACCGGGAGCATGGAGCCGCCAGAAAGCAGCTTTGAAACAATCGAGGACGCAAGCAGCATAAGGCCGCCAAGGATCGTCGCGCTGGGAAGCAGATACCGCTGATCCTCGCCTAACATGAGCTTCGCACAATGCGGAGCGACAAGCCCGACAAAGGCCACCGTACCAATAAAACCAACGGCACCGGCAATGAGAAATGAACAGATCAGAAAGACATGCAGGCGTAACCTCTCCACATTGATCCCCAGGCTCCGCGCCCGCTCCTCACCCGTCGTCAGTACGGTGATACGCCAAGACCAGCCGGACAGGAGCGCCGCACCCATTACCAATAAACAACCACTTACGACGACGCTCATCCACGACGAACGTTGCAGGTTCCCGAAGGTCCACCCGGAAATGATCTGCGCGATCTCCGGGGAGGCACGGTATTGCAGGTACTGCTGCAACGCCTGAAAGAAGAAATTCATGATGATCCCCGAAAGGATCAGCGTACTCGTGGACATCCCCTTCAGGCGCCCCAAATAGAAAATGAGGAGGGAGACGGCAAGCGCGAATACGAGTGCGAGCAGCGCCGTACCGATCCAGAGGTACCCCGCCACGGAAAGCCCCAACGTAATGGCTATGGCCGCTCCAAAACTGGCGCTTGCCGTAATGCCGAGAGTATAGGGGCTCGCCAGAGCGTTGTTGGTAATGGTCTGAATTTGCAGACCGGCAAGGCTGAGCGAGCCTCCCACAAAAAACACAGGTCAGCGTCATGGGCAAGCGGATGGACCACAAGATGGCCGTATTCGCCGTATCACCGTCCGGCCCGCCAAGCAGGGCATCGACGACTTCACCGGGACCGATGCCGGAAGACCCCATGCCGAGATCAACGACGATGAGGCCTAGCGTCAGGATGGCGAGCACCAGACCAGTCAACAGACGCCTTCCGTTCAGCTGCCTGTACATATGTGCATTGCCGGAAGGCATACCTTCACCCTTCATGCTAACGTGCACATTTGATCATAAAGGTTCCGTCGAACTTCCAGTTCAGGGAGATACTTGGCATAGAACGCGCGCATATCGCCCATCGGATCCACTTCTTGGAAGGTGTTGGGATAGAGGATCTTGGCGAGGTACAGTGTCAACGTATAGTCGATCATGTTCCGGAGGCTGCCGTGATCCACGGCATATATCTCTCCAGACTTGACCGCAGCGAGATTCTTCCAAGCCGGACGCTCGGCAAAGCCCTTCAGCCGCTTCTGCGCAGTGGCCTCGTCGATGGTCAGCCCCATGCTCATCTGGTCACCCTCGGCGTTGTTTCGCCAAATACCGCCGCCGATGACGATAAGCTGGGGATTGGATGCAAGTACGAATTCCGTATCCAGCGGCGCATAGGGCTGGGTGGCATTCTCAGCCAGATTGTCGGCTCCAAGGTTTTCAGGATCGCGCCCCAGAGTACATCCTTATTATAGCTGTTCCCATACTCTCCAATGCCCTTGTTCCCCAATTCCATGTAAACCGTCTTGTGCTTGGCGGAATCAGGGAGCGCGGCAACCTTCCTATACACGTCTTCAAGCGCGGAGGCGTAGACATCGCATTGTTCCTTGGCCACAGCTTCCCTGTCGAGAAGCTGGCCGAGGATCATCGTACTCTTCGTGTGGTTCTCCACCTTCATGGCATGGTAATCAAGGACTACAACCTTGATGCCGGCCTTCTCAAATATGTCGACTTTCTGGTTGTTGTCCGCAAACTGAGAGCGCCCTACCAACAAAACATCAGGCCGAAGAGACAGTATTTTTTCAGAGTCGAGGATGTTGTCGTGATACCCGCCGATACTCGGGATAGCTTTCAGTTTAGGAAATGTTTCAGTATAGACGACATACTCGCCGTACCGGGTTTCCTCCCAACCGTCGAACGTCATGCCTACAACCTTATCCAGACTCCCCGCTCCGCCGACCATCAAAAAATTGGCGATGTAGTTTGCGACGACGAACGTCTTGGGAGTTTATCCAGCTGGACCTCGCGCCCAGCAATATCGGTAAAGGAAATCGCCGGAGCAGCCCAAATCGTTTTTCCGGTACCCCCAAAAAAAGAACCGACAGCGCGCAAGCCATCATCACACGGGAGAGCCTTCCCCAAATGTGCATCATGAACCCCTCCTTGCTGGAATAAGTAACACGTTTATAAAAAAAGTATTATGTGTCAAGAGGGAATGAATTCAATTACACTATATTTATAAATATTCCCTTAAATGAAATGCGGTTCAAGCCTCCGCGGGACGAACGGAGAGTTCTTGCGCAACCCCAGAAGGTCACAGTATGGGCAGCAATACCGCACTGTGCGAATGCTGTTTATCGACGTCATCCGTTTACCGCTCCTGATGAGCGGTTCCGTTTTCCCATCGTACTCATGCAGGCTTGGGATTAGCCTTGAAAAGAACCGTTTTTGCTCAGTGCGTCATAACACCGTATTCTTCAGGAAACAGAACCACAGAGGAACCTACCAATACAATCGGTGGGTTCCTCTTTTTTATAGGCTGTGTTATAGTTTTCGGTTGACATTTACCGTAAGGTGTTGTATTCATAGCTCATGACGGCAAAAACCGAAAGCCAAGCTATGGAACCACACATGACGAATTACGAGATCATCCGTGAGCTTTTGCCGACCTTGAGTGCCGACGAGCAAGCAAAAATCAAGGCCGCACTTGACGCACAGCCGGGGTTCAGCTTTGCCGACCTCATCGAGGTCAGAGCCAATAAGGGTATCGAGTGTCCACGCTGCCACAGCGTCGAGTTCGTTAAGAACGGTACGCGGAAAGGTATACAGCGTTACAAGTGTAAGGACTGCAATACCGCTTTTAATGACCTTTCCAACTCATTTTTGAGCCGTACTCATAAGGACTTCGATACATGGAAAGCCTATGTGAACTGCGTTCTCGAAGGACTTCCACTTCGAAAGGCTGCAAAACAATGCAGTATCAGCCTTTCAACAGCTTTTTATTGGCGGCACAAACTGTTGAATATCGTTAGTTCATATGTAAATAGAATCAAATTGAATGGAGTTATTGAGTCAGATGATACATTTTTCAGTGTTTCGATGAAGGGAAGTACGCCAGAAGATCGGCCTGCGAAAAAGCGTGGTGAACCTGCAAGAAAACGCGGTCTGTCAAGGGATAAAGTTTGCGTAACTTGTGCAGTCAGTAGGAATGGGAATATCTACAGTAAGGTTGCAACACTAGGCCGTGCAACGTCTGGAGTTCTCAAGAAAGTCTTGAGGAAGCATATTTCGGACAATGCTATACTGTGTACCGATAAGGATTCAGCGTATCGACGCTTTGCTAAGAATGCGGAGCTTAGACTGATACAGGTGAAAGCTGGACGTGTAAAAGGAACATATCACATCCAACACGTGAACGCCTACCACAGCTGCTTGAAGGCATTCATGTTACGGTTCAAGGGCGTAGCTCCAAAATATCTGGACAACTATTTAGCTTGGCACAACCTCATTGTCGAACGTAAATCCGACGTGGTGAAAGTCTTGATAAAGGCAATGAGGTGTAGAAAAAGAGCGAGAGCTGGTTTGATGTCGCCAACAAGCCAGCTCTTCTTGCAAGTTCATATAAATAAAAGGAGTATTAAAATGGCAGCTCCAACTAATTTGTATTTTCTGAACAAAAACTACACCATGATTCCGGATGACGGTGAAGGTCCCCTTGTGCATGTGAAGTATGGTTCGTACATTATCCCTGTCCGATGGGGGAATAATTCTGAGAAATTTGAAGAAGAACTTCTGGCTTTAATTGACAAATACCTCTTTACAAGAGAGTACATTCGTCAGATTTAATATGATTAACTGGCCTTATGGTACGTGGTAGGCTCAACCATTCTATAAAGGCTTTTTTTCTCTTTCTGGTTTCATGTACCATGCAATATGCTCTTGGAAAATTTCAGAAATAAAAACTTCTGCTTTATTTGATAAGGTTATGGAATCGAACTCTTTCATGAGAGCTCCCTTTTCACTACTGTAGTCAACTAACCATTCAGCATCGGATAATTGAAACATATTTTCTTTTCCGATTTCAATTAACCTCGTTGCAAAGAGTTGTTGAACCTCAGTTTCAAATTCTTCTTCACGTATACAGTAGCTCACTCTATAAATAGGCATATAACCTCCTTCTTGTATAATATCCCAAATGCATTGACCTCAAAAAGTCCTGTCCGTCTTGGGGGTGGTATTCTACTTCACAGTAAATATCCAACTTCCCTTGTCGGTCTGCACTTCAACTTCCCTCACTGCATGAATTGGGGATACGCCAACTAAGGATTCTCCAAACTTGAGTGTTCTGGGGAAAAGTGGGTCACGTCCTATCAAGAATGGGTACAACAAAGTTGCATTGCCGCGATTCGCCTTTACATCCTTGATGATTACAACATCTTCAATGGATTGTATGCTAACTCCATCTGTTGCTATTTTTACCTCAATCGGAAGCTGTGCATCTCTGGCTACTGTTGGGGCGGCGTTCACTGCTATGGTGAACAGAAATAAGACCAATGTTAGCAACGGCGATAATAAAGATTTTCCCATATTCGCTTTCATGTCAAGCCTCTCCAGTAATGAGTTCTATAGTGCCCTTTTGAGTACTATAGCTCCCATTTTCTGTCAAGACTTCGTGTACTCTATTGTACATGAAAGAATACCCGTACTTGGCACAAGCCATTGGTAATACAATTGAAATCCTTAGGAAAAACCGGAAAATGACAAAATCCGCACTGGCTGAGTTTGCCTGGTTGGAAAGACGGTACCTGAGGGAGATTGAGTGCGGAGATAAGAAGCCCACGGTGAATGCCATCTATTCGATCTGTGAAGCCCTTAGGGTTTCACCTCTTGAGTTCTTTACAATGGTGGAAGCCGAAATTCTTAGGCTGTCGAGCCGGGACAAGCGGGGTAGCACCCAGTGAGTCGGTTCGGCGGCATCATCTTTTCAAGGCAAAACGAAATGCCCCCAATGATTGCATAACACAGACATTGGGGGCATTGGATAATGGGAGGACTATATGACCCAAAAGTCAAGTCAGTACCAAAAAATTTTGGCGGCGATAGTATCAACCGTAAACTATAACACAGCCTTTTTATAAGGCACTATGAAAGCAGTATCCCAACAGGCGCATCAGGAGCTAGCCAAACCACACAGTGCCAAGGTGTAGCCATGCTTGATCAGGGACAAAAAACGGTGATGCGAAAGGGAACCGGGAATCACTGGCTCCGCACCCTAGGAAATCTGTACATCATCATATTCCAGCGAGCTCACTCTAACGAACAGGGATGAGTATCAACAGTATAACTTGAGAAAATCATTTACGAATAACTCGTGCTACGATTTTTTAAATCGTATGCTTTTCTGCATTGATGTGGAGAAAGCGAAACCTGTAACGATAGGAGAACGTAAATGACTACTCTTGGAACAAGATACCCTACATTGGCGTTTATTTCCGGAGGCGTGGGAGAAGCAGAGGATGGCATTCCCCCACAACCATTTGAGACGTTTTGCTACGACTCGGCGCTGATGCAGGCTAAAATCGAAAATTTCAATATCATTCCTTATACTTCCGTACTGCCGAAAGAACTGTACAACAACATTGTTCCTGTCGATTCCGTAGCTTCTTCCTTCAAACACGGTGCCGTGCTTGAGGTCATTATGGCCGCTAATGGGGCCAGATTGGAAGAACATCGCGCCATTGCCACCGGGCTGGGCATCTGCTGGGGAAAAAACAAACAGGGCGAACTCATAGGGGGATGGGCGGCGGAATATGTCGAATACTTCCCCACTTGGATCGACGACGATATCGCTAAGGCCCATGCCGAAATGTGGTTGAACAAGTCTCTCAAGCATGAGCTGAGCCTGCGCGGGGTGGAACAACACAGCGAGTTCCAATTCTGGCATAATTACCTGAACCTCACCAAGCCTTATGGATATTGCCTGACCGTTATGGGGTTCCTCAACTTCGAGTTTGCTGACCCTGTGAAACGCTAGCTTTGTCATCCCATAGCCGATCCCGGACCGCCAGATCAGGGCGGCGGTCCGGGCAAAATGGAACAGATTGTCAGTGAACAGGAGCGGGGTATGGCGAATAATACCAAAAAAAATTAGGTGTGATCGCGCTTGCCAGTGTGGTGGTGAGTTCAATGGTGGGGGTGGCATTTATAGCCTGCCCCAGAATATGGCAGCCCAGGCTTCGGTAGGGGCTGTGATCATCGCTTGGGTCGTGACGGGTATCGGAATGTTTTTCCTGGCGAATTCCTTTCGCATCCTTTCCGACATCCGACCGGATCTCAAAGCGGGGATCTACATGTATGGCCGAGAGGGGTTCGGTTCTTTCGTTGGGTTCCTCATCGCTTGGGGATACTGGTTGTGCCAGATTTTCGGCAACGTAGGCTACGCAGTCATCACCATGGATGCCCTCAACTATTTCTTCCCGCCCTATTTCGCCGGCGGCAATACCATATACGCCATCATCGGCGGATCCATCCTGATTTGGCTATTCAATTTTGTGGTACTGCGCGGGACACAGCAGGCTGCCGTGATCAACACCATAGGTACGATCGGCAAACTCATTCCGTTGTTCGTGTTTATCATTATTATGATTTTCGTTTTTCATATTGATAAGTTCGATTTCGACTTCTTCGGCAAGCTGGCGGTGGACAATGGACAGCATTTAGGTGGGCTCGGTGCTCAGATAAAGAGTACCATGCTGGTTACACTTTGGGCCTTTATCGGGATTGAAGGTGCTGTGGTCCTTTCAGATCGGGCCCAGAGCCAAGATGACGTAGGCAAGGCCACGATCATGGGTTTTGTTGGCTGCCTCATTGTATATGTCCTGTTGTCGGTATTGCCCTTTGGATTTATGACCCAACAGGAACTGGCCGCCGTGCCTACGCCTTCCACTGCCGGTGTACTGGAACGGGCCGTAGGGACATGGGGAAGCTGGATTATGAACATTGGGTTGATCATTGCGGTTCTGGCCAGCTGGCTTGCCTGGACATTGATCACAGCGGAAATGCCTTTTGCCGCGGCAAAAAACGGAACCTTTCCACGCCAGTTCTCTAGGGAAAACGCCAACGGTGCGCCTTCCGTGTCCTTGTGGGTGACAAGCGCGCTCATGCAGCTCGCGCTCCTGCTTGTCTATTTTTCCAACAATGCTTGGAATATGATGCTGAGCATCACGGCTGTCATGGTTTTGCCCGCCTATCTCATCTCCACGCTTTTCTTGTGGAAAACGTGCGAGGATGGCCAATATCCCCAGGGGGCCGCAACCGGACGCGCTTCGGCGCTGGCCTGCGGCTTTCTAGGGTCGGCCTATGGGCTTTGGCTCATTTACGCTGCTGGTCTGCACTATTTGCTTATGGCATCGGTGTTTATCGCCATAGGTATCCCTGTCTATATCTGGAGCCGGAAACAACATCCTGATCAGAACCCCATGTTCCTGAAATATGAAAAAGTACTTTTGGTGCTGCTCGTACTTGTAGCTTTGTTCTCGCTCTATCTTTTTATGCGGGGAATTGTAAAACTATAGCGAGTAGATATTAAGGAGTTAAAGTGCGGCTAACGTCTTCCCCAAGGACAGGACCTCCCTTTGGGTAAAAGTTTGTCCCACTTCATTCGAAGGAGCCCCCCCAACAGTGCAGTAAACACTGTTGGGGGGATCTTTTTCGGTAGTGATGGACAGTACCTGCCGGACATTTGGCCATGCTGGGAGACAGCACGGGGTGCTCCGTATCCAAGCGGAACACATCAAGGCCGCAGGTTTTAAAACAGGTGCCGCAACCAGTGCATTTTGAAACATCAATAGAGTTGATCACCGCTTTCCTCCTTGTTTGCACAGGCTCACAACGGACTTGTTGTCATCGAGAGCCAGCGACATGCCGTAACACTTGTGTATATCGTCACAATAAAGACACGGAGGGGTTCATGTTGAGTAGCAAACGCTGCCGATGGCAACATAATGTTAAAATTGTATCAATGTCCGCTGAAACGGCGGTATCTATGAATGGCAAGAAGCTGTGGAGTCCATGCTTGTCGGTGCGGGCACTGTACAGGTACGTTCCCCTAGTTATGGAAAATGGCTATGGCATCATCAAAAAATTCTGTGAAGGGCTGGGGTACTTGGACGGTTCCAGAAGACTGTGGCCGCTTCTCAAAGGCGTCACACACTTCCCTTTCCCTTCTCTGAGTCACGAATTCTGACGAAAACCTACCCGGATTGTTTTTCCGTCCTCTTATGGCATTTTAGCAAGGAAAGACTTTTTTCGGAGCATACGGGTGTTGCAGGTGTCCATCCAGAAACAACTTGAAGCATTCGCGCTTCAGGTTTCTTTTGTGCTCGCCTCCCACGGCATCACGGTACTGTGGGGGCGTCCGGTTCGGGTAAGACCACCTTACTGCAATGCCTTGCCGGGTTGCTTCGCCCTGATGCAGGGAGGATCGCCTGCCGTGAGGCAGTCTGGTTCGATGCGGAACGGGGCGTATGCCTCGCGCCCGAACGGAGGCGGCTCGGATATGTTTTTCAGGACGTCCGGCTGTTCCCGCATCTGTCCGTGCGCTCGAATATGCTGTTCGGGCGGCGGTTCCGGGGCCCGTCCGGGGTATCGTTCGAAGACGTGGTAGCGCTTTTGGGTCTGGGACGGCTGTTGCACCGCACGCCTTCCGATCTATCCGGAGGGGAAAAACAACGTGTCGCCGTGGGGCGCGCCCTGCTGGCCTGTCCTGAGCTGCTGCTCATGGACGAACCGTTGACGGGGCTGGATCGGGGCAAACGAGAAGAAATCATGGCCTACGTCAAGGCGATCCCGGAACGGTTCGGCGTACCCGTCCTGTATGTGACCCATTCGGACGCGGAGCGCCGTTTTCTGGCGGATCGCGTTCTGAACCTTGAAGACGGCAAACTGACGGAATACTGAACTCGCGGTGATTGCCGCACAGGGAGGAACTGCAATGAAACGATGGATTCTGGCGCTGGTCATGTTGGGCCTGAGCGTCGTACCGGCCTTGGCCGAGACAGCCGTGACCACGGGGATGGGCTACAAAAAAATGCTTTCCGAACTCTGCGCGCTGTACAAGCAAGAGTCCGGCAAACAGCTGACCGAGGTCTACAGCGGCACCATCGGGCAGTCGCTGGCCCAGTACAAGGCCGGAAGCGGGGTTTCCGTATTCGTTTCGGACAGGCAGACCCTGGAGGACTCGGACGTCTCTTTCGCTTCGTTTCAGCCTTTGGGCACCGCCGTGCTTGTGCTGGCGTGGAAAAAGGGCCTGAATGTGGAATCGCCGCAGGACCTCCAAAATCCGAAAATCCAGTCCATCGGCTATCCCGACAAGAAGGGCGCCATTTACGGAAAGGCCGCTGAGCGATTCCTGACCCAAAGCGGCCTGCGTGGACCGCTGAAGGACAAGCTGCGGATGTTTTCCACCGTGCCGCAGGTGTTTTCCTATCTGACCACGGGCGAACTGGACGCCGGGTTCGTCAATACGGCGGTCGTCAAGGCGCAGGGTAAGTCCATCGGAGGCTCTATAGACATCCAGTCCGGTTACGATCCCATCGAAATGGTCGCGGCGGTGGTCAAAGGCGCGGAGAAGGACCCCGAAGTCGAGGCGTTTCTGACGTTCCTCCAATCCGACAAGGCCCGATCCGTTTACGCCAAGCACGGGCTGCGTCCATAACCGGGAACCGACGTGCTCGGCGAACTGTTGCACGACGAGGAAGTACTGTTTTCGGTGTGGCTTACCTTGAAGGTTGCCGCCGTGTGTCTGGCCCTGCACCTCATCACGGCGGTTCCGCTGGCTCTCTGGGCGAGGTCGCCGAAAGCGCCGTTTCGCCGGACGCTCAATTTCGTTGTGACGCTGCCGCTGGTGTTTCCGCCCATCGCGCTCGGCTACCTGCTGCTCATGGCCTTGGGGCAGACCGGGCTTGGGGGAGCCGCTCCAGCGGCTGTTCGGGGTCCGGCTGATTTTTTCTCAGGCGGCGGTCGTGCTGGCGGCCTACATCGCGGGGCTGCCTCTGGTCATCAAACCCGTCCAGGCGGCGCTCGGCAGTGAAACGGCACGCAAGCTCACGGAAGCGGCGCGCGTGACCGGTGCCGGTCCGATAGCCGCCTTTTTTCTCGTGGTCATTCCGCTGATCCGCACCAGCCTTGTCGTGGGGCTGTTGCTCGGCGTAACGCGCTCTTTCGGCGAAGTGGGCATTTCGCTCATGCTCGGAGGCAACATCGCGCAACGGACGAACACGTTGTCGCTTGAAGTGTTCAATGCCGTTTCGCGCGGCGACTTCGAGCGGGCCACGGCGCTGTGCGTCCTGCTCGCCTGCATCAGCCTGTGTCTGTATCTCGCCATCGATCAACTGCAACGGAGGAAGGCATGAGTTTTCACATCAGCCAGCGCTTCATCGACGAACTGCTGGAAGAAGACTGTCCGTACATGGATTTGACCGTGGATGCATTGGGCATCGGGCGCGAACCGGGGCTTTTGACGTGCCATCCCAAAGCCGCCTGTGTCGTGGCGGGCGTGGAGGTCGCCGCGCGGCTTCTGGAGTCTTCGGGGTGCCGGGTTGCGTGCGAAGCCGCCAGCGGCGATCGGCTGGAGGCGGGGCAGGTGTTTTTGCGCGCCGAAGGCTCGGCGGGGGCCATCCACCGGAGCCTCAAAATCGCGCAGAACGTCATGGAATATTCATCCGGCATCGCAACCCGCGCAGCGGGCATGTTGGAAAGCGCGCGCAAGGCCAATCCCCATGTGCAGCTGGCAGTTACCCGCAAGCATTTCCCTGGGACCAAACGGCTTTCGCTTGCGGCGGCGCAAGCTGGCGGAGCCATCGCGCATCGGCTCGGGCTTTCGGATTCCCTGCTGGTTTTTGATCAGCATCGTGTCTTCACGGGCGGGCTCGACGGATTCGCCGCCCGGGTGTCCGAGTGCCGCAAGGCGTTTCCGGAACAGAAGCTGGGCGCGGAAGTCGCCACCCCGGAGGAAGCCCTCCTGCTGGCACGCGCGGGCATCGATTCCATCCAATGCGAACGTTTTACCTGTGCGGATCTTGAAGAAACGGTACGCGGGGTCAAGGCCGTCAACGCCGCCGTTCAGGTGCTCGCCGCCGGAGGCGTGACCGGTGAAAACGCGGCGGCAGTCGCCGCGACCGGGGTGGACGTGCTGGTGACGACATGGGCCTATTTCGGCAAGCCCGCCGACATCAAGATGGTCGTCAGCGCGTAACGCTTTCGGGGGCGGCATCCATACGGGCTGTAAGCGGAACCTTCGGACGAAGAGAGGCTATTCCACGGACTACACGGACGGTACCGAGACGGCACTGGATCCTGTCTGTATACGCTGTCTGCTTCGTGCAAAGCCATAAGTGTGTTTTATATCATCCGTATTTCATAAAGAAAGCACAGGGCAACACCTCAAGGGATCCCTTTGGTGTTGTCCTTCTATTTTATCATGTTACAAACATAGTATTAGTGTACCCGACCTGATTCGGCTGTACGCTCCCAAGGGCCCGATCCTCAGGGCCTTTTCTGCGTGGGAATGGTTCCCCAGACCTCGGCTCACTCTAGGGCGTAGCGCGCTCAAGCACCGGGTTTAGCCAGCCAAAGCCGAAACGGAAGACGTGGAAAGAGCCCCTTTTTTCGAGAATGCGTTTTTATGCTGCCATTAAAACGTGCGACTCGACCGCCATCAAAAAATAGAGCACATCTTGACACTGTTCAATTAGTGTTGAATAATAGAACTATGAAAATCAAAACAGCCACCACAATCTTTGAAGTCCTGGCTTCGGAAGTACGGCTCTCCATTTTCCGGTTATTGGTCAAGTATGCCCCGGAAGGTTTGGTTGCCGGTGAGATTTCCCAGATGCTGGATATACCGAAGACGAACCTTTCCTTCCACCTGAAAAACATCATGTACAGCGGGCTCGTCAGCATGGAACGTGAAGGCCGTAATACCCGCTATAGGGCCAACATTCCATTGATGCTGGAAACCATAGCCTACCTCGCGTCCGAATGTTGTTCCGGCAATTCTGCCCACTGCCAGCCGTACTTGGCGGAAGGCGGTATCGAACCGGAATTTTTATCGGTTTATTGCCAAAAACAAACGTATGACACGGAGATAACGACTATGGATACAGCGGATAAAACAAAAAGCAGCGAAGACGTGAAGGAAACCGTACGAGCCGGATACGCGGCCATTGCCACCGGCCAGCGTTCTTGTTGCTGCTCCAGCCAGCGCGGCAGCCAGGCCGATCCTGCCCGTTTGGCGGCAGCCGTAGGATATGATGCCGAGTCTCTAGCCAAGCTGCCGGATGGCGCGAATATGGGGCTTTCCTGCGGTAACCCCGTTGCCATCGCCGCGTTGCGGGAAGGACAGACCGTTGTGGACCTTGGCAGCGGAGGCGGCTTTGACGTGTTTCAGGCTGGCGAAAGGGTGAAGGCATCTGGCAGGGTTATCGGTGTGGACATGACGCCGGAGATGCTTGCCAAAGCTCGAAAAAATATTGGGCAGTACCGCCAGCGCACTGGCCTGGACAATGTGGAGTTTCGTCTTGGCGAAATCGAATGCCTTCCCGTACCCGACAACAGCGTTGACGTGGTGCTTTCCAACTGCGTGATCAACCTTTCCCCGGACAAACCGAAGGTTTGGCGGGAAATATACCGTGTATTGAAATCCGGGGGCAAGGTGTCCGTTTCCGACCTTGCGCTGCTAAAACCTCTTCCCGACAATGTCCGGGACATGGCCGCTGCTCTCGTCGGCTGCGTGGCCGGCGCGGTTCTGGTCGAAGAAACCAAGGCGCTGCTCGAAAAAGCGGGGTTCACATCCATAGTGCTGACGCCCAAGCCCGACTATGTGCGGAACATGCAGGACTGGAACGATCCTCTGTACAAACAAATAGCGGAAACGCTTCCGCAAGGAGAGGAAATGGCCGACTATGTGGTCAGCCTGTCCATCGAAGCCCGAAAATAACCCAAAAGCTAAATTAACCGCTCAGCCCCTTGCGTTTCCGGCTCAAGGGGCTTTTTTGTGGGGAAATGTATGAATCCCGAATACACCAGTAAACGTCTTCCTCTACTTGCACCCGTTTTTGGCACAAGTGAGGAAGAGAAACCATGTGTAGCTTTAATAGATCTTATTTTTATAACATCTGGTAGTAGTACTCACAAAAAACTATTTCTATATTAAATAATTATATCGTATAAATACTATGTCCATAATAGATGATCAATCAATCTATACAGTCAAGAATAACACTTATAACTGCTTCCTGCAAGAATCCAATAGAACATTCTGTTGGCCAAAGCGTAGCGGATCGTTTATCGGTACGGCTACAGGCTGACAGAGAAATAAAGTTATGCCACAGGCATGAACAATGTTCATGCCTGTGGCATAACGACTGTCTGTAGCAGTAAAGTTTCTAACACTATTTATAGATACTCGATTTGCCCTTCCTTTGTTTTGTAGCATAATAAATATAGCCAGATAATAACGCTCGCTCAGTCAAAAGAAAGCAGCTTCAGATCCGCATCGTCCGCACAAAGTGCCGTTGCAGCCAGGATGCACAAGCGAATCTCACGGCTCAGATGGCGGAGAGGATATCTGAGACCAAGAGACGCAATCTATTTGTCACGTCAACCGCTCTCGACATCCACTGTTTCAATGTGCATTTACAACGCCAGAGCCTTTCTGATCTTTTCCGGCGTCACGGGGAGCTGATAGAAGCGCTTGCCGATGGCATGGGCGATGGCGTTGCCGGTTGCGGCGATTATCGGCACCATCACCACCTCCCCCAGCCCTCTGGTCGGTGAGGTTTCAGACAGCGGCGCAAGATAATCGGCCGTCTGGTTCCAGACAGCGACATTTTTGGCCCGTGGCAGCGTGTAGCGATTGAAGTTCCACGTTCCGTTGCCCGGCCCGTCTTCATAGAGCGGTAATTCCTCCATCAAGGCGTGCCCGATGCCCATTGCCAAACCGCCCTGCAACTGGCCGGATACGAGTTCCGGCACGATCATTTGGCCACTGTCGACCAAACTGTGGTGGCGCATGATTTCTATCTCGCCCGTGAAGGTGTTGACGTTGAGTTCGACGATGCAGGCAGCGGGCGTATAGGTCGTCACACCGGCATTATTGCGCTGAACGGCAGGATAGTTCACGCTGCTTCTCTTGATGAAGTCATAGCCGCCGGGGGTCATACGCCGCTTGAGTTCCGGCGCGGCACCATCGCCGTAACGCACCGAAATGACGTCCGCCGCTACGCTGATCGAGCCGATCGTCGGAATATCGAATGTCGCCGTCGTCCATTCCCAGCGGCTGAAACAGTGCAGGGCAACTCCTGTCACCAGACCCATCTCATGGGCTTTCCGGGCAACCCGTTCGAATGAGAGCGTCTCCATCCCGCCGCCACCGATGCCGCCTTCGACGACGCGCAGGTCACTCAACGTCATACGGGCGCTGGCAATCTGCCCGCCAGCCGGCCCCTCGCTCCAGATGGCGCGCGCAGCCGGCCAAAGGGCATGTTCAAACAAGAACCTCGCCGCCTGCCGCGTGCCGAAACCTATGAAATAGGCACTGTTGGAGGCACTCATTGCCGGCAGCATGAACGGCACCCAGTAGGGATTCTTCTGAAATTCATCCTGCTGTTCCTGCGTCGTCGAATAGGGTTCCCAATTACTGACCATTGGCAGTTCCGCAAACTCCGCAACACCAAATTCGACAAAGTCGGGAGCCTTGCCCAGCATGTCGCGGACGATGACCTGTTGCGCCGTAGTCGCGCCGGTGCCGATCTCCTGCACGCAGTGGCGCATCCGCACCTTGCCGTCAGCATCAAATTCCAGCGCCAGCGCGCTGGTATCCGCACCCGTGCCGTAATCCTTCTGTACCTGCGCGAAGCCGACGCCGTACCGCTTGCCGGGATTGGCCTTATCAAAATCGGCCTTGGCTTTCTCACGGTTCACCCACAGAGGATGCTTTGCCGCAAGATCGAGCATTTCAATATTGTTCAGCTCGCCCAGCGGCTGGGCTCCCTGCGTGTTTTCAAAGCCCGCCTGCAATGCATTGCGGCGGCGGAGCTCGATCTGGTCCATACCCAGCTCAACGGCGAGTTCGTCGACCATCAGCTCCGTGATGCTCATGGCCTGAAGGGTGCCGTAACCGCGCATCGACCCCGCTTCGACTGCGGGTGTCGCAAGCGCGACGGTCGTAAGATCGGATTTCGGGAAATAATAGATCGACTGCGCTGCGGTGGCACCCACCTGAGCGACCGAGAAGGAAAAATTCGCGCGGCCGCCTCCATTGAACTTGTAGAACACCTTCAGGATCTCAAACTTGCCGCTCTTGCGGTCGGCAACGATCGTTACATCCATTTCGACCGAGTGGCGCTTTATGCCGAGCTGGAACTGTTCGTAGCGGTCGTTGGCCAGCCGCACCGGCAGCCCATCTCCATAAAAACACGCAGCGATGGCGTAGAACGGGAAAAGCGAATGGTCCTTGGAGCCGTACCCGACGGTGGTGCCCGAAAGCAGCTTGATCGTCTCGACCGGGAATCGCTTGTTGTCCTTAACCATCAGCGCCGCGACCCGAGCGACCTCATAAGGCGACTGCGCGCCCACGATCAGATGCAGCGTGCGCGTCTTTGCGTCATACCACGCATTGCCGTTGTCGGCCTCCAACGCGCATGGGTCGATCGATTGCGAGAACCCGCTCCGGTCCAGTACAAGCTTGCTTTCATCCTTGCGCGCCGCTTCGATGGCCTTTTCGATATCCGCAGCCGCATCCATGCCGCGCCGCATCGGTTCATAGGTTTCGCGTGCGACCGTAAGCGGATCGCGCACCCCGCCGCCACCCCGCTGTTTCAGCATCACAGAGGTCGGTACGAACACTCCGGTCGGAGATTCCGGCGGCCACACCGGATTATTGCCGTCAAAAGCGCCCCAGATGATGGCATCCTGCATCGGCGAATAGACAGACGACGAGGCCGGGGTATCGCCGCCGATCCGGACATAGCGTGCCGCGCCGTAATTGGGCGGCGTATTCGGGCCGGTGGCGGCGCCATACTTCACGACATCCTGCGCAAAACGCAGCATCCGCTTCGCCGCCTCAAAGCGATCGAAATCGTGATACACCAGAAGCGCCACCGGATGTCCGATCAGCGGCGGCGTCTGCCCTTTGGGAACCAGAAAGTTTTTGCCATAGAACCCGGCTGCCAGACTTTCCGGCTGCGGAACGGTCACGCCGTCGCCGAAGAGTTCTTCATGCAGGACGAGTCGGTCAGGCTGCAATTTCGGCCCCAGAAGGCTCAAGTCCACGCCCTCGAATATCCGGTCGGCCCGCGTTGCCTTGATGAAGAATGCGTGGGCTTGCTCCTTGGGCCAACCGGACAGATCGCGTGCGCGAAAGTCCCGCGCGAACGTCTTCTGTCCGGTCACTTTGCGCAAGGCGTCCCACCGGTAACGGGCCTTGCCGTCCGGCGACATCCAGTCCAACGGACTGGGTCCCGAATGCACTTCGAGCGCATGGGCATCGGGCAAGCGCCCGATCATCACGGAAATACCGAAAAACATGCCAAGTTTGATAAACTGGCGTCGAGAACTATACATCGTCATCGTTTTCTCCAGTTCGAAATCCCTTTGCGTAAGAACCTGCAAGCATCATGAAAGAAGACGGCCACACCTTGTGGCAGGCCCGTCCGTTGTTCCGTTTATTTTACCGCAGTTTCCTGAGCGCTTACCTGCTCCACCGTCACCGGTACGGCCTGGCCGCCCCATTCCGCTCTGATCCAGGTCACGAGATCGGCAACCTCGGCGGCATTCAGGCGGTGGGCGAAGGGCGGCATGGCGTACATCCGCTCTCCGTTCTTGAATATCTGTGTGGGAGTGCCGTTGAGGACGACATTGATGAGCGTCTGCGGGTTGTCCATCGCCAACGCCGCATTGCCCTTCATGGCCGGACTGACATTAGGAATGCCCTCACCCTCCATGCCGTGGCAGCCCGCACACGACGCCATATAGGCCAATCGGCCCGCAGCCATGGGCGTACCGTTTTTAGGAACGGCGGCTTGCGGCAACGGTACGGGAGACGCGGCGGGCAGCGCCAGCTTGCCGTCCTTGCCGGTGAGCAGATAGATGGCGACCGCCTTGACGTCCTCCGGTTCCATCGCACTGGTCGAAAAATGCGTGACCGTGTACATGCTGTCGAACGAGGTGCCCTGCGGTGCCATCCCCGTGGCGAGATAGGTGCTCAGCGTGGGGACGTCGAAGCCCCGCTTGGCAAGCGCCGCTGCGGTAATATCGGGGACAACCACCCCGTCCACCTCACCGCCCTGCAAGGATCGGGAGAATTCAACGCCCATCATGAAATTGCGCGGCGAGTGGCACGAACCGCAATGCGCCAACCCTTCGACGAGATAGGCTCCCCGGTTCCATTCGGCGGAGCGCTGGTCATTCCGCAGAACCTTACGGTCGGGGAAGTTCAACAGCGTCCAGAAGTCCATGAACGGACGCACCGGCAGCACGAACACGCCCGTATTGGACTTATTGGCGATTGGCATGGCCGGGATGCTCATGTTGTAGGCATAGAGCGCGTCAATGTCGTCGGGCGTCGTTATATGACTGAAGACAAAGGGCATGGCCGGATAGAGATTGCGCTCGCCCGGCGCGATGCCGTCCCGCATTACGCGATGGAAATCGGCACGCGTGTAATTGCCGATGCCGTACTGTTTGTCCGGTGTGATGTTGGTCGAATAGAGCGTACCGAACGGCGTCGCTATCGCCAGACCGCCGGCCCCCATCGGCCCCTGCGGCATCGAGTGGCAACCGAAGCAGTCTCCCGCCAAGGCCAGCTCGCGGCCACGCGGGAGCAGGGCTTGCATCCGTTCGGGCGAAAGAGTCTGCTGCGCCTGCGGAGCTACGCTTGATGTCCGGAACAGGCCGGATAAAACGACAAGCGCCGCTACCACGACAATGACGACGATGGCTACAATCCAATTGCGCATTATAGTGTTTTTCATAGCTAATCCACCGAGCCGATCACACAGCCGGGCGTGGCGAGGGCGACATCGCGCACGGCTTCGTAATACCGCACGTACCCCGTGCAGCGGCAAATATGATCATTGAGGGCGTCCTCGATTGCGCTCTCCAGATCGGCACGCTTGACCGGCTCATGCTTGAGGCGATCGATAAATGCGGTCGCGCCCGCGACGAAACCGGGCGTACAATAGCCGCACTGGAACGAAAATTTTTCGATGAAAGCTTTCTGAATCGGCGTCAGTTCCGTGACATTGCCCTCTGCGTCCGTTTTTGCCTGGCCTTCGATAGTGATGATTGTCTTGCCGTTGAAAGCATGAGCATTGGCAATACAGGTCCGGGTGTCGACCAGCCTCCCGTCCGGCTGCACTTCGAGGACGGTGCAGGCATGGCAGACACCTTGCCCACAGCCGAAATGTGTGCCGGTCAAGTTGAGATAGTGATGTAAAAAATCGATCATCGGCATTCCGACCGGCACATCGATCGGGCCGACCTCCTTGCCGTTTACAATCATGCTCAATGGCCTTTTTTCAATCTCAGCCGTCATCGTTTCGCCGCTCATGAGCCTTTTCCTTTTTTGGGGTGTGATGAAAAACTCGGGCCTGAAGCCATGTCCCGATTCGGAGCAATCCGCCTGATGCCCAATCCTGTTCCTTTTTTTCAGTGAGCGGGCTTCGGATAAAAAGGGGACGTGCTTTTTCGCCGGATATCACACTGGAGCCGACAGTGTGAGAATCCATTCTGTGAAATGTAGAGGGGCTTTGGGGGATATCAATATTATATACTTGATATTTTTACTATAATACAAATCAACTCCGCATCTGCTGGAGCGGATCCCCTTCGGAATGGAACTCGCAGCCGTCAGCGCTTCCCGGGCCGAACGCTACCCTGCCCCACTATCGGGCACGGCATGTGCAAGCTCCGGTTTCCGCAGCTTTCACGATTTTGCCCTGTCCTCCCACACGAACGGAAATCTTTCCGTTCTCCCTACCCTCCATCCCATCCATATATCCTTCAAGGCTTTTTTGCCGTCACAGCCTCTCTTTTCCCCGCGCGGGCGGCTTTATCCGCCCACAGCCAGCAAAGAAGGCCTTGCATGAAGGTTAAAGGTAAGATAGTTTATTGGACAGACCATTGACCACCACCCATAAACAAGGCATACGAACGGCCCGCCTGCGGCATCAGGCGGATGCCCAACGCGCATCAGAGGCTGCCGGATCCCACAGGACCTGCCTCAACAACACGCGACGCCTCGGAATTTCATGGGATGGAATTCTGCCTTCCCATCTTTTCCGGCAGGGAACCCGTCGCCCTCCCCCAACACCAAGGAGAAGCCATGTATACGTTGGCACATTTGCATGTCATATGCCGGGATATGGAAAAAATGATCCGCTTCTGGCGCGAGGCGCTCAGTGCGGAATTCGTCGAATACCGTACTTTCGGGGACGATCCGGGTGCGATCATGCGCTTCGGAGGACTGGAAATCTATTTCAAGGAAATCCCGCAGGCCAAGGAGCTGCAATCCGGCCAGGTCGGCTACGAGCATGTGGGTGTGTATGTGCCGCATCTCGAAACCAGCGTGGAATCCCTGGTCAAGGGCTTTGGCTGTACGCTGGCGTCCATGCCCGCCAATCAGAACCGCGTCGCCTTCGTCCGGGGCCCCGAAAACCTGATGCTCGAACTCATAGAAGCCTGATCCCGTTCACCTATGAGGCCGCCCCGGTGTTTCCATGCCGGGCGGCCTCATATCCGTTCCAGAGACTCCCTCGCTGGAGAGCCGAGGCATTTACCGAGACAAATTACGGAACCCACCTCTCAAGGCACAAAAAAGCGGAACCTCTGAGGCTCCGCTTTTTATATGGCGTTTCGCAGGCGTCGAGAAAAAGGCTCAGCGCGTCGCGGGCGGCTGCCTGAGCCAGTCCTCCCACGCGTTGGCCAGTGCTTCCTTCTTGGAAAGCACCACCGCCATGATCGCCTTGCCCTTGTCGGCGTCGCCATACCCGAGCACGTCATAGCACTTGAGCCACGACGTCCGCCCGAGGCGGGTCCACTCGGAGAGATCCTCCACCACGCCGAGCAGTTCCATGCCCTGCTCCTGCAAGGCCCTGTCGTCCGCGACAAGCATTTGGGAAACCTTCGTCCGTTCGTAGGCCATCGCTTCCCGGCCCGCCCGGATCAGTGCGTCGCGGGCCTGTTCCGGCAGGCTCTGAAGCCATTCCTCATTGACGATGATGTTTGCGCTGTGGACCGCATAGTTGATGCAGGTGGCGTACTTCTGGTGATCCGCGAACTTCATGGTCACCACGTTGTTGAAGCACCCCTCCTGCCCGCTGACGGTTCCCTTGGCGAGCATACCGTAAGTATCCGCGAAGGACGCGGGATGCGGCTTGAAGCCAAGGGCGTTGAAGGCGGAAACCGCCAGCGCGTTCTGCGGTGTGCGCACGGTCAACCCCCGGGCGGCGGCGAGATTGCGGACGGGATGGGCCGCGTCCGTAGTCAGCTGCCGATAGCCGATGTCCACGATGGCGAGGACGCGCGCCCCGCTCTCCTTGACCGCCCACGCGTTGTGCTGGTCCCACATCAGATCGACCAGCTTGCGGAATTCCTCCAGCGAGCCGAACAGGTACGGCATGTTCAGCCAGCCGCAGGACGGCGCGAACGGCATGAAGTTGTTCGTCGCCAGCACGGACATCTGGATATCGCCGTGCTGGAGCGCGCGGACGGTCTTCTGTTCGTCCCCAAGCCGCATGTCGGGATACAGCTGAAATGCGAAGGCGCCGCCCGAATATTTCTGGGCCAGTTCGACCAGCTTCCCGTAGGTCACGTTGACGTAGTTCTGTTCGCCCGTGCCGACCGAGGAAGCCACCTTGACCGGAATGGCGGCCACGGCCAGCCCCGATACAAGGCCGGCCAGCGCCGCGCAGACAAGAAGGACCATCGCGCATCGTTTCATAACATACTCTCCCCAAGGGTTGTCCCGTCCCGTCGGACGGGGGGCCCGCTTCTCCGGGTTCCGGGAACGCCCGCGGTGCCGGGGCGTCCCTTCCAAGGCTAGGGCCTATCTTTCATGAGATGATGGGCGCTTTTGGCGTAGAACTCGATGCCCGAGGGATCGAAATGCTCAAACTTCTTCATGCACTCTTCAGCCAGTTCGGGATAGGGGCCGTCGATCACGATGTCCTTGTTGCCCCGCCGCAGGATTTCCAACGGAGACAGCCCGAGATAAGGCAGATCCATCGCAGTGTAGTCCTGCTTGTCGTAGATGCTCGTGGCATGAACGATGCGCCCGATATTCGTGTAGAAAATGGCGCAGGTACACATGCTGCACGGGCTGCCGGGCACGTAGATCGAGCACTGCCACAGGAATTCGGGATCGTATTTTTGGGCGGCCTCGCGGCACAGATTCATTTCGCCGTGCGCAAGCGGGTCGTGCTCCGTGAGGCAGGTGTTCAGCCCTTCAAGAAGCAGCTCGCCCGAAGGCCCCGCCAGCACGCAGCCATAAGGCTCGTTGCCGTAGGCCAACGACTTGAACCCGGCCTGAATGCCCTTCCTGAGCAGTTCGATGTCCTTCTCGGGGGTTACCCATGCGAAACGCCCGTCGGTCACTTCGTTGCCGTGCACAGTCAGTCTTCTTTTCCATGACGAATCCTTTTCAAAGGAGGGAATCCCCCCCGTTTATGCGCAATCCCGATTCCGGCGCGGACCGCCGTCAGATCTTCCACTCCCCGCCCCGCTGATGCGGGCCGAGCCCGTCCCTGACCAGATGGCAGGCCACGAAATGGTTGTCCCCGATCTTCCTGAGTTCCGGCTCCTCATGGCGGCAGACGTCCTCGGCAAAGGGACAGCGGGTATTGAACCGACAGCCGGGCTTGAGATCGATGGGGCTCGGGGGATCGCCGAGCAGCTTCACGCGTCCGCCCTTGGGAGAACGCGACACCTGCGGGACGACCGACAGCAGCGAATAGGTGTAGGGATGGGCGGGGGACGTGAACAGGGATACCTTGTCCGCCACCTCCGCGAACCGGCCAAGGTACATGACCCCGATGTCGTCGCACATGTGCTGCACGACGCCGAGGTCATGCGAAATGAACAAATACGTGAGGTTGTTCTTTTCCTGAAGGTCCATGAACAGATTGAGTATCTGCGCCTGGATGGCCACGTCGAGCGCGCTGACGGGCTCGTCGCAGATGATCAGTTCGGGATAACTCGCCAGCGCCCGGCCAATGCTGATGCGCTGGCGCTGCCCTCCGGAAAACTGGTGCGGGAACAGCGCCCGCTGCGCCTGATGCAGCCCGATCTGCTCGAAGACCTCCTTTTCCCGCTCCTCGCGTTCCTCGTGGCTGCCCAAGTCCATGAGATTCAGAGGGTCCTGCACGATCTTGCCCACGCGCATACGCGGGTTGAGCGAGGAGTACGGGTCCTGAAAGACGATCTGGTACTTGGGGCGCAGAGCCTTGAGCCGATCCTCCGGGATGCCCACAAGCTCGTTGCCCTCCAGCCTGATGGAACCGCCCGAGACGCCCACCAGCCCCATGATGGCCTTGGCTATGGTTGTCTTCCCGGAACCGCTTTCGCCCACGATGCCGAACGTGGTGCCCTTGCGCACGCGGAACGACACGCCGTCCACAGCCTTCACGTAGGAACGTTCCCCGAACAGCGACTTTTTCGGGAGCGGAAAGTGAACCTTCAGGTCCCTGACCTCAAGGAGGCCCTCATTTTCAGTGCTCATGGCTCACCCTTTGGTAAACGGTGTTCTCTTCACGGGCCAACGTCAGCTGTAGAGCCAGCAGGCCACTTCATGTCCGGCGTCGATCGCCTTTGCGGGCGGGTTGTGCTCCATGCATTCCGGCTTCCCGCACGGACAGCGCTCGTAGAACGAACAGCGGTCCTTGCCAAGTTCGGCCATGCCGAGCACCATGCCGGGGATTTCGTGCAGGCGGTGCCGCCCGCTTGCGGGCGTCCGCTGGAGGTGCGGGATACAGCCCTTGAGCGCTTTCGTATACGGGTGCTGCGGGTTGAACAGAATCTGCTCGACCGAGCCTTCCTCGACCTTGCGGCCCGCGTACATCACGGCGACCTTGTCGGACACCTCCGCGACTACGCCCAGATCGTGGGTGATCATGATGATGGACGCGCCCACGCGGTCCTGCATCTCCCGCAGCAGGTCGAGGATCTGCGCCTGCACGGTCACGTCGAGGGCGGTGGTCGGCTCGTCCGCGATGAGGATGTCGGGATCGAGGCACAGGCTCATGGCGATCATCACGCGCTGGCGCATACCGCCCGACATCTGAAACGAATAGTCGTGCATCCGCTTCTCGGGGGAAGGGATACCCACCGCCTTGAGCATGTCGACGCTCTTGTCCCACGCGTCCCGCCTTGTCATGTCCTCGTGCCGCAACAGCGTCTCGACGAGCTGGTTGCCCACGGTGAACACAGGGTTCAGCGAGTTCATGGGCTCCTGAAAGATCATGGCGATCCGCTTTCCTCGGATGTCGAGGATGGCTTCTTTCTCCAGTGTGAGAAGGTCGGTCCTGCGGTACAGGATTTCACCTCCGGCGATCCGGCCCGGCGGGATGGGCACGAGCCCCATGATCGAAAGGGCCATCATGCTCTTGCCGCACCCGGATTCGCCGATGATGCCCACGGTCTGCCGGGGATCGACTTTCAGGTTCACCTTGTCGAGGACCCTGACGATCCCCATCTTCGTCGAGAACTCCACCTGAAGGTCCCTGACTTCAAGCAACGTATCTTCCATGGTTCGCCTCGTTTCGAAATCGGTTTGCGGGCCGCGCTAGCGTCGCCGCAGGCGGGGGTTGAACGCATCGTTGATGCCGTCGCCGATCAGCCCGATGGCAAGTACCACAAGAAAAATGGCCAGGCCGGGGAACGTGACCGCCCACCAAGAATTCATGATGTAATCCTTGTTGGAGCCGATGATCATGCCCCATGTCATGATGTTGGGGTCGCCGAGGCCAAGGAAGCTCAGGCCAGACTCGAACAGGATGGCCGACGAAATGGTCAGGGTGGCCACGATGACCAGCGGCGGGATGGCGTTGGGCAGGATGACCCGGCACATGATGGTAGCGTTTCCCGCGCCCATCGTCCTCGCGGCGGCCACGTAGTCCATTTCCTTGATCCGCATGAATTCGGCGCGGGTGACGCGGGCGACCTGCGGCCAGCTCACAATGCCGATGGATACGGCCACGCTGGTCAGCGAGGGGCTGAACAAGGCCACCACAACCATCGCAAGCAGAAGGGGAGGCAACACCTGAAAGAATTCCGTGGCCCGCATGAGCAGTTCGTCCCAGATGCCCTGCCGGTATCCGGCCAGCGCCCCGATGGTAATGCCGATGCACAGCGTCACCAGCGTGGCGAAGCCGCCCACCGCCATGGTGGCCTTGCCCCCGGCGATGATGCCCGCGAAGATGTCGCGGCCCAAGTAATCGCTGCCGCAGATCAGGCCATATTCACCGGGCGCGCTCATGGGCGGAGCGACCATCTCGAAGGGATCCACCGGGTAGACCAGCGGGCCCACGCAAGTGAGCAGCAGGACGGCCCCGAGCAGAACCAGCCCAAGCACGGCGGCCCGGTTTTGCAGGTACATCTTCCACGCTTCACGCAGGGGGGACTCTTCCTTGTATTCCCAAGCGGCGCTTTGTTCGGACATGGCTACCTCCTCCCCACTCTCATTTTGGGATCAAGAAACCGGTAGGCGAAGTCGGTCAGGACGTTGGCGATGATGACCACGAACACGGAGCAGAAGAGGATGCCGAGCAGCGTCGGATAGTCCTTGCGCAGGATGGACTCGTAGGCGAGCCGCCCCATGCCGGGCCAGTTGAATACCGTTTCCACGAGCACGGCCCCGGCGAACACCTGGCTGAATTGCATACCCGCCAGCGTCACCACCGGGATGAGCGCGTTCTTCAAGGCGTGCTTGTACACGACCGTCCGTTCCCTCAGGCCCTTGGCCCGTGCCGTGCGGATGTAGTCCGTGCCGAGGATGTCGATCATGGAGGCGCGCTCCATGCGGCTGTACTGGGCGATGTAGAGAATCGCCAGCGTCACCACCGGCAGGATGAGGTGATGGGCCACGTCGAGGACATAGGCGAACCCCGTGTAACCCGCGCCGATGGTCGTCATGCCCGACACGGGCAGGATGGGGATCCACGATGCGAACAGGATGAGCAGCATCATGCCGGTCCAGAACGCGGGGGCGGAAAAGCCGATCAGGGCCACGATGGTCACCAGATGGCTGGTCCAGCTGTTCGGACGCCGCCCGGCCTGCACGCCGAGGCAGACGCCGATGAGGACTGCCGCGCACACGGCGGTGACTACGAGCAGCAGCGTCGCGGGCAGGCGATCCTGAATGAGTTCCATCACCGGAAGATTGAAGAAATAGGAGTAGCCGAGATCGCCGTGCAGCACCTTGCCGAAATAGGCGACGAACTGGTTGAACAGGCTCTGGTTCAGCCCGTACTGCTCACGGATGGAGGCAAGCAGTTCGGGGCTGGCACCGCCCATTTCGCCAGCGATGGTCACCGCCGGATCGCCGGGAGCCAGCCGGATGAGGAAGAAGTTCAGGCACAGTACCAGAACGAGCAGGACGGCCGCCCAGAACAATCGTTTTCCTACGACACGCAAGAACGTCATAAGAACTCTCCGCGTATGTTGCGAATGGGCCGGGGCCCCATTCCGAGAAATGACAGACAGGCACGTCCGGAACAGCCCCTGTCCGGGAGGACGCCGGGCCGCGCAAAGTTTCCCCGCCCGGCCCGGTCAAGCGCGGCTACTTCTTCAGGTAAACGTCCATATACGGAGCGAGGAAGCCCCAGGTGGACGCGGGCACGTTGCCGACACGCTTGTTGTAGATGGTGTGGTAGGCGGTGGTGGTCATGAAGTAGATCGGCACGTCGTTCATGACGATCTGCTGGAATTCCTTGTACAGCTTCGCGCGCTTCTCGTTGTCGACCTCGGAGGCCGCCTGTTCCATGATCGCGTCGACCTTGGGATTGCGGTACTGCTGGGTGTTGGAGAAAGGAACGCCCTTCACGATGTTGGCGGAGGAATACGTGCGGTGCACGCCGATGACGGGATCGCCCCAGTTGAACACGTTGTCGGTGGTGATGTCGAAGTTGTAGTTGGACACCCGTTCGGCCCACGTGCCGAAGTCGGGAGAAATGCGGATCTTGGCGTCGATGCCGACCTTGGCGAGCTGCGGCTTCAGGTATTCGGCCATCATCTTGGTGGTGGGGGAACCGGGGGCGTAGTCCACGGTCACGGTAAAGCGGGTGCCGTCGGCCTTGACCGGATACCCGGCCTCGTCGAGCAGCTTCTTGGCCTTTTCGAGGTTCACGTCATACATATTCACGTCCTTCGTATAGAAGGGGCTGAACGGCGTGATCGGGGTGGCGGAAGGCGTCACAAGGCCCATCATGATGACCTTGGCGAAAAAATTGCGGTCGATGGCGTAGGCCGCTGCCTGACGGACCCGCACGTCGTCGAACGGCTTCTTGCCTGTGTTGAAGGCCACCCAGTCGAGGGAGCCGATACCGGCGTAACCCTTGTTGGTGACCACGAGGTTCTTGTCGCCGGAGAGACGCTTCACTTCGCGGAGGCTGTCAAAGAAGGGCATGGCGTCCACTTCGCCGCGCTCGACGGCCATGACGCGGTTGTTCATATCGGGAATGATCTTGATGATGACGCGGTCGACGTGCGGCTTGCCCTTAATGAAAAAGTCCTTGTTCTTCTCGAGCATGATGTAGTCGCCGGGCTTCCATTCCACGAACTTGAACGGCCCGCTGCCGATGGGAGCCTTGTTCGCGGGATTTTGGCGGATGTTGGGATCGGTGCCGTAGACGTGCTTGGGCATGATCGGGCACAGCACCGGGGACATGCACAACAGGATGGCGGGATGCGGCTTGGAGAGCCGGATGACCGCGGTGTACGGATCGGGCGTATCCACGCCGGATACGGGCGCGTACATGGCCTTGAAGGGATGGTTGGCCTTGATCGCCATGATGGAGAACGCCACGTCCTCGGAGGTGATCGGCGTGCCGTCATGGAACTTGGCCCCCTTGACCAGATGCAGGGTCAGGCTCAGGCCGTCGGGGGCCATCTCCCACTTTTCGGCAAGGTAGGGATGCGGATTCCACTGGTCGTCGTACTGGAGCGGGCTCGCAAAAAGCTGCGCGCCGGGGATGCCCGAGGAGATGCCGGAACTCAGGCCGGGGTTCAGCGAAACGGGGTTCTGCGCCCAGGTCACCGTGAACGTGCCCCCGTCGGGGATGGCTTCGGCCTTTGCGGGCACCGCCGTAAAGAGCATCGCCGCCGTCAGCGCGGCAGCGGAAAAGAGCTTCCAACCGTTCGTGAGAATTGCCATCGTTGTACTCCTTATGAGTTAGCGTTGCCTTGGCAACGGGTGGGACGCACTCAGGGCTTGCGGGGCTGGAAAAGGCCGTGCCCGAACGGGGCCAGTACATTGCCCTCGCGGGCTACCACCCTGCCCCGCACGACCGTGCAGACGGGGAGCCCGACGCCCTCAAGCCCTTCGAAGGCCGAGAACGGATTGAGATACCGCAGGGAATGAGCGGTGATCGTCCAAGCCCTGCCCGGATCGATCAGGACGGCGTCCGCGTCGAGCCCGACGCCGAGCGCGCCCTTGCGGCCGTCGAGGCCGAACACCCTCGCGGCGGAGGAGGCGAACCGGGCCAGCAGGCTCGGGCTGCACCCGCGCCGGGTCACGGCCTGATCGAACATGACCTGCACGAGGCTCTGGAGACCGCTGAGGCCGCCCCACGCGCCCATGACGCCGTGTACCGCCTCGTCCTTTTCGTCGGGACGCGACGGCGAATGATCCGAGCCGATACAGGACAGGGTGCCGTCCAGCACGTATTCCCAGAGCCCGTCTCGGGCCTCGGCGGTCCGCAGGGGCGGCGCACACTTGAAGACCGTACCGCATGACAAGAGGTTTTCTTCTGTAAAAACGAGGTAATGGGGGCAGGTTTCGCCAGTGACGGACAAACCATCGGCCTGTGCCCGGCGGACGAGTTCGGCCACGCGGGGATGGCTGACGTGGCAGATGTGCACGCGGGCCCCGGTTTCACGGGCCAGTTCGATGACGTTCGCCGTGGCGATGACTTCCGCGACCACGGGGCGGCTGTCCAGAAAGGCCCGTCGGGTCCCGCCCCCGGCCTTCGCCTTCGCTTCACCGGCGCAGATAAGCGCGTAATCCTCACAGTGGAACCCGGCGAGGCCGCCGAAAGCCTTGATCCGGAACAACGCCTCACGCGCCAGCCCCATGTCCACACTGGAATACCCGAGGGACACGGGCGCGATGAAGGCCTTGAAGCCCACGGCCCCGGCCGCGTCCATGCCCGCCAGTTCGGCGGCGTTGTCGGTCACGAGCCCGCCCCAGAGCGCATAGTCCACGAGGCTGCGGCCCTCGAACACGGCCAGCTTGTTCGCGAAGGCATCCGCGGAGGTCAGGGGTGGCGTGTTTTGGAGAGGCATGTCGATGAGGGTCGTCACCCCGCCCACCGCCGCCGCTTCCGAGGCGTGCGGCAGGTCTTCGCGCCAAGTGAAGCCGGGATCGTTGATATGGGCGTGACAGTCCAGCATACCGGGCAGCACATACAATCCGGCGGCATCCAGCTCCTCGCGCGCCGGCAGCGTTCCGTCATCGGAGATTGCCGCGATTTTCCCGTTCCTGACGTACAGATGCCCGCCGAAAACCCTATCGGCGGTGACCAACATTCCGTTCCTGATCGCTAAATCGAACATGCGGGCTCCGAGAGGCGGCGGCAGGCGCCGGAGAGATGTACAGGGGGATCGTACACCTACATAGTAAGATGGTTAAGCTGTCTGACCAGTTTAAATAAAACAAAAAATTACAGTAAGTTATTTATCTATTTTGGTTTATCATAACGTATTAGCCCTATCTCCGCAACCCCTTGCCGTTTTTTCTCCTCATAAAACCTTCCGGAGCGTTCCCGAGACGCGCAAGGCGCGGCAGACATCCGTCCTCTCGGAAGATTGGGCACCGATCAGGGGACGATATGCGTCCCCTTGCCTTCCACGACCGCGGCGCGGACGTTTTCCGGCGAGGTGATGATGGCCTCCTTGCCGGTTGCCCTGACGAAGTCCACCGCCGCCAGGACCTTGGGAAGCATACTGCCCGGAGCGAAGTACCCGGCTTCCACGCAGGCCATCGCCTCTGCCACGGTCATCCGGGAAATATTTTCCTGCTCGGGCGTTCCGAAATGGATGGCGACGTTGGACACCGCCGTGGAAATGACGAACAAGTCGCTCTTGATGCGTTTGGCGAGCAGGCAGGAGGTCAAATCCTTATCCACCACGGCATCGACGCCCTCATAGCCCCCTTCCGTACGGAACACCGGGATACCGCCGCCACCGCCCGCGATGAGGTGCAGGCCCGAGGCAAGGAGCGTTTTCAACCCGGCCTCCTCGACGATCTCCAAAGGGCGTGGAGAGGGTACGTAACGCCGGAAGCCGCGCCCGGCGTCTTCCCTGAGCACCCACGAGGGGTTTTCGCGGCGGAGGACCTCGGCCCGCTCGGGCGGGTAGAATTCGCCCACGGGCTTCGTGGGATTCCGGAAACCGGGATCGTCCTTGTCCACGACCACCTGCGTCAGCACGGCGATGGAATCCTCGCACAGGCCGCGCCGGAGGAACTCGTTCTTCAGCGTCTGCTGAATCTGGTACCCAATGCCGCCCTGCGTGTCCGCCACACAAGTCACCAGCGGCAGGCCGTGCAGCCCGGACGTGGCGTGCGCGACTTCGCTCCGCCACAGCAGGAAGCCCACCTGCGGGCCATTTCCATAGGTGACAACCACCTGATATCCCAACTCCACGAGGCTCACGATATGCTTTCCGGTGACGCACAGGGCCCTGTACTGATCCTGTACGGTCTGGGCGTCCTTACTCAGGATGAGCGAATTTCCCCCGATGGCGATAACTGCGACCTTGCGTGTCGGCATGTCTGCTTCTCCCGATGGCGGGTCCCGGGATACGGCCCCACCGGCTGATGGATAAAAAGGATCCGGACGAGATGGCGACCGGCCCGGAAGCGGGCCTCACGGAAACGTGCCGGGGAGGGGGCCGCCGAAAACGGCCCCGCATCTCCCGTACAAGGCTAGTTCACGCCGCAAATGGACGCGAGCAGAGCCATGCGCAGTGGGATGCTGAACCCGATCTGCTTGAAATACAGTTCGAATTCGCTCTTATCGAGGCTCTGTTCGAACTCGAAGTCGTTGCGCGGCAGGGAATGCATGATACCGACCACGCGCCCGGTCTTCTTCTTGATGTATTCGAGATCGTTGAGGTACAGATAATGGTTGGCGACCTTCCGCATGAAGTCCTCTCGGTTGGGATCTTCCTTCTTCAGGGAGCTGCCGGGCAGGTACAGCAGATCGGCCCTGGCCATGAGCTCGACATTTTCGTCGTGCGTCAGATCGAAATGTTCCTCAAAGCTCGCGCCCATGCTCTTCAGCTTGTCGATCAGGACCTGCGGGGTCCGCAGCCCGCTTGAGCCGGTGTAGATGATGTGCGCACCCATGCGGGCCGCGCCGAGGGCGAAGGATTGCCCGGAACGTGCGCGGGACAGGTCAGGCGTGGAAATGATGATGCGCATGTCCTCAAAGGGCTTCTTCAGGGCGCGCAGGGCGGTGTACATGTCCAGCAGGCCCTGCGTGGGATGGGTCACGTGCCCGTAGCCGCCGGAAATGATCGGGCAAGCGTCCGAACCGAGGCGTTCCAGCGTGGCCAGGACCTGTTCGCTGTCCCCGTGGCGCAGCACCAGCACGTCGGCGTACTGGGAAATGACCCGGATGCCGTCGTACAGGGATTCATTCTTCGCCATCGCGGAATGGCCCATCGGATCAGTCTCGGTGATCACGCGCCCCCCGAGGCGGTGCATGGCTACCTCGTGGCTGCACCGGGTACGCGTGCTCGGCTGGAAAAACAGTGTATACAGGAGCTTGTTGGCAAGCAGCGGAATCTGGTTCTTGGAGTACGGCTCCAGCAGTTCGGCGGCCTTGAAGAGATGCCCGAGCTCCTCCTTGCTGTAGTCGTCGAGGAAGGTCAGGTTTTTGCCCTTCATGTTGGCGGCTTCAAGTTCGTCACGAAGGTCCAGCGGCTTAAGGCTTGCGGAAATGGTCATGATAACGCTCCATTGTATGACGGCGGTGTTGTGGGGGAAGCGGCCCGCCGCCGGAAACGCGGCGGGCCTCCGGCATCAAATCTCCGCGTCGCGGTGGCAATCCTTGGAGTAGATGTAGGAAAGGCGGGTGAGGCCCACACCGTAGCAGCACTGCTTGCAGTACGCGCCCATCCAGATGAAGTCTTCAGCTTTGACCGGAACCCAGTCGTCGTTCAGCAGGTACAGGCCCTCCCCTTCATACAGGTACGCGCCGTGCTCCTGCACGTGCGTTTCCACGAAGGGATGGCAGCCGCCGGGCGCGAAGGACAGAATGTGCATGTTCATGTCGAAGCGTTCGTCCACGGGCAGCAGATCGCGCACGAACACGTTTTCCATGTTGTCGTAGATGCGTTCTTCGATGTCGTTGGTGTTGCCGAACACGGCGTAGGGTTGCATCGCGGGATCGGGATGCGGGATGTAGCGCTGCTTGTAGAGCAGGAAGCGCAGGGGCTTGTCCGTCTCGTTACGGAAGGAGATGCCCACCCCGGCGGGCGCATAGGCATAGCCGCCCTGCGGCATGACTTCGGTGCGTCCGCCTACAGTGACGGTCAGCGAGCCTTCACCGTCAAGCACGTAGATAAAGGTTTCGATCTGGCCGGACGCGCCGTAGGGCACGGTGGTCCCGCCGCCGGGCAGGGCCGTGCCGATGTGCTGGACGAAGCCCGCACCCATTTTAGGGGTGCACAGGATGGTCATCCGGCAGCCTTCGATGCCGGGGATCACGTTGAACACACGGCCTTCCGGCGGGATGATCGCGTACATGCCCGGCTTCACTACGGCTCTGGAACTCAACAGATCGCTCGGATACCCCATACTCTTCTCCTTCCGCGGGCGGCCCGCTCGCCGCGTCCCGCCCGGTTGCGCCGCCCGCGCCTTCGCGGGGGCCTGTTCCCTTTCGCACGCGCCGCGGCATCGGCGTATGCAGTTGGTTTCCGGATGTCCCATCCACTGTTTCCTGCCTTCCGGGGCAAGGCATACCCTCCGGAAGGCCGCCTTTGACGTTTCATTGGACAGATGGTCTTACCAAAAACAGCAATAGCCCCCTGTACAAAATCTGTCAATCTTCTTTTGATATTTTTTCCGTTACCAGTTCATAAAAACATATATTTCAATACGTTTCATAAAATATGCTCTATTTGCTTCTTCCCGGTAAAACTGGACTCTTCCCGCCTGTTCCGATAGGATGAAAGACAGCATCCCGCTCCGCCACCCACCCAGGCGGGCCGGAACAGCGTTTTTCCCGACGGCCAAAAACCGTTGGCCCCGTCATCAACCTTTTGGACTCAAAAAAGAGTGGGATATGTTCGATAAAGTCGTCAAAAGCACCGTTCCGGGGCAGGTCATTGAGCAGATCAAGGAACTGCTGGTCAAGGGAGAACTCAAACGCGGGGATCGCCTCCCGCCCGAACGCCAGCTTGCGGATATGCTCGGCGTGAGCCGCCCTTCACTCCGCGAAGCCCTTCGTGCGCTGGAATACGCCGGTATGCTGGAAACCCGTGTGGGCGAAGGCATCTTCGTGGCCGACGGGGACAGCATTATGATGAACAATCTCCTGATGCTGCACCTCATCAAACAGTACGCCCTCGAAGAGATGATCGAGGTCCGCAAGGTCCTTGAGACGTCCAACGTGCGTTTTGCTGTGCTCCGGGCACGCGACGAGGATCTCGCCGCGCTCAAGGAAATTCTCGAACAGTCACGCGGCCAGATCGCTAACAAGGCGGCCTTCATCAAATCCGACTACGCGTTTCACCAGGCCATCGCCGTGGCGTCCGGGAACAGCATCCTTGCCACCATGCTCCAGACCATGCGGACAATGATGAGCGACTTCAACTCGCAGCTCCTCACGTCGCAGGAAGGCCGCCAGCAGGTCTACGCACACCACAAAAAAATCGTCGAGGCCATCCTTAACCGCGACGAGAAAGCGGCTCAGGACGCCATGTTCCTGCACCTCGAAAACGTCGTCCAGAGCATGAAGAAGGCCTCACCCAGCAAAAGCAAATAACCCGAATGGGGCTCGTTCTCCCGCTCCGGCAACGATGCCGCCATGCACAATTTTGCCATGACGAACTCGGACACGACGCCCCGGCTTACATGCGCCCGCGGCCTCATTTCCGAGTATCGTCATGCCAGCATCATAATACTGTAATATCCGTTCATTTTTTTGTGAAACGGATACTGAAACAGCCATCTCCTCCGTATGCTTACCCCCACAGATCCGCAAGGAGGCGGGCCGTCCGCTCCAACATGCCCTGCGTATGCAAGGCGGTGAGCCCAAACCGGAGCAAACCGTCGCCGTAGGGAACTGTAGGATAGCGGGCCGCCAGTGCCAGCACGCCCCTTTCCGCCAGCTGTTCCCCAAGATGGGTCGTCCTTGCTTCCCCGCCTGTAGGTACCGCAACGATATGAGCGGTGCCGCGTGTAGGAATCCCAAGCTCGCACAGGCGGGCGCGAAAAAACACGGCATTATCCCGAAGCCGGGCACGTTCAGCGTCAAGCAGCGGCAAGCGTTCCAACAGCTTCAAAACAGCCGCAGCATGGGCCGGAGGCATGGCTGTGGAATGCATGACCGCCGAGGAAAGGCTTTCGAAAAAGGCGGCAAACCCCTTGGGGAGCAGCAGGAACGAACCGAACAGCCCAAGCGATTTGCCGAATGTTCCCAAGACGATGTCCGCCGTACCCGGCACCCCGGCGCACAGCCCGCGCCCTCCGGGGCCGAGCACGCCCACCGCATGGGCCTCATCCACCATCAGGAAAAAACCATACTTGCTGCGGAGTTCAGCCATACGGGACACATCGAGTTCCGTACCGTCCATACTGAACAAGGACTCCGTCATCACCAGCGGCTGTACCGTGGAGGGAGGGGCGGAAGCGAGCCGCCGTTCCAAATGCCCATAATCCGCATGGGCATATGTCCGCACATCGGCTTTCCCCAATACGAGCCCTCGGGCGATGCTGGCATGTACCCGGCGATCCACAAAGACGGGCTGTCCAGCATGGATCAACGCCATAGCGCAAGCGAGGTTGCCCTGATAGCCGCTCGGCAGGAACAGGCATTCGTCAAACCCGAAATACGCCGCAACCGCCTGCTCCGCTTCTTCGGTGATCCGGCTCCGTCCGCCGGCCAGACGTGACGCCGAAGCCGACGGCGGGAACGCCGCGAAACACTCCCCGACCTCAGCGCGCCATTCCGGAGATGAGGCCAACCCCAGCCCGTCGTTGAGCGTAAAATTCAGGAAGGCCCGGCCCCCCATGTGCACGACAGGGCCTTCGCCCGCCATGTCCAGCAAAGGCGGCCGCCGTTCAAGCCCTCGGGCCCGGCCTTCCTTCAGCCTTTCATCGAGACATTCGCGGAGGGTGCGTTTTGCGTCAGCCATTGAAAAAGCCGCCTGTATCGAGGTTCCAACATATCCCTTCTAAAGGTATCGTCATAAGGAGCCAGCCCGATGCCGAGGGAAACCGACCATGCCGGAACAGCCTCTTTCCCACATTCCATTCCAAAAAGGCCTTTATCCGTTTTCGCCGCACTCCCCGTTTCCGATAAAGGGAGAGAGCACGCCGGACAAACATCCACCCGATACGTTGCCGCCCGTAAGGACCGCCCCAGCAAAACCGCACGGAATACCATCAAGCCATCGAGCGCATCTGTGGGGAACCGGCATTCATCCACCGACAACAGGAAGGCATGGCACGAGAATCCCGCAAGGAACCGCTGATGCAGGGCGGCGGCCTGTGCCGCGGCCTCCAGCCCTTGCCACATGGGAGCTGATCCGAAACGGCGCCACGCGGTGAGGTGATCCGGTTCTGCCGCGCTCACCCCGTCCAGCAGGACAAAAGGCCGGGGTGCGTCTCCGGGAAGGGCATCAGTCATCGCCGCACCGTACTACCAAGGCCGCGTTTTGCCCGCCGAATCCAAAATTTTCCAATACCCCCACCGGGCCGGGAAACGGACGCGTTGCAACGGCAAAGTCCAACAGCCCGGAACAAGGTGCGCGCAGGTTCCGGATGGGCGGCAACCGCCCGGATCGCCATGCGGCGAGCATCAAGGCCAGCTCCATCCCCCCGCAGGCGGCGGAGCCATGCCCGATCCATGACTTGAGGGCGGTTACGGCGGGGCGCGCCTCCGCCTGCGCAAAAACCCTCTCCAGCAATACGGCCTCACTACGGTCATTAAGGGGAGTCCCCGTACCGTGTGCGGAAACCCAATCAACGGCATGGGGCTCAAGGCCCGCATCGGCAAGCGCCCCCCGTACCGCCTGCTCCGCAAAGCGGGCCGATTCGTCAGGCGCGGTGAGCGCACCTCCGTCCAGAGAAGCCCCAAACCCGAGGAGCTCCGCAAACACCGCCGCCCCGCGCGCCCGCGCCGACTCCAAGGATTCAAGCACGAATGCGGCTCCACCTTCGCCTGGAACAAAACCGTCACGGGCCTCGTCAAAGGGTCGGGACGCTTCCGATGGCACGGGGTTCCGGCTGAGCGCGTGGGCTTTGGCATACCCGAGCATCCCGCCGCGGGAAAGGCGGGAATCCCCGCCTGAGCAAAGGACGGTTTCCGAAAGGCCGTACCGCACGCGCCGGAAGCCCTCCCCTATGGCCTGCAGCGCGGACGCGCACGCCGTCCCGAGCACGAGGCCCTCTCCGTGGATATCGAGAAAACGCGCCAACGCGGTGTTTCCGGTATTAGGCAGCCAACGCAAGAGCCATAGGGCGTCGAGCGCCTCAGAATCCGCTGGAGGAAGCCCGTTTTCCCGATCGAAATCCAGCATGGGGCCGGATGCCCCTATCAGGCAGGTCTGTGGAGGCATGTGCGGATCGAATCCCGCCGAAGCCGCCGCCCGGAGGCCGGACAAGACGGCAAACGCCGCACCCCGGTTCAGATAGCGGCGGTGCCGCCATGCCGAAAAACGGGAATACGCCGCATCATCTCCCAAATCGGAAACGGGGCAGACAGAATACCCCGGCAAGGCTTCGCTTGGGGCGAACGCCGGGCATCCGCCGGCAAACGCCCGCGCGATGCCGCCCTGCTCCCATCCGAGGCTGGTACAGCAGCCTATGCCGGTGATGACGACCCTATTCATATTCCTGCGAAGGCAGCGCCGCGCGGATGTACGCCGCAATGTCATCAAGGCAGAGCTGCGGGACGGCATCCGGGTTGGACAAGCCAAGGGCGAGCGCCTTTACGCGCTCCGGGGAAAGGTAGGGATATTCACGGCGGATAACCGCTTCCGGTTCTCCGCCATGCGCCACGTGGTAACGCAGGGAACGCAGAAACACCACGTCGTCATCAATCAGAATGTGGAATGTCTGGCCCAGCCGCGCGCCGATCTCCAACAGGTCGATGGATTCACAAGGCAAATCCGTCATGAGCCGGGTTTCGCCGGAAAGCGCCCGGGGGTCGCATTCAAAAATATCGGCAACAATGCCGCACACCTTATCCGTTATTTCCGAGTAATCCATTCTATCCTCAAAATGTGGTTTTCGTCGCCGAAAGCCCGCCGTCCAGCGTCACTACAGTGCCATTGACCGAGGATGCCGAAGCTGAAAGCAAAACAACACTGTTTCAACGGCCTCATCCATGCGGACCAGCCGTCCGATAGGCATCCGTTTTTCTACGGCCCCCCTCCTGCGCTCCAAAAATACCGCGCCCCGCCCGGCATCCAGCCAGCTCAGGCGCAAGGAACAGGCGGTGACTCCCCTTCCGGACAGCTCCACGGCAAGGCTCCGGTACAGAGCCTCGCCAGCCAGCTTGGCGGCCGCATAATACCCCTGTCCTTCAGCCGGGCACTCGGCGGCGCTGGATGAAACGAACACGCAACGCCCGAACCGGCGGGCCAGCATGGAGCGTCCCACCGCGCGGACGAGGCGAGCACGCAAGCCGATATCCACGGCGGCCCATTCCATAATCGCTTCCGGCGCGGCTCCGGCAATCAGGCTTTCGAAACGCGAATGCATCAGGTCGACCAGATGGGCGGGCGGTTCACCGAGCAGCCCCCGGCATCGTTCCGGCAGGCTCTCCGGTTCATCGAGGGGAAGGCAGGAAAGCCCCGCTTCCCCGCAACGTGCGAGCCCTTCGGACGAACGGCAAACGGAAAGGGTTTTCGCGCCTTCCTCCCGAAGAGCACGGGCCAACGCCATACCGAGCTGGCTGCTTCCCCCCCGTAATGATGACCGGCCCTTTGAAAAGCAACTTCATGCCTCCCCCCGCGCAGGATCCGCCGCAACAAGGAGCGTGCCTTCGGCCATCCGCCGCTCGCCGGACAGCAAGACGCACCGGATCGCCGCCGCATCGGGTTGAGGGGTAAACGCGTAATCATACGCCCCCGGCTCAATGAAATGCCGAAAACGGAACCGCTTCACGCCCAGAACACGCCAGCCGGGGAAGAGAGCTTCCGCCCCGGCCCGCATGGCCTCAATGACGAGCGTCCCCGGAACCCTTGGGGCACCGGGGAAATGTTCATCAAACAGAGTGTGTTCCCCAGAAAACCGCCATGTGCCCCGCACCTCGCGGTTCCCAGAACCATCCACCCGTCCGCCGGGAATAGCCTTTTCATTTTCCATGCTTTTCGTGTACCCATACCAATCTGAAAAAGCAATCCGTCCCCCGCATACCCCAGAAATCCGGGATACGTATTCCATCCGGCCCCGTTTGCCCCATACCGCTAAAGCTTGGGCAAGCGGCTCAAGCCCTCCATGAACTTCCATTCTCCTGAAAGTGCGAACCGGAAACATCCGGTTCGCACTTTTATTTGCTCATACAGCATCTGCCCATGTCAGGCAGACATCGCCGCAGGCTTGGTTACATCAAGAGCCGCGGCAGGAACATGACGAAGTCCGGGCAAGCCGCGACAACGATGATGAGCAGCCACATCGCCAGGAGATAGGGGAACGCCCTCAACGCCACTTCCTCAAGCTTCACATCCGTAATCTTCATGGTGATGAACAGGTTCGCGCCGAAAGGAGGCGTCAGGAACCCGGTTTCGCAGCACACCACGAACAGCACCCCGAGCTGGATCGGATGGATGCCGAGGGCGTTCGTGATGGGCAGGAACACCGGCGCGAGCACCACGACCATCGCCAGCGTATCCGCCACGAAGCCACACAGGAAGATGAAGAATGCAATGAGCAGCAGGGTGATCGTCGGGTCCGTGGAGATGGAGCCGAGGAACGCACCCACGCTCTGGCGGGATGTGGTACAGGGTCAGGAGCCGCGAGAAGGCCATCGAGACGCCGACCAGCACCGTGGCCGACCCGGCGAAGGCCGAGGTACGGATAAGCGCCGAGGAAATGTTCTTCCACGTCAGCTTGCGGTAAACGAACAGGCCGACGAACAGCGTCCAGAGTACGCCCACTTCGGCGGCTTCGGTGGGGGTAAATACGCCGCAGTAGATGCCGCCGAGGATGATCACCGGAGTCGCCAGCGCCCACTTGCCGTCCCAAATCGCCTTGAGCAAGCCGTAGACGGAAAACTTTTCGCCGGTGCCCTTATAGCCGCGCTTGCGGGCGATGCAATAGGCGGTGATGCACATGGAAGTGGTCATTACGAAACCGGGGATGAAGCCCGCCATGAACAATCCGGCGATGGACGTGTTGGCCACGACGCCGTAAATGATCATGGGTTGCTCGGCGGGATCAGGATGCCGAGCGTGCCGCCCGTGGCGGAGACGGCCGCGGCGTCGTCCTTACGGTATCCCGCGGCGATCATGCCGGGGATCATGATACTGCCGATGGCGGCTGTGGTGGCGGGGCCGGAGCCGCTGAGCGCCGCGAAGATCATGCAGGCGAGGATGGTCACCATGGCGAGGCCGCCGCGGATGTTGCCCACCGCCTTCTTGGCGACTTCAATGATTTCACCGGTGATCCCGGCGGGCTCCATGAGGAACCCGGCCATTACGAAACCGATGGTGGCAATGAGCGGGAACTGGTCCATGCCCGTGTACAGGTTCTGGAGGGATGAACTCCATCGGGAACGGCATCCCGATCATCGAGATGATGGACGCAAGCCCGATAACGCCGAACAGAGGCAAGCCAAGCAACATGAAGAAGACGAAGGATATGACGAGCAACATGGGTTAGTCCTCCCGGCTTTCGAACTCAAGCGTGTTGTTCCGGATATCGCGGTACAAGCCCTGAAGCGTCCGAAAGATGGTGAGGGCCATGCTGATCGGAATGATGAGATACGCGTACATGACGTTGATCTCGAGGGCGGCGGAAACCTGCTTGAACCGGATCATATTCTCAAGCATACCAAGGCTGTAATAGAAAACCAGGGCGCAGAATACGGTGAACGTGAGCTCGGAAACGACGTACAGGATCCTGACCAGCTGCGGGAAACGCTTCTTCAGCACATCCATGAACATAAGGATGCGCAGCTGCTCCTTGTGCTTCACGGCGATGGCGACGCCGATATAGGATGACCACACGAACAGATAGCGGCACAGCTCCTCCATCCACGAGAACGACTTGCCGAGCAGGAAGCGCGAAAACACTTCCATGCCGAGCAACAGGACGAGCAAAGCCAACATGACGGAAACACAAAACTCTTCAGCCCAATCATCGAGCCAGCGCAATATTCCTGACATGACTTCTCCAATAAACGGATTCCGTTTGAAGAATGTGGGGAAGGCACCGTCTTCGGATCACTGGAAGGAGGGTACGAGAGAAGACTCCGGGCGCAATCCGGGATTCCCGGCAAACATCCCTGCCCTGCCATGACGAAAGATGGCATGGAGGAGAAAATGCCGCAGGATACCCGCCGCAATCCTTTCGGACCGGGCCCGCTCCTTCAATGACCGAAGCGTGGGAGACAGAGACGGATCAGGAAAAACACAAGCCGGACGGGGGAGCGAGAGGAAGGGGCAGCATTCCTCTGATGTCCGAGAGATGGGGTACGAGGAGGGACTCGGAAAAACGCGTCCGCAGAACCTTCGTACACAGAGGGAAGAGAAGCAGAAGAAAAACGACAAGCCGCATATTCGGCAACTTGTTGGGTACGGCCTCCGTTGCGGACAGGACAGCCTTGCCTTCTCCAATGAGCTGTTCGGCGGCTTCCTGATGCATGGGGAAGAAACTGGACGTATCACGAATCATAAAGTTCGTGATGCTGATGTCAGGAATGGTGATCTGCTTCGCCTGAATCATCCACGGGCCGTACAGAAGCATCAGCAACAGCAAGATGCCCCAGCACCCGAAGATAAAAAAGCGAATGTATCGCAATACCTGACTCTGCATACGATCTCTTCCCTTTGATTTGAATCCAATCTATAGCCTGCTGTTTTTTCTGTCAATATAATTGTGATTTAAAGAACGCTTTCTTTTCCATTTTCCATCGAAAAACAACGACCCCGTGCCATTCATAACGTATTTCCCCTTACTCTCCCGATACCGTCCATCTGAGGCAATGCGCTATCCTCCTCTTTCCAAAGAAGTTCTAAAAATATTCTGCCATCACCAATGGCCTCTGAACAGTTCCGATACAATGTCGACAAAGGAAAAAACTGCCTCCGCATTCTTTTTTCCAAACGAAAAACGCCGGGGAAAGCTCCCCGGCGCCCTTCATTGCCTTAGAGGGGCCATGCCTAGAACAGCACTCCGCCCAACACGACGGTCACAACCGCAATCGCTATCCACGACAGCAGGATAACCAGGGGTGCCGTCTTCCAGATGCTTCCCGAATCCGACCACTCGTTGCCGTGCAGGAGCGCGGCGCTGGCGCTGGCGGCGGGCGTCAGGAAGGCGAGGTGTACGCCCATGACGACCATGATGAGCGGCAGCTCGGGGGCCACGTTCATGCTTGAACAATAGCTGAAGATGACGGGCATGAGGGCCACGCTGACGGCGCCGTTGTTCATGACCTGCGTGAGCGCGGTGGCCACAAAGCCGATGAACAGCGCGAACACGACGGGAGAACTGCCGCCGAAAATCGGCTCGACGATCATCATGAGGAAATTCGTGATCCCGCTCTCCTGCGCGGCCATGGCCCCGGAAAGCGGCTGCACCACGGCGAGCAGGAGGATGATGCCCCACGCGACCCCGGAGTCGATCATGGCCTTGAACTTCAGCAAAGGCTTGCCGTCCACCTTGAGGAACACATCACGGTGACGAGGAACACGCAGATCCCCGTGTTGCCGATGGACTTCAGGAATTTGGAAATGAACAGGTCGGCGGGCAGGAAGTTCGGGAGCAGCAGCAGGGCGACCAGCGCGAAGAGGAAACAGAGGATGAGCTTCTGCACCTTGCTCAGCTTGAGCGCGCCGTCGGTGTCCAGCTTGCTCGCGTCCAGCTTCTTGAGCTTTTCCATGTCCGGCTTGAACACGTACTTGCCGAGCGCGATGAACAGGAGCGAGCACAGCACACAGGAACAGGCCGCTATGAGCATGTACTTGGCGTAGTCGATCCCCACGCCGGACATGGTCTCGTAGGCGCTGAACACGGTGAGGGCGGCCTGCTTGAAGGGGATCAGGGACATACCCACCTGCGACGCGAAGACGATGCCGAACACCATCATGGTCGGATAGCCGTCCCCCTTCTTGTAGCCGCATACGTCACAGATCCCGTACAGGATACTCCAGCCGATGATGGCGGCGGGCGAAGCGCTGGTCAATCCGCCGAGGATGAACATGGAGGCCAGGAATGTAAAGGTGAATACCCACGGCCTGCCCGCAACGAACTTCCGGGTGATGAACCACAAGGAGATGAACCGCGACAGGCCATAATGGTTGATGGTCGCGCAGAACACGAAGATGAAGAACATCATCACCACGATGGGATCGCCGAAGCTGCGGTTGAGCAGCGCTACGGGCTTCATGCCACCCACCAGCATGAGCGCAAGCAATCCGGCCATGCTCGGCCAGACGATGTCGATAAAGATCCAGCCGTACAGCAGGCCGAGAAAAATCCCGATCAGCCTCATGCCGAGCGCCGTCAACGGCTCGACAGGCGGCAGTTGACCAAAGCCGAACATGATCAACAGGCAAAGAAAAGAATGCACATAATACATGGCATCGCCTCTTGCCGTCATCTGAGCATTCGCGGACATGGCGTCATCCTTCTTTCGATTCGGTTACATTCGATTCTGAAGAAACGGAGGCGGGAACCTCTCGGCGCACCGGTCTTCTCATGGAGAGGAGGATCATCCCCGCTCGACACGATTCCCCGGCACGCCCCAGCATTTCCCGTGGGACAGGGGCTTCCCTCATGAGGAAAGCCCCCGCGTCCTCACACCTGCATCCGCAACGGGAACGAGAAGCCGATGGCCCCGCAGGGGCAGCTGGTACGGCAGTTGGCGCAATGCCAGCATTCGTCCCCAAAGGCCACTTCCGGACGATCCCGCTCCTCAAGATGCTTCAGCTCAAGCACATAGCCGGGGCAATCGTCCACGCACGTCCCGCACCCCTTGCAATGCCCGCAGTGCATACAGCGCGCAGCTTCGTCCCGCGCCTGTTCCGGCGTGTAGCCTTCGTTGATCTCCCGGAAGGACAGCCCTTCCCGGATGCCCTGACGCTGCGGTTCGGCCCGCCCGTACTGCGCCACCCCGTAGATTTCCTCAAAGGGCACCACATAGGGAGGCTGAGATGCGGCGAGACGGTCGCGCGCCTCGATCCGGCCTTCTTCATTGATGATATAGACTCTGGAGTTTTCCCCGGTCAGGTAGGCATGAACGCCGAAAGCGGCCCTGCGCCCTGCCCCGACGGCCCCTGCGATGGACGACGGCCCCGAAGACACGTCGCCCGCGGCAAACACACCCTCAAGCGACGTCTTCTGGGCGGCGTCCGCCACAATCCACTGGCGCGGAGTACACTCCGGCACTTCACCCTCAAAAAAACCGAGGTTCGTCTTCATGCCCACGGCGAAAATCACGGTGTCGCAGGCAAGGACATGCTCCCCACCGGGAACAGGGATGAGCGACAGGCGGCCCTGTTCGTCGAAACGGCATTCCTGCACATCGAAATAGTCCACACCGGAAACGCGATCGCCGTCCTTGCGGACGCCGGACATCGTACAGCTGTTATGGACATGGACACCTTCCCGGCGAGCCTGTTCCAGATCCTCTTCCGGGGCGCGCATGGCGCCTTCCGCCTCAAGGCACAGCACATGCACATCGGCCGCGCCGAGGCGCCGGGCCGTGAACGCACAGTCGAAGGCCACCCCTCCGCCGCCCATGATCACGACCGTCCTGCCCACGTCGGGACGCTGGCCGAGCGCGGCCTTGCGCAGGAATTCCACCGCTTTGAGGCCGCATTCCGCGTTGGGTATGGGCAAGGCGTTCTCTTTGGGCGTGCCGGTGGCGACGACAACGGCATCCGAGGAAGCACGCAGTTCCGCGAAAGAAATGTCCTTGCCCACGGTGACGTTGACACAGGCGCGTACACCCGTTTCCAGTATCCAGCCGATCTCGCGGTCAACCACGTCGCGGGGCAGACGGAAATCCGGGACGGCGTAGCGGGGAATCCCCCCAAGCACGGGGCCGGATTCGTACACGGTCACGTCATGCCCGAGGAGGGACAGGAAATAGGCCGCCGTCATCCCGGCGGGACCGCCGCCCACCACGGCGACATGCTTGCCCGTTTCCGGCGCGCGGGTGAAAGGTTCGATGCCCTTGGGGGCGTGATCGTAGGCGGCGCGTTCCAGCGCCCGCGTGTTCACGCAGCCTTCCAGACGATCCCGGTTGCACTTCGCCTGACAGAAGTGGGGGCACACCCGCCCGGTCACGCCGGGGAACGGGTTTCTGGCGCGCAGATAGCGCAACGCTTCACCAAAGCGCCCCTTTTCCACAAGGGACTGCATCTTCTGGATCGGGTTTCCCGCAGGACAGGACGCCTCGCAGGGAGACGTGCGGAACTGGTCCTTGAGGCTGTCGCCCATGACGATGGGCTGTTCGATTTCTCGGCTATATCTCGGGGGCATAAAAAACTCCTTGGCGCTCAGGGCGCATTCGACGACATCCGCGCATCGGCCTCCCCTGCGGGAGACGGCGCGCCATGAACCTTACAGAAGCGGGGCCTTGCCCCACTGATAGACCGGGCCATTCTCGCCGCGCATCAGCAGGAGCGGCTTCGCCATCTCGGGATTGATCTCGGGATAATCGGTCAGGCGGTAGACGCAGCGCCCCGACTCCTTGCGCTCCATGGTGGCCTGAATGGCCAGCTCGCATATGGTGAGCACATCCTTCGCCTCGTGGCAGCGCATGAGATCGCGCAGCGTATCGGCGTGCAGTCGGGAAGCCTGATCGGACAGGAAGCGGATCTTTTCCAGCGCGCGGGCCATGCCGGTCATGGAGCGGCGGAATCCCATGTAATAATTCATGACATTGCGGGCGGCCTCTTCCAGTTCCTTATAGGAAAGCGTCTCCTCGTTTCCGAGCGGCGCGAAGATTTCGTCACGCACGCGGGCGGCCAGAGCCTCGTCCACCGCGCCAGCCGCGGACATGCCGGACGCCTTCAATGCAGCCTGCCTGCCCGCCTCGAACCCGCCGCACATCGCGCCGGAACAGTAGAGGAAGATGCTGCCACAGAACAGGCCGGGCACGGACGTCTCAAACTGGTCGTTCACGGCGATGGTCCCGCCGAAGATCAGTTCGCCGATTTCCACTTCGAGGAGCTTGTGCTGGAAGTCGGTGCCGGTGCATTCCGCCCAGTCGCCGAACGTGGCCTTGTCGCCGGGCATCAGGATGTCCTGCAGCTCGCGAACCACGGCTTCGTCCACATGCCGCATATCCATATAGAAAGGCGGGCCGGACCCTTCGAGCTGTTCCTGGAAGGTGCCCTGAATCTGGTTGTTGCGCACGCCGTTTTCCCACATGGGGTCGTACTTGCCCATGAAACGCTCGCCGAGGGCGTTGATTTCGTGCGCGCCGGAGCTGTTGATCCCGTTCATGCCCGGACAGCCGTAGCCCTTGGGCAGCATGGTCGCGCGCTGGTAGGTATCCAGCTCCGTCACGGCTGCCCCGGCGTCGTAACCGAGCACCACGCCCGCGCTGGTGTTGTAGGGATACATCCACACGTTGTAAGGATTGTGCGTGGAGTTGTCGGTGCCGCGCGTAGCGGAGCGGCCCTGCGCCGACACAACCGTCTTCGCACGGATGATGTAGAATTCTCCGGTACTCACGTTCCAGCCGAGCGCGCCGCAGGCCTTGCCGCCGTCCGTGAGGATCTTGACCGCCATCACGCGGTCGAGCACATCCACCCCGCTCTCCCGGACGATCCGCGCCATCACGCGCTTGATGGTCATGCCGTTGGCGATATGCACCCACCACGTCCCCGGCTGCCCGAAGCCCTGCGTGCGGTGGTAGCGGCCGTCCGGCGTCCTGCCGAACTCGACGCCCGCCGCCTCCAGCTTTTCAAGCATGGGCCTCATGTGGGCGTACCAGCCGTTGCGCAGCATGGCTGGGGTCCAGCCGTTCAAAGGCTTGGCGTAGAACTTGATCAGATCCTCGGCGGCATCGTGCGCGACGCCTTCCTCATCGAGGACCGCCATATAGTGGTCATTCCCGCCGCCGATGCAGCCGGAGCTTTCCAACTTGCCCTTGTCCATGAGGAGGACGCGCAACCCCTGCTCGCGCGCGCCGAGAGCCGCGCCGCAGCCGGACGCACCGGAGCCGATGACGAGCACGTCCGTTTCGATGAGCGTACCGAGAGGATGAGTTGAGGTATTCATGGTTCCTTCCTGTTGTGAGGTTCGCTGCGGGGGGCGGGCCGCGCCGAGGATCGGCTGCATCCCACGCCTCCTTTTGTGAAAAAAACATCATCAAAAACACTTGTATTGTCAAATCGAAAAAAAACACTTATCATTCGAAAAATTCATACAGTGAGGCCGCCATGATTGAAGAGCTGAACGGCGATTTCCTCCAATGGCTACGAGGCTTTTACTACGTCTCCCAAACGGGGAGCATCCGCCGGGCCGCCCAGATGATGAACAGGAACCCTTCGACCATCAGCTATCAGATCCGGTCGCTGGAAGAGGAACTCAACACTGTCCTCTTTGATCGCTACAAGAAAAGCCTCCGGATCACTCCAGAGGGTAAAAAACTTTTTGAATGGACTGTTTACACGTTTGAAACGTTGCGCGGACTCCGTTCAGAGGTCGGAACGCTGAGCGGAAAACTGCAAGGGACGGTCACGTTTTCCAGCAATTTGCCCTTTGCCGCACAAGTTGTCGGGATCATCTCCGGATTTCGGGAGCGGCACCCCGACGTCAACATCCGCATCAGGCGCGCCCTGACCTACGAAGTGGTTGACGACGTGGAAAGCTCCAAGGTGGACTTCGGCCTCACCGGAGTTACGGTTCTTCCCGATCACAGCGAACTGGAAGAACTTTTTCAAGCGCGTCCCCTGCTCATCGTCCACCGGGACAACACCTATCACCTTCCCAAGAAACCGAAACTCAGCGATTTGGAACGCCTGCCCTTCGTTTCGTTCCTCTCGGAACGAATGGACGACAGCGGCGAACCCTACTTTGAAAACATGGACGCAACCCTTTTCGTCAAAAACACCGTGCTCAGCGTCAACAACTACCACTTGATGCTGCGCTACGTCCTCCACGGCGTAGGGGCGGCGATCATGGATGAAATGTGCCTCAAGGCCAGCTCCTACGGGACGGACTGGCGGCCTCTCGTCAGCTATCCGCTGGACGAATTCCTCCCCACAGTCCGCTACGGCATCCTTGTCCGCAAACGCAAACACCTGAGCCCGCAAGCCAAAGGGCTCATCGAGAATATCCGTGAAGAGCTGGCAAAAACGAACCTGCCCGCGTAATCCCGTTCCTCTTCCTTTCTACCCGCACACAAAAAAAAAGCCCCGAACATACGTCCGGGACTCCTTTTTAGAGAGTAACTAAACCTTGAAAGAGGTATAACCAGATAAAAACGGAAAACCTTCTCCCTGCCGGGACGAACTCCCTCCGCGCCGCCTCCCCATCAGTCGAAAGTCTTAGGAAAGGTGGGGGGCCGGGGGGAGGAAAACCCTTCTCCAGAAGGGTTTCCCCCCCCCCGGTTCCTTCAAAAACGCACTCACCCCACCGGGCGGGGATGCTTCAAGGCCGCCTGCGCGGCGGCAAGGCGGGCGATGGGGATGCGGTACGGCGAGCAGCTTACCAAATCCAAACCGATTTCGTGGCAGAACTCAACGGAACTGGGGTCGCCGCCGTGTTCGCCGCAAATACCGATCATCAGATCCGGCCGCGTCTTACGGCCTTCTTCCACCGCAATCCGCATCAAACGGCCCACGCCCTCGCGGTCGAGCACGGCAAAGGGGTTGTCCTTCAGGATATGCTGGTGAATATAGGCCGGGAGGAACTTGCCCTCGGCGTCGTCACGGCTGAACCCGAAACATGTCTGCGTGAGGTCGTTGGTCCCAAAGCTGAAGAACTCCGCCGACTCCGCGATTTCCCCGGCCAGCAGGGCCGCGCGCGGCAGTTCGATCATGCTCCCGCACAGGTAGGTGAAGGAAACGCGGTGCAGCTCCATGCACTCCCTGGCGATCCGGTCGCACCGCCCCTTCAGGATCTCCATCTCCGCCTTGCTGATGGTCAGCGGAATCTCGATTTCCGGCAACACGGTGTACCCGTCCCGCGTCAGGCGGGACGCCGCGTTGAAGATGGCGTGCATCTGCATCTCGTAGACTTCGGGATAGGTGATCCCAAGGCGGCAGCCGCGATGCCCCATCATGGGGTTGGCCTCGTGCAGCTTGACCACCTGCGCGAGAAGGCGCTCCTTCTCTTCCAGAAGTTGCGGATTGTCCTTGCGTATCCGAAGCTCGGTCGTCTCGACCAGCAGCTTTTCCAAGCTCGGCAGGAATTCATGCAGCGGCGGGTCCAGCAACCGGATGCACACGGGCAAATCGTGCATTGCCTTGAGGATGCTGTAAAAATCGTTCTCCTGCATGATCCTGAGCGGCAGGAGCGCACCCATGCGCTCCTCGGTGGTCGTCGCCAAAATCATCCTCTGGACGTAGGGAAGCCGTTCCTGCGCCATAAACATGTGCTCGGTACGGGTCAGGCCGATGCCCTGCGCACCGAACTTGCGGGACTTTTCCGCGTCTTCCGGCGTGTCCGCGTTGGCCCGGACCTGTAACGTCCGCACCTCGTCCGCCCATTCCAGAATCGTCTGGTATTCCTTGGAAAGTTCCGGGTCCTTCAACGGCACGGCCCCCAGAATGACCTGCCCCGTGGTCCCGTCGATGGAAATAAGCTCACCCTTCCTGACGACTGTCGAACCGACCGTGAACATCTGTTGCTCATAATCGACCTTGATGGCCTCGCAGCCGCACACGCACGGCTTGCCCATGCCCCGGGTCACGACCGCCGCGTGGCTGGTCATTCCGCCCCGGCTGGTCAGGATGCCCTGTGCCTGCACGATGCCGTGGATGTCGTCCGGCGTCGTCTCCACACGCACCAGAATCACCTTGGAGCCGATACGCCCCAAATGCTCGGCCTCGTTGGCGTCGAACACCACGGAGCCGAACGCCGCGCCCGGAGAGGCCGCCAATCCGGCGGCAAGCACCGTGAGGTCCGCAGAACTATCGATCTGTCGGTGCAGCACGTGGGCCAGATGCTCCGGATCGATGCGCAACAGGGCTTCCTTCTTGTCGATCAACCCCTCGCCCACCATGTCGTGCGCGATCTTGAGGGCCGCCTGCGCCGTACGCTTGCCGTTCCGGGTCTGGAGGATATACAGCTTGCCGCGCTCAATGGTCAGCTCAATGTCCTGCATGTCCCGGTAATGTCGCTCAAGCTTCTCGGCAATGGACCGGAACTGTTCGAAAATCTCCGGCATATCCTCGCCGAGTTCGGCGATGGGCCGGGGAGTGCGCACGCCCGCCACCACGTCCTCACCCTGCGCGTTGATCAGGTATTCGCCGTACAGCTTCCTCTCGCCGGTGGAAGGGTTGCGCGAGAAGGCCACGCCGCTGCCCGAGTCTTCGCCCATGTTGCCGAAGACCATTGTCTGGATATTGACGGCGGTCCCCAGATTGTGGTCGATCTTGTTCAGATTGCGGTAGACGATGGCCCGGTGGTTGTTCCACGAGCGGAACACCGCCTCAATGGACAGGAAAAGCTGCCGCGTCACGTCTTCCGGAAAATCTTCTTCGATTTCCTGCCGATACAGCGCCTTGCTCTTATCGATGACGGCAAGCAGCGACTCGACGCTGAGCTCCTGATCCTGCGTGACGCCTTGCGCGGCCTTCTGCTCCTGCAGGATATGCTCGAACTTGTCCTTGGGGATTTCCATGACCACATCCGAGAACATCTGGATAAACCGCCGGTAGGTGTCGCAGGCGAACCACATGTTTCCGGTATGCCTGGCCAGCGCCTTGAACGTGGCGGCGTTGAGGCCGAGGTTCAGGATGGTGTCCATCATGCCGGGCATGGAGAAGACCGCACCGGAACGGACCGAGAGCAGCAAGGGATCATCCTCGTCCCCGAAGCGCTTGCCCGCCTCCTCCTCGATGGCCTTCAGATTCCGTGTGACCTCTTCGACGAGCCCTTCCGGCAACTTCTTGCCGTTGTTGTAATACTCCCGGCAGGCGTCCGTCGTGATCGTCATGCCGCAGGGAACCGGCAGGCCGATGTTCGTCATTTCCGCAAGGTTGGCCCCCTTGCCGCCCAAAAGCTCCTTCATCCGCGCATTGCCTTCATGAAACAGATACACGTACCGCATGGGCGATCTCCTCATTGATGAAGACGACAGGTTTTTTCTTTTTGTATACGAAACACGGCGCATTCGGTCAACGTCACTTCGAAAAAAAACGGAAACGTGCACCATCCGTTCCCGTCAGGCCCATTTCCGGCGGCCTTTCCGCAACCATCACACGACACGATGCGTATCATGCCCCGACGGAATCCGCTTTTATACATACCGTGAAACCCACTCCGGGCACTATGAGAAAGAATAGAGCCGTATGTTCCATGCACATAAAAACGGCCTTGCCTTCATTTCTCCGATAAGATGTTGCCCGGGCATATTGACACCATACGAGGATTATTGCAGGTCATCCCGTGACACTAGGAGACGCATGGAAAGGGCGGCGGGCCTCGGCCGTTTCCGTGCAACGGCACTTACGTAACGCAGGCAAGGCAACGTGAACATCGTCGATCTGGGCGTGATGCCCTACAGCGAAGCGCTGACCGTTCAGCTCGAATGCCATGAGCGCGTACGGCAAGGCGAAGAAGATACGTTATTTCTGGTGGAGCACCCGCCCGTGATCACCTTCGGACGTCACGGCGGCGAGGAGAACCTGCTCCTCGACCGGGCGGAACTGGAGGCACGCGGCGTCGAAATCATCAAGACAGATCGCGGCGGCAACATCACCTGCCATTTTCCGGGCCAGCTCGTAGCCTATCCCGTGTTCCGCGTCGGCAAGCGCACGAACGGGCTGCACGGTTTCGTCCGCACGCTGGAAGAAATCGTCATCCGCTCCGCCGCCGCGTTCGGGGTCGAGGCCGCCCGCTGGGAAGGCCGCCCCGGCGTATGGATCGGCAACCGCAAGCTGTGCTCGCTCGGCATGTGCGTGCGCCACTGGGTGTCCTTCCACGGCTTCGCGCTCAACGTGGGGAACGATCTTTCCCTTTTCAGCGCCATTACCCTGTGCGGCCTCCACGATGCCGAGGCCACATCCCTGTCCCGCGAGTGCGGCGACGATTCCCTTTCCATGCAGGAGGTCAAAGATGTCTGCACCCGAGAATTCCAAACCCTCTTTGCGGATCCCCCCGTGGCTCCGTGTTAAGCTGCCCTGCAACCACACCTTCTCCGATACCCGCGCCCTCGTGGAAGGGCTTGATCTGCACACGGTCTGCCACAGCGCCAAGTGTCCGAACATGTTCGAATGCTTCTCACGCAAGACCGCCACGTTCCTCATCCTCGGCAACACCTGCACCCGCAACTGCGCCTTCTGCAACATCGGCGGCGGCATCATCCACGCGCCCGACCCCGAAGAGCCCGCCCGCGTGGGCAAGGCAGCGGCGGCCCTCGGCCTGCGCCATGCCGTGGTGACGTCCGTGACGCGGGACGACCTGCCGGACGGCGGATCGGCCCACTTCGCGGCAACCATCCGGGCCATCCGGGACAGCGGCGAAACCTGCCCCACCATCGAAGTGCTCATCCCCGACTTTCGCGGCAACCGCGAGGCCCTGCAAACCGTCATGGACGCCGAGCCCCACATCATCAACCACAATGTGGAAACCCCGCCCGCGCATTACAGCCGCATCCGGCCTCAGGCCGACTATCAGCAGAGCCTTGAGCTCCTGCGCCGCGTCAAGGAAGCCGGGCGCGTCAGCAAGAGCGGCCTGATGGTCGGACTTGGGGAAACGGATGAGGAAGTGCACGGCGTACTGGCCGATCTCGCCGCCGCGGGATGCGACATCGTGACCATCGGGCAATACATGCGCCCGTCCCAGAAGCACCACCCAGTGGAGCGCTACGTCCATCCCGACATCTTCGAAAGCTATGCCCAAAAGGGGCGGGAACTGGGCATCCCCTTCGTCTTTTCGGCCCCGCTGGTCCGCAGCAGCTACAACGCGGAACAAGCCTACGCGTCCCTGCTCAACCGGCAGCAACACATGCCGTCCGAAGCGGCGGAGCCGCGCGGCAGCGAACAGCCCTAAAGGGCCCCGAGCAACCCGGGGCTCCCGTTGCGGAAGATTTCAGCCCGCCACAGGCCCTCTTTTGCGGGCATTCCGTATCGTTACGGGGTGCCCGCCTGTTTGAGACGCCCACCCGCCCCCATCAGGGGGCACTCTCTACCCGCTTGTCTCCGGCCCGCATCAGCTGGCATACTTCCCTTTATGCTTCGGGGTTGCCACGGCAATCCCAAGAGGAGGCCCCCATGCCGTACATTATGGCCGTCGATCTCGGCGGCACCAATTGCCGTTTTGCCGGGTTCACGCTGGACAAGGGGATCCTCTCCCTGCACCGCATGGGCAAGCGCAAAACGGCGGAACTCCCGGACACGGGCGCACTCATCAGCGCCTGCGGAACGGCCTTGGATCGGCATCCCCGCACCGCCGACGCGTTCGTCGTCGGCATGGCTGGCCCCGTCGCCGATCCGCTGAAAGCCCGGCTGACCAACGCGCCTCTGGAAGTGGATCTGACCGACGCCGGGGAGCGGTACGGCATCCGCTCTTGCCGGATAATCAACGATTTCACGGCGGAAGCCTGCGCGTGCCTGACCGAAGCCGGTTCGAGCGCCCATTGCGTGCTCGGCGCTCCCGGCCCCCGTCCCGCCGGGCCCATCGGCATTATCGGCGCAGGCACGGGGCTGGGCACGGCCTCGCTCATCCGGGACAGCCACGGCTCATGGCTCCCCCTTCCAGCCGAGGGAGGGCATGTCATATTTCCTTTCATCGGCAAAGAGGAGGCGGCGTTTCAGGATTTCGCGGCGCGGGAACTCGGGCTCGCCTGCTTGAGCGGCGATGATGTACTGTCAGGGCGCGGGCTTCGCCTGCTCCATCTGTTTCTCACCGGAGAACGCCGGGAGGCTCACGAAATCGCCGCCGAAGCGCTCGGGAGCGAAACCGGGACGCTGCGCTGGTATGCCCGTTTCTACGCCCGGGCCTGCCGGAACTGGGCGTTGTCCACACTTTGCACGGGCGGGCTGTTCATCACCGGCGGCATAGCCCTCCGCAACCCCCTCGTGACCGAGTGCGCCGCTTTCCGGGAAGCCTTTTATGAAGGCCCGCACCGGAGGCTGCTCGAACGCATCCCCGTACGCCGTTTCACCGACATGAACAGCGGGCTGTGGGGATCGGCATGGTTCGGGATGCGGATGACAGCATAGCGCGAAGCCGGGGGATCATGGGGCGGTACTCTTTTTCGGCACAAAAAAGCTTTCCGAATATGCCCCCTCATGGGTCAGCAGTTTTATTTTTTTATCGATCCCACCGGCATAGCCTGTCAAACTTCCGTTAACCCCGACGACACGATGGCAAGGAATGATGATGGAAATGGCATTGTGCCCCACTGCGCCGCCTACCGCTTGCGCGGACATCCGTTCCCTATTGCGGAGTACGGCCATTTTTTGGGCCAGCTCCCCATAGGTTACGACTTCGCCATAGGGAATCTGGCAGAGGGCTTCCCATACCGCCTTCCTGAATTCACTTCCTGCCGGCTCAAGCTTCAACTCTGATATACGAGGTTTCTCGCCGGCAAAATACCGATCGAGCCATTCCTTGGCCTGAACGAACACCGGGAAATCGTCCTGTTCCCGGGCTTCCCCTTTCAAGCCATCCGCGAAATACTTCTGGCCTTCAATCCAGAGTCCGGCAAGAGCATCGCCTTTCGCCACAAGCATGACCCGTCCCAAGGGCGTTGTGTGGTACGTTATGCGGTTCACCGTCCCCTCCTTTTCAGTAATTCCATCGGCATTTTTTCAAGTCCACATGCCTGTCGTCCTTCATGACGACCTGTTCCGCTTCCAGTAAAAGACGCTGTTCCAGCCATCCGGGTACTAGACGCCCCGCATGATTGACGACCCTGTGACACGGATAGTCACCATAATATTCCGCCATGCTCAGGACCTTTCCCACCAGCCTGGAGTTTTTGTCCCTGCCGATCAGCCGCGCAATCTGGCCGTACGTGGCAACACACCCTTCCGGTATTTCCTCAACAACAGAAAGTATCTCGTATATCAAATCTTTGTGTACCATGCGGCACCCCACGGCATATTCCATACCCTTGACGGGAACAGGGCGTTTTTCCTTACCCCCTCAATCTCCACCAATCTGCGTTTTTTGTCCACGCCGACCAAATACCCGGTAGCGTATCGGGAGCTACGGGTTGCCACGTTTACGACACATCAGCAGCGTACCCGTTATTTACTGGAGAGACATGATCTGCTCCAAATTCCCGGTGGAGGTAACGGCCCGTACACTTTAACCGAATGAAATTTTCCCGAAAAAAGCCCCCATCAGATTTTCAACGTCGCGCCGCGTCAGGCCCGCGTTGCCTATCCGATGGGGGCATCGCCCCTTCTTCCCTGTTAGCGAAAAGCCCGGCAAACCCGTTTATGCCGTTCCCTTCAACCGGAACCGGCTTATCCGTCCACGCTGGGCGAGGTTCCATGCGTTCTTTTCGGCCGTCTGCCTTCTCTCTTTGGTTGGCGGAAGCCCAGTTACGTTTAAAGATAAAACAGAAGGCGGCTCACCGGGGGGAGGCTTCTACCCCTTCCAAGCATTGCCCAAGCTCACAGCGACCAGCCGACAGCCTGTTCCCTGATGCGGATGAAGTCCGCATAGAGGCCGCCCTGCTCCATAAGCTCCTCATGCCGCCCGCGCTGGATGATCCGCCCCTTGTCGAGCACGAGGATCTGATCCGCCTTGCGCACGGTGGAAAGACGGTGTGCGATCATGATGACCGTCTTGTCGCGGGTCAGGGCTTCAAAGGCTTCCTGAAGCTGGCGTTCGTTTTCGGGGTCCACGCTGGCCGTGGCCTCGTCCAAGATGATCACGGGCGCGTCCTTCAGCATGGCGCGGGCCAGCGAAATGCGTTGCCGTTCCCCGCCGGAAAGCGATACTCCCCCCTCGCCCACGGGCGTCTCATACCCTTCGGGCAGGGCCATGATGAAGTCATGGCAGCGGGCCTTGCGCGCGGCTTCGCGGACTTCCTCCATCGTGGCGTCGGGCTTGCCGAAGCGGATATTGTTCAGGATGGTGTCCTCAAACAGGTATACGTTCTGAAACACCATGCTGATGTTGCGCAGCAGGCCGTCGCAGGTGTATTCCCGCACGTCGCGCCCGCCGAACAGCACCCTGCCCTCCTGCACGTCCCAGAACCGGGCGATCAGGCTGCACAGGGTCGTCTTGCCGCTGCCGGAAGGCCCGACGATCGCGGTGGTCGTCCCCTGCGGGATCACAAGATTGATCCCTTCGAGGAGGCGCGTCCCGTCGTAGGAAAACACCACATCCTCCATGCGGATGTCGAAGGACTCCGGCACGAACTCTTCCCCGCGCTCGTCCAGAAGCGGGGCATTCTTCAGGGATTCCATGCGATCCAGCGCTACGGAAATGACGCGGGACAGCGCGGAAACGCTGCCCATCATTTCGATGTGCGCGTACAGCATGAAGCTCGAAACCATGAGCAGCAGGCATTTGATCAGATCCATATCGCCGCTCAGGTACAGCAGCCCCGAAGAGAGGAGCACGCCGAACGCCGCCACCTTGAACACCAGCTGGTAGACTGCGGCCAACGTGGAGAAGGAACGCTCCAGATCGGTGTTGCTGGCGCGGCAGGCTTCGATGGCCTCGTCCACCGCCCTGTTGGAGCGGTCCCCAAGCCCGAACGCCTTCACCACGGCCATACCCTGAACATATTCCAAAACCGCCGCCACCAGCCTCGACTGCGCCGCCTGGCGTACCGGGGAGAGCTTCCTGCCCTTCCGCTGCATGGCCCCGTATACGAACAGGGACACCACGAGCCCCGCCGCCGTGATCAGGCCAGCGTGCCAATCGTACCACGAAATCAGCAGAGTGATGGCCACCGCGTGCACGAAGCCGTTCGCCACCTTGTCGAGGATTGCCACGGCGTTGGTTTCGATCTCGCCGAGCGTGGTGGTGAGCGTGGCTGTCAGCTCGCCGAGCCGATTCTGGCTGAAATAGCCGAGCGGCACGCGCTTGAGGATTTCCCCCACTTCAATGCGCTTGTCCGCGCACATATCGTAGCTGGCGAGCATACGGCGTTCCGTGGCCCTCTTTCCGAATATGATTTTTCCGGCGACGCTCAGGCCCATAAGCCCGCCCGACGCGGCAACGGCGAACCAGCCACCGCCGGACGGGGACAGCACGGCCTCCAGCGCCACCACGATGGCGAGCACCGGAATGACTTCCGAAACGGAGTACAGCACCCCGTAGCCAAAGGCACACAGCAAATCCGTGCGGCAACGGCCTGAAAAATCGAGCAGCCTGCGGATCGTCTCAATCATGTTCCGCTCCTTCGGCATCCCGTGCCCCGGTATGCGATTCCCAGAGTCGCCCGTACAAAGGCGAAGTTTGCAGCAGTTCCGCGTGCGTGCCCACGGCGGACACGCGGCCCCCGTCCATGACCACAATGCGATCCGCGCGGACGATGGTGGAAAGGCGGTGCGCAATGACCACCAGCGTCTTGTCCTTGACGAGGCGGCTGATCGACTCCTGAATGAACGCCTCGTTTTCGGGATCGGCAAAGGCCGTCGCCTCGTCAAGCACCACGATGGGGCTGTCCTTGAGCATGGCCCGCGCAATGGCGATGCGCTGGCGCTCGCCCCCGGAAAGGCGCGCCCCGGCATCCCCGGCAGGCGTATCATATCCGCCGGGCAATGCCTTGATGAAGCCGCACGCGGCAGCCTCCGCAGCCTCTTCCACTTCCCTGTCCGTGGCGTCCGGCCTGCCGAGGCGGATATTCTCCCGCAGGCTGGCGTTGAACAGGAAATTGTCCTGCGAGACATAGGCGACGGACTGCATGACCTGAGACAACGGGAGCTTGCGGACATCCACCCCGCCGAGCAGGATGCGCCCGCGATCCGCTTCCCAAAAGCTGACCAGCAGCTTGGCGAGCGTGGACTTGCCCGAGCCGGACGGTCCGACGATGGCGGTCATGCCGCCTTCCACGATCTTGAAAGACACATCCTGCAAGACCTCCCGCCCCGTCCCCGTATAGGCGAACGACACCTGATCAAACTCGATCCCATGCCCGCGCAACGGCACGCAGTTGGAAGGGCGCACCATTTCCGGCCTGCCCAGCAAGTCGGAAACCTCCTTGAGGGTGCTGTCCATCATGGCGAGGCTGTCCGTGTAGCCGAGCGCCTGCAAAATCGGCTGGATGAGCCCGAGCGACAGGATAAAGCAGGTGATCGCGGCGGGGGCGTCCAGCGTTCCGCTCATGTGGAAGTATACCCCGGCGGGCAGCACGGTGATCAACGAGGCCGGGGCAATGGCCATCCCCGCGACGTAATAGCCGTTGGTGGCGCGGAACCAGTCTTTCATGGCGTCCCGGTTGGCCCTGACCGCCGCTACGAATTTCCCGTAGGAGGCCGAGGACTGGTTGAACGCCTTGATGACCTCAATCCCGTTGATATATTCCACAATGGCGGCGTTCATGCCCTTCCCCGCGTCCTGAACCGTGGCGTAGCGCTCCGCGTAATCCTTGGTCATGGCCATGTAGCAAAACAGCCCCACCGGGAACGTGGCCAGCGCCAGAAGCGCCATGCGCCAGTCCAGCCAGAACAGGTAGGCGGCCATGAACAACGGCACGAGCAGATTCGAGGTCAGTTCAGGGATGAGGTGCGCGAGGGGCACCTCCATCTTTTCCACCGTGTCCACGATGAGCGTCTTGAGCTTGCCGGAGGGGGTCTCGATCACGCTGCCCAGCGGCATACGCGACAGCTTGGCCGCGATGTCCGTCCTGATGCCTTTCAGGATGGCGAAGGCCGCGCGGTGGGAGAGCACGGTGGACCCCGTGCCGAGCGCCACGCGCCCGGCCTGCCCCAACAGGGCTATCAGGGCGAAGAGGAACAGGCTTCCCGGCGTCGCCGTGCCCGCATACAGATCCACGATCATGTATGATACCGCGAAATACGGCACCATGCCCGAAGCCACGCCGAGCACGGCAAGGCCCACCGAGGCGGCGAGAAGCCTGCGGCAAGGCCGCGCGAAGGACAGCAGCAGGCCGAGGCTGTTCGTGTTTTCCATGTCAGTCTCCCGAAACGACTTTACTGTTGCGGGGCACGTCCCGCGTGACCCATGTATTCGCGCCGATGACCGATCCCGCCCCGATGGTGATGTTGCCGAGGATGGTCGCGCCCGCGTACACGGTCACGTCGTCCTCCAGCTTCGGATGGCGGGGGATGCCCTTGATGAGCACCCCGTCGGCCCCCTTGGGGAAGGACAGCGCGCCGAGCGTAACCCCCTGATACAAGCGGCATCCCCTGCCGATGACGCACGTTTCCCCAATGACCACGCCGGTGCCGTGATCGATGAAGAACGCCTCCCCGACGGACGCGCCGGGATGGATGTCGATGCCGGTGATGGCGTGGGCCATTTCGCACAGGATGCGCGGGATGATCGGCACTTCGAGCAGGTACAGCTCGTGCGCGATGCGGTAGTGGATCATGGTCAGGATGGACGGGTAGCAAAAAATGGTTTCGCCCGCGCTGGTCGCAGCCGGGTCGCCCTGATAGGCGGCCCTTGCGTCCGTGGCGAGCAGACGCCGGATGTGCGGAAGCCGCTCGATGAACTCAAGCGCCTTTTCCCGCGAGATACGCTCGCACTCAAGGCACTCCTGCGCGTATTCCGCGCACGCAAAGCACGCGCCGCAGCGGATCTGCTCCGCCAGCTTGCGGAAAATGGAATCGAGGTTGGCGGAAAGATGGTAGCGCATGGACTCCATACGCACGTTGGACATGCCGAAGTAACCGGGGAACAAGGCTATCTTCAGGCGCGACAGGATTTCTCCCAGCACGTCCAGCGAAGGCATGGGCGCATCGTGGAGCGGGCGGTGGAAGACCCCCTCCAGCGACGAGGGGGCGCACAACTGCTCGACCACGCGGTCAAGCTCAGGCATGGCAAAAGGTGACAGGAATATCTGGCTCATCGGACATCCTTTCAGAATCATAAACGGTTTACGGAAGAAGGAATGCGTCAAGGAAGCAGCCGGAGCAGCGCTTCCGCCTTCTCTCCATAAGGGGTCAAAAGCGCCTTCATGGGCCCGGCCATGTCCAGCTCGGCAATGAGCTCCGCAAGCTCCTCGTAATCGATCTCGGCCTGCTCGTAGAATTGCCGCACCGTGTCCGCGGAAAGCGTGCCGTTGCGGATCTGGTTGCAGAATTCAAAATCGACGTAGCTGTTGGTATTGTTGAGATAGGCCATGTACGCCCACAGCTTTACGAGGCGGCACCCTGAGGCGATGTACGTCTTGGAGAACCGCTTGATCGGCAGCCACTGGAGGCGTTCGCGCACGTGGCGCATCATGGCTTCGGGGCGGTAAGGGAAATACTGGAACGGGAACAGCAGTTCCGTCCCCTCCACGTGGATGGAATCCGGGAACAGCGGCAGCTCCGGCTCCCCGTAGCTCTCCCGCCAGCGGGCCAACGCCTTGCCCGTCTCCTCGGACAGCGTTTCCATGAGAAACTCGATAAGCACATCCTGCTCCGGGGTGTTGTGGATGCTTTCGCCCATGAGGAAAATCTGATCCGGGTTGTGCCCCGAAAACACCAGCGGGATGCCCATGCGCCGGGCGAACGCGCACGCCGAATGGATGAGGAAGCGCCCGCAGAACGTGCACACCTGCCCGCCGTCCGGCTGGAGCAGCGCCTTCTCGGTGAACAGGAAGCGGTAGTAGCGGCGCATGGCCTCCGGTTCCTGCCGGAAGACGACATAGGGCAGATCCAGCTTCCGGGCGATGGTCTTCGCGTTCTCGAACGTCTCCGGATACTCATAGTTGATGTCGATGATGAAGCCGAGAAGCCGCATTCCGTAGGTCTCCTTCAGGAGATCCGCCAGATACGCGCTGTCCTTGCCGCCGCTCATCATGATCAGGCCCTCATAGGGCCGGGTGCGCACGCGGTCCAGATGGGCGGCAAAGCGTTTTTCCAGCGCATCCCAATCGCGCCGGGCCTCTTCCGGGGCCGGTTTGGCGCACAGGGAGCACACGCCGTCCTCATTGAGCGTGACCTTGTGGAAGGGATCGTTCTGGAGGAAGCATTTCTTGCAAACGTGGTTCGTATAGCGAAACATGTCGTTCCTTGTTCGGCGGCACGGCGGCCGCAGCCTGATTCCGGGGGACAACCACGCCGGAGGGCGGCCAACCGCGCCGTGAACGGGTAAGGGTTACATTCTGGCGGCGTGCCCCGGGGCGAGGCTCCGGCACTGGTGCACCAGCGCTTCGAGACGGATGCGGACGCCGAGATCGGCCTGCCCGCTGAACCCTACGGTCATGAACGGGATGCCGGGGAACAGCGAACGGAAGCGCCCCTCAAGGCCCTGGATCACCGTGCCCGGCACGCAGTTGAAGGGAATGGCGTGGATGATCCCGCTGATGCCGCTGCGGGCCATTTCCACGGACGCCCCGAAACCGAGGCCCGCATCGAGGCTCAGGCCGCTCTGCCCGATGACCTCCCAGATGGGCTTTTCATACGGATCGGGAAGCACGGAGGCCGCATGGCGGCGCATCTTGCGCTCAATGCGGTTGAGGATGCCGTGCTGGACGCGGTGGATGAACGCCTTGACGCGGTGCCGCCCCAGTTCCTGAAAGTACCGCTGCTTGTAGAGCGAGTACCACAGCACCTCCATGATCGCGGGCATACGTATCTCCCCGCCCATCTGCTCCACACTCTGGATGATGTTGTTGCTGGCGTAATCCACGTTGCGGAGGTACGCCTCGCCCACGAGCCCGATGAGGGGACGCGGCCTGCTCCGATCCACGGGCACAGCGCGCATGGCTTCCACCATGCCGATCACGGCCCGCTCCACGTCGCCCTTTGCCTCCACGACCTCCACGAGCCGGTCGAGGCAGGCGTAGTAGGCCCTGTCCGTGTCCCCCGCCCCGGTCTCGTAGGGCCGGATGTGCAGGCGCAGCTTTTCCAAGATGTCCGCCGCAATAAAGCCGCGCCACGCCAACATGCCGCAGGAGGCCCCGGACATGATCGCGTGAAGCTTGCGGTTTGCACCCTGATACTCGTCCACAAGCGCCGCCCCGCCGAGCCCCATATCCTCAAAGACGATCTGCTGGAGCGTGTTGAAAAGGTCGTAGCGGCAGCTCCCGCACGAGCCGGGCATGAAGAACGCGGCCTTCGCCGGGTCCACGCCGTCCTCCTTGATCAGACGCACCATGTCCCCGGTCATGAGGGTGCAGGGCAGGCACTCCTTCCCGTCGAGGCAGCGGCGGCCCCATTCGAGGCTCCGCTCGTCGGGCGGCGGGAGGAGTTTGGCGTTGATGCCGTGCGCCCTGAGCGCGGCGGCCCACACCGCCATGCCGTTGGCGGCATGGGGCAGGTACAGCACGCGATCGCCGCCGGGATCGAATTCGATCTTGCGCGTGCGCCGGGGCGCGATCTCCCGCGCGGCGTCGAAGTTCGCCACAGCATCAAGGAACGCCTCGCAGCGCGTGACCACGCCCGCCTCGGCGGAATGCTCGTCGATCTCAAGCAGCAGGAACGGCTTTTCGCCCATTTCCCTGCCAAAGAAACGCGGGTACATGGAATCGTTGACGCAGCCGAAATTCGCCAGATAGATGGCGTTGAGCCGCGCGTCCCGCCGGATGATGTCGGCGGCGGCAAGCGTGCGCTGCCCCATCGCAAGCGTCATATTGCGCCACGCCTCGCCCACATCCGGCGAATGGAACAGATCCAGCAGATCGCTGGGGATGGTCTGGATGCCCATGCCCCGCAGGATGCGGGCAAGGTTCAAGTTGGTGCCGGGATCGTGGATGTTGTGGGCCTTGCCCACCAGCACCACGGCCTTGCCGTCCGGCCCCAGCGCGTCGAGCGCCTCCCTGCCGAGGGCGTTGCGGGCCTCGCGGAACCGGGCCTGCGCGGCATAGGCCTCATCGCAGGCGCGCCGCACCTCCGCCCTTGAAGAGACGCCGAGGGACGCCGCCGTACGTTCCAGTTCGCGCAGCACCTGATCCCGCCCCATGCGGAAATGCAGCGCCGGACGGATCAGCCGGATGCCGGACGCCTCCAGTTTGAACGCCTCGTTCACCAGATCGGGGATGAACTGGATGTAGCTGCAATGGTTGGCATAGGGATGCGCCTCGGCGGTGGGGAACGTTTCCCGCAGGGACGGGATAAGCATGGCCCCGGCCTTGCCTTCCAGCACGGCCTCCTTCATCCACGCCGCATGTCCGTGCGCCACCTTGGTAGGGAAGCAGGCGGCGCTGGCCACCCCGGAAACGCCCCGCCGGACGATCTCCGCGTTGGTGGGCGGCGAAAGCAGGAGCGAAAAGCCCAATTCCGAGAAAAAGGCCTGAAAGAACGGGAAATATTCATGAAAGGTCAGCATACGGGGATAGCCGATGACGCCCCTCGAGCCCGCCTTGTCCTTCGGCTGGTAGGCCGACATGAGCAGGCGTTCGCGCTCCGCGAACAGATCCCGCAGCCCCCCGCCCCCCGAAGAGCGCCGCACCTCGTAGCGTTCGCAACGCCCGCCGTAAAACAGGGGACGATGCCCTTCGACCAATATCTTGCTGATATCGCACTGGTTCGCGCACAAATTGCACTGGAAGGATTCCTGACGGTACCCTTTTTCGAGCACCCCAAACCCTGTGAACCCGGTGGCGAACCCCGGCGTTTCCAGCATCTTGCGCCGCGCGATGAGGCAGCACCCGATGGCCCCCATCACCTCATTGTGCGGGGGCACTGTGATCGCCTTCCCGGTGAGCCGCTCAAAGGCCGCAAGCACCGCCGTATTGAAGGCCACCCCGCCCTGAAACAGGATACGATCGCCCACGGGCCGCTTTTCCACGACCCTGTGCAGATAGTTGGTGGCGATGCTGTAGGCGAGGCCCCCGGCGATGTCGCTGACCGGCGTGCCCCGCTGCTGGTGGCGCACCACCTCGGAGTCAATGAACACGGTACACTGTTCGCCGCAGTCCACGGGGTGCTCAGCGGCAAGAGCCAGACGCGCGAAATCCCGCTTGATGCTGATGCCGAGCTTTTCCGCCTGTTCTTCAAGGAAGCTGCCCGTCCCGGCGGCGCAGGCCTTGTTCATGGTGAAATCCTTGACGAGGCCGTTCTCCAGCCGCACGTACTTGGAATCCTGCCCCCCGATCTCGAAAATAGTGTCCACCTCCGGGCAGATGAACGCCGAAGCCGTGGCATGGGCCGTGATCTCGTTGACCACCACGTCCGCCCCGGCCAGATCCCCGATGAGGTGGCGCCCCGAACCGGTCACGCCCACGGCCTGCACGTCCGCAAGCTCCCCGTACCGTTCAAGGATATCCCGGAACCCCGTCCGCACCGCCTCGATGGGACGGCTGGCGGTCATGAGGTAGTACTTCGCCACGACCTCACGGTTTTCATCCATGAGCACGATATTGGTGGAGATGGAACCGATGTCGATGCCGAGGAACACCCGGGTACGGCGCTCCAACGGCAGGCACAGGCTGCTCCGGATCGAGTCGCCGTCGTCCGCCGCGAGCGGGGAAGCCGCCGGCTCGCGGGGTGCGGAGGACGGAGAACCGCCCTCCGGGATGCGCGCCTCGGGACGCCCCGGCAGACCGCGCGTTCCCGCTCCGTCCGGCAGGGAGGAGGCGGACGGACGGAGCGGCGGCATGAACCCCGCGGAAACCTTCGGCCCTTCATCCGACGCTCTCCGGCATCCCGGAGGGGGCACGCTGACGGGCTGCAACGGAACCAGCGTTTTCATGGGCACCCGCTGCCGGAGCCCTTCCCGGAACGCGGCCAGCCCCTTGTAGGGCACTGCTTCCCCCTGCCCTCCAAGCAGGAACAACGCCGCGCCGAACGCGCCGGAAAGCGCGAAATCCTCGGGCACGAACAGCCCATCCTCCTCAAGGTGCAGGACGGAACGCAGGGCCTTGACCACGCCCGCGTTGGCGGCAACCCCGCCGACCAGCGCCACGGGCAGTTCCAACGCCTTCACACCCACCACGTTGGCCTTGAAGCTGCGGGCCAGCGCGTGGCACAGCCCGGCTACGATGTCCTCTACAGGGGTGCCCTTCTGCTGGAGGTGGATCATGTCCGACTTGGCAAAGACCGAGCAGCGCCCGGCAATACGGGCGGGAGCCCGCGACCGGAGCGCGGCCTCTCCGAATTCGGTTTCGATGTCGAGGCCGAGGCGGGTAGCCTGCTGATCGAGGAAGCTGCCCGTGCCGGACGCGCACATGGAGCTGACCGAAAAGTCCTTGAGCCGCAGGCCGTCCCCCTCCCCGGCGGGCTCAAGCTGGATATACTTGCTGTCCTGCCCGCCGATGTCGATGACGGAACGCGCCTGCGGGCAACGGAACGAAGCCGCCGCCACCTGCGCGATGACCTCGTTTACAGCGCACGCGCCGAGCAGACGGCCCACACGATCCGCGCCCGTGCCCGTGACCGCCGCGGCGATGCCTGCGTGCGTCCGCTCCAGCGCCTCAAGCTCGGCGCACAACACCTTATCCGGCTGTCCGTGATGACGGACATACCGGCTGTACAGGGGCGTCCCCAACCCGTCGAGCAGGACCACATCGACACTTATTGAACCAATGTCCAAGCCAAGAATGCGGGCATCCGCGGGAAAACCGGAAAAAGACGAAGCGCTCATGACCATTCAAGCCCGCCAAGCGTTGAGGGATGCGGCAGGAAGCCGATGTCGACGCAATAGTCCAGATAGCGGCGCAGCAGGGCCGGATCGGGCGGCGGGCAGCTTATGCCCGATCCCTTGAGCCGCCGCAGCGTTTCGCTGGCATCAAAGATGGCGGGGGACTTCTCGTAGTCGCCCAGATAGACGATCACGCTTTGCAGGCCGCGCAAGAAAAGTTCGTCGTCCGAATCAAGCACTTCCTCAAGGTAACGCTCCGCTGGCACGGTGCGCACGGGGAACCCGTAGTCACGGATGATGTCCCATATCTGGGACTTGAGGATGGGCTGCGGGTTGCACACATGATACGTGCCCGGAGGCGTGTCCGGCTGGAACGCGATGTGGACGATGGCCGCCGCGGCGTAATCCACCGGAGTCAGATCCATGTAGTCGTCGTCATACAGCGGCGGGGCCGTGCGCATGAATATGTGCCCCTGAAGGTGCAGATACTGGGCGTCGGACGTGATGTGCTTCTTGAAGCGGCCCGTCTTCGAATCGCCCATAATAAAGCCCGGACGGAAAATCCGCACAGCGTGCCCGGCGAGCATGGCGGGACGCAGGCGCTTTTCCGCCTCGTATTTGGTTTCGACGTACACGTTGGGGCATTCCATGCTTTCGTGGAAGTCCGCTTCCGTGAACAGGTTCTTTGGGTTGTCGCAGCGCCGCCCGCTCACCGCCAGCGTCGAAATGTGGTTCAGCGTCTTGGGCATTCCTGCCGAGCAGAAGGCGAGCAGGTTTTCCGTGCCCTGCACGTTCACTTTCAGGAACTGTTCCAGCTTGCCGAAATGCCAGAGCATGGCGGCGGCGTGGAAGACCGCGCCCGTGCGCTCCGCGAGCTCCGCATATCCCGCTTCGGAAAGTCCGAACCGCTCTTTCGCCAGATCCCCTTCCACGATGGCGATGCGCTCAAGCGGCCACGCTTCCACGGCGTCCGCACCAAACAGGAAATGCAGGTTGTCCATGAGCCGGGCCCGCGCGCCGAGCGTACCGTCCGAACGGGTCAGGCAATAGATCGGCATTTCGGTACGCTCGACAAGTTCCTTGAGGAGATAGCCGCCGAGAAAACCGGTCGCGCCGGTGAGCAACACGCTGGGCCGTCCGTAAGCCGGGGCAGAGGCAAGATTCATCATGTTCAACGCTCCTGAGAAAGGGAAAACGCCGTCCAGTACCGCCCATGCCGGAACGCGAGCAGCAGCATCAGCGCCCCGAGGATCAGCCCGGCGGACATGAAGAGGAAAATGAACCATTTTGCGGTGATGGGGGCTGGCTGCACGCCGAGCAGGTCGAGCAGCGCCTCCAGTGCGGACTGACCGAAGGCGAGGGCCGTATAGCCGCCCACAGCCGCCGTCCAGAGCCGATTGCGCGAGGTGCGGCACAGGAAGCCCACAAGCTGCGAGAACAGCGCCAGCCCGTACAGGAAATCGACGATGTACACGGTGGGCCAGTTCCACGGGCGCGGGTCCGGGGCGACGGCGCCGAGCAGGATCAACGGCAGCGACAGGGTGCACGCCGCCGCGATGGGGAACCCGAGCGCGACCACGAGGCGGGCATACAGTTTCATAGGCGCCCCCATTCTCTGGGAAGAGCGCCCCCGGTAATCACATATCCCTGCGCCAGAAAATGCCGCATGAAGGCTTGCGGATCCGGCATCTGCGCCGCCCGGAACACATCCGGCTCCATACCCTCCGCCGCAAGGCGCGCGCCGATGGCGGCGCACAATCCGGTGGCCCGATAGGTATCCTCAAGGAACAACGTCCTGACCACGCTCCGGGGCTGGCCCCGCAGCGTCCCGCGCATACGCAAGTGCAGCATGAACCCCGGCTTCCTGCCGCGCATGTCCAGTTCCGCCGCCCGCATGATCAGCCGGGCCGACTGCGCCAGCCGCCGTTCCGTGCCGTACCATCCGGCCAGCCGTACCAGCACCGTGGCAAGAGTTACCCAGCACCCCCAGTTGTTGCCGTACACGTGCGCCTCGCTGATGCCCGACTCCTCGACAAACAGTTGCAAGTCATCGCGCATCAGCCGGAAGACCGTATGCCTCCCCACGGGCGCGGGAAGATCCATGCGCCTGCCCGAAGCGAGCAGCCCGGCCTGCCTGCGCACGCCCTGTTCGTAGTAGACGGGCGCTTCGCCGTTGCCGATGTTGCCGACGCCCCACGCGATGTCCCACGCGGACGGGAACGTCCAGCGATCCCGCCCCACGCACGCGTATTCAAAGCCTTCCACCTGATCAAAGCACGTCCGGGCCACATACACGGGGAAGAGTTCGGACAGGCCCGGCAGGATGCCGAGCGTGAGCAGGAACGTCAGCCGCTTGGCGCGGATTTCCGGCCTCCGGGAAGAGAGTATCGGAAACAGCGGCGTATACCCGCCCGGATCAACGTAATGGCAGCCGCCGGCCAGTGCAGCGGCGGCCACCCGTTCCCGGACGGCGGAAGCGGGCCCCGCGCAGTTGATGACAAGGGAGCATTGTCCGCAAAAACGGGCGAGCGAAGCTTCGTCAAAGACATCCACGGACAGGAAGGAACCGGGAAGCGCTTCCCTCGGCGGCTTCCTCCCGCCGATGAGCAACCCGAACGCCGTGTTTTCATGCAGATAGCGGAGGCATTCGCGCCCCACCCGGCCAGTACCGCCAATCACCCCGATCATACGGCCGTTCATACGCCCCTCCGCGCCGTCTCCCCCGAAAAAGGAGGGTTGGAAGGGGCCTTAAGCGGACGGAATGTCAGCAGTATGGCGGGTACGAGGAAATAATCCGCGAACAACGCCCAGCCAAAGGCGAAGCAGCCGAGCCCCCCAAACTTTACCACGCCCACCATGTCCGAGAACAGGAGCACGGAGAACCCGCACAGCATGGTGATGGTCGTGAACAGCATGGGCCGCCCGGTGGACAGCAGCGTCTCTTCAAGCGCCTTCTCATAGGAGCCGGTGCGGGCGAAGGATTCGCGGTAATGAAACAGGAAGTGTATCGTGTCGTCGACCACCACCCCGATGATGATCGCGCTGAAGCTCATGAGCGGCATGTCCATGTAAATCCCGGACACCCCCATCAGGCCGAGGGTGACGAATACCGGGAAGATGTTGGGCAGCATACTGAGGAGGCCGAGCCGGAGGGAACCGAGCGCGAAGCACATGATCACGCTCACGACCAGCAGGGCCGCCAGAAAGCTCTGGCGCTGGCCATCCGCGAGGAGGTCGTTCATGGACTTCGTCCAGTCGAGGTTCCCCGCCATGCGCACCTTGACCGTGTCCCCGAACACGCCCCGCGAGAAGGCGGCGACGTCCTCGGACAGGCGGCGCACGTCCCCGGTGCCGAGGGTGCGGGTCTTGGCGGTCAGGCGGGCCACGCGGCTGTCGAAGCTCACCAGCTTGTCCAGCTCGCGCCCGTCGGACATTTCGTACAGCAGCAGATATTGGGCGATGGCGGCATCGTCCCCGTCGGGAAGCGCATAGGCCGCCTTGTCCCCGCCATGCATGGACTCGTTGATTTTCTTGATGATATCGAGGACGCTGACCGTTTTGGTGACCAGCGGCGATACATCGAGGTGCTGCTGGAGGCGCTCAAGCCCGCGCAGGAACGCCTGCGACTTCACCCCGTTCTCCCGCCCGGTGTCGAGCATGATCTCGACGGACATGGAACCGCCCATGCGTTCATCCACAAAGTCGTAGGCCTGCCGCAGCGGGAGGGACTTCGAGAGCATCCGGGCCGTGCCCGTCTCCACCTCAACCAAGGTGTATCCGTAGACGGACACCCCGAGCAGCACCACAAACAGCGCCAGCAATACTTTGGGATACCGGACATTGATCAGGTAGACCCTGCCGAGGAAACGGTCGAAGATGTCCGGCGTTCCGATCCGGATCGGCGTTGACGGGGAGGCAGTACGGGCGGGCGCACCGGGCGTCCCCGGAGTGGGCGCGGACGGCGCCTTATCCCTCTCCGTACTGTAAAGGAGCAGCACGACGAGGATACTGAGGATATAGGCCATGAGCGCGCCCACGGACGCGTAGACGCCCATTTCCCGGAACGGCTGGATATCCGCCGCGCAGAAACCGAGGAATCCCGCCGCCGTGGTCAGGCTGGTGAGCAGGCACGGCATACCCGTCTCGGACATGGCCTGCCGTAGGGCCGCGACGACACCGAGCCCTCCCCGGCGGTGCTGGTTATAGGTGGCGATGATGTGCATGGAATCGCCGATGCACACGCAGATCAGCAGGGTCGGGATCAGGATGATGAACAAGTTCAGGGTAAAGCCGAGCACCTGAATCATGCCGAGCGTCCAGATCACGCTCAGCACCACCACGGAAATGGGGCCGATCACGCCGCGCACGCCCTTGCCGAGCCAGAACAGCAGAACCATCTGGACGAGCAGGCACAGCCCGAAAAAGGTAGCGGATTCCTTGAAGGACAGCTCGTTGTAGTCGTTGTGCAGGATGGGCTGGCCCACGGCGTGGATCGAAAATCCGGCATACTCCGGCTGCGCCAGCACCTCGCGCAGCGCATGGGTCACTTCCGAGCGCGGCTCCACGCTGTCCCTGGGATACGTCCGCATTTCAAGGAGCATCCCCACGGTCTTCCCGTCCGAGGAAATGAGGTTGTCCCGATAGTTCTTCTCGGCCAGCGCCCGCCGCCGGAGTTCCGGCATGGACGCGGCGTCGTACGTTTCCGGATCGATGAAATCCGAAACGACGATCCCCTCGGCGTCGGCTTCGATGCGCTCGGCGTTCCCAAGCCAGGTCACGTCGCGCAGGTACGGGACCTTTTTACGGATATCGGACACGAGATCGGAAAGCAGGCGCAGCGATTCGGGAGAGAACAGCGTGTCCGCGTCAAACACCAAATAGACGAAATCGTCGTTCCCGAAGAGCTTGTGAAACGTGTTGATGCGCTCCAGCGAGGGATCGCCCTCGGAAAACCATATCTCGTTGGAATTGTCGAATTGCAGATCCTGCATCTTCCACAGGAAAAACGCCGTCAACAGCACGATCAGACGGCAACCGCGCCCCGTCTGCGGAGGACCCAGTCGGTCAGGCGGCCAAAGAAAAAGGAGGACATACTCACCTGCGGATAGTCGGCGGGGCTTCCCGCCGGATTGCGTCTGTGGAGAGGAACCGGGGCCGATCAGCGGATCGGCCCCCGGGCGGCAGAGCCGCTCCCGGACAGGCCGGGAACGGTGGGTACGGCTTAGAAATCGGCCCGGAAGGTCACGCCGAAGGAGCGCGGGGCCCCCACCTGCGCGAGCGCCGACGAGCCGGAGAAGGCGAAGGCCACGCAATTGTACTTTTTGTCGAACACGTTCTTCGCCCAGAAAGTGATGGAATAATTGTCCGTTTCCAGCCCCGTGCGCAGGTTCACCAGCTCATACGGATCCTGCTTGAGGGTGTTGGCGTCGTTCCAGTAGAACTTGCCGACGCCCTGTAGTTCGGCGCGGGTGATCCACGTGAGCGAGTCCTCCTTGTGGAAGAAGTCGAAGGACTCCAGCAGCGGCAGACTGTACTGCAACGCGAGGTTGTAGGTGTATTCGGGGGCCAGAGGCGTGCGGTTGCCCGCGTAGTCCATGCCGGAAACCTTGTCCGAATAGCGGCGGTACTTGGCGTCCGTGTATCCGAAGCTGCCCTCGAAAAGCAGGCCCTCCGTGATCAGCGCGGAGGCTTCCACTTCAAAGCCCATGCTTCTGGATTTGCCCGCGTTGCGGATGACCGTGTTCGCGGTGGGCAGCACCTGCGTCACCTGCTGGTCGCTCAGGTCGATGTAGAACAGCGAGGTGTTGAAGTTGACGCGGTTGTTGAACCACGAGGACTTGAAGCCGACCTCGTAGTTCCAGCTGTATTCGGGATCAAAGGCCAGATCCGACACATCGAGGAAACTCGTGTTGAAACCGCCGCTGCGGTAGCCGCGCGACACTCCGGCGTAGGTCATGAAGTCCGGCGTCCAGCGATAGGCGATCTGCGCCTTGGGCAGAAACACATCGTCGTGCTTCCGGCCTCTGATGTCCGAGCCCATGCCGGGGACGACCATCCCGCCCGCGAGATAGTCCGAGGCGTAGTCCAGCTTGTTCTTCTCATACTCGTAGCGGAGCCCGGCGGTCAGATCGAGCTTGTCGAACAGCGTATAGGTGGCTTGCCCGAACACGGCGTAACCGTAGGTCTTGATGTCCGAATCCGCCGCGTTGGTCATCGCCATGGGAACCATGCCCATGTCGGCGGCACCCTGCCCGTAGTTCAAATCCAGCGTGTGATCCTGATGTTTCTTGTAGAGGTACAGCCCGCCGAGCCACTTGAGCGGCCCGGAGCCTTCGGGCGATGCGAACCGGAATTCCTGCGTGAACTGGCGATCCTTGATGTCCTCCTTGGCGGTGATGAGATCATAGGGCGTGAAGTCCTGATCGTTCCGGGTCACGTCGTTGTATCCCCGGTAGGCGGTGATGGAGGTCACCTTGAACCACGGCGCGTCGTAGGCCACGCGCAGCGAGGAGCCGAGCGTGTCGCGCTTGTCCCTGCCCTCGTAGTTATAGGAGACGTGGTGCGGGTTCTTGTCGGCCTGATCCATGTCCGTCAGCGGGAATACGCCGTCGTTGACCTTTTCCCCGTCCACGTTGGCCGTGACGTCCAGCTTGTCCGTGGGCATCCAGCGCAGCTGCATCCTGCCGTTGAGGCCCCGGCGGCGATCCACCTTCTTGTCCAGAAAGTCGTTTGTGTTGTAGCCGTCCATCTGCTCCGACGTGCCGGATACGCCGAAGAAGAGCTTGTCCTTGATGAGCGGCGCGCGCATGTAGAGCGTCGTCTCGTAGAGGTTTTCATTGCCGACCGTCTGCTCAAGACCATAATGAAATTCATTGTCAGGTTTTTTCGTGACGATGTTGACGACGCCGCCAAGGCTGTTCCTTCCGTACAACGTCCCCTGCGGCCCGCGCAGCACTTCGATCCGCTCGATGTCGAACAGGTTGGTGTCGAACACGCGGGAGTCCATATAGTTCACGTCGTCCACATAAAAGCCGATGGCCGGGTCGTTGTTGACGGCCCCGATGCCGCGTATGAAGGCGTACGAGTTGCCCCGGAACCCCCAATTGGCGATGAACAGGTTCGGAACCTGCCGGGCGACATCCTGAATCGAGCGGATGCCCGAGTCCTTGATCTGCTGCTCGGAAATGGCGGTCACGCTGACCGGCACGTCCTGCACGTTCTCCGTGCGCTTTTCGGCCGTGACCAGCACGGGATCGAGTTTATAGGTTTCCTCCGCCCCAGCGGGCAGCGACCACGCCGACAGCAAAACCGCCGCAAGGATACCCGCTATGCCGTTTCTCTTCATGCCTTCCCTTCCCTTTTCAACAGCTCGTTCATGAAATGCCTGACCTTCCCGGCCAGTTCCTCCGGATGCGTCTTGATCAGCATGTGCGCGCCTTCCGTCCGGTCATGGGACGGGTTGGCGAACACCGCGTTCCACGCCTCGGCCATCGTCTTCAGCTCTTCTTCCTCTTCAAGCGTGCCGACGAGGTTCAGCATGGGGGCTTCCACGGCGGCCCCGAAAGCGAAATCAAGCATCGCCTGCGTGTCCACCCGGAGCGTGTTCAGATAGTCCCGGCGCTCGGCTTCGGTCATCTCCGCGAAATCGTAATGATAGACCTCCTTCGAGACGCGCACGATCTCGTCCTCCGAGCTGTCGATGATTGCCCGCAGGCCGCCGATCACGCCCGGAGGCGGACTCGCCACCAGCACGACCCCGGCGACGGGGCGCCCCTTTTCCTCAAGCCGCCGCGCGATCTCGTAGGCGAGGAACCCGCCGAACGAGTAGCCGAGCAGGAACAGCGGCGTGCCGTCGTTGAAGGCCGCAAGCTGCTCCACGCACAGGGCCGCCATTTCGGGGATGGAGCGCATGGGCTCCCCGGCCTTGCCGTGTCCGGGCAGGTTCGCGGCGAACACGGCGTAGGATGCGGGCAGCAGCCTGCCGAACTGCCGGTACATGGTGGGGTTGCCGCACGCGTAGGGCAGGCAAAAGAGCCTTGCTTCAGGGCGTTCCACATCCGTCAGCGCCACGATGCCCGCCTCTTCCGCCTTGCCTTCGCCCTTGCGGAGGATGCGGCTCACGATGGAGGCGACCGTCTGGTATTCGAAGGCTTCCTTGAGGCCGAAGTCGATGAAGCCTTCCTTCTTCATGCGCATGATGAGGCGCATGGCCTTGAGCGAGTCGCCGCCCACGTCCCAGAAATTGCTGGTCATGCCGAGATCCGTGACGCCGAGCACATCCTCCCAGATGGCGGTGATGCGCTTTTCCAGTTCCGTCACCGGGCGGATCACGGCGGCGTCTCGTTTCCCGGCCTCGATCACCACGTCGGGGAGCCGGTTCTTGTCCAGCTTGCCGCTCGGCGTGCACGGCATTTCGCCGAGCAGCTCGAAGTGGGCCGGGATCATGTATTCGGGCAGCCGTTTGGCGAGATGGTCGCGCAGGGCCGCCGCGGGAACCTCGGAACCGGTATGGAAGGCCACCAGCGTGAGGCTTCCCGCCGTGTCCTTGCGGGGCACGACCACGGCCTCGGTCACGGACTCGTGCTCGCGCAGCGCGCTTTCGATCTCGCCCGCCTCGATGCGGTAGCCGCGCAGGTTGATCTGGTGATCCTCGCGGCCGAGGAATTCGAGGTCGCCGGTGTCGAGCATCCGCACCACGTCTCCGGTGCGGTAGAGCCTGTCGGACGGATCAGCCGGGTTGAAGGGATTGGGCACGAAGGCTTCGGCGTTCTTCTCCGGCTTGTTGTGGTAGCCCCTGCTCACGCCCATGCCGCCGATGTACAGTTCGCCGGGCACGCCGGGCATGCAATGCTCGCGGAAGCGGTTCAGGATGTAGATCTGCGTGTTGTAGACGGGCTTGCCGATGGGCACCACGGGCAGATCCACCTGATTGTCCGCGTTGACCGGAATCCTGAAGTACGTCGAGGCCACGGTCGCCTCGGTGGGGCCGTATTCGTTGATGAACCGGTGGCCGGGGTAAAACTTCAGCCACTGGTTGAGGTCTTTGGTGCTGATCACCTCGCCGCCGAGCATGACCCGCATGGTCTCGGGCAGGGGGATGTCCGCATCGGCAAGGAATTCCCGCGCGCTGGAGAGCAGCGAGAAATGCGAAGGCGTGATGTTCAGGAACGTGATGCCCTTCTCGCTGATGAAGCGCAGCAGGTTATTGACGTCCTTGGTCTTCTCCTCGGACAGCACATGCAGCGAGGCCCCGACGAGGAACGGCGTCCAGTTGCTGGTCATGGTCATGTCGAAGGCGTAGGAGGTCACGAAGGCCAGCCGTTCCGCCGCCGTGATGCCCAGTTCCTCCTTCACCCACGTCAGGAAGTTGACGATGTTCCGGTGGGTGATCATGGCCCCCTTGGGCTTGCCCGTGGAACCGGAGGTATAGATCATGTACGCGAGGTCGTCCGGCGATCCGGCGGGCAGGGCCGCGTCCGGGCGGTCAACATAGATGCCGGACGGCATGACCACCCGTTCCCGGAGCGATTCCGGGATGGCGGCGGCGCTTGCGCCCTCGTCCATGACGAGGATGTGCTCCACCCTGCCGAGCGCGCCTTCCAGTTCCTTGAGGTGTGCGGACTGGGTGAGCAGTACCCGCGCCCCGGAGTCCTCCAGCATGTAGGCAACGCGATCCGTGGGATAGTCAACCCCAATGGGCAGGTAGGCGGCCCCGGCCTTCATGATGCCGAGCTGCCCCGCCAGCGTGTCGAAGCTGCGGTTCAGGAACAGCGCGACGAACTCGTTGGAAGAGACGCCGAGGTGCCGCAGCAGCCCGGCCACCTGATCGGCCCGCTCCCCGAAGGCCGCATAGGTGAGGCTCCGCCCTTCGTAGGTCAGGGCCTCTCTGTCCGGGGTGCGCCGGATCTGCTCCTCGATCAGGCCGTGCAGCGTGGACTCGGGAATAGCCGCTTCGGTACGGTTGAGCGACGCGATGAGCGAACGGTACCGCTCCGGCACGATGTCCTCGCCGGAGAACGGATGATCCGGCTCATTCCGATAACGGATGAGCTGTTCGAGCAGGATGTGGTACTGCTTCGCCAGCGTCTCGATGAATTCGCGGTCGAAGAGATCGCGGATATAGTTCCAGTTGAAGTAGAAGACGTCGTTGTCGTTGCGGCGCACGCGGTAGTCGTAGATCACGAGATCGATGAACGTGCCCGGCGCGCCGGTACGGAATTCGGGCGTCTCCAGCTTGATGGTCTTCATGCCGCTGACTTCACCCGCGTACATCCCGATGGAGTTGCTGAAGATGATCGAGCTCATGGACGTGGCGCGCAGGCCCTGCCGCTCGAACAGCTCGCGGGAGAGCTCGATGGAGGAGACGGGCACCTCAAGGAGCTTGCGGGTGAACGCCTCGGCCTTGCGGGCGATCTGGACGATGGGCTCGTCGAAGTGGGTCTGCAGGCGTACCGGGAAGATGTCGATGAAGCTGCCCACGGTCTTGCGGGCCCCGGCGAAATACTGTTCGCGGTTGAACACCGGCATGTTGATGATCATGTCGTCCTGATGGCACCACACGTTCATCAGCTTGAAGTAGGCCGCGAGCAGCAGGGCGTTGAGGCTGATCTGCTCCTCGGCGGCAATGGCGTTGAGGCCCTCGATGATTTCGGGCCGGATCTCCTGATAGAAGGTGTCGAAATACACTTCTTTCAACAGGGCCGGGTTGCGCTTGGTGGGCAGGAGCGCCTTGGAGGGCAGATCCTTGAACAGCCCGAGCTGGAACTCCAGCGCGTTCTTGTATTCCTGCGTGCGCTGGCGCAGGTTTTCCACACGCACATAGTCGCCGAAGGTCATGGCCGCTTCGGGCAATTCCCACGGCTCGCCGAGCACCATGCGGTCGTAGGTGTTGAACAGTTCGTCGAACACCTGCATGTAGCTGAAACCGTCCACGAGCATGTGGTCGATGTTCATGGCGAACACATAGCGATCATTGGCGAATTTCGTGATCTCGCAGAAGAACAGGGGCCATTCGCCCAGATCGAAACGGTAGTCGTTGAGTTCGAGGCCGCGCTGCAGAATGTAGGCCCGTTCCTCCGAAGGCGGCAGATGCGACACGTCGATATGTCTGGCGTGCACTTCGGGCACCGTTTTGAAGACCTTGAAACGGGGCTTCTCGCGTTCCTCGTCGATGACCGAGCGCATGATGGGATGGCGGCCGACCACATAGTTCAGCGCCTTGTCAAACACGTCGGGCCGGAAGTCGCCGTCCATGCGGGCGTTGAGGTAGATGTAGCAGCTCAGGCCGCTCGGCTCGTTCTGCACGAAGCCTTTGCGGTGGAAATACAACGTTTCCTGAAAATGCATCAGCGGAAAGTAGGCCACGTCGCCGTCCGCGTGCGTTTCGCAAAAGACGCGGGGCCACAGGTAGTCCGCCATCTGCCGGATGGTGGTCAGACGCAGGAAGTCCTCGCCGATCTCCGCTTCCGCAAACACCTCGCGGATAGCGTCGAACAGGGCGAACGCCTTGGAGATGTCCCCGATGAGGGGCATGAGTTCCGCGCTGACGCTCACGGCTTCGGCTTTGATGCCGAGGCTGGAAGCCACGATCTTCTGAAGAAGCGCCTCGATCTCGTTCTGAGGCGGCTCGATGCTGAAGTCGCGGGTGCGGAAATACTGCACCTGCTGCTCCACCGTGGGGAACAGGTAGCAGAAATTGCTTTCCATCTTGGCCCGGTAGATGTCCTCAAGCCGCGCCTGCATACGCATGGCCCGGATGGAATCCCCGCCGAGGCGGAACAGGTTCTTCTTCGTGCCGATGGCGTCAACGGGCAGTTCAAGCACGTCGCTCCACACGCCGAGCACGATCTGCTCGTGATCCATCGAAGCGGGATCGAGGACGGGCTCCTCATGCTCAAGCACGGTGATCTTGCCGTCGAAATCGCCGTTGAGGTAGCCCTCGCACAGCGCTTTGCGCATGACCTTTCCGCTGGACGTGCGCGGGATGTCGCCCTGCCGCGCGGCTATGAAGCGGTCGACGGAGAACCCGGCGAGCGTGGAAACCTGTTCGTTCATACGGTGCAGGAGCTGCGCCAGTTCCGCATCAGCGCCCTTTTTCGCCGGGATGTAGAACATCAGGATGATCTCGCGGCCTTCCCGGGGATCGTACACGCCGCACGCCACCACGAGCCGGAACGCCTTTTCCATGCCGGACAGGGCGATGTGCTCGATGTCGGCGGGATAGTAGTTCTGCCCGCGCACGATGATGATTTCCTTGGAACGGCCCACGATGCACAGGTCGCCCTCGGCGTCCATGAAGCCCATGTCGCCGGTGGAGAACCAGTCTCCGTTGAACGAGGACTCGGTCGCTTCGGGATTGTCGAAGTAGTCGGAGATGACGTTGTCGCCCCGGATTTCCACCACGCCCACACGGTCGGCGGGCAGGGGCTTGCCGTCCTTGTCGGCAATGCGGACTTCGCAATACAGAACGGGCTTGCCCACGCTGGTGAACTCGGCCGCGTCTTCGCCTTTGGGCACGTAGCGGACAACCTGCTCCGACACCATGAGCCTGCGGTCGAGGGTGAACGTCTTCACCGGGGTATTGCGAGGGTGGCACGTCGCCACCAGCGTCGTCTCGGTAAGCCCGTAGCCGGGCATGAGCAGGTGCGGGGCGAGGCCCATCGGCGCGAGCTGCTCCTGCAGAATGCGGCACGATTCGGCGGAAATCATTTCCGCGCCCACCGTCCACACTTTGAGGCACGAGAGATCCACTTCGGGCAGCCGGTCGGCACGCAAGCCTATGTATGCGGAAAGATGCTCGATGCCGGTATTGGTGGCGGAGGTGATGGTGCCCCGGTGCTCGTGGATTTTTTCCATCCATAGGAACGGACGCTGAGCAAACTGGAACGGGTCCATCTTGATCTGATCCATGCCCGCGAGCATAGGCATGAGGTGGCATCCGAACAGCCCGAAATCATGGAAGTACGGCAACCACGTCACCAGCCTGTCCTCGGATGTGCCGCCTTCGATGGCCCGCAGGGCGCGGATGTTCGCAATGAGGTTGCGGTGCGTGAGGCGCGCGCCCTTGGGCATACCCGTGCTGCCGGAGGAGAACTGGAGCACGGCGGAATCGTCATGCTGCGGGATGTAGCGGTCGTCCTCCTGGAAATCGACGATGCGGGCCTCCGTGATGAGGTCTTCGCTGGCTATGAGCGTGGCCCCCGTCCCTTTGAACATGTCCGTCAGCACGGCAAAGGCCCGCTCGTTGGACGAATCGGCCACGATGGGAGCCTTGATTGCCTCCCAGACGTGAAAAATCTTCTGCGCCTCCATCGAATCCGCTTTGGGCGTACGCATGTGGGCGAGCGGCGCTGGCAGGACGCCGCTGAACAGGCATCCCCAAAAGATTTCAAGGAACGTGCGCGAAGCGTCCACCGAAAGGATCAGCGGCGTACGGGGCCGGAGCCCGCGCCGGTACAGCACCTGCGCCATCTCCTTGGCGTTGCGCAGCAATTCGGGGTAGCTCTGGAACTCCTCCGAGGTGTCCCCCGACGCGACATGGAAAATGCCATGTTCGGGATACCGGGCCGCCGTCTCCTCCAGAATGTCGACGAGCGTGCCCGAAAGCGGTTCGGGATGGATCTGGTTCATCATTGTCCTCTCGTAAAATGGTTAAACAAATACGGCTATATGATAGACCGCGCACGCCATGCCCATCGCCAAGGCGAACATGGCTGCCAGCAACGCCAGCGTCCTGCCCCAGCTCCCCAGTTCACTGCGCAGGACGCTGATGGAGGCGATGCACGGAATGTACAGGTTGGAAGCCACGATGAAGGCCAGCGCTCCCGCCGGGGTGATGGAAGCCCGCAGAGCCTGCACGACGGCCTCATGGTCGGTCGCTCCCACGGAGAACAGGACCGCCAGCGTCCCCGCCGTCGTTTCCTTGGCGACGAAGGAACTCAGCAGCGCGACCGTAAACCGCCAGTCAAACCCCAGAAACGAACCGAGGGGTTCCAGCCACCGCCCGAAACGGTACAGCCAGCTCGTCTCCACCGTGCCGCCGGGGAACGTGCTGATCGCCCAGACGACGATCAGCGCCGCGAAGATGTTGACCGCAGCGCCGCGCAGGAACAGCACGGCACGGGTGCGCACGTTGCCGAAGATCGTCCTGAAATTGGGGCGGTGGTACAGCGGAAGCTCCATGATGAGGCCGTTGGCGTAGCGGCCGGGAAGCGTTGCGTGCATGATCCTGCCCACAGCCCCGGCCATGAACAGGTTAAGGCAACTCACGCCGAGCACCACGAGCAGGGCCGTACCCGCAGGGAACAGGGCAAAGGCGAACAGGAAGGCCACGCCCATCTGCCCGCTGCACGGGATAAACGGCAGCATACATAAGGTAATGAGGCGGCGGCGCGGCGAATCCACGACCCGGCTCCCGGCGATGGACACCGTGTTGCACAGGAATCCCATCATCAGAGGGATGGCGGATTTCCCGTCAATGCCCAGACCGCTGAGGAAGGAATCCATGAGGTACGCCACCCGCGCGAGGTAGCCGGTGTCCTCCAGAAAAGAAAAAATGGCGTAGAGCGCGCTGATCATGCTCAACAGGGCGACCACCCACCCGAAGGCGGGCAGCAGGGCATCGGCGGCGAGGCTCCCCAGCGGGCCGGGGTAGGCCGCCTTGAGATCGGGAGCCCACGCCAGCACCGCGAACAGCACAAGGCCGCCGGTCATCATGCCAAGCGCAGCGCCAAGCACGCAACCCGCCGGGATGACCAGAAACGCGGCCAACCGTCCCCATAGCGGATGAAGGAGAACCCGGTCCCAGCGCTCGGTCAGCCCCCGGCCCGTACCGGATGTACGGACGGCCTTGCCACATGCGGCGTCGATCCATGCCTGCCGGGACGCGTACAGCTCCGGTGCGACCGAGGGGTCGCCCAGCAGCACACGGATCGCCTCCCGCTTCTCCCCGGAAAGGGTTTCCGTCCGGGCCAGCAGCCCCTCGTCGCCCTCGAACAGCTTGCACGCCGCCCAGAGCGGAGCGCACGGCAGGGCCGCCCCGATAATCTCCGCGAGCAACGACACCTTGGCGGGCACGGCGGGCACACTGGCGGGGCAAGATGCCTCCGCGAGCGCCCGGAGCAACGCGTCCACGGCGGTCCCGTCCGCCGACGTGCCCACCAGCGGGATCACGGGCAGGCCAAGAGCCGAAGACAACGCAACGGCATCCACAGCCCTGCCCTCCTGCTCCGCAACGTCGGTCATGTTGAGCGCAACGACCACAGGCAGGCCGAGCGCCACCAGCTCGGACACGATATACAAGCTCCGTTCCACGCTCGCCGCGTTGACCACGGCGAGCACGGCGTCGGGTCCGCCGGAAAGCAGGTAGTCGCGGGCAACTTCCTCTTCAGGCGAATGCGGGGTCATCCCGTAGCAGCCGGGCAGATCCACGAAGGTAAAGGCCACGCCATTCCAAAGGGCCGCGCCTTCCTTGCGATCCACGGTCTTCCCCGTCCAGTTGCCCACACGCTGGTTCAGCCCGGTCAGCCGGTTGAACAGTGTAGACTTGCCGGTGTTGGGCTGGCCCGCCACCGCGACAGTCAAGGATTTCCCCGCCGGATGATTTCGTAAAGCGCCCATGCTCAGCCCTTCCTTGCCACAACGATGCCCGCCGCGATCTCTCGCCCGAGGGCCACCCGCGTATGCCTCGCCAGCACGAGCAACGGCCCACGCTTGGCGTTACGCAGCATCCGTACGGCGACGCCCGGCAGAAAGCCGAGAGAGGCAAGGCGCCCGGCAAGGCATGGATCATCCGCCCGCTCATACAAGCAGGTTTCACCCGTCCGCACGGCGTCCAGCGTGGCGACACGTTCCTTTTCCTTTCCGGGGCGGCGATTCCGTCCCAAAAGCAGGTGAATTCCTGTCACGCACAGCAGAATGAACAACGGCTGAAAGGAAAGCTTGAGCGCGGCCCCCAGTTCAGGGCTGAGCCACGCCAGCCCGTTCTTTTCTTCGACCAGTTTGGCCGAATCAAAGGCCCGCTCACGCGCCTCACCAGTACGGACGTCGTAGGTCACGGACACGTACCGCCCGGCGTCGCGGACAACCCACGAACCCTCCTTCGGTAAAAAAGTCACCGTATCGGGCGTCAACGGTTCGCCGTCCACCCGTTCGTGACTGAAGCGATCCAGCACATCCTGTACGGACACCGCAGGCGTTCCCACGGAGGATACGGCGGGGGATGGGGACGCAACCTCGAACCGCGGCTCGTAGACAGCGGGCAGGAGCGCCATTTCGCCCAGCCAAAGCAGGGTGACGGCGCTCAGGTAAACGCCCGCCCAACAGTGGGATTTGCGGGACCAGAACAACAGGGAGTGCTTCATGACCGTTCCAAAGACTGGTGTAAAAAATGAATTTGAATTTCATTTTCATTATAAACAGGGCTTACGCCGTCCGATGGGACCAACTTAAGACAACTCACGCCCGCTTACTTTCATCTGCGTATCTTTTTTTTGTATTTGCGGCAGAAAAAACGCCCGATTATAAGGCCACCCGCTTCCCCAGCCGTGCGGTTCTGTTGCTGTAACAGATAAATTTCACTGAGAAAAACCATCCCCCTTTATCAGCTTTTGATCCCGTTTCTGCATGTACAAAAATTTTTCGGGAAGTTTGACAGCGTTCCCCGTCCTTTATTATCAGATATTGAAATTCAAATTCAATAATGAGGTTTCTCCGTGTTCCCTCCCTCCGCCCTTTCTACAAAGACCGTGGCAGCCCCGCCACCCACGCCCCCTTGCGAGGACGGCAAGCCTTCGGACGGGTTCCGGCTCCTGCTCCTTTCCGGGGACGCCGCTGCCCCGCCTGCGGATTCCGATTGCGTCCATGTCTGGAGCCATCCCTTAACCGGCCCGGTGCATTCCGGTTTCCGGGATCTGCTCTCCGAGGAGGAATGCGCGGCCGCTTCCCGCTTCCACACCCCGGAGCTGGCGGAACGGTACCGGCAGGCCCACGGCTGGATGCGCTCCGTGCTGTCCCGCTATCTGGATACCCCGCCCGAAACGCTCCGGTTCCGCTCCGGTCCGGACGGCAAGCCCCGGCTTGCGCACGGTTCGCTGCACTTCAACCTGGCGCATTCGGATTCGCTGGCCCTGCTCGCCGTGCGCCAAGACGCCCCGGTAGGCGTGGACGTCGAACCCGTGCGCCCTCTGCCCGAGGCCATGCTCATCGCCTGCCGCTGGTTCTCGGCCCCCGAGATCCGTTGGATCGCCGCGTCCGACGATCGGGATCGCGCCTTCCTGCGTTGTTGGGTCTGCCGCGAAGCCTTCCTCAAGGCCACGGGCGAAGGCCTTGGGCGGCCTCTGGACAGCTTCGCGCTCCACCCATGCGGCGATACGCTCCGTCTGGACGGGGCGGCCCTCGCGGAATGCACTCCCCTTGCAGGCCACGTCGCCGCCGTGGCCTGCGAAACCCTTTTTCCTTCATGCTGATACGAGGAGATTCCATGCAGTTCATGTTTTCACGGAAATCCGGCATTGTCCTCGCCGCCCTGCTCGGCGTCCAGCTCATTCTCCCCGCCTCGGGCTGGGCGCTCACCGGCAGGGATGTGGCGCTCAAGGCGGATCAGGTAGACACTAGCCGTACCTCCGACATGTCTATGGCGATGATCATCAAACGCGGCGATCAGCAGCTTGTCCGCTTCATGGCCATGAAGAAAAAGAAGTTCCCCGATTCGGAAAAGCAGCACATCCGCTTTCTCGAACCGGGGGACATCCGGAATACGGCCTATCTCACGTGGAGTTACAGGGATATCAACAAAGACGATGACATGTGGGTCTACATGCCCGCCGAGTCGCTGGTCCGCCGCATCAGCGGAGGCAGCAAAAAGGGCTCCTTCATGCGCAGCGACTACGCCAATGAGGACATTTCACGGCGGGAAGTCGACAAGGACACCTATACCCTGTTGCCCGACGAAGCCCTCTCCGGCGTGGACTGCCACGTGCTGGAGGCGAAAGCTGTCTTCCCAGAAAAGACGAACTATTCCAAACGGATTATCTGGATCAGGAAAGATATCTGGCTGCCCGCGAAAATCGACTTCTACGATCAGGGCGGGAACCGGTGCAAGGAGCTGGTTTTCGGCGGCTACAAGGAGATACAGGGCATCTGGACCGCCACCCGCCAGCGCATGCGCACCGTGGGATCGGATTCGGAAACGATCATGGAAATACGGGAAGTGGCCTACAACACGCCGATCGCCGAAGATATCTTTCTGCCGCAGGATCTCAAGAGGTAGGCATGAAAACCCTGTTCCGGGCCTGCGCCGTCTGCCTCTTCTGGTTCGGTTTCGCCCATGCCGCCGTGGAGGGCGATCCCTTTTCGGACGGACAGGCCTTTTCCGATCTGCATGCGATTGAGGCTTCCGATACGTTCCTGCTCGGAGGGTTCGCGGAATCGCGCAACCAATTTTCCCTGAACGATCCAGAAACCCCGATTTCCCTGCGCCAGAAAGTGCAGGTCGAGGCGCTCTGGCGGCGCGACGTCTTGTCGCTCTTCGGCAGCCTTGAAGGCAGCTACGAAGGGGCCGCCCACACGTGGCCGGGCGACCATTCCCCGTGGAAAGCCGATCTCCGGGAATTGTATCTGACCTATGATACAGATAATATAGATATTTTTCTCGGGCGGAAGACTCACCGATGGGGGACGGGCGACGGCATCAACCCCATGGATCTCATCAATCCGCTGGATACGCGGGACCCGGTCACGACCGGGCGTGCCGACAACCGGCTCCCGGTATGGCTGTTCAGCGGCACGGTTTCGGGGAACGGGATCAGTTTCGAGGGAGTGTTCCTTCCCAAGGCCGAGGTCAACGCCCTGCCCCGCTCCGGCAACCCGTGGGAACCGCGCGCCCTGCGCGAACTCCGGCGGCAGCGGGACGACGGCCTCTTCACGATCACGGCTCCCGACGAACCGGACAGATGGTTCCGGGATGTGGAATACGGCGGGCGCCTCTCCGCCAATCTCGGGGGGTGGGATCTGGCGCTCATGGCCTTCCACGGTTTTGTCGACAACCCGATGTTCGTAAGCAGGAACAACGGCGGCGGGATGCGCTGGACCGCCGAATACCCCCGCTTCACGGCTTTCGGAACTTCCTTCGCAAAAGGCTTCGGCAGCCAGACCGTCCGGGGCGAGGTCGCCTATAAGCCGCGTTTTCCGGTACAGGGGAGCTTCGGTTTTCACCGGGCCGATCTGTGGCAGGGCGTCCTCGGCTGGGACTACGACATCGACAGCAAGTATTACCTGAACCTCCAGCTTTTCGGGGACGTTCAGGAAGGGTCGGAAGCTTCCGGCAGCCGGACATGGCACGGCGCGACCTATGAAATCAGCGGCAAATGGTTCCGGGACGCGCTCAAAACGGGGGTCCGGGGCAAACTCTACACCAGCGGGGAGGGCACGCTTACCGAAGTATTCCTCGAATACGAACTGGATGATCATTGGAAGGCATCCACGGGCGTCATGTTCTGGACAGGCGGGGAGGACACCATCCTCGGCGAATACACGGACAACGATTTCGTCTACCTGACCCTGCGCTACGCCTTCTGACGTATCCCGACACGGCGCGGCGACGCGCCTTTCTTCGGAACATCTCCGAAACCGAGTGAGACTGATGACGCCTACGAGTATCCACTCCACCTGCACCTGCCGCTTTTTCCATCAGGGGCAGTGCTCCTGCCCCGACGTGACCCTGTTCGTCATTGATGACGACTCGCACGCCGCGGGCCCGTTCCGCCTGCAACAGGACGGGGCACGCATGACCTTCTTCTATTGCCTGAACGGACAGGCACGCATCGACGCGCAGGCCGCCGATGGGGAGGCCTTTTCCGAAGAAATCGGCAAGGGAAACAGCCTGCTTTTTTGCCTGAACGGAGGCTTTTCCATCTCACGCGCCGGGAAGCGGATTCAGGCCGTGGGGCTCCAGCTCCGTCCGGAATGCCTGCGCCTGTTTGCCTGCCAGCTCGGTTTTGTCCACGATGGGCTCAGGAAAAGCTCATCCCGGACGCTCAGAGGAGACATCCCGCTGCACCTTCGCATTCTCCTCGAGCAGATCCTCAACTGCCGGGACGACGGCCTCTTGCGAGACGTATTCCTGGCGCACAAGAAATACGAACTGCTCTATCAGCAGATCGAACTCTTGGACAGGGAAAACAGCCACAAATGCGTCAGCCCGGCGGAGTGCCGGGCCGCGCACCGAGCCTATGCCATACTGCTCCAGGATATCGGAAAGCCGCCGAGCTTGCCCGAACTGGCAGCCGCCGTGGGGGTCAACCGCACACGGCTGACGGCCTTGTTCAGGATGCTCTTCGAGGACACTGTCTTCGGCATCCTGCGCCGGGAGCGTCTGGAGTGCGCCCGAAGGCTTCTCAACGAAAAGGGAAAAAACATCACCGAAATAGCGTATCTGTGCGGATTTTCCAGTCCGAGCCATCTCACCAAGGCTTTTTCCGCCCAATTCGGGATCTCCCCAAAGCAATACCAGATTGCCAGGCGGCACGGGCACCCTGCCGCTTCCGTTTCATGCGGCGAGCAGCATACATGAGCCCACCCTGCCGATTTCTGACCTACCATACACCTTATATTGGATCTTCGTCGGCTTTCCCGCTTGCAAAGCCCCCCTCCCCATCCCGTTGTTCCGCGCAAGCGGGATTTCCGAAAGGGGAAACGCCGAAGCGGCCTACACGATGGTATAGCCTCCGTCAGCCATCCACAACGCTCCCGTGACGAAACTGGCTTCATCGCTGGCAAGGAAGGCGATCACCGAGGCGATTTCCTCCGGTTTGCCGAAACGCTTGAGCGGCTGCAGGGCCAGAAAGCTCGCCATACCTTTGGCCTCGTCGCCGGTATCCCTTGCGCCATCGTGCAATCCGGGGGTTTCCGTGGTCCCGGGGCCGACGGCGTTGACGCGGATATTGTGCGGCATCAGGGAAATCGCCGCCGCCCGCGTAAACGAGGCCACCCCGCCCTTGGAAGCATGGTAGGCGACGTACCCCGGAGATCCCACCACCGCGAAGGTCGAGCAGACGTTGACGATGGCCCCGCCCGTCTTCTGGGCAATGAACATATTCGCCGCCCCTTTCGTGAACAGGAACATGCTGGTCAGATTCGTATTCAGTACGGCGTTGAATTCTTCAGCCGTCGTTTCCAAAAGCGTCTTGTTGAGCTGCCATCCGGCATTGTTCACCACAATGTCCAGCTTCCCGTATGTACGGGCCGCCGTGTCCAAGGCCGCCTGCACATCGGCTTCATTTCCCACATCGCACAGGCAGAATGCAGCTTCGCCTCCCTCTTTGACAATGGCTTTTGCTACCTCATGCCCATTGGCTTCATCCTTGTCGGCCAAGACGATCCGAGCGCCTTCGGCGGCGAAACGGCGGGCGGCGGCAGCGCCGATGCCTTTGGCCGCTCCGGTGATGATGGCTGTTTTCCCTTGCAGTTTCATGGCTCTCTCATTGTTTGTTGCTGTATCCGGAAAGTTTTTTCCTTATACGCGTTCGGATATCCCTGACAAGCGCGGCTCCAAAACGAAAATCCGCAGGAAAGCCCCTACCGCTTGGCCCCCTGTCCCTTCAACCGGCGGCCGGGGCGTATCGGCCCCGGCGCTGCCGGAACACCTTCTCCAATAAGGAAAATGGATTGGCAAAGCGGGCAGCGCCCCAATGCTGTCATCGGCAATGGCATCTCGCTTTGGCCCTCCTGATCCTCCTATGGCAAAACATCTTTTCCGATACGTTGTTGTGCAAACGTCACCCAATCGCCGGCAGAACCCCACCGCCGGCTCTTGCGCGGATCGCCCGGCTGGATTAAGCAGCAAGAGAGATTCAGCCCGGACAGACCGGGCGTTAGGAGAAAAACAATATGGGTAAGATTCTCGTCACCGGCGGAACCGGCTATCTCGGCACGCACATGCTTGTGGAGCTCGTCAAGCAGGGCTACGAGCCCCTGTGCGTGGACAACCTCCACAACAGCAATCCGTCCGTCCTCCTCGCCGTGAAGGAAATTTGCGGCAAAGAAATCCCCTTCATCAAGGCCGACGCGGGCGACGTCGCCGCCATGCGCGCCTTGTTCGCCGAATACCAGATCGACGCGGTCATCCACTTCGCAGGCCACAAGGCCGTAGGCGAATCCGTGGCGCACCCGCTCATGTACTACCGCAACAACTATGACTCCGCGCTGACCATTCTTGAAATGTGCCTCAAGCACGGCAGCGCCCTCGTCTTCAGCTCGTCCGCCACGGTGTACGGCGTGCCCCACTTCCTCCCCCTCACCGAGGACCATCCCCTCAGCGCGGTCAATCCCTACGGTCGCACCAAGCTGTACATCGAAGAGACCATCCGTGACGTGGCGCTGGCGCATCCCGAGTTCAACGTCTCCATCCTGCGCTACTTCAATCCGGTCGGCGCGCACGAGTCCGGGCTCATCGGCGAAAACCCCAACGGCATCCCCAACAACCTCATGCCGTTCGTCTGCCAGACGGCGGCGGGCATCCGCAAGGAATTGCAGGTGTTCGGCGACGACTACGACACGCCGGACGGCACGGGCGTGCGCGACTACATCCATGTGACCGACCTCATCTCCGGGCACATCGCCGCACTGAAAAAGCTGGAAACAAAACCCGGCTGCATCATCCACAACCTCGGCACGGGCAACGGAACCAGCGTCCTCGAAATGGTCCACCGCTTCGAAGCCGTCAACGGTGTAAGCGTACCCTACCGCATCGTTGCCAGACGTCCCGGCGACGTGGCGAGCTGCTACGCCGATCCGTCCAAGGCGTTTGAGGAGCTGGGCTGGAAAGCCGTGAAAACCCTCGACGACATGGTCCGCGACAGCTGGATGTGGCAGTTGAAGGGCGCGAAGAACTAACCCGGACGCGATCGAACCGACGTAAGGAGGGGATTCCCATGCATTGCCACTTCCACAACCCCGTCAGCATCCATTCCGGCCCCGGTATGCGCCGCCAGATCGGGGCGCTGGCCGCGAAATACGGGAAAAAGGCGCTCATCGTCACCACCGGCAGCGCGCACTCCCGGGCGCTCGCCGAAGAAGCGGGCGCTTCGCTGGAAGCCGCCGGGCTCGGCTGGGCGCACTACAACGGCATCCGTCCCAACCCGTTGGGCTCCATGGCGGCCGAGGGTGCTCAGACGGCCCGCGACAACGGGTGCGACATGGTCATCGGGATCGGCGGCGGCAGCGTCATGGACGCAAGCAAGGGCATCGCCTTCGCCTATTACAACGACGCGCCGATCTTCGAATACATCTACGGGCGCAAACAGGGCGGGCAGGCCCTGCCCATCCTGCTCATCGCCACCACGGCGGGGACGGGCAGCGAGGGCAACTGGACCGCCGTGTTCACCGACACGGACCATGTGAAAAAGGGATTCGCCCTGCCCGCCCTGTATCCCAAGGAAAGCATCGTCGATCCGGAGCTCATGACCACGCTCTCCAGCAGGGGCATCGCGGGGCCCGGCTTCGACGCGCTGGCCCACGCCATCGAGTCGTTCCTCTCCGTCCGCGCCAATCCGTTCAGCAAGCTGTATTCGCGTCAGGCAATCCTCTGGCTGAGCGAAGGCCTGCCCAAGGTACAGGCCAACCCCTCCGATCTTGAAACATGGGAACGGGTGGCGCTGGGGAGCACGTTCGCGGGCATCGCCATAGGCAACGCGGGCTGTACCGCCCCGCACGGCATCGAACATCCGATCAGCGGCCTGCTCAACGTCGCGCACGGCGAAGGGCTTGCCGCCATTTACCCGGAATACATGCGGTTCATGCGCCCCCACGCGCAAGCGGATTTTGCCGAACTGGCCCGGCTTCTGGGCGCGGAGACTTCCGGCCTTACGGAAGAGGAAGCCTCGCTGCGCGCCGTCGAGCAGGTGGACGCCCTTCTGAAAACGCTGGGGATCGCCTTCACCCTGTCCGATCTCGGCGTGCGGGAAAGCCAGCTCAACTGGCTGTCCCGAACGGCACTGGACAGTATGCCAGCCGTATTCGCCAACAATCCCTCGGCGATGACTTCCGAAGACGTCAAGACCATCCTGGAACGCCGCCTGTAAGCTTACACGGTTTCACAACTGAGCGGCCCTGAAATCCTTGGATTTCAGGGCCGCTCGGTTATCCGGCTCTTCACCGGAGGCTCTCGCCTGTCAGAACAAAGAAGGTACGGGGAACGGGCCGTCTTTGCCTCTCTCCCCCGCTTCCCGTCTTACGAAAAATCTTTCCACACCTGTACGCCGGTATAGCATTCCACGGCGACAAGAATGATCAGAAGGACATTGATGGTCCCGTGGATGAGGGGCAGGATCTTCCGCTTCTTCTTGTAGCGGTTCATGATGTACCCGGTGATCAGCCCAAGGATGGCCAGCCCGATGATCGGCCACGCCAGTTCGGCGTGCAGTCCGGTAATGTGGGTGCTGCCGAACAAATCCAGCGTCACATAAAAACCGAGCGCCCCAAAAATCCATAAAACGAGGGCCAACGTCCCGAGCTTTACATGCTGCTTCCACGGGAAAAGCGTCTTCTTGCCAAGCAGCATCGCCACCCGCTTCAGCCCCTGCCACATGGCCCATACCCCGAGAACGGCGGCGCATACCTGCATCAACGGATGCATCCACAACAGAATATCACTCATGCCTGCTCCTCTCTGAACCGCCCTATTCGGAAAGCGGTATCTAGTAATAGTTACTGACAGCAGACTATTAGATCATTTATTTCCGAGAAGCAAGGCTTTTCCCAACAAGGCTCATGCTAGGCAGACAGGCCGCGCATCCCTGAAAACGTCCACGGCACCCATAAAAAAGTCCTCCCGATCGACCGAACGGGAGGACGAAAAACGGATATGCGGAAGCCCTATTCGTACATGGGCAGATAGTGCAGCACGAAAAGGATATGGCACACGGCGGTAATGCAGCCGTATACAAGCAGGACATAAATGGTCAAAGAGCCGCCCGGGGCGCTATAGGCCGCCGCCGGGAACTTCTTGCGGCTGGCCCGCAGCATGAGGGCCGGGACGATGACCGACCAGATGGTTGCGGCGAGACCCGCCCATCCGATGGCGGCGAGGAAGCCGTCCGGCTTGATGAGCCCGCCGAGCAGGGGCGGCAGGAAGGTCACGAGGGTCGTTTTGGCCCTGCCCATGACGGAGTCATCGAACTTGCACAGGTCGGCCATGTAGTCGAAAAGTCCGAGCCCCGCGCCAAGGAACGAGGTCGCCACCGCGAAGAAGGAAAACGCCTCCAACATGCGGAGGATGAAGCTGCTGTCGATACCGGAACCGGCTGCACGGATGAGGTCCCCGACATTGCCGCCCGCGGCGATGACGGCCTTGAACTGCCCGCGCGAGATGATCCCGTCGGCGGCCACAATCCACGCCACATAACAGACAAGGGCAATCAGCGTACCATAGCGCAGGCACTTGTTGATGTCGGCCGGCCTTTTGCCGAAATACTTGACCAGACTGGGCACGGAGGCGTGGAAACAGAACGAGGTGAGGTAGGTGGAAAGCGCGCACCAAATGAAAATGGCCGCCCCGCCGCCGGAACCGTTTTCGCCCAGGTCAAGCAGTACGGGCAAACGGATCTGCGACAGCATACCGGTCATGGACAGGATGAAGGTCAACACCATGCCGCCCATCAGGATAACCGAAAGCCGATCCACGAACCGGGTACTCCACCAGACACAGGCCATGAGGATCAACGAGAAAAACAGGCTCGAGCCCATCATCCCGGGATCGTTGCCCGTCACCGCCATGACGGTCTGCTGCACGGTGGACCCGCCGCCGCTGACATAGGCATACACCAGAATATACAGGACGAAGGCCACGGCAAGCCCGTTGATCGTGCTCCAGACTGGACCGAGCGTATCCTGAACGAGCGTGTGGAAGCTGCTGCCCGGCTCGTAATGCAGATTCACTTCCAGAATCGCCTGGCTCGCACGCAGCATCAACATCCACGTAAGGACCATCAGCAATAGGGACCAGTAAATCCACATGCCCGCCGAAATCATCGGCAGCGCCAGCATCCCGGCGCCGATGGCCGTCCCGGCGATGATCATCGTGCCGCCCAAAACATTGCCTTGAGAACCCATGCCGTCTCCCGTTTGTTCCTGCACCACGGCAGGTTTTGGGGTGAATTTTCTCCGGCGGCATCGGATCTCCATGCCGCACGGACTGCTTTCCCCTGTGGGGCATCCCGGTTACAAAAACGATAGAGGGGAGCGAGTATCCTCTAAAACAGGCGATAGGTCCATATATGCAGCGGGCCCGCCGTCCGCCAAAGCTGGCGGGGATCTTCCAACCATGCGCCGCCACAACACTTGCCGCGTCAAAAAACATTCATCCCTCCTTAGGGTATCGCCAACCCTCGCCAAAGGTACATAAAAAAAGCCCGCCGCCCCATCCGGCATCCCCGCGTACGCCTCGCTCCATACGCACAAAAAAATCAGGTTGAGCGCCGCCTTGGGCATGTAGCATCTATCGGTTTTCCCTACACGGGAGCATCTTCGCCTATCGTATGCAGCCAATGGAGTGCGGCGCGGGTTGCCTCACGCGAAAGGGCCTTCCCCTTCTCCTCCGAACCGCGTTTCGGCTCCGGGCCATTCCTATATTCAAGGGGAAAAGGGCGCGTTCCTCAGGCACCAGCCCCCTCCGGAAAAAGAACGGAAGCGATAAGAAGGGGCTACAGATACCTCCCGGAACAGCTTGAAGGCAACATCTTTTCTCGCTATGTAAAAGGGATACAAACGAAAGCGAGCATATTTCCGGACCATCGGACACCCACAGCGCGAACTGTGAAGACAAGGCAGCGTACGTTATGACCTTTTCCTTACACAAACTGGTTGGACTGCCTGCCATCGCGGCGGCCGCCTTTTTTATGCAGGCACTGGACGCCACCATTCTTAACACGGCACTCCCCGCCGTGGCGCGCAGCCTCGACCGTTCCCCGCTGGCCATGCAGCTCGCCGTGGTGGGCTATACCCTCACCGTCGCCATGCTCATCCCCGTGAGCGGCTGGCTGGCCGACCGGTTCGGGACACGGCGCGTCTTCATCTCCGCCGTGAACTTCTTCATTCTGGGCTCCCTGCTCTGCGCCCTGTCCACCTCGCTTCCCATGCTCGTCGCCTCGCGGGTGCTGCAGGGTATCGGGGGAGCCATGATGATGCCTGTGGCGCGCCTCGCCGTGCTCCGGGCTTACCCGCGCACCGAGCTGGTCGCCGTACTCAACTTCATCAGCATTCCCGGCCTCGTCGGCCCCGTGGTCGGCCCTCTGCTCGGCGGCTGGCTGGTGACGTATGCCACATGGCACTGGATCTTCCTGATCAACATCCCCATCGGGCTCATCGGCATCCTCTACGCCTACCACATCATGCCGGATTTCACGGCTCCGCGCCGCCCCTTCGACTGGATGGGCTTTTTCCTGTTCGGGCTGAGCCTCGTTTCCTTTTCCAGCGGCCTTGAAGTCTTCGGCGACAGGGTCGGCCCCGATTTTCTCCCTCCCGTACTGCTCATCAGCGGCATAGCCCTGCTCGGGCTGTACATCCGACATGCCCGGCGGCATCCCTCCCCGCTTATCAGGCTGTCGGTTTTCCGCACGCGCACCTTCTCCGTGGGCATCGGCGGGAATATCCTGTCCCGTCTCGGTACGGGCTGTGTACCGTTCCTCATGCCGCTCATGCTCCAGGTCGGGCTCGGGTACCCCGCTCTGGTGGCCGGGGCCATGATGGCTCCCACGGCCATAGGCTCCATCACCGCCAAAACTTTCGCCATGAAGATCCTCAACCGGTTCGGCTACCGGGTGACCCTCACGGGCGTCACCGTCTGCATCGGCCTCATGATTGCCCAGTTCGCCCTCCAGACGCCCACCCTGCCCCTGTGGATGCTCATTCTCCCCCTGTTCATGCTCGGCATGGCCATGTCCACCCAATTCACGGCCATGAACAGCATCACCCTCGGAGACCTTTCCACCGAAGACGCCAGCACCGGAAACGGCTTGCTCTCCGTAACCCAGCAGCTTTCCATCAGCTTCGGCGTGGCGAGCAGCACCGTGGTGCTTCGGTTCTACAACTCGTTCGCCTCGGGGACGCTGCTCGATCATTTCCACTATACGTTCATCACCATCGGCGGGATCACCATGATGGCCGCCTTCGTTTTCATGCTCCTCCGCAAGGACGACGGCGACAGCCTGCTTCCCGGACGCAAGAAGCCCGTCTTCGAGACGACAAGCAGTTCCACCCCGCGCAACCCCTAACCATCCACGTTGAACGGAAAGCCGCCGGGACAAGACGCGAACCGTACTGGCGGATCAGCCCGTATCTCGCGGTGTGCAGAGGCGACGCGTTTGCCGGGGTCCGGAGCCGAACCCCGCTTATATCATCGGCCGCAAAAAAAAGCGCCCCCGTCCGTTCACGGAGAGCGCCTTCAGCAGGGAGTGGGAGGCAATGGTTACAGTGTGTCGGCGTACAGCTCGATGGTGTGCCTGACCCGTGCGCGGTCGCCGTTCCGTGCCAGCATGTCGGACAGTTGCATCATGCACGCCGGGCACCCTGTGGCGACGACGTCGGCCCCTGTGGCAACGATGCTGTCACGCTTCTTCTGGCCGATCTGCTGCGAAATGTCGTAGTGGGTCAGCGTGAAGCTGCCGCCGCAACCGCAGCAGCGATCAGGCTCCACCATCTCCACCAGTTCGCAGTTCTTGTTCATGTTGATAAGCTCGCGCGGCTGCTTGCTGACGCCGAGGGATTTCTTCAGGTGGCAGGATTCGTGGTACGTCACCTTCAGGCCACCCTTGGCGGGCCCTTCGGGGTGCACGCCCAACACGTCCACGAGGAACGCGTTGATGTCTATGGCCTTGGCGCCAAACTTCTTGGCGGTTTCCTGCACCGAAGCGGGCAAATTCCGCGACATCTCGGGCCAATATTCCTTGATGGTCATCGTGCAGGACGAGCACGGCGTCACAATGTAGTCAAAGTGGGTCCGCGAAAGGATGCCGAGGTTATGCTCGATCATCTTTTCAACGCCCTCGCGGTCGCCGGACACCAGCGCGGGGATGCCGCAGCAGGCAAAGTTGTCGGACAGGAACACCCCGACACCGTGGTGCTCAAAAACCTTGAGGCAGGCTTCCGACACGTCGGTATAAATCTTGTCGCCCATACAGCCGGGGAAGAACGCGACGCGCAGGCCGCTCTTTCCGGCGGGCCTGTCCACCTTCCCAACCTTGGAACGCAGAGGCTTGTCCGCCAGCAGCGGCATGTGCCGATCCCCGAACAGGCTCTTGAGCAGCGGCGCGCAGGCGGTCTTCTGGGGATTTTGCTCATCTTTCAAGAGCAGTTTCTGGAACGGCGAACCGGCGCGCAGGAGCGTATCCACCACGCGCGGGTTGGGAAGGAGCTTTCTGAAAATGGCCTTCTTGACCGGGGACAATCCCAGATAGGCCGTGACGATGGCCCGCGCTTCCATAAAGATTTCCAGCGTCGGCACGCCGGAAGGGCAGCTGAACTGGCACCCGCCGCACAGCAGGCAGCGGGACAGCTTTTCGTTCACCGCTTCCGGGTCCTGAATGATGAGATGCGCCAGATTCTCGACCAGCGCGATTTTGCCGCGGGTCACGTCCCCTTCCTTCCCGGTGGTGTCGAAAACCGGGCAGAAGGCCTGACAGAAACCGCATTTCATACAGGAAGCCAGTTTGTCGTCCAGAACCATCAACGACTTGGCAAGACTTGAAATCTCATCCATGAATCAGTCCCTTTCCCGGACGCCCGCCGGGGGGTGGTCGCCCGCTTCCTTCAAGGCGCGGGCGGTTCTGTGCCGGATTCGGAAAGTTGACCGGAGAGGAAACGGCAGGGCCCCTGTCATTGGCCACGGAGCAGCGAAAGCGCCGTTCGGCCACCCCCTTCATGCCGCCTCCCCTGCCGTTCAAATCCTTTGAAGGGCCGGGAGAAGCCCGCTTTCCAAAGCCCTCCTCCCGTTCCCTTCCTACAGCTAGTCCCCGAATCCCACGATCTTGCTCGGGTTGAACAACCCCTTCGGGTCAAACGCCTTGCGCAGGCGCCGCGAGAACATGATCGTCCCGTGGGAGGTTTCCTGCTCCAGCCATTTGATTTTGGCGGTGCCGATGCCGTGCTCGCCGGACAGCGTGCCGCCAAGCTCCAACGCGGCGTTGAAGAGGTCGTCCACAGCCCGTTCCACGCGCGAGAACTCTTCCTTGTCGCGGCGGTCGCAGAGGATGGACGGATGCAGATTGCCGTCACCGGCATGGCCGAAGGTGGCGATGGTGACGTTGTGGCGGGCGGCGATCTCGTCGAGGGCCTTGATCATGGCCGGGATCTTGGAGCGCGGCACCGTGGCGTCTTCTAGCATCAGCGTGGGACGGCAGCGGGCCAGCGCGGGAATGGCCACGCGGCGGGCTTCCCAAATCCGGCTCTTTTCCACGGCGTCGCGGGCGACCACGATTTCCGTGGCGCTATTGTCGCGCAGCACCTTTTCCACGATCACGGCTTCGTCCTCGACCTGCGCGGGGTGGCCGTCCACCTCGATGAGCAGCATGGCCCCGGCATCACGGGGGAGGCCGATTTTCACGTAGTCTTCAATGTAGTTGATCGAGGCGTGGTCAAGGAATTCCAGCGTGCAGGGCACCACATGGGCCGCGATGATCCCGGCGACGGCCTGTGACGCGCCGTCCATGTCCTTGAACAGGGCCATCATGGCCTTGGAAGCCTTCGGCGGCGGAATGAGCTTGAGCGTAACCTTGCTCGTGACCGCGAGGGTGCCTTCGGAACCCACCAGCAGCGGCGCAATGTTGTAGCCCGTGGCGCATTTCACGGTGCGGGAGCCCGTCTTCACCAGATCACCGGTGTTGGCGAAGACTTCCATGCCCATGACGTAATCTTTGGTCGTGCCGTACTTGAGGCCGCGCAGGCCGCCTGAGCTTTCCGCGACGTTGCCGCCGATGGTGGACACGGACATGGAGCCGGGATCCGGAGGATAGAACAAGCCTTTGGCGGCCACGGCGGCGGCGAATTTCGCCGTGATCACGCCGGGCTGCACGGTGGCGTACAGATCCTCCGTGTTGATTTCAAGGATCTTGTTCAATCCCGTCGTCAGAATGACGATGGTGTCGGAACAGTCCGGGATGGTGCCGCCGGTAAGGTTCGTGCCCGAACCACGAACGGTCATGGGGATGCCTTCCTCGTAGCAGCGTTTCACCACCTGCCCGAGCTGTTCCACCTCGGTGGGGCGCACCACAAGGCTGGGGATCATGGGCTTCAAAACCGCCGCGTCATACGCGTAACTCTGGCGATCCGCCTCGCTGCTGAAGACGTTTTCCTTGCCGACAAGCTGTTCAAATTCCTTTATGAGAGAAGCGCTAGGCATTGATGAACTCCAAAGGTTGAACGTAAAGGAAAGGGTTCAGGCCGGTTACGACAGGCGCTTGCGGAGGTTTTCCGCCACGGACTGCGGGTCTACGGGATTACGGGCGATGCCGCTTTCGATAGCGGCCCGCGCCGTGGCAGCGGCAACGGCGGGCGCGACGTCGGGATCCGTCGCGGGCGGGATGATGTAGTCCGGGCTGAGCTTTTCGGGCGTAACCAGATCCGCGATGGCGTGGGCGGCGGCGATCTTCATGGCGTCGTTGATGTCGGTGGCGCGCACGTCAATGGCGCCGCGGAAGATGCCGGGGAAGGCCAGCACGTTGTTGATCTGATTCTTGATGTCGGAACGGCCCGTGGCCACAACCTTCGCTCCGGCCTGCGTCGCGCGCTCAATGGGCCAGATTTCCGGAATGGGGTTGGCCTGCGCGAAGATGATGGGGTCTTTCGCCATGCTGCGGATCATGTCCTCATTCAGAGAATCCGGCACAGAAACGCCGATGAACACGTCCGCCCCCTTGATGGCGTCGGCAAGTGTGCCCTTCACCTTGTCGGGATTGGTCGCCTTGGCGATGGCGTCCTTATACTTGTTCATGCCCTCGGGGCGGCCTTCCCAAATGGGGCCCTTGGAGTCGCACATGATGACGTTCTTGAGCCCGACGGCCATGAGCAGCTTGATGATCGCCGTTCCGGCAGCGCCCGCGCCGCTGGTCACGACTTTGATGTCCTCGATGTTCTTGCCCACAATCTTGAGGGCATTGAGGAGGCCCGCAAGCGTCACCACGGCGGTCCCGTGCTGGTCGTCATGAAAGATAGGGCCTTTAAAGACGCCGCGCGCCTTCAGGCTGTCCTCGATCTCGAAGCACTCGGGGGCCTTGATGTCCTCAAGGTTCACGCCGCCGAACGTGGGGGCCACAAGCTCCACCAGCTCGACAATCTTGGCGGTATCCTTGGTGTCCACGCACAGCGGGAAGGCGTCCACGTCGCCAAACCGCTTGAACAGCAAAGATTTGCCTTCCATGACCGGCATGGCGGCACCCGCGCCGATGTCGCCGAGCCCAAGCACGGCGGTCCCGTTGGACACCACGCACACGAAATTCGAATGGTTGGTGTAGACGTCGAGCATGGCGGGATCTTTGTTGATTTCCTTGCACGGCTCGGCCACACCGGGCGAATAGGCAAGCGTCAGGTCATCGTTGTCGCGCGCGGGAACCTTGATCCGGATGTCGATCTTGCCGACGTTGTCCTTATGCAGGGCCAGAGCTTCTTCACGGAGATTTTTGATACGTGACATGGGGAGCCTCTTCATTAGGGTAACGGCGGAGCGCCGAAAAAAGGGTACGACAACAGAGCACCGTCCCCCACGGCGTTACACCTTTGTGTTCGGAGAGCGGATCTCCCGTACAGGGCATGATCCGAGATCTTGAAAAATAAGGGAGCAATTCCGCCGCCCTTTCCGATCCTGCCGGAAAGCGCGAACGTATCAGGGAGTCATGAACAGAGGAAACGGACTGTCGCTGTGAACCGGCCTTGACGGTATGAAGAGACGTTCCGGGAATCCGGCGCAGTCCCGAAGGAGGCCCCCACCTCCCCGGAAAAACACCTGCTTCCGGAGGCGGCCCATCCCTGCACGCGAAGGTGCCGGAACGGGCAAACCCGCTTGTCGCGCCGCAACGCCCAAAACGTCCTTTCAAACCGTCAAGGGGCGGGGCATGTCCGACGGGCATGCCCCGCGTAACAACCTATTTCTTTACCTTGGCGTCGATTTCGGCCTGAGCGGCCAAAATGTCCTTCGCGTTGAGATACACCGGGGTATCGACCATCTTGCCGAGGTAGGAAACGGCGGCCTTGCCCTTGGCGAGCCCCTCTTCCTCAAACACCTTCACAACGCCGTTGGCCCATTCCACGTCGGCGGGATCGGGAGCGTAGAGGCGGTTGGAGGGTTCCACCTGGCTGGGATGGATGATCATGCGGCCTTCATAGCCCATCTGCTTGCCTTCCATCACGTTGCGTTCGAAAGCCGGGATATCCTGATAGGCCACGAAGGGGGCGTCGATGGCGACGATGCCGGCGGCGCGGGCGGCGATGGCCATCTTGGCGCGGCCCCACATCTGTTCGACGGCTTCGGAGGTCAGCTTCACGCGCATGTCGCGGCAGTAGTCCACGGCGCCGAAGATGGCGTTCACGTTGCGGGAACTGGCCATGCAGCATTCGTAGGCGTTCATGATGCCCTTGGCGGTTTCGAGCAGCATGGAGATCTTCACGGTCCCGACCGGGATACCGCGGCGGCGTTCCAGTTCTTCGAGCTTCCAGTCAAGACGCTTGACGTCATCCGGATGGCCGGTCTTGGCGAGGGTTACGCCGTCAAGGCCTTCCCACACGACGGCTTCGAGGTCGTCGTTGGTCATTTCGGTTTCCCAGTTGTTGATGCGGACGTACACCTGAGCGCCGCCGGAACCGGCGTATTTAAGCTTTTCGGCAACGAGCTTGCGGGCCGCTTCCTTTTCGGACGGGGGCACGGAGTCTTCGAGGTCGAGGGTAATGATGTCGGCGGGGATGCTGGGAGCTTTTTCAACCATCTTGGGGTTATTGCCGGGAACATACATGATGGAACGCATAACGGCCATGGGAATTCTCCTTTGAGGAAAAAAGTTGGTTGAAAAGATACCAATCGGACCGAAGCTATTTCTTCAATTTCTCGTGCAGGATGACCGGGATGTCGGTAGGCGTCATGGCGACGTACCCCCCGGCTTTCGTGATCGCGTCCATTTTGCTCTTGGCCGAACCGCGACCGCGCTCCACGATATTGGATGCATGGGAGAAGCGCTGGCCTTCGGGGGCCCATGCGCCGGAAACGTACACCACGAAAGGCTTGGTGAATTTCCCGGAGGCGATGACCTCGGCGCACTCCTCTTCCTGCGAACCACCTATTTCGGCATAAACCGCCACGCCTTCGGTTTCGGGATCTTCCTCGAACAGCGGAAGCAGATCCGCCATCGAGGTGCCGAGAACCGGTTCCGTGCCGGTATGGATGACCGTGCTCACGCCGAAGCCGCCTTCGCGGAGCACCCACGGGATGGTTCCCGACTGGCCGCCGCTGCGCGAGAACACGCCGATGGACCCTCTTTTGAAGAAGGTATTGGCCCATTCCACATTGCCGCCGAGCCAGCCGACCACGGCTTCTCCCGGCGTGATGATCCCGATGGAGCCGGGCCCGAGCAGGCGGGTCCCCTTGGCCTTGCAGTAGGCGATCATCTCCATGATGTCGTGGATGGGGGTGCCTTCCACGCAGGGGATCACGTTCTTGACGCCCGCATCCGCCGCCTCCATGACCGCGGTCTTGAGCACATGCCCGGGCACGAAGATGACGCTGAAGTCGATCTCGCCGTGTTCGCGGGCGATTTCCTTCACCGTGTTGTAGACCGGGACGCCGTGAACGTCGGAGCCCTTCTTGCCGGGGCTGGTGCCGCCGACGACATGGGTTCCGTAGCTTTTCATGTATTTCGTGCGCACGGACCCTTCACGGCCCGTGATGCCCTGAACGACCACTTTCGTATTCTTGTTGATCAGTATGCCCATACCCCAATCCTTTTGGTCAAAGATGGTTGCCCGACCCGACGCGAGGCGTCAGGCCAATCCGCGCTTGGCCAGATATTCCGGCAGCCCGGCGACAGGGACATCGATGGTGATGGCCTTGTTGCCGTGGAAGGTACAGGCGAATTCACAGGCAAGGCATTCCGTGCCGAGACGGAGCACTTCTTCCGCCGTCAGATGCTCGACCGAGGGCACGCCGTCCTTCAATTCAAGGATGCCCCGCGCATATTTTTTACAGGCGGCGACGCACGCCTTGGTCTCGCAGGAGAGGCACTTGCTGACATCGATCGAGACAGTCGAGGATTTTTCTTTGATTTCCAAGGATCTACCCTGCCTTCTGAGACGTTTTCTCAGCGCTGTATTCCTTGCACAGAGCAAGCAGCCGTTCGCCGATGAACTTCGTGTCCGTGACGTGTTCCCGCCCGTAGATCTCGATGCGCCTGCCGATGCCGTCCGGGGTCATCATGTCGGCGAGGCCGGTACGCAGTATCTCGAGGGATTCGTCTTCACGGTTGCCGCACAGCAGCAGCACGCAGGGGAAGCCGGGCTTCTTGGGCAGCATCTCGCGCAGCACCTTGACCAGCGCGTGGGCGTGGTGCCACTGCTCCTGATTCGCCATCATGAAGCCGCCGAGCAGATACCCTTCAATGTTGGGCTGGGAGAGGGTCGCCTTGGCGACGCGGTAAATCTTGGCAGCAACGGGGTTGCCGCTGGTGTCGGCGTAGTTGGCGGCCTTGAGCCCCACGGCGTTCAGCGCGTCGAGGCCCATCATGGCGGAGCCGCCGCCGATGGGATGGTAGCCCACGTAGCCGGGGCTCACTTCATCATAGCCCATGTTCATGAGGAAGCCGGTGCCGCGGGCGTCGGTTTCTTCGATGCCCCAGCCGATGACGTCCAGATCCGTGGGCTGGCCGGGCAGGTCGCGGGCGATCTTGATCCCGAAATCGGGGTGACGGAACACGGCGCTGTTGTCGATCTCCATCTTGCAGTCGGCACAATAGAGGCTGCCGTCCCCGGTCATCACGAAGGGATTGATTTCAAGCGTCTGGCAGTCGTACTTCTTGTAGAGCTTGGACAGTTTGGTGAGGAAAGAGGCGAACTTGGAGAGGTCTGCCGGAGCAATCCCGGCCTGGGTGCAGACATCGATGGCGTCGTAGGACTGGAGGCCATACTGCGGATCGATGTTCAGCCTGAACAGCAAGCTTTCGTCAACGCTTTCGATGTCCATGCCGCCTTCCGTGCTGAACATCAGCATGGGGCAGCGGGCTTCGCGGGCGTTGTTGATGACGAATGAACAGTAATACTCTTTCTTGATGTCCAGTTTTTCTTCGATGAGGACTTTCTCGACCGGAAGCCCCTTTACGGTCTTGGCGAGGATTTCTTCAGCGAGGGCACGCGCTTCCTCGGGCGTATCGGCCAGCTTGACGATCCCGGCCTTGCCGCGCCCGCCAGCCTGTACCTGCCCCTTGACGGCTACGGGGCCGCCGATCCAGCGGGCGGCTTCCTCCGCTTCTTCAGGAGAAGATGCCACTCGCCCTTTTGGGACGGGCATCCCGCCTTTCGCGAGCCATTCCTTGCCCTGATATTCCAGAAATTTGGCCATGTGATGCCCCTTCTTCAGGAATTCATGTTCTCAATGCCACCATCAACTCAACATTCCTTTGTTCTTCAAACCAGAAAACCAATTCATAAAGCCAGTCCAACGTGACGCGATAAAGGAAACATCGGCTTTTTCCGCCTTGCGTTTTCCTCGTGAGGCTATTTTTAGTTTTATCTAAAAAGAAAGTCAAATAGATCTTTTTTATTTTTTTCATAAATAAAAATTGATTTTCCTTTCGAAAACGTAAATTGATTAATGAAACAGTCGATTGATGAATTGTATTTTTCCGCCTTGTGATATTTTGTACATTAACAATAACTGTCTTTCTTTAAAAGAGATATGGATAAAAAGCATTTTTGCACAAATAACTATAAGTGTTCGAAGCATTTTCATGCATTATTCAGGATTATATCAAGCATATTTCCAATAGAAAAATATTAAAAAGAGGGATTTTTTTATAATACTATAAACTATTTCTTTTTTTCATAAGCAATATTCCGTTTTGGAATAAGAAAAGTTTATTCAAATATGCATTCACCATTAAGAAAGAGGCCGTCTTCCCTATATCGACATAAGCGAGGCGGAATGCGGGCTCCGGGGCGGCGAGGCCCGCTGGCGCAGCGCAAAAAAGGTATGAGGAGGCTGCTGCGAGGCCCCGCCCCCTCCTCCATCCAAGGGTAACACTGGGCGTTTGAACTTCATCGCCCTATCATGTATGAACAGAAACCGTTACGAAGCGGAGCCCGGATATGGAGAGACGCGCTACGACGCCAACCGCGCACGCCTCAAGCGTCAACCGAAAAAAACGAAACAGGCGAAAGGAAAGCTGTAATGGAACAGATTATATTGACTGGAGATCGGCCCACCGGAAGATTGCATGTCGGCCACTACGTCGGTTCGCTGAAGCGCCGGGTGGAGCTCCAGAACTCCGGCAAGTACGACAAGATTTTCATCATGATCGCGGATGCGCAGGCGCTGACAGACAACGCCGAGCATCCCGAAAAGGTGCGCCAGAACATCATCGAAGTCGCCCTCGACTACCTCGCCTGCGGCCTTGATCCGGTAAAATCCACGATGTTCATCCAGTCGCAGATCCCCGAACTCTGCGAACTCTCTTTCTACTATATGAACCTTGTGACCGTGGCCCGGCTCCAGCGCAACCCCACAGTGAAATCCGAAATCCAGATGCGCAACTTTGAAGCCAGCATCCCGGTCGGTTTCTTCACCTACCCGATCAGCCAGGCGTCCGACATCACGGCCTTCAAGGCAACGGCCGTGCCCGTGGGCGAAGATCAGGCCCCGATGCTGGAGCAGACCAAGGAAATCGTCCGCAAATTCAATGCGGTTTACGGGGGACACGCTGGTCGAGCCCGAGATGCTGCTCCCGGACAACAAGGCCTGCCTGCGCCTGCCCGGCATCGACGGCAAGGCCAAGATGAGCAAGTCGCTCGGCAACTGCATCTATCTGGGCGAAGACGCGGACGATGTCAAAAAGAAGGTCATGTCCATGTTCACCGACCCGAACCACCTCCGCGTGGAAGACCCCGGTCAAGTCGAGGATAACCCCGTATTCATCTATCTGGACGCTTTCAGCCGCCCCGAACATTTCGAGCGCCACTTCCCGGACTATCAGAACATCGAAGAAATGAAGGCCCACTATACCCGTGGAGGCCTCGGCGACATGAAGGTCAAAAAGTTCCTGAACAACGTCCTGCAGGACGAACTGGAACCTATCCGCAATCGCCGCCGGGAACTCGAAAAGGATATTCCCGCCATCTATGACATCCTCAAGGAAGGCAGTATGCGGGCCCGCGAAGCCGCCGCCCGGACGCTGGATGACGTAAGACGGGCTATGAAAATCAACTACTTTGAGGATATGGATCTGATCAGCGAACAGGCTAAAAATACGCCCGCTCATGTGGGATGAGCTCTCAAGCCGTGTGAAGAAATTGTGGAAGGGAAGGAAAACGGAAAACGTTTCTGAAGAAAAGTGAGCCCTCCCTTCCACAAAGAAGAAAGGCCCCGGCATTCCCTGCTCAGTCAAGGGAAATGCCGGGGCCTTTTCGCCCATCAATGAAGCCGTGTCACCGTCCTGCCTCCCACCAGCGGAGGATCTCACCGTCCGAAGCGATGGGCAGGGCGACGGGCTCACCGAGCAGGGGGCAGGAGAAGCCGATACGGCTTGCCTCGGCTCGCCGCCACAATCCGTTTGAACGGATCATCCCACGTATGGTAGGCAATGGCGAACTTCCCCACGTGGCCCGGGAGCAGCGCGCGGGCACGCAAATCTTCCGCGGCCTGCGCCGTGTCTTCCGGCATCATATGGACGTACCGCCAGTTCTCGTCGTATTGCCCGCAGTCGAGCATAGCGAGATCAAACCCGCCGAAGCGTGCGCCGATTTCCGCGAAATGCTTGCCGTATCCGCTGTCTCCGCTGAAAAAAATCCTGTGTTCAGGGGTAACAAGGGCAAAGCCCGCCCAAAGGGTCTTGTTCCGGGTCAGTGAGCGGCCCGAAAATGGCGGGCGGGCAGGATGTGGATGGCGAAGCCGCCTTTCCCCTCAAGGACGGAATACCAGTCTCCCTCGAAAACCGTTTCCTTGCCGTAGCCCCAAGCCTCAAAATGGGCCCCGACGCCGAGGGGGGGCAGACGACCTGCCCCACCTTGACCGAAGCGCCGTTGCCGTGGCATAATCCAGATGATCCCAGTGGTCGTGAGAAATGAGCAGATAATCGATGTCCGGCATGTCCTCGGCGGTGTAAAGGTTCGTCCCCTCGAACGCCCTGTTGGCGAAAAAGACCGGCGAAGCATAGGTACTGAACACGGGATCTATCAAAAGGCGTCTGCCGCCGAGCTGCACGAAGTAGGAAGAATGGCCGAGCCAGACGACGGTATCCGTATTCCTGTCGAGCCCCCGCAGGTCGGTTTTCGCTGAAGGCATGGGACGAGTCGGCTTCTGGCCTTCCGTTGACGAAAAAACGTATTTCATCAACGAGCCCACAATGCCGCCGTTCCCCCTTATGGGCGGCAGCGGCTCCGTATTGCGAAAGGCACCGCCCTCATAGTGAGGCGACTGCGATATCGCGTCAAGGCGTTCACCTTCAGGCAACTTGCCGAATGAAGCCTGCGACATGAAAGCATACCCTCCCCGATAAGAATACAGAGTAAAAGGACCAGACCGAACGCCACGCGCATACCCCTTCTCATGGAATCTCCAGACATTCTCTCTTTTCAGACGCGGACGGGATACGGCAAGGCGGCCCCGACTATTCTTCGGAACCGCCCTACCGTCCCCCGCCGATGCCCTTCGCGCGCATCGGCGGAGATCCCTGAATACCTTACACGGTGATCAGATCGTATTGATTGTTCCCCATGCCTTGAAGCTTCATGTACTCGAGTTGGCGCAGGCCACTGCGGGACTCAATGCGTTCCACAAGGTCGCGCCGCTGCGCTTCGGGCAATGCATAAACCATGTCCACCGAAGCCTGATCGACGGCCAGAATATCCGTCGAGGCAATGATCCCCAAATCCGGCGTGGTGGGTGCCGCCGCGCCGAGCCCGGCGCAGTCGCAATCCACGGACATGTTCCGGAGCACGTTGATATAGGTAATATGTTGCCCAAAATGATTGGTAATGGCTTTGCCGCCTTCCACCATCCGTTCCATGAACAGCGGGCCTCCCGGCCAGGTCCCGTCGCCCGGCAGCTGATGGATCTGCTGCTTGCCCAGTTTCCCTGAGGCGCAGCCGATGGAAATGTTTTTGAGCGAACCGCCGAAACCGCCCACAGTATGGCCTTTGAAGTGGGTCAGCACCAGCATGGCGTCATAATTCAGGATATGTTTGCCGACGGACAGTTCCGTAAGCCATTTCCCGCCGGGAATGGGAAGGCTTACGTCCCCGTCCTCATCCATGATGTCGACGGGGCAGAAGGTCCAGCCGTTGGTCCTCAGGGTTTCACGATGCCCTTCCGTGGTCTGCCTCGGACTGGGATACAAAACATTGCATTCCACAATGCTGCTGTCCGGAATATTCGCTTGGAATCCCCTGACCATTTCGCGGGGCAAAATATTCGGACCATGCGGTTCGCCCGTATGCAGCTTGATGGCGATCTTGCCGCTCATGCCATGATTGACGCGGGCATAGACCTTCATCAACCCTTCGAGGCTGATGTCCTTCGTGAAAAAGACCTTGGCCTTTTCCTGCGGCGCGGCCATAGCAGTATCGATCCTGGGGAAGCCCCCAAAAGCGAAGGCCCCTACAGTGAGCGCTCCGCCCTTCAGAAAACTCCGGCGGGAAAACTGTTCAGCCATATTATGAACTCCTTGATTGCCTCTCCGCAATGATGCTTGCAACCTTTTTATTCATTCTTCTTTCAAAGAACTCTTATGACACCCTACAGCCAGGATGACGGGAAACATATACACACCGCATATGTTCTCCGTGTTCCCAACGCACGGTACACATAAGGCATTGCCCCGCACAATCCGGCCTTTCGGAACAACGGCTCTAATTTCCCGTGTATTGCTCTTCCGTTACTTTTTCCAGCCACTCGACGTTGTTCCCATCCTCTTCTTCAGCCACGGAAATATGGGTCATGGCAACGCCGGGAGCGGCTCCGTGCCAGTGTTTGACGTATGGAGGGAACCAGACCGTATCGCCAGGACGGACCTCCTGAATCGGCCCCCCCTGCACCTGAACCCTGCCGACCCCAGCCGTGATGACCAGAGCCTGCCCCAGAGGATGGGTATGCCATGCCGTACGGGCTCCCGGCTCGAAAGTGACGTAAGCGCTTGAGGCACGTGCCGGCGTATGGGCCGGAAACAGGGGATCGATGCGGACCGTGCCGGTAAACCATGCATCCGGCCCCTTGATGGAAGGCTGCGAACCGTTGCGCAGGATGACCGGTTCGCTCACAGCGGTGGAAAGCATATCTTTTTCCATATGACGGACTCCTTTGCCGACCATTTTTTCTGTAAGAAACATATCCGGTCACTATGCCGAAGAACAGATACGATCCTCTTTTATTCTTGCCTTATTCTCTCAGTGTAGCCTGCCAAGGAAAAGCGACGCCTGAGCCTTCCGGAACCCGCCTCAGTTTCGAAACGCACAGGACAGGCGAGTTCGAAACGTCCCAGGAGCTTCAAAACAAGACATTCAACACATGGTGAAAGCACAAAGGATCCTGCTGAAAAAAGGCGAAAAAAAGCGCCGAACTTCTCTCATCAAGAATTCCGGCGCGTTGAAAAATCTCGCGTGTAAAGGCTGGAAACAGCCCAATCTCATTCACTCATCGCATACCTAAAAAGGCCTCAAGTTGGGAGCCGACAATAGCGAGAACGATTCGAACGTACATAAAAAAAAACATGGCCACTCTTCTGAACGCCCGCAGATCACCGACAGTACGTTTATTGTCCGGCATCGGTTCCTCCATGAGCTTTTGCCAGCGTACAGAGCCTCAAAAGACGATGACGAAAAAAACGGACCGGCAGATTGCTCTGCCAGCCCGTTTACTTTCTTATGGTGCCGAAGGGGAGACTCGAACTCCCATGAAGGAACCTTCACTAGACCCTGAACCTAGCGTGTCTACCAATTCCACCACTTCGGCGCGAAGAAATTTCTAGCGAAAAGCCCCTTCCTTGGCAAGCTCTTTTTTCGCTTTCGGACAAAAATTTTTTCTCCGAGAAATATGACCATGCTAACACCGCGTTATTCCGCGTTTTCATCAGAACCAGCATGGTGAATAGCTTCTGTCGTTCCGCACCTCCCCTCACTGCGCCGTTCTCCGTATCGGCTTTCCATACGGCCCGAACAGGCTTCAACGTACTTCCGCTGTTGTGGAACGGATCTGGCGGCAACCACTTTGTAAAAATATTTTTACCAAAAAAACGGTAGGTTGTTCTGTTCGAATAGGGTATGAGGCATGTTTCGTGCCGCGCCGGGGAATGTCCCCTCCGCCGCTTTCCGTCATCCGGGAACGGCTCCGCGCGGCGACCGGCGAACTTCAACTCGTTTGCAATGATTCAGGTGTCTGCCCATGCGACGGATTTTATGGTGCATCATCTCCCTGTGCCTTATCCTTCTCAGCCTCGCGCTGCTTCTCCGGTTCCGTGATGATGCCGACCCCCTTCCCGCTCCGCTCGAAAACGTGGTTTCCCACGTGGAAGGGCTGTTGTCCCTGTCTCCCGAACATGCCGTGGACGAATTCAAACAGGATGAAGAGGAAGAGGTGCAAAAAGAGGATGGCGAAGAGGAAGACGCCAAGGAAGCCGACGTCTATGAGGCCAATCCGCGCTATACCATCGAACAGGACCCCGAACAGGGAGAAGTCCTCCGCAGCGAGATCCAGAAAGGCGACACGGCGGGAAAAATCCTTGGGGACTGGATGGATGCAAACGACCTTGCCGAGCTGCTCGCGGCGGCCAAGCCGGTATATGCCTTGACCAAGGTCCGTTTCGGCCAGCCCTTCGCCGTTGTCCGGGATCCGCAGACCAAGGCGTTCCGGTGTTTCAAATACGAAATCAATCAGGAAAAATACCTCATCGTCGAGAAGAAGGACGACCGTTTCGTCGCCCGGCTTGAAGAAATCGACTACCAGACCTCGCTGGCGGTCATCAAAGGAGAGATCAAGAGCACGCTTTCCGGAGCCGTAACCGAACAAGGCGAAAACGTGGCGCTGGCCATTGCCCTTGCGAACGTCTTCGCTTCCGAAATCAATTTCATCAGCGATCTACGGGAAGGCGACGCCTTCGAGGTGCTGGTGGAAAAGCGTTTCCGCCATGATGCGTTTGAGGGGTATGGACGCGTGCTCGGTGCGAAGTTCACCAATCAAAACAAGCAGCATACGGCCTATCTGTTCCACAACGAACGCGGCCGGGAAACATACTACAATGCGGAAGGCGACAACCTCCACCGGGAACTGCTCAAGGCTCCGCTCTCGTTCCTGCGCGTGACCTCGCGCTACAGCATGGCGCGCCGGCATCCGGTCTTCGGCAACACCCGGCCCCATCAGGGCATCGATTACGGCGCCCCTACCGGAACCCCCATTATGGCCGTGGGCGACGGGGTCATTACCAATATCGGGCGGGCCGGAGGCTACGGCAAACAAGTCATTATCCGCCACGACAACGGGCTGGAGTCGCTCTACGGGCATATGTCCCGTTTTGCCAAAAGCATGAAGAACGGCAAACGCGTCCGGCAGGGGCAAACCATCGGCTACGTGGGTGCGACCGGCACGGCGACCGGCCCCCATCTCGATTTCCGTATCCGGAAGCAAGGGCAGTTCGTCAATCCGGACAAGCTGATCATCCCCCGCGATCAGGCGCTGGAAAAACGACGCATGGCGGACTACAAACTGGTCGTCCATGCCGTGGACGCCTATCTGACGGGCAAGGATACGGCCAGCTACGATCCCGATACATGGTTCAAGGATGAAGATTAACCGGCCTCTCGCATGGCGGTACCGTCTGACAGCGGAGAAGCCCCCGTGCTGGCTATTCGCGGTTCCACCCGTGGGGCGCTGAACGTATTCCCGTTTCTCCGCTCGACCGTTCCAATCCGCGAAAGGAACCATCTTCCCACTAGACCGCTCACAAAAAACGCCTTGCCGAAAAAACATCGGCAAGGCGTTTTTTATGGGTGCGTCTCACAGGCTGCTATGAAAGCACCATCTTCTTTTCTCCAGCCTGATATACGGCGGAGAGTTCCGCATACAGGTTCTTGATGCGCTCGAAACGGGCCGCCGCTTCCGGCGTATCGCACAGGCCCATGATGGGGCGGCTTGTGTAATAGCTGGAATCCTCCGCCGGGCTGGTGCAATGGAACAGTTCCCGGATCATCTTCTGATCGTGGGGGATATGAAAGTCCTTGCTCGTGTTCTCGTAGCCGAACAGATAAAACAGTTCGTGGAAACCGCTCCACGCGATGGCCGACGCGCACATGCAGCAAGGCTGATGCGTGGCGATGAAGATGCAGTCCTTGGGGTCGGGATGGCCCTGCAACTCCCAGAATTGCTTGATGGCGTAGACTTCGCCGTGCCAGAGCGGGGAAAACGCCTCCATATTGGTTTCGGCGAGGACGAGAGACAGATCGTCCTTCCGCAGCACCGCCGCGCCGAAGACCTTGCAGCCGATGGCGACGCGCTTGCGGGTCAACGGGGCGACGTCGTATTCGATGACGTCCATCAGACGGTTAAACAGCTTTTCCTGCATCGTGTTGCTCCTGTATCCCTGCGGATGGCGCGGGATCATGTTGTTCCGTATTGCCGTTCTCTTCCCTAGCAGATCCGCGCCGCCGGGAAAAGGCCGGACCATGCCCGGCCGGAACCGGAGTCATTTCAGCAGTTCTCCCACAAAAGCTCTGCCTATCCACAGCCAGATCATACGGAGCGCGTTTTGTCCAACCCTTTTTGCCCTCTCCCTTCCATCTTCCTTGATGCGGCGGCATTCTCGCGGAACGGGGCACACTGGATATTTTCCGCAATCCGGTGTAAGGATCGGTTCCGGCGAATCTGCACAACCATCTTTTTTCCATTGAGAATACGCCGGACCCATCACTCTTAACCCAACGGAACTTCACATGATGCGCCGCCTGCTAGTCCTCCTTTCCCTGCTCGTCCTTGCCGCCGTCCAGCCCGCGCACAGCGCCCCGCTCAAGCTTGGCGTCCTCCCCGCCGCCGACACCATCGTCCTGCACGTCGCGGCAGACGAAGGCCTGTTCGCCAAACAGGGGCTGGAAGTGGAACTTATCCCCTTCCAGAGCGCGCTGGAGCTCGGTGCCGCCATGCGGGCGGGGGCGCTGAGCGGGCATTTCGGGGACATCATCAACGTCCTCATGCAGAATGAAAGCGGCTCGCCGCAAGCTATTGTGGCGACGACCTCGCACTCCTCGCCGGACAACCGCTGTTTCGGGCTCGTCGTCTCCCCCAAGTCCAAAGCGCAAACTCTGGCCGACCTCAAAGGGAAGGACATTGCGGTTTCCAGCGCCACCATCATTGATTTTCTGCTCGCGCAGCTCCTCCAGCAGGAAGGGGCCGCTCCCGATTTCCTGAACCGGCAGGATATCCGCCAGATCCCGGTACGCCTCCAGATGCTCCTGAGCGGGCAGATCGAATCCGCCCTGCTCCCCGAGCCGCTGGTGTCCCTTGTGGAGGCAAAAGGAGCGCGCACCATCCTGAACGACTGCAAGCTGAATACCCCGCTGGCGGTCATCGCCCTGAAGCGCGACGTGCTCGACGCCCCCGACGGCGCACAGACCGTGGCGAAATTCCGCGAGGCCCTCAGGGAAGCGGCGAAGCGCATCAACGAAACCCCCCGATGCCTACCGCCCGATCATGGAGGCCAAGGGCCTGTTGCCCAAGGGAGCTTCCGCCAACTACACGATGGTGCGTTTCGACATGACGCACACGCCGACCGGCCTGCCTTCCGAGGCGGACATCAAGACCTTCGCGGACTGGATGAAGGCCAACCGTATCCTCAAGAAAGACCCCGCCTATGGGGATGTGGTCTTTCAGTGAGCCGTGCGTCCGATGCGGGCATCGCCGTCCGTGATCTGAGCAAGGGCTACGGCGAAGGCCCGGTTCTGGACGGCCTTTCCTTTGATCTGCCCTCCGGGGAAACCCTTTCCGTCATCGGCCCTTCGGGATGCGGCAAAAGCACCCTGCTCTACCTCCTCGCGGGGCTGGACAAGCCGGACCGGGGCACGGTAAGTACCGGGGAAGTCAGCAGGCGCGACAAGGGAAGGATTTCGTTCATCCTGCAGGATTATGGGCTCTTTCCGTGGAAGACGGTGCAGGAGAACTTGTCCCTGCCGCTCGAACTCCAGGGAGTCGCACCGTCCACGCGCCGGAAAGCCGTCGCGGACATGTTGGACGAACTGGGGCTGGGCGGCTTGGGGATGCGCTATCCCGCACAACTCTCGGGAGGCCAGCGGCAGCGCGTCGCCATAGGCCGGGCCCTGATTACGGATCCGGACATCCTGCTTATGGACGAGCCTTTTTCTTCCCTCGACGCCCTGACCCGCGAACACCTCCAGACGACCGTGCTGTCGCTGTGGCAACGCCGCCGTCCTACCTGCGTCCTTGTGACGCACAATGTTCCTGAAGCCGTGTTTCTTGGCAAGCACGTCATGGTGATGAACGGCCATCCCGCCCGTAACGTCATGTGGCTGGAAAATCCCTGTTTCGGCGACGCGGACCCCCGCGGCGAGGAACGGTATTTCTCACTGACGAAAAAGGTGTACGCCGCCTTGTCGGAAACGAAGGATTTTTCATGTCCACACTGATCATCCTCTTGCTGTGCGGCGCTGCGGGCGGTTTCATCTTCGAATGGTTCGGCCTTCCCGGTGGGGCCATGACCGGAGCCATCATAGCCGTCATTCTTCTCAAGAGCTTTTCCTCGCTTCCTCAGGCGGCCTTTCCCCGGCCCTTCCAATTCTGTATTTATGCTGGCCTTGGCGTGCTGGTCGGCAACATGTACCGGCCGGAAATGCTGCTGGCGGTCCGGGACACGTGGCCCGTACTGGTGATCAGCACCTTGCTGGTGCTCGTCGCGGGGATGCTCATCGCCATTTTCGTCGTCAAATTCGGCAACCTCGACGTCACCAGCGCCTATCTCGCCACCAGCCCCGGCGGCCTGAACGTGGTGGTCGGCCTTGCCGCCGACATGGGCCCCAACGCTCCCATCGTGCTCGCCTATCAAATGGTCCGGCTTTACACCATCATCCTTACGGTTCCCCTCGCCGCCCGGATTTTGCACAAATTCCTGAGCTGAAGCGGGAAAAACGGAAACGGAAGGGGCGTTTTGAAGGGCCTCTTCTGAAATGTCCGGAGCGCTTCCCGCGAGGATTCCAATGCAGGAAAACACAGGGAATCCCTTTCAGGTACATACCTTATGAAAGCGTGCCGGGGCGTCCGTTTTCCAGGCGCTTGGATGAGGGCATACGGAAACGTGTTCTCTCCCATCACAGGGCTCCGAAGCCTCTTGCAACAGTTATCTACTGATAGGAAAAAATCATGCGTGCCCTCTTCCGTTACCTGCTGGCGCTGGCGGCCTTGTTGGCGATCTGGCAGATCGGATCGCTGGCGCTCGGCGAATTTCTGCTGCCGCGTCCTCTGGACGTGCTGGCTTATTTCGGGGAAGCGCTCACCACAGGCGCATTCTGGCAACATGCCGGGGCCAGCGCCTGGCGGGTGCTCTCCGCCATGAGCCTCGCATGGCTGGTGGCTTTCCCGCTCGGGCTCATTCTGGGCCATGTCCGTTCCGTGGACAATACGTTGTCCCCGATGGTCTTTTTGACCTATCCTCTGCCCAAGATCGTGCTGCTCCCCCTGTTCCTGACCTTGTTCGGGCTCGGGGATCTGCCCCGCGTCCTGCTCATTGCCCTGACCACGGGCTACCAGATCCTCGTCGTCACGCGGGCCAGCGCGCAGGGGCTCGACAAAAAATATCTCGATTCCTTCCGCTCCCTCGGCGGGACGCCGCTGCAGATGCTGCGGCATGTGCTCATCCCCGCCGCCTTGCCCGACGCCATGACCGCGCTCAAGGTCGCCAGCGGCACGGCTGTGGCGGTGCTGTTCATGGCGGAGTCCTTCGCCACGCGGCGCGGCCTTGGCTTTTTGATCATGGATGCGTGGGGACGGGGGGATCAGCTTGAGATGTTTACGGGCATCCTCGCCATGAGCCTGCTGGGGGTGGCCCTCTACGAATTGTGCAATGTGCTCGAAACGCGCAGTTGCCGCTGGCGGAACTTCCACATGGCGGGGAAACGCTGATGATGCCCGCGGAAATGCTCTGCGTGGCGGCTGGCGGGGCGCTTGGCGCGCTGTGCCGCCACGGTGTTTCGCTCTGGTGCGCCGACCGCTTCGGCAAAGCCTTCCCCTGCGGGACGCTGCTCGTCAACGTCTCCGGTTCGCTGCTCATGGGCCTGCTGGCCGGATGCTGGCAGCGATGGGGAACGCCTTCCGCGTTCGCGCTGTTCGCAGGGGCTGGATTCCTCGGCGCGCTGACCACCTTCTCCACCTTCTCAATGGATACCCTCGCCGCTTTCCATGCCGGGCATCCCGCCAAGGCAATGCTCAACATCGGGCTGAATACAACGTTATGCCTCACCGCCACGGCTGCGGCCTATTTTCTCATTGTCCCGTAACCGGAATCACGCCATGATCTTCTCCAGAAATGCCCTTGCCGTCATGCTCGGGGGCGGCGCAGGCGCGGTCTGCCGCGTCATGACGGGCTTCGCCGTGATGGAGAAACTGCCATCCGGATTTCCGCTGGGCGTATTGTGCGTCAACGTGCTCGGCGGGTTCCTGATGGGCCTGCTTCAAGGCTGGATGCGGCGCACGGGCAACACGTTCGCCACGGGTTATTGCCTGCTCGGGACGGGCTTTTTGGGGGGCTTTACCACGTTTTCGACCTTCTCGCTCGACACGTTTCTGCTCTATCGCTCCGGCGATGCATCCTTGGCCGCGCTGAACATAGCCCTTAACATGGTGTTGTGCCTCTGCGCGGTCTGGGGAGGATACGCCCTGCTCGCCCCCCGCCCGGAACGCCCCACCGCGCCCTCTTGAGAAGGATTTCTATACTCTTCCGGCCTTTTCTGATAGAAACTCCCCGTGTATCCCGGAATTCCTCCCGGAAAGGAAACGATATGCGTACTCTGCTGATGCTGCCCCTGCTCCTTCTGCCCTTTACGGCGCAAGCCGCGTCCCTGCTTCCGGGCGGAGACTATCCCGCCCCCGACTGCCGCTCCCCGCTGCGGCCTCTGCCCGGCGACAGCCCGATGGACTGGAGGATGTACCGCTCCGACATGGAAGCCTATCGCCAGTGCGTGGAGGCGTATCTCGCCACTGCCCGGCAAGATGCGGAGCGTATCCGCAAACGGATGGAAAAAGCCGTGCGCGAGTACAATGAAGAGTCAGGGAATCTGTAACAGTACCATCCCACCTCATGCGCACCTGACGTATGGCGGCCCGCTCCGACGTGGGGCGATCAACGCTGAAAGGCGTTCCTCCTTTTCCGAAGCGCCCCGCATATAAGGACCCACCGATTCCAATCTGTTTGATATCTACTCCGAAGCCTTACGGACGGCGCTGCGCCATCCCGCCGAGGCCGGAGAGCCGTTCCCGCGCGACGCTTTGTTCCGCAGCCGGCCCCCTTTATGCAGCAAACCGACCCGCCGTCATACGGCGAGGAGTTTTCCATGACACGAGTGCTTGCCTGTTTGGCCATCGGAGCTTGGGTTTTCCTGCTCTGGCCTTTTCCGATCACGACGTTTATGGCCACGTGCATGGCCTGCGTCACCTATCCGGCATACCGCAAGCTGCACCGGAAAATGTCTCCCTCGTGGGCCATGACAACATACACCGTGGGCCTCGCGGCCATCACGATCTTGCCGATCGCCACCGTGGTGTCGCTGGTGACGCCGCAAGCCGTCGCAGGGCTCAAAATTCTCGACGGCCTGCGCGACTCCGGCTGGATACACAGCCCGGAAGCCCAGGCGTGGTTCGCTTCCGTGGACGCATGGCTCAAAAACCTCCCCGGGCTTGAGGGCGGGCTGGATCAGCTTGCCAGTACCGCGGCGGGCCTTGCCGGGACGGCGGCCCGGACCGTGCTTGCGGGCGGCGTGGGCATTGCGGGCGGCGCGTTTCAGGCCGTGCTGGTGCTGTTCCTTTTTGTCATGATCACAATGATGTGCGTAACCCGTGCGGATCTTATCCACGAATTCGCCTGCCGCCTGACCCAGTGGCCCGCCGAAGTCATCGACCGTTTCGTTTCAACCATCCGTAAGGCCATCTTCGGCGTCTTGGTGGGAGTCGTGTTTGTCGCGCTCATTCAGGGGTTCCTTTGCGGTGTGGGCTTCGCCATCGCGGAAGTCCCCCAACCTGCGTTCTGGGGCCTCATTGCCGCGTTCGTGGCTCCCATCCCTTTTGTCGGCACGGCTCTCGTCTGGCTGCCGGTATGCATTTGGCTGTGGCTCACGGGGTCCACGGTGGCCTGCATCGGCCTTGCCATCTGGTGTGCGCTGGTCGTAGCCGGGGTGGACAACCTGCTTCGCCCCTTCTTCCTGAAGACGGGGATCGACGCGTCGGTCGTTACGCTGATCCTCTCCATCCTCTGCGGCCTCGCCGCGTTTGGGCCGGTAGGCGTCTTCGCGGGGCCGGTGCTCGTCGCCGTCGCCATTCAGGCCGGCAACGAGAGTACCCTCTGCCGCAAGCACTGAGCATGATGACGCCATAAATCCGAAAGGCGGGTATCCCCCGCCTTTTTCTTTGGCCGAACGCCACAGGCATTTATCGAAAATATATTGGAATATCATCTCAACTCATTGATGGCAGAGAGAAAACCTCTCTAACCATCCCTACAGGCTATTGTTCTCCATTCTCCTTATCATCATAAGAGCTATTCCATCCCCCGGAAACAACTGTTACCTGCGCGTACGGCTCAAACGTTCCAACGCGTCGCCTACCTTCAACAACTTACATATGTACAATAGATTACCCTAAAAAATAGCCATCGGAACACGCTTCCCCCATACCGCTTCCCCGCGCACCGGAAACCTTCGGAGGCAAGAGGGCTGGGAATAAACCTTTCTTCAAAACCGCCTCTCCCCTCCGTATCTCAATAAACTTATCACTCCCACTCTAAAGCAGTACAAATTTTTCATCTTCAATAAGTTCTTCATTTTGCACGGTTCGGCAATGAGAGAGGCCGAAACGGCTCCAATAAGCCAAAAAGTAAAGAAGTTTGTACCAAATCAAGGTATTTACAACCTTTTGCCTATGGCTATTATGAAGGAAACAGTTTGACCGAGACTGTCCCCACATATGGTATAAAGGAGTTTTTCACATGTTGCACAAATACAAGATGCTGCCACTCGTTGCTGTCATGCTCGTCATGTCATTGGTCTTTTCGGCACAGGCCGCGCCTGTGGTTCCCGACTTCGTCCCGCTGGTCCAGTCCGCCGGTAAGGCCGTCGTCAATATCAGCACCGAAAAGAAAGTCATGCAGCGGGGTGGTATGCCTTCCGAAATGTTCCGCGGGCTTCCCCCGGAATTTGAGCGTTTTTTTGAACAGTTCGAAGGCAACAGCCGCAATGCCAAGCCCCGTACGCAGCGCTCCCTCGGTACCGGCTTCCTCATTTCCTCCGACGGCTACATCGTGACCAACAACCACGTGGTTGCTGGCGCGGATACCGTTCTCGTCAACCTTCAGGGCAGCACCGGCAAGGAGCATTCCCTCAAGGCTCAGGTCATCGGGACTGACGAAGAAACCGACATCGCCCTGCTCAAGGTAAAGGCCGACGCGCCCCTGCCGTTCCTGAACTTCGGCAACTCCGACAAGATGGAAGTGGGCGAATGGGTCCTCGCCATCGGCAACCCCTTCGGCCTGGGGCACACGGTTACCGCGGGCATCCTGAGCGCCAAGGGCCGCAACATCCAGTCCGGGCCGTTTGACAACTTCCTCCAGACGGACGCCTCCATCAACCCCGGCAACAGCGGCGGCCCCCTGATCAACATGGAAGGCAAGGTTATCGGCATCAACACGGCTATCATCGCCAGCGGTCAGGGCATCGGCTTCGCCATCCCGAGCAGCATGGCCGAACGTATCGTCAACCAGCTCAAGCAGGACAAGAAGGTCAGCCGCGGCTGGATCGGCGTCACCATTCAGGACGTGGATGAAAACACCGCCAAGGCCCTCGGCCTGCCCGAAGCCACCGGCGCTCTCATCGGCTCCGTGATGCCCGACGAACCCGCCGCCAAGGGCGGTATGAAGGACGGCGACGTGGTCCTCGAAGTCAACGGCCAGAAGATCGACGACTCCAGCGCCCTGCTCCGCGCCATCGCTACGGAAGCGCCCGGTTCCAAGGTCAACATGGTTGTGTGGCGTGACGGCGAACGCAAGAACATCACCGTCCAGCTCGGCGAACGGAACCTCAAGGCCTCTTCCGGCAAGTCCGGCAGCGCCGTTGAACAGGATGCCCCGTCCATAGGCCTGTCCGTCCGGCCTCTGACCAAGGAAGAAGCCCGTACCGCCAACGTCAAGCCCGGCACCGGCCTCCTCATCGTGGGCGTCGAGCCCGGCAAGCTGGCCGCCGAAGCGGAACTCCGGGAAGGCGACATCATCCTGAGCGCCAACCTGAAGCCCATCAAGTCCGTGGAAGAGTTCAGCAAGATCATCCGTGAAGACGCCAAGAAGCGCGGGGTCGTCATGCTCCAGCTCCAGCGTCAGGGGCAGACCTTCTTCCGCTCGCTGGCTCTGAGCGATACGCCCGACGGTGCCAAGAAGTAAATAAACCGCACGTAAACGGATAACCAAGAGGGGGGCAACCCCCTCTTTTTTGTTCCAAGCCCAAGAGAGAGAGAGAGAGAGAGAGAGAGAGAGAGAGAGACTCGTCCCACGGAAAAAGGATCAAGTGCCGATAAAAAAGAGCGCCTTCCGGCTCAATAAGAGAGCGCCGGACCAGCCTTGCCTTTTCCGCAGGAATGACTATACTTCATCCTACGCGAATGGGGACTTCGTTGTACGGAGTTCCACGTCTGCCTATCCCTTTGGGGGCGCATTGGTTTCGACGGGGATGTTGAAGCCGAAGTGGCAGGCCGAGGCGCCGCTGGCCTCGTTAAAAGCGGCACCATAGTAATTGGCAACGATTACGAATACGCTTACGCTGCTTAATTAAGCGGCACACCGAACCGGCTCACGCCCGATAAGCTGGCAAGGTGTAAAACTATCGGGCTGGCGTGGCGTTGTGTTTGCCGGGCGACGCGCGAGACTTTACGGTGAACTGGCCGACGGACGCCCTGATTGGGGGCCAAGCCTGAGGCGAGATATGATACCCAACCTAAGCCTGTAGATGCTTCGCGTGAATCTTTCTCGGACGGGGGTTCGATTCCCCCCGCCTCCACCATTCAAAAAATTTGCTGCCCAACGTGGTCCAATGAAGGCCGGAATCTCTCCAACACGAAGAGGTTCCGGCCTTTCTTGTATCTTTTGGCGTTAAAAACATCCCATTATCATCAAAAACGAAGACGACCGCCAAGCCTCTCCTCCCTCCCGAACTCTCGTATTCGGTATTCCACGACTGCCCTTTTTGCTGGATGCCCGACCAGAGATTGATTCAGCCTCTAAGAAGACAAGCCGCGGGATACAGCTGCATCCCGGCTTGTCTGTGATAAAGGAACTTTCCTCTCGCTATCAGGCAATACTCCCTCTTACCCCAAAATGACGGACAGGGAGTCGATAACGCCAAAAATGTTTGAAAGAGGAAGGATGGGGAGTCCGGGGAAGGGAGGGGAACATTTTCTATAGAAGTTTTCCCCTCCCTTCCCCGGTTGCCTCATACTCTCAAAATTACAGGGTCAATCCGCGATCCATGCGGGCGAGCGTCTCGTCCTTGCCGATGGCGAGCATAAACTCGGGCAAGCCGGGACCGCCAATCACACCGGTGATCGCCACGCGCACAGGCTGCGCGACCATCTTGAACTTCACGCCGAGGCTTTCCACGTACGAATGGATCACGTGCTCGATGCTTTCCTTGTCAAAAGAAGGAAGCGCCGCAAGCTGATCACGGATGACCTTCACGTGCTCCTTGCCTTCGTCCGTCAGCCACTTGGCAACGCCCGCTTCGTCATAAGGCAGATCGGCGGACTTGTAGAGCAGCTGGGCAATGCCGTCGGCAAGCTCGATAAGGTTCTTTGCCCGTTCGCGGTACAGGGGAACCAGCGGTTCAATGGAAGCTTCCGTCGCGTCCGTGAATCCTTTCTGATGAATGAAAGGCAGGACCAGACGGGCCAGGTCGTCAAGCGGCGTCTCCCGCAGGTAATGGGCGTTGAACCACAGGAGCTTGTCGGGATCGAAAGCGGAAGCGGAACTGTTCAGGTTCTTTCCATCAAAAAGATCAATGAGTTCCTGCATGGAGAACAGTTCCTGATCCCCGTGCGACCAGCCGAGGCGGACGAGGCAGTTGACCAGCGCGTGCGGCAGGAGGCCGTCATTCTGGTACTCCACCACGGAACGCGCTCCGTGACGCTTGGAAAGCTTCTGGCGGTCCTTGCCGAGGATCATGGGCACGTGACCGAACACGGGCAGTTCCCACCCGAGCGCCTGATAGATGAGGATCTGCTTCGGCGTGTTGGAAACGTGGTCGTCGCCGCGAATGACGTGGGTAATCCCCATGTCGTGGTCGTCCACCACCACCGCCATATTGTAGGTGGGCATACCATCACTACGGCGCAGGATCATGTCGTCGAGCTCGGAAATGTCCGTGGCGATATGCCCTTTCACCATGTCGTCGAACACCACACGGCCTTCGGTGGGAATCTTCAGGCGCACGACGCGGCCGGGCCCGGCATCGAGGCCGCGCTCGCGGCAACGGCCGTCGTAGCGGGGCTTTTCACCTTTGGCGCGGGCGGCTTCACGCATGGCTTCCACTTCTTCGGGCGTGCAGGAGCACCAATAGGCATGACCGCTCTCAATCATCTTGTCGATGACTTCATTATAGCGGTCCGTGCGCTGCGTCTGATAGGTCAGCTCGCCATCCCAATCCAGCCCAAGCCAGCGCATGGAGGCCAGAATCGCGTCCGTGTACTCCTGTTTCGAGCGCTCGGTGTCCGTGTCCTCGATACGCAGACGGAATTCACCGCCGTAGTGACGCGCAAGAAGCCAACAGAACAAAGCGGTGCGGGCGCCGCCGATATGCAGATGCCCGGTCGGACTCGGCGCGAACCGGGTGATAATCTTAGACATGAAAGACTCCTGAAAAAATCAGCGTTGAGGTTTTTGTTCCGGCTGCCAAAGCAGTTCAACGGCCCCCGTCTTGGCGTCCTTACGTGGAGACGCGGGACGGCGGCAGGCGACAAGCGCCCCGGAGGGGATGTCCCCGGCTGCGGGGATAATGGCGAACCCGTCTTCCGTACAGGCATAGCGGGCATGTCCCATGCCGGGGACGGGGAAGGACTCGGACAGGATACGGGCAACGACCCCATTGGGGGCCATCGCCGGAAAAAGAGCTGTTTTGGCGATGGGAGCGGCCTCCGATTCAGGCCGAAGCTGCATGAACGACAAGCTCAGCGAATCCTTGGGCAGCTTGGCATAACGGGCCAGATCCGCCAGCCATGCCGGGGCCACAGCAAGCTGCGACGCGTGGCACCAGCGACGCTCGCGCGTCTCCAACAGCGGACACGGACCAAGATGCGGACAAGGAGCCACAGGCGTCAGCCCCTCCTCCAACGCCGTTTCCCGGAGCTTCGCGGTAAGCGTGCCGCCGAGCCGCGTGCCGGGCTCAACGAACAGCGCCGTGCCTTCAGGATGTAGCGTCCGCCCCACGGCGACGGCGAGATCCGCCATGCGTTCATCGACGCTGACGCCCGGCTTGTCCTTCAATTCGTTGAGCACATTGCCCGCCATGAGCAGATACGGGGAGCGCAACTCGTGGAATGACTGCATCAGCGGCGAACGCACCAGACGGATCGTCCAGTTCAGCGGTTCACCGGAGAGTTTCGCCATGTGTTCCAGTATGGAGCGCCCCATTTCCATGGGACGGGGAACCGTATCCACGCAGACCAGCGTCAGCGGCACAGCCCGCCAGTCGGGACGGGACAGCCACAAAGCAATAGGCAGGGTCAGCGGCCCGCTTCCGAGGTCGGCGATGGTCACCGGCGTTTCGGCGTCGCAAACGGGGACGGGCAAATCCAAACCCGGCAAGAGGCCGGTCAGCCGCACAAGATTCCACGGCAAAAAATAACGCAGATATGCCGACACATACCGGGGCGCGCTCCAGTAGGAACGCCCAAGCCCACCGCGCTCATAGGTGAGCATGGCGGACAGGTCACGGATGGCCTCCGGCAAATCGGCGCGGTGGTTGCGGGACAGCGGCATCACCGCATCCAGCGCCTTGGGGAGCTGCGCCAGCGCGTTGCGGCAAAAAGCGTCCAGCGGAGAAAACAACGGGCGGCACATCGGATGCCCTGCCGCGTGCTTGATCGGCGCGGGCATGGGCCTTACCGGGCCGTCGGCACGCGGCGCATCAGGCTTGCGGAAGCCCGCACGCGGCCCACCGGGGCGGCGTTCTCCGGGACCGTTCTTCGGATTGTTTCCGGAACGCCCCTGCCCTGCATGGCTGTTCCGGGCGGGACGTTCCTGATCGGCGCGACTGTCCTGCCGGGGTGCGGGGCGCTTTTCCGCCGGGCCACGGGACGGGGAACGCGGGGCCCCCTTTTCGGAAGTCCCCGCGTTGTTTCTACGTTTAGGGGAGGATGACTGGCTCACGATGCCGCACGCGCCTCAAGAGCGGCCACGGCCGGCAGGGTTTTGCCTTCCAGCACTTCGAGGAACGCGCCGCCCGCCGTGGAAATATAATCCACCTGACTGGCGTAGCCGTACTTCTCGAGGGCCGCGATACTGTCACCGCCTCCGGTAACCGTATAGGCGGACGTTTCCGCAACGGCCTTGGCGATGGCTTCCGTTCCCTTGCCGAACTGGTCGATTTCAAACGCGCCCACAGGACCGTTCCAAACCACGGTGCCCGCCTCGGCGATGATCTGGGCGTACATTGCGGCGGTGGCGGGGCCGATATCGAGGATCATGTCGTCAGGGCGCACGTCCTCGACCTTGAGCACGGTCGCCGGAGCGTGTTCTTCCAGCGCCGGGCCGACAACGACGTCGACGGGCAGCGGGATGGCCGCGCCGCGCCCTTTGGCCTCTTCCATGATCTTGGCGGCGGACTCCACCAGATCCGGCTCATACAGGGACTTGCCCACTTCGTATCCGGCGGCCTTCAGGAAGGTATTGGCGATGCCGCCACCCACGATAAGCTTGTCCACGCGCTTGGAAAGATTGTTCAGGACTTCAAGTTTGGTCGAAACCTTGGAGCCGCCGATGATGGCGAGCAGCGGATGCTTGGGCGCATGGAGGATACGGGTTACGGCTTCGAGTTCGGCGGCCATGAGCAGGCCCACGCAGGCGACCTTGGCGAAACGGATGGCCCCTTCGGTGGAAGCCTGCGCGCGGTGCGCCGTGGCGAACGCATCCATGACGTACACGTCGCCGAGCGCGGCCAGCTTGCGGGCCACTTCCTCATTATTCTTCTTTTCGCCCTTGTTGAAGCGCACGTTCTCGCACAGGACGCATTCGCCGGGCTTTACGCTGACGCCGTCCAGATAGTCCTTCTCAAGCCTGACCGGAACGCCGAGCAGTTCCTCAAGGCGTTTGGCCACGGGAGCCAGCGAAGCTTCTTCGGAGTAAACGCCTTCTTCGGGACGGCCAAGGTGCGAGAGCACGATGATGCCGGCGCCTTTATCCAGCGCGAACCTCAAGGACGGAATGGCCGCCCGGATGCGCTTGTCGCTGGTGATTTTCCCTTCCTTGACCGGGACATTGAGGTCTTCACGAAAAACAACGGTCTTCCCTTGCAGATCAAGGTCGGACATGAGACGTACGTTCATTGTTCTCCTCCTAAAAAAGAGGTTGCGCTACAGGGTATCGAATACGGAGGCAATGCCACAAAACGCGGCTTCTTGCAAACGGACGGCGCTTATCCGAAAACCATATGCCGCATGTACAGGGCCGTAAAATCGGGACGGGCCGCCAGATCCACAAGCGTACACCCGGAACTCCAGCGGACCAGCCTCTCCCGCAGTTCCGGGCGCGTCAGCAGAAGCGCCGCCCCGCGCAGGGAGGTGTTGCCCTCCGCCACAGTGCGCGCCTGCAGGCCCTGCGGCAGAAAGCCCAGCCGCTCCAGTGCGGTTTCCGGCATGTGTTCCCCGAGCGCACCGCCGAGGCAAACCCGCGCGAGCGCCCTGCTCTCCAGCCCGGACGCCGCCAGCAGGCTTTCCAAAGCCAGCGAAAACGCGGCCTTGACCTTGAGGATTTCCTCCACGTCGGCCCCGGCAAGCTCCATGCCGCCGGGCAACGGCAGGCTCCAGCCAGCGGCCCCGCGTTCGACGGTCCCGAGCAGGCGGGCGGCCAGAGGTGAAACAGAAGCCGACGCAAGGCGACCCGTGGCGTCGAGGAAACCTGTCCGCAACAGCGCATCCAGCAGCGACAAATAGCCCGTGCCGCAAATCCATTTCGGTTCCGTGTTGCCGATGACCACGGGAGACAGGCCGAACGGACCGAGCCGGAATCCCGAGACGCTGCCCGTATCCGCCACCCCGCCGTAGCGGAGCCCGATGCCTTCCAGCGACGGGCCGAGCGGAACGCTGGCAATGAAGGAGCGTTCCTTATCCAGAGCGAGCACGAATTCGCCGTTCGTCCCCATGTCCGCAAGCAGAAAAGGAAATTCCGGCGGTTCCCCGTACAGGAGGGCCGCCATGCCCGCGCTGATGTCCCCGCCCACGAACGGGGCGGGCTGCGGGGGGATCCACGCCGGAGGCAGACCGGGCAGCTCCGCCGTGCGGCCTCCCGGCTCCGTCAGCCGGTACGGGGCGGCACACAATCCGGCCACATCTTCATTCAACAGGATGGAGGTCATGGCGGTATTCCCCGCGATGCACAGTTCCGCCACCGGGACGCCCACGTCCGAGACAACGCGTTGCAGGAAGCGGAGCACGAGATGCCCCAGCCGTTCCCGGCCCTCCTGATTCCGGGCGGCGGCAAGGCGCGACACCACATCGCTCCCCGCGCCCATCTGCGGATTGAGGGCCTGCCCGGACGCAGCCTCATGCCCCGTGCCGTCGAGGAGCCGCCAATGGATGGATGTCGTCCCCAGATCCACGGCCAGCCGGAACGGGCCCGCATCCGGCCTTATGTCCATCCGTTTCCGTTTTTCGGACGGCGGAGGAGGCAACTCAACAACCATACCCGCAACGGCGGCATGGCGGCAGGCCAGCCGCCAGCCGCCGCGCACGGCCTCCGCGCCGAGGATGGCGCTATCCGCGTCGCACGGCTCGGGCGTCCCTTCAAGAAACCGTACCCGGCACGCCCCGCAGCGCCCGAGCCCCGAACACAGCGCGGGCGGGGACAGTTCGCCGGACAGCCAGATCGTCTGGGCAAGCGTCTGCCCCGCTTCCACAGGAAGGATGTGGTTGAGGCCGGATGAATCCACGACACGCACGCCTTGAGCCGCATGGACGGCATCCACGACTACGGCGGCATCCGAATCCACGGCATGTATGCCGCCAGCCGCCCCGGGCTTCCGTCCGCTCACATCCAAAGGCGCACCCGCCATGCCCGCGCCATCAGCCATCGGCATTCTCCCGTTTGCGCTTCGCCATATGCATGGCGAGGGCCTGACAACGCATCGCCCGGAGCCGCCTTCCGGACTCCTTGCCCCTGTCCCGCCATTCCGGAGGCAGTGAAATCCTGAGCAGCACAGCAAGATCGTCATTGACGACAGGACGCAGCGAACGCCCGCTGTCGGCTTCGGCCAGTTTCCAGAACGGCCCGTCCAGCTCGGCATTGTGGACCTGCATCAGCAGATCGCAACGGGTTCCTGCCCGCAGCATTTCATAGATACCGGCTTTCATGTGCAGCTGCGACGACAGCACGCCCGCCGCGCCGTAACGCGCGGGCAAGGCGAGGCGCTTGGCGACATGCTCGGCGGGTTCGGCCCCGCGCAGCTCGTGCCCGTAGTGGTGCGGCAGCAAGGCCGGGTCCGTGCCGATCTTGCCGAGATCATGGCACAGGGCCATCCAGACGCACAGGGGATCGCCCGCCACCGCATCCATCACGTCCATCAGATGTGCCATCACCGAACCTGAATGGTACGCCACGGGGCCCGCCGGAATATCCATCGAAGTTTCCAGCTCCCGGAACCACGGGGAAAGGCAGTTCCCTTCCGCCAGCACGGACAGCCAGCGCGACGGCTTCGGCGAGGCCAGCGCCTTCATGAGTTCGCGCCCCACGCGTTCGGCGGGAATGCGCCCAAGCAAGCCCTCCCCCGCCACGGCGCGCATCTGCGCCACCGCCTCGGGATGAACCGTGAACGACGGCAATTCGCAAGCCATGCGGGCCAGCCGGAACACCCGCACGGGCTCATCCCGGAAACTCGTCGGCGAAGCGGGCCGCAGGATGCCTTCCCGCAGATCCGAAAGCGCATCGGGATGCCCGAGAAGGTTGCCGTCCCGATCCTCGGCCAGCGCGTTGATGGTCAGATCGCGGCGGCGCATGTCCTCTTCCAGCGTCCCCTCAAGCGGCATAAATTCCTGACCGCGCAACAAAAAGACCGAAACGCTCTTCCCGACCTTGCGGGCCTCGGGATTCCGCTGTAGAAACGTGGCTTCGTCCGCGTCAAACGCGAAATCATATTCCCGAGGCGTCCGCCCCAGCAGGCGGTCCCGAACGGCCCCACCCACCAGATAGACCGGTATCCGGCCCGTTTCCGGCCAATTTTCGATTGCCATGACACACGACTCCACTTTTCGTCTCAACGGCACGGTGCGGCTTCTGCACGAAGGCGTCCACTCCGAACGCCCTCCGCACGACCGCCTTGCCGATCCGTTTCCGGCTGATCACGCGGCCGGCTCCGCCCTCTGGAACGGGCTTCCCGAAGCGGCGTTCACCATGCCGGGCACAAGCACGGCCTGCCCGTATCTCGAACAATTCTTCACTGCGCCGGTTTCCCAGACGGGAAACACTCCCGAAACGGCCAGCGTACCGGCGCCAGTGTATCTGTGCGGCTCCGCCACTTCAAGTATGGATGTCGCCCGGGCCCTCGCCGCGCACGGGCAGCTTCCCGTCTGGGGGAGCGTGCTCGCCCTGAGCCAGCGCAGCGGCCGGGGGCAGCTCGGGCGCAACTGGGTTTCGCCAGAAGGCAACGTCTACGCGGCGCTCCGCCTGCCCCAGCGCCACCCGTTCACGGGCACGGCCGCGGCCCCCGCCGTGGGCGGGCTCATCGCCGAAGCGCTGACCCACATGGGTTTCGACGTTCATATGAAATGGCCCAACGACTTGCTGCGGCGCGAGGAACAGGAGGAAGGCCCCCGGCTGGTGCAAGGTCGGCGGCATTCTTCTGGAGGAACGCCCCCTGCCCCCGCATAGGGAAACGCCCGCCGAAAACCTGCTTGTCGCCGGGATCGGCCTGAACCTCGTATCCTCCCCCCCCGGCCGCCCTCATGCGGGCGCAGCGCGCCGTTCCGGCCGGGCTCCTCTCTTCTGCAACAAAATCCAATGTCTCGCCGCTTTCCGTTGCGGGACTGTGGATGCGACTTGTGAGCCGTATCTTTTTCTGTTATGTCGAAGAGATTGACGCCAAGGGGAAAACCGCGTGGCGTTCACTTGCTGAACGCCACCTCGCCTTCCTCGGGCAAACGGTCCTTCTGACGGACGGCCCCGACGAACAGGAACGCCACACAGGCATTCTTGAAGGGCTGGACGATTTCGGCGGGTTGCGCCTGCGAAATCGTAAGGGAACAAACAGTTTCCTTTCCGGGAGCCTTCGGTTGGACCGCCCTCCCATGCAGCCGTGACGCGAAGCGCCATGCGCGGCGCCGGGAACGGCCTTCCGCAGCGGTGCGGAGGCGGATCACAGGTGTCCCCGATGCCGTTTCGGGGTGCGTCCTGAACAAGACCGGCTCTTGCCGGGTCTAAACATTTCTTTATTGAAAAGGTTGAAAGCATGGCCGCCAAGACGTTTGAACAGGTACTGGACGAAGTTCGGGGCAAGCCCATACTCGTAGCCAACCGGGGCATTCCGGCACGTCGAATCTGCCGGGCCATCCGTGAACGCTTCGCCGCAGTGCCCGTAATGACCGCCACCGACATCGACAAGGCCGCGCCGGCCGCTTCGTCCGCGCAGGAACTGCTCCTGCTCGGTTCCGATCCTCGCGCGTACCTTGATCTCGATCTCATCATCGCCAAGGCGAAGCAGCGCGGTATCATCGCCATCCATCCCGGCTGGGGCTTCGCGTCGGAAGACGAGCGGTTCCCCCAGAAATGCGAAGAGGCGGGCATCACCTTCATCGGCTCCAAAGCCGACTCCATGAACCTGCTCGGCAACAAGGTGCAGGTCCGCAAGATCGCCAAGCGGCTCGGCATCCCCGTGGTGCCCGGCTCGGAAGGCGCGGTCGACGTGCCCGCCGCACGCAAGGTCGTCGACGAAATCACCCTCCCCATCATGCTGAAGGCTGAGGGCGGCGGAGGCGGGCGCGGCATTTTCCTTGTTCGTGAAAAAAGCGAACTGGAAGATGCCTTTTTTAAGGCCTCCGCCATGGCGCAGGCGTCCTTCGGCAACCCCCGCCTGTACGTGGAAAAGTACCTCGAACAGGTCCGCCACATCGAAATCCAGGTCATCGCCGACCAGCATGGCAACGTGTTCGCCTTTGACGAACGCGACTGCTCCGTGCAGCGCAACCACCAGAAGCTCGTGGAAATCACCCCGTCCCCGTGGGCGGGCATCACGCCCGAGCTGCGCGAACGCCTGAAGGAATACTCCCGTATGCTGGTCCGCGAGGTGGGTTATTACTCCCTCGCCACGGTGGAGTTCCTCGTCACCCCGCAGGGTGAACCCTACCTCATCGAAGTGAACACCCGCCTTCAGGTGGAACACGGCATCACCGAAAGCCGTTACGGCGTCGACCTCGTCGAAGAGCAGATCGCCGTGGCCTTCGGCGCGAAGCTGCGCCTGACCGAAGAAAACACCAAGCCGTCCCACTTCGCCATGCAGGTCCGCATCAACTGCGAAGACCCGCAGAACAACTTCGCCCCGAACTCCGGCCTGATTACCCGCTACGTGTCGCCCGGCGGCCCCGGCGTGCGCATCGACTCCAACCTTTCCGCCGGGTACGAGTTCCCCCCGAACTACGACTCCGCCGGTTCGCTTCTCATCGCCTATGGCCGCGACTGGCAGAAAGTGCTCGGCATCATGGACCGCGCCCTGACCGAATACATGGTCGGCGGCGTGAAGACCACGATCCCCTTCTATCGTCAGGTCCTCAAGCACCCGGCCTTCCGGGCGGGCATGTTCGACACGGGCTTCATCCCGTCCGCGCCCGAGCTCATGATATACGCCGACCTCGCGCCGGAAAGCGAACGCCTCGCCAAGCTCATCGCGGAAATCTCGGCCAAGGGCTACAACCCCTTCGTCCAGCTCGGCGAATACCGTTCCCACACCACGCCCCGCCTGCCGCGTCAGGATGTGGTGCTCCCTGCCATCCCCTCCAAAGTACGCAAAGAGCCCTCTCCCTATCCGCACGGCGACCGCGTGGCCCTGCTCGATTACGTCCGCGACAGCGGCCGTGTCCACTTCACGGACACGACCACCCGCGACAGCACCCAGTCCAACAGCGGCAACCGCTTCCGCCTCGCCGAAGACCGCCTCGTGGGGCCCTACCTGGACAACTGCGGCTTTTTCTCCCTTGAGAACGGCGGCGGCGCGCACTTCCACGTCGCCATGATGGCGAACATGACCTACCCCTTCACCGAGGCGAAGGAATGGAACAAGTTCGCCCCGAAGACCCTCAAGCAGATCCTGATCCGCTCGACCAACGTGCTCGGCTACAGCCCGCAGCCCAAGAACCTCATGCGCCTGACCGGCGAAATGATCTGCGACAACTTCCAGATCATCCGCTGCTTCGACTTCCTGAACCACATCGACAACATGCGTCCCTTCGCCGAAGTCGCGTTGAGCCGCAGGGACGTGGTCTTCGAACCCGCCATTTCCATGTCGTGGGCCAACGGCTTTGACGTTGCTCACTACCTTGGCGTGGCCGAGAACGTCCTCTCCGTGTGCGGCGATGTGGCCGGCATGAGCGAAAAGGAAGTCTCCCGCCATATCATCCTTGGCCTCAAGGACATGGCCGGCGTATGCCCGCCCCGCTTCATGACCGAAGTGGTCACGGCGCTGCGCAAACGGTGGCCCGAGCTGGTGCTGCACTACCACCGCCATATGACGGACGGCCTGTTCGTTCCCTCCGTGGGCGCGGCTGCCAAGGCTGGCGTCCAGATCGTGGATACGAACCTCGGCGCGTGCGTCCGCAGCTACGGCCAGGGCGACACCCTCGCCACCGCTGCCTACATGGAAGGCGAACTCGGCCTCAAGACCGCCATGAACAAGGATATGGTGCGCGACGCCAACTTCGTGCTCAAGCAGGTCATCCCCTACTACGACCGCTATTGCGCTCCGTACTTCCAGGGCATCGACAACGACGTGACCGAACACGCCATGCCCGGCGGCGCGACCTCCTCGTCGCAGGAAGGCGCGCTCAAGCAGGGCTACATCCACCTGCTGCCCTACATGCTCAAGTTCCTTGCCGGGACCCGCAAGCTCGTCCGTTACCATGACGTGACCCCCGGTTCCCAGATCACATGGAACACCGCGTTCCTCGCCGTGACCGGCGCGTACAAGCGCGGCGGCGAAGAAGAGGTCAAATACCTGCTCGGCGTGCTTGATCGCGTCAACGACGTGCCCGACGAAGCCGAACTCAGCGAAGGCACCCGCGCGGCCCGCCTCGCCCTCTATCAGGATTGCAACGACGCGTTCCGCAACCTCCTTTTGGGCAAATTCGGCAAGCTGCCTCTGGGCTTCCCGCCGGATTGGGTGTATGAGAGCGCGTTCGGCAACGCATGGAAGCAGGCCATTGCCGACCGGACCACGCATTCGCCGCTGGAAAAGCTCACCGACATGGACATTGAGGCTGAGCGCAAGGCGTTCCGCGACATCATCAAGCGCGAACCCACGGAAGAAGAAATGGTCATGTACCTGAACCATCCCGGCGACGCCGTGAAGACGGTTCAGTTCCGTGCCAAATACGGCGATCCCAACCGGCTGCCGCTGCCCGTCTGGTTTGAAGGCTGCTCCGTCGGCGAGGAAATCAACTTTGTGGATACGTCCGGCAAGCCGCACCAGTTCCTGCTGGTGAGCATGTCCCCGGCCAACGATGCGGGCGAATCCATGGTCCGCTTCGTGCTTGACTCGGAAATCTTCAGCCAGCTCATCAAGGTCGCCCCGCCCAAGAACGGCGGCGCCGGGGGCGCGGTGATGGCCGATCCTACGGACAAGTATCAGGTCGGCGCGCCGAGCAACGGCGACCTCTGGGTGATGTACGTCCATCCCGGCGACATCGTCGAGGAGGGCGAAGAACTGTTCAACGTGTCCATCATGAAGCAGGAAAAAGCCGTTCTGGCTCCTGTGGCCGGCATCGTCAAGCGTGTGCTCAAGACCGCCGACTACAAGGAAACCAGGAAGATGGAAACCGTCCGCGAAGGCGAGCTCATCGTGGAGCTCGGGCCGGTTCCGCGCATCTGCACCAACGAGGCGTGCAGTCGTCCGTTGCCCATGAATGACATCGAGTTCTGTCCCTACTGCGGGGAACGGCTCAGCCGGATCTAAGGGACATCAACCGATACGAAGAGAGAGCCTGGGAGGCAATCCTCATGACGAAAACTCCTTCCGCAACCAAAAACCGACAAGACGAGGTTCCGGTGGAAGATCTTCTCAAGCGCTTGGTCCTGACCGGCGCGGACATCGTGCGGATCGGCGAGGACGCCGAGCTGCTGGTGGGTGGCAAAAACTACAACACGGCACTGATCAGCCGGGTTGAAGGCGTTCGCATTCCTCAGTTCCGCGCCATTTCGTCCGTGGCGTTCCACATCGTACTCGACGAATGCAAGGTGTGCGCGGCGCTGATCCGTTCCATGGTCGACGAAGCCTATAACCGCATCGATTGGGCTTCCCCCGAAGTCACCAAGGATCACGAGTTCCTGCCGAAATTCGTGCGTTCCGTCGCAGCCGAGATCCGCAAGGCTTCCGAAGCCGATCCGGAACTGCCGCATATCCGCCTGCGCACGTTCGTCAACAACGTGGTCGACGGCTTCGCCTCCTCGCAGGAAGGCATCGACCAGCTCCGCAAGCGTTCCGTCATGGTGCAGGCCGCCATCCTGTCCTGCCCCCTGCCCGAACGCGTCGACAAGGCCGTCCGTTCCGCCTACCGCGACATCTGCGCCGAAGCGCAGGAAAGCGACGTGCCCGTGGCCGTGCGTTCCTCCGCCGCCGGTGAGGACTCCCGCAAGAAAGCCTTCGCGGGCCTTCAGGACACCTTCCTGAACATGGTCGGCGACGACGCAGTGGCCACCGCGTACCTGTGGGACTGCGCCTCGGCCTATAACCTGCGCTCCATGATTTACCGCCGGGAAGCCATCCTCGATGCTCTGACCCAGTCCGAAACCACGGGCCAGGAAGAGCTTGCCGCGCAGGCGAAGAAGGAATGGTCCATCGAAAACACGTCCCTTTCCGTGTGCATCATGCGCATGATCAATCCGGTGGTGTCCGGTACGGCGTTCAGCGCCGACACCGCCACGGGTTGCCGCGGGACCGTCCGCAAGGACCTCGTGAGCATCGACACCAGCTACGGTCTCGGTGAAGCCGTGGTGGGCGGCCGCGTGACGCCCGACAAGCTGTATGTCTACCAGAAGGACGACGGCAGCGAAGTCGTGATCCGCTTCATGGGCAGCAAAACCATGAAGATCGTCTATGACGAAAACGGCGGCACCAAGGAAGTGCCCGTTCCGGAACGCGAGTGTATGCTCTGGGCCCTGACCCCCACGCAGGCCGAGCAGGTCGCCAAGGGCGTGCGCGCCGTGAGCAAGGCCTACGACGGCATGATCATGGACACCGAGTTCTGCATCGACTCCAAGGGGATGCTGTGGTTCGTGCAGGCGCGCCCCGAAACACGCTGGAATGAAGAACTGGCCCTGCATCCCCACACCATCTTCATGCGCCGCCGCGAAGTGGAGCCCAAGGCCGCCGCTGCCGCCGAGATATTGTTGACCGGTAACGGGGCCTCCCGTGGTGCCGGACAGGGTAAGGTCCGCTTCCTCCGCTCCGCGCTGGAACTGAACCGCGTGGGTAAGGGCGAAATCCTCGCCGCCGAACGTACCGACCCCGATATGGTTCCCGGTATGCGCGTGGCCTCCGCCATCCTCGCCGACGTGGGCGGCGACACCAGCCACGCGGCCATCACCTCCCGCGAACTCGGCATCGCCGCGGTCATCGGCATCCAGAACCCCACGGCCCTTCAGGCTCTGGACGGTCTGGACGTCACCGTCGACGGCACCCGTGGGCGCGTGTACCGCGGCCTGCTCCCGCTGCATGAAGTCGGCGGCGAAATGGACGTGGAAGCCCTGCCCCAGACGAAAACCCGAGTCGGCCTCGTGCTCGCGGACATCGGGCAGGCCCTGTTCCTGTCCCGCCTCCGCAACGTGCCGGACTTTGAAGTGGGCCTGCTGCGCGCCGAATTCATGCTCGGCAACGTGGGCGTGCACCCCGCCGCGCTGGAAGCCTTCGACAACGGCGAACTGGAACGCCTCGTCCAGAAGAAGATCGGCGAACTGGACTCCAAGTTGCGCAAGACCATCCGCGAACAGCTTGACGCTGGCCTCGTGTCGTTGGATCTCCGCCTCCGCGAACACGTCGGCAACATCACCGGCTTCGCGGAAGAACTGGAAAAGCTCGGCAAAAAGGACGACCTCCGCAATCCCGACGAAATCATGGCCGTGTATCGGCGTATGCGCGAAGTTGAAAAGCTGCTGGACGAATACACCGAACGTGCCGCGCGCTTCTACAGCACGCTGGAGACGTCCGCGGATCTGGCCGAACACGTCCGCATCATCATGGGCTACGAGTCCGAACTGCTGGCCCTGTCCGGCGATTCCCCCGAAGTGAAGGCGCGCCGCGCCGCCATCGAAAAGGAAATCGGCGATCAGGTCAGCTACGCCGCGCTCAATCCGGCGGTGCAGGAAACCCTGCGCCAGATCGCCGCGCTGCGTGAAGACGTGGGCGCCCGCTGCGGCCTCGCCAAGGAAATCGCCGCCCTGCGTTCCATCCCCGGCGAAATCGGCACGCTCATCCGCGCCCGCGGCCACAAGAACGGCCACGACCACTACGTGCAGACGCTGTCTCAGGGATTGGCCCTGTTTGCGATGGCCTTCTACGGCAAGCCCATCGTGTACCGTACCACCGACTTCAAGACCAACGAGTACCGCAACCTGCTCGGCGGCAACCTCTTCGAAGATCACGAAGACAACCCGATGCTCGGCTATCGCGGCGTATCCCGCGATATCCACGACTGGGAAATCGAGTCCTTCAAGCTGGCCCGCTCGGCTTACGGCGCGCACAACCTCCAGCTCATGCTGCCCTTCGTGCGCACGCTGGAACAGGCCCGCGCCATGCGCGGCTACCTCGACACCGTGCACAACCTGCGCAGCGGTGAGGACGGCCTCAAGATCATCCTCATGTCCGAGCTGCCTTCCAACGCCATTCTGGCGCGGCAGTTCATCCAGGAGTTCGACGGCTTCTCCATCGGCTCCAACGACATGACCCAGATGGTGCTGGCCACCGACCGCGACAACAGCTCGCTCTCGCACATCTACGACGAGGAAGACCCGCCGTGGTCTGGGCGATTCTGGTGACCATCTTCTCCGGGCAGAAGTTCGGCAAAAAAGGTCGGCTTCTGCGGTCAGGGCGTGGCGAACAGCGAAGTGCTGCGCGGCCTCGTGGCTATCAGCGGCATCACCTCCGCCTCCGTCGTGCCCGATACCTACTACCGCACGAAGCAGGACTTCGCGGCCGCCGAGGCCCTGAACATCTCGGCTTCCGGCCTTGGCAAGTGGCTTGGCGAACAGCACCAGGCCAAGCTGGTCAAGCTGCTTGAAGCCGCCGGAAAGGCCGATGTCGCCAAGCTCGCCTCCGATCCGGCCAAGATCCGCGCCTGGTACGATGCGGAAACCGCCCGTCTGCACGGCGAACTCCGTGACAGCCTCGGCGGAAGCCGCGAAAACACCGCCCGCAAGGCTCTTAAGGCCTTCCGCGCCACGTTCCACAAGCCGGTCATCTATGCCGCGTGGAACTGGAACGAGACCGTCGAGGACGCCCTGCATCAGGCCGGTTTCGCCACCTTTGAGGAACAGGCTGCGGCTCTGGCCGAACAACGCAAGAAGCTGGCGTAACGTGAATACACGCAGGGTGCAGCCCTGCACCTGCTGAGGCTCTGCCTCAGACTCCGCCGGGCTGCCGCCCGGACCCGCCCGGGGGGAGAGCCTCCCCCCGGCCCCCGGCAGTTTCGGAAAAACGACCGTCGGGGGATGTTCCTCAGACGGATCATCCCCCGACGGTTTTTGTTGAAACGGTATTGTTAAAAACAACAGCCAGCTATCTTATCCCGACAGGGCATGGCCTCTTCTCTGTATTCCCTCTCCGACTGAAACGAACTCCTGTCGCGCAGCCTCCCCACCAGTCAACATTTTTGCGGGTGGGGGTCTGAGGGAGGGCGCTTTTTATAAAAAGCGCCCTCCCCCAGATTCCTCCCCAAAAGGATAGTATATGGAACTCCCCCGCAAACAGACTCGACAATTGAAACTCGGCTCCGTCCGTATCGGCGGAGGTGCACCCATTGTCGTCCAGAGCATGACGAATACCGACACGCGGGACGTGGAGGCCACCCTCGGCCAGATCAAACGCTTGCACGACGCGGGCTGCGAAATCGTGCGCGTCGCCGTACCCGACGAGACGGCAGCCAGGGCCCTGCGCGTCATTCATGACGCCAGCCCCATCCCGGTCATCGCGGACATTCATTTTGACTACCGTCTGGCCCTCATGGCACTGGAAGCGGGATTGGAAGGCTTACGCATCAACCCCGGCAACATCGGCGAACGCAAAAACGTGGAAATGGTGGTCGATGCCGCCAAAGCGCGGGGCGCGGTGATCCGCGTGGGCGTCAACAGTGGTTCGGTAGAAAAACGGCTGCTGGAGCAGTACGGAGGCCCCACCCCGCAAGCAATGGTTGAAAGCGCACTCGGGCATGTCCGCATCCTTGAGGAACACGGCTTTTACGATACGAAAATTTCCATCAAGTCGTCTTCGGTCCTCAATACCATTGAATGTTACCGGCTATTATCGCAACGCTGCGATTACCCGCTGCACCTTGGCGTCACCGAGGCGGGCGGCGTACTGCGCGGAGCCATCAAATCCTCGGTCGGCATGGGGGTCCTCCTTAGCGAGGGCATCGGCGACACCCTGCGCGTCTCTTTGACGGCTGCCCCGGAAGAAGAGATGACCGTGGCGTGGGAACTGCTCCGCGCCCTCGGATTGCGCCAGCGCGGGCCGGAAATCATCTCCTGCCCCACCTGCGGGCGTACGGAAATAGATCTCATCGGCCTCGCTCAAGAAGTGGAGCGCCGCCTGCGCACGGAAAACGCGCCCATCAAGGTCGCGGTCATGGGCTGTGTGGTGAACGGACCCGGCGAGGCTCGGGAAGCCGATCTCGGCATGGCGGGAGGCCGCGACAAGGGCATCATCTTCCGTAAAGGCGAAGTCATCCGCTCCGTGCGCGGGCAGGAAGCCCTGCTTGCCGCATTCATGGAAGAACTGGATAAACTGCTTGTCGAGCGACGAGACTTGTAGCTGTCCGGCGATAACAAAAGGGAGGTTGAAGCCTCCCTTTTGTTGCTCTTTCCACCATCCGGAACCGAGGTCAGGAAACGCGTTTCCCTGTGTTGTACCGATCAGGCAATGCGCGCCGCTCGCCGCTCGCCGCTTTTCTCGGCTCAGTGGCTTTGAAGAGGCTCTACCTTTTTCTCCACCGTACCAGACGCAAAATACGCTCGTCGGCATTCCCTGAGAGAATCGCGTAACTCGATACCGCGACAACGATGACCATGCCGTGCACGGCGCGAGTCCAGAATCCCGACAGGCCGGAACTGACGATGCCCGCCTCGATCATCCCGACGATGGCGATGCCGATCAACGTGCCGTACAGCCTCCCGGAGCCTCCGAATACGCTGGTCCCACCGATGAACACGGCGGCGAACACCAGCAGCATGTACCCGTCTCCCTGTGTGGGCCACCACGACCCCATTTCCATGCATCCGATGGCCCCGGCAAAGCCCGCTATGCCGCCCATGAGCGTGTGTACGCCAAGACGGGCCGCCGGGACGTTGATGCCGAGCCGGGATGCGATGTCCGCCTGCTCGCCCGTAAACCGGATGGCGTCGCCGAGCGGGTGGCGGTTCAGGAGAAGCCAAAGGGCAAGCGCCATTACAAGCAGCCAGAGCGATTGCATGGGCAGGAAGCCGCCAAGCCTCCCTGCCAGCACGCTATGCGTGGGGCTTCCCCCCAGATCCGCCAGCCCGAGTGCGAGTCCCTGGCTCAGCAGCATGACAGCGCCGCGCCAGAAAAACTGCGTCCCGATGGTCGCTATGATGGACGGCACGCCGACATACGCGACCAGAAAGCCGTTGCAGAGACCGATCCCCAAGCCGATCAGGATGGCGACGATGACGCCGAGCCAGACCTGCCCCGTGTGTATCGCCGTGAGCGCAAAGCCGAATCCGGCTACCGCCAGCGTCGAGGGGAAACACAAATCCATCTCCCCCGCCGCGACCACCAACGTGAGCCCGAGCGCCAGAAAACCGTACAGGGGCAAGGTTGAAAGCAGGCTCTCGTACATGGGCCACGCCAGAAACGCCCGCGCGCCCGTCATCATGAACAGCGCAAGCAACGCCAAGAACAACCCCGTCAGCCACAGCTGGTTGCGTGTGCTTGCGGGCAACGCCCGCCGGATGCGCCCGCCCATCACGCACCTCTCCCTTCGGCGAGGGACAGCAGCCGTTCCGTCAGATCCGCCGGGGACGTCCCCTCGCGCCGCACTTCACCGACCGTCCTGCCCTTATCCATGAACAGGAACCGATCCGCCACATCATACGCCTGATGCACATGGTGGGACACCAGCAGCACGGAGCGCCCCTTGTCCCGCAGGGCCTGGATGAATTCCAGAACGCGTTTCACCTCTTTTAACGAGAGGGCCGTGGTGGGTTCGTCCAAGATGACCAGCCGCGCCCCGAAATACATGGCCCGCCCGATCACCAGCGCCTGCCGCTCGCCGCCGGACAACACCCGTACGTCGGCATCGGGGTCCAGCCCCGCCCCGCCGAGCCCGAGCCACTCCCCCAGCATCACCCGGGTTGCCTCGCGTTCGGCGGCAATGTCGATGAATCCCCAGCGCGTCCTCACGTGGCGCCCCACAAACATATTCCTCCAGAGCGACTGCCCCTCGCACAGGCAGCGATCCTGATGCACCGTCTCGATGCCCATATCCCGGGCCTTGCGGACGCTGTATTTCGCCAGATCAACGGGATTCCCCCCAAACCTGAACGTGCCGCCGTCGGGACGCCCGGCCCCGGAGAGCAGGCGGACGAACGTGGACTTGCCCGCGCCGTTATCGCCAAACAGTGCCACGACCTCACCTTCCGCCATGTCCAGATCGGCGTGCCGCAACGCCGCCACCGCTCCGAACGATTTCCGTATCCCTCTTACACTGAGCAGCATTCCCATAACGCATCCATGTCACTTTGACGCCCCGCATCAGCGGGAGTTCCGCCGCGCAGCCGCTGGAAAAACATCTCTCGACCGCCATGAGACAAGCCTTCCACTTTGACCGTATTTTCAAAGACAATCTGTGCCGGAAGAGACTGCGGGCAAGGATTTGATAGGCACGAACGTCTTTGAAAGGAGAGAGGTTCCGCGCTGGCGGTTTTGGGGAAGGGAAGCGCTCCTCAAGGGAAACGCTCCGCTCCCTTCCCCAATGCCTCTCTATTCTTTCAAAAGTAAAAAAGCGCTAGCCTGCCTGTCCGGAAAAAAGAAAAGGGGATACTTCTTCAGAAGCTCCCTTCTCCCTTTTGGGGGCGTTTCCTCTACCGCAAGCCCTGCTTGGCAAAGGCGGACACCGCGCCGATATTGGCGGCGTCCACGATGCCGCCGCCCGTATCGATGCTGAATCCGGTAAAACCGTACTTTTTGCTCAACACGGTCTGTACGACGCCGAAGTAGCCCATCACATACGGCTGCGCTTCGGAAACAAGCTGGACATAGCCGTTTTCAATGGCCGCCGCCGTCGCCGGAGACAGCGAGAATCCCGCCACATATACCGTATTCGGCTTGACGCCCGCGTTCTTGAGGTGGTTGCCCATCTGCGCGGTCAGAGAGCCGTGATCCACGATGATGACCTTGGTGTCGGGGTGACGCCCGAGCTGCCCCGCCACGACCGGGGCACCGAGCACGGGGTCCTTGTCGATTTCTGGGGTGATTTCCTGATAATCCACGGTCACGCCCGCCTGTTCCAGCATTTCGACGATAGCCTGCGCGCGCCGCCCGCGATCGGGGATGCGCTTCAGGCCCCAGACAAAGGCGCGGTCGCCTTTCTTCAAGTTCGTGCGGCGCAGCACTTCCTCAGCGAGAGCCTTGCCCTGCGTGTAGTTGTCCGTCCCCACATAGCCGAAACCCTTGGCGCGATGCCGAGCCTGCGTTTCCGGCAAGGCCGTGTCGATCGAGGTCACGACGATCCCCTGCTTGACCGCAGCATCGACCAGCGGGCCGAATGCGGCGTCTCCGGGATGCCCCATGACGACGATACCGTCCGGACGTGCGGCCACGGCATTGCGGAAATGCGTGATCATGGTTTCAGGGTTCCAGTCGGAATACAGCAAACGCAGCTCGCACCCCATATCGGCGGCAGCGGCCTTGGCCCCGTTCTGAACGATGGTGCCGTAACCATCCCCTACGGAACCGCCCGTATCAAACCAGATCGTCATGCCTTCGCCCGTTTTGGCGAACGCCGTGCCGCACAGCAGGCTCAGGGCCAACAGGCCCAACATCAGAATACGTTTCATGAGCAACTCCTTTTTCCGATTCTCTTCCGTACCGCTTCCAAAGGCGCGGTCAGCTCTCAAAGCAAACACCGTCGCCCCAAGCGAATCTATGATTTTCCAGCAACAACGACGCCACCGACATGAGCGGCCGGGTAAACCCCACAAGTATGCAAAGGCCTCTTCTGCGCGGCAGTCGCGGTAGGCCCCAAAGGGCCTTCCATTTGTCCGGCATTCCGTAAAAACAGCCCTCAGCTCTGCCGGCCCCGTCTTCAAGAACGGACCGATAACCGGGCACGCTACGGACGAATGGCCGTCTCCGCAAGCCCCAAACGGGCACGGCATCCAGCGTGGCGGTTGTTCCGCCGGCTTGCTTGGGGTCCAGAGTATGAGGGGCAAGACGCTGGCGGAACTATGGCAAACGCCCGTCGAACTTTCAAGCGGGCCTGCTCCGCCCCCTCTCCACATAAGCCCATCCGAGGGGGGAACGTTCCTTCCCTACCGGACGTCAAACCCATCCGTTTCCGGCAGGCTAGTTTTTAGAAATCGTTCTTAATAAAGAAGATTCAGTATCCGCCACAAAAGACTGCTCTCTTTTTATGGAACAAGAATACGCTCTCTGAACAAAAACTTTTTTTGATTTTTCCTCACTTTACACGCTTTCTTGAGGCAACCTTGTGTTTTCAAAAGTGTTTTCCTCTCTTTCCTCTGAATACAATTTTTTTGACCTTTTTTCGTGTTGCCGATCCGTAACCTCAATCCTGCCTTTTCACAAAATATGCGCCGTTTCGGGGCTCGATTACCCAAAAAAGAACGAGTGTTCTTTCAAGTTATTAGCCTCACTTTTGGTATGGGAAACAAGAAGGGGTGATATCCCGTATTCCTCTAACACGGCATTTTTCCCGTTCTTCACGTTTTTCCTTTGATGCCGGAAAAATCGTGCTGTTCCTTTTAGGACAATACCCAATCTGAGAACGGGGTAATACCCGTTCCAGGCGGAGCGCCTTTACAGAACGTGATTTCGCGGTATGCTCCTGCCCAAAAGTAGCTTCACACCCAGTGGGGGACTGTATGGAAGATCAGAAACGGTATGATTGGGAACCTTCTGTCAGAAAGCTCGGGGAAACGGAGATGTTGCCCGAAACGGCATGGCAGGAGGAATGGCAGATTTCTCCGGACTGCGAATCGTTCGCGGCGGTTTCTGCCCTCGAAGACGGCACTTTTACCGTACGCTTGAACGGTGCGTTGTGGGAAACGCGCACCGACAAGATGTATAACTGCCAGTTCGCCCCCGACGGGCGGCTGACGGCTCTGTCTCAGAGCGACGGCGAGTGGGCCATTGTGGTCGACGACGCGGAAAGCGAAGAACACGCCGACTACTTGTGGGGAACCCGGTTCAACAAGGCCGGGACCATCGCCGTGCCCATGCAGACCGGCATGGAATACGGGATGCTGGTCGACGGCGCGCCGTGGGAACAGCTCTACACCGCCGCCACCGATTTCGTCCTTTCGGAAACCGGCAAAACCGCCGCCGTGGTCCAGACCGCCGGGCTTGGCCAGGCCGATCTGGAAGGCTTCAGCAAGGGCATCTATACCATCGCCGTCGACGGCCAAGCATGGGAAGAGTGCTACCTGAACGCGTGGTCGCCCTGCTTCGACAGGGAAGGCCACCGGGTCGCCAGCACCGTGCGCGTCACGCCGTACGAATATACCATTTCCATCAACGGCCAGCGCTGGAGCGAAACCTACCCCTGTGCGTGGGAACCCATCTTCGAGCCCAAATCCGGCGACGTCATCGCGCCCATCCGCAAGGAAGGCAAATGGGGCCTCGCCCGCAACGGCTCCCTCTTCTGGAAGCCCATGTTCGCGCAGTGCTGGGCGCCTCAGGCCGCCGCCACCGACGGCGAATACATCTGGGCCGTCGCCGCGCCTTCCTACGGCGCCTTCACCGTGGCCTGCAACGCCACCCCGTGGAACTGCCGTTTCCCGTCCGTGACGGATCTCGTCCTGTCCCCGGACGGCAAGCACGCCGCCGCCCTCGGCAGCCAGAACAACAGCCGGTTCCAGATCGCCGTGGACGGCAAAGTGTGGGACGATGCCTTTGATATGGCGTGGCCCGTCGTGTTCTCGCCCGCCGGGGACCGCGCCGCCGCCAAGGTCCGCCGCGACGGGAAGTTCGCCCTGTACGTCGACGGCAACGCCGTGATCGAAAACCTCGACGGCGTGTGGAACCCCACGTTCAGCCCGGACGGCACAGTCCTGCTGTTCTGTTCCCTCAAGGACGGCGTGTTCTCCCGCCACACCGTGCGGCTCTAGGCATCCAACTGCAACAAGGAACTCATCATGAATGCCCTGTACAATTTTGCGGTAGGCCCGCTGGCATGGATCGCCTTCACGGTGTGCATCGGCGGGATGATCTGGCGGCTGTGGTCGCTCGGACGCCTCGCCCGCCAGCGCGACGCCTCGGCCCTCGCCTACATGAACTGGAAAGACTCGCTGACGTCGATCATCCGTTGGACGCTGCCCTTCTCCACCTGCGGCTGGCGCGAGAACCCGCTGCTGACCGTGGCGAACTTCGTGCTGCACATCGGCATCCTGCTCGCCGTGCTGTTCTACTCGGCCCACAACGTCATGTGGGACTACAATTTCGGTTTTTCCCTTCCTTCCCTGCCCGACGGCTTTATGGACGCCGTCACCCTAGCTACCATTCTGGCCTGTCTGGTCCTCGGCTGGCGCCGACTGGCAGTCCCGGCGTCGAGCTACGTGACCCGACAGGCCGATTGGTTCTCCCTGCTGCTCGTCACCGGCGTCATGGTGACCGGCTTTGCCTCCGCGCATGGGTTCGGAAGCGAAAGCTTCATGGCTCTGCTCCACGTGCTGTTCGGCGAGGCGATCCTCATCTGCCTGCCCTTCACGCGCCTGAGCCACGCCATTCTGATTCCCTTCACCCGCGCCTACATGGGTTCCGAATCCATCGGCGTCCGTCGTACCTGCGACTGGTAATTTTGGAGGCACACGATGGGTATTGAAAAACGCTTAATCGAAGACGCCAACCTGACGCGCGGCATGCAGCTTGCCACGCCGGAGCGCATCACCAAAGTGATCCGCGACGTCCTGAAGGGCGAGGTAGGCGCGCGAGTCAAAGTATACGAACAGACCTGCATGCGCTGCGGCGCCTGCGCCAAGGCCTGCCACTTCAGCCTTTCCCACCCGGACGACGCGTCCTATACGCCCGTCGCCAAGCTCGACAAGACCATCTTCAAGATGGTCCGCGAGAGCGGGAAGCTCAACGCCGAACAGATGCGGGGCATCGCGCAGATCGCGCACACCGAATGCAACATGTGCCGCCGCTGCATCCATTACTGTCCCGTGGGCGTGGACATCGCCTACCTGATGAGCCTCGTGCGGCGCATCTGCAACAAGCTCGGCATCACCCCGACCTTCATTCAGGACACCGCCAACAGCCATTCCGCCACGTTCAACCAGATGTGGGTGCGCGAAGACGAATGGATCGACAGCCTCGTCTGGCAGGAAGAGGAAGCCCGCGAGGAATTCCCCGGCATCCGCATCCCGCTCGACAAGGAAGGCGCAGACTTCATGTACTCGGTCATCGCGCCCGAGCCGAAGTTCCGCACGCAGCTCATCTATCAGGCCGCCGCGATCTTCCATCAGGCGGGCAGCGACTGGACCATGCCCTCCCGCCCCGGCTGGGACAACAGCGACATGTGCATGTTCACGGGCGACTACGAAATGATGGGCCGCATCAAGCGCGCCCACTTCGAGCTGGCCCAGAAGCTGCGCGTCAAGCGCATCGTCATGGGCGAATGCGGGCACGCCTTCCGCTCCGTGTACGATCAGGGCAACCGCTGGCTCGCCTGGAAGGACTCCCCGGTCCCGGTGGTCCATGCCATCGAGTTCTATTGGGAGCTCATCAACGAAGGCAAGATCAAGATCACGCACCAGTTCGAAGATCCGGTCACCATCCATGACCCCTGCAACACCATCCGCGGCCGCGGCCTTGCCGACAAGCTGCGCGACGTGGTGCACTTCCTCTGCGCCAACGTGGTCGAAATGACGCCCAACCGCGAGCACAACTTCTGCTGCAGCGCGGGCGGCGGGATCATCAACTGCGGCCCGCCCTTCAAGAGCGTGCGCATGGAAGGCAACCGGGTGAAAGCCGATCAGCTCCGCAACACCGGAGTCCACACCGTGGTCGCCCCGTGCCACAACTGCCACGGCGGACTGGAAGACATCATCAAGCATTACAAGCTCGGCATGCACACCAAGTTCATCGGCGACCTCATCTATGAACTGATGGAAAAGCCCGAAGTATAGTCAGCCCGCGAGGGGCCTTCCCGGCACCGGGAGGGCTCCCCGCAGCGCTCCGGACCCCGTACACCGCTTTTGGAGGCGCCGCCTCCGTGAATCACTGGAGTGAACTATGCCCCTGCACGCCCTTGCCCGCGCCGGTCTCGCCGTCACGCTGCTGCTTGGCCTCGTCGGGACGGCCCATGCGCTGACCCTGAAATCCGAAGAGTTCAAGACTCACCGCCGCCCCGCCGTCACCTTCGATCACGACAACCATAACGAGCGCGCCAAGATCGAAGACTGTATCGTCTGCCACCACGGCGGCGAAAACGGCGTCATAGACCCCGAGGTGAGCTCGGAAGATCAGCCCTGTTCCGAATGCCACAAGGCCAACATGCCCAGCGGACGCACGCCGCTCATGCGTGCCTACCACAAGAACTGCATCGAATGCCATACGGCCCAGAACAAGGGCCCGACCACTTGCGGCGCTTGCCACAAGTAGGACAGGATCATGGACGCCATCCGGCTGCATTCTGACGGGACGCTTTCGTCCGAAGCCCCATTCGCGGGGCTTCTCCGGATGAGGCTCGAACTCGACGGAGACGTTACGCTGCGCTCGTTCTTCAGGCTGCTCAAGCGGAATCCGCTGGCGCGGGAACTGGTCCCCGGCCTTGGCGACGCCCTCGCCGAAGCCGAAGCCTGCCCCGCCTCCGGCTGCCGCTATCCCGGCCTCGAAGCCCTGCGCCTCGGCAAACGCGTGGAATTGACGGGATTTCCCGGCACGCCCCGCGTGGACGTCTACCTTGCCGTCGAAGGCGTCGGCGACGAACTGCCGGAACTGCGTTTTTTCCGCCTGCGGGACATGCTGGACACCCCGTTGCAAACGGGGACGGCCCGGCATGTCCTGCTCGGCGAGACAGCGACCGCGTTGGACGCGGAAACCAGCTTTACAGTGTTTGATCTGTTGGAAGGCATGGGCTGGGAACTCGGGTTCCAAGGCGGCTCACTCACCTGTAATCTCAAGGAGTAGCGAGATGTTGTTCAAGAACATCCTGTTTGCGAGTTCGGGAACGGCCGGCAGCGACAACGCCGCGAAACTGGCTTTTGGGTTGGCGGAAAAGCAGCAGGCGGAACTGACGCTCTACCATTGCTGCGGCGTCCCCTCCCGTGGGTTCACCACCAACGTCACCGATACCCGCAGCGGCAGCCTTGAGCAGCCGGATGAGGCGTATCAGGAGATGGTGCGCGAAGAACTCAATACGGCCTACGCCTATCAGATTGAAGCCTGTACCCGCCCCTTCCGCATGGAACTGAGCGTGGGTATGCCTTCCACCGAAATTTTGCGCTACGCCCGCCAGATCAAGCCCGATCTCATCGTCATGGGCGCGAGCAGCGCCGCCAGCGATCCCAACGCCGCCCGTATGCGCTCCATCGTGGGCAACACGGTGCGCGCCGTGGCGAAGAAGGCCCCCTGCCCGGTGCTCATCGTCAACCGCCCCTGCACCACCTGCTGGCACCTGTTCTCGAACATCGTCTTCTGCACCGACTTCAGCGAAGCCGCCAACCATGCGTTCCGTTTTGCCCTGAATACCGCCCGCCAGCTGAACGCCAAACTGTACATCACGCACGCCGTCGACATCACGTCCATCCAGGGCATGACGATGGACCAGTCCGAGATCGAGCGCCATACCGAGCAGATGCGCGAGAAGATCGACAAGCTGTACCTGTCCAAGCTCGACGGTTTCGCCAACGCCGAGGTCATTGTGCGCGAAGGCATTCCCTATGTCGAAATCCTCAAGGTCGCCCGGGAGAACGAGGCGGATCTCATCGTCATGGCCCACCATTCCTCGGATCTGTCCGATGACGACGCGGACATCGGCTCCACGGTGGAACAGGTTGTGCTGCGTTCCGCCTGTCCCGTCGCCAGCGTGACCCGGCCCGAGGCCCGGTGACATGGACGGAAGGCGTGCTCTCGTCATTGATGACGAGGTCCATTTCCGGTACTTTCTCAGAGTGCTCCTCGAAAAGGCCGGGTTCGCCGTGAAGATGGCCCGCAACGGGATCGAAGCGCTGGACGTGCTCCGCTCGTGGAGGCCGGACGTCATCACGCTGGACGTCATGATGCCGGAGCAAAGCGGCCTGACCTTTTACGGGGCCGTCTGCCGCGACGAGGACTGGAAACGCATTCCCGTGGTCATGCTGTCCGCCGTGCCGATCTCCGTCCGGGAACATGCGTTCGCCACGATCGGCCTGACGCAGGGCCCGCTTCCCGCCCCCGCGGCCTGCCTTGAAAAACCGTGTACGCCGGAAGCCCTGCTTGAGGTCGTCAACCGGCTCGTTCCCGAACCAACCACCGCCTGATCCGAACGCAAGGAGAAGCCCCATGCCCAAGAAGATCCTGACCATCGACGACGACCCGTATATCGTCAAGTACATCACCGAAGTTCTCTCCGACAACGGCTACGCGACCTGTTCCGCATCCAGCGTCGAGGAAGCCCTTTCCGTCCTCGAAGCGGAAAGGCCCGATCTCGTCACGCTGGACATGGAAATGCCCGACGAATGGGGGCCGCGCTTTTACCGCAAGATGTCCATGAACCCCGCATTCAAGGACACGCCCGTCATCGTGATCAGCGGACTCCAGGGCATCCACCTCGCCATCCGCAACGCCGTGGCCACCCTCCAGAAGCCCTTCGATCCCGAAGAGCTGCTCTCCATCGTCAACCGGGTGCTTGAGTCCAAGGACGCCGCCCGCAAGGCTATGGACGGGGAATAACCGTTTCCGTTCCGGCGGTTCCCTGCGGACCGCCGGAAACCGGGGTTGACGATGCATAGCCGATTCGGAGCCTACCGCCTCATGGTCAAGACCATCACCATGACGGCGCTGCTGTTTCTCGCCGGGGTGGGGGCCGTTCTGTGGCTGATGCCCTACGAATGGCTCTGGATTGTCCTGCCCGCCGTTACCCTGCTCCTTTGCGCCGTCTCGGTAGCCCTTTATTGGTATGAAGTGCGTCTGCCCATCGGCCGCATGATCGCCAGTATGCAGGCCATGCGCGAAGGGCAGGCCGTCACCCTCGACGACGCCCGCCGCGACGACGAATTCGGCCAGCTCGCGCGGGCCATCGTTGAATTCAGCATCCGCAATCAGCACCACCTCGAAGAAGTGCGCCGCCGGAAGGACGACTTCCAGCGGCTGTTCGACATGGTCCCCTGCGGCATTTCCGTGCAGGACCGCGAATACCGCCTCCTGCGCTGGAACCACAGCTTCGCCGTCCGGTACGATCCGCAGCCGGGCAACACCTGCTACGAGGTCTACAAAGGACGGACCACCCCCTGCCCCGAATGCTCGGTCCAGCGCACATGGGAGGAAGGGGCCGTCCAGTGCAATCAGGAAAGCCGCGTCAACCCCGACGGGACGCGGGACTACTGGTTCGTGCAGACCGTGCCCCTGTTCGACAAGGACGGCAACGTGTCCTCGGTTATGGAAATGAGCATCGACATGACGCTCATCCATACCCTCCAGCACCAGCTGCAGGCGTCCGAGCGCACCCACAAGGCCATTTTCGACAGCATCCCCAATGCCGTCTTCCTCCTGGACGCCGCCGAGCTCACCATCCTCGACTGCAATCCCGCTTCCGTCAAAATGTACGGGCGCCAGCGGGAAAACGAACTGCTCGGGCGCGGCATCCTCGATCTGTTCCTGCCCGAGGAGCGCGAGCAGTACGCTTCCCAGCTGCGGGCCTTCACCGTCTTTTCCGGCGTGACGAACATCAAGGCCGACGGCACGCCCCTGCGCGTGGACATCCGTTCCGCCTCGGCCATGATCGAAAACCGCCGCGTCCGCATCCTCTGCGCCACCGACGTCACCGAACGCATCGAGATGGAACAGAAATTCATTCAGGCCGGAAAGATGGCGACGCTCGGCGAAATGGCGACCGGGGTGGCCCATGAGCTGAACCAGCCGCTTACCGTCATCAAGGGCGCGGCAAGCTATTTTCTGCGCAAGACCCGCCGCAGCGAACCCATCGCGCCGGAGACGCTCTCCGAGCTGTCCGTGGAAATCAGCGGGCAGGTCGACCGCGCCAGCGACATCATCAACCACATGCGCGCCTTCGGCCGCAAATCCGATCTTGCGCTGCTGGATACGGACATCAACGGCGTCGTGGCGCAGGCCTGCGATCTGTTCGGCCGCCAGCTCGTGGTGCACGGCATCACGCTGGAGACCTCGCTCGCCCCGGCCCTGCCGCCCGTCCTCGCCATCCCCAACCGTCTGGAACAGGTGATCGTCAACCTCATCCTCAACGCCCGGGACGCCGTGGAGGAACGCGTCAAAAGCGCGCCCGAACCGCCCGCCGTCATCGGCGTCTCCACGGTTATGGACGGCAACACGGTGCTGCTGTCCGTCTGGGATACCGGGACCGGCATTCCCGCCCACCTGTTGAATAAAATTTTCGAGCCGTTCTTCACCACCAAGCCCGTCGGCAAGGGGACCGGCCTCGGCCTTTCCATCATTTACGGGCTGGTCAAGGATTTCGGCGGCTCCATCTCCGCCCGGAACCGCGACGAAGGCGGGGCGCTCTTCGAAATCCGGCTCCCCATCACCCGGCGCGGGGATCTCGCCCCGAACGCGCCCGCCGACGGGAACAGGGCCGGAGGCGTTTCCGGCCCGCAACCGGAACAGATTTCTTGAAGCAAGGATACTGCATGGACACTTCCGTTCGCGTTTTGCTCGTTGATGATGAACCCGGCATCCGCCATGTCCTCGGGGCCCTGATCAGGGATTTCGGCTATGACGTCCACACCGCCGAGAGCGCCCGCGAAGCGCTGGAGGCGTTCACCGCCAATCCCTTCCCCATCGTGGTCACCGACATCCGTATGCCGGGCATGGACGGCCTGGCCCTGCTCGAACGGGTACGCAACCAGAATCCCGACACGCAGGTCGTCATGATCACCGGGCACGGCGACATGGACAACGCCGTCGAATGCCTGCGCCTCGGCGCGGCGGACTTCATCGCCAAGCCCGTCAACGACGACCTGCTGGAGCACTCGCTGAAACGTGCCGCCGAACAATACTCCCTGCGCGAACAGATCCGCCGCCACACCGAACATCTGGAGGAGCTCGTCGCCTCGCGCACGCGGGAACTGCTGGAAGCCCACCGGGTCGCCGTCGTGGGCGAAACCGTGGCCTGTATGGCCCACACCATCAAAAACCTCGCGGCGGCGCTCGAAGGGAGCCTCTTTGTCCTCAAGCAGGGGATGGAGTCCGGGAACCGGGAGTATCTCGACGACGGCTGGGCCATGCTCGAAGAAGACATTTCGCGGGTGCGCGACAAGCTCTTGCACCTGCTGCATATCGGGCAGCAGACGGAACTGCGCGAATGCCTTGTGGACCCGGTGCAGCCCGTCCGCCATGTGGTCAAGCGTCTGGAAGGCCGGGCCGCCAGTCTGAGCATAGCGCTCCAGTTTCAGGATGCCGCCGATTCAGACCCCATCCCTCTGGATGCCGAACGCCTCGAAGGCTGCCTGCTCAATCTGGTGGGCAACGCGCTGGAGGCCTTCCCCGCGCCGGGGCTGCGCGCCCGCCCCGCCGAAGTCCGGGTCGAGATCGCCCGCACGCCCGACGCCCTCATCTACGACGTGCGGGACAACGGCACGGGGCTGAGCGCGGAAGCCGCCGAACGGCTCCGGGACGGTTTGTTTACGACCAAAAAAGATGGTACAGGGTTCGGACTGCTCGGAACGCGCAAAGCGCTTTTGGAAATGGGCGGCCGGCTCCTGTGGGAGAACCTGCCCGACAGCGGAGCGCTGTTCCGCATCGTGTTGCCGCTGCGCGTGGAGCGCACCCCCGCTGCCGCCGAGGCGAACCACCTCAGGGAGGACTCATGAAAGAAACCATTCTCCTCGTCGACGACGAACAGGGCATCCGCACCGTCATGGGTCTTTCGCTCCGCGACGCCGGGTACAACGTCATCACCGTGGCCTCGGGGGAGGAAGCCCTGCAGCTTTTCGCGGAACGGCCCATCCCCATCGTGATCACCGACATCAGGATGCCCGGCATGAACGGGCTGGATCTCCTGAAGCACATCAAGATCCTCGCGCCGGAAACCGAAGTCATCCTCATTTCCGGACATGCGGATCTGGAAATGGCGATTCAGGGGCTCAAGCTGGAAGCGTCCGACTTCATCACCAAACCCATCGACGACGATCTGCTGCACATTTCCCTGAAACGCGCCCTTGAGCGCATCGCCATGCGCAACAAGCTCAAAGAATACACGTCGAATCTCGAAAAAATGATCAATGAGAAGTCCGCGCAGCTCGTGGAGGCGGAGCGTCAGCTCGCCGCCCGGCAGGTCGTGGACGGCTTTGCCTTCGGGCTGCACACCCTCGGCTCGTCCATGAGCGGAGAGCAGCAGGCCTTCAACGAGCTGCCCTGTTTCATCGCCATGCACGACAGGTTTATGGAAGTCCTTGCCGTCAACGATCTCTACCGCGAACGCCTCGGCAATCTCGTGGGGCACCCGAGCTGGGAGCCCTATGTCCTGCACAGCAACGAGGCCATGTTCCCCGTGGAGCGGGCCATTGTGGAGGGCCGCGGCGCGCGCAGCGAGCAGATCCTGCGCGACAAGAACGGCAAGGAAATCCCCGTGCTGGTGCATACGGCACCGATCCTCAATAACGAAGGCGAAGTGGAGCTCGTGCTCGAACTGAGCGTGGACGAGCAGGAAAGCCGCCGCCTGCGCGAGGAACTGCGCGTCACCCGCGAACGCTTCCGCCAGCTGTTTGAAGAGAGCCCCTGCTACGTCTCCGTGGTGGGCCGTGATTTGCAGGTGCTTGAAGCCAACCGCGCCTTCCGCCACACGTTCGGTATGCAGAGCGGCAAGCGCTGTTACGAGCTGTTCGCCGGTTCGTCCGCGCCCTGCGACGAGTGCCCGGTGCAGCGCTCCTTTCAGGACGGCAAGCCATGCCATACGGAAAAAGTGGTCATCGACCACGAAGGCCGTCCGGTCAACGTGCTCGTCTGGACCGCGCCTTTGCGCGACACTTCGGGCAACATCACCGAATGCATCGAAATGGCCACGGACATTACGGAACTGCGCCAGCTGCAGGATCGGCTCGCCTCCCCTCGGCCTGCTCATGGGCTCCACCGCCCACGGCATCAAGGGTATGCTCACCGCGCTGGACGGCAGCGTCTACCGCCTCGGCTCCGGCATCGACAAGGGCGACGAGGCCCGGACCCGTGATTCCCTCAAGGACATGCGCCAGCTTGTGTCCCGCCTGCGCAAGATGGTGCTCGACATCCTGTATTTCGCCAAGGAACGCAAGCTCGACTGGAACATTCTGGTCGCGGAGGAGTTCATGCGTTCCGTTGTTTCCACGGTCTCGGACAAGGCCGCAGAAGCGGGCATCGCCATGACGCTGGAGGCCGACGGCGATCCCGGCACCTTCGAGGCCGACGCCTCCGCCCTCAGCGCCGCGCTGGTCAACCTGCTTGAGAACGCCGTGGACGCCTGCCGCGCCGACGGCTCCAAGAAGGAGCACTACGTACGGGTGAGCGTCAAGGGGCTTCCCGACGCCGTGGAGGTGCGCATCGAGGACAACGGCATCGGCATGACCGAGGAAACCCGTACCAAGCTGTTCACCCTGTTCTTCTCCTCAAAGGGCAAGGGCGGTACGGGCATCGGCCTGTACGTCGCCCGCCAGGTGGTCATGCAGCACGGCGGCAGGATCGAGGTGGCTTCCGTCAAGGGCGAAGGCAGTACCTTCACCGTCACCATGCCGCGCATTCTGGCGAAGTAACCCGTGTTCCCAAACGGACGCGCCGGCATCGCCGGATCGTCTGAAACCCTATTGGAGGATACCGTGAAAAGACTCATTCTCTGTGCGCTGGCCGTCGCTGGCCTCTGCATCCCGGCCTTGGCCACCGATCCCACGCCCGAACAAAAGGCTCAGATCGAAAAGCCCATGACCATGAACAACACGGGCAACGAGAAGAAACAGGTTATCTTCACCCACAGCGCCCACGCCAAGACGGACTGCGCGTTCTGCCACCACAAGGCCGTGGAAGGCAACATCTATGTCGGCTGCGCCGCCAAGGGCTGCCACGACAACATGGACAAGAAGGACAAGAGCGAGCACGGCTACTACTTCACCATGCACAACAAGAAGTCCGAAAAGTCCTGCATGGGCTGCCATCAGAAGGCTGTGGCGGAAAATCCCGATCTGAAGGAAAAGTTCAAGGGCTGTAACCCTTGCCATGCGAAGAACAGCTAGCGGCGTAAGAGGGGAAGGATAGGAGAAATCAGTATTGGCGGGGAGGGGGATATCCTTCTGATGAAGGGTCGCACCCTCCCCGCCAAGCCGCCTCTTCTCCAAAGCCTTTGGCGGGGAATGCGATGGTATAAAAGGAATTCCGTTGTATCGGGATGCCTGTTTTTTGGAGGCGGAACGTGTCAGACTGGGGAAAACAAAACGCCGGGAAAAACTCCCCGGCGTTTTGCCTATATGGAGCGGCTCATCCCTGAACCGGTTCAAAGCCCATCGGTTGAACGGTTCAGCGTGCCGTCAGCATGTTCCAAAAGCGTTCCTGATCGATCGTCATGACGATCCGGGCTTTTTGGCTTCCCTGCGGCCCGTTGTCGGGATAGGCCAGCGCCTGCCCGTAGGATGGCCCGAATTCCGCGTTCACGTCCACGGCGCATGTACGTTCCTCGGTGATCAGGCTCGGATCGATCAGAATCGCGGCTGCCAGCACATCCCAGACGTACTGGCTGAAGGCCTTGTCCTTGGCGAACTGCTGCCCTGCATACGTGGATTCCAAAAGCTTTTTCATCTCCGGGCGTTGTCCGGCAAGGAAAGCCTGATAGCGATCAAAGGAAAAGGGCATTTTCTCGCAGACGTCGAGCCCGACCATGATTTGCTCGCGGAACGGCGTCCGCACAACGATGCGCGCCGCTTCGGGATCGAACCACCAGTTGAACTCGGCGGTCGGGGTCACATTGCCGGGCTTGAAAAACGAGCCGCCCATAAAGATCACCCGCTTGATCAGCGGCACGATGTCAGGGGCCTTGAGCACGGCCAGCGCCAGGTTGCTGCACGGGCCGATCTCCACAATGGTAAGCTCTCCGGGGTGTTTCCGCACCTCTTCAATGATGAAATCCACCGCATGACGGGGATCGGGGCGCGACTGAGGCTCTTTGCCGTATCGCTCCCGATAAACCTTTTGCCATGATTCCGGTTTTGGGTATCCGAACGCGCCGACCCACGCATCATGCCCCATGCCGAACAGCTGCCGCTCCAGCCCGAACAATTCGTACCGCTGCGGCCTGAACGGACGATCCACGCCCGCAGCCACGGGGATGTTCTGGCCCGCGATTTCGAGCTGGCGCAACGCATAGGCCACGCCGTCGGAAACCCATGTGTTGCCGGCCACGATGGTCACCCCTATCAGCTCGATGCCGGGGGATTGCGCCAGCGCCAGCATGGCGACCCCGTCATCGAAGCCTTCCACCATGTCGCTGTCTAAAATCACTTTTTCTCGGGCGGATACGGGGAAGGCGCACAACAGGGACACTATCACCCCCAAAACAACGTCCCACAGCCGGTTCCATCGTCTCATGCCGTCCTTCCTTTCGCTTGAAGGTGAAAAAAGAGTTACCCGCTTTTCCGATCAGGATGGAACAAGACGCCGTTTCGGACGCCGTGGTTCCAATGTGCGGGAAAACGTTTTCGTGCCCGTGTTTTTTCCTGCCGATGCGCTGGCGGCTCCTCGCGCAAGCCGTATGGCGGATGAACGGCCCTAGGGAAGAGCGTTTCATACGGTGCACAGGCCCATTGGAAAACCGGCGGCGGACGGAGAGAGCCCCACGCGGCTTGAAATGCGAGAATACCGCTGGCTATGCCCCGCTTTCGACTTCGGAGAGCACGGACGGGAACGCCCTGTTGCGGAATGTGACGTCATAGAACGCGAAACAGTTTTTCCCTTTTTCCTTGGCGGCGTACAGGGCCTGATCGGCCTTATGCATCAGATCTTCGTAGCACGCCCCGTCTCCGGGATACAGCGCTATGCCCACGCTGCACGATATGCCGCCATGCGGAATGGCTTCACTGTACTTTGATTTGAAAGCCGCGCAAATCTCTCCGGCTTTTTTGGAAATGGCATCCAGTGAACGGATATTGCGCAGAAACACGATGAATTCGTCCCCGCCCACGCGCCCTACAATATCCGACGTGCGGACCGTGCGCCGGATCTCACTGGCAACATGCCGGAGCACCTCATCGCCGAACATATGGCCGAGCGTGTCATTGACGGCCTTGAAATTGTCCACATCAATGAACAGGAACGCCGCCCCGTTCTCCTTGTCATCCTCAAGCGCCTGGGCAATCTGCTCCTCTATGCGCTTGCGGTTGGACAGCCCGGTCAACGGATCGGTATTCGCCTGTTCCCGCCAACGGTTTACTTCGCTCTTCCGTTCGTTGATGTTGGTCAGCTTGCCGAGATAGCCTAGCCTGCTGCCGGAATCAGCATCCCACAAGGCGTTCGCATACACGTCGAACCATTCGTAACCGCCCCCGGAGGTCATAAGCCGGATCTCCATACGGCAGCGGGGTGCTTCGGCGTGATTCCGGAAAGCCCCTTCAAGACAATCGCCCTGTCATCCTCATGGATGAACGAGGAGCGCAGGAGGATTTTCCGGGCGTTGGGCACGGTGATGTCCCAGCCGAACACCTCATACCACTTCTCGGAACACTCCAACATGTCCCGCTTCACGTCGTAATTGAAGACGATATCCCCCGAAAGCTCGGAAAGGACGCGGTATTTTTCACGTTCACGCTCTAGCAGCCACAAGGTCCGGGCCGAAAGTGAGTGCTTTTTGTGCGAAGGCTTCGCGGGTGCGGCCGCCCGTTCCCTGAACATGGGCCCGATCTCCCCGTTTTCCAGCCGCGAGGCGACGCTCAGGAAGCTGTTCAGCAGCCGGGGATTGAAGACGCCGCATTCGCCGTTCAGAATCATCGAAACGGCCTGCGCGTGCGTATACGCGGCCTTGTACACGCGCTCGCTGGTCAACGCATCGTACACGTCCGCCAATGAAACGACCTGTGCCCAGATCGGGATGTTATTGCCCGCAAGGCCGTCCGGATACCCGCTCCCGTCCCAGCGCTCATGGTGGGACCGGCAGATGTCGTAGCAAAAGCGGTAGTACTCTTCGTCCTGCCCTTCGTTGATGCTTTGCAGCAGTTCGCATCCCTTGAGGGAGTGCGTCTTCATGATCTCGAATTCTTCCGCCGTGAGCCTGCCCGGTTTGTTGAGCACCGCGTCGGGGATGGCGATCTTGCCGATATCATGCATGGAGGCGGCACTGACCATCTTGTCGATGGCGCCGTGCGGAAGGTCGTATTCAGGATATCTGAAAGACAGGGATTCCAGCAAAAGCCGGGTGATTTCGCGGACCCGCCTGATATGCGTCCCGGATTCGCAGCTCCGGAACTCAACGACGGTGCTCAGGGTATCGATAATGAATTCGTTGAAACGGTTAAGCTTCAGCGTCTGCTTTTCAAGGGTTTCCACCTGCTGCCGGACGAGCGCCTCAAGATGGCGCTTGTGCAGGTAGAGTTCGATGGTGTTGTCGACGCGGCGCTTGACGATATTCGGATTGAACGGCTTGTTGATGATGTCCGAAACGCCGAGTTCGTAGCCCTTTAAAAGGGCGTTGTCGGAATTTTCGGAGGTGATGAGTACGACGGGGATTTCTTCCTTCCACGTGCGGTGGGCCATGTTCTGGAAGCATCTCGAAGCCGTCCATAACCGGCATGATGATATCCAGAAGCACGATCAGGATATCATCATGGTGCGCTTCCAGCAGTTCCAGCGCCTGACAGCCGTTTTCAGCTTCAAGGACTTCGTATGAATCCTGAAAAAGTTCGGCGAGGATCGCCCGGTTCAGCTCCACATCGTCGACGACGAGGATCTGCCTTTTTTCCGTTCCCATCATGCCTTCCCATCGCCGGAGGACGTATCCGGTTCCCGCAGACGCACCAAAACAGCGCCCCGTGAGGAACGCCCTTCCCTGTCCTTATTCACTCTTTTATGCTACACCTGAACACGGCTATACAATAGTGCTCTCAATAACATTCGCAAAGGCATTCCGCAATCGCGCCGAAACGGCGCAAGCAGCCCCCTCCCGTATAGGAAAACATACATTGAACATGCATTATAGATTTTCGGACTCAGGAATGGCGTTCCCGGATCAGAGAACGAAAGGGGCCATCGGTTCTGGTCATTTTTCATCTTTGTTTGAGGAATTACACTGGGGTATACGAAGGTACAGGCCGGTTTCGCTCATATCGATCTTGTTCCCATCCGGGTCCTCGAGGAGCCCTACCCGAGTGTCCTCATTGACCGTTTCAAGCTTCTTCGACTCATCGACCCAAAATATCCACCCCCGACCTTGCCCGCAGTCTTATCTTCGAAATGGGCATCGTCATCCCCTATATACAATGAACCGTCACCCTTTTCATCTCCCAACGGGGTCATCAGAAGCGCGGCTATATCCTTACATTCTCCATGATTCAATAAATACTGCGCAAAAGCCAGGTTGATGCGGGCCTGCGCTTCGGATACCGCGGCGGTGGCGGCCTTGATGCGGGCTTCTTCCTGCAGGTCATAGTATTTCGGGAGGGCCACGGCGGCGAGAATGCCCAGAACCACGAGTACGGAAATGATCTCGATCAGTGTGAACCCTTTTTCCTTCTGGTACATGGCACCCCTTGGGCATTGCAGAGCCCCTTTGTGAAAAATACTGCCCGGCGTATTGATTGTCCAGCGTACACGGCTTGAAGAATTCCCCTTCACCTTGCCCCTTCCTTTTTTTGAGCTAGTTCAAGGAAAAAACGGGAGTCCCAACGGGTGTCCGCCTGAAATGCCGGAGGCGCCCCACGACACCTTGAGCCATCCGGGAAAGCGGCAGAGGGATGCGCTCACCGTCAGTATCCGTGCCCCACTCTCCCTCTCCGGGCGTTCTCCGCCGTCCCCATGCGGCGTCCGTCCGTCCCTTCCGCTTCCACCGCCGCTCATCCGGCTTTTCTCCGCAACCGCAGGATCAAGAATGAACACGTTGTTTCTGAAGGCTCCCCAACTGACCGCCGAAATCATGCGCGCCCACTATTGCGAACATGACCTCGACAAAATCCTTCCTTTATTTCACGAAACCCTCACGTGGATCGGGGCGGGCGAAGATCAGATCTGCTACGACTACGAGACGATAAAGGACTTTTTTTCTCCGTACCTATGCGGAAAAGGCCGTGCCCGACTGCATCATCACCGATGAGGACTACCGCCTTGTTTCGTGGGATGAGCATTCATGCCTCGTCGCCGGACGCTGCTGGATCGCCACCAAGCCCGAAACAGGCTATGTCCTCCGCGCCCATCAACGCGTGACCTTCTCCTATAAGCTCGTGGATGGAGAGCTGAAAATAACGCTCATCCATATCTCCAATCCTTATGCTGACATGCGGGAAGGGGAAGACTTCCCTGCACAGATCGGCAGGCAGAGCTACGAATACCTCCAGCGCCTCCTTGTGGAGAAGAGCCGCCAGATAGCCCTCCTGAACAGCACCGTCTCCTCCGGCCTCAAGGCCAACTGGGATGACGAATACTATTCGCTGTTCTACGTGAACGAGGGCCTGTGCCGGATGCTCGGGTATACCGAAGAGGAGCTCATGGCCAAATGCCGCGGCAGGATGACCGAACTCGTCTATCCGCCGGATTTGCCGCAGGCCCTGGCGGATTGCGAGCGCTGCTTCGCCAATTCCCTGACCTACTCCACCGAATACCGTATGCAGCGGAAAGACGGGAAACTCATATGGGTTTGGGACACGGGCAGCAAAAGCAAAAACGAGGAAGGCAAGACCGTTATCAACAGCGTCATTGTGGATATCACGGAACGGCGCCACACCAACGATACCATCCGGCGGCAGAAAGCGTTTTTCCAATCCCTTTATGACACCACGCTGTGCGCGCTGGTCCAATATGATCTCAACGGAACCTTCCTCAACGCGAACGCCTTCACCTTCGATGTCATCGGCTACACCGAAGAGCAGTTCCGCACGGAAACCGGCGGATCGCTCATGAGCATCGTCCACCCCTGCGATGTGGACACTGTGCGGGAACACATCGAGCGCCTCATCGCGGATCGCCGCCCCACCGTCTATAACTGCCGTATCATCCGGCGGGACGGGGCTGTCCGCTGGGTTTGCGCCAGCGCCAACATCATCAACAATATGGACGGAGTACCCGTCATCCAAGCCGCCTATTCAGACGTCACGGAGCTTCCAGCGCGTCGAGCGGGAGCGCGACTCCACCTATGACAGCATTCCCGGCGGCGTCGCCAAAGTCCTTATCGGGACACAGCTTTCCCTGCTTGAGGCCAACGACAATTTCTTCCAGATGCTCGGCACGGACCGAACCGCATACAAAGGGACGCTCAGTGCCGTCGCCCCGGCGGATCGCGGCGCAATCGTAACAGCGTTCATGGAAGCCGCCGAAACGGATGCGCCGGTAGACATCGAATACCGCTGCCGCCGCTTCGATAACGAGCAGACCATCTGGATCCACCTCATCGCCCGGTTCGTGGAAAACGCGCACGGCGCAAAAGTCTACCAATGCGTCTTCATTGACATCACCAAGCAGAAAACGGCACAGATCCAGCTCTATCGGGAACGCGACCGTTACGGCATCATTATGGAAAACTCCGCGGACGTGATCTATGAGTATGATCGCAAAACGGATACGGTCGTCTTCTATGAGACGATCCGCCGGGGGACGAAACCGAGATTGCCAAACACGTATCCCCCAACTTCAGCAAGAAACTTTACGATCAGAAAATTGCCCATCCCGAAGATGCGGAAACGGCCATGCGGGTATTCTCGGCACTCAGGGCGGCTCCGCGGAAGTCCGGCTCCGCAACCTCAAGATCAATGGAGACTATGTCTGGTGCCTCCTGCAAGGCCAACCCGTCTATGAGAGAACGGCGCGCTTGCCCGCGTGGTCGGCATCATCCGCGACATCACGGAGAATAAACGCATCAGCCAGGAGAAGGAGCGCCTCCAACGGATTTTCGATCTCGAACTGCGCCGCGACTATGAAAGTATCTGCCAGATCAATCCCTCCACAGGCAGATACGTCATGTGGACGCCTTCAAACGCCTCCTATTACGATATACCGACATCAGGCATTTTTTCCGAAGAACTGGCGCACGCCATCTCCCGCATCGTATGCGGCGAGGACCAGGAAACGTGCCTCAAAAACCCTGAGCATCGGCAACATGCTCAAAACGCTGGAGGAAGAAAAGGAGGGCACCTGCTACTACCGTGTGCTGACCCCGGACGGGAGCCTGCGGTGGAAATGCGCCCGCTATACCTACTTCGGCGACGACGGTTCCATCCTGCTCAATGTGCGGGACGTCCACGACATCCGCATCGCACAGCAGCAGGAGGAAAACCGCTTCCGGGCCATCCTGCGCGAAACATGCGAATACATCATAGAAACGGATGTGGAGACAAAGAGCTATACCCTCCATCTCCCCACGCTGATCAACCGTTATCCCCTCGAAGCCTGCTCCGACTACGGCTCGCTGATCGCCCGCTACTCCGAACGCTATGTAGCTCCCGAAGACCGGGAGTCCTTCCTGCGGGCGGTCTCACTCCCGGAAGCGCTGAGCCGTATGCGCAGGGAAGGCGGCTCATGCTCCATCAAGTACACGGTGAATACCAACGGCTCCCCGGCCTACAAGACATGGAACATGTCCCTGTACCGTTATGATGACAACCGCGAATACATGCTTTCCTATATCCTCGACATCACCAAGCTGGTGCTGGAGCAGCAGGAAAAGGAACGCGAGGCGGAACGGAACCGGCAAATCATCAAGGACGCCCTGACCGCGGCGGAACAGGCCAGCCGTGCCAAATCCGACTTCCTTTCACGGATGAGCCACGAGATCCGCACGCCCATGAACGCGGTCATCGGCATGACCACCATCGCCGCCGCCTCGCTGGACAACAGGGACAAGCTGACCGACTGCCTCGGCAAGATCGGGCTTTCGTCCCGTTACCTGCTGTCGCTGATCAACGACATTCTGGACATGTCGCGCATCGAGAGCGGTAAAGTATCCATCATCAATGAAGAATTCGATTTCCGGTCTTTCGTGGAGGGCATCAGTTCGCTCATCTATCCGCAAGCGAAAAACAAGAATATTGTCTTTGACCTGAACATCGAAGGCGTGGTGGACGAGCGCTACAGGGGCGATCCCCTGCGCCTCAATCAAGTGCTTATCAATATTCTGTCCAATGCGTTGAAATTTACCCCGGAATGGCGCAGCGTGCACCTCAGCATCCGGGAAACCCGGCGGGTGCGCGATCGCGCCTATCTCCAATTCATCGTGCGCGATACCGGCATCGGTATGGAAACGGGCTTGCTGGAACGGATTTTCGAACCCTTCGAGCAAGGCGGGGCTTCCATTTCCCACAGCTATGGAGGTTCTGGGCTCGGGCTCGCCATCAGCAGCAACCTCATATCACTGATGAACGGCCACATCTCCGTGAGCTCGACCCCCGGCGTCGGCTCGGAGTTCGTGGTGGAACTCCCCCTGCTCACCGTTCCGGACAATACGCCGAAACAGGATGTTTCCCTCGAAGACATCCGGGTACTGGTTGTGGACGACGATCTTGTCACATGTGAGCACACCACCCCTGATCCTGAACAGGATCGGCGTGGACGCCGAGTACGTCACATCAGGAAAGGCGGCCGTCACCCGCGTCAAATCGGCCCTGCAACGGCACACCTGCTACAACATCGCGCTTGTGGACTGGAAAATGCCGGACATGGACGGCGTGGAAACGGCCCGCTCCATCCGCCGCATCGTGGGGCCCGATACGCTGGTGATCATCATGTCGGCTTATGACTGGACGGAAATCGAGGCCAGGGCGCGTGAGGCGGGGGTGGACTTCTTCATTTCCAAACCCATATTCCAATCCGTCGTGCAAGACGTGCTGCTCAAGGCCACGCGCCGCAGACAATCCGCCGACACGCTTCCCGTGCAGAAAGAGGATTTCGCGGGAAGACGCATCCTGCTTGTGGAAGACAATGAAATCAATATGGAAATCGCCCGCACGCTGCTGGAGTTCCGCAACGCGTCCGTGGACGGGGCTTGTAACGGGCAGCAGGCCGTGGAGATGTTCCGCTCCTCGCCCCAAAACCATTACGACGCCGTGCTCATGGATGTGCGTATGCCCGTCATGGACGGCATCGCGGCCACTCAGGCCATCCGGGGCCTGGACCGGGCCGACGCCGCGACCGTCCCCATCCATCGCCATGACCGCCAACGCCTTTGCCGAGGACATTGAGCGGTCGCGCAAGGCGGGCATGAACGAACATCTGGCCAAGCCTATCGAACCGGAGACGCTGTACGCCCGGCTGGCATCGTATTTCCGGTAAGGGAGAAAGGTATCGGGGGAGAGGCCTCTCTGGAGAAAGTTTTCTCCCCCGGCCCCTCCCGTCCCGAGGCTTTCGGCCTTATCGAATCCCTCTCCGCCGCGTTCCCTGTTGCGGAAATGCGGAGGTATTGCGTCGAGGTCGCTTTTTGTTCGGATAAGAGGGATTGCGTGTCAGGATAAAAGGATACGCCCCAACTCGCGGGCCTCATCGAGAAGTTTCTTGTTGGCGAGGATCGCGCCGGGCTCAAGGGCGGTCCCGTACGCCTGCCCTTTCAGCTCCATGCCCGTATAGCGGCAGATATCCTGAAAACAGCGGATAGCATTGATACAGCCGGAATCGAAGGGATCTTCCCTTCATAGGCCATCGTCACCGCCAGCTTCTTGCCGCGCAGGCCGCGTTTGCCGCCCCCGACGTCCACGGCGATGCAGCGGTCGATAAACGTCTTGAGCTGACCGGACATGTTGAAATAATAAATAGGGGTAGCCATTACCAGCGCATCGGCGGAAGCGATCAAAGGATACAGATCCGTCATACCGTCGTGCTGCACGCAACCCCTGTCGGAACGGGTGCAGGCGAAACAGCCGTGACAGGGATTGATGTTCCGCTCCACAAGCCGGATGACTTCGGCCTTGCCGCCGTGTTCGGCGGCACCTTCAAGCACGGCCTCGGCCAACAGCCCCGAATTGCTGTTTTGCCGCGGGCTGCTCAGAATACACAGGATATTCTTTCCCATAACACGCTCCTTTGCTGTCCGTTTCACCAAACAGGCATTGTGCCCGGTTGTTCCAGAAGGCAACCCCGTTTAACGCCGCTCTCAGCGTGGAGAAAAAAGCGCCTCTTCCATGCCATCAAACATGGCCTTCGCAGCCGCATCGAACGGCAGGCGGCCCGTTCCCGTACCCATGCCCGGAAAAGCTATGGACGCAAATGCTTGTTCAAGCCCCGCACGCATGGCGGCCCGCGCCGAACGCCTCACGGGATCGCCGTCATGAAGCACGGAAGGCCTGCGCATGGTCGGCGCGGAGATCAGCCACGGGATGCCCGTATGTCCGGTAGGCACGATGAGAGCTTCCCCGACCGGCAGTTCCTCCGCGGGAAGCGTACGGATGATTGCCTGTAGCCGGCTTTCCACGCCTTCCCCGAAAACGCGGGTATAGACGCCGTCCACTCCGCCGCGCATAAAACCAAACGAATTCGCCGGGGACACGACCGCATCCACCCGCAAGTCCGTAATGCCTCCCGCCACGACCGAACACAGCGCCGCCAGCCTGGGCCGCCGCTCCAGCTCTTTTTCCCACGCTTCACGCATAGCAGGGTTGATGTCGCATAACAGACATTTCATACCTTTCTCCTATCTGAGGGGAACGATGGCCTGCCGCCCTTTTTTCACGCGCACGGCCCCCAATACGCCTCCGGAAACAGGCGCTTGGTGCCCACTCATGAAAAAACTGGCACTTTCCCGATATGCCGTTGAAGTCCACCTTCAACATATTGCCCAAAAACAGGAAACGGCTGCAACCGAAGTTCCGCCCTCGTTGCAACCGTATACCAATCTTACGCAATCAACAATGAAATGTGCCCTTCCCGCACCATCTCCCTACTCGGCAAACCTCCTTCCACACTCCCCATAGCTTCAAAGCGTATCCGCTCTAGAACACCTTCAATCCGTTCAACAGGATAATAACGATAAGAATAGGAGTGACGTAGCGGCACAGGAACAAGATAGCCTTGGCGCAGGCGAGGTTGTGCAGCGTCCCGCCGTTGGTCAGGGCATCCAGCGCGTCGCTGCGGCTCCAGACGTACCCGACGAACAGGCTCAGAAGCAGGCCGTCCAACGGCAGCATCAGGTTGGAAGACAGGAAATCGTACAGGTCGAACAGGGACAGCCCGAATACGGTAACGTCAGATAGCACACTGGTGGACAAGGTCGCGGGAGCGCCGAGCAGGATCAGCGCAAGGGTCATGAGCACGGTTGCGCGGGGGCGGGAGATGCGGAAGGTTTCGGAAAGCCACGCCACCGGCACTTCAAGCAGGGACAGCATCGCGCCCATTGAAGCTACGGCGGACAGGACAAAAAACAACGTGGTGAAAAGCTGCCCGCCGGGCATGGACGCGAACACGGCGGGGATGGTCAGGAACAGCAGGCTTGTCCCGGCCGTGGGTTCAAAACCGAAGCTGAACACGGCGGGGAACACGGCAATGCCCGCCAAAATGGACACCAGCAGATCGCAGACCATCACGCGGACGGCAAGGAACGGCACATGCGTATCCGACCTGAAATAGCTCCCGTATGTGATCATGCAGCCGAACCCGATGGACATTTTGAAGAAAGCCAGCCCCATCGCCATAAGCACCACCGAGCCGTCGATACGCGAGAAATCGGGCATGAACAGGAACTTCAGGCCTTCCGTCGCGTTGGGCAAGGTCAGGCTGCGTATACAGACCACCACAAGCAGAACGAACAAAAGCGGGATCAGGATGCGGGTGGCTTTTTCAATGCCGCCGGACGCCCCCCGCAGGATGACCGAAGCCGTCAGCCCGAGCACCAGCCATTGCCAGAACAGCGACTTCCACGGGCAGGCGAGCAGGGATGAAAAAGCTTCCTTGGCCACGGCGGGATCCTGCGTGTGCACGCTTCCGGTAAGGGCCTTGGGGATATAGGCGAACACCCAGCCCGCCACATCCGAATAAAAGCTCAGGATCGTCACCGCACCGGCAATGCCCAATCCGCCGATAATCCACCAAAACCGGTTCGAGGACAGCGTCTTGAAAGCCTGATACGCATTGGAGCGCGTCGAACGGCCGATGAGCAGTTCCGCGATCATGAGCGGAAGCCCCACAACCAGCGTGGACAGGATATACACGAGGAGAAACGAAGCGCCGCCGTGCTCGCCCGTCAAGGCGGGGAATTTCCAAATATTGCCCAATCCGACCGACGATCCGAGCGTGGCCGCCAACATGCCAAGGCGTGAAGCAAACAGATCGCGAGAGGTTTCCGCCATAATCAGCTCCGATAAAATAAGGGCGTGTCCTAGAAAGGCAGCCGTGAAAAGAAGGCCCGTGAATATCACGCCGACGGGATTGAGGCAAGAAACAGTGCCATTTCATCCCTTTTCCAGTCCAACAGGCCTGTTATCCGCGAGGCCGGCACAACGGATTCGGCGCTCCAGCCTCTCTAGTGCCGTACGCTTTTACAGCGTATTATGCTACGGGAAAAACACCCCACCCAAGACCAGCCGCCTTATGCAGACGCGGCAAAGGAGTCCCCATGCTTCCAGCCATATCCCCGCAAGAAGCTTTCGAGCGTTTTTCCAAGGGCGAAGCCAGGCTTGTCGACATCCGCGAAACCGACGAGTACACCCAAGAGTTCGTGCCGGGTTCCCGGCTGATCCCGCTCTCGATCATCGCCAAACACCCTCTGAAGGACGCCGACGCCCCGGACAAGCCCATCGTCTTCTTCTGCCATTCGGGCAACCGTACCGCCAACGCTTCCGATCTGCTGGAGCGCCTCGCCGGCGACGTGCAGGCCTATCGTCTTGACGGCGGCATCTCCGGCTGGGAGAAGGCGGGGCTTCCCGTGGAGCATATCTCCTCAACCATCCCTCTGTTCCGTCAGATTCAGATCGCGGCCGGTTCCCTGGTGCTCATCGGCGTCATCGGCAGTGCCTTCTGGCATCCGTTCTTCTGGCTGTCCGCCTTTGTCGGCGCGGGGCTGGTCTTCGCCGGGATTTCCGGGTTCTGCGGCCTCGGCGTGCTGCTTTCGCACATGCCGTGGAACCGGCGTTGAACCGGTTATCCGGAAAATAAAAGACAGCGGTGCCCCAAGGCAGCGATACCCTGTGCGGCGTCTTGCCTGTGGGGGCGAACCGTTTCAGCGGGATAGGCTCTTTCAGCCTACGCGCCTTCTGACCGGGGCTTCATTTCACCGGGAGAAGCTTTCGACACGGCACACCAATGGCTGGGGGACGGGACAAAAGGGAGCGGCCCAAGCCCGCAGCCCATCCGGTTCCCCACCCCATGCCGCTGTTCCCCGGGATTTGGCCCAAACGCATCAAGCCGTCCATACCCTGTTTGGGGTACGGGCGGCCTGGTCATTCTATGATTAAGCATATGGCTATCCCCGTGCGGGGGCGAGGCGGTTACATATCCGCGTCCAGCGTAGCGAGCTGTGCCCTGAGTTCCAGTTTTCTGGTATAGTTGGAAAGGAAATGGTGCACGTCTTCACCCTCGGGAACTTTTCCGGCGAGCTGCGCCGCAAGGATTGCCTGTGTGGAACGGGCCATTTTTTCCTCGACTTCGCGGATCTGGCTCAACAGGTTGGCCCGCTGCTTAGCCGTGGCATAGGTTCTCTGGCGGCGCTCAGCGTCAAGGATGATCACATTGTCCTCGACCCGTCTCTGCTCCTCGCCGAACGCCCTAACCAGCGGGGCGATATGAACATCATAGCCATCTTTCCCGAACAGCGTGTTTTCCCGACCATCTTCCCAATAAATGACCCCTTGCCCAGCCACCCATTCGATCTTGTGGATAGCCGGATCGAACATACCGGGATCCAGTTCGAAAGCCATGCCGTTGATCACGACTACATGTTCATGCCCGTGTACGGTGATGATGTCCACGCTGATGTTCTCTCTTTCCATATCAGACCTCACCCGGATCTCCGCCGGGCATTGCTCCTTGTAGCAGTCCGGCCACACATTGCCAAGAGTTGCGGCATAAAAAACCTCGATCCCCCCTTGAAAAGCCGTTTTTCGACGGCCTGCCGTGCGGGCTCCGTTTTCGTCGGGATGAGCAGGGCGGCCCTTTTTTGGGATTTCCCTGCGGCTTTTTCTTGACACGGCCTTTTTCTGAGTTATGCTCATTTGAACATTATTCGGAGATGCACATGGCAAGGCCCAGAAATTGTCGCTACGTCGAACGCAAGCCCCACGTGACCTATTTCAAGCCGCGCGGGATCCCCATGACCGAACTCACGGAAACGCTGTTGACCGTTGAAGGTCTGGAAGCCTTGCGCCTTGCCGATCTGGAAGGGCTCACCACCGGAGAAGGCGCTGAACGGATGCGCGTTTCGCGCCACACCTTCGGCCGTACGCTGGCCGAAGCCCGGCGAGCCGTGGCCGATGCGCTCGTCAACGGACGGGCACTGTGCATCGAAGGCGGGACTTACGCCGTCCTGCCGCCCCAACCCGAGGCGGACAAGCCTCACAAGGAGTTTCACATGCAGAAAGTTGCCGTTTCCAGCGAAGGCCCTTCGCTCGACGATATGGTGGACCCGCGCTTCGGGCGGGCGGGCGGTTTCGTCATCGTGAATCCCGAGACGATGGAAACTTCCTACCTCGACAACGGGGCCTCCCAGACCATGGCGCAGGGCGCGGGCATTGAAACCGCCGAGCGCATGTCCGCCGCGGGCGTGACCGTGGTCCTCAGCGGCTACGTCGGCCCCAAGGCGTTTGAGGCCCTCAAGGCCGCCGGAATCAAGGTTTGTCAGGATCTGGACGGCATGACCGTCCGTGAGGCCGTGGAAAAATACAAAAACGGGGACGCGCCCTTCGCCGACGCGCCCAACAAGTAGGCCCGCCATGCGTATCGCCATCGCCAGCGGCAAGGGCGGCGCGGGCAAGACCACGGTTACGGCGTCGCTCGCGTCGGTCTGGGACCGCCCCTTCATCGCCGTGGACACGGACGTGGAGGCCCCGAACCTGCACCTGTTCCTGCCCCCCGCCGTGGAAGCCTCGGAAACAGTCGGACTGGAAGTCCCCATCCTCGATCCCGAGCGCTGCACCCTGTGCGGAGCCTGCCGCGCCATCTGCCGCTACAAGGCCATCGCCCAGTTCGCTTCGCGCCTCACGATCTTTACGGACATGTGCCACGGCTGCGGCGGCTGTTTCGCCGTTTGCCCCTCCCAAGCCCTTACGCCCGGCAGCCGCGAACTCGGCGTGCTGGATCAGGGGACCGTGCTGGAAGGCCGGGGCCGCTTCCTCATGGGGCGCTCCCGCATCGGGGAAGCCATGACCCCGCCGCTCCTGCGCGCCCTGCGTAAAAAACTGGATCTGATGCTCACGGCGATCCCCGCCGACGCCCTCATCGATTCGCCCCCCGGCGTAAGCTGTCCCGCCATGACCGTTGGCCTCGACGCCGACGCCGTCCTGCTGGTGGCCGAGCCCACGCCGTTCGGATTCCACGATTTCCGGCTGGCGCATCAGGCTTTCCGGCAGATCGGAAAACCCGTGGCCGTAATCATGAACCGGGCCGCCATGCCGGGCAATGCCGAGGGAGACGGCGCGCTGCGCGCGTATTGCGCGGAACAGGGCCTTCGCGTGCTCGGCGAGCTGCCTTTGATCGCGCCGCCGCCGAAACGTACGCAAAGGGACGCCTCATTGCCGCAACCTCGCCGGAATGGAGGGTGCGGTTCGAATCCCTGCGCGATGCCGTGCTGACGTTCGCCGAAGGAGCCTGTCATGCGTGAGATCGTCGTCATCAGCGGCAAGGGCGGCACGGGCAAAACGTCCGTCTGCGCGAGCCTTGCCCATCTGGCCCAGAACAAGGTCGTCTGCGATCTCGACGTGGACGCGCCCGACATGCACATCCTGCTTGATCCGCAGGTCCACACCCGCGAGGCGTTCGTCTCCGGCAACGAAGCCGTCATCGACAGGGATGCCTGCCGCCGTTGCGGGATCTGTTTCGAGCACTGCCGTTTTGATGCTGTGAAAAAGGACGGAGACGTCTACGGCATCGATCCCCTGCGTTGTGAGGGCTGCGGCGTGTGCGTGGCGCTCTGCCCGGCCAAGGCCATCGCCTTTCCCGAAAAGGAGTGCGGCGAGTGGTATGTCAGCGACACGCGCTTCGGCCCGTTCGTCCACGCGCAGCTCTATCCCGGACAGGAAAATTCCGGGCGGCTCGTGACCCTGCTCAAACAGCAGGCCCGCGAGCTCGCCAAACGGCAAGGGCTTGATCTCGTCATTTGCGACGGCTCGCCGGGCGTGGGATGCCCGGTCATCAGCTCGCTCTCCGGCGCGAGCCTTGCCGTGGCTGTGGTGGAGCCCACGCCTTCGGGCCGTCACGACTTCGAGCGCGTCGCGGCCCTGTGCGACCACTTCCGCATCCCGGTCGCGGTCCTCATCAACAAGGCGGACCTCAACCATGAGGAAGTACAGGCCATTACCAGGCTTGCCGACGACAAGGGCTACACCGTCGTGGGAGCACTGCCCTTTGATCCGGCGGTAACGGGAGCCATGATCCGGCGCAAGGCGCTGACCGAGACGGATTCGCCGCTCGCGTCCACGCTCTCCGCCATCTGGGGCCGTATCCGCGAACTGGCTTACGCACCTCGAAAGCGCGGCTGATCCGCCCTGCGGCAGCGGCGTTTGCCAATACTTTAACCAACAGGAGTCAATCCAATGAGCACGTCTACTCTCGCTATCCCTTCCGCACTTCCCGGTGGCCTTGAAGCCGGTATGGGTATGCATTTCGGCCACTGCGACATCTATACCATCGTGCAGATCGAGGACGGCGCGATCAAATCCGTGGGCACCCTGCCCAACGTGCCCCACCAGCAGGGCGGCTGCCTCGCCCCTGTGCAGCATCTTGCCTCCCACGGCGTAACCGCCCTCCTCGCCGGTGGCATGGGTATGCGTCCGCTCATGGGCTTCCAGCAGGCGGGCGTTTCCGTCTACTATGCGGGCAATTATCCCACCGTCGGTTTGGCCGTGCAGGCGTTCCTCGACGGCAAGCTCCCCGCCTTCTCCACCGAATTCACCTGCGGCGGCGGGAATCACTAGGGCATTGGGAATTGGAGGGGGTGCGGGAGATCCTTTCTCCGGAAAGGTTCTCCCGCACCCCTCCAAACCTCCCCCCCACCCTCTCCAAAGACTTTCGCGCTTATCGAATCCCTGTCCGCAGTTTTCCCGGGAATCGAAGAAGGAAAGATCCCCTTTACCATTATTGTTGCATTGTATGAGGAATCATTATGGAACTGCTGCTCGTCACGCCTCGCCCCGAAGTCTGGAATGAATGCCTGCCGGTGTTTCAGCGCGGGGGCAACACGCTCCAACAGGCCGCATCGCTGGAAGACGCCGCGCCGATCATCCGCGACACGCCGCCCGTTCTCGCCATCCTCGATCTGGAGCTTGAAGGAAAGGCTCTCCGTCAGGCCGTCATCGACATCATGATGATCAACGCCAGCGTCCACACCGCCGTCGTCAGCGACATGGACCCCGACGAATTCCACGAAGCCACGGAAGGGCTCGGCATCCTCATGCCCCTGCCCACTTCCCCCAAGGCCGACGATGCCGAACGCCTCCTCAAGGCTCTTGCCGGGGTCATGTAGGGTCGCCGTACCGCGCCCCCTATGGCGAAACGCCTTGTGAGGGGCATGCGCCTTCGGCTCCGCTGGAGCGGAGGGCGCTCCTCCGTTGGGAAGAGTACGAACATCAGCTTATTGCCGTTTCCGCTCCGACCAGACGGGACCTCTTTGAACCCGATTCATATCCGCCTTGAATACCAAAGGGATGGACAGCACGCCCACGTGCTGGTAACCAAAGGGGAAACTCCGTATCCGGGCGGGAGGGCACATGCGTTCCATCGTATTCAGCACGGTTTCCCATCTAGATATGTACACCGGCGAAGATCGGAAAGACCGCTGGCGCCCTCTGCTGGAGCTGCTGCGCATTCACGACTTCAAGGTGGACAGGCTGTATTTCTTCATCAGCCACCTGTACCGGCACATCGTCCCCACGCTGGTCAAGGACATGAACAACGTCTGCCCGGAGACCGAGATTGTCCCCGTGATCACCAACCTCAACGGCGTGCTCACCTACGAGGACATCGCCCCGGCCTACAAGGTGTTCAGCGCCTACTTTGAACAATACCGCTTCGATCTGAGCAACGAGCGGTATTTTTTTCATCTGGGGCCGGGCAACCTGTTCCAACATGCGCTCATGCTGATCATGCTGTTCCACTTCAAGCGCCTGCCCTTCCAGATGCTCCGTCTGGCCCCCAACCCGGAAAAGCCGGGCGACATCATCATGGAGATCTACGAGGGGGATATCCGCAAGTGGATCGCCAGCATCGCGGATTCGGAAAAACGCAATGTCGCGGCCCAGACATTCCTCAAGTCGTGCATCGAAACCCGAAACCCCGTATTCAACAAGCTGATCGAAGAAATGGAGCATGTGGCCACCCACTCCACCGCGCCCGTCCTGCTTTCCGGCCCCACCGGCTCCGGCAAATCCCATCTTGCCAGAAAAATTTACGAACTCCGCTACAATAAAGGACTAGTCCCGGGTTCCTTCGTCGAAGTGAACTGCGCGACACTGCAGGGCGAAAGCGTGCTTTCCAACCTGTTCGGCCATGTGCGCGGCTCCTTTACCGGCGCGACGACAGTGCGTCAGGGGCTGCTCAAGACGGCGCATGAAGGCATCCTCTTCCTTGACGAAATCGCGGAGATCCCGCTCCAGATACAGGTGATCCTCCTCAAGGCCATCGAAGAGAAAAAATTCTACCCCTTCGGATCGGATACGCCGGTACACAGCGACTTTCAGCTTATCTGCGGCACGAACCGGGATCTTGCCGAAGAAGTCCGGCAGGGGCGCTTCCGCCTCGACTTGTTGTCACGCATCAACATGTGGCATTTCCGGCTTCCCGCACTCAGGGAACGGTTGGAGGACATCGAGCCGAACATCAACTACGAACTTGACCGCCACACGCGGCTGAAAGGCTTCAAGGCGGATTTCCTGCCCGAAGCGCGGGAACGCTATCTGAACTTCGCCATGTCGCCCGAAGCCATCTGGCCGGGGAACTTCCGCGACTTGTCCTCGTCCATCGAACGGATGCAGAGCTACGCCCTCGGCGGCATCATCAACGGGGAGCTTGTGGAGGAGGAGATCATCCGGCTGCGTGCGATATGGCATACCCCGGCCCTCGCCGAGCTTCCCGCCCCGAAACAGGGGGCCCCGCTGCTGTCAAGGCTGTTCACCCCCTCCCAGCTTGATCAGATGGATCTGTTCGACAAGATACAGCTGGAAAACGTCATCAGGGTATGCTGTGACTGCTCCACACGCACGGAGGCCGGACGTAAACTGTTCGGCGTTTCGCGTGGCCGAAAAAAACATGCCGACGATACGACCCGGCTCAACAAGTATCTCAAATCGCAAGGCGTCACATGGGAGCAGATCCAGTCGTTGCGGTACCGCTGACCCGGACGGCTTGCGCGGGCATTGTTCCCGAGGCCTAAAAAAGTTGCGGCAAGGCACGGGAACCGCTTCCGTGATGCGGGGATACCTCCCATGACACGAGCGGCAAGGCAATCAGGGCGGGAGGCAATCTTCTCAGCAGGAGGATGCTTCCCGCCTTTTGGCTGGAACGGGGAAGTTGCCCGGCGGCCCTCCATGAAAGGGGTCTTTGTAGCGGAAGGGGTATCTTCCTTTACGGAAGGCCGTCGGGGTATAGGGGGGAAGTATCGGGGGAGCGATCAACGGGAAGAGACAAGCAGCATGACCGCCAGCCCGGTGAAAACGCAACCGGCGGCACGGTTCAGGAACAGCTGCCCCTTGACGGAACTGTTGAAACGCCCGGCGACCCGTCCCGCAAGCAGTGACACGCAACCAAAGACCAGCAGCGTGGCAAGCTGGAACAGCGCGCCAAGGGCAATGATCTGCGCCGTAAGGCCGCCCCGCGCGGGATCGGCGAACTGAGGCAGGAAAGCAAGGAAGAACAGCGTCACCTTGGGGTTGGTGATGTTCATGATCACCCCTCTCCGGTACAGCGTGCCGTATCCGGGGAATTGCGCCTTCTGGAGCGAAGCCTTTGAGGTTCCGCTGCGGAAGGAGAGCCACGCCAGATACAGCAGATAGGCGGCCCCCGCGAATTTCAGCACATTGAACGCCGTTTCCGAACTCTGGAACAGAGCGGCGACCCCAAGCGATACGGCGGTGATATGTACGAACAGACCGGTGATCAGCCCGCAGGTCGTGGCGAACCCCGCACGCGCGCCGTACAGCGCCGATTGCGTCAGCACAAAAAGGATGTCCGGTCCGGGGGCGAGCCCCATGACCACCGATGCAACAAAAAAAGCCCCTAGCGTTTCAACTGGCGGCATAGCCTTTCCTTTACTTGCTCAGGCGGGAAAAATTCCGCCCTCTTCTCTTCAGGCGAGGTGTTGCGGGATTCTAGGGTTCCAGTGTTTTCCGGCCCGTGCCGACCGCCCAATAGCCACATCAAGGATACCGACCCGTAAAGCCGGGAGGTTCCCGGCTTGTGCCGGTCGCCCCGTGTAATGCCGGACAGCGAACCTTCAGGCGGAAAACGCAGCCGGACGATCAAAGGGCACCGCAACACATCTCGTGAAAGCCGGGAGGAGAGCCTCCCCCCGGCGGATTTTACAGAGCGGATCAGTCCTTCGCCGTTTCCTCGGAAGCGGCCTTGAAACCGCGCTCGAAGCAGTTCAGGTTGCTTTCCACAAAGGCGGGCTTGCCGTTCTTGCGGATCGCCTCCATCTGGCTCTCCTTCGTAAGCGGCATGTCCGCGGCCCCGTACAGCGCACCGAGCATGACCATGTTCAGGCCGAGCGGGTTGCCCGCTTCCAGCGATTCCTTGCGGGCGTCGAACGCGATCACGCGGCCCACTTTGGCGCGCAGGCAGGCAAGCAGCTCATCGACGGGGGGATATGCCGCCGAACCGCTGGGAATGAACGGCACTACAGGCGCGGTGTTGGTGATCACGATGGTGTCGGCATTGGCCTTGCTCAGGGCGCGCACGGCTTCCATCGGCTCGAAGGCCAGCAGGATGTCCGCGCAGTTGTCGGAAATGGTGGGGCTCTGCGCGCCGCCGAGCACGACCGTGGATTCCACCACGCCGCCTCGCTGGGCCATGCCGTGGGTTTCGCTCATGAGGACGGGCACGCCCATGCTCAGAGCGGCCTCGCCGATCATTTTGGAGGCCAGCACGTTGCCTTGCCCTCCCACGCCCACAATATAGATTCTCAAGGTATTCATGACGGCTCCTTACTTATTTTTGGGGACGGATCGCATTGTTCGGGCAAACTTGGGCACATACGGCGCAGCCGATGCACTGGACGGGATCGATGGACACCTTGCCGTCCCGAAGCTGGAAGGCAGGACAGCCGAACGTGTCCACACAGGTATGGCAGTTGACGCAGCGTTCCCCGTCGATGCCGAACACGGGTTTCTTGGCCTTGGACAGGCGGCGCATGTGCAGCGGGCAGGGTTCGCGGCAAATGATCACGGAAACGCCGTCGTGATCCAGCGCGGCGCGGGTCGCTTCCGCCACCTTCTTAAGGTTGGTGGGCCGGACGGTCTGGATGTGCTCCACGCCGAGCGCCCTGATGACGGCTTCCATGTCGATGCTGGTCAGCGGAGGCGTGCCCGGGGCCTGCGGCAGGGACGCGTCGCGGCCCGGAGAGGGCTGATGCCCGGTCATGGCCGTAACCATGTTGTCGAGGACGACCAGCACGAAACGGTGGTGGTTGTAGACGGCGTTGGCGATCCCGGTCAAACCGGAGTGGAACAGCGTGCTGTCGCCGATGAAGCCGACGATGCGCTGTTCCGGCCCCACCGCCAGTTCCAGACCGGCGGGCATGGAGGCCGCCGCGCCCATGCACACGCCGATGTCGGCCATGCGCAGAGGCGGCATGAATCCGAGGGAGTAACACCCGATGTCCGTGGCGAAGATGACGTCCCGGCCTTCGCAGCCGAGTTTCACGCCATAGTAGGACATGCGGTGAGGACAGCCCGCACACAGGGACGGAGGACGGTTGACCAGCTGCGGGGCATCCGTGAGATCCAGCGGCGCGGGGGTCACGTCGGCGACGCCGAAGGCTTCGGCTACGGCGGCGCTCACACGGGCGGGGGTATATTCGTACAGCGTGGAAAGGTCGGCGGTCCCCTTGCCGAGGATGGTCAGGGTTAGGCCGTTCTTCTGCGCCATCGCGCGGAGGGCTTCCTCAACCAGCGGCTCCAGCTCCTCAAGCACAAGCACCGTATCCTTGCCGCGCAGGAATTCCAGCAGGGCGTTTTCAGGCAGAGGCCACGCCATGCCGAGGCGGAACACGCCCACGGTATCCGAAAGGCCGCATTCCTTCACGGCATCAAGCACATAGTTGACCGCGGCACTGCTGGCGACCACGCCGAGGCGCGTATCCGCCGGGCCTTCCACACGGTTGAACGGGCTGGCGTCGCTCACCGGAACCAGGCTGCGCATACGCTCGACCAGACGCTTGTGATGGCGCACGGCATTGCCCGGCAGCGGCACGAACGCGTAATCCTTTTCATAGTGGCGCGGCCCAGCCTTGGGACGGATGTCGCCAAGCTCCACCACGCCGCGGCTGTGCGCCACGCGGGTAGTCGCCCGAACCATCACGGGCATCCCCATTTGCGCCGAAAGTGCGAACGCCGCCACGGTCATATCCTTCATTTCCTGCGCGGTGGCGGGTTCGAAGCAGGGAAGCCCGAACAGGCGGGCATACTGCCGATTATCCTGCTCGTTCTGGCTGGAGAACATGCTCGGGTCGTCGGCGCTGTACACCACGAGGCTCCCGCGGACGCCGAGATACGTCAACGTGCCGAGCGGATCGGAGGCTACGTTGAGGCCGACGTGCTTCATGGCGGTCAGACAGTTCAGGCCGCCCATGGACGCGCCCGCAACGGCTTCCATCGCCACTTTCTCGTTGGTGGCGAAATCCATGCGGAAACCGCCCGCGCCCTGCAATTCGTACAGCAGGTTGCTCACTTCCGAGGAAGGGGTGCCGGGATAGCAGCTCGCGTAGTCGAGCCCGGCTTCATACGCGCCCCGCACGAGCGCCTCGTTGCCCATGAGCAACGCCTTTTTGCCGATTTCACGTTCGAGAAGCACTGACATAACGTCTCCTTTATCGTGTTGATTCCATACATAGTGTTATGGGGTTCCGCCTGCGGCTGCCTGCGCCCTTTCGAGGCGCGGAGGCCTTCGCCGCCGACCTCCTTCCACCCATCAACCATTCTGAGAAGAAAGGGAGGCGGGGGAAGGGCAGCCCTCCCGTGCAACCGATTCTCTCTTATGGGCCTTTTCCCTGAGCACAACCGCCGGGGCGACGCCCAGCAGGGTTATGGCCGCAGCCACATAAAGGGCCACGAGGTAATCTCCGGACCATGCCCGGATCAGGCCGCCGATGAACGGCCCGCACACCGAGGCGACCATGAGCGGGCTCGTGCTGAACCCGTAGTTCACCCCGAAGTGGCGCGGCCCGAAAAAGGCCATGATCAAGGCCGCAAGCTGGGGAATGGTCCCGCCGAACGCCAGTGCCACCGGAACCGCCGCAATCAGGAAGCCCGCCATGCCGAACCGGGACGGCAGCGCCGCCAGCAGCACCAGCCCGCATCCCATGAACACGGCGTCCAGCCCCATGCCCCACGCCCGGCCGAACAGATCGTGGACGTATCCGAAGAACAACCGGCCCACGCCGTTCGCTATCGCGTACACGCCCATGCCGAGCCCGGCCTGAGCCGCGGTCAGCCCGCATTCCAGCGCATAGGGAACAATGTGCCCGATGATCATCAGCCCGCCGATCTGGATCGTCAGCATCCAGCCCCAGATCATCCAGTAGGACGGCGTATGGAGCATGTCCCGCAGGCCGACGCCGTCGCCCTCTTCCTTGCCGGGAGCCGCTTCGGGCATACGCAGGAACAGCGAGCCGAGCACAATGATGCCAAGGAAGAGCACCGCCAGCGCCATGAACGTGCTGGAAACGCCCACCTTGCCGATGAGCCAGCCCGCGCCGACCGTCCCGAACAGGAGCGTGCCGAGCGCAAGGGCCATCGTCAGCAGGCCGCTCACCAGCCCCTTGCGCTCAGGATACCAGCGCAGGCATACGGCGGCGGGGACAAGGTTCACGATGCCGATGCCGAACCCGGACACCACCCCGTAGCTGAGGTAGAGGCCGATCACGGAGCCGATGCGCGACGCCCACAGCAGCCCGACGCACAGCAACGCGCCGCCGATCTGCACCGCACGGGCGGGCCCGAACCGGAGAAGCTTTCCCCCGGCGAACATGCCGAGCGAGAAGAAGGTGATCATGAAAGTGAAGGTCAGGGACGTCTCGGGACGCTGCCAACCAAAAGCCTGTTCCAACGGGACCACGAAAATCGACCACGCATACAGAACGCCGCAGACCGTGCACAGCACAAGCCCCGCCAACAGGATGATCAGACGGCTCGGCGCTTTCATGATGCCTCCGTCCGCTCCGCAAAGGTATGCGCTTCTTCTTCGCCGCGCAGGACGCGCAGTACGCCGAGGGCGAGGGATTCCATCTCGTTTTCGCCTGGCAGCACATGCACCGGAGCGAGGAAGGACACACGCTCCGCCACCCAGTCCGTGAGCATCCGGGAGCGGGCGACGCCTCCCGTAAGCAGGATGGCGTCGAGGCGGCCCCGCGTCACCACGGCGAGCTTGCCGATATTTTTCGCCAGATTGTGGGCCATGGCCTCGTAAACCAGCGCGGCCTTCCCGTCACCCTCGTGGATGCGGCGCTCGATTTCCCGCGCGTCGGACGTCCCGAACCAGTCCATCAGCCCCCCCTTCCGCTGCATCCGGCGCATCATCTCGGGGAAGGTGACGCCGTCCTGCGTCGCCATTTCCGCAAGCTGGAAGCACGGCAAGCCGCCGGAACGCTCGGGCGCGAACGGCCCTTCATCGTCGGAAATCATATCCACGACACGCCCGCCCACATGCAGGGAAAGGGTGATCCCCCCGCCCATGTGCGCGACAATCAAGGATAGCTCGGGGTATTTCGCATTGTTCTGCGTGGCGTAGCGCAACGCGCAGGCCCGCATGTTGAGCATGTGCCCCACGCTCTTGCGCTCTATGGACGAAAACCCGGTGATGCGGGCGATGGGATCCATTTCGTCCACGGTGACGGGATCATAGATGAACGCCGGGATGCCGAGCGGCCTCGCCACAGCGTCCGCAAGCACGGCCCCAAGGTTCGAGGCATGTTGCATGACCGGACGGTGGCGCAGCACGTCGAGCATGGCATCATTGACACGATACGCCCCGGAACGCACCGGCGGCAGCAGCCCACCCCGCCCCACACAGGCGTGCAGGGACGCGGGATCAATGCCTTTTTCCGTCAATACGTCGAGCAGCAGGCGGTGGCGCAGCTCAAACTGCTCCATGACCGCCGGGGACAGTTTGGCGGTATCGTGGTCGCGGCTTTCCACAAACAGCGGGGCCTCGTCCTCGTACACGGCGATTTTGGTCGAGGTGGACCCAGGGTTGATCACAAGAATGCGAAACATGCTGACCTCACAGGCAATTAGGCGTTCCGGGCGGCGAGGCATCCCAACGCGGTGGCATACAGTTTGGCGGACGGCGGCTCCGAGCGCGAAGTCATGACCACGGGCGCGGCTGCCCCGAGGATGAGCCCGGCCACCTGACTGCCCTTGAGGAAGTGCAGCAGCCCCTTGATCGCCACGTTGCCCACTTCCATGATCGGCATGAGGAAAATATCGGCGTCGCCGGAAACCCGGCTTTCGATGCCCTTGTGCAGGGCGGATTCGCGGTTCAGGGCCACGTCCATGGCAATGGGGCCTTCAACGATGCATTGCGTGGGGAACTCGCCCCGTTCCCATGCCTCGACCAGCCCGGCGGCGTCGATGGTCGCGGGATTATGCGGATCGACGCGTTCGTTGGCGGCGAGGCAGGCGACCTTGGGGCATTCGTAGCCCCACGAGCGCAGAGCCAGCAGCGCGTTGGCGAGGATGTCCTTCTTGGCGGCAAGGTCGGGATTGATGTTCATCCCGCCGTCGGTACTGTAAATGAGCTTGTGATAGCCCGGCAGTTCCACGGCGGCGATGTGCGACAGCCTCCGGCCCGTGCGCAGCCCTTCTTCCTTGTTCAGCACACCGCGCAGGAAGTCCGAAGAGTTGAGCATACCCTTCATGAGTACCCCGGATTCCCCGCCGCGCACCGAGCGCACGGCCTCCCGCAGCGCCGTCGCGGGATCGGCGGCATGGCGGAGTTCGGCCCGGCCTTCGATGCCCGCCTGTTCAACCAACGGGCGTACAACCGCCTCATCACCGTACAGGATAACGTCGGCCAGCCCTTTATCCAGAGCCATGCGCGCGGCTTCCACGGTTTCACTGTCCGCGTTCGCCACGCACACCACTGTCCGGGGCATGGCCTTCACCTTGTCGATCAGTTCCGAAAAATGTTGCAGCATGAAAAGGCTCCTGTGGAAGAAAGCGGGAATACGGGAAAAGGAATGCTCTTTGAGAACGGCGTTCCGCCCTCCTCCCTGCGTCCCTTCCCCCACCGTCCAAAACGATTCGGGCGACGGGGCCTGGACAAAAACTTTCTTTGTAATTTATTGTTTTTATTAATTATTTTATCTTAACAAAGGGTACAAAGCTCCTACCCTCCCCAAAAAGGAGGGAACAAACAGCGAGACACCGGCCCACAAAGGGGACGTCAGCCGCGCAAGGCTAATCGGAATAGTCGGCCAACACGCCGTTCACCACGAAACGGGGCGGCTGGCCATGAACGAGCACACGCTCCAAGTTTTCAAGCGCCTGAGAGAGCATCCGTCCGAACGCGGCGCGGGTTACGCCCGCGAGATGCGGCGTCAGCAGGACGCGTTCGGCGGGAATGGACAAGAAAGGATTTTCGGCGCGCCCGTCGTCCGCAAAGCAGTCGAGCGCCGCGCCGCGTATCCGCCCTTCCGCGAGGATACGGGCGAGATCCGCTTCCACCACCACACCGCTCCGGGCCGCGTTGATCAACAGGGCATGGGGCTTCATGGACGAAAGCAGGTTGTAATCCACAAGGTTGCGGGTACTGCCGTTGAGCGGGCAATGCAGGGAAACCACGTCGCACTCGGCGAACAGCTCCGCCACATCCATACGCTCGACCCCGTTTTCAGCCGCGAACTCTTCAGGCCAGAAGGCGTCGCAAGCGGCCACGGAACACCCAAAAGCCTTGGCGAGCGGGACGACCGCGCGCCCGATATTGCCGAGCCCGAACAGCCCGATCCGGCATCCGCGCAGCTCAAGGCCGCCCTGCTCCAGAAGTTCGGCACGCGAAGCCGCATAGCGTCCGCAGCGGATTTCCCCGTCGGCCCATGCGAGGCCGCGCTGGAGGTTCACAATGGCGGCCATCACGTATTCCGCGACCGAGGACGCGTTCATGTTCGGCGAATTCGATACCGGAATACCGAGCTCCGCCGCCGTGAGGTGGTCAACGGAATCAAAGCCCGCGCCCGTGGTCTGGATGAAGCGGATGGACGGCATCCGTTCGAGGCAGAAGGCGTCCACATACGGCTGGGACGGCGGAAGCAGAAGCGCCTGCGCGCTCTCTGCCGCCGCGATCAGGACGTGGCTGCCGTTGGGAGGCAAAAAATGCAGAGAAAGGGTTTCCGGAAGGGTCATACCGGATTCCGTAAACCGGGAACGGGGGAGCAGGCTGAGGACCTTCATGGCGTTCTCCTTTTCGCCTCTTGAACGGCAACGTCTTTCGCGCTTCGCGACGACACGCTTTTTGTTTCGCTTCCGGGGAAAGCGCCGCAACGCCTCCCCGAAAGCATCCGGGGACGGGACCCCCGCCATGCGGGGATCCCTTTTTCACTTACCGCATCATGGCGGGCAGCCACGTGCTCAGCGGCTCAAAGGCGATACAGAAGCCGAGGCACAGGAAGAACGCAAGGACGAAGGGTATCGAGGAGCGGTACACCAGCGAGAGCGGAACATCCGCCAGTTCCTTGGCGACGAACAGGCTGACGCCGAAGGGTGGGGTCATGCCGGCCATGGTCACGAGGATATTGATGATGACGCCGAACCAAATCAGGTTCCAGCCGAACAGCGCGGCGAGCGGCAGGAAGATGGGCACACAGATGAGCATCAGCGGGATGGCCGGGATAAAACAGCCGAGCAGGCTCATGCACACGATGATGGCGAACATGACGGCCATGGGCGGCATGTTCATGGAGGCGATGACGCCGGCGAGGATCATGGGGATCTTGCTCATGGTCATAAAGTAGCTGAACACGCCCGCGCCGCCGAGGACCGTAAAGGCCATGCTGATCGTCTTGCCGGTATCGTTGAGGCCGCTGGTGACGATGGACCAGCTCAGGCGGCCCATGACGAGGGCGAGGAACACGGTCGTGAACGCGCCGATGCCGCCGCCTTCCGTGGCCGTGAACATGCCGGCGTAGATGCCCCCGATGACCACGATGAAGATGATAATGATGGGCAGGCCGGTCTTGAGCGAAACGAGCCGTTCATGCATGGGCACGCGGGGCAAGGCGGGGGCCAGCTCGGGATTGCGCCAGACCATGATCATGATGACGACGATGAAACAGGCCATGCACACGAGGCCGGGGAACACGCCGGCGATGAACAGGTCGGCGATGCTCTGTTCCGCAAGGACGCCGTAGATGATGAAATTCGAGCTCGGCGGGATGAGGCTGCCGATGCCGCCGGAACAAGCGAGCGTGCCGATGGCCAGCTTGTCGTCATAGCCGTGCCGCCGCATTTCGGGCAGGGCGATGGTCATCATGGCGATACAGCCGACCAAGGCGTCGCCCACCACCGCGCCGAGGGCGGTACAGGCGCACACGCTGGCTATGGCGAGGCCGCCGCGGAAATGGCCGCACCAGTTGCGGGCCGTGCGGTACAGGTCTTCGCCGAACCGGCTGTAGAAACAGAGGAAGCCCATCAGCAGAAAGAACATCAGGGGCGCCCACGTGTAACTGCTGCACGTGGAGAACCATGCCGTCCCGAACAGGTTCAGAGCCGCCGTCAGGCCGCGCAGGCTGGCGATGAAGACGAGCGAGGTCCCCATGAGCGCGAAGGCCACGGGCATCCCCAAGAAAAACATGGTAAACATATACACCATGCCGATGACGCCCTGCGCGGGCGCGCTGATGCCGGGCAGACGCTCGACCGCCACCCAAACCGACAGAGCCACGCCGAGCAGGCCGATGCCGAGCATCAAGAAAGCCGACCCCATCCCGCCGCCCCGGATAATGGCGGCAAGCTGATCCAAAAGATGGCTGAGCATGGCAAGGAACAACAGGACGCATCCGAACACGGCGAACCAGATGAACGGCTTGTAGGACATGTTCCATACCGAGGTGGTGTCGGTGGTGGTCATGGCGTACTTGCCCATGCAGGTTATGCAGAAAAAGACGACCGCAAGGCTCCAGACCGTGGTGATGGCCCCAAGCCGGTTCTTATTGAGTTCGCTCAGCTTGCCGGTCACGATGTCCATGCTGACGTGCCCGCGCCTCCAATAGGTATAGGCCACGGAGGAAAACAGCACCACGGACATGAGCATTTCGGTGATTTCGATGCTGCCGCTGATCGGCGATCCGATAACATAGCGCAGAAGCACATCCGCGAAGGTCAGGATGACCAGACCCATAAAGATATACATGCCGACAGCGCTTATCCTCTGGCAAAACGGTTCCGTGCGCCGTATCAGGGCAGATAGCGATTCCAGCTGGGCGGCCAACGGGGGCGTTTCAATGGCGTTGCTGCTCATAAGTTCAGACCTTGATTGGGGAGGTTGGGCGGCGGGGACCCCCCGCCGCCGTTCGGAACCGATGGCTTACTGCTGCTTGACGTAACGGTAGGCTTCAGACTGACGCCACGGCGTGAAATACTTGGCTTCCAACTGGTGGAACGTCTTCTCCAGTTCGGCGCCCCGATAGCCGGCCTTGTCGAGCGACTTGAACCACGCCTGCGCCGGGACGGCGGCCAGCTTGTCGGCGCGGGCATAATCCTCGTCGGACAGGACATGGACGGTGCCGCCCATTTCCTTGATCCACTTGTCGAGGCTGCCGTACACGTTTTCAGCCCAGAACTTTTCCAAAAGATTGGGGCCGTAATTCTGGGACATATCGTCGACGATGGCCTTGAGGTCGTCGGGCAGGCTGTCGTAGCGTTCCTGATTCATGACCACGTAAAAGGCGGTTCCGGTGATGTTCAACAGCGTGACGTGCTTGACTTCCTCACCGTAGCGCCGGGAAATCAGCGGATCGAAATCCATGACGATACCGTCGATGATGCCGCCCTGCATGGCCTGATACAGATCGGACATGTTCATGCCGACCACGGAAGCGCCGAGGGCCTGCATGGTTTCAAAGCGCAGGCCGCCGCCTTCAAAGCCGAGCTTCTTGCCCTTGATGTCGTCGAGCTTCAGGATGGGCGCGGACTTGGTCATGACACAGTCGCCCACGGGGTAGGCGTGGATGAACATGAGCTTGACGCCCTTGATTTCCTTCTTCAGGACTTCGGGATGGGCCTTATAGAAATCGCTCAGCATCTCATAGGCATTGCCGAGAGCCATGCTGGGGTTGGCGGCGGAAAAAATCTGAGAATGGAAGGGGAACGCGCCGGGGTTGGAGCTGAAAGGCGCTTCGGCCAAGTCCGCTATGCCGGTGCGGACGGAGTCCATGGCGTCGGAACGCTTGCCAAGGGCGTTGGCGAAATAGGGTTCAATCTTGATGCGCCCGTTGCTGCGCTTTTCGAGCTCGTCGCACCAAGGCTTGATGGCATTGACCCACCGCTGATGGATAGGCGGCATCCCAAGGTTGAAAGTCAGCACGATGGGTTCTTCGGCGGCACTCTTCTGCGCGAACAGAGCGGGAAGGCACAGCGCCGCGGCCAACGTCAATGTCAATAATGTCCTCTTCATGGCGTCTCCAGTCGGGTTATACAGTTCCTGTCCTTGGAGCAGAGCCGGAGGGGCCGCCCCTCCGGCCCATTCACACTACAGTGAGGCGACCATCTTCCGGATGCGGTCGACACCTTCCAGACAATCGTCCAGCCCGGTGGCGCAGGAAAGACGGGTGTTGCACCCCGCGTACGGCCCGTATTCGGAACCGGGCACGCAGGCCACATAGTATTCGTCGAGAAGCTTCGCACAGAACTGCACGGGGTCCAGCCCTGTCTTCTCGTGGTTCAGGTAGATGTAGAACGCGCCCTTGGGAGCCGCGAAGGACACATTGGGTATGGTGGACAGGGCTTCCATCATGGCCTTGCGCCGGATGTCGAACTGCTGGCGCATTTCCTCAACGCAATCCTGCGGGCCGGTCATGGCTTCCACGGCGCCCCACTGGGCGAAGCTGTTGACGGAGAGCACGAAGCTCTGCTGCAACAGGGCCATGCCGCGGATGACTTCGGCGGGTCCGGCAAGGTAGCCGATGCGCCAACCGGTCATGGAATAGGTCTTGGAGAAGGAGCCGAGGATGACGGTACGGTCGCGCATACCCGGTTCGGACGCGATGGAACGGTGTTCGAGGCCGTCATACAGCAAGCGGTCATAGGCTTCGTCGGAAACCACCAGCAAGTTGTTGGCATTGGCGAAATCGGCGATCTGGCCGAGCTCTTCCTTGGAAAGAACCGCGCCGGTGGGGTTGTGCGGGCTGTTGATGAACAGCATCTTGGTGCGTTCGCCCGCTTCCGCGCCGCCCCAGCCGAAATCGGGGGCCTTGAGCGCATAGGCACGAACCCGCGCGTCGGCGATGGAGGCACAGTTGTAATACAGGCCATAACCGGGAGACGGCAGCAGCACTTCGTCGCCGGGCTCAAGCACGGCCTTCATGGCCAGGAGGATGGCCTGCTGCCCGCCGCAGGTGATCATGACCTCGGTCTTCGGGTCATAGCTGACGCCGGTCTGCCGCTTGATGTGCTCGGCGACGGCTTCGCGCAAGGGCAGGATGCCCATGTTTGGGGTGTAGTGCACGTATCCCTTGTCCAGCGCGGCCTTGGCGGCTTCCTTGATGTGGGCGGGCGTATCGAAGTCGGGGCGGCCGATACTGAAAATGACCACCTTCTTGCCTTCACGCCGGTAGGCTTCAGCCTTCTGGGTGGCGGCATGGATGCTGGAACTGGGGATTTGGCGCGTCATGGCGTTCAAAAAGGATGGCATGACCTTACTCCGCGGTAACGAGGTTGTCGGGCGTGGCGCCGTCCACGTATTGGAACAACTGGTCAACGGACATGCGGGACATGGCGTTGAGCGCATCCGTAGTGAAGGCCCCGGCGTGCGGGGACAGAATCACGTTGTCCAGCGAGAACAGCGGGGAAGCGGTGAGCGGCTCCTGCGAATAGGCGTCGATGATCGCGCCGGAGATGACCTTGCCGCGCAGGGCTTCGTACAGGGCGTCCTCGTCCACGATGCCGCCGCGGGCCATATTGACGAGCAGCGCGGAGGGCTTCATGAGCGCCAGTTCCGCCTTGCCGATGAACCCGGCGGTGGTTTCGTCGAGGGGGCAATGCACGCACACGATGTCCGACTCGGCGAGCAGCTCGTTCAGTTCCCGGCGCTCGATGCCGTACTTGGCGGCAAGGGCTTCGGGCCAGCAGGGATCGGTCCCGAGGAGGCGGGCTTCGAACCCGGCCATCCGGGAAGCCACGCGGCTCCCGATGTTGCCGAGGCCGATGATGCCCACGGTCTTGCCGCAGATTTCACCGCCCATGGTCCGGGCCTTTTCCCACTGCCCGGTCCGCACGGCGTTGTCGCACTGCGGCACGTTGCGCAGGTAGCCGAGCAGCAACGCGAAGGTATGTTCCGCCACGGCCACGCTGTTCGCGCCGGGCGTATTGCAAAGCAGGATGCCGCGCCGGAGCACGGCTGGGATGTCGATCATGTCCAGCCCGGTGCCGAGCTTGGCGATCAGCTTGAGGTTGGGGAGCTTTTCCAGCAGCTCGTCGGTGATAGTCAGGCTGTTGCCGGTGACGGCGATGTCGGCGGTGGCCAGCGCTTCAACGAAGCCGGGCGTATTCACGCGCTTCCCGCGCCAGTCCAGCACTTCCAGGCGTTCGTCATCAAGCAGGCGGCGCATCTCGGCGTCGGAGAACTTGGCGAACGGCGGGGCTTCCACAAAAACGGTATGCTTGCTCATGTCCGCTCCGCCTAAACGAGGGTGTATAAGGGGAATTCAAAGGAAACGGCCTGATGGGGGCAGCTGATGCGGCAGTTGCCGCAATGCCAGCACTCACGCTTGTATGCTTCGATGACGTGAGGCGTTTCGTCGTGTTCCTTATCCAGTTCCAGAATGTAGCCGGGGCAATCCTTCACGCAGCGGCCACACTTGACGCATTTCTTGGAATCAAAAACCGGAGGCATGTCGTTTCTCCTTGTGAAAGATGCGGGATCACTCCGTCCAGCCGAACTGGAACGCGCCGTCCTTGCGGGTGAGCACCAGCCCCTTGGCGAGTTCGGGGTCCTTTTCGGGATAATCGGAGAGCTGGTACATGCCCCGCCCGCTTTCCTTGCGCTGGAGACAGGCTTCCAGATGGGCCCGGCACAGTTCGAGCAGGTCGAACGCCTCGTGCAGGCGCATCAGCTCGTGGTTGTTGGTGGCTACGACGCGATCCGTGTAGCTTTCCACAAGGGCGAGCTTTTCGAGAGCGAGACGCATACCGGCCATGTTCCGGCGGTACTTGGCGTAGTAGTCCATGATCTGACGGATGGGATCTTCAAAGTCGTTGTACTTCAGAAGGTTGGTTCCCTTGCGCTCCCAAGGGGCGAGGATTCGGTCGTGTTCGGCCTGCGCTTCCGCGTCGTCGATGACGCCCATCTCGGTGGACGCCGCATCGTTCGCGGCATGGAACGCCGCCACGTAGCCGCAGCACATCGCGCCGGAGAAACTCGTAAAGTTGCTGCCCGCGAACAGGCCCTTCACCGTGGTTTCCAAGCGATCGTCGGCGAGGAGCATCCCGGAAACCGTCATTTCGGAAACTTCCACTTCCAACGGAGCCTTCTTGAACTCGATGCCGCGGGCCGCGCAGTAATCAAGGTAGGTTTCCTTGTCCGCGGGCATGAGCACGTACTGGAGGTGATGCACGTCCTCGTCGCTGAAGTGGGTCATATCCATATAGAACGGCGGACCGTTGCCCTCGACCTGTTCCTGCCACGTGCCCATGACCTGATTGCGGCGCTTGCCGTTTTCGCCCATCGGGTCATACTTGAACATGAACCGTTCGCCGAGCGCGTTGATTTCCTTGCCGCCCATGTTGTTGATGCCGTTCATGCCGGGCGCGCCCCAACCCTTGGGGATGAGCGTCGCGCGGCCGCTGATGTCGATATTGACCAGCGACGCGCCGATCTGCATGGGCAGGACGAAATAGCTGCCGGTGTTGTACGGCATATGCCAGCAGTTGTAGGGGTTGCCGGTGGAGTTGTTGGTCAGGCGCTGGGGGTGCCAGCCGAGGGAACAGATGGCGGTTTTGCATTCGATGGCGTATACTTCGCGGGTCAGGACGTTGAAGCCCATGCAGCCCATGATGTGCCCGCCGCGCTCGAACAGGCGGGTGATGTGGAAGTCGTCGAGGATGTTGACGCCGGACTTGCGCACGCGGCGGGCCAGATGCCGCTTGATGGTCGTGCCGTTGGTGATGTGCAGCCACCACGCGCCGGGCTGGCCGAAGCCGACGGAACGATACCGCTTGCCGTCCTTGATCAGGAATTCCGTATCGACTTCCTCAAGGATTTTCACGCAAGGCTTGATGGCGTCGAACCACTGGTTGAGCTGGGCTTCGCGGTAGCCGAAAGCGGACTTCATGAAGAAGCCGACAAAGGCTTCGCGGGTGTCGTTGGGTTCGTCGGTGCCGAGCGCCGCCATGAAATGGTCGTTGCCGCCGCCGAGGCAGCCGGAGCTTTCCAGCCGCCCCTGCCCCACCATGAGCACGTCGGCCTTAAGTTCCGCCGCGCGCAGGGCTGCACCGACACCTGAAGCGCCGGTTCCGAGGATGAGCACGTCGGTCTTGATGCGCTTTCCCCAAGCTGTTTCTGTAACAAGCATGGTTTCTCCTTGGCTTCACTGAATAAAAAGGAAAGAAAAGGCCACTTATGCAACCGGAGTATCCGGTGTTTTCCTATTTCTTGTTCAGCAAAGGACATGCCAACGCATTATATTCGACTAGAGCTGATATTCTAATATGTTAGAGGAGAACACTCCACACAAAACGTCAATGAACAGAAAAATACATGATTCTATCAGAATATTTTCTGAATACAGAAATATTTCTGAAAAAATCCACCATCCGATAACCAAACACCATGCTCAAATGGCCTGATCTCCCGCCACAAGCACGATGAAGCCGCAAAAAAGATTCCATTCGGGCAAAGCGAATCTTTCTCTCTTGCGAAAAAACACCCAAACAAAAAGGGGAGCACGGCCAATCAATCGCCTGAACGAAAGGGAATCCGGCAATCCCGCTGCCCCTCCGCCTCTTCTGCCCACTGAAGGCCCCTTCCCCACCCCCACCGCACAACGCTGTGCACGGACTGCAAAAACGGCCATCCGCGCACAACAACGTACGGGCACAAATAAAAAAGCCGCCTCCCAAACGGGAAACGGCTTTTTCTCGCCCTCAACAGACGTTCTTGAAACAATGTGCCCTGCCCCAAAGCAAGAAATCAAGTCACAGAAGAAACCACGTTACGCTCTCAAGAAACGCCTTACGGAAGAACGACCACGAAAGGGCACCCCTTCCGGGGCCTTCTCCCCCGCATTCCTCAATCATACCGTAGAACGCTCATCCCCTGTAGCCGGGAAAGAATCAGATTCTCGCGGCGGACGTTGGGAAGTTCAGCTCCGGGCTGGAGGGAGGTGACGACGGCCCGCCCGATAATGTGCCGGCCTTCGCCGTTCCCGTCATCGGTACGAACGCCCCAGACGTTGTGGAACATAACGGGCTCGCCCTTGTACTCCCCTATATATAAGGTAATGTGCCCGCGCAGCCAGAGCAGCGTGGCGAACGGAACCCCTTCGTCCTTGATGATGCTTTCCTTACCCGAGGGACGCCTTCACGAAGCTGATGAACTGCCATGCCTTGGCCTGCGCCGATGAGTTGCGTGGCAGCCACACCCCAAAAGGGACGAAAAGATCCCTCATCGCCAGCGAGCAGTCCCGGTTGAACAGGTATCCGCCCCAGCCGTAGGGCTGCCCCATCATGCGGTTGCCGATCTCGGCCGCCGCCCTTGCCGTCAGGGGAATGGGCTTGCGCACCGCATCGGAGGGAGACACCCGCACGGGCACGACCACGGCACGGCCCTGCGGATCACGCACAGGGACCAGCAGCCTCAGCGAGGATCCCGATCCGCCGGACAGAGGCAACATGGTCCCGAGGCTCCCCGTGGTAACATAACGGCCCAGCTCGTCCACCAGCGGGACGTCGTCACGGACGATGACCGCATACGTCCCGTTCTCGTAGCGCGAGCGGAACGGCGCGTCCGTCACAGCCGTATCCTCCGTGGGAACCCAGCCGGATACGAGCCCCGTCTCCACGAACACCCATGCGCCATCGGCGGAGGTATGCACGACAAGCAACGGCATCCCCACCGGAAGCGTGGAGTACATGAACATATCGAAGGGATACCCCTCCCCGGCCTCGGCAGGGTTCCCAAACCGGGGCTTATGGGTGGGCGCTTCGCGCAGCACCGTGGGCCGCACGGTAATCGCCTTGTCGAACCGGGACGGGTACGCATCCCGAGCGGCGTTCGCCGTCAGCTTGTCCCAATTCTCCTGCGTCCACGGCAACAGGTTTTCCGCCCATCCCCGCGCCTTGCTCCGCTTCTTCTGGCCGCCGAAAATGGCGAACGCCTCGGAGGCGGAAACGGAGGAGCGTACAGCCTCCCACGGGCCAAAGAACAGGCTGTTGAACCGGGCGTCCTGCCGGGCCTGCTCCGCAGCCGACATGAGGGGCTTGTCCGGATTGCCCTGCCGGGCATAGACCAGCAAATCCTGCGGCAACCGCCGCAAATCCGCAATGCTCCCTTTCGGGCCTTCAAAGCTGCCGGACTCGACCAGAGGCAGGCTCCCGCCCTTGCGTCCGCCGCCGCAGCCGCCGAGCGCGAGGGCGCAGCACAGCAATACGCCGAGAGCAATCAGACGGAGGCTTCTCCCTTTCACCATTTGGGGGACAGAGACAATGCCCCGCCCCCCGAGCCTTTCATACGGCGGCACACCCCAAAAGCCCTTGCGGGCACCAGAAACCATCATGTGCGTTCACCCTCAGTTTGCGGACCGGCGGCCTCCGGGGCCGCCCCCAAACGTCGGGCCAGCCACGTATACCGCTTCTGCATCCGGTTGTTTTTAACGGCCATCGCCAAAGCGCGGGGCTCTCCCACCAGTACGACGAGACGCTTGCCCCGCGTCACCCCCGTATAGATGAGATTCCGCTGCAGCAGCATATAGTGCTGCGTCATCAACGGAATGACGACGGCAGGATATTCCGAACCCTGTGATTTGTGAATGGAAATCGCGTAGGCCGCCACTATTTCGTCGAGTTCTTCCCAATCGTACCCGACATAACGGTCATCATACCGGACAACAAGGCATTTTTCCTGTACGTCCACACTGGAAACCCGCCCGATATCGCCGTTGTACACATCTTTCTCATAGTTGTTGCGGATCTGCATGACCTTATCGCCGAGCCGGTAGAGCCGCTCTCCGCGCTGCAGGGCCTCCCCTTCGGGATTGAGCGCCTGCTGAAGCCGCAGGTTGAGGTTCGCCGCGCCCACGGTGCCCTTGTGCATGGGCGAAAGCACCTGGATTTCATCGAAAGGATCAAGCTGGAAACGGCGGGGGATGTGGTTCTTGACCAAATCCACGATGATGTCCGCCGCGCGATCGGGATCGTCCTGCCGCATGAAATAGAAATCGGAAAGACGATCCTTTGAGGATTCGAGGCGTGGCAGCTCGCCCCGGTTGATCAGGTGGGCGTTGCACACGATTTCGCTTTCCGCCGCCTGCCGGAACACCTCCACCAGCTCGACCACGGGCATGGCCCCGGAAGCGATGAGATCCCCGAGCACATTGCCCGGCCCCACGGACGGGAGCTGATGCACGTCGCCCACGAACACGATGGTCGCGCCGAGCGGAGCCGCCTTGAGCAGGTGGTAAGCCAGCATGGTGTCCATCATGGACGCCTCGTCCACCACGAGCAGCCCGCAGGCCAGCGGGTTATCCTCATTGCGGGCGAACCCGTCGTCCTTGGGCGTGTATTCGAGCAGGCGGTGGATCGTGCGGGCTTCCCGGCCGATGGCCTCGGACATGCGCTTCGCCGCCCGGCCCGTGGGCGCGGCCAGCAAAATCTTGGCCTTGTTTTCCGCGAAAACCTGAATGATCGCGTTCAGGATGGTGGTCTTGCCCGTACCGGGGCCGCCGGTCAGGACCATTACTTTGGACGTCGCCGATGTGCGTACGGCCTCAAGCTGTTCCTCGGCCAGCGTAATGCCGAGCCGGGACACGACTTTCTCCACCACCTCGTCGGCTTTTGGGAACCGCACTGACTTCGGCGAGGCGAGGATACGCCGCAGGTAATAGGCAATCTTCGATTCGTAATGATGGAACCGGGTCAGGTACACGCCGATCTCGTCGTCGAGCTCCTCCAGTACCACCCGCTCCTCACGGGCGAGGCAGTCCACGGCCTCCTCGACGAACTCTTCCGCAATGCCGAGCTGGGAACAGGTCTGTTCCACCAAGGCCCGGCGGGGATAATAGACGTGCCCGTCGTCGATCTGCTTCATCAGCGTGTACAGCGTGCCCGCCTGAATCCGCAAAGGGTGCTCGCTTTCAAAGCCGAGCTTGGCCGCCAGCGCATCCGCCGTCAGGAAGCCGATGCCCCTGATGTCCATCGCCAGCCGGTAGGGGTTCTCCTGCACGATGGACAGCGCCTGCGGGCCGTAATGCTTATAGATACGGACGGCGAAGGAAGCGCCGATATCGTGCGGCTGGAGGAACTGCACCAGATTGCGCACGCCCTGATGCTCGGTCCAACACTCGACGATGGTCACCAGCTTCTTCTGGGTGATGCCGGAAATTTCCAGCAGACGCTGCGGCTCCTCATCGAAAATCCTGAGCGTATCTTCGCCGAACGCCTTGACGATGCGCGCCGCGATGCTCTTGCCGATGCCCTTGATCAGCCCGGAGGCCAGATACAGCTTGATGCCCTCGGCGGTGGCGGGGAGCAGGCTTTCAAAGGAATCCATCTGCACCTGCCTGCCGAAGCGGGCGTTGTTCACCCACCGGCCCTTGATGCGCAGGGACGCGCCCGCCTGCGGGCTGCCCATATGCCCGACCACGGTGACGAGATCCACCTCGTCCTTGCCTTCCGGCCTGACCCGGAACACCGTGTAGCCGTTTTCCTCATTATGGAAGACCACACGCTCCAGCGTGCCCTGCAATTCCACCGTATCGTTGAGGGATGAAAGAGAAAGCTGCGTCATGCCCTACCCCATCCGCCGCTGCAGCAGCAGGGCGTCGGCCACGGTCAAGGCGGCCATCGCCTCAAGCACGGGATTGACACGCGGAATGGCGCAGATGTCGTGCCGTCCGCCCACACGCAAGGATACGGGGCTGCCTTCGGCGTTCACGCTTTGCTGTTCCTTGGCGATGGAGGGGATGGGTTTGATCGCCACGGTCATCACCAGCGGCTGGCCGGTCGAAATGCCGCCGAGGATACCGCCGCAATGGTTGGTCGCGGGATTGCCCGGCGTCGATCCGGCCCCGGCCGGACGGTAGGCGTCGTTATTGAAGCTCCCCCGGCTGCGGGCCGCGGCGAAACCGTCGCCGATCTCCACGCCCTTGACCGCCCCTACGCTCATGAGCGCCTGCGCCAGCACGGCATCCAGCTTATCGAACACGGGTTCGCCCAGACCGGAGGGCACGCCGAGCACCTCCACCCGGACGATGCCGCCGAGCGTGTCGCCCTCGCCGCGTACGGTACGGACCAACGCCTCCCACGGTTCCACGGCGGCCTCACACGGGGCGCAGTACGGACGGGACGCCGCGCCCGCCATGTCTTCCGGCGTAAAAGCCGGGGCGGGCATACCGCCGATTTCCAACGTGCAGGAACGCACCGAAATCCCCTGCGCCGCGAGCAGCGCGCGGGCAATGGCCCCGCCGGCCACACGGGCGGCGGTTTCGCGGGCCGAGGAACGCCCCCCGCCCCGGAAGTCGCGCACGCCGTACTTGGCGTCATAGGTCATATCCGCGTGCCCCGGACGCCAGACCGCCGCCAGCGGCCCGTAATCGCCGGAGCGCTGGTTGGTGTTCTCGATTTGGAAGCCGATGGGCGTTCCCGTGGTCGCGCCTTCAAAAACGCCGGACAGCAACCGGACAGCGTCCGGCTCCTTGCGCGTGGTCCCGGCCGTGCCGCCGCCGGGACGCCGCCGGTCGAGTTCCTTCTGGAGCAGTTCCTCCGAGAGGGCGATGCCCGCCGGGCAACCGTCAACGACGCCGCCGAGCGCCGGGCCGTGGGATTCCCCGTAGGTGGTCAGACGAAAAAGACGTCCGAAAGTATTTCCGCTCATGAATGCTCTTTCCTCCGTGTGACTCCCGCCATCAAAACACGATTCGTTTTCGGCGTCCAGAGACGAACCCCCAAGCGGAGCATGACTTTTTTCGCTTCCGCCTCCGCCGCCGCGCGCTTCCCTCCCTTTACAGACGGCGCCGTTCCCTACTATAGATACAAATTCACGCTACGGACAGGTACTTCCGTCCCTTCCGCGAAGACTTCAGCCCAAAAGGACATCTGTTGATGAATACGACCCTGAATATCGGACTGGCCGGACTCGGAACCGTCGGCGGCGGCCTTGTGCGCCTGCTGTCCGAAAACGCCGAAGAAATCCGGGCCCGCTCCGGCTGCGACTTTAATCTGAAGGCTGTCGCCGTCCGCAATCCGAACCGTAAACGCGATCTTCCGGAGGGCGTGCGCCTGACGACCGATCCCATGACCCTTGCCGACGATCCCGACATTGACGTGGTCATCGAGCTGATGGGCGGCATCGACACGGCCAAGGAGCTCATCACGCGCAGCCTCGCAAAGGGCAAACAGGTCGTCACCGCCAACAAGGCCCTGCTCGCGGAAGAAGGCGAAAGCCTGTTCCGGCTGGCCGACGAAAAGGGCGCCACTCTGCTCTATGAAGCCAGCGTGGCGGGCGGCATCCCCATCGTCCAGACGCTGAAGGAAAGCCTTACCGGGAACCATATCACTTCGCTCGAAGGCATTTTGAACGGCACCGGCAACTATATCCTTTCGGAAATGACCAGCAAGGGCGTCAACTTCGCCCCTGCCCTCGCCGAAGCGCAGGAAAAGGGCTACGCCGAGGCCGATCCCACGCTGGACATCGACGGGTTCGACACCGCGCACAAGCTCGTGCTGCTTATCCGCCTTGCATGGGGCGTGGACTATCCCTATACGAAAATGCCCATCGAAGGCATCCGCAACCTCGACAAGATGGACATCGACTTTGCCCGCGAGTTCGGCTACCGCATCAAGCTCCTCGGCCGCGCCCGGATGCGTGACGGCAAGCTCGAAGCGGGCGTCTTCCCGACGCTGGTGAACCACACCTATCTCCTTGCCCGCGTGGGCGGCGCGTACAACGCCGTGCGCGTGGAAGGCAATGCGGTCGGCTCCCTCTTCCTGCACGGACTCGGCGCGGGCAGCCTGCCCACGGCCAGCGCGGTGCTCGGGGACCTTATTTCCATCGCCCGCCAGAACAACAAGCTGAACTCCGGCTTCGTCAAGCAGGTGCTCCCGCAAGCCGACATCCTGCCCCCGGAAGAAGCCTGCAGCACCTATTACATGCGCTTCATGGTCAAGGACGATCCCGGTGTCCTGCGCGACCTTTCCGGCGCGCTCTCCGATCAGGGCGTCAGCATCGCGCAGGCAATCCAGAAAGGACAGAGCGAAGCGGGCGTGCCCCTCGTCTTCATGACCCACGAAGCCTCGGTTTCCGCCATCCGCAAGGCCGTCGAAACCATGCGCAAGAGCGATTTCCTCCTTGCCCCGGCTATTTGTTATCGGGTCATGGGGTAAATGAAGCTATTGGGGTTGGGGAGGGGAACCTTTCTGGAGAAAGGTTCCCCTCCCCAACCCCCTCCTCATCCCCAAGACTTTCGACTTTATCGAATCCCTCATGGCGATTGTATCCGGCTTGAAAATTGTTGCCCATCAGAGAAAAAGAAGAGTATCCGTATGCGGATGCTCTTCTTTTAAGAACCTCTTTAAAAAAATTGAAGGAAAAGGATGGGTGGGCATAGAATTATGCTCATAAAAACAGACAGCCCCATATCGGGAATGCCCTTTCAAGAAGCGAGCCTACGGAACTTCCGCCGCGCGGCCTTCCACCAGTCGATCTTTTTGAGGATGGGGGGCCGGAGGAGTTTTTTGTAAAAAACGCCCCGGTCTTCTTTCCTCAGCCCTATCCTCTTCGAAATGCCGTCGCAAAGAAAATGCCGCCAAGGATGGCCGCGGAACTAAGGGCAACGCGCAGCGTAATGGGTTCGTTGACGAACAGCACGCCGCCGATGGCGGTGATCACGGGAACGCTCAACTGGACGACAGCCGCAACAGTGACCGTGAACCGAACCACAACCATGTACCAAATCACATAGCCGCTGGCGGAAGCCAGCGCGCCGGCCGCCAGTGCGTACCACATGCCGGGATTATCGAAACTCACCTGCGAAGGCAGGCAAAGCATCATGAGCAGGGTGAAGGGAACGGCCTTCATGAAGTTTCCGGCGGTCGATGCGGCGGGATCGCTCACGCCTTTGCCGCACAGGCAATAAACGCCCCATGCCGCACCGGATATAAAAATGATCAGGGAGCTGAAAAACGGCGGAGCGGTCAATCCCGGCAACAGCAGGAAGACAAGGCCGACCAGCGCAATGCCGATGCCGATGCCCTGTTGCCTGCTCGGGCGCTCGCCGGAGAAGAATCCGAAACCGATCATCGTGGTCTGCACGGCCACAGCGATGATCAGCGTTCCCACGGCGGTGGGCAGCTCGACATAGGCCCACGAAAAACACGCCATATAGGTAAACAAGGACAGCGCGCCGGGCCATGTCCCGGACTTGAACACGTTCTTGTGGCGCACGGCCATGATCAGCCACAGCATCAGCGCGCCGGAAATGAGACGGACCGCCGTATAGGTCACGGGCTCCATTTTGTACTCAAGCAGCGCCAAACGGCACAGCACTGAATTGCCGGCGAAAAGCGTCATGGAAAGCAACGTCAACAACGCCGTACACATCGTACTATTCATGAAACCCCACCTTACAAGAAAACGCGGCCGGAAAGAGGCCGAAAAAAGGAACGCGCCGCAAAAAATCCGCGCATAAGCGCGGCTCAACGAACATAGCATCAGCCCAGCGAGATGACAATATACCGCCCCTCCGCGCTTCTCAGGGAAAACCAGTTGACCGGAGCTCCGTTCTTGGTACATCTTCTCAAAGGCGAAACGAACTTCTACAGGCAGGTCAGCAATGGATACCACGGAAACGCTTTTGGGACGGAAACCGGCTTTTGTTCTCGTGCCCGGATCATGGTGCGGGGCATGGTGCTGGAAGCCGGTGGCGGACAGGCTCCGCAATGCCGGGCATACGGTTTTCCCCATGAGCCTCACCGGGCTTGCCGAGCGCTCCCATCTCCTTTCCGACCGGATCACGCTGGAAACCCACGTCATGGATGTGGTCAACCTGATCAAGTACAATGACCTGCGAGACGTTGTGCTTGTGGGGCACAGCTACGCGGGGATTGTCCTGACGGCGGTCGCCGAGCGCATCCCGCAATGCCTCCGCCATATCGTCTATCTCGACGCAATGGTCCCAAAACCCGGCGAATGCGCAATGGATCTGATCCCGAACGACGAAGCCGAGCAGCGTGTCCTCCGGGCGCGCCATGACGGCGGGATCAGCATTCCCGCCCCGACTCCGGGACATTTCGCCACCGAGGCCATGCGCGAATGGTTCAGAGACCACATGACCCCGCAACCCATCAAGCCCTATTTCGATCGCATCGACGTCCGTGTCCCCCAGGGCAACGGCGTTCCCGTAACCTATGTTTCCTGCACGCCCGTGAAGCTTCACCCCATCGCCCTTTCTGTGGAGCGTGCCCGCAGGCTCCCCCTCTGGCGCGTCGTCGAAATCGCCTCCGGCCACAACGTCCATCTCCACCGCCCCGATGATGTCGCGGAAATCCTTATGGAGTGCGCCGAAAGAGCATGATGCCCCCATTCTGGCGGCTGAAAAACTCTTTCGTGGAACACCTACCCGTATCAAACCGGAGCCGTTTCTTTCCCTTGAAAACAGAAAAGGCCGCCCTTCCGGACGGCCTTTTGGTGTCGTTAGATCACCGACGTACTGAAACGGTATGCCCACGGCCCAAAAATCCCCTTAGAGGAAATGGCCAGCTCTCAACGGTGAGATGAGGGCGTACGGTAACGGCGGTGAAGGCGCTACATATAGAGTTCGAGCAACCCTTCAGGAGGGGTGATGCGGATGATCTCGGTATCGAGATCGATGTCCGCGACAAATTCGGGCACGGCGGGAAGCAGGATTTCCTTGCCTTCCGGCGTGAGGATGGACCAAAGTTCCTGCTCTCCGTGGAAAAGGACGTGATCCAGCACGCCGAGCTTTTGCCCCGTCGCGTCAAGCACCACGGAAAGCCCGAGCATATCGTGCAGATACACCTCGTCCTCATCAAGTTCGGGCAACGCGGATTCGGGAATGAGAAGCGTCTGCCCCGCGCAGGAATTCGGCGGCCGTGCGATCGGGGGCCTCGACAAACCGGATCAGCGGCGTCCCCTGATGCATACGGACGGTGTCGATCTCCATCTTTCTGGGAGGCTTGTTCCCGGCCTGAAGATACACCACATCCCCGCGCAGGAGCTCCAACGAGTCGGCATAGTAATTGACGCGGATTTCGCCACGGATGCCGTGGGGACGGGCGAGCGTGCCTATTTCGACCAGATCGGCCGGGATGTTGCGCTGTTCCGCCACGAACTACTCCACGATTTCCAGCATGACGCGACGATGGGCCTTGGAAGAGGCCGCGCCGAGCAGCGTACGGAGCGCACGGGCGGTCCGGCCCTGCTTGCCGATCACCTTGCCGAGATCTTCCTTGGCGACGCGCAACTCAAGGACGGCGCCCTGTTCCCCTTCTACCTCGACGACCTGCACGTCTTCAGGCTTGTCCACAAGCCCTTTGGCGACAAATTCCACAAAATCTTTCATAGCGTACCTGTCCTGTTCGGTGAGGGAAAACAGCTCTCAGCGGCAGAGGCTTTCGGGAAAACATGTGTTCTCCAAGCGTGCCGCCGGAATTTTTGACGCGGAGCCTCTCCACCCATCAGCAAATGCGGGGTAGAGGAAAGAAGGGCGCTTACCGTTCTCTTCACAGCAACATAAAAAAGACAAACGACCCGAGCCGACCCGCAGAGGCCGACCGGGTCGCTGAAAAGCTAGACAACCGAAAGGCGAACTAGGCGTCGGCCTTCTTGGCATACTGCTTCATGAGCGAACGCACGGTGTCGCTCATCTCGGCGCCGAGGTCCATCCACTTCTGCACCTTGTCGGTGTCGATCTTGATGTCGGCGGGGCTGACCTGCGGGTTGTAGTAGCCGAGGAATTCCAGCGGGCGACCGTCACGGCGGCTGGCGGTGTTGGTGGCCACGATGCGGAAGAAGGAACGCTTCTTGTTGCCCATGCGGGTAAGTCTCAGTTTAACGGACATTGGAACACTCCTATTGGTATCGTATAAAGTTGTTGCTCAAGGACAAGGGGAATGCCTTGCGACCTGCACGACTGGGCCGGAAACTCGCCACCAGCCTTTCGGCCGGGGAATAACCGACCGGGTGCCGACGCGGCCCGCAAACGGAAGAGGATCAACGCTTTTTCTTGCGCTTCTGCCGTTCCGTCTTTTTCTTTTTCGTGGCGGATTTACCGCTGCCCGGAGCTCCGGGCAAACCGGGCATCCCGCCCATGCCGGGGAGTCCGCCCATACCGGGCAACCCACCCATCCCGGAAAGGCCGCCCATGCCGGGGAGCCCTCCCATACCGGGCATACCGCCCATTCCCCCCATCCCTTTGGGCAACGGAGGCATTTTCGGCCTGCCGCCCTTGGCTTTGGGGTTCATCACCTGCTGCATCATCTGACGCATCTGGGTGAACTGGCGCAGGACCTGATTGACCTGTGCCACGGTCGTGCCGGACCCGGCGGCGATGCGCTGTCGGCGGCTGCCGTTGATGAGATCCGGATTCCGGCGCTCTTTCATGGTCATGGAATTGATGACGGCTTCAGTGCGCGCCATCTCCTGTTCCGGGGCCTTCAGATCGCCGAGCTTGGAGGTCAGACCGCCAAGTCCGGGAATAAGCTTGAGGATATTTTCCAGCGACCCGATCTTTTTCATGCGGCGCATCTGGGTACGGAAATCCTCAAAATCGAACGTGGCCTTTTGCAGCTTCTTGGCCATGGCTTCGGCTTCTTCCGCCTCGAAAGAGCTTTGCGCCTTTTCGATGAGCGTGAGCATATCGCCCATGCCAAGAATACGCCCCGCCACGCGCTCGGGGTGGAACACCTCGAGATCGGAAAGCTTTTCACCGACGCCGACATACTTGACCGAAGCGCCCGTCACCGACTTGATGGACAGGGCCGCGCCGCCGCGGGCATCGCCGTCCATCTTGGTCAGGACCACGCCGGTCAGGGCCAGATCCTTGTTGAAGGCTTCGGCCACGGTCACGGCATCCTGGCCGGTCATGGCGTCGGCCACGAACAAAATTTCCTGCGGCTGTACGGCGGACTTGATGTCCACCAGCTCCTGCATGAGCGGGGCGTCGATGTGCAAGCGGCCCGCCGTATCGAGGATAACCACGGTGCACTGCTTCTCTTTGGCGTCTTCGAGCGCGGCGCGGACAATGTCCACGGGCTTCATATCCGCCGAAGAAGCAAAGCAGGGGATGTCGAGCTGCCGGGCGAGCGTGCGGAGCTGATCGATGGCGGCGGGACGGTACACGTCCACGGGAACGAGATAAGGCCGCATTTTCTGCTTGCGCAGGAGATTGGCGAGCTTGCCCGCCGATGTGGTCTTACCGGAACCCTGAAGGCCCACCATCATGATGACGCCGGGCTGCGCGCCGCGCAGGTTCAGTTCGGTTGTTTCGCCGCCGAGCAGGGTAACGAGTTCGTCATGCACAGCTTTGACGAGCTGCTGCGTGGGGGTCAGGCTTTTTTCGACTTCCTGGCCGAGCACGCGCTCACGCACACGCTCCACGAATTCCTTGACGACCTTGAAGTTGACGTCGGCTTCCAACAGGGCAAGACGCACCTCGCGCAGGCCATCGCGGATATTTTCCTCGGTGAGCTGCGCCCGGCCGCTCAGGGAGCGGAACGCGCTGGACAACCTGTCAGATAAACTTTCGAACATGAACTTCTCCGTGATGCAGGAACTTCACAATTTGTAAGCCCCAGAGCGTTACCCATCTTTATCCCAAAAGTCAAGCTTCCGGGAAAGATTCCGCCGCGCCGGGCAAATCCTTTCCGTCCCTAGAGGGCGGCAGCGGGGCAAGCGTAATGCCCTTCTCCACGGCGTATTTTCCCGACCATGCGCACAAGCCCCGCAGCACCGGGGCGAGCTCCATCCCCCTCTCCGTCAACGAATATTCCACATGGGGCGGGATGACCGGATAAACCGTCCGGGTAAGCAGCCCGGCAGCCTCCAGTTCACGGAGCTGGAGGGTCAGCATCTTCTGGGTGATGTCCCCCAACTTGCGCTTGATTTCGCTGAACCGCTTGGTTCCGCTCAGCAGGTGCCACAGAAGAACGAGCTTCCATTTGCCGCCCACCAGTTCCATCGCCAGTTCCAACGAGCAGTTGTATTGCGGTTTGATCTGCTTCATGCCGCAAGCCGTCCCCTTAGTATCTTTTTAGGAACTATAGGATAAAAATGTGCGTACTTGCAAGAATGAATCGTACCTCTATAGTACAGGCAAACAACTTTGGAGGTTTGCCATGAACGATTTCCTTTCGCTTGCCCAAAAAAGATATGCCGTCCGCTCGTATCTCCCCAAACCTGTTGAGGCAGAAAAGCTTGAGCGCATCCTTGAGGCGGGGCGCGTAGCTCCAACGGCGAAAAATACCCAGCCGTTCAGGTTCCTCGTCGTGCAGCACCCTGAAAGGCTGAAAAAACTTTCCGCCTGCACCAACGTGAAAGGCTACCCGCTGGCGATCATCGTCTGCAGTGTCGCTTCCGAAGTCTGGGTGCGTCCCTTTGACGGCAAGAGCAAGCCCGACACCGACGCGGCGATAGCGGCGACACACATGCTTCTGGAGGCAACCGATCTGGGTTTGGGCAGCTGCTGGCTCATGCATTTCGATCCCGCGCCCATACGCGAGCAATTCCGCATCCCCGAAGGGACAGAGCCTGAATACATCCTCGCCATCGGTTACCCGGCGGAAGATTCGCACCCCTCCGAGCGGCACACCAAGCGCAAGCCGCTGGAGGATCTTGTTGTTGAGGAATCTTTCTAGGGAAAAGACTGGAGGGGAGAGGCCCTTTCTGGAGAAAGGGCCCCCTCCAAACCTCCCCTCTCCCCAAAGACTTTTGCCTGGAGCAATGACGAAAGGGGAAGCACATCATTTCGTTTCGGAGGCATCCGTCTCCCGGTTCCGCACAACAAAAAGACGAGGAAACCCCGTCTTTTTTCATTGCAGGTAAATGCGATAAGAAGATTTCAACAGGACAATCAAAAAGATGACTCTACCCAACAACCGACACAACGCCCTTCCCTTTTTGACTCCCCAAACCACGAATAGGGATTCGATAAAGGGGAAAGTCTTGGGAAAAGGAGGGGTGGGGCGTGGGGAGGGGAGGAAGGACCTTTCTGAAGAAAGGTCCTTCCTCCCCTCCCCACATCTGCATCCCTACCCTTTCATCCTAACAATAACCTCACCGCCGGGAACCATGCCCTTGAGCGCACCGAGCATCCCCTTGATGCCGCCGGAAAGCATCTGCGCCGTAAAGGGGTTAAGCCCCACGGACTGACCGTTGACGGTGACTTCAATGCTCCCGCGCGCGGCCACGCAATCGCCGGGCGTCTTCTCTCCAGCCACGATGCGCTGCGTCATGGCGGTACAGTCCGCTTCCCCGCAAGCTCCGCAATCCAGCGCGGGCAACAAAAAGCCCTTCTCAAGAACCAGATCGACCAGCGCATCCAGATCTTCGGCCGTGAACGACGGCAGCCCGGGGAGCTTGTTGTCCCCATACGTAGCGAGCGCCAGCTCGGGGCGCAGAGCCTTGCAGCCTTCCGGAAGCGCCGTCAAAAGTTCCGGGGTGGTCCGCAAACACAAGATACGCGGCAGCCAGCCGATGGTTTTGCCTCCTTCCACCAGCAGGATGTCCGCATCCAGCAGAGGGACCAAATCCCGGAGGAAGCACGGATGCCCCCAATGGATCATGGCTTCGCCCTTGCCGTCCTTCGTATTGCTCAACCCCACGATGGTCCGTTTCGGGCCCATCAAAAGCGCGGTATCCGTATCCGGCTTGTCCAGTTCGTGATGGGTGTGTTTGGCAATGGCGACTTTGAGGCCTCGGGCTTCCAGGCACTCGGAAAGCCGGGAAATGAGCGTCGTCTTGCCGGAATTGCTGAACCCTATGATACTGATGGCTTGCATACGGATCTCCTGTGGTAAAATTTTTTGGTTCCCACGTGCCGGATACCAAGGGGTTGTCCGGGCGGGTACAAATTATGACACCCCGCCGCGGGGGAACGCTTTTTTGACTTTCCCGTAATACACTACAACTCTTGTCAAAAACAGAAAAAACGATTTTTACGCGATGTTGGCACGCACATTGCTATAGATAAAGTAATTCCTTTCTTCTTCCTTCATCACTTTCTTCCTCCCATAACGGCCCGCTTTACGCGGGCTGTTCTGGTTTCAGAGACCGGGCTTGACTCCGAGGACGCGAAACCGTAACCAGTCCCCACATCACTACACGCAGGCCGCACGCCTGTCTTATCCCGGAGGAACCCCATGTCCCTGTGTCCCTGCGGCTCCGGCCGCCCCTACGAAGAATGCTGTGAAACCTATATCGAAGGCCGCGAAACCGCCCCCACCGCCGAAGCGCTCATGCGTTCGCGCTATGCCGCCCACACCCTCGGCAAGTATGATTACCTCAACGAAACGGTGCATCCGAGCATCCGTGACGAGGCCGATCATGAAGACATGAAGAAATGGTCGGAAGCCGTGGAGTGGGAAGGCCTTGAAATTTTCTCCACCAAGGACGGCGCCGAAACCGACGAGACCGGTGAAGTATCCTTTGAAGCACGCTATTCTGTCAACGGTATGCCCCAGTCCCTGCGTGAGGACGCTTTCTTCCGCCGTGAAGACGGCCGCTGGTACTACGTGGACGGCAATGTCCACGGCCAGGACCCGTACCGCCGCGAAACGCCCAAAGTCGGACGTAACGAGCCTTGCCCCTGCGGCAGCGGCAAGAAGTACAAGAAATGTTGCGGCAAATAGACCCAACCGTCAACGCATGATATGAAAAAAAGGGAACTTCGGTTCCCTTTTTTTGTACACCCTCTCTGGCGTTACAGCATCGACGTCCGCAAGGCCGCTGGTTCGGCATCGTTCATATTCGTAGAATGCCCGGCCATCTGCTCGGCTCCGGGGGTCTCCGCCGCCTTCGGCCTCGGGGCCATCGGCTGGCGGACTTCATGCACGTCGCCGGGCTGGAACAACTGCTGCGGCGCTTCCCGCTCCGCTTGGGTGCCCTGCGGGGGAACCGGCTGATGCGGGTTCTCCTGAATCGCGGGGGCGGCCACGTTGACACCTTCGGGCAGGGCATCTTGGCGCAAGGCCGCAAGGTACTCGGAAACCGTCACAAACTGGCAGCCGTCCGCAATGAGGCGATCAAGAATTTCAGGCAGGGCTTCTATGGTCTGCTCATGCGTATCGTGGAACAGGAAAACGCCGCGCAGCTTCTGGCCGCTGATGAGCGTCTTCATATTTTCGATGCTCGCCCGCTTGGACCAGTCCATGCTGTCGATGGACCACAGCATGATGTCCGCCCCCTCGGCCTTGGCTATCGCCACAGTGTTGGCGTCAAAATTTCCGTACGGCGGCCGGATGTAGCGCGAATGCACGCCGAGTTTCCGCAATAATTCCTGAACACTCAGGATTTCGCTCCGTTGCGCGTCAACGGAAAGGTGGCGGAGCGACTTGTGCGAATAGGTGTGGTTGCCGATTTCGTGCCCTTCCTGCTGAAGGCGTACAATGAGCTCGGGGTGGTATTTGACCTGTTTGCCCACAACAAAAAACGTGGCATGAATACCCCGCTCCCGCAGGATCTCCATCAGGCGTTCCGTGTGGCTGCTCGGGCCGTCGTCAAACGTCAACGCGCAAAGATTGCTCCCCTTGCTCATTTTCAAGATGGCGCGGCCGTCCACCACCGTCCCCGCGCCATCAGCGGAAGCGTTTCCGGGGAACAACGAGACCCCTGCGCACAGCAGCGCGGACGCACAGACACGAATCAATCGGGCGAGAATCATGACGCGGCCTCTAAAAAACGGCAAGCACGGCTTGTCAAAAAAGTTATACGCAAGATGCGGGGCAAGCTCTAGCACGGAGGCGCTTCCCCCGCAAGGCTTCATCATACAGGCTTCAAAAGAAAAGCACAGTCCCTGATTTCACTCAGGGAAAGAATATCTTCATCCTTTATCTTCGCGCCAAACATGCCGTTTCCACAAAGCACGTTTGCGTCTCCCGGCTGCCCGTCCCTCCCAACGCGCCAACGGCCAGCCGCCCTACGGATTCCCCTGCCTCAAAAACCTTTCCGCAAAGGGCTAGAGCCTTCTCCCCAAAAAAGGAGGCCGCGCAAACGGAATCCCGCCGCACAGCCCCCTTTCAGCCTCATGCCTATAGGACGCTCCATAAACAGGAGCCTTCCTCTCTTTTCTTTATTGTTTGCCTTCGATCTTCGCCCACGAATCCTTGAGCGTCACAGTCCTGTTGAAGACAGGCGCACCGGGCTTGCTGTCCGGATCGACACAGAAATACCCGAGGCGCTCGAACTGCACGCGGGACCCGGCGGGGAATTCCGCCAGAGCGGGTTCGACCTGCGCGGTCACGACACGCATGGAGTCGGGGTTCAGCAGATCCGTGAACTCCACGCCTTCGGGCGTATTGCCGGGCGTCGGGGACGTGAACAGGTGCTCGTACAGGCGCACTTCGGCGGATACGGCGTGGGGCACGGAAACCCAATGGATGGTGCCCTTGATCTTGCGTCCGTCGGGCGTGGCCCCGCCCTTCGATTCCGGATCATAGGTACAGCGAAGCTCCACGATGTTGCCGTCCGCGTCTTTGATCACGTCCTTGCACGTGACATAGTAGGCATAACGCAGGCGGACTTCCGAACCGGGGAAGAGGCGGTGGAACTTCTTCGGCGGATCTTCGCGGAAGTCGTCCCGCTCGATATAAAGCTCACGGCTGAACGGCACCTTGCGGCTGCCTTCCACGCTGCCGTCCTGACTGAAAGGCATGTCGAACCATTCCACCTGCCCTTCAGAATAGTTCTCGATGACGACCTTGATCGGATCGAGTACGGCCATCGTGCGCGGAGCAATCGCGTTCAGGTGTTCGCGCACGCAGAACTCGAGCAGGCTGTATTCCACCAGATTTTCCGCGCGGGCCACGCCGATGCGCGAGCAGAAGTCACGGATGGCTTCCGGGGTGTATCCCCGGCGTCGCATCCCGCAAATGGTGGGCATACGGGGATCGTCCCAGCCGCGCACGAACCCGCCCTTCACGAGCTGGATGAGCTTGCGCTTGGACAGCACGGTGTAGGTCAGGCCAAGGCGGGCGAACTCGATCTGCTGCGGGTGGTACACGTTCAGCGCGTCGAGCACCCAGTCGTACAGCTCGCGGTTGTTGACGAACTCCAGCGTGCAGATGGAGTGCGTAATGCCTTCCAGCGAGTCGGACAGGCAGTGCGTAAAGTCGTACATGGGATAGACGCACCACTTGTCGCCGGTCCGGTGGTGTTCGGCATGGCGGATGCGGTACAGCGTGGGGTCACGCATAACCACGTTGGGAGAGGCCATGTCGATCTTGGCGCGGAGCACATGCTCCCCGTCGGCGAACTCGCCGCCGCGCATCCGGTGGAACAGATCGAGGTTTTCCTCGATGGAACGGTTCCGGTATGGGCTTTCCGTGCCCGGCTGCGTCAGCGTGCCCCGGCTGGCGCGGATTTCCTCGGCGCTCTGGCTGTCCACATACGCCTTGCCGTCACGGATGAGCTGCTCGGCGAACGCATACAATTGATCGAAGTAGTTGGAAGCGTAATATTCCCGATCGTCCCATTCGCCGCCGAGCCAGTGCACGTCTTCACGGATGGAATCCACGTATTCGGTATCTTCCTTCACCGGATTGGTATCGTCGAAGCGCAGGTTGCACAGCCCGCCGTACTCTTGCGCCAACCCGAAGTTGATGCAGATGGACTTGGCGTGGCCGATGTGCAGATAGCCGTTCGGCTCAGGAGGGAACCGGGTGTGGACTTTCCTGCCGAAGCGCCCGGAGGCGTTGTCCTGATTGATGCGGACGTGCAGAAAATCCAGTCCGACGCTGTTTTCCGGTGTGGAGGAAGCCGTTTCCGTGGAGGAAGCATCCATGTTCATGAACAATCCTTTGCTGCCGCCTTCAGAGGGCGGCTGGCGTTTATGAAACCGCGAGGTTCCGTTTGAGAGCTAGTTTTTCGGGGGTACGATGCCGGGGGCTTCGCCCTGCTGCGCGGGGGGCTGGATCATGGGCATACCGCCCTTTTCGGCTCCGGAGGGAGGCATGGCTTTGCCGCCCATGCCCGCTGGCATACCCATTCCGGCGGGAGGCATTCCCTTCTGGCCGCCCATATGGGATTTCATGAAGTTGTCCCATTCGCTGCGGCAGATGCCGCCGCTCTTGTCGGCGTCGATCGTGTCGAAGGCGGGGCGCTTCATGCCGGGGACGGCAGCCTGGAACTCTTCCCAATCCACCTGTCCGTTGCCATCCTTATCCATCTGTTCAAAACGATCGGGGGCGGCATACGCAGGCGCGGCACACAGGGTCAGCGCCGCCAGAAAAAGCAATTTTTTCATAGTGGTCTCCTCAGGATTCTCTCCTGACGGGTTAATGGCATGTTTTCACAGTGTAACCACTCTCTTTCCGGGGCGCAAGCACGGGAGAGGGAGGAAAAGCTGGAAGAATCGGGGGAGGGGGAGGAGAAACTTTCTGCAGAAAGTTTCTCCTCCCCCTCCCCAATGCCTCTCTGTCCTCAAATATCTTCGTTAGCGCTTCGCGTAGGCTTTGGGCCCTTCCATATAATAGTCACCGCCCTCGACATCGCCCACGACGATGACGGGGAAGTCCACGACCTCCATCGCCGCCAGCGCTTCCGGGCCGAGCTCGGCATAGGCCAGCACCGTATACGAACGGATGCAGCGGGACAGCAGCGCCCCGGCGCCGCCGGTAGCCGCGAAATAGACCGTCCCGTAACGCTGCATGGCGTCCTTGACCGCCTGCGAACGGTTGCCTTTGCCGATCATGCCGGAAAGCCCCTTTTCCATCAGGCGCGGCGCGTAGGCGTCCATACGGCCTGAGGTCGTCGGCCCGGCGGAACCGATGGCCTGCCCCGGCTTGGCCGGAGAGGGCCCCACATAATAAACAATCTGATCGCGCAGATCCACGGGCAGGGGCTCTCCCCTGTCCAGCGTCTCCACCATGCGCTTGTGGGCGGCGTCGCGGGCCGCGTAAATGGTCCCCGAAATGAGGACTCTGTCACCGATATGCAGTGAACGCACCTTGTCTTGAGTAAGGGGCGTCGTCAAACGGATGGGTTCGGACACGGAAATCTCCTGTTTGCCCCCGCGCCTGAGGCGGGGACTGGAAGTGATTACAGTTCCGCCTCGGCGTGGCGCGCAGCGTGGCAATTGATGTTCACCGCCACCGGGAGGCTGGCGATGTGCGTGGCGCAAAACTCCACGTTGACCTTGAAAGCCGTGGTCGTCCCGCCGAGCCCCTGCGGGCCCGTCCCGAGATCGTTCAGGAGGCCGAGGAGCTCTTCCTCAAAGGCCGCATACCGGGGATCGGGGTTGCGGGTGTCCACGTCGCGCATGGCGGCGCGTTTGGCGCACAGGCCCGCCAGCTCAAGCGTACCGCCGATGCCCACGCCGACCACCATCGGAGGACAGGGGCTCGAACCGGCGGCCTTCACCGTATCCACCACAAATTTCTTCACGCCTTCAATGCCGTCAGCGGGGACGAGCATCTTGAGGGCGCTCTTGTTTTCACTGCCCGCCCCTTTGGGCGCCAGCTTCAGGCGGATGCGATCGCCGGGCACAAGGCGCACATGCAGCACGGCGGGCGTGTTATCCCCGGTGTTCTTGCGCTCGAACAGCGGCTCGGCCACGGAGGATTTCCGCAGATAGCCTTCCGTATACCCTTTGGCGACCCCGGCGTTGACGGCCTCTTCAAACGAACCGCCCACGACATGCACATCCTGCCCGACTTCGGCGAACACGACGGCAAGGCCGGTATCCTGACAAATAGGCGTGTTCTCCGAAGCCGCGATGTCGGCGTTCAGCAAAAGCTGACGCAACACATCCTTGCCGGAAGGCGAGGCCTCCCGTTCCACGGACGACTCGATGGCCCGGTACATCACATCCGGCAAGCGGCAGCAGGCGGCGACGGCCAGCTCCGCGACGGTATCCGTTATGGCTGAAACATGAATTTCGCGCACGGCACTCTCCTCAAGCATAAAGACGTAACAAAACGAACCGCCTCGGACACGACACGGCGGGGGAATTCCCGCCTTGTTTGGGTTCTCACTGTTATCATGCGACTGTGCGGCGCACAAGCGCCGCCGAAAGAATAAAGATCAAACATTCTCCCCGGAACGGCGCGCTTTGCGATCTTGCCGTATGCTGGCTAAACGGGTATGATTCTTCGCTTGAGACAAAAACGGCGCCCAAGAAAGCGCTGATAGCAACCATAACCATCAGGATAGGCCCCATGAGCAACCATTTTGAAGGACTTGGCAAAACCTGGCTGACCCTTTTGAACGATCCCGAGAAGGAAGTTCCCGCCGTCGTCATGCAGGTGATGAAGGAAGGAAAGACCCGTGATTGTTGGCAGCGCAAGGACTCCAAGGAAGAAACCATGGTGCTGGCCTGGCCGGTAGAAACAGGATTCCGCGCGGGCGTCACCGTCCACGGGAACGCGGGCGAACAGCTCCGTCCCGTGTCGACCTATCCCCTGCTGGAAGGCGCGCCCAACGATATGACCGTGAACGAGACGTATCTCTGGCAAAACGAAACCGAAGGCGAAGTGTCCGCCACCTGCAACGAAGGCGCCAACCCGCTCTGGTTCTACTCGCCGTTTCTGTTCCGCGACCGTGAAAATCTCACCCCCGGCGTCCGCCATACCTTCCTTATCGCCGGGCTCGCCTACGGCCTGCGCCGCGCCCTCCTCGACGAAATGACCATCACCGAAGGTGTGGAATACGAGCGTTACGTGGCGGAATGGCTGGCCCAAAATCCGGGCAAGACCCGCCTCGACGTGCCGCAGCTCACCGTGGATCTCAGGGGCGCCCGCATCGTCGTCCCCGGCGATGTCGCCAGCGAATATCAGATCCGCGTCCCGGTCACGTCCGTAGAAGAAATGCACATCCAGAACGAAAAAATTTATATGCTGATCGTGGAGTTCGGCCTCAATACCCCGAACCCGCTCCGCTTCCCCCTCTACGCTCCCGAGCGCGTCTGCAAGATCGTCCCGCAAGCCGGGGATGAAATCGACGCCATCATCTGGCTTCAAGGCCGTATCATCGACTAGATCCCCAGCTGCCTGAGGCGGGCATTTCCCGGCCTCGGGCAGCGGCGCCCCTCCTCCGGAACGACGCAGAAAGGAGCCCCGCCGTGTCCATGCACGAAATCGAAGACTATATCGAAGAGGCCATACGGGTCGTATCCCGTTCCGATATGCCCGTTTCCGAAAAGCGGAGCATGATTTATTCGCTGCTCAGGCTGGAGGAGTACGGCGATTGCGGGTTCACCAACCTGCGGACGCTGAAAGAGATGATGGACTGCCAATACACCTTCGTCTTCGACAAGACGGAGATGTATGACTATGAGGCGAATCGGGGCTATTACGACGACCTTTCCAAGAAAGGCGGCTGTTCACAGGGCGCTCCCTATACGCTCGTCGCCCGTGATGCCGTGACCAACGAATGGGTGAAGCACGGCGACAAGGTTTGCATCGACAGCGGCTCCGACGCGTGGCGGGGCATGGTGGCCGCCGGGGCCATTGCCGGCGAGGGCGCGGCCCCCGTGGAACGGCTGGAAAATCTGGACGTGCTGCGAAAGGTGAAGAAGCTTTGGGGCCCGATGGACGACTACTTCATGCAGGCGCACGGCGGCCTCTTCCTCCTTTCCGGAGCCATTGACGATTTGCCGGAAGAGGAATTCCCCGAACACTTCGGCATGACCAAACAGGACTTTGAGGACGAATACGGCGACTAGCCGTTCTCCGTTTTCAGAACGGACCGCCACCGGACGGCCCAGTACAGCGACTTTTTGAAAGGAAACAGACAATGCGCAGCCAAAAAATGACGTTCGGTCTTGAAAAGGCCCCCCATCGCTCCCTGCTCTACGCGCTCGGCCTGACCCGCGAAGAGATGAAACGCCCGCTCATCGGCGTGGTGAACGCCGCCAACGAAGTGGTCCCCGGCCACCTGCATCTCGGCAAAATCGCCGAGGCCGTCAAGGCGGGCATCCGCATGGCGGGCGGCACGCCTATGGAGTTCCCGGCCATCGCCGTGTGCGACGGCCTGGCCATGAATCATGAAGGCATGCGCTTCTCCCTGACCTCGCGCGAAGTCATCACCGATTCCATCGAAATCATGGCTACGGCACATCCTTTCGACGCGCTGGTGTTCATCCCCAACTGCGACAAGATCGTCCCCGGTATGCTCATGGCCATGATGCGCCTGAACCTGCCCTCCATCATCATGAGCGGCGGCCCCATGCTGGCGGGACGGAACAACACCGACCTCATCAGCGTGTTTGAAGGCGTCGGCGCGGTCCGTAACGGCACCATGACCGAAGAAGAGCTGGAAGACCTGACCGAAAACGCCTGTCCCGGCTGCGGTTCCTGTTCCGGCATGTACACCGCCAACACCATGAACTGCCTGTGCGAAGCCATGGGCGTGGCCCTGCCCGGCAACGGCACGACGCCCGCCGTGTCCGCCGCCCGTATCCGCCTTGCCAAACAGGCGGGTATGCAGGTCATGGAACTTCTCGAAAAGAACATCCGCCCCCGCGACATCGTGACCGAACAATCCGTCCACAACGCTGTGGCGGCGGACATGGCTCTCGGCGGCTCCACCAACACGACCCTCCACCTGCCCGCCGTATTCGGGGAAGCCGAACTGAGCCTGTCTCTGGACATCTTCGACGACATCAGCCGCAAGACGCCCAATATCTGTAAGCTTTCTCCCGCCGGGACGCAGCACATCGAAGACCTGCACCGCGCGGGCGGCATCCCCGCCGTCATGGGAGCCCTGCTCGACAAGGGCCTCGTGCACGGCGAGGCGCTCACCGTCACCGGTAAGACGGTGGCTGAAAATATCAAGGAACTCAAGGCCCACATCATTGACCCCGACGTCATCCGTATCGACAAGCCCTACGCCAAGGAAGGCGGCATCGCCATCCTGCGCGGCAACCTCGCGCCCGACGGCGCCGTGGTGAAGCAGTCCGCCGTGGCTCCCGAAATGATGGTCCGCGACGTGACCGCCCGCGTGTTCAACAGCGAGGAAGAAGGCGTGGAAGCCATCCTCGGCGGCAAGATCAAAAAGGGCGACGTGGTGGTCATCCGGTATGAAGGCCCCCGCGGCGGCCCGGGTATGCGCGAAATGCTGACCCCGACGTCAGCCATCGTGGGCATGGGCCTCGGCGCGGATGTGGCGCTCATCACGGACGGCCGTTTTAGCGGCGGCAGCCGGGGTGCGGCCATCGGCCACGTATCCCCCGAAGCGGCGGACGGCGGGCTCATCGGGCTCGTGCAGGACGGCGACACCATCCATATCGACATCCCCGGCCGTAAGCTGGAACTGGTCGTCCCCGAAACGGAAATCGAAGAACGCCGCAAACACTTCGTCCCCGTGGAAAAGGATGTAAAATCCCCGTTCTTGCGCCGTTACGCCAAGCTGGTGACCTCCGCATCCACCGGCGGTGCGTACAGGAAGATCTAAAGCTGTCTCCGAGCGGCTACCATTTACAAGCCATCCCCCAGCCTCCTTCATTCGGGAGGCTGGGGGAATTCTTTTAGGCTTCTGGCATTTTTCTGGCCCCTACGTGGAGAATAGGGTTCGGGGGAGCCTCAAGCCTACTCTTTCGCTCCTTTGCACCTTAACCCGAAAAAAACTCTCTTGCCGATTGGAGGAAATACGGGACTGGTGAGCTCATATGGTAACCGTTTTGTACCGTTCACTCCCCATTTCAGAATGGGGCCGTTGGGGACCGAGAGTTTTCCTCTTATCAAAGGTTTTTTTGTTAAATTTTTATAAAATAAATACAGCATATTAAATATACATTTCAACTTTTTTCCATTTTCCCCTTTTTTCTCGTTGACAGCGGTGGATGATTTTTATAAATAGTTCTGGCTGTGCAGCTGCGGCGAGCAGAAAAGCACGGTAAACGTCCCCATCGTCTAGCCGGCCCAGGACAGCGGCCTTTCACGCCGTCAACAGCGGTTCAAATCCGCTTGGGGACGCCAAATTTAGGTACAAAGAAGAATGCCAAGGTCCAAAAGACCTTGGCATTCTTTGTTTTTTCTTTCCAGTATGGTTTCCCGAAGTCCAGCCTCGTCCGCTTGCATCCAAACATTTTATGGGTATATCCGTAGGTAGAAATGTGGTACGACATTTCTGATACCTACATGAATAACCGAGCGGAATCAAAAATATTTTTATCCATGGGGGTATCTCTTCGTCCAACGACAGCCAAGGAGTGCCCATGCCTCTTACCGATACCCATATCCGCAGTCTGAAACCCGACCTGAGGCCCCGCAAGTATTTCGACGGCGGTGGTCTTTTTCTTTTCGTTCCCGCCAACGGAAGCAAGCTCTGGAGAATGGCCTACCGTTTTGACGGCAAGAGCAAGCTGCTCAGTTTCGGGGAATATCCCACCGTATCACTCAAGGACGCCAGAGAACGCCGCGAAGAGGCGAAGCGTATGTTGTCCAGGGGAATCGACCCCTCAGACCATAAACGGCAGATACGACAGGCCAGAGCCATCGCGGAACGCGACAGCTTCCAGAATATCGCCAGAGAATGGCATGAAACCCGTATGGCGGAGTTTTCCGAAAAGCATCAGGGAACTGTTATGTACCGGCTGGAGACCTACATTTTTCCGGCCATCGGCAAGACGCATATCGCCAAACTTGAGACACGGGACGTTATGGAGGTCGTCAAGCCTCTGGAACAGAGGGGAAACTACGAGACTTCCCGGAGAGTATTGCAAATCATCAGTCAGGTGTTCCGCTATGCGGTCATCACGGGCCGGGCGAAACACAATGTCGCAGCCGATCTGCGGGGAGCCTTACGACCGCGAAAAACTGTCCACCGGGCGGCGGTGCTGGAACCGGAGAAGGTGGGGCAGCTTCTGCGGGATATCGATGCCTATGATGGATATTTTCCGCTGGTCTGTGCCTTGAAATTGGCTCCACTTGTCTTTACCCGTCCTACAGAACTGCGAGCCGCCCAATGGAGAGAATTTGACCTTGAGGCCGGGGAATGGCGCATCCCTGCGGAACGCATGAAAATGCGCCGTCAGCATCTTGTTCCCTTGTCCAGACAGGCAATATCCATTCTTCGGGAACTTCAAAAATACTCCGGGGAGGGAAAATTCCTCTTTCCCTCCATCCGCACGGAGGTGCGGCCCATTTCTGATGCGACCATGCTCAATGCGCTCCGGCGCATGGGCTACCAGAAACACGAAATGAGCGTGCACGGCTTTCGCTCCATCGCTTCCACATTGCTCAATGAACTCGGCTATAACCGGGACTGGATAGAGCGGCAGCTTGCCCACGGGGAACAAGACGAAGTGCGGGCGGCATACAATTATGCGGAATATCTGCCTGAGCGCCGAAAGATGATGCAGGATTGGGCGGACTATCTGGACGGATTACGCAACACACAGCAGAAAAGAAATAAGGAGGGAGTATGAAAAAGGACACCATGACAGACCGTGATGTTTGTATCTCCATCGGGAAAATAGAAGACGAGACGCAGGTGACGAGCAATGACACCGGCTGGAGTGAAGAAGAAAAGGAGCGTATGAGACAATACGGCTATGACGACATGGACATGATCCGGGCGTGGTATAGCTGAAACAGGTTTTACAGGAAAACAGCGGCACGGAAGGTACATGACTATCCCTGCCGCTGTTTTTTATTGTCCATTTTTGGGCGACAGGGTATCCTTTCCTCCATGACAGACCGACAGAACATAACCATAGGCAGAGTGCGGCAGGCGTATGGCCTGACAGTCAGAGAAGGTGAAATGCTTGCCCAGGCACTCTGGCCTGACGCCGTTCAGCCTCTGGGGCTATGGCACACGACCTATGAAAATTGCTGGCAGGCATTTGTTGCGGGCAATCATGTCGCATATGGAACGCAGATGCCGGAATTTCCTTCAGTGCCGGAACTGGGGGCGGGCATTCAGACATATCTGCTTGGCTTTGATGTGATGGAATTTTTCAGAAAGATATCAACGCTTGTTCCTGTTACCTCCCTACAATATGGGTTGAATGTCATTCTTGAAGAATCCTTTGAAGATACGGCGTCTGTCTTTCCCAAGGAACGAGAATTTCTGTTCAGCGGTCTGGAGAGACTGAAAACAGAAGACATCTTCGAGCAGTATTCACCGGACTCGCCTCTCTTTGAGAAGCCGATATTCTCCATGCCCGCCTCAAGTTATCACTTCATTGCGCATATCTTTACCGATACCATAATGGTGGACAGGGACGCCGCCATCAGGCAGCTCCGCTATTATCCCTTGCGCCGGGAAGCAAAAGGCATCACCCGTGCCCTTGTGGAATCCCTTTTACGGGCAGCTCCGCCGGAATCGTCCGTTGCCGACAAAGCGGCGGCAGTTCCCCTGTGTGAAAGGTCGCCACAGGATGGAAAACTCGTTTTTCGTATTCCCGGAGCCGTTTGGGAAGGAAGGCCGGATGCGGCTGTCCGTGACGCCATGAAAGAAAAGTATCCTCTTTCGGTCATCGCTTATGTTCTTCTGTACTGGTGTGGTCCTCAAAAATCCGAGACCAGTCACAGAACCCCGCAGGGCAGAAAGACGCATGTGGGGCGCTTGCTTGCGGGCAAAGCGTACAGGGACGACAAATCCTATCGCAATTTGATGGATATGCTCCTCAAGGAAGCGGAGACATACACCATAATCAAGGCGTGACCAGCCTGTCGCTTTCCCATCTTTTTTGGATTTTCCCGTCATTTTCCCGTCCGATTCCCTCACGGGAATCTTTGGACGTGTGCCAGAGTCTCCTGAAATCCAAACAGATTCAGGAGATTTTTTTATGAAACAGCATCAAGCTCCCATCCCCGTCCACGGCCTTCTGCGTCTGCCTCAGGTTCTCAGCATGATTCCCATAAGCAAGAGCGCATGGTGGGAGGGGTGTCGCACCGGACGTTATCCCAAACCCGTGAAACTCGGTCCCAGAACTACGGTCTGGAGAGCAGAGGATATTGCCGCTTTCATCGAACGTCTTGGCAGGCAGGGGGAAGAGCATGAGTAATCCCCTGCAAACCTTTCGGGACATCCTGACCGACAAGGGATTGATTCCGGCCGAAATCATGGCGGACGGAAAACTGCATCGCTGTCCCACCCAGACCAAACCGCACAAACAGAACGGCGCATATATCGCGCATGTCGATATCCCTGCGACACTTTGGTGGTGCAACTGGGAAAACGGTGAACAGGGCACGTTCTGCACAGAAGAAAAGCAAACGCTTTCCGTGTCCGAACTTTCCGCATGGCGGGAACGTCAACACTCCATACAGCGGCAACGCGAAGCGGAATATGCCGAACGCCATGCTGAAGCAGCTCAACTGGCCAGACAGGAATGGAACTCGGCACGAAGGTGCGACGCCAACCATCCCTATCTGCACCGCAAGGGCATTACAGCTTTGGAAAGCATACGGCAGGCACGGGACGGCTCTCTGCTTATTCCTGTTATGGATGCCGCAAACAATCTGCAAAGTCTGCAACGCATCTATCCTGATGGAACAAAGCGTTTTCTCGTGGGCGGCAAGGTATCTGGAGGACAATTCATCATTCAGGGGCAGTCGGAAAAGCCCGTTGCCGTTTGTGAGGGGTTTGCCACAGGCACAAGTATCCATCTTGCCACAGGCTGGACGGTTTATGTGGCCTTTTCCGCAAACAATCTCGCGAGAGTGGCCAAGACCGTGAAAGAACGCTTTCCGGACAAGACCATCATCATTTGCGGCGACAATGACGAAGCCGGACTCAGGAAGGGGGAGGATGCAGCCGGCCTCGCAAACGCTCAACTTCTGTTTCCCCACTTCACCGACGACAACGGTACGGATTTTAATGACCTTCACCAGATTGAAGGCATTGAGGCCGTCCGCTCGCAACTGGAAACGGCGCTGACCAAACAGCAAGGTCTTATCGCTCTGGACATGGGCGAATTTCTTTCCATGTCCATACCTGAACGGGGGTATCTTTTATCGCCCGTTCTTCCGGTACAGGGCATAGGCATCCTGTACGCCCCGCGCGGCATAGGCAAGACATTCGCCGCGTTGAGCATCGCCGTTGCGGTGGCTTCCGGCGGAGCCGTGTTCAACTGGCGTGCGCCGATGCCCAAACGGACGCTGTATGTGGATGGGGAAATGCCCGCCACATCCATGCAGAACCGCCTTTCCGCTCTTGTCAACGGCATGTCCATTCCCCCTCATACGTTGAAAAACATGGCGCTCATCACACCGGATTTGCAGCCCTGTCCCATGCCGGATTTGTCCACCGCCGGTGGGCAGGCCATGATTGAGCCGTTTCTGAAAGACGTGGACATGGTTGTGCTGGACAACATCGCAACCCTGTGCCGCACCGGAAAGGAAAACGAGTCTCAGTCCTGGCAGACCATGCAGGCGTGGTTGCTGGAATTACGCCGCAGAGGGATGACCGTCCTGCTTATCCATCATGCCGGAAAATCCGGCGACCAGCGCGGCACCAGCGCCAGGGAAGACATTATGGACACGGTGATCAGTCTGCGCAGGCCCAGGGAATACAGCATGGCCGAAGGCGCACGTTTTGAAGTTCACCTGACCAAGGCGCGGGGCATATTGGGCGATGATGCCAAACCCTTTGAGGCCAACCTGATTACCGAAGGCAATGCCCTGCATTGGCGGGTTCGGGACATTGAAGATGTGGAACTGGAGGAATTAAAAAGGCTGCTTGGCGAAGGATACAGCATTCGTGACTGCGCCGAGGAAATGGGAAAATCGAAATCGTCTGTCCACAGACTGAAAAGAAAACTGGAAGGTCTCGCTTGACCATTTTTCAGGTGTCCCGCTGTACCGCTGCCTAAGCGCCGGTACAGCGGGACACCTGCAATATTCATCGTATCTGTTATCCTATGAAGTCCAGCCAAATCCGAACATGTTTTCAACTTTTGTACCGCGTAAACTGAAAAAGTGTCCCGCATTCCTGCCACAGAAAGAACGGGACATCCATTGATACAAGGAAGTATTGCCATGTCCTATCTCGTACTCCATATGGACAAATTCAAGAAGGAAGCCATACGCGGCATCCAGAGCCATAACCGGCGGGAACGGGAGAGCCACAGCAACCCCGATATTGACTACGAAAAAAGCGCGGCGAACTACGAGCTGCACGAAGCCGCAGCATCGAACTATGCCGAAGGCATTCAGAATCGTATTGATGACCTCCTGCTGGTCAAGGCTGTAAGAAAGGACGCCGTGCGCATGTGCGGGCTTATCGTCACCTCGGACAAGACGTTTTTTGATGGCCTCACGCCGGAGGAAACAAGGCGTTTCTTTGAGGAGAGCAAAGCCTTTCTTACGGAGTTTGTGGGCGCGGAGAATGTCATTTCCGCCATGGTTCACATGGATGAAAAGACGCCGCATATGCACTTTCTTCATGTGCCGGTGACGCAGGACGGGAGGCTCAACGCCAATAAAATCTATACGCGTCAGAGTCTGCGAAAACTGCAATCCGAATTTCCCGCCTATCTGCAAAGCCGGGGCTTCGCCATTGAGCGCGGCGTGGAACAGACACCTGGTTCCGTGAAAAATCATCTGGATAGCCGCGAGTTCAAGCAGCAACAGGAAGCATTGGAGAAACTGATTCAGGAATCGAAGAGACCGCACGGAATTCCCGGCAGCTTATCAACGCATTGGAACAGCGTGAAGAAGAGTTGAGAAAGAGCATTGAAGAGTATGAGCGGCAGTCCGAGGAGGCGGAAAAAGTTCTTCGTGAAGATTCCTCTCTGCCGAAAGCCTCTCTTTTCAATTATCCGTCCGTGCTGAAAAAAGCCTCTTCCCTCATTGAAGAACTGAAAAAGGCGCTTGCCGTCAAACACCTTGTCCAGACAGAGAAGGAAATTCTGCAACGGGAAGTGGATACCCTTCGCGGAAAGCTGACGCGGCTTGAAGCGGGATACACGGCCCACAGAAAACAAAGCCATGAGGAAAAAGAGGAGCTGGAGAAGCAGTTGAAGAAAATGAAAAGGCTCATGGCAGGTGATCGGGAATTTCTGCTTCTGCCGGAAATCCGTCCGCTGCATATCGAGTTCGTGGAGCGCAAGCGTGCCGAACAGCTCCAACGGCAGCAGGAAGAGGAACGGCAGCGGCAGACGCAGGAGGCGCGGGACAGGGAGCGTCGGCAGGCGCACTTCGCCCGTGGCATGAGAATGAGGTAAGGCGTCGGGAGGGAATCTTCGCACAGGCCGAAGATATAGCCCACTATGCTTCACTTGCGTGAAGCGTGGGCGAGCGTCCCGCTCGACCGGAAAGACAAAACGCCAATCCGGGGCAACGTCCCAGCGAAACACAGGAAAAGCATCATGACTATCACCGCCACGCAGTTGAAGGAAATCAGACAGGAGTTCGCCACTCTCAAACCCGTTTCCGTCACACTGGAGGGGAACAGAGCCATGTCCGTCAAAGAAGCCGTCTTCGTTCTGGCCCCGACACTGGAGCGGATGAGAAAGCGTGGCTTCGACACACAGGAGATTGTCGAACGTCTGCACGAAAAAGGCATTGATGTGAAGCCCCAAACTCTGACCAAGTATCTGACCGAAGCCAGACGGCAACGGGAAGGGCGAAAGTCAAAGATGCAAGACACACCCCCGCATCCTCCGAAACGCGAACAACGCTCCAGCTTCATTACTCCTGATATACCCGATGATGAACTATGAACATAAATCCACTGAAAGGAGAAAATCTTATGGCAGAAACTTACGGATATATTCGCGTATCCAGTACAGATCAGAACGAAAGCCGTCAGCGCATCGCCCTTGAGCGGCAAGCCATCCCATCAGACCACATTTTCATGGACAAACTGTCGGGCAAGAATTTTCAGCGTCCACAGTATCAGGCCATGTTAAAAAGCTCGGGCCGGGCGACCAGCTCTGTATTACGAGCATTGATCGGCTTGGCAGGAATTACGAGGAGATTCTGGAACAGTGGCGGATAATTACCAAGGAAAAACGCGTAGACATCCTTGTGCTAGATATGCCCCTGCTGGATACCCGGCGCGACAAAAACCTGCTCGGCACCTTCATTGCCGATCTTGTCTTACAGGTGCTTTCCTTTGTGGCTCAGAACGAACGGGAGAATATTCGCAGCAGGCAGGCTCAGGGGATTGCGGCAGCCAAGCAAAGCGGTGTGCGGTTCGGGCACGCCCCCCGGCCGCTTCCCCCCAATTTTCCGGAAACATATACCTTATGGACAGAGGGAGCTATCTCGACATCGGAAGCGGCAAAACGCTCCGGCATGGCTCGTTCCACATTCCGCATTCGTGCGGAGTCATTCAAAAAAAAATGTCCATAATATGTCGATAAAGTGTACCTGACCGCCAGGATGCCTTTTGCTGGTTAATTTTCTCCAAAGATGATTTGACCAGGTGTTAAAAAATACCTGGTCAAAGCATCTTGGATGATAATCAACGCGCAAAAGGTGGCGGTCAGGTACACTTAACCGCCACCTCCTCCGGGGTGGCAGGAAGTGGTGCGACTCGAAGATATTACAAGCGGAAGTCTTATTCTTGGCATTGATCCACATGAGGCAGTCACCATTGTGGCAGTCCAGTGGTACGGCAACGCAGTTCTGAATCTTACCTACAAAAACAGTCGTGGCGATCTTGGCAACCGTATCCTCTACCGTGAGGATGAAGGGCAGCTATCGCTTCCAGGACGCATCCTTGCCGTGGAGTTTCGACGCCGACGGTGCAAAGCTCCGTCTCGCTTCGGAAGCATGGCGTATACACTACGCCCATCTCTTCGACCCGTATCTCGCCGTCCATACCTCTGATGTGGAGCCTCTTCCGCATCAGATTTCCGCCGTTTATCAGGAAATGCTGGGCCGACTGCCCCTGCGCTACGTTCTTGCGGACGACCCCGGCGCGGGCAAAACCATCATGACCGGCCTCTTCGTCAAGGAACTCCTTGCACGTGGTGACCTTAGACGCTGTCTTATCGTCAGCCCCGGCAGTCTTGCGGAACAGTGGCAGGACGAGCTCTTCCAGAAATTCCATCTGCGCTTCGAGATCCTCACCAATGACCGTTTTGAATCCGCCGTTACGGGGAACGCCTTTAACGAAACGCCGCTGGCCATCGCCCGGCTCGACAAACTGGCCCGTAACGAAGCCATTCAGGAAAAACTGAAGGCTACGGACTGGGATCTTATCGTCTGCGACGAAGCCCACAAAATGTCAGCCACGGTCTGGGGCGGCGAAGTCAAAATGACGCGCCGCTTCCAGCTTGGCCGCCTGCTTTCCGGCATCACGCGACATATGCTTCTACTTACGGCAACCCCGCACAACGGCAAGGAAGAAGATTTTCAGCTCTTCCTCTCGCTGGTGGATCAGGATCGCTTCGGCGGCGTGGCCCGTACCGGCTCGCAGGCTATCGACATCTCCGATGTCATGCGCCGCCTTGTCAAAGAAGAACTGCTCAAGTTCGACGGTTCGCCCCTCTTCCCTGAACGCCACGCCGTCACGGTGAACTACAGCCTTTCCCCCGAAGAAGCCGAACTCTACGAGGCTGTGACCGCCTACGTTCAGAACGAATTCAATCGCGCCGACAATCTGAACAACGAACGCCGCACCACCGTGGGCTTCGCGCTCACCGTGCTCCAACGGCGTCTCGCGTCTTCTCCCGAGGCCATCTATCAGTCTCTGCACCGCCGCCGCGAAAGACTGGAAAACCGTCTCAGTGAAGAGCGGCTCGGCCAGCGTGCCCGCGACTGGAACGAACTGCGTAATCTGAACCTTACGGACGAATTCGACGATGACGACCTGACTTCCGCCGAGCTGGAAGACGCCGAAGAACGCGTAGCTGTCAAGGCAAGTGCCGCGACTACCATCACGGAACTGGAAGCGGAAATTGCCACGCTCAAAACGCTGGAAGCCAAGGCCAACGCCGTCCGCACCAGCGGCAGAGACCGCAAATGGGAAGAGCTTTCCTGCCTGCTGCAAGACGAAAAAGGAATGTTCGATGCAGAGGGATTCCGAGAAAAGCTGATCATTTTTACCGAACACCGCGACACGCTCCGTTACCTCACGGACAAGATACGCTCTCTGCTCGGCAATGACGACGCCGTGGTGGTCATCTATGGTGGAATGCTGCGCGACGAGCGCCGCAAAGTGGAAGAACGCTTCAAGCAAGATAAGGAAGTTCGTATTCTTATCGCTACGGATGCTGCAGGCGAAGGCCTCAACCTTCAGCGTGCCCATCTCATGGTGAACTACGACCTGCCGTGGAACCCCAACCGTCTTGAACAACGTTTCGGCCGTATCCACCGTATCGGCCAGACGAAAACCTGCTGGCTCTGGAACCTAGTGGCTTCCGAAACACGCGAAGGCGCGGTGTTTCAGCGGCTTTTTGAAAAGCTGGAGCAGGAAAAAGAGGCACTGGGTGGCAAGGTCTTCGACATTCTCGGTAAAGTCTCGTTCAACAACCGTCCCCTGCGTGATCTGCTTATCGAAGCCGTGCGCCACGGCAGTGACCCCGACGTGCAAGCCCGACTCAATCACGACATGGATATTGCCTTCGACCCGCAAGCACTGCTTCAGCTGCTGAAGGAACGCGCCCTTACCGAAGACGTGATGAACATCCGCACGGTCAGTGTCATCCGCGAGGAAATGGAGCGCATGGAGGCCCGCCGCCTCCAGCCGTATTTCATCGAGGCATTCTTTAAAGAAGCGTTCCGCGAACTGGGCGGCCGCATGTCGGCCCGCGAGAAAGGTCGTTGGGAGATACTCTCCGTTCCCTTCGCCATCCGCAATCGAGACCGGCAGATAGGTCATATCGAGCCGGTGCTCAACCGCTACGAGCGCATTTGCTTCGACAAGGCCTATCGCAATCTGCCCGGCTCTGTACCTGCAGCACTCATCTGTCCCGGGCATCCTCTGCTTGAAGCCATGATCGACATCATCCGCGAACGATCTGGCGATCTGCTTAAACGCGGCGCCGTCCTTATCGACGACAGCGATCCCGGAGATTCCATGCGCCTCCTCTTCTACATTGAGCACGCTATTCAGGACGGCACTGCCCTGCCCGATGGTAGCCGCCGCGTCATCTCGCGCAATATCCATTTTGTGGAGATGGACGAACACGGCACAGCCGCAAACGCAGGCTATGCGCCGTACCTCGACTACCGCCCAGCCACACCTAAAGAGCTGGACGCCGTTCTTGCCCACGCCCACAAGCAGCCATGGCTGACGCGCGGCGTGGAAGATGCGGCCATCGGCTATGCCCTGGGCCATCTTATCCCCAAACATCTGAAAGACGTGCGCGAACGCCGCGAAATCATGATCGACAAGACGGAAAAGGCCGTGCGCGAACGTCTTACCACCGAGATTCGCTACTGGGATTACCGCGCCGGAGAGCTGAAACAACAAGAACAGGCCGGGAAGATCAGCAACAACCTGAACTCCCAAAAGGCCGCCCGCCGCGCCGAAGAACTGGCCGCCCGCCTGAAGCAGCGTACGGACGAATTAGCGGCAGAACGCCTGATTTCGGCTCAGCCGCCCGTGGTCATCGGCGGCGCGCTGGTCATTCCTGCCGGACTGCTGGCTAAACTCACGGGTCGTCCGCTTCTTGATGCATATTCTGGCCCCGGTGCGGATGTGCTTGCCCGCAAGGCTGTAGAGAAGGCCGCCATGCAGGCTGTGATGGACATCGAAAAACGCCTCGGATTCGCCCCACGCGACGTGAGCGCCGACAAGTGCGGCTACGACATCGAATCCGCCGTACCGGATGCACTCGGTAAAGGGGAATCCAGTCTGCGCTTTATCGAGGTGAAAGGGCGCACCGCCGGAGCCACCAGCATCAACATGACCTTCAACGAGATACGCACAGCTTTGAACCAGCCGGAGCAGTTCATTCTGGCTATCGTTGCAGTGGACGGCCCGCACACCCGCACGATCTACCTGAAAAAGCCTTTCCACAATCCCCCGGATTTTTCGGTGGAAAGCTCGAAGTTCAACATCGCCGCTCTTATCGAGAATGCGGAAAAGATATACGAGGGATAGTAAGTAGCATGGCTCAGATAAAAAAACTCATTGAAGTCGCGCTTCCGCTGGACGCCATCAACGCCGAATCCGCTCGGGAAAAATCCATCCGCCACGGGCACCCTTCTACTCTGCATTTATGGTGGGCTCGTCGTCCTCTGGCGGCAGCTCGAGCAGTACTTTGGGCTTCATTGGTGGATGACCCGTCTTCGCACCCGGAACTTTTTCCCACAGAAGAAGCGCAGGATGCAGAGCGTCAGCGCCTGCATGCCTTACTTGCCCGCCTGGTGAAATGGGAGAATTCCAACGACGAAGACCTGCTGAACGAAGCCCGCGCCGAAATAAGGAAATATATGGGCGAAGAGCCGTTGACTTTCCTTGACCCCTTTGCGGGCGGAGGGTCCATTCCGCTTGAGGCGCAGAGGCTGGGGTTGGAAGCCCATGCCCACGACCTGAACCCCGTGGCAGTGATGATAAATAAGGCCATGATAGAGATTCCCCCGCGTTTTGCCGGGCAGTCTCCGGTGAATCCTGATGCCCGAACCAAACTGGGCAGTGACCGTTCGTGGAGCGGAGTTAAGGGGCTTGCCGAAGACGTGCGCTACTACGGTGAATGGATGAAGCAGGAAGCCTTCCGCCGTATCGGTTACCTTTACCCCAAAGTGCAGATTCCTGCCGAACAGGGAGGCGGCGAGGCTACCGTTATCGCGTGGATCTGGGCGCGCACCGTGAAATGTCCGAACCCTGCTTGCGACTATGAAATGCCGCTGGTGCGCAGCTTTACAATTTCCAAAAAGAAGGGAAAAGAGGCGTGGATTGAGCCTGTTTTTGAGGAAGGTAAGACCAGTTACAAGGTGCACCACAGCGGTAAACCGAAGATTGAAGGGACTGTTGATCGTAAAGGCGGAGTCTGTCCCAACTGCGGCACAGCAGTTCCTTTTACCTACATCAGAGAGGAGGGACAACAGGGCAAAATGTCGGCCCAACTGATGGCCATTGTCGCAGAGGGGCAACGAGGTCGAATATATATTTCTTCGGATGAACGCCAAGTCCAGTGTGCGGACATTTCTAAACCTGACGAATATCCTGATGCCTCACTGCCGCAGAATCCACGAGACTTCAAAACTCCTAACTATGGACTTCGAAATTTTTCTGATCTCTTCACCAACCGTCAGCTTACTGTACTCACCACTTTTAGCGACCTTGTAGCCGAGGCTCAGCAGCAGGCCATGCGGGACGCCTTGTCCGTAGGTCTGTCCAGTGATGAGACTCCACTTGCGGAAGGCGGCGTGGGAGCGTTGGCCTATGGGCAGGCCGTTGGCGTGTATTTGGCGTTTTTGGTGGATAAACTGGCAGATTTAAGTAATGCCTTAAATCGTTGGGAACCAAATGCACAATGTCCAAGACAGTTATTTGCCAGACAAGCTATTCCCATGATTTGGGATTATGCCGAAGGGAATCCTTTTAGCAATAGCTCGGGGTCATGGGCTGTCTTACTTCGTAATCTTATGGGGTGTTTTTCTGCAAACGCTTTTAAATTTCCTCGTCTTACCCTTGGATCAGCGTCCCAGTTTGACGCTCAAAGTGATTGTGGACTTCGTAATATCGTTATTTCTTCCGACCCTCCCTATTACGACAATATCGGTTATGCCGATCTTTCAGATTTCTTCTATTTGTGGCTGCGGCGTTCTCTAAAATCAACCTATCCTCAGATTTTCCGAACTATGCTCGTACCTAAAGCGGAAGAGCTGGTGGCGACGCCGTACCGATTTGACGGTAGCAATGCAAATGCACGAGATTTTTTTGAAGACGGCATGTTTAAGACCTGTTGTCAGCTCTATCAGTACGCGCGGGAAGACGTTCCTGTCACCATCTACTACGCCTATAAGCAGAGCGAATCGGATGAAGGGGAGATGGATAGCTCGACAGTTTCCACTGGCTGGGAAACCATGCTTTCAGCCATTATTCGTGCAGGCTTCAGCATAACAGGCACATGGCCTATGAATACAGAGTGTGTTTCTCGTTCCATTTCCCAAAACACCAACGCCCTCGCTTCGTCCATCGTGCTTGTTTGTCGCAAGCGTCCAGAAGATGCGCCGTCCATTACGCGCCGCAATTTCCTTGCCGAACTGAAGCGCGAACTGCGCGACGCTCTTACCAAGCTCAAATCTAGCAACATCGCCCCCGTGGACATGGCGCAGGCCGCCATCGGCCCGGGGATAGGCGTGTACTCCCGCTACGCCAAGGTGATGGAGGCCGACGGCTCCGCTATGGGCGTCCGTACCGCTCTGCAGGTCATTAACGCCGAGCTCGACGCCTACTTCAGCGAGCAGGACGGCGCGCTGGATGCCGAAAGCCGCTTCTGCGTTGATCTCTACACGCAGTTCGCCTTCAACCATATGAAGTTCGGCGAGGCCGACGTGCTGGCCCGAGCCAAGAACACTTCTGTGGAAAAGCTGGCGTCCATGGGCCTCGTCTATGCCGAAAAGGGCGTTGTCCATTTGCTGGAACGCACCGAACTACCGGAACTCAAACTCTCGCGCCTTACGGCGGATCACTGTCTGTGGATGATCACGCAGTACCTTATTCAAGGTATGGATACTGGAGGCATCGAAGCATGCGCCCGGCTCGTGGTAGAATTTTCCGCCTCTGCCGAGCGTGCCCGCGACCTCGCCTACCGCCTCTTCTCCCTTGCCGAGCGCAAAGGCTGGAACGCCGAAGCTTATGCCTATAATTCCTTTGTGGTCGCATGGCCCGACATCCAGCAGAAAGCCGCCGAACTGCGCGCCGCCCGTCGTACAGCCAAGCAGGGTTCTCTTATCTGACAAACGCCTGAGAGTGAGATATGTCTAACAATAACGAACTCGTTTTCAAAGGTTTCCGCCATCTCCTGAAGGCTTTTGCTCCCTATATCTGCGCACTACTCAAAATTGAGTACGGGACAGACTGGTGGCGTGTTGCGGTCATGGGCAAACTCTGGGATGAGCAGAAGCGCGACCTCCCCGAAGACGGCCCGGAACAAATGCTTGTCGACTCGCTGGACATCCAGCGCTGCCTTATCCTGTTTGACTTATACTGGGGCGAGGTGTTCCGCAAACGCCTCTCCATTGACCACCGTACTTGGGCAAAGGAACTTGTGGGCGTGCGCAACAAGCTGGCCCACATCGGCGCGCAGGACTTCAACGACAGTGATACGTGGCGCGCACTCGATACCATGTCGCGCCTCTGCGAACAGATAGACCCGGAGCACACGGAAGAGATACGCTCCCTACTCCGCGAGTCCCGCTACGGCTCTTCTGCTGGTTCCACCACGGTCACAGCGCAGGCTGTACAGGCCGCACCCAGCCCTGTCAAAGCAGAGGGGATGCTCACTGTGTCGCCATCCGGGCTTCCCTGCTGGCGCGACGTTATCGAACCGCATCCCGACGTGGCGCAGGGCCGCTACCGCAATGCAGAGTTCGCCGCCGACCTAGCGCAGGTGTCACGTGGCGAAGGATCCTTTGAATACCGCGACCCAGTGGAATTTTTCGCCCGTACCTACGTTACCGAAGGCATGTCCGGCCTGCTGGTACAGGCTTTAAAGCGTGTTTCCGGCAAGGACGGCGAGCCCGTCATCCAGCTCAAAACGGCCTTCGGCGGAGGCAAGACCCATAGCATGCTCGCGCTGTATCATCTTCTGCGCGGCATGGTCTCGCTGGACAAGATTCCCACCGTGCGGCCCGTGCTGGAGCGGGCCGGACTCGCCAGCCTACCGAAAGTCCACGCCGCCGTACTGGTCGGCACGGCCCTCGACCCCAGCCGCAGCAAGCGTCCTCAGAATCTGCCCGGCATCACCATCAATACGCTGTGGGGCGAAATGGCTGCCCAGCTCGCACTTTCCGTCGGCGACCCAAAACTGTACGACTTCGTGAAAGAGGCCGACAAGAAGGGCATCTCGCCCGGCTCGGAATCGCTCAAAAATCTTTTCGACGCCTGCGGCCCCTGCCTCATCCTCATGGACGAACTCGTGGCTTACGCCAAGCGCATTTATGGCGTGAACGGCCTGCCAGCCGGATCTTTCGACAATTTCATTACCTTTATTCAGGAAATAACAGAAGCCGCCCGCGCCAGCCGCAACAGTCTGGTGGTGGCCTCCATCCCGGAATCAGATATCGAGGTGGGTGGGGAAGCTGGTAAAACCGCTCTGGAAGCCATTGAGCATACCTTTGGGCGCATGGAAGCCATCTGGAAGCCCGTGGCTGCCAGCGAAGGTTTTGAAGTGGTACGCCGCAGGCTTTTTTTGGATTGCAAAAATCCTTCCGCACGCGAAATGGTATGCAGCCATTTCAGCGCCATGTACCGGGAAAATCCAACTGATTTTCCTCTGGAAGTCAGAGAAGTGGAGTACAGGAACCGCCTGCTGGCCTGTTATCCCATCCACCCGGAAGTATTTGACCGTTTGTATGAAGACTGGGCCACGCTGGAGCGTTTTCAGCGCACACGCGGCGTGCTGCGCCTGATGGCCGCCGTCATTCATGAATTGTGGATGGGCAGCGACGCGGGGCTGTTAATCATGCCCGGTTCCCTGCCTCTGGACGTGTCAGCTGTGCGCGACGAGCTGACGCGTCATCTGCCGGAAGGCTGGAACAGCCTTGTGGACAGAGAAGTAGACGGCAAGCGCTCCATTCCCTGGCAGCAAGATAAAAATGTTCTTCGCTACGGCAAGACTCTGGCCTCACGGCGAGTAGCCAGAACCATCATGTTGGGCAGCGCCCCTACAGTGAGGCAACAGAACGTGCGCGGCATAGAAGCCTCACGCATACGACTCGGTGTGGTGCAGCCCGGCGAGCAGATTGCCGTGTTCAATGATGCGCTCGGTTCTTTGCAAAACAGCCTTGCTTACCTGTACACGAACCCTTCAGGGGATCGGTTTTGGTATGATACCAGGCCGACGCTACGAAAGACGGTAGAGGATCGTGCGACACAGTTCTCGGCTTCTGAAGTGGAATATGAGATAGAACGCCGCATGAAAAAATTGCGGCTGGAACCTCCATTTAAAGGCATACATATTTGCCCTGCTTCCTCATTGGACGTGCCTGACGACCAGACATTCCGCTTAGTGATACTCAGCCCCAGCGAGACAGTGACGACTTCATCTCATGCCTGCCCAGCCTTGGACGTTGCTGAAAAAATTTGGGAAGGAAGGGGGAATTCTCCTCGAATTTTCCGCAATATGCTGGTCTTTCTTGCTCCTGACCAAACATCCATGTCGGCATTGGAACAGGAAACCCGTCGCTATCTGGCGTGGCAGTCCATTAAAAATGACAGTCAGGACTTAAACCTTGATGCTGCACAAAACAGAGAGACGGAAAACAGCCTCAAGCGCAGTGATGAGACTGTTGATCTACGATTGAACGAAACATGGTGCTGGCTTCTGACTCCGGCCATTACTCGCTCTGACATGAAAAATGTGGAATGGGAAAAAACAAGGCTCAGCGGCGCTATAGAGGGAATTATAAGCCGGGCCGGCAAAAAGCTGCTGGAAAATGAAACTGTAATAGACAAGTGGGCTCCTGCGCTTCTGCTGATGGAGTTGGACAGCCTACTTTGGAAAGATGCAGACAGCCTGCAAATAAAAAAAAATTATGGGAGTATCTCTGCACCTACTGCTATCTGCCGCGTCTTTCCGATTACAGCGTACTTGAAAAGACCATCCAGGAAGGTGTGCAGGGGGAAGATTACTTTGCCTATGCAGCTGGCGTAAGTGAAGGGCGGTTTATAGATTTAAAATATGCTCAAAAGGCATCTATAGATCGCAGTGGCTTCATAGTGCGTAAAAGTGCTGCAAAGAAGCAACTCGAACTGAAACATATGCAGAGTAATCCATCATCTTCTGAATCTATTACCGATAAAGGGGAATTGAATGCTCATTCTTCCGGGCAACGGGAATGCGGGACGCCTTTGGTCACGGAGCGGTCGGGTACAAAGTCCTCCTCATCTCCATCGCCCCTACCTACGCCCAAAAGTATGCGATTTTTCCTCTCCGCACCCTTGGACGATACCCGCGTTAATCGAGACGTACAGCGTATCCTTGAAGAAGTTATTTCTCAGCTCGCAGCAGACAATGGGGTTACGTTGAGTCTGCGGCTTGAAGTGGAAGCTGGTGCCTCAAAAGGCTTCTCACAAGAGACAATACGGGCAGTATCCGAGAATTGTCGGACATTGAAAATCAAGGAGTTTGGCTTTGAGGAAGAAGAGTAGCTTTGCTTTTGAAATAATTACCTTATTGGCCTTATTGTGAATTGTTGTAATCAAGCTAATGCGTTCAGCGTCTAACGGCGTCCCTAGAAGTTTTTTGAACTATTTTAATTTTTGAGGTACTTTTGTAGGTATTATCTTTTTGTATATATATAAAAATATTTTTAATTTTAGTATGTTATAATTTAAAATTTATCCGCTTGGGGACGCCAACAGACATCTGAAGGCGCATCACATACCTCCAAAATTGAGGTTTTGTGGTGCGCCTTTTGTATTATAAGCACCCCTGCCCTTGTAAAGCCCTCCCTCCCGGCCCTCAAGCCGCTCCGCCCCCTTCAGGTACTCTGCGGCCTGTCTCCCTCGGGGCGTTCTTCCTCCATATCCAGTCTCTTAAAATTTCTCTTCCCCGTGAAGAATCAAATGACCGTAAGGCCTTGCTTCAGCCCCTCATCATTGCGGCCCCCTGCGCCCGTGGGCTGCTCCCCCCTGCCGCCTTTTTCCATCCAAAAGGAAGGGCAATCATGAGGCCCTACCCAAACCTCCATCCCCTGATCGCCAGGCGGCTCGGCATCCGCATAATGTACTCGCCACCGCTGCGGCCTGCCCGCAACATGGTCACGCCCATCCGTCCGCTGGTGGTCCGCTGTACTCATAATTTCGCTGGAGCCATGCTGTACTGTTCGAACCTACGCATGAGACTGAGACGGCGCTGAACGCTGCACCGCTGATCTTCTGAACCGTCAGCTCAGAAAGCAATCCCCCGTTGAGGAATGCATTCCAGATGACATCTGGCGGCGCATGAACAGAGAAGAGCGTGAGAATACCCCGCGCTGCCGCACCAAATGGGTCTGGATCATCAACGACACGCTGCCCTCATACTGCCGCGCCTACTCTGGACACGAGTACACATGGAAGGTCGGCGTCAACTACATTGGCGAACCGCTCAACGGTGGCCACTGGATTGATGAGTAGCCACAAGGGACGGCCATGACTGACGAACAAATCAAAGAACTTTTTGATACAGTACCCGCCTTTGCCGATAGCTGTATCGAATCGCTACGTCCGGCACCCTTCATCCGCTCAATAAGCCGTTGCTGGTCAGCTTCGGTAAACACCGGCCTGATCTGTGGGACAGTCAATCCCAACTATCCCGGCATGACATGGAGGGAACTCCTCGATAAGGGCGAAAAGATGCGGAAAAACATCAGGCTGTTTACGGTGAATCCCGAATATTACCTGAACCTCGAACGATTCCGTGCCCCCTTCATGAGCTTCTGCTTTCATGAGGGCAAAGGCTACGTCGCGGAAGACGGATGCCACCGCGCCTGCATCGCAAAGTTCTTCCTCTATTCGCAACCCTCTCCATTTCTGCACGGCGTTCATCTCACAGAGGTCCAAACGGACGCCCGCATGACGAACCTCTTTTACAGGCTCAAAAAACTTCTTCCCACATGGTGCGCGGCGTTCCCCAACTCACAGGAAGTCACCCGCAATGACGACGCCAAAGGATGGAGCATGTCTTTCTATGGGAACACCCTGCGCATTGAAAACCACCGCAGAAAGGGCTTCAACGCCGACTTTCAGGCTGAAGAACTGGAAGAAGGTCTGCTCCCGGCCCTGCTGAACCCCTTCAAACGCCGCTTCGGAACCTATCGCAACCTTTTGAACTGAGAGGAATCCATGATCCAACGTCTCTTCATTGCCGAAAAACCGTCACTCGGCAAAGCCATTGCCGCTGAACTCGGCGTCACGCAGACTTGTCAGGGGTATCTAGTCTGTGGGAACGACGCCGTGACCTGGTGCTTCGGGCATTTGCTGGAACAGTATGATCCCGATGATTATGATGAAGCATGGAAGCTGTGGCGAAGAAGCTCCCTACCCATGATTCCCCGTGAGTGGCGGCTCAAGCCCAAGGAAAGCACCCGCGCTCAACTTCAGGTAATCAGCAATCTGCTCGGTGAGGCCGCTACGGTCGTCAACACGGGCGACCCGGACAGGGAAGGCCAACTCCTCGTGGATGAAGTCCTCGAACACTTCCGCTACACCGGCCCGGTTCAGCGTATCTGGCTGGCATCCCTCGATTCCCGGTCTATCCAAAAGCTCTGGCAACACTGAAGGACAACCGGGACTACGCCAATCTCCGGGATTCCGCCCGCGCCCGCTCACAGGCCGACTGGCTCATAGGCATGAACGCCACCCGCGCCATGACGCTCCGGGGCAGGGAGTCGGGACGGGATGGCGTGTTGTCGATGGGGCGCGTCCAGACGCCCACCCTTGCCCTTGTCGTCAACCGGGATCGGGAAATCGCAGCCTTCACCCCCATTGATTATCTCGTCCTTCAGGCAAGGCTCCAGCACGATGCGGGGACGTTCTCAGCCATCTTCAAGCCTTCGGAAACACAACCCGGACTGGACAGTGGAGGACGCCAAAAAGAAAGAGGCCGAACAGTCGCTGCCGTCCGTCGGCAACAATGACGCCGTACTCTGCGCCGATGTGGAAGCCCTCAAAAAGAAGACCACGCCGCCTTCCAGGTTTTCGGAAGGTTCACTGATCGAGGCGATGGCCAGCATCCACCGCTTCGTTTCCGACGCCAAGGCCAAGGCCGTCCTAAAGGAAAATGAGGGCATCGGGACGGAAGCGACACGGGCGGGTATCCTTGAAACCCTCAAGGGCCGTGGGTTCATCGCAGTCAGCGGCAAATCCCTTGTGTCCACGCCGCTCGGCCAGTCCCTCATCGACATGACCCCGGACACGCTCCGCGATCCGGTCACTACGGCCCAATGGGAACAACGCCTTGAAGCCATAACCCGTGGGGAAAACTCGCTGGAAGACTTCATGCGGGAACAGTACGCAGCTCTTCCTTTACTTTTGGCCCCCGTCCTCTCCACCTCTGCCGCACTTCAGCCCGGTGCCTTCCCTGCCCGAAGTGTGGCAAGGCGTTGCGCCGGCGCGAAGGGAAAAACGCCGGCGAATTTTTCTGGAGCTGCTCCGATGCCGATTGCAGGACGTTTTTGCCGGATGAGGACGGTAAACCCGGCAAACCGCGAGAAAGGGCCATACCCTCGGAGTATCCATGCCCCGTCTGCGGTCGCCCCCTTTACTCAGGGAAAAACGATAGGGGACATATTGGGCTTGCTACAACAAACAAGGGCATCCGGACGGTAACAATGTCTTTCTGCCCGATGACAACGGCACCCCGGCCAGCCCAAAGAAAAGTCTCCGCGAGTGGTGACGGAGTTTACCTGCCCCGATTGCGGTAAGGCGCTGCTCTACAGGCAAGGCACCAGCAAGGCGGGGAAACCCTATGAAGTCTTTTCCTGCTCCGGCTATCCAAACTGTAAAACGAGCTTTTGGGGGAAGGATGGAAAACCTGACTTTAATAGGAGGCCAAAATGATTTCTTTTTTCAAACTGCTTTTAAAGAAGACAAGGAATCCATACTTAAAGCGGCCTACAATATACTTTCTATTTAGAGCTCAAAAAAAGAAGAAAACAACAAATCCAGATAAATTCATAAGTAGGAGAACGCTATGACTCTTATAAAATCTTCCATTCCCTTGACCGTCTACCGCGCCGAATCCCCACTCCTCGCCAACATCACTGGCGACGCGATCAGGCGATTCGCCTTCCGTTCCATCGACAACGTGCCGGAAGAAAAGGCATGTGGATTTGTCAATTGTGATGACATGTTCGATACGGAATGGATCAACTCCATACCGGAAAAAAGGGCATTATATGGCTTTTGGCTTCCAGGGTGGATGTAAGGCGCATCGCTCCCGCCATTCTGAAAAAACATGTGGCCGCAAAGGTCCGTGAGAAAATCGAGAACTTGCAAACCCAAGGGAAGAAAGCCCTCAGCAAGGGAAGGAAAGGAGAAATCCGGGAGCATTGCAAGAACATGCTGCTTTCCAAAACGGAGCCCCGGCCTTCCATGTATGGTGTGGCCGTGAATATGTCCACTGGTCTTGTCTATGTCGCCAGCACCTCTAAGTCGGTGCTTGAACTTTTGAAAAATGCATGGAATCGGCCTTTGGCGGAGAACTGGAACGCCTGTACCCGATTGCGCTCTCCGGGACTACTGGCGGCTCGGATCATCCCTTGGAAGACCTCATGAAGGACATTTATGCGGAAAGCATGACGCTTTCCCTCGATGAAAAGACCTACTCCATAGCTGAACAGGGAAAGGCTACGCTTTCCCGGACGGATGGGCCTTCAGTCTCAGTAACAGATGCGCCGGACAGCGCGAGAGCCGGACTGGAATCCGGGCTCTTGCTTACCAGCCTCAAAATCAGGCTTTCCTCAATGCCGGAAGATGAACTGGTGTCCATTTTTACTTTGAACGCGGATTTTAGCTTCAGCGGCCTGAAGACACCGCGCATCCGTAGACAGAAAGAAGAAGAAGACGCCGATCCCGACACGGACTTCCTCCTGAAGATGGGCTTCATCGAAGAGACTGTGACTGCCATGCACTCGCTCTTCCGGCAACATGCGGGCAACTAGGGAGAACATCATGAAAAGACTGCTCTTGCTCTTTCTTTTGTGTTTTGGGCTGGCCTTGCCAGGGTGGCTGCTAGTGGAATCAGCTTTAATCCTACACAAGTTCGTCAAAAACGTGGGCGCTTCGATCCTCGTTGGAACAGTGATTACTTGGCCTTCCAACTCATGGCCTTCTGACAGAGATAACTGGCTGGAATGTAACGGGCAATCCATATCCAGCGCAGTATACCCGGAACTGGTCGCGCTCATAGGCACGACTGTCCCGGATTACCGGGGCATCTTCCTGCGCGGCCATGGCTCGCAGATGAGTACGCACTATGGAAACGTAACACATAGTAGCGCTGGACTTGGCCAGCTTCAGGGAGATGGAATCAGGCCGATTTGGGGAACCTTTGTAGGTGGCGATTGGTCTGGACACGATAACCAAGGGGGATCAAGTGGAGCGTTTTGGCCTGCCGGGAATGCAGGTGTACAAGAAGGCGATGACTATAACCAGATACTCTACAGTTTTGATGTGTCGCGTGTTACTCCTGTGGTCGGTGAAGTGCGCCCGGCGAATCGTTCAGTTAAATTCCTGATCAGAGCGAAATAACAGCTAAAACGCTCTGGCGTTCCAGTCTACCCGGAACTAGTTGGGGTTGTCTGAGGAAATAGTAGCACAGGATTTTGCAGAGGGTACGCAAGAGTGGCGAAAACGGTTTCTTGCGGTCCTCAACGGATGCTTCGCCTCAAGCGCCGTTCCTTTCGCTCTCCGTAAAGCTGGACAGACGCATTATCACTCAGTTAATTACGAAAGCCCCTTCCGTAGTTACTGTCCAAGAAGGAGAAGTGCCTTCTGTCGTAGTGTACGAGGCGGGCAAAGATCTTTTGCAGGTATTTTCCCGTTTTGTTGAACTTTTGGATACACCATCACGAATCCCGGTTTTAGCTCCCATGATTCTTCGTGAGAAAGAATACTGTAAAAATATCAATTATTATCAGATAATTATATTTAATAAGTGCATTTTTTACCCCTAAAAATAACCCCTAAAATTTGTGGATGATTATGGATTTATGTGAACAATACCGAACAAAAAGTAGATAATGCGATATTCCAAAAAAACTGAACACATAGTTTTGGGCGAAAGTGTCAGTAAAATCTTAAGCTTGCCAGCCGTGTTTTGAAAGGAACATACTCAGCGCATAGAAATACGAAGTACATTGAATACCCTTTTTTGACCACAAACGTCTAGCGATCTAATGGGCTATATCCTCAAAATTGCAAAGCGCTTTTGGTTGAAAGGGCGAGATCTCCATGCATGTTGACTTTGCGATGGACTGGCATACAATCAATTCTCAGTCGGATATAGGTCTTTTCCTTCAGAATAGCCGCTTTTTAGCTGTGGGGGGGAAGTGTCAGATCTACTTTCAAAACGAAAATCTTTCGTTTTTCTATCGTTGCTATGCTTCTCTCTTGCGGATGTGCGTGATGGGTTAGGGCCTTTTTTGGGTGTTTATCTGCAAGGAGAAGGATGGCGGCCAGATGAAATTGGCTTTATAATGACTGCTGGCGGTTTGGCTGGCCTTGTATGCACCACGCCGTTGGGAGCACTTGCGGATTATACTGGGTACAAGCGCTCACTTCTGGCTTTCAGTATATTACTTATAGTAATCGCGTGTGGGATTATTTTTTTCTGGAGCGGAGCTCTTGCCGCAACCGGATCTAAAGTATTGTCTTGTGCTGCCGCTGCAGCGATAATGCCATCGCTTACAGGCATTACTCTTGGAATGACAGGACAAAAAGATTTTCCTGCGCGTCTTGGACGTAATGAGGCATGGAGTCATGCGGGAAATGCCGCAACAGCCTTGCTAGGTGGCATCATAGGGTATCACTTTGGTATTCCAGGCGTCTTCGTGGTAATGGCCTTAATGGGGGCCATGGCCCTTTTCTGCTTATGGCGCATAAACCCGGCCAATATAGATTATGCTGTTGCCCGTGGCCTTGTTGCCGAGGAATCGGGATATACCCAATCGAAATCTGAAAGTTTCCGCTACCTATTTACAGACAAATCCCTTTTGGTCGTTGGCATGACGCTATTTTTCTTTCATCTCGGCAACGCGGCTTTACTTCCCCTGCTGGGACAATCGGCTGTAGCAAGATTCGATGTGAATGCGGCGTCTTATACTGCTGGTACTGTAGTTCTGGCCCAAGTAACTATGATTTTGACTGCGCTCTGGGGGCGCATGTTGCTCAGAGAAAAAGTTATGGCCCGCTTTTCTACATGGCACTATTGGCACTACCCTTGCGTGGATGCATTGCAGGGTTATGGAATACACCTTGGAATATTATACCTGTGCAGTTGCTTGACGGCGTAGGGGCTGGTTTGCTTGGCGTCGCTACACCAGGCATGGTCGCCCGTCTTTTAGAAGGTGGAGGACATATCAATATGGGACTGGGTATGGTGTTGACTATCCAAGGAATAGGAGCCGCTCTCAGCAGCACTTACGGGGGACTTTTTGCACACCATTCGAGTTATGATGCAGCTTTTTTTTCTCTTGCAGCCGCTCCATGCCTCGGACTCTTGCTATTTTTAGCAGGAGTGCGATTTTTGCCTACCCTTCGTAATGCCATGCAAAACCACTAACTACAGTTTTATTATATATTATTTATCAACTACTTCATACGTATAGTTTAGCGATCTCCCTGTCTGTAGAGTCTCTTTTTCAACTAGCTGGAGTTCTTTGACAAAGTTCCGAATCTGCTCTTGTGCAGGGTTAATATTAGTAATATATGGAGCAGGCGATTGTCACGGCTAGAACCCCTAATACCGTGCAACTGTTCAGAGAACGCTTTCTGTAAGTATATGTATTTCAGTAAATATCTATTTATGTAATTATATATAACAAAATGCAGGACAATGCCGATAGAAATTCTTTCGTCGTTGTCCTTATATTTTGAGGTATTAACATTACAGATTCAGTGTATCCGGAACTGGTCGCGCTCATCGGAATTATCAGGGCGTGTTCCTCCGGGGATACGGAGGACAGACAAGCTATCACTATGGCGCGGTAGGACATTGGAGCGCGGGGTAGGCGAGCTGCAAGGGGATGGAATACGAGAAATATGGGGAGAGCTTTCCTATCTGCCCCGAAGCCGCGATGGAGAAGTGGGCCAGTCCGGTTCACTGGCCTTTTGGAACGAAGGGCGGAATCAATGGATGAATGACGCGGGTAAGGCACCATCAGGTGCAATGAATTTTTATGCGTCTCGTTCAACTCCGGTTGTTGGTGAAGTCCGCCCGGTGAACCGGGCAGTTCGCTACCTCATCCGGGCTAGGTGACTTGCCAAATCTCTCGGAACTCCTTATTTTAAAACACAAGAGGGGCGGTAAGTGCTCGACACACCTACCGCCCCATTGCGCGGAGTCTTTTCGGGACTCCCTAAGTAGGGACTTGGTATTTCCCACTGGACAGCCCCTAACAGTCTAAACCACTGTTAGGGGCTTGCTTTGTCCAATGGGTTGTTTCTAGCTCAGGAGCTCGTCCATCAACCAGTTGAACAGCTGGACATAGAGCAGCCCAACCATTACTAAATCATGCATTTTTATTCTAAATATAGGGATGGCTTAGGCGATGAAAGACATACTGTGACAAACAGCTACTTTCCTTTTTTAGGAGCAGAAACGTAAACATTGGCTAGCACAACGCCAAGCGGTTCAATATGGGGAGCATGGGGACTGTAAGCGAAATAACTATGTTAGTAGTACCGATGGGAGCCTATATAGAACTAAAATAATTATGCAATAATATATAATAAATTTTCTTTGATGCTGTTTTTGTATTTTATATATCAATACCATGATAGCAGTGTGTTTTTAGTTATCATACTTAATTCGTCCACACCTCATAAACATAAGGTTCACTACTGTATGGATTCAGATAATTGTTGCTTAAAAAGCGTATAACTTCTTCTTCATGATTACACACGTCATTAATAATACCTATATTAGGGTCGTAAATTTGTATATAGTAAAAATCTTTATCATTTCTTATTTTATATATGGCAATGCAGTGCGCACAATCTGTGTTTTGGTTAAACTCAATAAGTGCATATGTAAAAGTATTTTTCAATATTTTTATAATTTCTTCTAATGGTGATGGATAATCGTTAATAACTTTCATATACTTATTTAGGTATGTTTCACTTATTGTATCGTCTGGAGCGGCAGTTTTGGATTCATTATAGCATCTTGAATATTATATAATATTCTTTCAGATGATATATTCATTAACATCAATGATAAATATATAGTACAAAGTTCTAAACAAATTCCTTTGTTCTTTTTATTCATATCTTGAGGACAATATCTAAATTGGAAATTATATTCACAAGCAGAAACATATTGATCTAGTGAATATGATGATTGGCTCATTACTATCTCCTTTTCAATTAGTACATAATAAAAATTGATAAGTGACATCGTGCATGAAATATCAATCCACATGATTGCAGACTACGAAATTTTGTTATTCTACGGACATAGTTTCCCGGAAGTCAAGACACAACAAGTCCTTTGGGGCTTTCTCTCAGTATACCCGGAACTGGTCGCGCTCATCGGGTGGAACGTCCCGAATTATCAGGGGTATTCCTCCGGGGATACGGTGGCCAAACCAGCTATCACTATGGCGCGGTTGGCCACTGGAGCGCCGGACTCGGTGAACTTCAGGGCGATGGGATACGTGAAATTTCCGCCTCATTTTCGACAGGGGGGCAGCACGGAATAGGAGGAGCATCAGGGAGCTTTGGAGTCACAGGAGGACAGGGGTACGACTGGAAATATGGGGAACAGGAAACACCTATTGGGGTGGGATAGATTTTTATGCTTCTCGCGTTACTCCGGTTGCTGGTGAAGTCCGCCCGGTGAACCGGGCAGTTCGCTACCTCATCCGGGCCAGGTGACTTGCCAAATCTCTTCGAACTCCTTTTTCTCCAAAATAGAAAGGGCCAAGGTACGCTAACACCTCGGCCCCCGGTATGGGATGGCTCTTCAAGGGTCTCCCTTCCGGTAATGGGTTGATCCAATTACCCGATAGAGCCCCCCAACGGTGCGGCTAACAATGTTGGGGGTCGCTTCTATTCCATCGGGTTCGCCTTCTAGCTCAGGATCTAACCCCTGGGACAGCTTGCCAGACGGGAGAACGCACCCCACAGGGCCGCTTTCATCACCAGCCTGAGCAGATGGTACATCCGCCGTTTGCTTGGCAACTCGCCTCCTTTCCATCCCTGTCTGCGGAGAGGAGGCCCCGTATTGTCCCTTACGGGACTTCGTCACCCTACGGACTACTCCCCAGAAATCAAGGCACGGCAAGCCCTTTTTGCCTTCCTCTCTGTGTACCCGAAAGAGGTCGCGCTCGTGGGGGGGGCAACAGTGCAGGATTACCGGGAAATTTTCTTACGTGGCCATGGTTCCCAGACGAGCACACACTATGGAACTGTGGAATATGAAGACATATCTCTGCTTTATGAAGAAAGGACATTTGTCGCTCTATTCCTTTTGTCACAAATAATTCCTTTTTATTGACTAAGAGGAGCATTTTTTAAGAAACTGTACTTAGAAATATTCTAATGATAGAAAAATGCGAAAACGTATTTTTTTATGAAGCAAAGGCAAATAAAATTTATGTAAACTCAGATAGCTATAAAAAATTGATAATGCAAGTTTAGAAAATGATAAATCATGGCTGCTTATAGTCTGCCGGAAGTTCGAAAGGCGTTTTGCGAATTTTTCACTGCATTCCATCTGGTACACCGCGATAATTGTGCTTCTCGCGCATTTCCGGACGGAAAACCCAGTGCCTATCCGCCATATCCGTGCACAGGATTGGTTCATTTACCTGTATCCAGCCGCACTGTGGAGTGAGCCGTTCCAGAAAACTGATGTAGATTTCCAAGCTGCGGTAGGCTTTCCCACTAGGAAACCTCTGTTTTGTCCTTGGAGATTGGCAAGTAGGTAATGGGACCGAGTAGAACAGGCTTAGCATGAAAACCAAGTTGCCCTGCGAGGGCGTCATCATTCTCCAGGCACTCAAGAGAAGGCTGGAAGGTCTGATTGGAGGAGAGTTCGAGGACGATGTAATGGTACTTGGTGTTAAACCACTTCGTCATTTCCATGACCGGGATGTTGCGGCTGCCATCGCCTCTCGTCATGACGAAGTAGGTGTCGAAAGCGGAGCCCACATTCCGAAAAAAATATACGTAACGGTTCCCAGTGCAATAGTCAGATCAAAGAAAATCGCAGAAAGAAAAGTCGCCCACAGTGACGAAGGAAAGCCCTGTGCCATGCTGAATCTTCCAATGCCGTTTTCAGCTCGTCCACCGTGTTGCGGAGCTTTCCTTCGGAAAGTTCTCCTTTCCAATACCCCTCAAGGACTTTCTTGAGTTCGCGGTTTCGCCCGATACGGGAAAAACCAGAATGTACGTTTGCATTGCGTTTTTTTCTACTGTTAAAGTTGAAAACAGCCGTGAAGAGTGTTAATGGCTGTCCAGCAGGCTGTTTTCTAACCCAGAAATTCGTCCTTCAATCAGTTGAGCGCTCGGCAACGGCAATCCCACAGCGGCCTTTATCGGCACACGGCTGAACCGTACAGTTCATTCCTGCTCTTTTGCCGTATCCTGAAAACACATATCCCATGCCCGCGAGAATTCCCGGTCGGCAAAGGCTTCGGCAAGGCCTTGCATCTGCTTCAGCCGCAGTACTTCATCTGGTTCCATACCGAGTTCTGTGCCTATTCTTTCGTTTGTCCAACTGTGATTACGGAGTAGCGTCACGAGCCTCGCCGTCAGCTCTACTTGATGCGTACCCCGCGCCATATTGTGCCTCACAGTGGAAGTGATACGATCCTCAATACTCTTGTCGAGCCTGACCACGGGTAAATATCCGCCAAGGCTTTCCCGTATCTGTACATCCGTCTTCGCTACCTGCCGCCGATGAAAACCATCCACCACGACATGCCTCTTGCCGTCGCGGGCCACCACAACGGGCATCGTGAAACCGTCCTTGTGGATTGACAACTTGAGCAGCCGCATTTCGGGAGGTGCCACTTTATTGGGATTGTAGTCATTTCCCGGACGTCATCCACCGGAACGAGCTGCGGACATACCACCGGATGTGGAATATGAAGATAAGACGCAGCCAGAGAAACGATACGATTGTACACGTCAACGCGTCTATCCAGATCGCTTTCTTCTGCCTTAAAGGGCACACTCCAGTTCGGTCAACAGTTCATCAACGTTCACACGTAAGGTCCTTCTCAAAGCGCACGAAGCGTCCGATTTTTCGGGCAGGGGCGAAACCATATCGCAGATACAGTTCCTTTCTCGTCCAATAATCCGTGGTTGTCAGATGTGCCGTACCGTTTTCCGGGCACACTCAAGGCAATGTTCCAGCACGGGAATGTCTGCTCCCTCCTCAAGCCCGTATAAATGGAGGATGCGGGTCCGTGTCCGTCCGAAGCGCATTGATCCGAACGCCACAACGTGCCTTGTTTCCCCATCCGTTGCGATGAACCAGAGGCGTCCCGGCTCGGAACTGATGGTCCCTCCCAACTTTTCCCAAATAACAGAATTTGTCGCGTATTCTCCCAGCAGCCCGAAGAGTTCCCGGTTCCTTGCCGGATCATTTTCATGCTTGAATTCCAGCAATTCCATCATAGCTCCATGTATTTCATAATGGTCTGCGCCTGCCGCTCCATATCGCGCTTCGTCTGGCCAAAACTCAACCCTTTGCACCAGTAATCATTTTTCAGCAATGTCTTGCAGATACGCCGCCAACTTGGGGCCTTGCGGCGGGACTCCAGTTTCGGATCGGCCTCCTGCGGAATTTCTTCGAAACCGTGCTTCGCCCACCATTTCAAAAAAAGTGTTGATTTTCTCTCTGTAGTGCTCCGCCGTGGGTGGAGGCATGGTGTCGAGCAGAAACTCGGCATAACTCCTCCATGTGTGCCCCTCCGGAAGACGGATACGGATGTTGCCGAGCACGTTTCGGAAAGTTCCACATAACGATTGCCGAAATTGGCCCCCTGCACACGCCCGACCACTCTGGACCATGTTTCCGGTTCCAGCATTTTGAACAGCCAGAGCCCTTTGCGCTGATCGTCACCGTACGGCTGGCAGAGGCGCATTTGGTGGATGCCCACGCCGGCCAGGTGCATAAGATCGTAAATCTTGTTGTAGTCCCATCCCTGCCGGCCTGTGGCCGTCCATACGTCTTCTGTTTTCCAGTCATAAATCGGATAAACATTGACGACCCCGGAAGGAGTTACAGTGCTCCAGCTTCTTCCGTTCCACCGGCGTTTGGTCGTAGAGGCAATGGTCCGAAAGCGATTCAGGGATTCGTCGCACCGGATGGCCACTACTGAGGCACAGGAACGCCCCTCCGCGAAATGCTCTGCAAATAGGGGACGAACTCTTCGAATTCCATTCCCCGCCTGAACCATGAAAAGTATGTTTCGTCTGCGATGACACCGGGATGAGTGGGAAGTTTGCGAACCCACAAATCCCTTGCATCAGGGTCCCAGCATAGCCAGTGCGGTTGAATTTGTGATACGGAATTCCTCAGATGAAGAGGCAGGCATATCCAGTGCGGACGGACATCGGGTCTGGTCATGATGCGGGTGACGAAGGCATCGGTATGTGCGTACCACGCCTCCAGATCAATGTGCAGCACGTCAAGCGGAAGACGGCCTTTTTCACGGGCAATGTCCAGTGCGAGCTGGACGACGACCCCGGAATCCTTTCCGCCAGAAAAAGAAACAAATACTCGCTCGAAAGCGTCAAAGACTTCCGCCAGCCGAGAGCGTGCCGCAGTGAACACATCCATGCCGAGCCAACGCTTCATACCGCATGCTCCATCAGTTTCCTTATGGCGTTCCGGTTCCCGTTCAGCCTCCTGACTTCCCTCTTGAGTTCCTCAAGCGCATCGGCTTTTCGGGCAAGCGCCGAACGAATGCGTTCGTCAAATCGGCTTTCACCCTGAAGGGTCACGTAGCATACGCTGTCCTTCTGGCCTATTCGGTGGCATCTGTCTTCAGCCTGAAGTCTGAGCGCATATCGCCAATTTTCGGAATAGAAAAAGACTTGATGCGATTCCGTCAGCGTCAGCCCGTACCCTCCGGTCCCCTGCGTCGCCACAAGTACGCCGCCTCTTTTTTCCAGAGATCAATCTTCGCCGCTCGCTCCGTCGCCGGAACCCTGCCGTGAAGAGTATATACCGGTATCTGCGGAAACGCCGTGGGAAGCGCCTCATTCAGCGCAGCGATTGATTCGAGATAGTTGGCCCAGATGATCACATGGCTGGTTCTGAATTGCCTGAGTTCATTGAACAAAGTATCTATTCTCCGATTCCTCAGACGCCTTACGCCTAGAAAGCCGGATGGCAAAACGCCACAGGAAACGGCGTGCAGTCCGCTGAACAAACGGAAAATCGCCATATTGAGATCGGATAGCCCATAGCGATTGATCTCGTCCAGGAAACGGGTCTTTACTGCCTGGTAAAGGCTTGTCTGCTCTTCAGAAAAAAACTGCACAAAATACGACGATACAGTTTCGGCGGCAACTTCAGGCAATCTTCCTTGCTGACCTGATAGACATAGGGGGCTATGGCGCGGCAGACTTCATCAAGGCTGACGCCTTCAACTGGAAAAGCCTGCTTTCGGTCTTGAAAAACAGCAAGAGCACTCTGGAAGGCATGCCTTGAGGGATACCCTAGAATCAATGGAGAAAGGAATTCCATCTGCGTATACAAGTCTTCGATTCCCTGCTGGATCGGCGTTCCGGTAAGAATCAGCCGATACGGTGCCCGGGTACCGAACCCTATAAGACGCCGTGTCCGTTTCGCCCGATGGTTTTGATGTAGGTTGACTCGTCAACCACAAGAAAAGTTCCACCGTCGATCAGCCTGTCAAGGACATAGGCCACACGGGGAGACCTCCCGAGGCTTTCCAGGCCGACAAGATACCACATGGCCTGCGGTATGTTCTCTTCTCGTGTCCGGGGACCCACCATATGAATATCTGTATCGATGCAGGACGTGTGCCGGAGGATTTCCCTTCTGGTTTCCTCCATGAGGGATACGGGACAGCACCAGACACATTTTACAATACGCTTCCTGCGAAGCCAGATGAGCTCAAGGGCCGTACGAGTTTTTCCTGTTCCCATATCCATAAACAGGGCTCCGACCTTGAGCTGCGAGAGCTTTTCTATCGCCGCCCGTTGATGGGCATAGGCAGTCGTCGTCAGTTTCCAGTCAGCGCTTGAACCGATCATCGAAGCTATTCCTCTATCTATAAATCTATAACAGCTTTTATAACAACGATGAAGGGCTGTCAAAATAGGAGTTATGATTAAACGGACATGTAGAGAACACTCGTGGATTACGCCGAGAACGTTGCTCTGGAACCCCGGCAGATTATGCCGGAGAGTGCGAACAAACCCAGATCACATCTATATGCGCTCGGTATCCGAGCCAAGCCATAACGACAAATAACCTCAAGCGATTTTTCTTGGCATTATCATTCACAAAACTGGGCAGTGTCGTCATAAGTTGATTAACATATTGAATTCATGGATTCTTCTCTATGGAGGAGCTTATGGATTCTGCAATGCATCGTCATGATATTTCGGATCATGCATGGAGTTTGTTAGCTCCGCTTTTGCCCGGAAGACGTGGCGCTTGGGGTGGACGAGCCAAAGACAATCGCCTTTTGTCAATGCAATCTTTTGGATTTTACGGACAGGCGCTCCATGGCGAGACCTTCCACCGGAATATGGTGGCTGGAAAAATACTCATCGTCGTTTTTGTCGTTGGCGTGATAAAGGTACATGGGAACATGTCCTTGCGAATCCGATGGATATGCCGGATTTCGAGTGGCTGATGATTGACTCCACTTATCGCAAGGTACATGCCCATGCAGCAGGGGCAAAAGACGGTAATCAGGACATAAGCCGCACAAAAGGGGCTCAACACTTACATCTGGCCGTGGATGCGCATGGTATGCCGGTCAGAATCATTATTACAGCGGGGTCCTGTTCTGATATCGGTCAGGCTTTCCCACTCATTCAAGGTATAGATGCCCGGTTCGTTCTTGCGGATAAGGCCTATAGCGCCCATAGATTTCGTGAACAGCTGAAGGAAAACGATGTGCAGGCCGTAATACCGCCCATTCAGCGAGGAAATCGTTCTCTCATTGAATACGACAAATATTTATACAAGATGCGTCATATCATCGAGAATACTTTTTTGTCTCTCAAGCAGTGGCGAGCTGTTGCCACGCGTTATGCCAAAAGGAGCTCTTCTTTCCTCGCAGCAGTCCAGGTGCGTTGCATCGCTCTATGGTGCAAAATCTTGTGACGACACTGCCTAGGGGCACAGTCTCCGGTATAGCGAATGCCAGTACAGTTTCAGGGAACCTACGGAACGGGACTGTGACCGGAACCATTGGCGCTGGAGGTGGAGCCCCCACGGATTACATGGGGGAGGTAGAGACAGCTCCGGATCACATCTACGTCCGCTGTCTCATCCGTGCGAAGCCATAAATATGTATTTATGTAAAAATAGCGTATAAAGTACATGATGAATTTCAAGAGAAATATATTAAAAAATTAGATGATGGTACACTGGAAGTAACTTTCAGATACCAGCTTAATGACTGCACATTTCTCTATCTGCTTTCATTTGGCGAGTATGTAGAAATTATTGAGCCTGTGGAAGCAAGAAACATTCTAAAGGAAAAAAACGAAAAAGATATTTGATATATTGAAAATTAGTCAGCCCAATGGAAATAAAATAACCGTTATACAGATAACCTTACGACGATTTTGACAATAAAATAAAGGAAAAAATATGAGTGAACAATTTATAAACTTGACAATCGACAATATAGATAAAGAGCATTTGTGTTGTGCAATTTCCGATAAAAACATCAAGTCGGAGTAGCTACAAAAAAAAAGAACTGGTTGAGGGAACGGATTGCGGAGGGACATATTTTCCGTAAACTTGATGAAAAAAGGAAAAGTGTTCATTGAATATGCCCCATTGGAAACGGCGTGGGTGCCTGTTCATGGAGATAATTATTTGTATATTTATTGCCTTTGGGTATCGGGTTCTTTCAAGGGAAAAGGGTATGCAAAATTTTTGATTGAGTATTGTATTAATGACGCGAAAGAAAAAGGAAAATCGGGCATTTGCGTTCTTAGCTCCAAAAAGAAAAAGCCGTTTTAGCAGACAAGAAGTTTTTACTCAAATATGGCTTTGAAGTCGTTGATACCGTAAAAGATGAATATGAATTGCTGGCATTGTCTTTCAATGGAGAAAAGCCTTATTTCTCTGAAACCGTAAAAGAAATGAAGAACAGCAGCGAAGAACTGACGATCTATTACGGCTTACAATGCCCGTACATTCCGAACTGCATCGAGCAAGTGCAAGAATACTGCACAAAAACAACATACCGTTCCATCTGATAGCCGTAGATACTTTAGATAAAGCCAAAATCTCCCTTGCATTTTTAACAACTGTGCTGTCTTTTATCATGGTGAATATGAACCAAATCATCTTCCCAACGAAACCTTTTTGAAGAAGAAATTTCAAGTATAGAGTAAATGTCTAAATTACAGTTTGTCGTGGTGAAAATTATGAACTTAATGGAAGAAGGAGGAAGCGAAACTTTGAAGCATTTTGTATCAGAGATTTTTGTCGAACTAGAGCAATGGGGACACTTCGTGGAGACCCGTTGTTATGGAAGTATTTAAAAACTACTATGCTGCTATTGAACTTCCATATCCGGTAGAACATTTAAAAGAAGACATTTTGAGGATATTCAAAGATTTTACAGGTGAATTGCCTGTGCGAGAGAAGTACTATTTCGTGAAAGAATTTTCCAAAAATTGTAATTGCATAAAATATGGAGACAATGCGATGAAAGAGTTCTTTCTTCGCATTGTCTCTTTATGTTAGCTGGTTATTTCCTTGCCACCAGTGTATCCGGAACTGGTCGGGGTTGTCGGGTGGAACGTCCCGAATTATCAGGGAGTGTTCCTCCGGGGATACGGAGGACAGACAAGCTATCACTATGGCGCGGTAGGACATTGGAGCGCGGGACTCGGTGAACTTCAGGGCGTGAAATTTCCGCCTCATTCTGGACAGGTGGCCAGCACGGAATAGGAGGAGCATCAGGGAGCTTTGGAGTCACAGGAGGACAGGGCTACGACTGGAAATATGGGGAACAGGAAATACTTATTGGGGTGGGATAAATTTTTATGCTTCTCGCGTTACTCCTGTTGTTGGTGAAATCCGCCCGGTGAACCGGGCAGTTCGCTACCTCATCCGGGCCAGGTGACTTGCCAAACGTTCTGAATCGCCTTATCTTAAAACACAAGAGGGACGGCAAGTGCTGGTAACACCTACCGTCCCATTGTGCGGGGTCTTTTTCGGGACTTCCCTAGCAGGAACTCATATTCCCACCAGACAGCCCCTAACAGTCTTGTCCACTGTTAGGGGCGTTGCTTTGTCCAGTGGGCTGTTTCTAGCTCAGGAACTCGTCCATCAGCCAGTTAAACAGCCGGACAAGGGCAGCCCAAACAGCGGTCTTTGCCAGCATACGGATGAATCCGTACATGGTGGCAAGGAACCTCCTTACAATCCCCCGCTGGTGACTGAGTAGGGAAGTCCCGACTCGAAAAGTACACAGGTACGCCTCCTATGGCAAGACTTCCAAAACTGGTATGGCCAAGGATTGTTTTCCGTTTTTCATGCGAGAAATTTATAAATACATATTTCTGTAAATATGTATTTATAAATTAATATGTGACCTAAACTTCCTATGAATCCTTCCTTAGTACTTTCCTTTTATTTTAATATGTTATTCTTTTCATACCAGTGTATCCGGAACTGGTCGGGGTTATCGGCAGCCGAGTGCCCGATTACCGGGGACGTTTTCTGCGCGGCCTCCAATCCGGACATAGCGTCGGACAGACGGTGGCCAACTCGATCAAAAGCCACAACCACTCTCAACCGACACACACGCACAGTTTCAGCGGGCAGCTCGTCAGCACGGCCCTGAGCGGCACGGCGGCGGGGCAATCCTTCTCTTCTGCGGCAAATCTCGGAGTCAGCGGGTGGGCTGCCGGACAATCCATCACGAGCGGAGGAGCGGGTGGACAGAGCTTTTCCTATCAGGGGAGTACGGCAAGTAGTTCCGGGGGATACGTGACCTTTCGCCATGACACCGGAACCACTAATGGTTATGGCGCAGGTGGAATTATTCCCGGTTATTCTGCTACGCCGCCAACAGCTTCATGGGGCATCACTATTACTGAAAATAATGGGGTTTTTTATTCCAAGTACAGTAGCGGCTCAGGTGGGGATAGGAGTACAGTGACAACCAGCTACGTTCCGTTTTCAGGAGCAAAAGCCCAAACGATGGGCGGTGTAACATCAGGTGGTTCAATATGGGGAAGCACAGGAGGAGGGAGCGTTTCTGGGACTGCCTCGGGTACTATAAGTGGAACGGCCAACGCCAGCTCTGTTTCGGGGAACCTGCGAAATGGGAGCGTGAGCGGAGTCATCGACGCAGGAGGTGGTAATCCTACGGACTATACTGGTGGGTCCGAAACGGCTCCAGATCACATCTACGCCCGCTGTCTCATTCGAGCCAAGCCATGACTTGCCAAAATCCCCGGAACTCCTTATCTTAAAACTCAAGAGGGACGGCAAGTGCAGCGAACACCTACCGTCCCATTGCGCGGGGTCTTTTTTCGGGACTCCCAAGTGACAAAACACATGTTTTCCCACTGAACAGCCCCTAACAGCCTCAACCACTGTTAGGGGCGTTGCTTTGTCCAGTGGGCTGTTTCTAGCTCAGGAACTCGTCCATCAGCCAGTTAAACAGCCGGACAAGGGCAGCCCAAAAGCGGCCTTTGCCAGCATACGGATGAATCCGTACATGGTGGCATGGAACCTCCTTACAATCCCCCGCTGGTGACTGAATAAGGGAAGTCCCGGCCCGGAAAGTACACAGGTACGCCTCCTATGGCAAGGCTTCCAAGCCTGGTTGTGCCGAAGGATTGTTTTCACTTTTCATATGAAAAATACATAAGTACATATTTATATACATATGTACTTATGTATTGATATATTGCCTAACCGCATCGAGAGTATTCTCTCGTGTTTATCTTATATTTTAAGATGTTATTCTTTCCATGCCAGTGTATCCGGAACTGGTCGGGGTTGTCGGCAGCCGGGTACCCGATTACCGGGGGACGTTTTCTGCGCGGCCTCCAGTCCGGGTATAGCGTCGGACAGACTGTGGCCAACTCTCTCAAGAGCCACAACCATACGCAGCCGACGCATACGCACAGTTTCAGCGGGCAGCTCGTCAGCACGGCCCTGAGCGGCACGGCGGCGGGGCAATCCTTCTCTTCTGCGGCAAATCTCGGAGTCAGCGGGTGGGCTGCCGGACAATCCATCACGAGCGGAGGAGCGGGTGGACAAACATATCAGGCAGTACAAAGCTCAGGGGGAACATGGATTTCCATCAGCCAAACTGGAAATGATTCGGGAATCGCTGGAGGCAGAGTTTCTATTCAACGAACGACTGAAGAAGCACTAAAAGGTACTAGTCCTTTTGGCGATAGAAATACTTTGGTTGCTCCCGGTGTCTATGAATCCAGATCCGGAGGGGGTGTTGCAGGGTTCACTGTAGGAGGTTCTTCCACAGTAGCCGCAACGACTTCAGGAGGTTCGATCTGGGGCAGCACAGGCGGCGGAAGCATTTCCGGTACGGCCAGTGGCACAGTAAGCGGAACGACCAATGCCAGCGGCGTTTCTGGGGCACTTCGAAATGGAAGTGTAAGCGGAAGTATCGGTGCAGGTGGGGGACCCCCTACCGATTATACGGGAGGAGCAGAGACAGTTCCTGATCATATCTATGTGCGCTGTCTTATTCGCGCAAAACCATAAATACGTATTTATATAATTACATATTATCCTATTACTGAAAATAGTATGAGTCTTATTTTGGTATTCCAGTGCAGACTATGTTTGCAAAAGATATATTTGATGAAGGAATACATATAGATTTGTATTCATTTTTTACAATAAACTTATTGAGTTTAGTATTTCTATTGAACCTAATAATTTTGAAAAAAACATACTATGAAATAAAAAATAATATTGAGCTAAATTTTAAAAAGTATAAAGATTCACATTTTATTAAAAATGAAAACATATTCATAGATAATGATAAAAAACAATCATTATCCTAATGAAAGCTAAAACCATTATACTCTATTTTATTGATTTTGAATCATATAAGAAATATAAAAAATAACAGACTAATAATTAAATATATATTGTAAAATGTTATAATATTAAATATCTATATAATGTTTTATTCGGAGGATATTATGATTAGCGATGGTGAACTTTTAAACTGTTAATAAATAAATATCCTAAAGAACCTATACCTTTTATCGTTGAACAATTTATGATTTTCAAGTTTTGTCTTATCCAGGCTGAGAAAAAAATGGATTCCCTAAGCATAGAAAAAGCTACACAACAGCCAATAAGGTTAGAAGATCAGGCCCAGAAAAATAAAAAATATCAGTATCATTTAGTGATGAATCCTGAAAGGGCTATCAACGTCGATATTGTTCAGTGCTGCCTGTGTGGTCGAAAATTTCAAAGTTTGACAGCGAACCATTTATTATCTCACGGTATTTCCGTGGACGAATATAAAAAACTATGCGGCTATGCTCCAACACAAAAACTAATTTGCGGTAATCTTCTGAAGAAATTAAGGGAAAACGCTCAAAAAGCCCGACGCACTAGAGAGAAAAAAATATCGAGGGAACACTAGAAAGCAAGCCCGCTGGATCCCCTCATCGTATTTGTCGCACACCGTTGGAAGTCTCTATAGTATAAAAGGGTGTTAATGCACCTTGCCCCCTCTGCTTTGGAGAAAAAGGAGTTTAGAGAAACTTGGCAAGTTACTGCCCTGAGAGATAGGGTCAGGACTCGTTATTTTCAAAGAAAGGAAACCAGGGTATTGCAGGAGGCACGGAGGTTCCCATGCTTGCACCTGCTTTATCTTTCCGAAAGCCAGTTGGAACGTATCAAACCATTCTTTCCCCGTTCTCACGGTGCTCCCCGTGTGGATGACAGGCGCGTCGTCAGCGACATCATCTATGGGCTCCCTGATGTTCGACTCCACCCACCTCAAAACTCACCACATGGCGTCAATTCTGCTCAAAAAGAGGATTCTCCACGTCTCATCGGTCGAACAAAAGGAGGCCTAAATTCCAAACTTCATGCCGTTTGTGACGGTCATGGGCGGCCCCTTCTGCTTTTGCTGCCTGAAGGGCAGGTCAACGACTACAAAGGTGCAGCCATTCTCCAGCACCTTCTTTCCAATACCTGTACGTTTCTGGCAGACGGAGGTTCTGACACGAGTAGTTGACTGCGGGAATCTCTGAGAGCCAAGGAGATGACAGTCTACCACCCCGAAGAACCAGAAATAGAGCATTTTCCTTTGATAAGACGCAATATTAATGAGTCCTGACCCTAGCTAACTGTACAGATCACCGGGGGGACATCCTTGACTACAGGTTTTACCGCTGGAAAAAATTATGGTATAGCTCGCAACATCAATTAAGCCCATATTTTTTAATCCATTGATATAATGTTTTCCGACTAACACCTAAAATTTTGGCACATTGTGCTTTGTTGCCATTTGTTCGTATGAGTGTTTCTCGGAGGTTAAACTTTTTATTGTCCATCCCATCTCCTGCCGAGTGAGGCATTTCAGAATCAGGGTGGAAGCTATAACCCATTAATATATCACCATCCTCCATAATAGCTGCCTCGGCAATGATCTGTTGAAGTTCCCGTACATTTCCCGGCCATGAATGTTGCTTGAGCCTTCGCAAGAAATCTTTGCTTATACTTGTTGCTTTACAACCAAAGGTTTGGCGAATTTTTTTAGAAAATGATTCACAAGGGCTTCGATATCTCTTATGCGTTCACGCAGGGGAGGGATATAAAGAGTAATCGTATTTAGACGATAAAAAGATCCGCCCTGAAACTCTCCTTTTGAGACGAGCTCCTTCAAACATCGATTGGCGGCGGTGATGATACGAATGTCTACAGAAATATTTTTCCTCCCCCTACGCGCACAATTTCCTTTTTGTTGGATAGCCCGAAGTAGGCTGACTTGTGCCTTGGGAGAGAGTTCGGCGACCTCATCAAGAAACAGTGTGCCATGATTGGCCAATTCAAATTTTCCCAACCGCCGTTCCAGTGCTCCGGTAAAGGCTCCTTTCTCATGCCCAAATAACTCACTTTCAATCAAAGTTTCTGGAATGGCACCACAATTGATTGTAATAAAAGGCCCCATACTGCGACGGCTGAGCCCATGCAGGAATTAGCAATAACCTCCTTCCCCGCCCCTGACTCCCCTTCAATACAGACATTCACATCATAAGCCGCCACGCGTCGTACCCTCTGGTATAGTTCGAGCATGGCTTGGCTAGTGCCTATGACGTCGGAAGGTGACTCCCTGAGCTCCTGAATTAATGTCTTTTTCTTGCTGATCTCCAAAAATTCCCGGGAGAGCCCCCGGATCAGATCCTTTACGGGGAAATATTCTAAGGCGCTCCCAACGCCCAGACCGTCAATATTAGTCTGCTGGTATAACTGGAAGTGTATCCTGTGCTGTGTTGATTCCTCCCCGTAAAACAAGCATATCGGACAGTTGCCGTGAGTCGCCTCGCGTACGGCCTCTAGAGCCTGATTGACATGGCGGATCGCGTATTGCACGCGATCCTGCTTCTCCAGTGGTTCGGAACCATAGAACGTCCACCCCACGTTGATGATGAGTACGTCCACTCCCGCTTCCGTCGCAAACAGCTTAGCACTGTCTATAGAGGCCGAGAAACCAAAAGTGACAAACCCTTGCTCTTTTGCTTCGCAAAGCATGGCCACTTCACGTTCTTCAGAAAATCCGCGTCTGCGCAGGGCATCAAAGAAAAATCCCTGATTCATACTTACAGGGGGCCAGTTGATGATTCCAGCCACACCAAGGCTCTTCAGACGTCTGAAACGTTCCTGTTCCGGGCATGAAGGATCCCCTACAAGCATGCCTGCAACCAAAGGGGTCTGAGGGCAGCGCGGCAAAATTTGGGAACGAATCAGCTCTTCTGTCTGCTCGTTGGCATTACCGAAGGGCAGGAACGATGCATAAGAATTGACTCCCGATATACGATAAATTCCCGAATTCAGAACGACGAGAAAAGGAATGCCCCCTTTAACGGCACTTATAGCGCTGAGCCCTGATCCGGGAATGGAAAACACAAGGGGTTTCTCGGCATGACGGGCTCCCTCCACAAGACGGCGGAGACGAGAAACGTTTTCCGTAAACATGTATACTCCCAGTGTATATTAGGTTGCAAAAGTGTTACCTCAAAAGTAACATAAAGGCGCTCCATATACAATTCTGGTTTTCATTTCCATCGAGATCCCCACGTCCATTATGTATATTTCTATATAGCACATGGAGAAAAAATGTTACCTAAAAAAGAGGTTCAGACACTCGTACAGGCGGCAAAAGCAGAAAGGCGTACACTGTTCGGATCGCCCTTATTACCTGGAGAAATTTGCCCTTCCTCCGTTGACTGGCTGGTTGCCTGCTATGGCTCTCGTGACAATTCAGGAAATTTCGACTGGCTTTCCAGCTACCTACCATACGCAGATGCTAATGGCATAGTTCTAAAGGCATTCGACGATGCCCTCACTTCCTGTCCCGTCCCCATTCTGGCGGGAATCTGCGCCGCTGATCCTTCCGGGAGCACGGGCAGTTGATTGAATCAATAAAAAACAAGGGGTTCAAGGGAGTCTGCAACTTGCCGAGCATGGCTCTCATGGATGGCTCCCTTCGCACCATCGTAGAAGAACAAGGACTCGGCTTTGAACGTGAAGCGCAGCTAATGGCCATTGCCCGGGACAAAGGGCTTTATACTCTTGCGCTGGTCGCTTCCCCACAGGAAGCCGACATCATGCTCGCGGTAGGAGTCGATGCCCTTCTTTTTGCATCCAGGGATTGCCTTTGAAGAGTCCCCAACGCTACAAATTGATAATTATTTAGTTGAAATAGTATCACTTTCAAATCGTATCTCTTCTGATTACCCCTTATTCGCCTGCTCCGTAGCCCCTCGGCACCTAGAAAGGTTGGCACATTCTTTGCCTAATCTAAGTGGATTTTATGTCATACGATCCCTCGAAAACGCCGGAGCGGTATAAGCCGCGAATCTCAACGTAAGGGAGAATCGCCATGAAACATGTCTATATCATCGGGACATGCGATACCAAGCACACTGAAATCCTGTACGTCCGTAATCTCCTCTTCTCACAGGGCATCAGCACCTGCATCGTAGATGTAGGCATATATGAAAGGATGCTTCCTCCCGATATCGGGAATGTTGTTCACCTTCGTGAAAAACAACTCGACGTTTTTGCCGACATTACCGACCGTGGCAAGGCACTGGCCCTAATGGGGACCCTGCTCGAAGAATTCCTTGTGGAACATCAAAAAGATATCAGCGGAGTAATAGGACTCGGCGGTTCCGGCAATACGGCCATCGTGACACGCGGCATGCGCGCTCTGCCTGTGGGACTCCCTAAGCTTATGGTGTCCACGGTTGCCTCCGGCGATGTGGCACCCTACGTGGGTGCATCCGATATCTGCATGATGCCGTCCGTAGCCGATGTACAGGGGCTCAATATTATTACGCGCAAGATACTGGGCAATGCGGCCCATGCGTTGGCGGGCATGGTGCAACACCCTATTCCCGAAGAGAAGGAAAATAGGACACTCGTGGGCATGTCCATGTTCGGCGTAACGACACCGTGTGTACAGCAGGTCTGTGCATTGTTGCCAGAACAGTATGAACCTCTCGTCTTCCATGCCACGGGGACAGGGGGAAAGCCCTCGAAAAACTCATTGATTCCGGAATGGTATCACTTGCTATTGATATTACCCTAACCGAAATCTGCGATCTATTTATGGGCGGCGTGATGAGCGCGGGGAGACGATCGCCTTGGCGCAGTCATCCGTACCGGTATTCCTTACGTCGGTAGCGTCGGCGCGCTGGATATGGTCAATTTTGCAGCCATGTCCACGGTCCCCGAAAAATACCGCGAGCGTAACCTCTACGTTCACAACGAGAATGTAACGCTTATGCGCACTACGGTCGAAGAAAATGCCGCCATGGGCCGATGGATTGGCGAACGCCTCAACCTCTGTACCGGAAAGGTTCGTTTTCTCCTTCCAGAGGGGGGGTATTTCCGCCATTGATGCGCCGGGAATGCCTTTCTATGATCCAGAAGCCGACGCAGCATTGTTCAAGGCCATAGAGCAGACTGTGAAGCAAACGGATACGCGTCGGATTATCCGTGTGCCGCACCATCTCAACGCCCCTGAGTTCGCCGAAGCCGTAAGGACACACTTCCTTGAAGCCATTGGCTGATTGGACCGTATTGAAAAAAATATTTTTCACTTTTAACATAAGGAGTCACGACATGGCTATTACCCGTTCCGAAATTTTGCCAACTTGCGCGCCAAGATTGCCCGCAACGAACCCATCATCGGAGGCGGCGCTGGCACCGGCATTTCCGCGAAATGCGAGGAGGCCGGCGGCATTGACCTGATTGTCATTTATAATTCCGGTCGGTACCGCATGGCCGGGCGCGGTTCGCTCGCCGGGCTTCTAGCCTACGGCAACGCCAACGATATCGTACTGGAATTGGCCCGCGAAGTTCTCCCTGTCGTTAAAAAGGTACCCGTTCTGGCTGGAATCAACGGTACCGATCCTTTTGTAAACTGGGACTATTTTTGCGCCGCATTAAAGAAGAGGGCTTTGCCGGGGTGCAGAACTTCCCCACAGTGGGGCTTATTGACGGGCTGTTCCGCGCCAACCTTGAAGAAACCGGCATGAGCTACAGCCTTGAGGTGGAAGCCATCGCCAAGGCGCACCAGATGGATCTGCTTACCACGCCGTATGTCTTTTCACCAGAAGATGCCAAGAACATGGCTTTAGCCGGGGCAGACATCCTCGTGCCGCATATGGGGCTAACCACTGCCGGAACCATTGGTGCCCAGACCGCAAAAACGCTTGAGGAATGCGTGCCGCTTATTGACGAATGCGTAGCCGCAGCCCGTGCCGTCCGCCCGGACATCATCTGCCTTTGCCACGGCGGCCCCATCGCCAATCCCGAAGACGCCGCCTACATCCTCCAGCACTGCAAGGGTATTCAGGGCTTCTACGGAGCCAGCAGTATGGAACGGCTCCCTACCGAAATCGCCATCAAGGAGCAGGTTCGCAAGTTCATTAATATCAAATTCTGATCAATAATTACCGGTATGAGGCAGGAAACTGGACTGCCTCATACCGGCCCCACAGAGCATACAATCGCCATTCAAACTTCCGGAGGAGCTTTCCGTGACGCTTTCCAGATCAGTCAAATGGATAATTGCTGTGGTTATTGCCCTGTTGGTATACTGGGGCATTGATGTGCCGACCGATCTTGCTGATCCCAAAACACCGCTCTTTTTAGCCATTACGGTCGGTACAGTTGTCGTCTGGGCTTTTGAACTGATGCCGGCTGCGGCAGCTGGTGTGGGCATGTTGTTCTTGTATGCCCTGTTCGTCGTTCCGCCAAAAGTAGCGTTTGCCACGTTCAACACTTTTCTGCCGTGGATCACATTTTCTTCGTTAATCATTGCCGATGCCATGCTCAATTCTGGATTGGGCAAGAGAATCGCCTTGCGCAGCATGCTGTTGCTGGGATCATCCTATTCAAAAACAATGATCGGCCTGATGCTTTCAGGCTTTGTCGTCGTCCTGCTGGTTCCAGCCCTGCTCGCCCGTGTCGTAATATACATGGCCATCGCCCAAGGCCTGGTGGCCGCGCTTGACGTGGATCCCAAATCCAGGACCTCTTCTTCCCTGATCTTTGGAGGCTTTCTGGCCGCAGTCGCTCCATCGCTGTTTATTCTCACAGGTAGCGAAATCAACCTGATGGGCATGTATTCGACATGGGATGTCACCGGAGAGCCAAAACCATGGACAGATTTTCTTGTCCAAATGGGGCCACTTAACGTTCTCTACATGGCATTTTCCACATTCATGATTTTCATGATTCGCGGAAAGGATCCATTGCCGGGTGAAAACAATCTGGAAAATATCCTCAGAGTGCGCCTTGCCGAAATGGGCAACATTAAACCCAGCGAAATCAAGGTACTGGTTCTTCTTGTCGTCGGCCTACTTGCCTTCATCTTCGAAAAGCAGATTGGTTACCCGGGAACCATGGTATACAGCCTCATCATGCTGCTAGCCTTTTTACCGGGCGTTGATCTGTGCGACGGCAAAAGCTTCCAGCAAGCTCAACCTGTCCTTTGTCTTCTTCCTTGCCTCCTGCCAAGCCATCGGCATGGTAGCCGGCGCACTTCATGTGGACAAATGGCTTTCAGATCTAATGCTGCCTCTTCTGCAGGGCCAAGGCAATACCATGGCTGTACTCATTACGTACCTTAGTGGACTGTTAATTAACTTCTTGCTCACTCCCATGGCTGCTACTGGCTCTATGTGCGGCCCTTTGGCTCAGCTCGCTCTCCAGCTGGGAATCGATCCTCAAGTTCTTACATACTCCTTCCTGTATGGCCTTGAACAGTATGTCCTGCCGTACGAAATTGGAGTGTTCATGTATATCTTTGTAACCGGAGCGATCACTCATAAGCATGTTGTGCCTGCTCTTGCGCTGAGAATGGTATTTGTACCCATTATGCTGGCGGTTGTAGCCGTCCCGTACTGGACTTTTCTTGGATTGCTTAAGTATGCTTAACTAATTAAAAAATAAAGGAGAGTTTTATGCATGTAGTTGCCTTTAACGGTAGTCCCCGAAAAAACGGAAATACGGCACGTCTCGTCAGGCACTGCCTTGATACACTTGAATCCGAAGGCATATCTACAGAAATGGTGCAGGTAGGTGGAACCAATATCCGCGGTTGCTGCTCCTGCCTGTCCTGCCGCAAAAAAGCGGTAGAAGTCTGCGCCATCACTTCGGATCCATTCAATGAATGGATCGAAAAAATGAAGAATGCCGAAGGGATCATCCTTGCCTCTCCGGTATATATGTTTGGGACTACCCCTGAAATGAAAGCCCTTATTGACCGTGCTTCATTTATCGCGCGCGGTCGCGTCCGCCGGGGAGAACAGGGCAGCATGTTCTACCGTAAAGTAGGCGGTGCCATCTCTGCCGTACGGCGCGCAGGAGCCATCCAGGCTTTACAAACTATGATTTCCATGTTTGCCGTCACACAAATGGTTGTTCCTATGTCGAATTACTGGACTTTCGGCATGGGGGAAGCTCCCGGAGAAGTGGAAAAAGACGCGGAAGGTTGGCGCAGCATGGAAGAACTCGGGCGCAACATGGCTTGGGTGATAAAGAAGCTTTATTCCTGATCTCTCCACTGACGCTGGTCTACTCTCTAGGTACCGCTCAACCTCATAAGGAGATTCTCATGTCAAACTTACGCTCTTTTGTAACGGTAGATGACGTTGAAACTCAATCGTTTGACTGGGGCAAGCTACAATGGTTGACCGACCCTCGCGTGACAGGCTCTCAGTGCATGGTCAGCGGCATCGTGACCCTTGATCCAGGGCAGGGACATGCTCGGCATAATCACCCAGGCTGTTGCGAAAATCTGTTCATCCTTGAAGGTGAAGGAGAACAAATGATTGAAAAGGAAGATGGCAGCCGTGAAACCCGTAAGGTATATCCCGGTACCATGATTTCCCTGCAGCGTGGTCAATATCACTCTACTTATAATGTAGGCACCGGGGTGCTGCGCATTCTGGCCTGCTATGAATTTGCTGGCCCCGAAGCTGCATTGCGTGCAGATCCTGGTTGCACGGTAATTCCGCCCAAGAATGCCTAATTGACATAAACTTTCTGAAAAGGCAGGAACGCTCAAGCGTTCCTGCCTTTTGCATGGAAAGAAAACCTCCCTAGGAGCGCGTAATAAATGATATTCAAATCTTAGCCTACAAAAGGCCGCTGTTTGAGCTGCCCTTGTCCGGTTGTTTAATTGGCTGATGGACGAGTTCCTGAGTTATATTCCATAATGGATAGTGACGTGGAAAGTACGGGGTGCAACTTTTCATCACGAATGCGCATCTGAAGAGTCTGCTCTTTCGTTCTCCGAAATCCAGAGGACCATATCCCAAAAAGAGAAGGAACGGTTCACGCAAACCAAGCCCATCCGCAAAAGCATCACCATCCGGGAACTGTTCGATCACCACTTCAGCCTGTGCTCAAAACGTCCGATAACAATCAAGCAGGATCTCTATCACGCCAGACCTCTGCTCCAATCCCTAGGAACCAAGCAAGTAGCGTCCATAACTCAAAAAGAAATTCTGGCTTTTTGCAAATCCCAGAAAGCATCTGGTCTGGCCCAATCCACGATCCACAGGCGGATTTCTCTGCTGCGTTCAATCGCAAGTTGGGGAAAAAGAGAAGGTATCTATCTTCAGCCATTGAGAATTGCTCCGTTTCAAAAGGGAAAGCTAGAAGAACTCCCCCGCCGACCGTCTCGGAACTCAATGCACTCCTGCGCGTCGCTGTCCCGCATGTCCAGCGCGTCATCCTACTCGGCATTTATACGGGTGCCCGCATCGGCCCGAGTGAACTCTTTTCCCTGAAATGGGATGATGTGGACCTCACACACGGCGTCATCAGTATGCCCAACGCAAACAAGGGTAGCAAACTGAAAAAACGAGACATTCCCATTCGTAAGGATCTGATCCCCACTCTCGCCCGCTGGCAACACCAAGACGCGGACTGTCCATATGTCATCAACTGGTCGGGAAAGCCGGTCCGGAAAATAGCCGCCGCATGGAAAACTGCACTCCAGAAGTCAGGCATCAGGGCTATCCGGCCATATGATCTGCGCCACGCCTACGCAACCTACTCCATCCGGTCTGGAGCCGACATCAAGACTAGCGCAGAGATCATGGGACATGAAAACGCCAGGATGATCCTCGAAGTCTATGAGCATGTCGATTGGGCACAAAAAGTCAGGGCCATCGAGGGAATGCCGGATTTTTTCGCTCTAGCTCCGAAAGCCGTCCGCAACCCCATCCATGAACGACGTCCGCGAAAGCGCGAGATAGACGAGCCAGGCGCAAAGTATTGTGTACGGAATACCGTGCCAGCACTCAACGACAGGAAACACCTTGTCCACTCTGAAATCAAAAATCAGTATGGCAATCCAGCGGATAAAGACGCTGATCATAAGCGCAATGCCAAAACACAGAATCCGTGCGGACCTGAATGCCGTAGCCAAAAAGAACGCGGGCACAAGTATGAACTTTCCCAACAGACAGAACAGAAAAAGCTGAAGGAGGAAATCCATAAGCCACCTCCATTCGTCGCCAAGCCAGAATACCGCGCCGAGAAGCAACATGACCGTACTCAGCCCCGAAAAGACAGCACGCATGACAACCTCCATGACGGGGCACCCCAATGGGATGCCCCTGGCTAACAGGTTAGGCGAGTAAGATCTCCTTCATCTTACCGTTCGGACAACGCTCCTTGATGATCCGCATCATTTCTTGAAAGGTACATCTGCGCGGTTCGGATTCTCCGGGCAGCGCGAACGTATAGAATTTGACGGACCCCTTGTCTTGCGCGTATTGTCTTTCAGTGGATTTCTTGATGTTCATCTCATGAACTCCCTTCATGTCCTCTGCCGGTGGCTGCCGACAGAGGACTTTTTCTTAATCGATGGCCGCGTAGATCGCCTGAGCTTCAGGATGTGACTCGATGTAGTCATAGAGCTGCCGATGCTTTTCTCCAAAAGCAGGGCTGATCTGTTCGGCAAAATCGTTAAGCGCATAGAGAGTAACGACTATTCCGGCGGCATCTGCCGACATTTCATCGTTAAAATAATTTCCAGGCCATGTGAGCCACATCTTCTTTTCATCTGCGGGAGCTATATAAAAGCCGCCGTTGCTCAAATCATAAAAATTCCAGTATCCTCCGTCATAATGCGGACAAAGTCTCCGTATCCAACAGTAGACATGCCGCTCAAAGGCAAGCATCTTCGCCATTCCTACATGCCGAAGCCAGAAGTTCAGCCGGTCTTCGTCGGCTACCTTCGTCGCTGTGATGATTTCCATTTCCAGATTTTCCATCGTGTCCTCCTTGGACGTTGCGAGTTTTTCCCTGGAGTTGAAACCTGCCTTTATGCAGTTCCTCCCGAGGGCTTTCACCAAGTGAAAGAAGCCCTCGGGGGGAACTGCTCAAAGGCGTGTCAACGCCAAAAAAGAAATCTGGAAATAAAGGGCCTGTTTCCGTGACGGAGAGAGTGTAGCGAGCGACGGCGCGGAAGATGCGCCTCCGGCGCACCCTCTTCCTCTTTTGATGGGGACGGTGAGCTGCTGAAGGCCTGCCAGCTGGACATGGCCAACCCGGGGACGGTGAGCTGCTGAAGGCCTGCCAGCTGGACATGGCCAACCCCGGGGACAGTGAGCTGCAAGGCCCGGGGACGGTGAGCTGCTGAAGGCCTGCCAGCTGGACATGGCCAACCCGGGGACGGTGAGCTGCTGAAGGCCTGCCAGCTGGACCAGCGGGGACAGCTGCTGAAGGCCTGCCAGCTGGACATGGCCAACCCGGGGACGGTGAGCTGCTGAAGGCCTGCCAGCTGGACATGAGCCAAGGCCCCAGCTGGACATGGGGACGGTGAGCTGCTGAAGGCCTGCCAGCTGGACATGGCCAACCCGGGGACGGTGAGCTGCTGAAGGCCTGCCAGCTGGACATGGCCAACCCGGGGACGGTGAGCTGCTGAAGGCCTGCCAGCTGGACATGGCCAACCCGGGGACGGTGAGCTGCTGAAGGCCTGCCAGCTGGACATGGCCAACCCGGGGACGGTGAGCTGCTGAAGGCCTGCCAGCTGGACATGGCCAACCCGGGGACGGTGAGCTGCTGAAGGCCTGCCACCTGGACATGGCCAACCGGGGACGGTGAGCTGCTGAAGGCCTGCCAGCTGGACATGGCCAACCCGGGGACGGTGAGCTGCTGAAGGATTCCGCACAGCGGAATCCTTTATAAGACGCTTCGCGTCTTATGCTCTATCCTGATTTATGTAAATATGTATTTACAATATCACGTATACATGCAATAGTATAAATACATATTTACAAGGAGAACAAGCATGTATATCTGCGCAATAGCCAATCAAAAAGGCGGCGTAGGCAAGACAACGACGACGCATAATCTGGGTGTTCAGCTTGCCAGAAATGCAAAAAAACGAGTATTGTTGCTCGATTTGGACGCTCAGGGGAATCTGAGCGATGCCTGCGGTCTTGAGCCGCAAACGCTGGAACGAACCGTTTTCGATGTTCTCGCAGGAAGCGCCCCCATTGCCAAAGCGAAGAGCACGCTGGAAGAGGGATTGGATATTCTTCCAGCCAACATCCGGCTTGCAGAAGCGGAACTGGCGTTTGCCGGACGAATGGGGCGGGAAAATCTGTTGAAGAAAGCTCTCTCCTCTGTTTCGGGCGAATACGATTACGTGTTGATCGATTGCCCGCCTTCTCTCGGGCTTTTGACCGTCAACGCCCTCAATGCGGCGAACGGATTGCTCGTCCCGGTACAGGTCGAATATTACGCTCTGGCGGGACTCGCGCTCATCAGGCAGACGGCAGAACTTGTCTGTGATCTCAATCCCGATTTGGAAATCCTCGGACTCGTCTTGACGTTTTTTGATGCCCGAAAGACACTCAATAAAGATGTGGCCGCTGCCCTCGCGGACGAATGGGGAGACGCACTGTTCTCGACCCGCATCCGTGACAATGTGAGCCTTGCGGAAGCCCCCAGTAATGGGCAGGATGTGTTCAGCTACAAGCGAGGCAGTTACGGCGCAAAAGATTATGCGGCCTTTGCTGCCGAATTTCTGGAAAGGACGGAGGGATGCTATGGGACTCGGGGATAGAGGGAAGAACCAAGTAAAGAAAGGGAGCCCCAGCGGGCTATTCACCAGGACGGAACCCAATACTACAGAAATACAGACTTCTAGTGATACAAAAATACAGAACACTATAAATACAGAAATACAAGAATCTCTGCCAGAGAAAAATGACCAGAGAAAAATGTACAACATATCGCGGTCATTGTCGGAACGCCTCCGAAAGTATGCTTTCGATGAACGCCGGAAAGAAGTGGACATAGTGCGGGAAGCACTTGATGAATACCTGAAAAAACAGGGTTATTAGGGAGGAAAAACTATGCGTCGTCTGGTTCTATTACTGGCTGTTTTGGCCCTGTCCGTAGGGCTTTATGGTTGCCATCCTCATCATCGGGGACCGGTGACACCGCCTCCGCCACATCATGGACAGCACACACCTCCTCCGCATCACTACTGAGTGGTTCTTACACTGTCGCCCCACACTTCAATCAATACAAAAAGAAAAGGGCGCTCTCTCTAAAGAGAACGCCCTTTTTCGTCAGCAAGAGATCACATCCTGTGATGCGTCCGCCGCCTCTTCTTCGCTCAGAGCGTTCTCCATGAACGCGCCACACTGCTCCGCTTCCTCCGGATCAAATTCTACCTCCAGTCCGGGGACGGAAAGCAGGGCACACTTTGCCTCGACAGACTCCCTGAGCGTCGTAGCTTCGTCCGGTCGCGTGTATGCGGCGCGCACGGCCTCTTCCACCTCTCGTGCCGACAATTCCGTTTTTTCGCTCATGACCCACCTCAGCGGCTCATCCCTTCAGAATGGGATTGAACCAGTTGTTTGTTTCTCTCAAGTTCAGCGGATTTTTCCGAAATGGCTTTCTCAATGGCCGGTTTAAGCTGGCGGGCCACCGCAGCCATACCCAATGTACTCTTTTGGCCTAGGTCATTGAAGTCCGTAAAACCGGCCATATCTTTTTCCCGTTCTCCGGGAGCAAAGACAGGGAAAACGGCTTTACCTCCCACGGCCTGTGCAGCCTTTTCCGCCTTTTCACGTCCGGGATTGGCTCGAACATTCGGATGATTAAGGAGATGGAGATCGTCATCTCCCGCGATGATTACGGCTTTATCCGGGTATTTATCTTTAAGAGCCGTAGCCACGGCCATAAGATTCCCCGAGTCGAAAGCCGCGACGGTCGCATGACCTATGGCATCAGAAATGCTTCCTGCCGTGGCGGTACGCAAGGCGTCCATGCCGCCCACAGGGTGAAAACATCCTTCCTTGCGGCTGTTTTTGGCGAATCTCTTTGTACCGTCTTCCTGAATATACTGCATGGACCACAGCTTTCCATCTGCGTCAACAGCAGGGATGCAAGTCGTTTTTCCATCTGTGGCCCAAAAAACTCCTCTTCGGGGAGCCAGTCCTTTCCTGTCCAGATAAGGAGTCGGCACGTCTTGTTTCATCCAGGAGAGCTGCCCGGCCACACGTTCTGCCGTTTTTTCATGTTCGAGAAGCAGCTCTTTGGCCCGTTCCTGTTGTTTTCTAGCGCATTCGGCTTGGAAGGCTGCTTTATCCTGTTGGCTTATAAAAGCCCCTTGCGTTTTCCAACGCACCTCTTCTCCCGTCCGATTGTTCTTCACGTACCCCGCTGGCCGCCCACCCATATAAGCGACATAGAACCCTGAAGAGGCTCCCGCCCTATCGCCTTCCATCCTGATTCGATGTGCCGCGCCATCCATCAACGGATGCTCTCCTTCGACGATGCACCCGACAGAACGCAGGGCTTCCGCAAACTCCTCACGGGGAGTCATCGCGGGAAGCTGTTCGTTCTTCACATTTTCCGGAAGCCATCTTTTCAACTGTTCCATGTCTGCCTGTGGCCCGGCATACCAGCTTTGAGCGATGCTGTCCCATTTTGCCCCTGCCGTCTTCGCCGCCTTCCGCTCCAGATAGGGAACAGCCAAATAAAGCCGTTGGGGTCCCGACGCTGTTCGCTTGCTTCCTTCTGAGGGGTCTGCACTGCCTCCTCCTTCTTTAACATTTGGCAAAAAGCTGCCGTATCGGTGGCTGCCGGAACATACCATGACCTTTTTTGCCGATTCCACTGTGCTCCAAGGGCTTTGGCCTCCTCTTTTTGCTTGAAGGGAACATTCAGATAATCACGTTCGTTATTTGATGATGCCGCAGCCTGGCTTCTCGTGGCTTCCGCCTGGTGTTCTTGCATGTCGGCATGTAGCTCGACCCCCTGTTCCGGCATACCCAGAGAGTTTTTTTCCAAACCCGATTGGTGCTCTTGCCCCAATTCCTGTGTGTGTTCAAATTCCATGACATAATCCATGATCTTTTCCGCATCGGCTGCGGCTCGGAAAACCTCACGCGGATCATCCCTAAGAATTTTTATCCAACTCTGGACGTAGGCGGCATGGTCATCAACACTTTGGCCGATGCCAAGTTCACCGGAAATCATCATATTGCCGATTTCGGCCCTCAGTTCCTCTTTAGCATAGGCAATGGAACCGAACGGCCCGAATTCACGGTTCAAACGAGATTCATGGCCAGTCCAGTGCGAAAGTTCATGAAGGGCTGTCGAATAATACCCTTCCTCACTCGAAAACTGCTTTTTTTCAGGGAGATAAATAGCATCTTCCCCCAGCCTGTAGAAAGCGTGTCCCTGTGCCCTATGGACAAGTTTTACACCGGACGCCTCAAGGATATTTTCCGCCCGCTGCACGTCCGCCCATACTCTTTCCTTATCGGCTACCAAGGGGGCAATCCGTCGATCTGCTCTGCGTTAAACACATAGCTGATAAAGCTACGCGGACGCTCAAGCTGCACCGTTTCCTTGAGCAAATTTCCATCCTTATCATAAACCGGCTTGCCGTCCTCACCTCGGACAGATCGCTCCTCCTCAACTTTCCAATAAATTATGGGGGTTCCCCTCTCCCTTGCGAACCTGTGCCTCGGCTTGCTGCGCCTGACGGTAGGTCATCCAACGGGGATCGCCGTACTCCCGCATCATCAGTTGTAGGGCATTGCCGCCACGATAGCGGTTGCCTGTCGTAGGGTTCATGGGCAAGGAACCGTATCCGCCGCTATCCCAAGGTTTCTGCCAAGGCGCGGTTCCCTGCTCCAGCTTTTCAATCAGCGTCTCGGCTACCTGCACATAATGATCATCTGCTTTGGTCATATATTACTCCCACAAAATGAAGGGTTTCAGGGGCGTACATATTTTTTCAACCCTGACGAAGCCGAAGTAGCGGCTGTCGAAAGAGAGTGGGTGTTCAGACATGAGCAGAACCTGATTATGCAGGACCAACGAGCCCGAAAAAGCGGGAAAGGCTTTTGCCGCTGGCTGTTGGGAAGGCAAATCCCGTTTACCGACACCCCTGCGTCGGAAAGTTTTACCTCGTCGCCTTCGGTGGCCATGACACGCTTGATCAGGTATCCGTACCTGCCGGGACAAACGCCGTAAGAAATGAGGCCGCGTGCGCGCCCATAGCGCGCCACCATGTTCTCTTCGGGGCAGAACAAAACGAGATCGCCTTTATGAACTGGACCGTGTGTTTTGAAATAAACGCCAAGAGGAAAGCTACGTGTGGTATTCACCACGAAAAAACAACCTGTTACCCCCAAGAGGACCAGCATAAAGCCTAACGCGAAGAGACTACGCTTCAAAAAAGGAGGGGTCCGGCTGCTCTTCATCGAAGATGCCCTCGCAGGTATTGAGAACTTGCTCCAAATTGACCTCTTGTTCCTGCACTGGCTCAATGATCCGGTCGGTATCTGCCGGGGGTTCCACGCCGGTACGAGCCTTCAAGACGGGATCGAGGAAGTAGAGCATCTGCTTTCCATAGATGGCGGGCGTACCAGCCAGAAAGATGAGCATGTCCCACCCTCGATCATGTTGTCGCCATCCATCTTTGCTTTTGGCATCCGCATGACTTCATCTTCCGTCATGAGTTGCCTCCGGACTTCTTGGTATGTTGTGCTAACCTGTTTCTGGAATACCCCTATTCGAGAACCACTTGTCGTAACTTGCGGTTTTACAACTGTCGTTACCCCCGTCATTTCAGACAGATATTTTATGCTTTTAGGATTGTTGGGTGCAAAACCAATCTGAATATGCGTATTCGCAGTAATCGTCTGATTTTCACCATATGTCTTGATAAGCTGTTGCATATCTTGAGCAATAATATAGAAATAAATACCAAATCCAGCTAAATAAGCTAATGATTCTTCAACACTTTCCAATCTTCCCCATGCTGGAAATTCATCAAGAAGCATAAGGAGCTTATGTTTATGATTACATACAGCTCGAACATCTCCAGATTTCTGTTTTTCAAATGTCATCTTATTTGCCAAAAGCCGACAACACATATTCATAAAAACTCGAACAAGAGGAGACAATCGAACTTGATCAGAAGGTTGTACAATTATATATAAAGCAATAGGATTTTCGGAATCCATTAAATCTGAAATATGAAATTCAGAGCATGATGTATTCTTTGCAACTACACTGTCTCTATACAGACTAAGAATATTCTTGGTTGTCGTCATAATAGATCCACGTTCTTTTTCCTTAACAGCCATTATATCATTAGCTATTTTGACAACCAATGGATGCGTAATCCAATTACCTTTTTCATCTTTCATATGTTTGTATTTTTTAATCCCTCCCAATAGCTATCATCTTGTACTTTTCCTTGCAAAATTATATCAATTTCATCTAATGAAGCTATTTCTCCTGTTTTTTCTCTTTTATAAAGAGCATGAATAATAATCCCCACAAGTAAAGAACGGGCAAGTTTATTAAAGTGAGCTGAACTTCCTGTATCTTCCAACCCTTTGCCTGTAGGATCGACTAAAGTACCTGCCAGATTTTGAACATCGCCCGTTTCAAACTCTGTCCCCAGGCGGACTTCATCCAAAGGATTCCACTTAATGGAGCCGTATGGTGATGCAGGATCAAAACGCAATGTTCTCTGTTTGGCGTACTTCTGCCGCCATCCGGCAGTGAGTGCCCAAAGTTCCCCTTTAATATCCGTGACGACACAACTCTCCATCCACGTCAGCAAAGTGGGTAAAACAAGGCAAACCCCTTTTCCTGAGCGCGTGGGAGCAAAGGGCCAAAATATGAAGGTTTCCCTTAAAACGAAGATAATGACACGTTCCTGTTTCCGGATCTTTCCAGCCTCCGATGAACACACCTTCATCTTTAAGAAATCCAGCTTCTTCAATGTCTTTTCTGCCCGCCCAACGTGCTGAACCGTGTATCGTTTCCACAGCTCGACTTGTGTTTGTAGCAACTGTCTGTTTAATAATGAAAAAATCAGCATGACCGCCGTTATCCCCGTGCCCGCCGAACCTCCGGCCAAAAAAAGATCGGGGAAAGCATCATACCCGCCTTGCCGCCACCAGACGAGAATATCCCACGGCGGATAGACTCCATGCAGATTAGGGCCGAGGGAAGGATGATAGGCTACTCTCCATGCGACAAACTGTGTGGCTGCCCATAACCCCGTGAAAAAAAACCGTAAAGACATAACAGGCCGCGCCAAGGCGGGAAGTGCGCTTTGCATTTTGGGTCATCGTCCATACCCCTCATCCTGTGATTGTTCCTGAGTACGTTTCTGTTCCGGGTGTTGTGTGATGCCGCCCTTCATCCGTGCGCATAGAGTATCGGGGGCATGGATCGTCACGTCCTTATAATGACGTTCGGCAAAACCCATGATGCACCTGAGTTCCGCATCCGTTGCTTGCCGCGAGACAAACAGACGTCCGCCGTTTTCCTTGACGCCCTCGGCAAATATCCGCGTACCCTTTCGGGTGATTGTTTCCGGCTCCAGTGGATGCCGCTCTATGCCCCGGAGGTAGGTGCTGTGCCCCTCGTAGCGGGATTGGAGGTAGGCCAAAGCCTCTTCCGAAATCCTTTTTGCAAGCACGTCTATACGCCAGTGATTACGCTGACCCGCTATGCGGGCCTTTTCCACATGGCCTTGGCCGTCTTCCTGCCTCTGATGGACGGAAACGGCTTCAGCACCGATCTTGTGAAGGCTTATGCGATCTCCGATGGCCATTCCCGACTCCGCAACGGCCCGTTCAAGGTCTGTTCCCCAGATCACTGCCCGGCTGCCGCTCTGCCGCTCCACACGGATGAAGAAACTCTCACGCTCCTCGGGATTGAAGCGGTATCGGGCTTTGCCAAAATCAAGGATTCGAAGAACGGTGTCCGCTCCACGAGGTGCCGCTCCTTGCTTTTCCCGGAGGGAATGCTTGCCGACAGGATGGCTCTGTCCGGCCTTGGTTCTCAACCAGTCGATCCACTGCTTCTTCTGTAGCTGCTTCTTCAGCCGATTGCGGCTCAAACGGTACAAGATGAGCTTGTTGAGGATGCCGCTGGTCATGTTCTTGATGAGCAGGTTTCTGAGGCGGAAATCCTTCACGGCCTCTTCCCGCTGTTCCATACGTTCCTGCCGCAGGCGTTCGCGCTTGTTCTGGCGCTCCTGTTCTTCGCGCTGGTATTCACTCCACAAGCGAGAAGCGCCTGCCGATAACGGCTTGCGCTCATAGGTCTTTTGTGACTCCACAGAAGATGACGGGGAGATACCTTCAAACCTTCCGAGCCGCTTTTCCAAAGAGGTTTTGGACAGGCTTCGATCAATGGAACTGGCCTTGACGTGCAGCTCACCAGAGGCAAAGACCAAGCCGTTTCCCCTAGCCTTAAGCGTCAGGCCATGCTTCGCCAAAACAGCGCCGAACGTCTTCCAGTCCCGCGCATCCTTCAAATCCGCAAGGCAGGTACGCTGTATCCAGCCGGTGAGAGACTCTATGTCCCCCGCCCTCTCCATGTTGATGGCCGCGTTGGGCCGGGCCTGTGTTCGGAACGTATGATTGTCTACGCCTAGTCCGTATTGCCGTTCAACCTCCGTGCAGACACGGGCCAGTTCCTTATGATCATAGAAAGGCTCATGAATAGTCAGCTTTTCAGGATGAATCTTGTTGATGGCGATGTGCAGATGGAGATGTTCCGTGTCGCCGTGCAGGACGGACACGCGCTGGTGACTTCCATAGCCAAGACTTTCGCAAAACCGCTGCTCGATCTCTGCAATCTCCGCCGGGGAAGGATGCTCCCCTTCCTGAAAGCTGATCATACAGTGGTAGGTCTTATCGCTCTTTGCCCGAGTGTTCTGCTGCTGGACGGCCAGCATTTCCATGCTCGCCCATGTAGCGTCTTCAGACTCGCATCCCGTTATGCGAACGTCCTGTACCCGGTTGCTGCTCCCCTGCGAATTTGTAAGGTAGGCAATCAGCCGGGTAATGCTGCTTTTTGATGGAGTGTTCATGCGCAAGCGCCGGGCAATCATAATCTAGTCCCTTAAAATTATTTTAGAAATCAACGCCAAGGAAGATTGGAGCCTGTTGATCTCGCCTACCGTGTTGTTGGTCATTTGCCTCAGTTGTTCCCCAGAATAGCCAATGAGCCTTTCCTCGTTTTTTAGAAGCATCTTGAGTAAGCCCCCGGCCCGGCCCAGATCAGCGTTGACCTTGGCAAGCGCCTTGATCGCCTGCACGTCCACGCGACTTTTCACCGGCGTCCCCTTTCCGACATTCCGCAGGTATTCTGAAACGCTCATGCCCGCAGTCTCCGCCTGTCCTTCGATCAAGGCCCGCTCCTCTTTCGTGCAGTACACTTTCAAGGGGAGGAGCTTTCGCCGGGCATCCGGCTGTTCGGTTCCTTTTTTCCGAACCGAAGGATCGAGCGTATGTTTTGTCATGCCTTTGAGCCCCGGCAAGTGGGATGGTTCCCGTTGAGCACGCCAGTGCGAATAAAGGGAACGTGGAGGTGGGCGTAGGCCCACGCCACACATCCTGCCCTTTTTTCATCGTTGTACTTCGTATATCACTTTCTGCAATTTTCTGTCAAAATATACGAAAAATAGAGTTATCCAGAGTTTTACAGAATCTTGCAGAGTTTTACAGAATCTTGCAGAGTTTTACAGAGACTTACAGAATTGTGCAGAGAAATACAGAATAAGATAAAATAATTACTGATTATTACAGATTTATATAAAAAACTTGCAGCGAGTTACAGAATCAGATATTTCAATTTATATAAAATTTTATTCAATATTTTTTCTTTAAATTGACATTTTATAAGCCTAACAGTAGGAACCAAACAGGGAGTTTTTATGACTGCAAACCTTTCAGAGATACTGAGGGAAGAAACTCTAAGAAAAGCAAAGTGTTCCGACAGAGTAAGCCGCTGCCGCCCTCTCGTTCTTTCTTTATGGGCTGAAATCAATACCTCTCTCCAAGACGGCTGGTCTTTGAGGAGCGTGTGGAAAGCTCTAAAAGATACGGGGAAATACCCAAGTTCCTATGAGTCGTTCAGGGCGAACGTGAGGGCTTTGCAAGGAACCAGCGGCAAGGTGGAATCACCTATTCCTTCAGGCCAAAAAGCTGTTACGCCAGAAAAAAAGCCGGAGACTACTCCGGCTTCTCAAACGAGCACCGCTCTCAAGGATTTCAGCGTCAAAGGGGTCGACTGGAACCCTGCTAAGAAAGACGATCCAACCCTCTTCTAAGGAGAAAAATGATGGCCCATGTTCACTTCTTTCTGAACCCCAAAGGGGGAACCGGCAAAAGCCTCGTCAGCTACATCGTGGCTCAATACCTTATCAGCAAAGGCGTCAAAACCACCTGTATCGACTGCGATCCCGTTACCCCTACCCTCATCGCCTATGAAGCCCTCCACGCCGTGCGGGTCAACATTATGGTGGAAAACAACATCGACAAAACCAGATTTGACCGCTTTGTCGAGCTTATTACCCAAGGAGACGAAAATGAACATTTCGTCATCGACAACGGGACCAGCTCCTTTGTGCCGCTTTTGGACTATATGGTAACAAACGCGATTACGCCCCTTCTCGTTTCGATGGGGCATACTGTGACCTTCCATGTCATTATAGTGGGGGGCGATAACCTCACCGGTACGGTCGACGGCTTCAAGCAAATTGTGACTCAATTCGCACCCGAAGCCCGTATAATTGTCTGGTTGAATCCTTTCTTTGGCACCATTGAACGGGGCGGAAAATCTTTTGAAGACTTCGGCGTATACCGCGAGAACAAGACTCATGTAAGTGCGGTATTATATTATCCCGATTTTCCAAAAGATACATTCGGCAAGTCTTTTGCCCTCTTGCAAAGGATCGCCTCACCTTTGCCGAAGTCTGCGATGAGGAACAAGCTCCACAGGACTATGACCTCATGACTCGGCATCGCATCGGTATGATCAGACAGCGTGTTTCCACCATGCTTGACGCCGCAAGGGTGCTCTAAATGGATTCTCTTGAGGAATATATCGCTCTTATTGCGAAGGAAAATCACGTTAGCCTTGACCGGAAGGACTCGATCTGTATCCTCCATACTATCCTTGCCAAATTTGAGAGAGATTTACTTGAAAGCCAGAGAAAAATTCTCGATGATTTCAGCGGAAAAATCGAAACCCTTTGTCTAGAGCTTGACCTCGCGGAAAAAGCGAGATCGGAAAAAGCTCTCTCCTTCGCCCGCTCCAGCGCCGAACAGTTGATGAAAAGCATTCCCACAACGATGAAGGCTACTGTGGAGGAAGCCTCTTTCAAAAAAACTGCTGGCACAAACCGCTCTGGCCACCCTGGAAGGATCAGATGTCCGTTATCGTCCATATCCCGCGCAAAGTTTGGATAGGAGGAAGCATTCTTGCTCTCCTGAACCTTTTAAGCCTCTTTCTGTTTTTGATTAATGTAATCTGAAGGAGATCGTCTTGTGGAAGATTATTCAAAGATATTCCAATCCCATATCATCCGTTTCTATCATGAATGGGGGTATTCTCGACAGCAATTTGCTGAGATTATAGGAATTTCATATGGAAGAACCTACAGTCTCCTCAGTGAAGGCGGGGATATAGGTCTGACGCTTAATACAATGCAAGCCATTTCGGACTCTCTCGGACTGCCCCTTCCCTTGTTGCTTAAACCCCTCGAATCCGAAGAGTGGCAATCCATTCTCGCTCTTTGGAAATGGAATCCCCCCTTACCACAGCCATATTCCTGACGGCTATACGCTGGTGCGAAACGTGGTTCTTCCCGAACACAAGGCCGTCATCGTCAATGAATGGGGAAAAATGACCGCAAAAGAACTCAAAAACTCAAAAACAGAAGAACTCCCCCGAACCCAAAGAAGAAAACGATACGCCAAACGAATAATTTCAAAAAGGAAAATAGGATGGAAATAGAACAGGCCACCACCCAGGAAGTCTTCGAGCCCACCATTGAAGACATGATCCAAACCGAAAGCGGCATTCCTACGACTACCTCCCTCGTCATCGCTCAGGTATTCGACAAGGAGCACAAGAACGTCCTCCGCGACATTCAAAACTTGGAATGTTCCCCCCAATTTCGTCAGCTCAATTTTGAGCTATACGAATATTCCAAGGACTTAGACATAGGTGTCCGAAAATATCCCGCCTACCGGTTCACCCGCGACGGCTTTGTCTTCCTCGCGATGGGCTTCACCGGCAAAAAGGCGGCGGCATGGAAGGAACGTTTCCTTGAAGCCTTCAATACGATGGAAGCGGCCCTGCTCAGACAACAGCGCCAGAGAGAAGCCGCACGTCTCAGACAACGCCAGCGGCAAGAGACGGCCCCCAAAGAACCGGAACAGCCCGCCCCCGGACATGGGAGAAGCCCTGAGTTCTTCCGCTCCGCACGAAAGCTCACCAAGGCCCAGACGGAATCCCTCCTCGGTGTCCTCAATATGGAATGCCTCCTCCAGAATCGCCAACCTGAAGACGCGCTCAAAGAGCTGCTCACGTTCTTCCACCTCTCCAGCCTGGAAGACATGCGCCAGTCCGACTACCGCCATGCCGTCTTTTCCGTGATGAAAAGAATGCTCCAGACCTCCGGCAAAACCTCGGAAGACGAGCAGGCATCCCCCCAATATGCCGCCGCCATAAACGGCCTTATCAACTTCTGGAACTACTCCTCAGACTTTACCAAGAGCGATATTCAAAACTACGTCCAGAACAAATGCGGTCTTCCCCTTCAGGAAGGCATCTCTTCCGATTCTGACGGCCTGAAGGTTCTCTTCACCCTATGGGGAGGCATCTCCCATTACGACCTGCGGTTGAACTGACTCCAACGGAAAAGCCCGGCATCACAGTTTGATGCCGGGCTTTTCCGTAGTGACACGGGCCGATGCCCGAAGTATTGCGAAGAATCCTCAGTCCAGTATCCACTTCACCGTATCCTTTGTGGCCACAAGCCCGTACTCGCCGCTCTCTGACTCGAAAAGCCACCAATCCCGGCTGATCCGTTTCACCCTGCCGATGCCCGCGGTTTCAGTAGTCCGAGGAACCGCGACGGACACGGTGGACGGATCGGCCCGAATACCTACCCACAGCTTTTCAAGGTTCCTGTACCGCATCAGGTCCCCAAGCCAGACAGACTTTTGATATGCTGACATTGTTCAATCTTTTTTCTTGTCTGAATTTTGCTAGTAACTCTTTACCAGCAACGATAACGTAAGAGAGGATGCTATGTACAGAGATGGTACACTTGAGGAACTAATAAAAGATCTTGAAGAAGAGCGTGCATCTAAAAGACTTCGTGAACTTGATCCAGAATTACTACTCAAGCCTGATATTTGAATTGTTACACCAAAAGAAGGAGCTTGTGAGAAATGCAAATCTTTTGCTAAAAAACTTTTTTTGAAAAACCACAACGTCCTCATCCAAACTGCAAATGTAAAAATACAACGAATCTTACCCGAAAAAACAGCTCAAAAGGCATTGATAAAAAATACACCTATTGTTACAGATCTCTTGAGGGGAGATACTTCGCCTCTCTTTTTGTTTTTTTCAGCAACTTCAGTTATTAATGTACATATAAAGAATTTAAATCCAGTACGTTGTGCAGATGTAAATATTGACAGTTATAATGAATTGGGTAAAGAATCAAAAAGTTCTTATTTGCTTCCTCTTAGTTCCGTTGTTTTTACGTTTTCATATTTTCGTGAAGCCCCTGTGGATTGGAAACTTGTACTTGTAACAAATTTTGATAATGCACAACTATTATGCACAGTAAAAAAATATAGAATAGTACAGTTGTTTATATTCTTAATATCTATACTTATTTTTTTTGTACATGCACAGGCAAAAGAAGTCATTCTTGACTGTGTTGATGTTAAAGAAATTCAATGTATTGCATTAGAATTAAAACAAATAAACAAATGTAGTTTGTTGTTTAGTGCTGATGCAAGATCAAAATTCGATTTAAAAGATGTACCTTCTGAAGAAATAATCACTATTTTTGTATCAGAAATGGCTGTTTCATCGATGACATCCAGTGTTTTCTTTACTGGTTCTCGTGTCGAAATGGATGTGCCTAAAGCGAGAATACTTCATACACAAATATGCAAAAATATTCCAATGAGGGCATATTATTTTGATCAAAAGACACACAGAAGAGTATCCACGTCATTTTAAAAAACACTCCACGACGGCAATATGCAGAAAGGAAACACCCACAGCCAACCAATAAGGTCGCGAGTAGCCCCGTAGAGCGTATTTTCTGCCCGCTAGTACGAAGCACACTGATTGCTGCGCTTGAAGAAGAAATTTTGAAGTAGTGATAAAGCCCCGAAAGCCCCTTTTCCGGGGCTTTCTTTTTTTGGGCATATCCCGTGAAACGCTAGAAAAACGATTCTAGGCCCATTTCTGAGGCGAAAAGGAAGGCAAACTTTCCTTATGCTACTACCTCTGTAATATCATATTCTTTCTGGATTGTAAGTTCCCACACGCTGACTTCCCCCGTATCCCTGTTAAGCACGGCGATACGATTTTCATCTTCTTCATTCAAATTATATGACTCAGCGAAATCCTGAACTGCATAACGTGCATCTTTCCATTGTCCTGCGTGTTGCCAATTTTCTTCCCAATTAAATTCAGGTAACTGTATTACACTTTCAAAAATACAATAAAAAGCATATGAGACTACGGGATATTGTCACTTATTTATATAGTAACTGTACTCACAGCGTCGATGTATTTGCCTCAATATCACATAGTTGATATTGAACCCACCATTTTTTGTAGCAATGCAAACATATATATAATATTTCTAGATATTCAAAAGAATCATACTGATATATTTTCATATTTATATCTATTCCTTGACAAAAAAGGACTCTCATGCTCAGAAAAATCTTTATACTCATCAAGTGATTTCATATAGTTGACTCCTCAAAGGAGAACCCTGTATTTCCGATATACAGAAATACAGGGTTATATAAACATAGTATTACAGATTTATGGGTAATTCTATTGGCGCAAACATCTTCAGCCAATGCCCCGCGATGACATAACCGACATGTCGGGGCTCACCATCGGCCCCGTTTTCAACATACATTTTGCGATTCTACTCCCACTGCTTCCAACCTTTTCCCGCAGCTCCCTGACCGTTCTCGCATAGAAATGATTTCCATACTGATCTAAGTACAGCATCAATGTACCATTCATGTCTTCTCCTAAAGAAAAAGGCGATCCGTCTCGAATCGCCTTCAATGATATATAAAGAATAAAAAGAACCTATTGCACAATCTCTCCCTTTTCCCACAGTTCGTTGCAGGAAAGGTCTAGATTATCATTCAAGTGACACCATATCCACCAGCATCAACACGAACATGATTGAAGAGAACTGGCTCTTCCAGTATCTGAAAAGCAGGTATAGACCTGATCAGTGGCTCCATATTGTACTGCTTTACCGTATTATCCCAAAAACAGACCAAAAGATGCTTATTGGGAAGAGGATTGACGGAATGAATACGATAGAACATTGCGTACCTCCTACTTAAACGAGAGGGGAAGCTGGATAAACTCCTGAGTATCCCACATTTTTTGCAGGGCCTCCCTGTGTTCTCCAGCCCACTCTTGAACAAGAAATAATGCCTTACGGGGTAAATCCCCTTCAATCATATCAAGTCTATTCAAGTCTATGACGCCGACATATTCGCCATAGATGGCATGGAAGTGAGGCGGATTGTGTTCCCCCGCCAAAAAGTACATTTTGATGATACCGTAGAACCTTGCGATGACAGGCATTGTTGTTCCATTACTTTCTTAAAGTAATCATTTTCGCAGTTCCCGTCCATAGCAAAGACCGTCCCGCTTCCCGGAACGGCCTCACTCAGGCATAGGACGAATCTTCCCGTGCCTTTCCATCCCACAGTCTCGCAGTCGCGTAGCTGGTGATGCGACACGCCGGAACATCGAAACAATCAATAATCCGTCTCCTGAACGCCTTTCCCTTCCCGCTTCCCGGAATCGGCATGGCCGTATACCGCATGAAGCCTTTTAGCTGAACCTTCCGTTCAATGGGAATCAGCGTTACGGTCTTCGCCGCCACCTTCACCACTTCATAAAAATCAACGTTCGTCTGATCATATCCCCAGCTGCTCACAAAGATGTCACCCTGTTTCATCGGAATCCTCCACAATTGTTGACTGTTCCTTTCACTTGGCAGCCCAGCGACTCACCATCGCCTTTGATCCGCCCACTCCCCCGGAGCTTTTTTTCTCTGGAGTTGAAACCTGCCTTTTTAAACAGGACTCCCAGAGGGCTTTCACCAAGTGAAAGAAGCCCTCTGGGAGTCCTGCTTAAAAGGCGTGTCAACGCCAGAAAAAAGAAAATCTGAAAAAATGGGCTTGCTTCCGTGACGGAACGACCGGAATGAAATGGAGGGAGTGAGGGCGCGGAAGTTGCGCGAACTCGCGCAACCCTTTCTTTCTCCTCTTTTGCTCTCAAATGTCGGGGCTGCTTCCGTGACAGAGTGACTGGAACGACAAGCGATGCGGGCGAGTACGGCCAGCATTTGCTGGCCGCACGGAGCTACACAAGGAGCGCAGAAGTGGAGGGAGCGATGGCGCAGAAGATGCGCCGACAGGCGCACCCTTCCTTTGCTTGAAGTGTTGGTTGAACTCAGCCGGATGGCTAATTATATTTTTATATCAAAATCAGGCAGCTTATCTATCGAGTTCATGTAATCTGGCGAAAGATGAGCATATCTTTGCGTCATTATCGTTGTCTTGTGTCCAAGCATTTTCCCTACGCTATATAGTGGAACTCCTTGCATAACTAACCAACTCGCAAAAGAATAGCACAGCGTATAAAAACAACTTTATATAACGGATCGGTTATATCCTCATTAAATCTACATAGTTTTACTGCTCTCCGAAATGGAGATCCTGCCTGCGTAAAGGATTCTCCATTTTCCTTATGGAATAGCAAAGCCTCACGTGAGGCAGATAAATGTTTTGGCATATCGATGCAACAATAGGTTTCATTTTTATGTATCTTGAATCTCCATTCTTACTCTCAGCCACATATATTATTTTATTTTTTAAAGAAATATGACATCGCCTGAGATTAAAAAGTTCATTTGGTCTGAGTCCTGTATTCAGGGACAGCACAGTCAAATCTCGCCAAAGCATACTAGAAAAAAACTTTCTATTTGATAAACAAGCTATCAGCATATTAGCTTCATCAATTGACAGGAAGCGATAGCGTTGATTTTTAACTTTAGGCATTGGAAATGATGGCAATTTTGTATCGCTGAGTTCATATTCTTTTGCGGTATACAGGACACGTCTGAGCAAGCTCAGACAGTGGTAGATGGTTTGTGGGCTCAAATTCTTTTTTTCGAGATGGCAGCGGAGCCGAGCGAGATCGAGTTTTTTATAGAGCTAATTTCTCTCTGTTCGAGGTGAGAGAGGTGAAGCTCCCACCTACGAAGTTCGGTTCTTACTCCCTTTTTGAGTCATCACAAAGAGTTAAAGAATTATAAAGTTGCCAAGCGTCTTTCAGTATTGCCATTTCTTACCTCATGCGGTATATAGAGAAAAATTCGCATGTAGGTAAAAAAAGTCTTTGAGAATCAAAGACTAGTAGCTAGAAAGACATACGGCCTTTCACGCCGTCAACAGCGGTTCAAATCCGCTTGGGGACGCCAACAGACATCTGAAGGCGCACACATACCTCCAAAATTGAGGTTTTGTGGTGCGCCTTTTGTATTATAAGCACCCCGCCCTTGTAAAGCCCTCCCTCCCGGCCCTCAAGCCGCTCCGCTCTCTCCAGCCCCGCCACGTCCTGCGGCCTTCTGGAAAAAACTCCCCCCTACGTCCAAAAACTCCGAGCCCTTCCTGTTCAAGGCGTAACCTCCGTCATGAAGATAATGCCTTCATCCGGCAAGCGTATGGCCTGCGCGCCGCACTGTTTTTCCCTGCCCACAGGATGTACGCGCCTCCTCTGGCCGCGCCTAAAGGCCCATCTGCCCGCTTCGAGTCCGCCTCCTAGTCGATTTTCCAGGCTGTACACAATTCCTTGCCGATATTCGCCGTGGCATAAGGCGGAAATTCATCGTCCTCGATAACAGGGCTGGCCTTGCTGCTCGGCCTTCAATCAACCGCGGCAGGGGCATATCCGAAGTCACAGCGCTCTCCTGCGGGGATTCCCTCTCGCTTCTGGAAGCTCTTGTATGGATGGTTCTCATCTATTGCAGGCTGTGTTCCGTCCTGTCTCTTCATATGTCGCGCCCTGGTGGCCGGGGATATTCCCATAAATGATCCGGGTTGTTCCCCTGCTGAACAGACAACGCGAAACGCCTTCAGGCGTCGGATGTCCGGGTGGTGCTACACCACTATACCCAGCTTGCGTATTCTGTGTTGCAGCGTGGACCGTGGCACCTTCAGCAGGGCCGCAGCACCACGCGGGCCAGACAGACGCCCCCCAGTGAGGCGTAATGCCTCCAGAATATGGGCACGTTCATTTTCCTCAAGGCTTGGCAGATCGGTGTCATTTCCCCTGGAAGACGCCTGTAGTGGAATTTCGGCTGGTGCGGATAGCGAGAGGAGCTGCGCGGGTTTTGCCGTCTGACCGGAAATGTTGTCCCATTCATGCAGCGTTTCCCGTACCAATGCTTCCGTTACAGCCCCATCCAGAGAGTGCAGTAAAAGTCTGCTGACGACATTGCGCAACTCACGGATATTGCCGGGCCAATCGTGGTTACAGAGCGCACCGAGGACACTTGCGGACAGATGCGGAGGCTCTATCAACCACGACTTGGAAAAATTGTTTAATGTAATAGTCCACCAATATGGGTATATCGCTTTGCCGATCGCGCAGTGGAGGAAGGCGTAGCGTGACCGAGGCCAGACGGTAGAACAGGTCCCGTCGTAGCCGACCCTGCGCCAGCGACGTTTCCAAATCAATATTGGTGGCGGAAAGCACGCGGATATCAACATTGATAGAACGGGCATCGAGTCGCTGCTGGCCTGTGTGGTGGCGGACAGCATGACGGGCGACAGGCACAATTCGAATATGGAGCTGATTTCGCAGGGCATCGGCAATGTGGCTTCCGTGTTCTTCGGCGGATTCTCCGCCACGGGCGCCATCGCCCGCACGGCGACGAATATCCGAGCAGGCGCGATGTCATCCATCTCCGCCATTGTGCATTCCCTGTTCCTCGTGGCTGTGATCATGTGGTTGCTGCCATTGATAGAGCTCATCCCACTGGCAGCCCTTGCCTCCGTACTGGTGGTAGTTGCCTACGATATGAGCGATCTGCGCACTGTGCGCCATATTTTCAGGGACCTAAATCCGACTGGTCGGTAATGCTCCTGACTTTCGCGCTCACGGTGGTGTTTGACTTAACCGTGGCTGTATATACTGGAGTCATACCGGCGTCGTTGCTGTTCATGCGCCGCATGGGCGAATTAACAGGTCTCCATCCTGCGTTTCCAGGGAGGACGAGGCATCCGGGCACGAAATCCCTATCCCGGACAAAAACAACGTGCCCGACGGAGTGGAAATTTTCGCCATCAACGGGCCGCTGTTCTTCGGTGTGGCTGACCGATTCCAGTCCACGCTGAACGCGATGGAGACGCCGCCCAAGGTATTCATAATGTATCTGCACAACATGTCCGCCATCGACATGACAGGTATCCACGCATTGGAAGAATTCCTTGAGCGCCGGCGGAAAGGCTGTCGCGTGCTATTCGCCGCCGTGCGGAAACCCGTCCACAGGACGCTCCAGCGGGTCGGTATCCTGCGCACTGTGGGCGAAGAGAACGTCTTCCCCTCACTCGACGAAGCGCTGCTCCGCGCCGAGGAAATTTTTGGAAGATACCATTATGGCCCGGGGAAAGAGGTTTGCTACGGCTGCGTTCGAGAGTCTGGAGGCTATCACGAGAGCGCAGCAAAAACTGAAGAAGCTCCAGAAGCCACATTCACTCGTCGCCAAGGCAAAATACTATACCGAGAAACAGAGCAAGCACACCCCACCCCGAAATGACAGTGCGAAGCATGAAAACTCCGTGGCGGGGGCACCCCCGAGGTGATGCTCACAGTAACATCAGACGAGCAGGCTCTGTCATAGAATGTGATTGTTTCATCTCCACAGTATGGTGCAAAATACAGTCTTTTTTCTCCGTTTTTCCGTTAGCGGAATCCATAGCCGAAGCATTTAGTCGGTTATCTCTTTGGAAATTCAAGAAATAAAACATCAATTATTTCTTATGACACAGCTAGTTGTATTTGTTGTTCAACAAATTTCAAGTATAGTGCAGAGGACTCTTTGTTTCAACGGCCGCGTAGATCTTCTGCGCTTCAGGGTGCGAGCCGATATATTCGTAGATTTGCCAGTACTTCTCTGCAAAGGTAGGATTGTGTCCGGCGAACTTGGTAAGGACAAACAAGGTTGCCACACCTTCCAGCCACATCGAGAGAATCTCCCCATCAAAAAAAGCTTCCGGGCCGCATGAGCCTCATGGGATGTGGTAGCTCCGAGGCGATGGAAAAGCATCCATTGCTCAGATCATAGAAATTCCAGAAACCTCCCGCGTACCCGCTCTGCAAAGAGTTCCCATTCAGTTAACGATACGCCATTCAAACGCGAGTATTTTTGCCATTCCCACATGCCGGGGCAGAAACCCAGTCGCTCTTCATTGGCTACCCTCGCCGCTGTGATGGCTTCCATTTCCAAATCTTCCATTGTGCCCTCCCTGGACGTTGCGAGTTTTCCCTGGAGTTGAAAACTGGAAAGGAAGGGGCTGTTTCCGTGACAGAATGAACGGAGTACCCCGCAAAGGCCCGGAGAGAACGATGGTGCGGAAGATGCGGCCCTGGCACGCCCTCTTCCTCTTCGATGGGAGTGGAGAATTATCGATAACCGCAAGAAGGTGGTGAAGATGACCCGGTCGGGCTCTGTTTAATATATATTTACGTAAATATGTATTTACAATATTCCATGTACATGTAATACTATAAATACATATTTATGAGGAGAATAAAACCATGTATATCTGTGCCATAGCCAACCAAAAAGGCGGCGTGGGCAAGACAACGACGGCACACAATCTGGGAGTTCAGCTTGCCAGAAATGCAAAAAACGCGTGCTGCTGCTCGATTTGGACGCTCAGGGGAACCTGAGCGACGCCTGTGGTCTTGATCCGCAAACGCTGGAATATACCGTTTTCGATGTCCTCGCTGGAAACGCCTCCATCGCCGAGGCGAAGAGCACGCTGGAAGCGGGGTTGGATATTCTCCCGGCCAACATCCGGCTTGCAGAAGCGGAACTGGCCTTTGCCGGGCGAATGGGGAGGGAGAATCTGCTGAAGAAAGCCCTCCTCTCTGTTTCGGGCGAATACGATTATGTGCTGATAGATTGCCCGCCTTCTCTCGGGCTTTTGACCGTCAACGCCCTCAATGCGGCAAACGGATTGCTCATCCCTGTGCAGGTCGAGTATTACGCTCTGGCGGGGCTGGCGCTCATCAGGCAGACTGCTGAACTTGTCCGCGATCTCAATCCTGATCTGGCGATCCTCGGGCTCGTCCTGACGTTTTTTGATGCCCGAAAGACCCTCAACAAAGATGTGGCCGCAGCTCTCGCGGACGAATGGGGAGACACATTGTTCTCGACCCGTATCCGGGACAATGTGAGCCTTGCGGAAGCCCCCAGTAATGGGCAGGATGTGTTCAGCTACAAGCGAGGCAGTTACGGCGCAAAAGATTATGCGGCCTTTGCTGCCGAATTTCTGGAAAGGACGGAGGATGCTATGGGACTCGGGGATAGAGGAAAGAACCAAGTGAAGAAAGGGAGCCCCAGCGGGCTGTTTGCCAGAACGGAGCCCGGTATTACAGAAATACAGACTTCCAGCAATACACAAATACAGAATCCTATAAATACAGGAATACAGGAACCCCTACCTGAAAAAAATGACCAGAGGAAAATGTACAACATATCTCGGTCATTGTCGGAACGTCTTCGCAAGTATGCTTTCGATGAACGCCGGAAGGAAGTGGACATCGTGCGGGAAGCACTGGACGACTGGCTCAAGAAACAGGGATATTGAGGAAGACGCATGTTGCAGACGGCACACTTCAAACGCTGTATCCCAAACCGTGGAGGCCCGGTGTTGCCCTCCTGAAACAAGCAACACCGGACAGCGTGGAGTACGACGTCTACCGAAACGCCGTTATTAAGGGATCCGAGCTTGTCCTTGAAACGGGAGGTAAACTTTTGGGGAAGTCCTCAAACAGATTTTCGCTTCTCCCGCTGAGGTGGACAGGCTCTACTTCAAGGATGTACTACGCCATACCGCCAAACATGGCCTGTTCACGCCCGACGAGGTCAGACGCTGTTTTTTCTATCGGGACAACAGAAATCTTACAGCTCACGATTACGGAGAAACTCCGGCGGAAGAGGCACTCAGGTTGAAACCTTCGTAGAGGATGCGCGGGCTCTGGCGAACGCATGGACAAGACAGATGGAACAGAATGAACTTTTTCTTGAGCCTGCCATAAAAAAGGCCGTATGCGTCTGCTTTGTACTTTCGTTCCGAATGCCGAGGTATGGGCTGGGAACCGCATATCAGGAAGAGCGCATTCAGGAAGCGTTCTTGCTCTTGTCGTCCGCACACCACAGGAGCTCTCCATCACCCCAGCCAGAAAGCCGACCACCTCAGAACGGCACTCCGAGAAAGCGACATTCCCATTCTCATTGTTGTCCATGATTGGGCGCTTCTGCTTGACGCCTTCCAAGAGAAAGTGACTATATCTTATTAAAATAATAGAATTATATACTTATGTAATTCTATTATTACAGAACTCTGTAAATTGTAGAGGCTCAGGCTTGCTCTGACAGCCAGCTCCGCTTTGCTGGTGCCGCTTGCTGATGAACGGCGTGGTTGATAAATGGTTTGACGGGTTATTGCGTAAATTGGTGAGGCCAGAGCACATTCTGCTCCCCATAACCGTAAAGATACATAAAGAAAGAAGCCAAGTAACTATGGAAATGCAAGACCTGCTCAATGGACGATGCGGTTGGTGCGGCACTGACAGCCTTTATGTCAAATACCACGATGAAGAATGGGGGAGGCTCGTTACGGACGATAGGCTCCTTTTTGAGTTCCTTACTTTGGAAAGTGCCCAGGCTGGCCTGAGCTGGATCACCATATTGCGCAAAAGAGAAGGATATCGAAAAGCATTTTATGACTTTGATGTCAATAAAGTCGCCCAGATGACTGAGCAAGATGTCGAACGGCTCATGCAGGACGAGGGCATTGTCAGAAACCGGCTCAAGATCAAGTCGGCTATCAGCAATGCCAAACTTTTCATCGCCATTCAGAAAGAGTTTGGCAGCTTTTACAAACACATTATCATTTTTCCCAGAACGAAAACCGATCAGTTACCAACCCAAAACGCTCAAGGATATCCAAGCCTCTACTCCTGAATCAGACGCCATGAGCAAAGACATGAAAAAACGTGGCTTTAAATTCTTTGGATCGACCATCTGTTATGCCTACTTGCAGGCCACAGGATTTGTGAATGATCATCTGGTAAATTGTATCTGCAGAAAATAAAATTATCCATCAATATAAGCCAAAACAGATAATATCCGCCGCCCCTAGACAGCAGCGCTTCGATTGGGGGCAGTCGCGATTTGGCCCAGTATGATGTTGGCTTTGACGTTGATGACAATGTATATTTTGCGGAGCCCCTGAATAGGAGTTCCGCATATCCAGCTTGGAAGAGGGTATGAAATTCACCTTTCCGTAAAGCTATCTGCGCCTGAGCAACGTGCAGGCATCTTCCTCGCTCTGAGCGATCGCCATAAACGCTTTACCCTGCTCCGCTTCCTCCGGATCAAACTTGACCTGTAATCCGGGGACGGAAAGCAAGGCGCATTTCTCCTCGACGGACTCTATGAGTGTTGCAGCCTCATCAGGTCACGTAAGTAATCAGCCCGGAGTTCAAGATGCGCCCTGATTTGTTCAATGTCCGGAACGCCCCCTTCATCGAATCCTTAACCCATCCCCTGGCTCAGCCGGGAGATGGGTTAAGGCTCCGAAACCGGTTTCCTTCGAAAAGCTACTCGGCCTCGCATAATGCATTCCCGTTTGCGGACTCCCCTTTCGGGACAGGTATGTTCTCCCATCAGGAATCCGTCGGAGACGTCGGAGAAGGGGGCTGTTCGGCCTCCCGTTCTTTGATGTAGCTCTTCCAGCCGGGACACCAGCCCGTATGCCAGCGCCAAATGTGGGCCAGTAGCGATTTTGGTTTTCTTTCCGCATAGTTCCGGAAACGACATACTTCACATCTACGTACGGACACTTTCCATGCCTCCCCTCTTTTTCTTGATCATTCGTCATAAGTAAACTGTACAGACGGAAACAGGTTTCGCTTGCGTACCATCTTGCGCCCCCCTCAGGATTCATTTCGCCCGTCAGCCTCATTTCAATCACGGCACGGCCCACCGATTCTTTTCAACAGCATCGCCTGTCCCACTCTCAGGTGACCAAAGAGGGAGTCCTGCGGTTGGGGCACTCTTTTTTGGGGCAGAGCTGACAGTTGTAAAACTTGCTGTCAGTCTGGAAGAACACACCCGAAACACTGTACTCGGGCCGCATCATCAGGCTGGGCAATAGGGTCACACCCAGTTTCTCGGGCAGTGGGGCCAACAGTTCAAACAGAAGCACCTGCTCCTCAAGAGACCATACCTTCCAGCGAACCGGGATTCATAGCTGAAACCTGAGCAATACCTGTACCGCTCTAGAAGCGTCCTTTCCAGCAGGTTTTCAGCCTGCTGAACGGCCACTTCCCGCAAGGCACTGGCGAATACCTGCTCCAGCGAGGAAGAAAGGGAAAGGCTCCAGTCGGCCAGTTCCGTCCCTTCACTCGCCAAATAGGGAAAGGCCCGCCCCAGCCCATCCATCTTCTGGCGCAGCAGCGGGCTGGAAAAAGTCACTTCTCCGACCTGTACCTTCTCTTCGTCCAGTATGGTCAGGCCGCACAGCCTAGCCACGGCTTTGGGCCTAGCCACGCGCGCAGCTTCCTCCGCTAACCGGCTCAGCCGATCCATGAACTTTGTCTGCCCGGGCCGGATACGCAACCTGCACCCTAGGGATTCCAGATCAAATTCCAACGGCACGGTTTCGACGAGAATGACATTCTGATCCATGAATCCCCTCCGTCAGTTACAGGATGGCCGCATACGGTTCCTTTACCTCACCCGGATATCAAATCGTGCCATCACCAAGTCGGCACAAAAATATTGTACGCACAATCGGCATAGGTACAGCGTAACTGCTTAAGGAATATAAAAGTGGTATGGAATGCGTCCACACCCTCAGGTTTATCGATACCACCTATGTGACGAATGCCGTCTGAAGAGTAAAATTTACCGCTGTGAGGGGGACATCTGCGGGATGTCCCCAGGTCGGCATCAGATTCATATCCTGAGCCCCCGGTGAAGCGATTAGGCAATCTTCGCCGAGAAACTGACCATGCGCCTTCCCGGGAGCTGAGGATTCGGTCCGCCGCTGCCGGACGAGCGGGCTCATTTGCGCCCATCTCGCTCGCCGCTTCGCCTGATCAGGAGCTGCGGGCTGTCGGTCTGGATCTGTAAACACTCAAATTTGTGGCGGGAAAAATCTATTTTTTCAGCATGTTCAAACTCTGCCCGCAGATATGGCCAAATCCGGGCAAAGGTACCATCCGCACCCCACTTCCTGAAACGCCGCCATGCCGTCACGTAGTTCCCCAAAGAGCGGGGCAGCTCGCTCAAGGGGCAACCCGTGGTGAGTACATGCAGAATGGCTTCCAGAGTTTGCCTGTTATCCGCCGGAAGACATCCCCGCAACCTTGGCCGTACCAAGAGGAGTAGCCGGATATATTCCCACTGTGCGTTGGTGAGCCTATATACTGACATGGCCATGCCTGCCGTTATTGCGTCATGCCCCGGGATGCCGGGCCCATTGAAGTTTCAAAACAACACTGTACCGGACATTCCACCTATCACACGGGTAAAACCATGAGGCCAGCCGGGGACAAAATGGAGCATCAGCACCACGAGAGCCCGGATTATGCCGGGCAAGCTACAGCGCAAATCGTGCCTTCAACATCCATATCGATCGTCTGCCCCGGCACGAGGTGCAGAAACCGCTCCCCGGATTGCCCACCGTGCAGCAACTCGGCCAGATAAGCGGAAGATCCCCATATCTCGGAGTACGGCAACAGCGTAGCCTCCGCCACTTTTCGGGCCTCGTCCACATAAGCGTCCCCCATCTCCGGCCAGCGGATATGGCAAGCGTTCTTGTAGTTATCGAGCAGCGCGTTTTCCGCCTTCATCATCCGGGCGGCTTTGGCCGCGCCGAATTTTTTCTCATACACGGAAAAACGCCTATACGATTCCAGATGAAAGGGAACCAAAAAATATTTCAACCACCCCGGGCTGATCCAGTATGTGGCACCCTCCCGGGAAGAAGCGTTGGCCCCCTTCTGGTCAAGCCCAAGCAGCAACGGAATACAATCATGCAGTTTTGGGAAAACCAACGTTGCCCGGCTGGCGTGCACGCCGCACAACCCGCGCCCACAGCCCGTAGCCGCACAGAACCGCCAACGGCCCGTCGTTCTCCTGTTCAAAGGCATCCACGAGGCCTTGAAACGCGCTGCGCAGTTTTTCCGGATAGTCATGCAGCCGTTGCTCCAAAAAGTTCATGGGAGGCGGATTCCGCATATCGGATGCGAGCACTTCCAGCTCGGGACGCAGGACTTCACAGGCGATAAGCAATGTTTTCATACTATTCCAAATGTTGCCGTCAAAAAATGCAGGGCCTTTGCGCAGTGCGGTTTCACGGGGCAATCCCCAAAGATTCCCTATAAGGGCCAAGAGCGTGCTCACAAAGGTTCGGTGAGCACCGCCCCCCGCAGCATGAGTGTTCGCCAAGGCGACGTGAGCGCAACCCCATCTTTTAGGATGCGCCTTTCCCTCCAAGAGGCGGAAAACCGATTTCCCTCACGAAAAGGTCGTTGAACTCTACATGGGTCGAGAGTTCGACGGGCTTCACGAAAGAGGCGATCCGGTCGGCCATCTTCCGTTCTCCCAGAGAAAGCAGGCACAAACCCGCCCCTTCCGCAGCCGCGTTGCCGATAGGAATGATCTTATCGACCGAAATGCCTGGGAACATGCCCAGAGCGACGGCCTTTTCCCGATCCAAATAATTACCGAACGCACCCGCAAGGTAGATCCGGTCGATCTGGGATGCTTCGATTTTCACTTCCTTAAGCAGAACCGCAATGCCCGCCGCAATGGCGGCCTTGGCAAGCTGGAGTTCCCGGATATCCTTCTGCGTAATGACAATGTCCCGTTCGTTGCCCTGCTCGCCAGCAAAGGCCAACACAAATTCCCGCATACCGCCGACCGTGCGTAACCTGCCCCCGAGAGGCTGGGAAAGTGCCGGGGACTTTTCGCCCGCAAGCCGACCCGAGACTCCCAGCAGGCCGCAGCGGAGCAGTTCGGCCACCGCGTCGATGAGCCCGGAACCGCAGATTCCCTGCGGAGGCATATCGCCGATTACCCCCAACCGGACGGTGCCGTTTTCGAGCAGGACGCTCTCAATGGCCCCGTCTCCCGCCCTCATGCCGTTCTGGATATGCGCACCCTCGAAAGCGGGCCCCGCCGCTGCGGAACAGGCCAGCAGCCAACCCTTGTAGCCCAGAATGATTTCGCCGTTCGTTCCGATGTCCACGGCAAGGGAGTAGCCCTTCTGTTCCCACAGCTTCGTGGCCATGGCGACGCCAAGGGTATCGGAGCCCACATAACCGGAGATATTCGCGAGGACATGCACGGTCCCTTCCGGATGCATGGGCAACCCCAGCCTGCCGCCCTTGACCACTGTGCGCGGGCGATAACAGGGGATAAAGGGCGCCACGGACAGATTTTTGGGATCGACGCCCAGAAACAGATGGCTCATGGTCGTATTGCCCACGGCAACGACGCTGTACACATGGTTCTCGTCGATGGAGAGGCTCCGGAGAAGGCCGCGCATGGTTTCGGAAATGCCCTTGATGGTCACGGCCTGCATCTTCTCGAGATTTTCACGGCCTGCTGCAGCGGTAATCCGGCTCAGCACGTCGGCTCCGAACACACGCTGCGGGTTGGCCGTACCGTCTGCATCCAACACTTCGCCGGAAAGCAGATCGATGAGGTAGACCGCGATGGTCGTCGTACCGATATCAAGGATGAAGCCGTACCGGAGGGCATGGGTATCGCCGGGTTCGACGGCGATCAGTTCGTCCTCGACCAACACCGCGGTAACCTCAAAATCCGCCTTCCGCACAATCTCAGGCAGGCCGCCCAACAGGCTGAAAGCCACCTTCTTGTTCTTGCCCACCTGAGCCAGAATGCGCTCCAGATCGGACGCCTGATCCCGCAGGCTGGGCTTGGACAACTGGATGAACTTCTTCTCAATCAAAGAATCGGAGTACTTTTTTTCTTTCTGGAGGTTGGGCAAACGGACCTTTCTCCGGACGTCATCCCGGCCAGCCGAGATCTCGATGACCACATCCTCCCGGATCAGGCTTTGGCAGGCAAGAACCTTGCCGTCCCCCCTGGTCATGAGGAACGACTCATCCCCCTCAACCGGAGCCAGCGTTCCGGAACGCACCTTCACGGCGCATTTGCCGCAAATGCCGCGCCCTCCGCACTCCGCACCTTCCAGTATGCCCGCCTTGAGCAGGCAATCCTTCAGGCTTGTTCCCGCCTCAGACTGGAAACGATACCGCTTGCCGCCGGCTAACACTTCGATGTTCATGATGCTCATGTCCGCCCACCCCTGTTGCCCGAACCCGTTCAGGAAAGCGAAAACGGAACCCGGCATTGCGTGTTCCAAGCCGCTATCAATTTCTCTGCGATCTCGTCTCCCGCCTTGGGAATGATGACAATCTTCGATTCATTGCCGCTAGCTTCCAGAACCCTCGTCTCGACCTTGTCGTTGACCCCGTCCACATGGAACCAGCCATGCTCCGTATCCGAAAGGATTCCCTTGACGCGCAGAGCTCCGGGCAGGATCTCGCGGACAAAGGCTTCCACCCTTTCCGGGGGCAGCCCTTCCGTCGTCGTGATGATGTACTGGCCCGGCCTCGTGTATGATTCCTTGGCGCTCCGTTTAACAAACTTGCTCTCCAGAGGAGAAGACGTAGAGACTTCGTGCATGGAGGAATCCAATATCCCTTCAACACATGCGTAACTGGTTTCAATAATCCCGGCGTGCGGGTTGAGCTGCCTGATCTTTTTCCGAATCCGAGCCAGCGTCTCGCCGTCTGCGAGCTCGATCTTGTTGATGATGATCCGTTGGCTGGCGATGACCTGCTCTTCCACCGCATTGATGTCCTCAACCAGATCAAGGAAGCTCTCCGGATCTATCAGGGCGATCATGCCCTGATAGACGTAATGGCCCCCAGTAAGCCGCTTCAAATCGCACAGGATATTCCTGAGCGGAAACGGATTGGCCATCCCGGAGGTTTCCACAATCACGACATCCAGAGAGCGCTTGGCGAGCAGGACAAGAGCCTCCAGAAAATTGCCGGAAAGGCAACTGCAGAAAACCTGCCCGTCGTTAAGTTCTTCAATCTCGATGTCTTTGGCCCGAATGAGGCTCGAGTCGATATTGACCCGGCCCCATTCATTGATGATGACGCCAATCTTTTTTCCCTGCGCGGCCGCTTCGTCGAGGATACGGTTCAGCAGCGTCGTTTTCCCCGAGCCCAAGAACCCGGTAATGAAGAGCAGAGGCACGGGACCGCAGGGATTGTTCATAGGGCTTCCTCGATCTGCCGGATAAGGTCGTCCAGATTGGGAATGAGCGACGAGTACTTCAGTTCGCCGTTGAGATACAGGCTGGGCAACTGCTTCACGCCCATCTTCTTGATCCGGGAGATATTTTCAGGCGTGTTGTACATGTATTCCACGACATCGATCCTGTCGCCGAAATGCTTCTTCGCGTCTTGGGCGACGCCCCACATGTACGTACAAGCCGCGCACGCCGTGGAATCCAGCGTGAAGGCTTCCAACAGGGGCTTTTTCAGATTGCCGTAGTCGGGCAGTTCCACATCCACGTCCATAGAGCTCAACTCATAGTTGGCCACCATCTCGCGGGCCTTGTCGGTATGCAGAACAGCCTGAGACAGAGCGATCGCATTCTCCACCGGAGATGCATAAGGCATGTCTCAGCCAGGGGAGAAGATGAAGTTCTTCCTTGTGTTCAGGCTGTCGATGAGGTCGATGCCCACCTTCATGTTGTCGAGCTGCGTACCAAGCAGCAAGGCGGTCGTCAGGGGATGTTCCCGCCGATGGCGACGTCGTAGCTGTCGGTGAGCTTGTGGGCCGCCACGATGTTGACATTTTCATCAACGGCGAGGGAATCCGGCTTCGTCTGGCACATGAGCTCAAGGATATGGGTCGCGTTGCCGCACACGAAGAAGGACGAAAAGGCGCCCTTGTTGCGGATATGCCTGAAGATCTTTGCATAGGGCTCAAAGACGAAGTTCTTGAAATGGGTTGGGGAAATCTGGGATACGACCGGGTCCACCGGTACGATGACGTCCACGCCTTCTTCCAGATAGAAGTCGGCCATCTGCAGCCCCAGTTCCGTGGTGTAGGCCATCAGCTCCTTGACATACTCGGGATGCTGGCGCGCATCGCGGAAAAAGTTCGTTCCCCTCAAGTGGGAAGCCAGCGTATACGGACCGCAGAAGAGCCCGTACAGAGCGGTTCTGTCACCCACGGCCTTTTTGATGCGCCGCGTGACATCCAGTACCAGAGGGATTCGTCCGGAATCTCTAGTGATCTTGATATCGGGAATTTCAAAAGTCGATTCCAGGGGATGCGAGCGGACGCTGGGCGGGCCGTTCTTTTCCCATTTGATGGTGCAGCCCAGAATTTCCGCTTCCAGCTGCAGGTCAAACAGGAGGATCAGGCCATCAGGCGCATACATCTTTTCCACTTCCAACAAAGACTCGACGAGCTTGTCCGCGTCCTGATAGACTTCATCGGCAGTGTATCCCTTCAAAAACCCGGCATGGACCCCAGCCATGGGAACCCAGGCGGGACGTTCCGTTTCTTCATGCCTAAGCGTTTTAAAAGCACTTCTTTGCCAGTCATGCAAGACTCCTTTGTTGATGTTTGGAGCTGCAGGATGCCTTCCTGTAATGGCATCATTTTCGGAAACCGCCGACATGCTCCCAGCGACAGCCATCCTCTCGTGATGCGGCTGTTTTTACCGGTTCATGTCAACGTTCCGAATGTTTTTCGCCAAGCGGCTTCGCCACTCAGTTTCTGACGCTGGCCGCGTAGTCGGAAGAGGCCCTGACCATGGCCAAAATATTTTCCAATGGTGTCCGAGCGGCCAGATCGCAACCGGGCATCATCACGTAACCACCGTCCAGCCCGGCGATTTCGGCATTGGCGTACGCTGCGGCATACACAGCCTCACTCGTCCCCATGCACAGCAGTTCGTTGGGATTGAAATTCCCCACCATAGTGAGTTCTTTGCCTGCGGCCTCCAAAGATTCCTTGAGGTCCACGGGGGAGTCCACGGAAAAGCCGTCAATCCCCAGAGCCTTGACGTGAGGAAGCCTCATACCTGCCTTCCCGCAGATATGCAGCAAAAATGTTTCACAATTTTTCAACTGGGAGGTGAGCCCCTCGAGCGTGGGGACTACGTGTTGCTCGTACATTTTTGGGCTGATCATGTCTCCGGACGAACAGGGGTCACAAGTCTGGATGAGATCGCAACCGTTCTCACAGTACATGTTGGCGATTTCGGCGCAACAGTCCGTGGCATACTCAAGCAACGGCTTGATATACGGAGACTTCTTCCCCAGCAGGATCATAAACTCTTTCACGCCTACCATCATGCTTGCACCGGAGAAAGGGCCGACCATCTGACCGGCCACGCTCTTTCTGTCGCCCACAAGCTTTTTTATTTCCCGGGATTGGCGCATCATTTTCTGAATCAGTTCACTGTTCTCCAGCCTTTCACGGATTTTCGAGCGATCCAAGGAAGAGATATCCGCCGCAACGTCGTGGATGCAGGGTTTAACCTCGATCGGGGCGCCGATCTTTGAGATCTCGGTGGGGCAACCGAGAGCCTCAAGCAACCCAATCCAGCACCCCAAGCCCGTAGTGACCGAGTCACTCTGCATCTCGTCATATGTCCTGACTATCAGCTCAGCACCAAGATCATCCATCTCGCGCAGATCTTTAAACGAAATCTTTTCCCGCTCGATCATCCACGTTTCACCGAGGAGGATCATCATGGGCACACGATCCACAGGGTTGTGGGCAAAAGCAGCTTTGACACGTTCTTTGGAGGTCATGGTGCGGGGCATAAATTTCTCCTCATTATAGAGCAATGTCCGGATCCGTTTAAGACATATCTCCAACTGATTGCTATAAAAACATTGGGGATGACGGCCTATTGACTGAAGGCACGCCCGCTTCCAGGAACCGCCCAGGCCAGAGAAAAGTTCCCGGAAAACGGCTGCATTTCATCGCCTCCGCCGGTGGAACCGACCGGAGGCGATGAAATGTTAGCGTGTCATCATCTTTCCCAGAAATCGCCTCAGGCGATTACGCGGCTAGTATTCCATCGGGAGGCCCATCTGGGTCAGTTCCTTCTTCACCTTGTCGTACATATCCATGTACCACTTCTGCGGCTGGACGGTGACGAGGTTGTAGCATTCCCTGAAGTCGCCGCCCATCTTGTGCGCGGTATGGGAGTCAATGGTGGGCTGGTACTTGGCCATGATGCGCTTGACCAGATCGTTGGCATGGGCACGGGTAAGGCGCGCCTTGGCGACGGCTTCGCCCACTTCGGCGGAGAACTGGAGGCCAAGGCCGCTCTGATGGTCCTTAAGCCCGCTCTGGGCACCGGTGCCGCCGGAGACGCCGTTGCCGAGCACGACGGCACTGATGGCGGAGGCGGCGGATTCCCAGAAGAAGTTTTCATGACCAATGCCGTGCGTCATCTGCCAGCCACCGCCGGTCAGCGGTTCGCACACGGTGTTCTTGGTAACGGCGGCGTTCTGGTGGTTGCTGCACCACAAGGAGTACTTGCTGGTGTTGCTGAAGTACATGGCGTCCACGGACCAGGAACCGTTCAGCGGCACGTCAAACAGCAGCTTCTGGATGATCCATTCCGCGGTGCCGGTAACGGCCGATGTAGCGGGACCGCCGGACAGGCCGCCGGGGTAGGAGGTCATGACGCTGTAGAAGTTGATGCCGTAGGTATGCCACTGCAGGGCGCGGGAGAGATGCTTGTATTCCACCTTCTGGTGCGGCAGGGTCAGGCAGCAACGGAAGTCGCCCTTATTGGCTCCCCAGCCGGGATCAAAAGCGGCCTGCATAGCGGACATGGCGATGGCGCGGATACCGCCGTCGGCGAGACCGGGACGGCAAACCTGGCGGCAGACGTCCTTAACCTGAGCGACGCTCCACAGTTCGGAGAACATTTCCCACGGAGAGTCGGGGGTAATGGGCATGCCGTAGATTTCCGTCAGGTTCCCTTGGAAGTGGCACATATCAATCTGAGGCACCTGAGCGTAGCTCATGGCGATCTGATGATAGATATCCTGAGAAACGGGGCCGAGAATACGGCCGAGCACGGAAACCGGGTTCTTCACATGGTCGTAATCTTCAAAGCCGCGGTGAACGGCGGTGAAGGAATCCTTGCCCACGCCGACGGTGTAACGGTCGGCGGTGTTGGCAGCCGCGTCAAGGATTTCTTTGCGAGAGAATTCAATGATCCTACGGGTATCAGTGCACAACACACCGACTTCTGCTACCAGATCGATGGCGGCCTGCCACAGGCGGTCGAGCATTTCGTCGTCACAGGGGACCATGTGATCCGGGTCATACTTGATGCCCCACTTTTCGGTGATCTTCTTCAGCTTCGGCCAGTAGACCCTCTTGTCAAAGTCGGATTCAAAGCAAATGGGACCGGTAACAGCTCTCGACCAGAAGTCGATAAATTTTCCACGGGCGCCTATACGCATAGAGATTTCCTCCATAGACAGTGTGTGTTCAGGCTCTACTCAAACCCACCGAAACCGCTTACTTCAAGAGGCTCTTCGCGAGTTCCACCGCTTCCACGGCGTCCTTGGAGAAGCCGTCGGCGCCGATCTGCTCGGCCCACTGCGGAGTCACGGGACCGCCGCCCACGATGACCTTATACTTGTTGCGCAGGCCCTTGGCTTCGAGGAAGTCGATGACTTCCTTCTGGCTGGGCATCGTGGTGGACATCAGGGCGGAGAGGCCGATGATCTGAGCACCGAATTCCTCGGCGGCGGTGATGAACACTTCACTGTCGACGTCGGCGCCGACGTCCTTCACGTCAAAGCCGCCCACGGTGAGCATGGTGGCGACCATATCCTTACCCACGGCATGCACGTCACCCTTGACGGTGCCGATGACGACTTTCGGCTTTTCCTGGAAGGAACCAGCATCGATGGTCTTCATGAGCTCGGGTTCAGGACCTTGAGCCCGGCCTTGAAGGCGTCGGTCGCGAGCAAAATTTCAGGCAGGAACACTTCCATGATCTGGAACTTGTCGCCGAGAACCTTCAACGCGTCGCCCATCGCATCGATCGCGTCCATGGGAGAGACGCCTTCCTTGATGATCTTTTCCGCCGCGGTTACGGCAGCGTCTTCATCAAAATCCAGAATGGCGTTTTTCAATTCTTCCATGCAAGCCACGTTTGCCATAGAAGTAACCTCCAGAAGTGTGGATACTGAAAAAGGCTTTTGCTCATCATTTGCCTTGGAAAGTTTCCGGCGCGCTCACCCCCACTATCGGGCATGGCTTCCCGGACAGCCTCCTGACCTTAATGCCGCTATCCATAGCGATTCTGCATATCGCCCTCTGCCTCCTGCAATAGAATATTTTTCCTTCAATCAAACATGAAACCCGATACTCTTTCGTAAAACCACAAAGAATCATGCCGTTTTTTTGATCTGATCATATCGCAAATGATATGCACAGAACAATTTTTTATGACGTTACATTGCTAGAGTAAAAGAAGTCATGCATAGCAAGATACTTTATGCTAGTGTTTGTCCCAACATTCTCGCGTTGAGAAACATACCCGGCTTCCACCGTTATGTTTGATATTAAGCAAGGAACATGCCATTTTCTTAGGAGAAGGAAAAATTTCTGCCCTCAAAAAATGAACTGAATTGTTTAGCTCTTATCTCGGGCAGTTATTGCGACAAAAAGAACAATATTCAATATCAAAGGGAAAAATTTCACTTTCCATATCTATATATTGATACCTGTTAGCGGGACTCTGTTGACCGCATTCGACACACAATAAGACAACCTGTATTACAATTGAAACAATAAAAAAAATAATTAATCATTATATGTTCTTATATCTATTTTTTTCTAAAATCTGCCCACAACCCGCACCCGTGCTACATAAGAAATGACTCGGGGCGTCCTCATTTGCGGTCCTCCTCCCGCTCATTCCGCAATCCTATATCTCACTTGAATAACATGACTATTTTTCACAAAAGTTTAACACACTTCCAGTGTTTCACTGCCTGCGTGACCATTGGGACACTTCATGTTGTGGATCGGCCACTTCCAAAGTTCCACACGGCCCCTGAAGCACGACGCCGGATTGTGAAATAAACTTCAAAAGAAAAAATCAGAAGAACAGATACTGGAGCAGTACGGCACCCTTCCGCTAAGGCGTTTCCACCACACTACGCAGATCCACCAGAAAAGGGCTTCCCTGTACCGCATATACCCCACAGAAAGCTGCGCGAGGCATCCCCTTTAAGGAATATCCTCCAAAGCTCAGCCCTCATCCTCCTGCATAGACAGGCGATCGGGGAAAAGAGTGTCAGGAACGGAATGATGAAAGCTATGGACAGACAGGTATGAAGTCGGCGCTCGCTTATTCGCCGCGCAGGTTTCACTCCACTTCCAGCTCGACGGAGGCGAAGGGAACACTCGCACGCCGCCCCCAGTATAAAAAGGTATCAAGAAGCGCGGGATTCCGCATTCGGCATAGCGGGGAAGAGCACCCCAAAGCGGCGAAAGGCCCGAAAAACGCCGCTATACTGGAGTTGCCCTGGGATATGGTTCTGTTTTCGTGACATGTCGTTCTGACAAAGAGGATAAAGGCGAAAGGGATGGCGTTTGCTCCGGCCCTTCCCCGACCGAGACAGCCCCTCAACATCGCCCGGCGGAAAGACGGAAACCGCCCGGATACCCGGCAGCCCGGACTCCGCCAGTGGGACTCGCCTATAACAGGTTGCCAACACGACCGGCTTCCGGCGTTAAAGTTCCCATGAGGAGGCTCTCCCCTATTGCGCCTCAAACTTGGCGAGCAGGCCATGTTCCCGGAGCTTGCGGTACAGCTTGCTCCGGGAAATCCCCAGAGTCCGGGCGGCCAGCACCTTGTTGTAGCGGGAATTGACCAGCGCGTCCCACAATACCTTGCGTTCGGCCCGGGCGCTGGCTTCTGAAAAGTTCTGACTGTCCTGGCGGGAGTCCTCTGCATCGGGTGTCGTCCCGGCTACGGCCGCCGCCTCCAGTTCACGCATGAAGCGGGGCGGAAGGTGCTGGACAGTCAGCACGGACTGATCATCCCCTAAAGAATATAGCGCGTACACAAGTACATTCTTAAGTTCCCGGACATTGCCGCGCCACGGGTATTGGGCAAAGGCATCATACAGGGCGTCGTCAATCCGGATATCCTTCTGGCGATTGTCCCCGACGCTCTGGGTGACGAAATGCCGGACGAGAAGGGGTATGTCGCTCACGCGATCCCGCAGAGGCGGAATATCCAGTTCGAAAACGCTCAGCCTGTGGTACAGATCCTCGCGGAACTGGCCCTGCCTGACCATCTCCGCCAGATTTCTGTTGGTCGCGCCGATAAGCCGAAAGTCGGAATGGAGCTGACCCTTATGAGCTATCTTTTGGATTTCCCCGGTTTCAAGGACACGGAGAAGCTTCGCCTGCATGGGCAGCGGCAGTTCACCGATTTCATCCAAAAAGATGGTGCCCGTGTCCGCCATTTCAAACTTGCCCTTCACGCCGCCGACCTTGGCTCCCGTGAACGCCCCAGTCTCATAACCGAACAGTTCCGATTCCATCAGTTCCGGCGGCAGTGCGGCACAGTTCACAGTGACGAAAGGCCGATCCGAGCGCTGGCTGGCCATATGCAGAGCCTGCGCCACCAGCTCCTTCCCTGTGCCCGATTCCCCGCATACGAGAATCGGTTCCTGGCTGAACGCGAAACGCCGCCCCAAGCAGCGCATGTTTTCAATGCAAGGGGCTTCGCCCACAATAGCTTCAAACGTATACAATCCACTATTTTTATGTGCTTCCTTCTGCTCTGAGAAGGAGTAGGACTTCATTTCCAGATTGCGAACCGTATCCAGCAAGGCCAGCAGCTTATCCTTATCGAGATTGGAAGGGATGCTTTCGACCACCACCCCCCGCAGCTGACCCTGCTCATCCTGAATAGGATAGCGAAAGGAGACACCCCATACGTTGTTCTTAGTCTGGCTGGAACAGATGACCATCTTGCGCGTGCGGATGCTACTCATGACGCCACGCTCGCCAGTGAGAAAATAATCCGTTATATGCTTACCTATAACACTTTCAGGAAGGTTATACATTTTTAGAAAAGATTTGTTGCAATAGATAAAGAATCCTTTGTCGCAAAAGAGAGCAACACCTGTATGCAGGAGATCAAAAATACCGATATTTATACTTTCAATAATCTTCTCAAATGTTGCCTTCAATATCATTGAAGAGTCAATCATACAGACCTCTCAGTCATGCATTTTGTCTATTGTACAAAAATAGATTCATATATTTATTGACTGATATCGGAAGAGACTGTCATTGTTGAGGCATTTCCGACACATGCCGAATACATCAATATATACTTACTGGAAATACTGTTTTGACTCAAGCGTGACCCCCGACAAGTTGCAGGGGCCTGCCGCTGTACTCCCGTCCGTTTTACACCTGATTCCGCAAGGAGATGCACCCACAGCGGAAAAAGCGGCTTCTGTCCTTTTGCGCCGAACTACGGGGAATAGCCGAGGAATCAAACTGCTCCGCGTTCCTGCGGAACGCCCTATCTACTCCAGCCTCCACTACCCGGATAATGAAGGGCCGATACCAAAGAGCTCTTCGTTATCTAGTTATTGCATTTTTGATGCCGGAGTCCATCCACCTCAGATATCCTAAAAAAATCAAAACTATACGACACGATTGGGGATTAAAAACAATTTTTCCCCCAAGTACCTTTTGGAGGCAAGAAAAGGGCCTGCATCGCCCGAAACGGGCCTCCTTTTGTCTCCTTAATCCGTCCTCGTGGCCCCTTCCAATGCAAAATTGCCCGGTTGTAGCCCCTCTCTCCCTATAAAGAATGTGACAGAAATAACGTTTAATATGTTCCAATATCGTGACACTTTGTACCCGCATCAATAAGGGGAAAAGACCTCCAAGATAGGTTTCCGTATAAAAAAGTTACTCCAGTTATAGTAAGATACATTTTTAATCAATTTATATCATATAATTATAATAGAATTTATCAATAATAGTTCCTTTTATTTTTACTTGTAAAGCAGGCAGAGTGCGCCCCGGTACACGCACAAAATTGTACCGAACGGCTCTTTGTACCGATATTGACACAAATTGTCCCGGAAAACGTGCCGAAAAGAACTTTTCTCGATATATGGTGCCCACAATTCCGGGACAATTCTTCTCCGCTTTTTCACATAATTATAAAAAAACTTTTATTTCAACGTATTATAGCGACAAAAAACAATGGCAAATTATTTGCAATAAAAAGAACAAGTTTCCGGTGAAACGTTTAGTGTTTGCATCGGGTTCCTGTTTGGGCTGTTCCATATCCATATACTGATTAATAGGAATTAAAATGGTTCCAAATTGCACTGTAAAAGCACACATAATTGGATTATGCGCCCATAATGTGACTTTTTTAACGTTATATAGATATGTATTTTGTGAAAAATACCTATTTAATACATTACCATAATGTACATCAGTGAATGAATGACATCTTAACATATTAATATAAAAGAACATACCATATTCAATTCTAAAACTATTATAGCGACTAGGATCAGTTCAACATCAGCAATGCTGGAAGGTTCCGGACCAGATGACCGGAGCGCCCGGCTCAGGCCGGAAAAACGTCAAGAGACCTGAACATTCATCTCCACCAGGACGGAATTCCCATGAAAACAGGCAAGTTATACGGTGTGGGCATAGGCCCCGGCGACCCTCAGTATCTGACGCTCCGGGCGGCGGATGTGCTCCGCTCCGTGGATGTCGTCTTCACCGTGATTTCTCCAAATGCCTCGAACAGCGTCTCGCAATCCGTGGTGGACTATCTCCAGCCGCGCGGGGAAGTCAGGCTTCAGGTATTCAGCATGTCCCGCGACAAAACCATCCGCGAGGAGCAAGTGCGCGCCAATGCCGAGGCCATTATCGCCGAGCTGCGCGCCGGACACGACTGCGCCTTCGCTACACTCGGCGACGCCATGACTTACAGTACGTTCGGCTATGTACTGGAAATCATCCGCAAAGCCATTCCCAATCTGGATCTGGAAGTCATCCCCGGCATCACCTCATTCGCCACGCTCACCGCCAAGGCGGGAACCGTGCTCGTCGAGAACGGCGAACAGCTCAGGATTATTCCGTCGTTCCGCGCAGAAATGGCTGAAGCACTTGATTTTCCCAAGGGTTCGACGACTATCCTCCTCAAAAGCTACCGTAGTCGCGGTGCCCTTCTCGACCGGCTGGCCCGCGAGGAGAAGGTACAGGTCCTCTATGGTGAACACCTCGCCATGAAAGAGCAGGCCCTTCTGACCGATCCGGACGCTATCCGCGCCCGCCCGGAAAAGTATCTCTCCCTGATCATGGTCAAGAAACAATGAAAGCCCGCAGTTCCATCCCGCCGTGGAAGCGTCCGGGCTGGGTTCTCTGGTTCGTCCTCGCTGCCGTCTGCTCATGCTGGTTCATCCTGCATATGCCCGTGGACTCGCGCCGGATGAGGGACGCACCCACAACCGCCACGCAGACAGCGGACGCTTCCCCGGCAAGGGGCGCCCTCGGCGGCGTCCTCCCACACAGGCGAGCGGACAACCTTCCGACGCGGAAAGGATCTTCATGAAGCTGGAGACCTTCGGACGGCTGTTCGCCATCGTGGGCATTGCGGCCTTTTTGTGGAGGGCTAATGGAGGCCCGCCAGTGGCATATGGTGCTGGCGCTGCTGATGGGGCGCCTGACCCGCATGGCGCGCCTCCCGGAAATCGTGGGCCTTGCCATGCCTACAGCGCTCTGTTCCAACGCCGCTGCCAACAGCATTCTGGTAAGCAGCCATGCTGAAGGGCAAATCCGGACCTCGGCGCTTATCGCCGGGGGCATGATGAACAGTTACCTGGCCTACATTTCCCACTCGATCCGTGTGATGTTCCCGGTGATCGGGGCCATCGGCCTGCCCGGAGTACTCTATTTCGGAATGCAGTTCACGGGCGGTTTTCTGGTTCTGCTGTGTATCCTGCTCTGGAACCGTTGGTACGTCTCGCGGCACGGCGAGTCCCCTTGCGCGACCGAGTCCGGCTCCACCTCCCAGCCGCTGGCATGGCCGCACGCCATATCGAAGGCTGCCATACGCTCGTTCTCCCTGCTCTTCCGCATGGCCTGCATGACAGTGCCCCTCATGCTCGGCATCGAATGGCTCCTCAAGAATGGCGTGCTAGACTTCTGGGAAACGGCCCTCCCCCATGCTGTGACGGAACTCTTCCCGACGGAGCTCCTTTCGGCGGTCGCGGCACAGTTCGGCGGCCTGGTTCAGTCTTCTGCGGTTGCGGCGAATCTCCGGGCCGAAGGGTTGATCGACAATAGCCAGATTCTGCTTGCTATGCTGGTCGGGAGCGCATTGGGCAATCCCTTTCGGGCACTCAGGAGGAACCTCCCCTCGGCCCTGGCGATCTTTCCCGTGCCCATCGCCCTTTCCATCGTCCTCGGCATGCAGCTTTCCCGCTTCCTCGTCACGCTTGCAGGCATAGCAGGAGTCGTTTGGATGATGCTCAATACGCCATGACGGACAGCCTAAAACTTCATCCCGGCGCGGAGGGGAAACGGCCCCGCAATCGAACGGCATGGCCCGCATGGGCAGCCGGATATAAGGAAAGAGCATGGAAGTACGTTGGAACCTGAGTGGAGAGGAAATCGAGCGCGAAAGCTTCCGGACCATCGAGGCGGAATGCGATCTGCACATAAAGCTTCCCGCACCAGAATGGCGCGTGGTGCGGCGGCTCATCCACACGACGGCGGATCCGCGCATTGCGGACACGCTGGTGTTCCGGCACGACGCCGTTGCTTCGGGCCTGAAGGCATTGCGGTCCGGTGCGCCGATATTCTGCGATTCCAAAATGATCCGTTTCGGCCTGTCCCTTGCCCGGTTGCGCAGGCTGAATCCCGACTACGGCCCGGAACGGCTGCACTGCTATATCGACGATCCGGACGTTCTGGCGCGGGCGAAGGCGGAAGGCCGCACGCGCGCCCTGTGCAGCGCGGAAAAGGCCCGCCCCTTGCTCGACGGGGCCATCGTCCTCATCGGCAATGCCCCGCTCGCGCTGGCCCGCATCGCCCGCTACGTGCTGGAAGAAGACGCGCGCCCCACCCTCATCGTCGGAATGCCAGTGGGGTTCGTCAATGTCGTCGAGTCCAAGGCCCTCCTTGCCCGCTGCGCCGTCCCCCAGATTGCCCTTGAGGGGCGGCGCGGCGGAAGCGCCCTTGCGGTCGCCACGCTGCACGCCGTCATGGAGAGCGCCTGATAGTGAAAACGACAGGAAAACGCCGCTAAGGAAGGTTTTTCGGCCTCCGCCGTCCCGAAACGTTTGTTTTCCGGCGTTGCGCAGGAAAGGCTCAGGCTGCCTTGCCGCGTTCCGCGCATTCTGTCCCGGATCAACTCCCGGTAATGGCCTGGCACGGAAACGCCAACGCAACCTTGGCATGGCCCCATTCCCTTCATGAATCCACAGGAGCCGGATACGATGAAAAAGGATCGGAAAAACTTGCGTTGGGGCTACTCCACGGGCGCGTGCGCGGCGGCGGCAGCGAAGGCGGCGTGGATACGGCTCACGCGAGGCGGGGCTCCCCAAAGCATCTGGGTGCACTTCCTCGACGGCAGGGAGCGCGAACTCCCGCTTCTGCAATCCGGCGCGGGGCACATGGCGGCCATCAGGAAAAACGGCGGTGACGATCCGGACTGCACGCACGGTGCCACACTGTACGCCGACATCCGCGCCTGTCTGTCCGGAGAAATCCGGGCTGAGGACTATGTCCTCCAGATCGGGAACGGCACGCTGATCCTGCGCGGCGCGGAAGGCATTGGCCTGTGCAACCGCCGGGGGCTCGACTGCGAGCTGGGCCGCTGGGCCATCAACACCGGCCCCCGCAATATGATCTCCGAAAATCTCCGCCGGGCCGGGTTCAGCTCAGGATGCTGGCTTCTTGAAATCGGGGTGGAAAACGGCGAGGAGCTCGCGAAGCATACCCTCAACTCCCATCTCGGCATCATGGGCGGCATCTCGCTTTTAGGCACCACCGGCCTGGTCCGTCCCTACAGCCATGAAGCCTACATCCATACCGTCCGCATCTGCGTGAAATCGCACTTTCTTTCCGGCGGTTCTACAATGGTCTTCTGCACTGGCGGGCGCACCAAATCCGGCGCGGAGCTCCACCTGCCTCAACTGCCCGCAACCGCTTTCGCCAGTATCGGCGACTTCATCGCCGAAAGCCTCGCCGCAGCCTGCCGCTACGGCATGCGCGAGATCGCCGTGGCCTGCATGCCCGGAAAGCTCTGCAAGTACGCTGCCGGATTCGAAAACACGCACGCGCACAAGGTCAGCCAAGATATGGATCTGCTCCGCGCCGAAGTCCGCAGGACGCTCCCCGCCGAGACGGGCCTGCATGGAGCACTCAAGTACAGCGCTTCCGTGCGCGAGGCGCTTTTTGTCGATCCCCCCGGACGCCCGGGACGGCCTCCTCCGCCGCCTTGCGCGGACCGCCCTCCGGCAATTCTCGCGCCGCTGCACGGGTAACCCGGCACTCCGCCTGCTCGTGTTCGATTTTGAAGGAGAGTTCCTCTTTGAAGAAGCGCGGGGAAGGCCCGAAGAGCCCTCTCCCCGGCAGTCCACAGCCATCGCGGCGGAACCGGACGAACACATGAACGGGGATCAACCGGACCCGGCGATTGCCGACCCCGGCGAAATCGTGGGGCCATCCTACTTCATACAGGGGCATTCCATATGACGAACGGCAGAACGCGAGACGCCGCGGGGCACATCGACATCGTTTCGTGCGGAACCGGATTCCCCTCCGATACGGCCATTCTGGCTCTGTTGGAGGGGGCGGATGCGGTGTACGGCTCGCGTTCCCTCATGGCGTTGTGCCCCGTCCAGGTGAAAAGCACACGGACTATCGGGAGCTGTGTCCGAAAGGACACGGAAGAGGCCCTCGCGCTGGCCCGGGAAGGGAAACGCGTCGTGGTTCTGGCCTCGGGGGACGCCCTCTATCACGGCCTCGGCGGTACGCTTGCCGCACTCCGCAAGCCCGGCGACAACCTTGCGTACCATCCGGGAATCACGGCATTTCAAGCCCTGTTCTGCCGCCTCGGCCTTCCGTGGCAGGATGCCCGCCTGTTCTGCGTGCATTCCGGCGAGGGGCTGCCCTCCCGCGGCATAGCCGAAGCGCCGCTGTCCGTAACCTATGCGGGGAGCCGCTACCCGGCGCATGCCATCGCCCGCGCCGTGCTCGGCGCGCATCCCGCATCGGCCCGACGCGCAGCGATCATCGCCGAACGCATTGGCTCGGACGACGAACGCATCCTGTCCGGGACTCTGGGCGAGCTGGCCGACGCCGCTTGCGGCCCGACGTCCATCCTCGTCATCTTTCCGGCCGCCCATGCCGATTGCCATGTTCAGGAAGCGGCCGCCACAACGCGGGGCAGCGCCTCCATTCAGGCCCCGATACTGGCACTGGGGCTTCCGGAAGAAGCCTTCGAGCGCGAAAACAACCTGATCACGGCATCGGACGTGCGTGCCGTCATCCTGTCACGGCTGCGCCTCCCGGCTTGGGGGACGCTCTGGGACGTCGGGGCCGGAAGCGGCTCCGTGGGTCTGGAAGCGGCCGCCCTGCGCCCGGATCTCAGCATACACGGCATTGAGCGCAACCCCGAACGCTGCGCGATGATCGAACGCAACCGCCTCAGCATGGGCATCGCCAATTACACGCTGCATCCCGGCAACGCACTCTCCGTGATCCACCCGTCCTGCCCCGAGCCCCGCGCCCCAAGCGCATACGGAGGCATCCTCCCCGATCCGGACCGCGTTTTCGTCGGCGGCGGAGGAAAGGATTTGCCCGCGCTGCTGACGGCGTGCCGGGACCGCCTGCGGCCCAACGGCCTCATCGTCGTGAGCGCGGTCACGCTGGAAAGCTTTGGCACCCTCCTCTCATGGGCCCCCGACCACAGAGCCGGCCTCTGCCGCATCGACATCGCCAACGAATGCCCACTCGCCAAAAGGAGCCACCACTTCGCTCCGCAAAACACCATTTACGTGTTCACATTCCATAAAGAGGCAATTTCATGAAAGCACTCGTCGAATTCGTCGGCGCCGGACCGGGCGCGGAGGACCTCATCACCGTGCGCGGCCTGCGCGCTCTGGAACAGGCGGACCTCGTGGTCTACGCGGGTTCGCTGGTCAATCCCGCCCACCTCAAGGCCTGCAAAGCCGATTGCACCTGCCTCGACAGCGCCTCCATGAATCTGGGGGGAACAGATCGAAGCCATGAGCGATGCCGCCCTTGCCGGGAAGCGTGTCGTGCGCCTGCACACCGGCGATCCCGCCATGTACGGCGCGATCAACGAGCAGATCCGGGGGCTGGCCCAAAAAGGCGTGGCCGCATCCATCATCCCGGGCGTCAGCAGCGTGTTCGCGGCAGCAGCGGCGCTCGGCTGCGAACTCACCAGCCCCGATGTGAGCCAAAGCGTCGTCCTCACGCGGACGCCCGGAAGAACGCCCATGCCTCAAGGCGAAGACGCCGCGGCCTTCGCCAGGACCGGGGCGATGCTGGTCTTTTTCCTGAGCACAGGAAAGGTCGGCGAGCTGATGCGCCATCTGATGGAACAAGGTGGGCTGGCCGAGGACACCCCGGCGGCGATCGTCTACCGCGCCTCATGGCCTGATGAGCGCATCCTGCGCGGTACGGTGGGCGACATCGCCCGGCAGGCCGAGGAAGCCGGGCTCGGACGGCAGGCGCTCGTCATCGTGGGCCGGGCCTTGGGAGCCAACGGCACAGCCTCGCGGCTCTACGACGCCGACTTCTCGCATGGCTACAGGAACCGTCTGGTTTCGGAGAATTTCGACGGACGCTGCGCCCTGTACGCCTTCACGGACAAGGGGCTGACGCGAGCCCGGGAGATCGCCGCCGGGCTGGGCCTGCCCACGGTGCTCCACAGTACGCGCCCATCCAACGCGGAAGGCATCATGCACATACCGGCCCAAGACTTCGACAGCCGCCTCGCCGCCAACTGGGCGCAGTTCGACGCGCATATCTTCATCGGCGCGACGGGAATCCCTTCCGCAAAGCCGCCCCACTGCTGCGCGACAAGAGCATTGACCCCGCCGTGCTTGCCTGTCCGGAAAGCGGCAGCCATGTGATTGCCCTTACCTCCGGGCATTTCGGAGGCACCAACCGGCTGGCCCGGCGCATAGCCCGCATCACCGGCGGACAGGCCGTAATCGGCTCCCCCGCGGACGTCAACGGCCTCCCCGCCTTTGACGAAGCCGCCGCACAGGAACACGCACGCATCCTCAACCCGGAAGCCGTCCGCGCCCTCAACGCCGCCCTGCTCGACGGAAGCCCCATAGCCTTCTGCGGAACCCGTGCTGTCTTCGAGCGCCATTTCGCCTCCACCGGGCAAGTTGCCTTCTTCGAGAACCCGCAGGATGTCACATGCGGCCATGCCGTCCTCTGGGATAGCGAAAACACGCTTCCGGAAGAGGTTCTGTACCTTGATGTCTCCAGCCGTGCCTTCGTCCTCGGCGTGGGCTGCCGCCGCGGCGTCAAGCCGCAGGAGCTGCGCCTCGTCGCGGAACGGTATCTTTCCGAGTTCGGCCTGAACGCGGAAAACATCGCCGGCATCGCCACCTGCACCGTGAAGGAGGACGAACCGGCTATCCTCGGATTGGGCGAGGCATGGCGGGTTCCCGTGGCTTTCCACAGCGGGGAGGAACTGGATGCCGTGCCGGTGTCCGCACCCTCGGAAAAAGTGCGCGAAAAAGTCGGCACCGCTTCGGTGTGCGAGGCCGCGTGCCTGCTGTCCGCCGGATACGGCTCAATCCCCCAGCCCACACTGTACGCCCCGAAATCCGCCTTTGGAGACGTCACGCTGGCACTGGCCCGTCTGCCGCATCTTCCCGTCCCCAAAAGCGGACAAGGGGAAATCGTCGTGGCCGGGCTCGGATCGGGTGCCCCCGGCCACATCACGCCGGATGTCGACACGGCGCTCAGGCGGTGTGACACCGTCGCCGGCTACAGCCATTACGTCGACTTCATCCGGGACCGCATCGCCGGAAAGCCCGTGATCCAAAACGGCATGAAGGGCGAGGTGGAGCGCTGCCTGTCCGCTCTGGAAGCGGCCCTCGCCGGGCAGAACGTGTGCATGGTGTGCTCGGGCGACCCCGGGATTCTGGCGATGGCCGGCCTCCTGTACGAACTGCGCGCCCGGGAGCCGCGTTTCGGGGATATCCCGATCCGGGTCCTGCCGGGGATCACCGCGGCGACTATCGCGGCGGCCTCGCTTGGCGCGCCGCTCCAGAACGGCTTCTCTCTGGTAAGCCTGTCCGATCTGCTGGTCCCGGCGGACGAGGTGCGCCGCAACATCCGGCTCCGTGGCCCAATCCCTGCTGCCGGTGGCGCTGTACAACCCCGCCGGGCGCAAACGGCGGGCTCTGCTGGACGAAACGCTTGCAGTTTTCCGGGAACATCGGGGCAGGGACGTCCTGTGCGCCTACGTCAAAAACGCGGGCAGGGAGCAGGAAACCAAATGGGTGGGCAAGCTGTCCGAGTTCCCCGCCGCCGAGGTCGACATGTCCACACTCATCATTATCGGCGGCCCCCGGACCCGCCTTGATTCCGGCGTCCTGTACGAGCCGCGCGGCTATGTGGAGAAGTATATGGAATAGGGGGAAGCGGGAACCGGAGGAACGGGGACAGCGCCTTTCGGAAGGGAAGCCGTTCCCCTCCCGAGCATTCCGCCGTCCGGTTCCCGCAGGGGCTCTTCCCGGCTTAAGAAAGCGAAAACGCTCACCAACCTGCTGTGCATAATCACATATAGGGGCAATGCAAAAAGCTGACAAACGCCGAACCGATGACGCCGAAGGCCCAAACAAGGGAACGGCGAGAACGGGTGAAGGCCCTTTTTCCGGAAGTTTCCCCCTCCCCCAGAACTTGGGAAGGATGCCATGAACACGACATTTCACGCATTTTGCCTTGCCGCCCCCCGATCCGGGGAGGGGAAGACGACGACGGGGATCGCGCTGATGCGTGCGCTCGCCCGACGCGGGCTGAAGGTGCAGAGCTTCAAGTGCGGACCGGACTATATCGACCCGACCTTCCACGCTCAGGCCACCGGGCGCCCCGCCTGCAACCTCGATACATGGATGATGGGCCGCGAAGGCGTCCGCACGCTGTGGGACAACCGCGCCCACGATGCCGACGCCTGCGTCTGCGAAGGGGTCATGGGGCTGTTCGACAGCCGCGATCCCGGCGATCCGGCGGGAGGCACCGCCGACTGCGCCCGCGCCCTCGGCATCCCCGTCGTGCTCGTGTTCAACGCCCGGGGCATGGCGTGCTCCGCCGCCGCACTCGTTGCGGGGTTCCGGCTTCACGCTTCCCGGATGGGCGTCCAGCTTGCCGGAGTCATTGCCAACAACGTGGGAAGCCCACGCCACGCCGACATCCTCCGCCGCGCGCTCGAAAGCGAACACCTCCCCCCTCTGCTCGGGGCCTTGCCCCGGAACGAGGCGTGGCGGATTCCCGAACGCCAGTTGGGCCTGCTCCCCTCCGAGGAAGCCGGTACCACGGAGGCGTGGCTCGACGCCCTTGCGGATGTTGCGGAATCCTCCGTCGATATGGACAGGCTCCTGAGCCTCACCGAAGCCCGCCGTCCGAAAGCCCGGGCCGTCCTTCCTCCGCGCGGCATCCGGCCCCGGCGCATGGGCATCGCCAAGGACAGGGCGTTCTGCTTCTATTACGAGGAAAACGAACGGGCACTCGCCGCCCGGGGATGGGAACTGCTGCCGTTCTCGCCGCTTGAGGATACGGCCCTGCCGCCCGGCATCGACGCGTTGTATCTCGGGGGCGGCTATCCCGAAGTCTTTGCCCGCGAGCTTTCCGGCAATGCGGCCATGCGTGAGGCCATCCGCGCCTTTGCCGAGCAGGGCGGAGAAATCTATGCCGAATGCGGCGGATACATGTACCTGTGCACCCGGCTCGAAGCCTCAGAGGGGAAGGGCGGCAAGGGAGGAAGGACGGCAAGCTGGCCCATGTGCGGGGTCATCGACGCCACGGCCCGCATGGGCGGACGTATCCAATCATTGGGCTACCGAGAGGTAACCATGCTTGGAGACGCTCCGTTCGGGCTCGGGGGCGACGTCTTCCGCGGCCACGAATTCCACTGGTCGGACATTGAGCTGCACCGCGGCTACGCGCCGCTGTACGCCGTACGCACAGCATCCGGGCACGCCGATTCCGGCATCGCCGCCGGGAATGTGCGCGCCAGCTATGTCCATCTGTACTGGGGCAACACCGGCGAGGCGAATTACGCCGGACGACCCGCGCCCTCGGACTTCACCGCCTGCCGTCCCGAACACCGAGCCGCCCGCCCGGGCAAGGCCAAAGCAACATGCGAAAACATCGGACAGGTTATCCTGCTCAACGGGCCGTCAAGCGCCGGGAAAACGACGCTGGCCAAAGCCCTGCGGGATAGGCTGTACGCCATGCACGGCATATGCAGCCTCATGCTGTCCATCGACCAGCTGCTGCGTTCGGCCACAGGCGGCCATGAATCGGTCCTCGACGGCCTCGAACGGACCGGCCTGCCCTTCATCGAAACGTTTCACGCGGGAGTCGCGGCGGCGGCGAAAGCCGGAGCATGGACCATCGTCGACCATGTCATCGGCGAGGATCCCGGATGGATCGAGGATCTGCTTGGGAGGCTGGAAGCCATCCCCCTGCTGTCCGTCCAGGTGCTCTGCGACGACGAGGAACTGCGGAAGCGCGAGTCCGGACGTTCCGACCGTTCCCCTGACTGGCCGCACGCCCAGCGGCAGGCCCGGCACATTCACCCTCCCCCTGCCCAACCAGATGGTGGTGGACACGACCCGGACCAGCCCCGAAGACTGCGCCGCCTGTATCCTCGCCGCACTGTCCGCCGAAAAAAACGGTATCCCCATCCGTCCCGGCGGGGGCGCACCCATTTCCACAACAGAACGAGGTTCCTTATGAAGCTCGATGCACACGGCGGCGACCTTCTCGCCATGGCGTCGGTGTCCAAGCGCGATCCCGCGTCCCTGCTTGATTTCAGCGTAAACGTCCGCCCCGAAGGCGCGCCGGAGTTCCTCCGTGCCGCGCTGGTCAGGGCGAATACGGGCCTCGCGGCCTACCCTTCGCCCAACGCCGAGGAGGCCCTTGCCGCTGCGGCACGCCGATACGGCCTGCCCGCCGGCCGCTTCGCCTTCGGCAACGGAAGCAACGAGCTCATCCACGCCCTCGCCCGCGTACTCAAAAGGCGCGGCGCACCCTGCGTTTCCATCGTCGAACCGGCGTTCAGCGAATACGCGCTGGCCTGCCGCCTTGCCGGGCTGGAAAGCAGCCCGCTCTGGGGCGGCATCGGTTCCGGTGCGGACGGGCAGCCTTCCGGCGATCTGCTGGCCGGGCTTGCCGAAACGCCCTCGGGTTCGGCGGTGTTTCTGGCCAATCCCTGCAACCCTTCGGGGCTGTTCCGCACGCCCGACGAATGCCTGTCCCTGGTGGCGGCGCGGCCCGACCTGCTCTGGATCATCGACGAGGCCTTCATCGAATACGCCGGGCCGGAAGCCGATGTGTCGATCCTGCGCCGGATGCCCTCCAACGGCGTAGTACTGCGTTCGCTGACCAAATTCCATGCCTTGCCGGGGGTGCGCATCGGCTATCTGGCGGCCTCGGCCGAACTGGCTGAAGCCGTCCGCGCCGATCTGCCCGCGTGGAACGTCAACGTGTTTGCGCTGTCCGCAGCCGTGGCCGCGCTCGGCGACACATCAGACTTCGCGGAACGGGCCCGTGCGGAAAATGCCGAACGCCGCGCCGATCTCGCAGCCGTCCTATCCGGCCTCCCCGGCGTGGAGGTGTTCCCTTCCTCTGCCAACTACGTGCTGTTCCGCTGGAGAGGCGCCCCCAAAGACCTGTACGGCATCCTGCTGCGGCGTTTCGGGATCGCCGTGCGCGACTGTTCCAACTACTACGGACTCGACGACGGAACATGGTTCCGCGCCGCCGTCCGTTTCCCCCGAGGAACACCACAGGCTCGCCGGCGCACTGCGGGAAGTAATGGAGGAAGGCGATGTCCCAAAGAAAAGCGCGGCGGATACTCCCCTGCTCGCTTACGGAGGGATGAAAAGCAGGGAAGAAGACGAAGGGGACCTTTCTTTGAAAAAGATTTCCCCTTCCCCCGCGGACTTCCCCATCTCCGGCTCCTCTTCCGTCTTCCCCGCCGGGCGCTCCTCCCGCCGCACTCCAGCCCTCATGCTGCAGGGAACCTCTTCAAACGCGGGCAAGAGCATCCTCGCAGCGGCCTACTGCCGCATCTTCCGGCAAGACGGCTACAATGTGGCCCCCTTCAAGGCTCAGAACATGTCCCTGAATTCGGGCGTCACGGCCAATGGCGACGAGATGAGCCGGGCACAGATCGTGCAAGCGCAGGCGGCCCGCGCAGACCCCGATGCGCGCATGAATCCCATTCTGCTCAAGCCGCACTCGGATACGGGATCGCAAGTCGTCATCCTCGGGCAGCCCTTGGGACATATGGACGTCCTCGAATATTTCGGGAAAAAGAGGGAACTCTGGTCCGCCGTCACCGACTCTTATGACAGCCTCGCGGCCGAATGCGACATCGTCGTTCTTGAAGGCGCGGGCAGCCCCGGCGAGATCAACCTCAAGAGCCACGATCTGGTCAACATGCGCATGGCCGATTACGCTCGGGCATCGGTATTGCTCGTCGGGGACATCGACCGGGGCGGCCTCTACGCCTCCTTTCTCGGTACATGGATGTCCTTCACCGACGCCGAACGCCGACTGCTCACGGGATATATCGTCAACCGATTCCGGGGGGACGCATCCCTGCTCGGGCCCGCGCACGACTACATGCTGGCTCACACCGGCGTTCCCGTGCTCGGCACCATCCCCTACATCCGTGACCTCAACATCCCCGAAGAAGATATGGCGGGCTTCTCATGGGGACACACCGACTGCGGGGAAAAAAAGGCGGGGACACTGGACATCGCCGTGGTCATGCTGCGGCACGTATCCAATTACACCGACTTTGCGCCGCTCGCCGCCGAACCCGACGTCCGCCTGCGTCCGGTGCGCCGTGCGGAGGAATGGGGCGACCCCGATGTGGTGATGCTTCCGGGCTCGAAAAGCGTGGTCCCCGACCTCGACGACCTGCGCCGCAGCGGGCTGGCGGACAATATCCTCGGGCACGCCGAGCGCGGCAAATGGATCTTCGGCATCTGCGGCGGGTTGCAGATTCTGGGCCGGGCCATCCTCGATCCCCAAGGCATCGAGTCCGCCGCGCCGGAAGTGCCGGGGCTCGGGCTTATGGATCTGCGCTCAACCTTCGCAGCCGACAAGACGCTCGTGCGCGTGGCCCGCGCTGAAACCCCGCTCGGCGTGCCGTCCGGCGGCTATGAAATCCACCACGGCCTCACCGATCACGGCCCTTCGGCCCTGCCGCTGTTCCTGCGGGCCGACCGCGCCTATCCTTCCGAAGCGGAGCGCATCTGCGGCTATGTCTCGGGGCGGCGCTGGGCCACCTACCTGCACGGCGTCTTTGACGACGATACTTTCCGCCGGACGTGGATCGACCATGTGCGCACCGATCTGGGCCTGACACCACAAAGGCGCTGCCTTGCGAGCTACGATCTGGAAAAAGCTCTGGACAGGCTGGCGGACGTTGTCCGTGCCAATTCGGACATGGAAACGATTTATCGAAGCATGGGGCTGAAATGAACCCCTCCGGACTCGCACTACTGACTGCCGCGCTCCCAATGGACTGCCTGTTCGGGGAACCGCAGAATAGGATCCATCCCGTCTGCCTGAAGGGACACTGGCCACCCGTCTCGCCCCCCTACTCCGGCGCACCCCAACACGCGGATGTTCTCGACCGGAGCGCAGGGGAAACCCGGCGGCCTCGCCGCATACGGCGGGCGGATCGTCAATCATCTATGGCTAAGGGACGGAACCACGGCACCTTCCCGGACACATTTTTCTCGCCATACGTCTTGGTCTGGCACGGGGTCGTCTTTACTCTTTTTGAAGCCTTCAACATCGGCATGATCGGCATAGGCCTGGCACTGCTGCAGGGCTAACCCCCGGCAGCCTCTTGGGAAAGCGGTAGCGTCTGCCGCCGGAGAAAACCTCAAACACAAAGGAAGGCATAATGAACAACCTGACGATTCCCGCCTATTCGGAACAGGCCGCGCAGGCCGTGAAAAAACGGCTCGACAGCCTTGCGAAAGTCCCCGGAAGCCTCGGCAAGCTTGAGGATCTCGCCATCCGCCTTGCCGGGATAACCGGGCGGACACACCCATCCTTCCCCAAAAAATCCGTGGTTCTGTTCGCCGCCGACCACGACATCACCCTCAAGGGTGTGAGCGCCACCGGGCAGGAAGTGACCGAAATTCAGGTCCGCAACTTCCTCAAGGGCGGAGGTACGATCAACGCCTTCTGCCGCAATGCTGGGGCTAGCCTGACCGTAGTGGATGTGGGCATAAAGGGCGATGTCGGCGGTGCCGAGGGGCTTGTCCGGCGCAAGGTCGTCCACGCGGCACGCGACTTCAGCGAAGGCCCGGCCATGACCCGTGAAGAGGCGTTGGCCTGTGTGCAGGTGGGCATCGACATGGCCCATGAAGAAGCGAAAAAAGGTGTCACCCTGTTGTCCGCCGGAGAAATGGGCATCGGCAACACCTCGCCTTCCTCTGCGGTTGCCGCTGTGCTGACCGGAGCACCAGTTGAAGGGGTCACGGGCATCGGCTCCGGCATCCCATCCGAACGTGTCCGGCATAAGGCCGAACTCATCCGGCAGGGCATTGAACGCAACCGCCCCAATCCCGCAGACGCCGTGGACGTACTGGCCAAAGTCGGCGGGCCTGAGCTCGGCGCGATGGCGGGCTTGATGCTCGGTGGGGCGTCGCTGCGCATTCCGGTCGTGGTGGACGGCTTCATCGCCGGTGCCGCCGCAGCCATCGCCATCGGCATCCGGCCCGGCGTGCGGGACATGCTTGTGGGTTCGCATTCGTCCTTTGAACCGGGCCACCGCATCCTCATGAATCACCTCAATATCCCCACTTACTTGGATCTGGGGCTGCGTCTCGGCGAAGGCACGGGCGCGGTGCTCCTCTACCCTCTTATTGATGCTTCCGTGCGTATTCTCACCGAAATGCGAACGCTCAAAGAACTGGATATCAACCGATGAAGTTCCGCGCCGCCCTCGGCTTCTTCACCCGGCTGCCCGTCGGCTCCGCCCCGCTGCCCCCTACATTCCAGGGCGTGATCGTGTGGCTGCCTGCCATTGGACTTATCGTCGGGCTGCTCGCGGCGCTGGCTGTGGCCCTAGCGACCCTGCTCCTGCCCGCCCAGCTCGGCGGGGTCATCGGGTGCCTCGTCTGGGTCTTCATAACCGGCGGGTTGCATCTCGACGGCGTGGCGGACTGCGGCGACGGCCTCCTCGTGGAAGCCCCTCCGGAACGGCGGCTGGAAATCATGAAGGACTCCCGACTTGGCACCTTCGGCGGAGCCGCACTGTTCTTCGTGCTAGCGCTCAAGGCCACGGCACTGTGCACACTGGCGGCGTCGTTCGACGGAAGCTGGAGCGACCTCCTCACCCTTGCGGGAGCCTGCTGCATGGCCGGAGCACTGGCGCGAAGCATGGTCTTTCCGGCGATGCACATCCCCTCAGCCCGACCGGGGGGCCTTGGCGCGGCGCTGCATAATGGCGTGACCAGACGGCATGACATGCTCGCTTTAGGCATCGGCCTCGGCATCTGCGCACTCAATGGCGGGCGCGGGTTCACCGCACTCATCGCCGCTCTGCTCGTGGCTTGGCTGTTGTTGTCCGCCGCCCAAAAACGGCTGGGCGGTGTCACCGGCGACGTTTTCGGCTGCCTCATCGAGCTGACGGAGAGTGCCGTTCTGGTTGCCTGCTGCCTGCGGTAAGGCACACGGAAGGCGGCTTTCCAACTGGTTCCGTTCAACCAACGGGTTGGAGCCCTGCTTCTGAGAGCATCGATAATCCAGTACTCTGGATATCAACGTCCGTTTTCTGAAGCAGGGCTTGAAACACATTCCGCCGACAGCTTCCCATTCTCGGCGTCGGAAAGGAAAAAGATGATGGAAAAAACGGAGTTGACGCTCTATCTCGGCGGTACGCGAAGCGGTAAGAGTGCACGGGCGGAAGCGCAGGCGCTACGGACGGGCGGCCCCGTGCTCTACGTCGCCACGGCCGAAGTCAGGCCCGACGATCCGTCTATGCATGAAAGGATCCGGCGGCACCGGGACCGCCGCCCGCCGCACTGGAGCACATTGGAGTGCCCTCTGCATCTTGCGAAGCGGATCTCCGTCATGTTCCCGGCCTTTTTTCTCGAAGCCGCTGCCTCCGTTTCTCCGGAGCAACCTCCAGAATCCGGCGTGGGCAGCTCTCCCAAGGATGCCGGGGAAGCCGCCCAGGAAAGGCCGACAATCCTGATCGACTGCGTAACGCTGTGGGTGTCGAACATACTGTTCGCCCTGCCGGAACCGGAGGATCTGACGGCCTTCGAAACCGCCGTACGCACGGAAGTAAACACGCTGCTCGCCCTGATGGAACGCTCAAACTGCCGCTGGATTCTGGTATCAGGAGAAACCGGGCTCGGCGGCATCGCCTCCGACCGGATCAGCCGTAATTACTGCGACGGCCTCGGTCTTGCCAACCAGCTCATCGCAGCCAGCGCCCGGAAGGTCTTTCTCGTCGTCGCCGGATGCTCGTTGGTACTGGCAGAATAAAAAATGGCCAGCGCCCATATCGCAACAGTCCGACGGCCACGGGAACGAGCGCTCAGCCCCCACCTTCCCTCTACAAGCGGACCCCTACCGAGTAAGGAGACAGGTTATGTGATTCCCCGCGCCCTTCAGTCCACCGGTACAAGGCATCCTCCTTGCCGCAAGTTCAGGCGCGGGAATCTCCCGAAAAGACTCACACTATAGTGACCTTAAGGTCGTATTTGGCAAAACGCTCCAGCGCAGCGGCGAGTTCCTCCGGCTGGTAGGGAACCATGACCGGATCGGCAAGGTTCAAGGCGGCGTACTTGCTGTGCCCGAACGTATGACACGGCAGCACGTCGACCTCGTTGTGCCCGTGCTTATGAAGAAACGCGGCCATCTGCGCGATGTTCTTTTCCGTATCATTGATGCCGGGCATAAGGGGCACGCGGATGTGTAACGCCTTCTTTGCCTCAAAGAGAGTATGCAGATTCTGGAGGATGAGCACATTGTCGAGCCCGGTCAAACGTTTATGTTCATCCGGATCCATATGCTTACAGTCGAAGAGGAACAGTTCGACTTGATTCATGATCTTCCTGAAGCGCTCGGGTTCGCAAACACCACAGGTATCCAGACAGATGTGGTAGCCCCGGCGTATGGACGCGTCGAGCAACCCCAACAGAAACGCTCCCGCCGCTGTGGGCTCGCCGCCGCCAAAGGTCACGCCGCCGCCGGAATTGTCATAAAACAAGCTGTCGCTGTCCACGACGCGCATGACTTCTTCCACGGTCATGCGTTTTCCGGACATTTCCCGCGCCTTGGAGGGGCAGCTTTCCACGCAGAGGCCGCAATCCGTGCAGATCGAACGATCCCGGTTGTACACATCGCCGATCTTGACCACGGCACCGTTCGGGCAAATCCGTTCGCAAACGCCGCACCCCACGCATAGATTGGAAAAAAACATGAGCTGAGGCTTGAAACTCTGGGATTCGGGGTTGCTGCACCACGGGCAGTGCAGCGGGCAGCCTTTGAGAAAGACCGTAGTCCGCAGACCGGGGCCATCCTTGGTGGACATCCTCTGGATGTTGTACACGATGCCGTCCATTTCCTTCGTCTCCTTATTGCGGGGTAGGCATATCTGTATGCAGGAACCGTTTGCCCTTACACTTGTCCTTCTGCATTTTTGATGCCTGTTCCGGGTGAATCGGAAAGCCCCTCCCAGCCGTCCGCATACCTCTTCACGGGAAGTACATATAACATATAATAACAATATAAAAACAGCTTTCAGTCGCTCCTGACTCAAAAAATGGTCGTCTACGCTCCAATGCGACACATTTTCCTACCGCAACGGATCACGTCAGCTTGGCTGGCGAAAGGTAAAACTGGAGGCGTCCGTATAACAATAATAAACGCAAAGCGTACCAGATTGGGTACAGATTGTATCGACATGGACAGCAACCCGGTACAGGGGCGCCCACGATGGGAAACATTCATATTGTGATTTTTATAACTTTATTAAAATAAAACAACTTCCCTCTAAACCCTCTCCTTTCTGGATATGGCAAACAATTTGCATCTACCAAAGCCAAGATACGCCGGATTCAAGGCATGTAATGAAAAGCAAAAAAGAAAAGGAGACGTTATATGGGATACGCAATTGATTGGAGCGATCTGGAACAGCGCATTCAGGATCAGAAGGCGGCCCTGCTTGACACTTCGCAGAACATGGACCCGGAACGCCTGAAGTTTCTGGTTGAAACCTACGACGAGTGCAAGGGCGAGAGCGTTTTCATCACCCGCGCCAAGCTGTTTGAAAAGGTGCTGAACAACAAGAAAATCTATCTTGACGGCAACCCCATCGTAGGCAGCCTGGCTGGCGGCCGGGCCATGATCTACGCCTACCCGGAATGGCAGTGCAACTGGGTCAAGGACGACCTTGATTCGGAAAAGCTGGCCCTGTCCTCTCTCGGCGAAGTGCGCTTCTCCGACGAAACCAAGGAAATCCTGAAAAAGGTCTACAAAACGTGGAAGGGCAAGACCACGTACGACCGCGCCAACAAGCTCTACAAGGAGCTGTACGGCGGCAACGCGGAACTGCTCGTAAAGTGCGGCTGGATCTATCCGGTGAACGACAACTCCACGGGTTCCGGCGTAGCCGACTATCCGGCCATGCTCACCAAGGGGATCCGAGGGATCCTCGAAGAGGTCGAAGCCGCGTACAGGGCCCTCCCCAAGCACGCTACCAACTGGACCAAGATCGAATTCTACCGGGCCTGCAAGATCGCCCTCAACGCGGTCATAGCCTACGCCCACCGCTATGCGGATCTCGCAGAGGAAACCGCCAAAGCCGAAACCAATCCTAAGAAGCAGGCGGAACTCATGGAAATCGCCGAAGTCTGCCGTCGGGTTCCCGAGTTCCCGGCCCGCAACTTCCGTGAAGCCCTGCAGTCCTTCTGGTTCACGCACTGCTGCATCCAGATCGAACAGTGCGGCTGCGGCCACTCCTTAGGCCGTTACGGCCAGTACATGTATCCGTTCTACAAGAAGGATCTGGATGAGGGGATGCTCACGAAGGAGCAGGTGCTCACCCTGCTGAAGTGCCAGTGGGTCAAGCATCTCGAAATCGCCGTGTACCAGGGCGATGCCTACGCCAAGGCTTTTTCCGGGCATACGGGGCAGACCATTTCACTGGGCGGCTATACCGCCGACGGCGACGATGCCTCCAACGATCTGGAAGAACTGCTCATGGATACCCAAATCGCCATGAACAACATCCAGCCCACGCTGGCCTTGTTCTACACGCCGAAGATGAAGCCGTCCTACCTAGAAAAGGCCGCTGAAGTCGTCCGCTCCGGCTCCGGGCAGCCCCAGTTCATGAACATGAACGCCGCCGTGGCCCGCTCGCTGGTCCGTTTCGCTTCCCGCGGCATCACGCTGGACGAGGCGCGCACGCTTCCGGTCATCTTCGGCTGCGTGGGCACAGGCATACAGGGCAAGGGCTCCTACGTGACCTTCGAAGGCCAGCCCAACCTGGCCAAGTTGGTGGAATTCGCCATGTACGACGGGTACGACCCTCACACCCGCAAACAGGTTTTCCCCAATGTGAAGCCCGCCGAGGAGTGCGCTACCTTCGAGGAACTCTATGACGCCCTGCTCCGGCACATGGACCATGCCTACGACGCCCAGCGCAAGATCAGCGACCTCGGCAACAGTACGCGCGAACAGATCGTCCCCAACATCTTCCGTTCCTGCCTGCTTGACGGCTGCATCGAGTCGGGGCTCTGCGAAGAGGCTGGCGGTCCCAAGTACTCACAATCCCTGTGCATCACCTCTACCGGCATCGACGCGGCCAACTCGCTGTATGCCATCAAGCACCTGATCTACGACACCAAGCAGCTGACATGGGAACAGCTGAAGAAGGCGTTGGCCGCCAACTTCGAAGGCTACGAAGACATTCAGAAGCTGTGCTTCGGAGCACCCAAGCACGGCAACGACATCGAGGATGTGGACCAGCTCACCCGCCGCTTCTTCCGCGACGTGGAGCGCATCTACCGCTCGCACGGCCCGGACTACTTCGGCTACGAAGCCCACATGGACCCCTTCTCCCTGTCCTACCACAACTACTTCGCCCCCATGACCGGCGCGCTCCCCAACGGTCGCCAGAAGGGTGTGGCACTGACCGACGCAAGCGTTTCCGCCATGCCGGGCACCGATGTCAACGGCAGTACGGCGCTGATCAAGTCCGCCGCGCAGGCCATCGACACCGTGCGCAACAACTGCAACCACATGAACATGAAGTTCCTGCCTTCGGCTCTGGAAGGCCCGAGCGGCACCCGCATGCTGCTGAACCTGATCAAGACCTACTTCGACCTCGGAGGCGGCCACATCCAGTTCAACTGCGTATCCTCCGAAACCCTGTGCGACGCGCAGGAGCATCCGCAGAACTACAAGAACCTCGTGGTCCGCGTCGCCGGGTTCTCCTCCTACTTCACCCGCCTGTACAAGGGTGTGCAGGACGAAATCATCAAGCGTACGGAATACCAGAACGTCTGATTCCTATCCCGATGGAGGGGAGCCGCCAGATTGCCGGCGGCCCCTTCCCAACTGTAGCACAAGGATGAAATGCATGCTGGAAATTACGATAGCACCCGAAGTTATCGCCAAGTTTAAGGAACTGTTGGTGGAAGAAGACAACGAAGACGCCGTGTTCCGCATTCGAGAAACCAAAGTGGGCGGCGGCTGAAAGAGCCACATGGAGCTCCGTGTGAGCCTCGACGAACGTGAAGATCCCGATGAGGAACAGGAAATCGAAGTTGAAGGCATACCCTTCGTCGTCAACGAAGACGTAATCGATTCGTACGGCCTGAAATACACGATTGCCGTGGACGAGCACAATATGCCTGCGGTCAGTTCGGAATTGCAGAAGGCCAGCCCCGCGCCGGAATCCGATGGCGCTTGTTCCGAAGAGAAAGCCTGCTCCCTGTCATAAGCGCCGACAACGGTTTCCTCTGAAGAGCCTTGTCCACCCCCGGGCGACGCGGAGACAGATCCGCCGTCGCCCTCTTCTTTTGGTGGCTGTTCGGGATTTTTTCGAGTTGCGCGGCCAAGCGCATACCTCTTACACCGCGCAGGACGAACGCGGCATTCCATCCGTCCCCCAACCCAACCCATGAATACAACGCAACTGATACAAAGGGCGGAAGCCCTGATGAGTCAAGGGAACCCGGAAGAAGCCGGGAAAATCTATGAAGAACTTTGCCGCATGGAGCAGCTCACAGCGGCGGAGCGCGGCGTCGCCCTTTTCGGCCTCGGCACCTGCCTCTTTCTCCATGAATCCTACGCGGCGGCGAGCTTGCAGCTACGGGAAAGCTGGGAGCTGTTGATCGCCTCGCTGGGCATGGAAGATCCGCTCACGACGCGGACGATGGTTCTGCTCTCCCGCACGCTGATTGCCCTCGGCGATCTGGAGTCCGGCATGGAAATCGGACGCGGTGCTCTCAAAAACCTTGTGAAACTCTACGGGCAGGATGCGGATCAAGCGGCTACGGCGGCTTTTTTCCTTTCATCCGGAGCCTATCAGTTCGGGCGGCTGGCCGAAGCCGAGGAGCTGACACTGCAGGCTTTACAGGCATGGGAAAAGATTTATGGGCATGTCTCGCTTCCAGGCGGCCGCCTGTCTGGACGCACTGGGGAAACTGCGGAATGTCTGCGGCGAAAAACGGGAAGGCACGGATTTCCACCGTAGGGCCGCAGACATCAAGATGCAGGTTCTGGGCGAACATGAGACGACGGCGGCCTCGCTTGGCCACATCGGCATGGCCGAAGCGGAACTGGGGAACTGGAAGGAGGCGGAAACGCTCTTGGCAAGTTCGCTTGAACAGTTCGACCGTCTCGGCGTGGGAAAAAACGCTGAAGGCATCGCGGCTTTTCGCGAAAAACTGAATGAATGCCGGAACATGCTCGCCAAGGAGCCAACCGATGAATAAAGATGAACTCATTGATGCAATCGTACAGATCGAATGGCCCATGTTTGCCGGGGTGAACAACGAAGGAGGAAAGGCCGCCTGCCAGATGGACTTGGCCACGTTCCGGATCATGCGCATCAGCCAGTACTCCGCCTGGGGCGAGGAACTGCTTGAAAGCTGCCTGGCCGATCTCAGGGCTGCCCAAAATCAGGGCCGGAACCTCATGACCGAAAAATACGCGCGCATGATGAAAACGACCTTTCCCGATGAATACCCGGCTATAGAAAAATCACTCCCTCCGCTCGATCCCGCCGCTGCACGGCAGATCGAGGACATCGTGGCCTGCCATGTCCAGTGGAAAACGGCGCTGGATCAAAAATATCCCCACCTGGGAGACCGCAGCCGTCCGGTCCGGACGCAGGAAGACAGGGCCGGCCTGCCTTCCGTGGAAACCTATACGCGGGCCGAACTGCAAACCTGCTCGCCCCGTACCATTTCCCTGTACCACTCCGCCACTATGAAACGTGCCGAAAGGGGAGAAAACGAGGCGGAGGAGAACCTGTTGAATCAGGTCCGGCAGTATGGCTTCACGAGTCTGGAAGACGCGGAACAGTATTTCAGTACCCACGAATAACCGGAATTGCCCCCTTCCGGTTGACGCCCGGACGCTTGCTCTCAACATAATGCCTCGGCATAGCCGATGCTTCCCCGCCCCATACGGCATCCATTGAGGTTCCATTACCAGCAACGCCAGCCAGGTATGTACTTGGCTGGCGTATGTGCGATCTGCTATCTCTATTTCTATGGATTGGCATATGCTTTGGCTCCAAACGGGAAAACGGAACCCCTGCGAAGGGCATCCTCTTTCGTCCGTTCCGCGATTGCTCCGTACCGAGCCTCTCTATCTCACTTCACGGTTATGCAATCGTTCATTGAGCTTTCATCTCCGATGGAAGCCGCGCGAAAGCGTGCCTACTCGTCAATCCTAAAAGTTATTAACAAGATGTATCCCTGATAACAAGTATTTCCCATTACAAAACTGTCTGGTAATATGGCAATAGGTCAAACAAAATGACATCCGCAACCCAGGATATCCACTATGCGTAACAGGCCCAATTCGTCATCCGCTCTGGAGTCGCTTGCCGAAAGCGCGTACGCCGATGTTTTTGAGCTTCTGCACACAGGAATTGCCGTTATGTCTGCAACGGGTGCGTTCCTCTATTGCAACCAGGCGTTTCTGAGCATGTTTAATTTGCCTTCGGATATCAGGGGCAAACATGTTACCGACTTTTTCCTTACCGCCGAACAGGGCGTCATGACCACTATCCGCACACGGAAGCCGACGTTCTGTTCCAGCCTGACCACCACCGACGCGCAGGGGATTTCTTTCCGCTACCCGTTGCTGGATGACAAGGGGAAACTTTACGGCGTCATCATCGAAAGCATTTCCCCCAGCATCGGCCCTGAACGGATGCAGAAATTTCTGGACACGATTCATGATCTTGAAGAAAAGAGCAACTATTTCGAGCAAAAGGTCCGTAAAAAGCCGGGCAGCCTGTATACCTTCGAAAGCATCATCGGCAGCAGCAATGCCATCATGGCCTTGAAAAAGAAAGGGAAGATTTTTGCCAGAGGCAACGAGCCCATTCTTGTCCTCGGAGAAAGCGGGACAGGGAAGGAGTTGGTGGCACAGGCCCTGCATTCAGCCAGTTCGCGGGCAGACAAGCCTTTTGTGACCGTCAATTGCGCGGCGTTGCCCCATGATCTCATGGAAGCGGAACTGTTCGGCTATGAAGGTGGGGCGTTCACTGGAGCGAAATCGAGCGGCATCAAAGGAAAATTTGAACTGGCCAATAAGGGAACCATTTTTCTTGATGAAATAGGCGAGCTGCCTCTGAGTATGCAGGCAAAGCTTCTACGCGTTTTGGAAAGCGGCGAAATCCAAAAATTGGCCCATCGGGGGCAGCTGCATTCGGATTTCAGGCTGATCGCTGCAACCAACAAAGATCTAAAGGAAAGCGTAGAAAGGGGTTCCTTCCGGGAAGACCTCTATCATCGGCTGAATATTCTGGAACTGACTATTCCGCCGCTGCGGGATCGGGTAGGGGACATCCCTCTGCTGGCCCGCCACTTCATCGAGCTGCACGCAGGGGCAAAACGGGGCAGAGAAATTCAGATTTCCAATGAGTTGTACCGCGCTTTCGGCCTGTACCCTTGGCATGGCAACATCCGCGAGCTGAAAAACGTGATCACGTACGCCCTGTTCAATCTGGAAGAGGACGAGAAAGTCCTGTCCACGCGCCATCTCCCCGAGCGTTTTTTCCGGGAGCTACTTACCGAACAGCCCGAGATCAAAGAAAAGGAACTGTGCCCCGACAACCTGAATCTGGACGAAGTCGGAGCTCAGGCCGAGCGTAAGGCGCTTCTGCTCGCGTTATCCAGCACGAAGTACAACAAGACGCTGACTGCCCGCGTTCTTGGTATTTCCCGAAACAAGCTGTACAAAAAGATGCGGGATTTCAACCTGCTTTCCCCGTCCGGCAAAAACGAGGGAAGCATCTAGGAAAACACTGCTGTAGTCCCAATCAGCCGTCAAAGTTTACATGGTATTTTCCTGCCTACAGGGCCGAGGGACATTTTATAACGAAAACGGGAACGGTCCATGATGAACCGTTCCCGTTGCCGTCTGTGCAACCAACACAGGGCGTTCCCGTTCCGCCGTCGCTGAGAAGGCGGATCAGAACTTTTTAAAGCGGCAGGGACTCCGCATAGATCTCAATGGTGTGCTTGACCTGAACAGGATCGTTGTTCCGGGCCAGCATGTCGGAAAGCTGCATCATGCAGGCCGGGCATCCCGTCGCCACAACTTCCGCGCCGCTGGCGATCACGTTGTCGCGCTTTCTCTGGCCCATCTTGAGAGACAGGTCGTAGTGGGTCAGCGTGAACGAACCGCCGCAACCGCAGCAACGGTTGGCTTCGGCCATTTCCACAAGATTATAGCCCGGATTCATACGGATGAGATCGCGAGGCTGCTTGCTCACGCCGAGGGACTTCTGGAGGTGGCAGGATTCGTGATACGTCACCTTCGTCTGCCCCTTGGCCTGCGTCTTGGGGCTGACGTGCAGCACGTCAACGAGCAGCGCATTGATGTCGATGGCCTTGGGCGCCAACGCGTTGATCGCGTCGCGGTAACGCGGCGGGAGGTTGTCGGAGAACTGCGCCCAGAACTCGCGGATGGCAACCGTACACGACGAACACGGCGTGACGATGTAGTCGTAGTTCTGGTCCTTCAGAATATCCACGTTGTGCATGACCATCTTTTCGAATCCCTGCCGATCGCCGGAAGCCAGCGCGGGCATACCGCAACAGGCGTAGTTGTCGGACAGGAAAACGCCGATCTCATGGTAGTCAAAGACCTTAAGGCAGGCTTCGGAGACGTTGGTGTAGATCTTGTCCCCAAGGCAGCCGGGGAAGAAAGCCACTTTGATGCGGCTTTTGCCCATGGGCGTATTCACGTTGCCGACCGTGCTGTGCAGAGGCTTTGCCGCCAGCTTGGGCATGTGGCGGTCGCCGAGCATGGGCTTCAACAGCGGTGCGCAAACCGTGTTTTGCGGCTTGACCTCGTCCTTGAGGATGAGGTTCTGGAACGGCGCGCTCAAGCGCAGCAGCGTGCCGAACAGCCGCGGATTGGGGAGCAGCATCCGGAATGCGGCCTTCTTGATGGCCGAGAGCCCCAGATAGGTCGCCACGATGGCCCGCGCCTCAAGGAAAATGTCGGTCGTTTTCACGCCCGAGGGGCAGTTTGCCTGGCACGAGCCGCAGAGGAGGCACCGCGACAGCTTTTCGTTCACGGCCTCGGGGTCTTCGATGACACGATGGGCAAGGTTTTCGACAAGAGCGATCTTCCCGCGGGTGAGGTCGCCCTCGATACGCGTCGTCATATACATGGGACAAAACGCCTGACAGAACCCGCACTTCATGCAGGCCGCCAGTTTGTCGTCCAGAGCCATCAGGGCATTGGCAAGTTGGGTAAGCTCATCCATGGACCATTCCTTCCCGAATAAAAAGTCAAAACCTGTCGGCCGCAGAGCCGCCGTCCACCGTCACGGAACACACTAGAGGGAAACGATCTTCGAAGCGTTGAGCAGCTTCTTCGGATCGAAAGCGGAGCGCATACGCCGCATGTACTCAAGGGTTCCCTTGGAGGTTTCCAGTTCAAGCCATTTCTTTTTGGAAGTGCCGATGCCGTGTTCGCCCGACAACGTGCCACCAAGCTCCAGCGCCACATTGAACAGATCGTCAACGGCCCGCTCCACTCGGGAGAATTCTTCCTTGTCGCGCTTGTCGCAGAGGATGGACGGGTGCAGATTGCCGTCCCCGGCGTGACCGAAGGTACCGATGGTCACATGATGGCGCGCGGCGATCTTGTCGAGCGCCTCGAGCATGGCGGGAATCTTGGAACGCGGCACGGTCGCGTCTTCGAGCATCAGCGTGGGACGGCAGCGGGCCAGAGCGGGGATCGCCACGCGGCGGGCTTCCCAGATCCGCGTCTTTTCCGCGGCATCCTTGGCGACCACAACTTCCAGCGCGCCGGAATCCTTGAGGACCTTTTCCACGCTCACGGCCTCGTCGGCGACCTGCGCCGGGTGCCCGTCCACTTCAATGAGCAGGATGGCCGCCGCGTCACGCGGCAGACCGATATTCACGTAATCCTCAACATAGTTGATGGTCGCGTTGTCCATGAATTCCAGCGTACAGGGGACAACATGCGCGGCGATGATCCCGGCGACGGCCTGCGAGGCGCGTTTCACTTCGGGGAAAATGGCCATCATGGCTTTGGAAGCCTTGGGCGGCGTCACCAGTTTGAGGACGGCCTTGCTGGTAAGTGCCAGCGTGCCTTCCGAGGCGACGAGCAGTTCGGTGAGGTTGTAGCCGTACTCGCACCCCCGGCCGCAAGCCCCGGTCTTCATGATTTCGCCGGTTTCGGTCAGGACTTCAAGGCCCATGACATATTTTTTCGTGGTGCCGTACTTCAGGCCGCGCAGCCCGCCGGAGTTCTCGGCGATGTTGCCGCCCATGGTGGAGACGGACATGGACCCGGGGTCGGGCGGATAAAACAGCCCGCGGGCCGCCACTGCGGCCGCAAGGTCACAGGTTATCACGCCGGGCTCAACCACCGCGTACATCTCTTCCTCATTGATTTCGAGAATCCTGTCCAGGCTGTTGGTCAGGATAATGACGGCGTCGGTACTGTCTGGGATGGTCCCGCCACTCAGGTTCGTCCCGGAACCGCGGATAGTAATGGGGATGCCTTCCTCATAGCATTTCTGGATCAGCGGCCCAAGCTGGTCCGTGCGTGTGGGACGGACGACAAGGCCCGGAACGACAGGAGGCAGGACTGCCGCGTCATACGCGTAGTTCTGGCGATCCGCCTCGCCCGTCAAGACATTCTCCCGGCCGATGATCTTCTCGATTTCCTTAATGAACGAAAGGCTTAGCATAAGTCTCTCCGCAGCATGAAACGTGGACACCCGATGGCGCGAACAAAGCCGAAAGGCACGCTTGCGTTCCGGCCTTCCCCCTGAGGCAACACGGAATAGTCAGTTCAGACAGTATAGATCAAGGCCCGTGTTTTTTCATTCATTGAACGCTCAACCCTTTTTATTCATTGCATTACCAAGCGCAGCTTCTTACATAAAAAGGTCGTTTTGCTCTTCATATTTTTGCAATTAGCAAAGAAATATTTCTTTTTTCTTTCAATAAACACAAATAACGCTCTTCACGGTTCGTTTCCCCTTTCCCTCGCATAATCTATTCAATATTTTTGATCTTTTTTTCACGTCTCCCCGTACGGGAGGCGGAAGGCATCCCGATACGCCGTATCCATCCCCGCCTCGGCCTTCCGCCCGGCTCAAAAGCAATTCCCTTACGGTTTCCTCTGCGCTACGATGACAAAAAGTTTTTCCCCATTCGCAAGGAGGCAGTCATGCTTGAACTGTTGAAACACCGCCGCAGCATCCGCACATTCACCGACGAACCCGTCTCTCAAGAAAACATCGACAGCCTGCTCAAGGCCGCCCTGCTCGCTCCTTCGTCGATGGGCAAAAAACCCGTCGAATGCATCGTCGTTCGGAACAAGGAAACCATAGCCCGCCTCAAAACCTACAAAAAGCACGGCACCACCCCTCTCGGAACCGCCCCTCTCGCCATTGTCGTGATCGCCGACGGCCAGAAATCCGACGTATGGGTGGAGGACGCCTCCATCGTATCCATCCTCATCCAGCTTGAGGCGGAGAAACTCGGGCTCGGTTCCACATGGATCCAGCTTCGGAGGCGCGAAGGCGACAGCGGGCCTTCCGAAGAGGCTTTCCGGCAGGAGCTTGGCATCCCTGAGCACTATGGCGTCCTCAGCGTCGTCGCCATCGGCCACAAGAACGAGCAGAAGAAACCGTATACCGATGCGGATCTCGATTTCACCAAGGTCCACTACGAAACGTTCTGAGAATACTGCTCGTGAAAAATCCGTGCCCCGCCCAGCGGGTTGCTCCCTTGCCTGAGAGGCGGGGGAGCCGACTGTCCCGCAGGGGTCTTGAATCCGCTTGCGCGCTATAAAAAACTTCCCATGACGAAGCCATAAAAAAAGGAGGCACCTTCCACGGAAGGAGCCTCCTCGGTTTTGTTGCGTCAGCGGGTTAGTTGGTGCCGAACCACTTCTCGAGGATCTGCTTTTCGATGCCCTTTTCCTGAACGGCCTTGATGCCGGCGTTCAGCTTCTGGGCCAGTTCCTTATCGTTCTTGCGGAGCGCGAAACCGTAGAATTCCGGATCGCCAGTCACGAGGCCGATGTGGAACTTGTCGCGGTATTCGTCCTTGGTGTTGGCGTAGTACTTGGCGACCGGGTCATCACACATCACGGCGTCAAGGTTGCCCTTGGCGAGGTCTTCAAAGGCGAGCCCCACTTCGTCGTAGGTCTTCACAATCATCTTGATCTTGGAAGCCGGGATGGTCTGAACCATGGCAGTCGTGCCGATCTGGCCACCAACCCGCTTTCCGGCAAGCTCTTCGAGATCCTTGATTTCCTTGCCGAGCGGCAGGACCACGGCCTGATGCAGTTCATAGTAGGGATCGGTGAACAGCATGGCCTTCTTGCGCTTGTCGGTGATGCTCACGGACGCGGCGATCACGTCCACCTGATTCGAGGCCAGCGCCGCGAAGATGCCGTCCCATGCGATGTTCTTGACCTGCACGTCAAAACCGGCTTCCTTGCCCACGGCTTTGATGTAGTCGATGGAGAATCCTACGATTTCCTTGTCCTTATTCAGCATTTCGTTCGGCGGGAACGTGGGGTCGGACGCCACGACAAGAGGCTTTTCGGCGAAAGCGACCGAGGCGCACAACAACAGGGACAGCAGGGAGACAGCCAAAGTACGGAACATGTTTATCCTCCAAAGTGTTACCATTACAGTCCGGCAACGCCGCAATACCGGCGGAAAGGGACCGTCCTTTACAACGGATGACCCGATTTAGCATGTTTCAGGGAAAGATGTAACCCGTACAATCCACCGTCCCCCCTCCTATCCCGGCGTTCTTCACGAAATTTCCCCATAAACAGGCTTTTTTTGCACAGAGTCCGTTCCCCACCGAGCCCTTGCCCCGCCCCGGGAAACGAAATTCCCCGGATTCCGCCCCCTCCGGTTGCAAGTCAGGGACCGTTCATCTATGTTTCCAAGCCGGTTCGCATTTCTTTCCCAAGGATAAACTGATGGGCCATACGATTTATCTCGTCGGCGCGCGCGCCGCAGGCAAAACGACCTTTGGCGGCGCTTTGGCGCGGCAACTCGGCTGCAACTATGTGGATACCGACATCCATTTGCATGAAACCACAGGTGAAACCGTAGCTGACATCGTAGCCCGCGAAGGCTGGGACGGTTTCCGCAAACGCGAGAGCGCCGTCCTCCGGGCGGTTACCGCCCCCGGCACCGTCATCGCTACCGGGGGCGGCATGGTGCTTGCGGAGGAAAACCGCCGCTTCATGCGCGAAAACGGCATCGTGCTCTATCTTTCCGCCCCGGCCGAGGTCCTTGCATCCCGCCTGCAGGCCAATCCCAACGCCGCGCAACGCCCCACACTTACTGGGAAATCCATTGCGGAAGAGGTAGCCGAAGTGCTCGCCGCCCGCGAACCTCTCTATCGTGAAACCGCCACGCACATCCTCAATGCCGCCGCCACGCCCAAAGAACTCTTGGCCGAGGCTCTGGCAATCCTGAAGCCATAAGTTTTTTTGCCCATACAGCCTTCGGAAGACGTCGTTCTTTCCCCAAAAAGCGGCTCCGAAAACGAAAAAAGGGAAATTTCCCACCCGCATACAAAAGTCCCCCGGAAAAACTTCCGGAGGACTTTTCCCATTCCGCGGAAAGGGCTCTTTTTGTCAACATATGGAAACGCTCCAAACGGCGCTCCGCTTGACGACGCGGACCAAGAAGAAACGCGGAGAAAAAGGTGCCCTTATGGGACCCATCTCCTGCCGGCTATTCGCTTTTTTTCTTGTGCGAAGAACGCAGGCGGACACGGATGGGCGCGTGCTCGATGCGGAAAATCTTGCGAAGGGAACGATCGAGATAGCGGGCATAGGTCTCGGACACGCGATCGGCGTCACTGACGAAGAACACGAAGGTCGGCGGGGCCACTTCCGCCTGCGTGAGATAGAAAAACTTCGGACGCGAGCGCTTGACCACAGGCGGCTGGTGTTTCGTGAGCACTTCTTCCATCGCCCGGTTGAGCGCGCCGGTCCCGATGCGGGTGTTGCACTCTTCGCGGATCTGCGCGGCGAGCGGGACGATGCGCCCAAGGCCCACCTGCTTCATGGCCGAGACCATCAGCACCGGCACATGCGGGCAGAACTGGAGCACTTCCTTAAAGTTCTTTTCCAGTGCGGCCTGTTCCTTGCGGCCCACAAGGTCAATCTTGTTCACCAGAATCATGAAGGGCGTCTTGCGCTCGTCCAACAGATCGATGAGCCGCTTGTCCTGCGCGGTCACGCCCTCGAGCGCGTCAATGACATACAGCGTCACGTCCGCCTTGGTCGTGGTCTTGAGCGAGGAGTTGACGGAAAAACGCTCCACGGTATCCGTAATGCGCGTACGGCGGCGCACGCCCGCCGTGTCCACGAACTCGCAGGCCCGCCCGTCGCTCACGAAGGGAATGTCCACGCTGTCGCGCGTCGTCCCGGCCACATCGCTGACGATCATGCGATCTTCGCCGATCATGGCGTTTACCAGCGATGATTTGCCCGCGTTGGGACGCCCGAGCATGGCGAGGCGCAGCACGTTTTCCGGCTTCGCTTCGGCATCGGGGTCTTCAACAGGCAACAAGTCCACCATTTCCTCTTCGAGCGCCCGGATGTTGTGACCGTGCTCGGCGGAAAGGGCCAGCATGGGGAAGCCAAGGGCGTGGAATTCGGCCAGCATGGTGTCTTCGTGCTCCATGCCGTCCACCTTGTTGACCACCAGCAGGGTCGGCTTCCCGGCCCGGCGCACGAACGAGGCAAGGTGCTCGTCGAACGGCATCAGGCCGTCGCGCCCGTCCACCACGAGGCAGAACACCGAAGCCTCATCCATGGCGGCCTGCGTCTGCTGGAGGATTTCCGCCTCGAACCCGCGCAGCCCTTCGGGGCCGTCGGCTACGGAATGGTGGCTGTCGAGCGTCACGCCCCCGGTGTCGATCAGGGTGAAGGAACGCCCGCTCCGAGAACGCACCACGCCTTCCATACGGTCGCGGGTGACGCCCGGACGGTCATGGGTGATGGCCCGGTTACTGCGAATAAGCCGATTGAACAGCGTGGACTTGCCCACGTTGGGACGGCCAAGCAAAGCGATTTTGGGGAGCATGCGACTTCCTCATCAAAAGATATCGGGTGACGCCCGCAACGGCGGGCAAGAACAACTTCGGGGACGGAACCGTCCCCAAACACAAAAGTCTTGGGAGGGGTGGGGTACGGGGGAGGGGAAGCCTTTTTTCAGAAAGGCCCTCCTCCCCCGCTCAGTGCAAGGCAACTATTTCGTCGGCTCAATGACTTCCTGACCGCCCATGTAGGGCACGAGGACCTTGGGGACCACGATGGAGCCGTCCTTCTGCTGATAATTTTCCATGATGGCCACCAGAGAGCGGCCGGTGGGCAGGCCGGAACCGTTCAGGGTATGCACCCATTCCGGCTTGCCTCCTTTGGGGCGGAAACGGATGTTCGCGCGGCGGGCCTGGAAATCGACACAGTTCGAACAGGACGAAATCTCGCGGTAGGTCCGCTGGCCGGGCAGCCACACTTCCACGTCGTAGGTTTTACAGGCGGAGAAGCCCATATCCCCGGCGCAGAGCGTGATGGTGCGGTACGGCAGCTCGAGACGTTCCAGCAGGGTTTCAGCGCTGCGGCGCATTTCCTCAAGATACTTGAAGGAGTCGTCGGGATGCGTGATGTACACCATTTCGACCTTGGTGAACTGATGCTGGCGGATGTAGCCGCGCGTGTCCTTGCCCGCCGAACCCGCTTCCGAACGGAAACAGGGCGTCTGGGAGCAATACCGCTTCGGCAGGGCTTCCTCGTCAAGGATCTCGTCGGCGTGGAGGTTGGTCACCGGCACTTCGGCGGTGGGGATCAGGTAGTATTCCCAATCCGCAACCTTGAAAAGATCTTCCTCGAATTTGGGAAGCTGGCCCGTGCCCTGCATGGTCTTGCGGTTGACCATGAGCGGAGGCAGGATTTCGGTGCGGCCCTGCTCATGGTGGAAATCCAGATAGAAGCACACGAGCGCGCGCTCAAGGCGGGCGGCCCAGCCCCACGACACGGTGAAGCGGCTGCCGGCGAGCTTGGCTCCGCGCTCGAAGTCGAGGCCGCCATTGTCGTTGCTCAGATCCCAGTGGTTCTTCACTTCGAAATCAAACTCGCGCGGCGTACCCCAGCGGTGCACTTCCACATTGTCGTTCTCGTCCACGCCGTCGGGAACGGAGGCGTCCGGGATATTCGGCACGGTGAGCATCCAGTCCGCGAGATCGGCCTTCACCGCTTCGGTGGCGCTGTCCAACGCGCTGATGCGGGAAGAAAGATCGGAAAGGCTGGCGATGAAGGCTTCGGCGTCTTCCCCGTTGCGCTTCAGGCGGGCCACTTCGGCGGAGGCGCGGTTGCGCTCGGCTTTGAGGGCTTCCACCTGAGCGAGCAGCTCGCGGCGCTTGTTGTCGAGTTCTTCAAAAGTACGCATGTTCAGGGGCGAATGGCGCTTCGCAAGAGCGGCGGCCACCACTTCGGGATTTTTCTGCAACAGTTTGAGATCCAGCACTTCAGCGCTCCTTGTCTTCCTGTATGGAGGGAAAAACCGCCGGACCGCGCACGGCGTCCGGGGATAGGGAACAAAACGCATCAAAAAATCCGGCGGGCCCCCCTTCTCAGCCGCGCTATGCCGCGCCGGAAGGCTTTCCGCTCCGCCGTTTTGAATCTTCCAGTCTAGACAAGTTGGTATGCGCCGTCAACTGGCCGTCAACTGAATGGAAGCATACTCCCCGGCTAGCGGCTCCGGATTGCATCCCGCCCGCAAAAGGGGTATCATTCTCCATTCTTCAGACAGTCCTTTCGGAGGTTCATCATGTCCATACTGATCCGTCGCGTTGTCACGCTTGCACTGACGCTGGTCACACTGACGCTCCTCGCCGCCTGCGGCCCGAGCAACAACGTACGCCTCATTTATAACACGAATACGAGCGCCGTCCTCCCCCTGCCCGGTTCGCCCAGCGTCGCCGTAGTCATGTTCAATGACGAAAGGACCCGCCAGTACATCGGGGAACGCAAGGACGGCTCGGTGTTCACCGCCAGCTCCACCATCGCCGACTGGTTCAGCCGCTCGCTCGCCGACGAACTCGGACGCCAGGGCGTGCAGGTTTCCTTCGCCTCCACGCTGGAACAGGCCCGCGCCGCCAACCCCACGTATATCGTGACCGGCACCATCACCGACGTATGGCTGCAGGAACAGAGCGCGACCCGCGTGCAGTGCACCATCAAGGCCAAGGTGGCCCTCTCCAACAAGAAGGGCGTGCTCTATTCCGAAAACCTGAGTTCCACACAGGAGCGCCAGTTCATCCCGTCCGCTTCCGCCATCGAAAGCCTGCTGTCCGACACGCTCAAGGACCTGCTGGTTCCGGCCGCCAAGAAGATCCAGAGCCAGATCCACTGATCCCTGAGGCACCATCAATAAAGACAAGGGGAGAGGAAAACCGTTTCCTCTCCCTTTTCCGTTTTCCCCTCTGACGACGGGGCCGCCCGTCACGGTGACGCCATGCGAGAGGAACCCTGCAAGACCTACGGCCATCTTTTCCCCGCCGACCAGCACATTGCGGACGCCGTGGGCGCCGCGCTGTCCGATTGGAACATTCCCGAATGCACCGAACTGGAAGGCGATATTTTCCGCATCAGCTTCGAGGGCGTCTTCTTCCCCTTGGACGATGTGCTGGACGCCCTGCGCCCTTTGCTTTGCGCGGAAAGTTCCGGTAAAATCGACCTGATCGACATGGAAGCCTGGACGCTGACGCGCGCGGCCTTTTCCGGCACGGAAATAACGGTCAAAACCGTGGGGCTCAACCACGTGCTGGCCTATTCCGGCCACTGACGTGCCCCTTTTCATCAGCGGCGTTTGCCTATACCTTTGTCGGCGCGCGGATTCTCCTCTTGCGGCATCATCCCGCCGCGGGACGGACAGGCTGCCCAAGCACGGCCGCTCCGCTTTCACCAAACACGTATTCATCAATCCTGCCTCCCTGACACGCGGAATTACGCCCGGATGAGACAGGAAAACAACGAGGATCGCATGAAAGTCTATCTCATCGGCGCCGGACCCGGCGACCCCGGTCTGCTGACCATCAAGGCAAGGACATTCTCGAAAAGGCCGATGTGGTCGTGTATGACTACCTCGCCAACGACACCCTGCTCGGCTATGCCCGGCCCGACGCGGAACGCATTTACGTCGGCAAGGTCGCCGGAAACCATGCGCTCCCGCAGGACGGCATCAACAAGCTCATTATAGAAAAAGCCAAAGAAGGCAAAATCGTCGCCCGGCTCAAGGGCGGCGACCCCTACATCTTCGGCCGGGGCGGCGAAGAGGCTGAGGAACTGCTGGACGCGGGCGTGCCGTTCGAGGAAGTCCCCGGCATCTCCAGCACCATCGCGGGCCCGGCCTATGCGGGCATCCCCTTGACGCACCGCAGTTTTTCCTCGTCCGTAACGCTCATCACCGGACACGAAAACCCCGATAAGCCCGGCTCCGTCCACAACTGGAAGGCCCTCGCCGCCAGCGCGAACACCCTCGTGTTCGTCATGGGCATGAAGAACCTTCCCGACATCGCCCGGAACCTCATCGAAGCGGGGCTCTCCCCCGACACCCCGGCGGCCCTCGTGCACTGGGGCACCACGGCGAAGCACCGCAGCCTCGCCGCCACCCTCGGGACGCTCCACGAGGAAGGCGTCAGGCAGGGTTTCACCAATCCTTCCGTCATCATCGTGGGCAAGGTCGTCACCCTGCGCGACCGCCTGAACTGGTTTGAGCAGAAGCCCCTGCTCGGCCGCAGCGTGGTCGTGACCCGCGCCCGCGAACAAGCCAGCGGGCTTGCCGCGCAGCTTGCCGATCTCGGCGCCGAGGTCATCCAGTTCCCCACCATCGACATCAAGCCGCTCGAAGACTACTCCAGCGTCGACGCCGCCGTCCGCAATCTCGGCGCATACGACTGGCTCATCTTCACCTCCGCCAACGGCGTCAAATGTTTCTGGGAACGCCTTGAAGCGCAAGGGCTCGACGCCCGTGCCCTGTACGGCCTGCAGGTAGCGGCCATCGGCCCGGCCACGGCACAGGCCGTGCGCACCCACGGCATCGCGCCCGACTTCGTGCCCGAAGCCTACATTGCGGAAAGCGTCGCCGAAGGGCTTATCGGACTGGGCATGGACGGCAAGAAAGTCCTCCTGCCCCGCGCCCGCGAAGCCCGCGAAGTGCTGCCCGAAGAACTCCGCAAGGCCGGGGCGCAGGTCGACGTGCTGCCCGTCTACGAAACCGTGCCCGCCGCCGCTCACCGTGACGAAGTGCTCCAGCGCCTTGAGGCCGGGACCCTCGACGCGGTGACCTTCGGCTCCTCGTCCACGGTGGACAACTTCTTTGCCCAGATCCCCGCCGATACCATCCGGAACCAGCCCGAGGGCAAGCGCGTGAAGTTCGCCAGCATCGGCCCCGTGACCACCAAAACGCTCGCCAAGTACGGTTTTGCCTGCGACATCCAGCCCGAGGACTTCACCATCCCCGCGCTGGTCAAAGCGCTGACGGCCCATTACGAAAAACAGGGAGCCTAACCATGTCCTTGAAACTCGCCGTCCTCGCCTCGGGCAGCGGCACGAACTTTCAGGCGATGGTCGACGCCGTCCGGCGCGGCGCGCTGGATGCCGACATACGCCTTGTGATCTGCAACCGGCCCGGCGCGAAGGTTATCGAACGCGCAAAGGCCGCCGGGATCATCTGCGCCGTGATGGATCACAAGCTGTGGCCGAGCCGCGAAGCTTATGATCTGGCGGTGGCGGACGCCATCCTGAAGTCGGGGGCGGATACCGTGGCCCTTGCCGGGTACATGCGCATGTTGACGGCGGGCTTCCTGAACGCGTTCCCGCATCGCGTGGTCAACGTCCATCCCGCCCTGCTGCCCTCCTTCCCCGGTATCCACGGCGCGGCGGACGCGCAGGCATGGGGCGTGAAAATCACGGGCTGCACCGTGCATCTTGTCGACGAGATCATGGACCACGGCGAGGTGATCATACAGGCCGCCGTGCCCGCCATCGCGGGCGAGCCGCTCGACGATCTCCAGAGCCGTATCCACGCGCAGGAACACCGCATCTATCCGCAGGCGCTCCAGTGGCTTGCCGAGGACCGGATCAAGATGGACGAAGACGGGCGCTCCCTGCATCTCCTGCCCGGCTCCCGCCCTCTCGCCGCTCCCGCTCCCGGCGTGCTCGTCAGCCCGCCGCTTGAGGAAGGCTTTTAGAGGAAGGAAGATTCTTATGGTGCTTAGGGGGAGAGGGGCCTTTCTTCAGAAAAGCCCCCTCTCCCCCTAAGCTGCCCGAGCGGCTTGCTCCTCCCGCTCCCAAGGCTTTCCCATGCGGGCTCCAAACCGACTCCGGATGAGCGCGGGCCGGGCCGACCAAAACCTTCCCGGCGGATGGGGGGATGAAGCGCTCCGGAAAGCCCAAGAGGGGAACGGGGGCATACCCGGAATTGAAAAACGCACAGGGGACGAAAAAGAACGGTCGACACTGCTCCGGCGACTGGTTATAACACGGCACCTGACGAATAAAGCCAGCTTTTCCTTCCCATTGAAAACGGCCGTCCCGTGCAGCCGGCGGAATCAGCAGTTTGACGCGAAGTGACAGCCCTTGATTCTAGAAGGACAAGGGGTTGAAAAAAGAGAGGGACAAATCGGCGGACGGCCCTCCAAGGACCGTAGGCGTTAGGCGAATCTTTCGGACTTGCGGGCATTGAGAACGACGCGGCTTTCTCCAAATATTTTCTCTTCCCACACCAACCTTTAAGGATGCAGCCATGTTTCCGCCGAAACCACCGAAGGGCGCGGACCCGCGCATGTACTTTTTCCTGTTCCTCCTGACGCTGGGTACGACGCTCGGCTATCAGGGGTGGACACTCCTCTACACGAACTTTGCGGTGGAAAGCGCCCATCTTTCGGCGGCGGACAACGGCCTTGTGCAGTCGCTGCGCGAAGTGCCGGGACTGCTCGGATTTTTGATCATCCCCCTGCTCCTCGTCATGAAAGAGCACAGGGTGGCCGCGGTAGCCGCGCTGGCGACCGGCCTCGGCACGGCGCTGACCGGCTTTTTCCCCTCTTTCGTGCCCGTCATCCTGACGACGCTGCTGATGTCCTTCGGCTTCCACTTTTTTGAGGCCGTCAACCAATCCCTGCTCCTCCAGTATTTCGATGTCCGCACCACGCCCGTGGTTATGGGCAAGCTCCGCGGCCTTGCGGCGGGCGGCAGCCTCGCGGCGTCGGTCTTCGTGTTTTTCTGCTCCGATTTTCTGCCGTATACGATGATGTTCCTCATCGTGGGCGCCCTGTGCATGTTCACCGGCGTCTGGGGCCTGTTCCTCGATCCGACGAACAAGGAACTGCCCATTCAGAGCAAAAAAATGGTTTTCCGCAGGAAATATTGGCTGTTTTACCTGCTGACCCTTTTTCTCGGCGCGCGGAGGCAGATATTCATCGTTTTCGCCCTGTTCCTGCTGGTCGAGCATTTCCGGTTCTCGGTCAACACCGTTTCCGTCCTCTTCATGATCAACTATGCGATCAACTGGTTCCTCAACCCGCTCATAGGGCGGACCATCAACCGTATCGGCGAGCGCAAGCTCCTCAGCATCGAATATTCCACCGCCATTCTGGTGTTCACCGGCTACGCCACCACGGGCAGCGCGTGGGTCGCGGGCGTGCTCTACGTCATCGACTACATCGTGTTCAATTTCTCCATCGCCCTGCGTACTTTCTTCCAGAAGATAGCCGAACCGCAGGACATCGCCCCGACCATGGCCGTGGCTCAGACCATCAACCATATCGCCGCCATTTTCGTGCCCGCGCTCGGCGGCTGGCTGTGGGTGGAGTTCGGTTACCAAATCCCGTTCTTCATCGGTGCGGCGCTTTCCGGCTGCTCGCTCCTGCTCGTGCAGATCATCGACAGAGAAATAAGGCTGCACGCGCCCGCCAAGGCTTGATGCATCACAAGGAACACGTTAAAGAATCTCCATATTCAAGCCCTCAGGAGGCACTTGTATGCACGCCTATCTCCGCTCGCTGGCTTTGGGCCTCGCCCTGCTGCTGCCCGCCGTCCCCGCCTTCGCCGCTGACGCTCCGGCCAAAACCGACGCCGCCATCCCCGACAAGCCCACGCGCATCACCGAACGCAATACGCCGGTGGCCGTGGAATACGAAGGCAACGACAGCATCGGCTCCCGCCTCGCCACGCGCGTCAAGGAAACCCTCAACTCCAGCAACCTGTTTTCGCTTACCGATAAGGACACGCCCAAAATCCGTATCCTCATCGCCACCCAGCCTGAATTCAAAGACCGTCCGGGCGTGGGCTCGGCCTATGCGGTGGTCTGGGTCTTCTCCCAGTCGGAGAACATCCTGCGCCATTATCTGACCCGCGAAGTCGGCGTCGTCACGCCGGATGAAATCAACGGGTTGGCCGCCAAGCTTGTTGAAGAAACCGACAGTCTCGCTACCCGATACGGGTACCTGTTCCAGTAATCGGAGCATACGCCGGGCATGACCGTCATCACGCAGGCATTCAGCGACGCCTTCCAGCTTCTTGCAAGCGGCGACGAAGAAACGTTCGCCGCGGTTCAGGCCACGCTGTCCACCTCGGGACTCGCCATGCTCGGCTGCATCATCCCCGGCGTACCGCTGGGCTTTCTGCTTGGCTACACCCGCTTCCCGGGCCGCAACATGCTCCGCATCCTCGTGGATACGGCCCTCTCTTTCCCCACTGTCGTACTTGGCCTGCTGGTCTATCTCCTGCTTGCCCGGCAAGGTCCGTTCGCCGATTTCGAGCTGTTGTTCACCGTGCCCGGCATCGCCATCGGGCTGGCCCTGCTCGGCCTCCCCATCGTCATCGCCCACACCTGCCTCGCCGTGGAACAGGCCGACAGGCTGCTTGCCCCCACGCTCCGCACGCTCGGCGCGGGGCCGTGGCAATTGCTGTTCTCCACAGTCCGCGAACTGCGTTTCCACCTGCTCACGGCCTGCATCACGGCTTTTGGGCGCGTGGTTTCGGAGGTGGGCATCTCCATGCTGGTCGGCGGCAACATCAAATGGGCCACCCGGACCATCACCACCGCGATCACGCTCGAAACGGGCAAAGGCGACTATGCCCGCAGCATTGCGCTCGGCATCGTGCTCGTGGCGCTGGCGTTTGTCCTGAATATGGGCCTTGCCGCCCTGCGCCGGAGGATGGGCCCATGACCCCGCTCTTCCATCTGGAAAACATCGTCCGGACCTATCCCGATCCCACAAGCCGCGATCCCCATGCCGTCCGCACCGTCCTGAACCTTTCCGAACTGGACATCCGCGCCGGGGAAATTCTGGGCATCCGAGGCCATAACGGGAGCGGCAAATCCACCCTGCTCCGCATCATCGCCCTACTTGAGCCGCCGGACAGCGGCACCGTGCTTTTCGAAGGCAGGCCCGCCGGGACCGACGATCTGCATCTGCGCCGTCAGGTTACCCTCCTGCTCCAGACGCCGTACCTGCTCTCGCGTTCCGTAGCCTCAAACGTGGCTTACGGTTTGCGCGTCCGGGGCATCCGCAACGCCTCCGAGCTTCAAAACCGGATCGCCGCCTCTCTCCTTGCCGTGGGCCTCGATCCCGCCGTTTTCCTGCATCGCCGCCGCCATGAGCTTTCCGGCGGGGAATGCCAGCGTGTGGCCCTCGCCGCCCGTCTGGCCCTGCGCCCCCGGGTTCTTTTGATGGACGAGCCCACCGCCAGCGTGGATCAGCAGAGCGCAGAGCGCATTGCCCTCGCCGCGCGTCATGCGGCGGATTCCGGTTCCGCCGTCGTCGTCGTTTCGCACGACCACGAATGGATCACGCCGCTCTCCGACCGCCTCGTCACGTTACGGGAGGGGAAGCTGGTGGAGTGAAAATCGGGGGAGGGGAGAAGGGGACCTTTAAAAAGGTCCCCTTCTCCCCCCCCGAGCCCCCTCCCCTCTTCCCCTAAACTTTTTCTTCTTTATCGAATCCCTCATGTCGGCTTTCCCTTCTTATGCTATGCGTGGGCTCTCTTTTTCTTCTGAGAAGAAGAAGAAGAAGATGATGATGATGATGATGATGATGATGATGATGAAGATGAAGATGATGATGAACCTGTACATTCTCCAATAAAGCTGAAGCCCCCCTCTCCAATACGGACAGCACCAATATCCCCAAATAAAAAGCTCTTCCCAACCATATCGGTGGAAGAGCTTTTCATCTACACGGAAAACCAACAAAAGGGATTCGATAAAGTCGAAAGTCTTTGGAAGGAAAGGGGAGGGATTAAGGGAGGGGGAAGGGAACCTTTCTGAAGAAAGGTTCCCTTCCCCCTCCCTTATTTTTTCTACTTTTCCTCTCCATCCTCCTCGCCCAGCGCGACCAGCGCGACATGGGCGGCTTCCTGTTCAGCCCGCTTGAGTCCGGGGCCGGAGGCGCGGAACTGACGCCCGTCGGGCAGATCCACGCGGACGGAAAAAATCTTGGCGTGCTCGGGACCATAGCTGTCCTCAAGCGCATACACGGGAAGCCCCTTGCTGATACGCTGCGTGGCCTCCTGCAACTTCGTCTTGAAATCCTTGCGCCGTACCTTCGTGGCGTTCTTGGGCCAGAGATCTGTGTACAGCCGCTCCACGACCGCGCGCGCCTTCTCAATCCCCCCGTCCACGAATACGCCGCCGAAAACAGCCTCCATCGCGTCCGAAAGCAGGGAATCGCGCTGACGCCCGCCCTGGTTCTCCTCGCCACGGGCAAGACGCAGGCAATCGTCAAGATGCAGCTTGCGCGCAATGACCGCCAGCGTGGCCTCGTTGACGAGGCTGGAACGCAGACGCGTCAACTCGCCTTCCCGGGCATCGGGGAAACGGGCGAACAACTGGGCTGAAACGGCGATCTCCAGCACGGCGTCGCCGAGGAATTCCAAACGCTCATTGTGCGCGTTGCCCGCCGAATGCTCGTTGGCCCACGAACTGTGCGTCACCGCGAGCACCAGCAGCGATTCGTCCTTGAAACGGTATCCTATCCTGTCCTGCAACACATCCAGCGTCATGGCATGACCTTATTTCGATTCACAAACCTTTCACAAACCTTACTTGTCCACAGATGCGTCTCACCTATCACGCACACCGGAGCAAGGCAACCTGAGCCACACCGCGATGATGCGGATACTACGGAACCGGACGTCCGCCAATCACTTCTTGACAGCGTATGGGAGAGCCCCTACTTTGGGCGATACACAACTTTAAGGAGATCACAATGTCCAAACCGATCCGGTTGTTCAAACTCGTCACCGGCGAACTGGTTCTCGGCAAGTTTGACGAAGAAGCCAACATGCTCGAAGACGTGGCGATCATTCAGGTCGTTCCCACCCAACAGGGTGTTCAGATGATGATGCTTCCCTACGGCTATCCTTTCGAACAGGAATTCAAGGGCAGCATTTCCGGTGAACACTTCATGTACGAATACAAGAAGCTTCCCGACGATCTCGAAACCAAGTATCTGGAAGCCTGCACCAACCTGACCCTGTCCACGGGCGGCCTCGCCGGTGCCGCGGGCAAGTCTCCGCTCATCAAGTAGCTTTGTCCCCGCTTCGGACGAAAACGCCCCCATCCTGCCCCGGCCTGTTCCGGGACGGTGGGGGCGAAGCGTTCCCTCAACCCCGCCGCCTGCGGAACCCCTCCTTATGAAAGAACTCCTCTCCCTGCTGCCCCGGCCCAGTCACTATATCGGTACCGAGGAAGGTTCCGTCCACAAGGAGCCCGCGTCCGTTCGCCTGCACTGCGCCCTTGCCTTCCCGGATCTGTACGAAGTGGGCATGTCCTACCTCGGACATAAAATCCTGTATACCATCCTCAACAATCGGGAAGACATCTTTGCCGAACGCGTGTACGCCCCCCTGCCGGGAAACCGGCAGGCTCCTCCGCGAACACGGCGTCAGCCTCGCCACGCTGGAAAGCGACACGGACATCGTGAAGACGCACATGTTTGCGTTCGCGATCACGCATGAACTGTGTTTCACCAACGTACTGTACATGCTGGAACTTTCCGGCATCCCGCTCCGCGCCGCCGATCGCGGGGACGATCTGTTCCGCTGGCCCCTCATCGTCGCGGGCGGCGGATGCGCCATTGCCTCGGAACCGCTCGCCCCGTTCATGGACCTCATGCTCCTCGGCGAAGGCGAGGAGATGGTCCCGGAATTGTGCGACCTCGTGATCAAGGCCCGCGAAGAAGGCTGGAGCCGTTCGCGCCTTATCGAGGAAGCCGTCAACATTCCCGGCGTCTATGCGCCGTCGCTGTACACGCATGACGCCAACGGCGTGCTCACGCCGCTGAAACCGGATTTGCCGACGCCCGGACGCCGTATCGTGGCTGATTTTGACAGGGCCGCCTATCCCGAAAAGCAGGTGGTCCCGTTCGGTGCGGTCCACAACCGCCTCAGCCTCGAAATCGCCCGCGGGTGTACCCGGGGTTGCCGTTTCTGTCAGGCGGGCGTCCTGTACCGCCCCGCACGCGAACGCAGCCTGCCGAATCTGGAAAAAATCCTCGAAAACTGCCTGAACGACACCGGGTTCGACGACGTATCTTTCCTTGCCCTCAGCACGGGTGACTTCTCGGCGCTGAAAACCTTGTTCCTCGGTACGATGGACCGCTGCGAAGCGGAACAGATTTCCGTGTCCCTGCCGTCCCTGCGCGTGGGCTCCATCGACGACGACATCATGCGCCGTCTGGCGGGCATCCGGCGTACCGGGGCGACCCTTGCGCCCGAAGCGGGCAGCCAGCGCCTGCGCGACATCATCAACAAGGGCGTCACCGAAGAAGGGCTGATGCTGCATGTCCGCAAGCTGTTCGAGCACGGCTGGCAGCAGGTGAAACTGTATTTCATGATCGGCCTGCCCGGCGAAACGCAGGAAGACATCGAGGCCATCGTGGACCTGTGCCGCAAGGCCCGTGACGCCGCAGGACGGGGGATGCCCCGTCTGCAGGTGACGGCGGCCATCTCGCCGTTCGTGCCCAAGTCGCACACGCCTTTCCAGTGGGAACCCCAGATCACGCTGGAGCAGGTGCGTGAGCGCGTCCAGTACCTGCGCGATGCTTTCAGGGCCGAAAAATGCCTGAAACTGCGCTGGCATGAGCCGGAAATGAGTTTCCTTGAAGGCGTTCTGTCCCGCGCCGACCGCCGCATCGCCGACGTGGTGGAAAAGGCGTACCGCAGAGGGGCGATCTTCGCAAGCTGGATGGATCATTTCAGCATCGATCCGTGGCTGGAATCTCTTGCCGAATGCGGCCTGACCGCCGAGGAATTCACCGGGGCCCGCGAACTCGACGCGCCCTTGCCGTGGGATCATCTCAATGCCGGGGTATCCCGGGAGTTTCTGCTGCGGGAACGCCGCCGCGCCTTTGAAGGGAAGATTTCGGACGACTGCCGATATGCGGCCTGCCGCCAGTGCGGAGCCTGCGATACGGCGGCGGGAAAATCCCTGCTTCCCCGCACGCCGGGGCTTGAAGAAGGCACGCACCGCAACAGTCTGAACTTCAAGCAGCGCGATCAGCTTGAACATCAGCCGAATCTCGACGAGAACGGCCGCCTGCTCATGCCGCCGAAGCCGCCCAAAGCGACCGAGCCTCCCGCGATCAACTCCGCTCTGGCCGTCAAGGCCGTGCGTTACCGCGTCTGGCATACCAAGGAAGCGGAAGCCGCCTACATCAGCCAGCTTGAACTGCAATCCCTGCTCGAGCGCGCCATGCGTCGCGCCGGGTTGCCGATGGCCTTTTCTCAGGGCTTCCATCCCCTGCCCCTCATCTCCTTCGGACGAGCCTTGCCCGTGGGCGTTGAAAGCCAGGCGGAGTGGTTCTCCATCGTCCTGCGCGAACCGCTCTCCGCCGAGGAAGTCATGAAGCGCCTCGCTCCCCGGATGTTGCGCGGCCTGCGCCTCGACAGGCTGGAAGAAATCCCGGTCAACGACAAATCCGTGGGCTCAGTGCAGGAAACCTTCTCTCTGCGCTTCGTGGGCTCGGACGCCGACAGACGGCTGTTCATGGAAGCGTGGGATGATTTCACGGCCACGGATTCCCTCATGTTCACCCGTGAAACCAAGAAAGGTCCCCGCACCGCGGACATACGCCCGCTCTTTCAGGTCATCGAATGGGATGAGCACGGAACGCTCTATATTGTGACCGACTGGTCCGAAACCTACATTTCGCCCATGACGCTCGCCCGGGCCATTACGCCTTGGGCCGAGCAGCACCAGCTTAAAATAATGAAGCTTTCGCAGATGTTCGGGTAAAACCGCCGGAAGGCGGTTCATTACGGAACCCACCCATAAACCGCAAAAGGACACCTTCAAACGAGGTGTCCTTTTCTTTTCAGGAATGCAACGGCGTTGCCCCCAATCCTTTTTCACTCTGAACTGTTCTATTCCAACACTGTCCTGCGCCGGAAAAACTGTGAACGGGGATTCGATAAACGCGAATTCTTGACGTGATCCCCCGGCTAAGCCGGGGGGCTCCTGCAGTTTGACAATTCCCTAAAACAGCAAACCTCCTTGTCCGAACCGCTCAAGGCAGAACAAGGAGGCTTTTTATGAAGCAATTACAAAGTTTAAGTCATACGGTCTGGGAGTGCAAGTATCATATAGTGTGGATTCCGAAATACCGGAAAAAGGTTTTGTACGGCAAGATTCGTGAGGAGTTGGTGGGCCTATTTCATGAATTGGCCAACCGCCGAGGCTGCAAGATACTGGAAGGGCACCTGTGTGTGGATCATGTGCACATGTTACTGTCGATTCCACCTAAATATGGGGTGGCAGAAGTAGTGGGCTATTTAAAAGGAAAAAGCGCTATTGAGATAGCGAAACATTTTGAAAAAGTTCGTAAAATAACAGGAGCGAGTTTCTGGGCGAGAGGATATTTTGTAAGCACGGTAGGAGTAGGAGAACAGGGAAATTCGGCTCTACATAAGGAACCAGGAAAAGAAGACAGGAAGGTGGAGCAGCTTAAGCTGCTGTAATTCGCCGTAGGCGAATAGCAAAAACCGCTTTGAGCGGTCACCGCGTTTCAAGCCCCCGGCTTTGCCGGGGGTTTTGACAGTCTTTGAAGAGGAAGGGGTGGGGTTTGGGGAGGGGGAGGAGAAACTTTCTGAAGAAAGTTTCTCCTCCCCCTCCCCAATGCCTTCATACTTCTACCGCTTCCGCTGCATACGGTCGCGTATGATGATGGCAATGAGGTTCATGCCGAGGACGAGGACGAGCAGGATCAACGCGGTCCCGTACTGGAGAGGACGGGTTTTCTCGATTTCCGTCCCGGCTGTGGCAAGCACATACATATGGTACGGGAGGGACATGACCGCACTGAAAACGGAATCAGGCATCTTCGGCGTGTAAAACACGGCGGCGGTGAACATGATCGCCGCAGTTTCA